>VFQQ010000125.1_pt1 | contig 198432 bp, 178 predicted proteins | sample 3512341 | NCBI WGS metagenome assembly VFQQ01 (sample SAMN10412373, study PRJNA504923) | tailings metagenome | isolation source: Relicate 2 Philex TSF1 revegetated site | place: Philippines: Tuba, Benguet | collected 2017-08-29 | reverse complement strand
GCGCGCAGTACGGCGGCTCCACCACCGCCATCCTGGTCAACCTGCCGGGCGAAGCCTCGTCCGTCGTCACCGTGATCGACGGTTACCAGATGGCGCGGAAGGGACGGGCCGGGCCCGCGCTGGCGGCCGCCGGCCTGGGCTCGTTCTTCGCGGGCTGTGCCGGTACCCTGATCCTCGCGGCCTTCGCGCCACCCCTGACCGAGATCGCGCTGAAGTTCGGCCCGGCCGAGTACTTCTCGCTGATGGTGCTGGGCCTCATCGGCGCCGTGGTGCTGGCCTCGGGCTCGCTGCTCAAGGCCGTCGCCATGATCCTGCTCGGCCTGGCCTTCGGCATGGTCGGTACGGACGTGAACTCGGGCGTGGCCCGCTACAGCTTCGACATCCCCGAACTCACCGACGGCATCAGCTTCATCGCCATCGCCATGGGCGTGTTCGGCTACGGCGAGATCATTGCCAACCTGGCCACGCCGTCGGACCAGCGCGAGGTCTTCACGGCCAAGGTCAAGGGCCTGATGCCGACGAAGGAAGACTTCAAGCGCATGACGCCGGCGGTGCTGCGTGGCACGGCGCTGGGTTCCGTGCTGGGCATCCTGCCCGGTGGCGGCGCGCTGATGTCGGCCTTCGCCTCGTACACGATCGAGAAGAAGATCCGCCTCAAGCCCGGCGAAGTGCCGTTCGGCAAGGGCAACATCCGCGGCGTGGCAGGTCCCGAGTCGGCCAACAACGCTGGCGCGCAGACCTCGTTCATCCCGCTGCTCACGCTGGGCATTCCGCCCAACGCCGTGATGGCGCTGATGGTGGGTGCCATGACCATCCACAACATCCAGCCCGGCCCGCAGGTGATGACCAGCAACCCGGAACTGTTCTGGGGCCTGATCGCTTCCATGTGGATCGGCAACCTGATGTTGATCGTGCTGAACCTGCCGCTGATCGGCATCTGGATCAAGCTGCTGACGATTCCCTACAAGTGGCTGTTCCCCGCCATCGTGCTGTTCTGTGCGGTCGGTGTGTACTCGGAGAACAACAACACCTTCGAGATCTGGATGGTCGCCATCTTCGGTGTGATTGGTTACCTGTTCCACAAGCTCAAATGCGAGCCCGCGCCACTGCTGCTGGGGCTGATCCTCGGGCCGATGATGGAAGAGTACCTGCGGCGCGCGCTGCTCATCTCGCGCGGCGACTGGAGCGTGCTGGTCACCCGCCCGATGTCGGCCACCCTGCTCGGCCTGGCCGTGCTGCTGCTGGTGGTCGTGCTGCTGCCCTCGGTCAAGGCCAAGCGCGAAGAAGCCTTCGTGGAAGACTGAGTTTCAGGGTGGGTCGTGCCGTGAGGCGCGGCCCACCGGGCACAATTCCGGCATGACCGACATGCCCCGGCGCAGCAGCGCACAGCCCCCCAAGACCGGCAAGCCCATCCTCATCGTGGCAGCCGGCAAGACCTTCCCCGACCTCCGCCAGCAGGAGGGTGATTTTTCAGACTGGATCGACCGCGGCCTGGGGAATGGCGTCGCGGTCCGGCACATCGACGCGCATGAAGCCGGTGCCTATCCCGAACCCGATGAACTCGCTGGCGTTGTCGTCAGCGGCTCGCACGACATGGTCAGCGAACGTGCGCCCTGGAGCGAGCGCCTGGGCGAATGGATGAAGCGCTGCGTGGACGCGGACGTTCCCGTGCTGGGCATCTGCTACGGCCACCAGTTGCTGGCCCATGCCATGGGCGGCCACGTCGGCAACCTGCCCGACGGGCCGGAAGTGGGCACGAAGGACATCCGCCTCAACCCGCATGCGCAGGAAGACGAACTGCTCGGCCAGCTGCCCGCCAGCTTTCCGGCCCAGCTCGTTCACTACCAGTCGGCCCTGAGCCTGCCACCAGGCGCGGTGCTGCTCGCGAGCAGCACCGCCGAACCGCACCAGGCCTTCAGGGTGGGTCGGCGTGGATGGGGCGTGCAGTTCCACCCGGAGTTCTCGCACACGGCCATGCGGGGCTACATCGAGCGCATGAAGAACAGCCTGGGTGACGCCCCGGCCTTGCTGGGTGGTGTGCAACCGTCACCGGCCGCGGCGGGCATCCTGCGCCGGTTTGCCGAGGTGGTGGCAGCCGAACCCGGAAACTGAGATATGCAGGCATGCCCGGCATGGGTTCCGCATGCCTGTCCAGCGGAAGAGCGCGGTCAGCGAACGGCAGCGCAACGCTGCCGCGCGTGGTGAACCACTGGAACGCGTTTCAGTCGACAGTCGCTCCGACGTCCTTGGCCACCTTCGTCCATCGGCCGATCTCGCCTTGCACGTAGCGGGTGAACTCTTCTGGCGTCCCCCCCACAACGGTCAGGCCAGCGGCGCCAAAGCCGTTCTTGATCGAGGGGAGGTTCTGCACACGGTTGATCGCTTCGTTGAGCTTCTTGACGATGGCCGGTGACATGCCGGCCGGGCCAGAGATGCCTTGCCAGCCCGAGATCTCGAAGCCCGGCAGCTTCGCCGCTTCGACCACCGTCGGAACGTCGGGCAATTCAGGCACTCGCTGCAAACCCGCAGTGGCGACCAACCGGAGCTTGCCGGATTTCACATGCGGCATCATGCTGGCCTGGTCGGCGAAAGCGACCTGGATGTGGCCAGCAATCAGATCCGTCACCAGCGCACCGACGCCCTTGTAAGGCACGTGCACCAGATCCGCACCGGTGCGTGACTTGAACAGTTCAGCGGCGAGATGCTGGGCACTCCCGCTGCCCGAAGAGCCGTACGTCAATTTGCCAGGATTGGCTTTGGCGTAAGCCAGCAATTCGGGAATGGTGCGCACGGGCAGATCGGGGTTGACGATCAGCACATAAGGCACCATCACCGTCTGCACCACCGGGGTGAAATCCTTCAGGGGGTCGTAGGACATCTTGCGGTACGTGGCCGGGTTCATGGCGTACACGGCAATGTTGCCCGCCAGAAGGGTGTAGCCGTCCGGGGCAGCTTTGGCCACCGCTTCGGCGCCGATCATGCCGCTCGCACCGGCGCGGTTGTCGATGATCACGGGCTGGCCCAGTGCCTTGGCGAGCTCTGGCTGGATGCTGCGGGCGTACAGGTCCACGCCTCCGCCGGGCGGAAACGGCACCACCAGGCGGATTGGCTTGTTCGGGTAGTCATCGGCGACGGCGGGCACTGTCCACAGCGCGGAGATGGCAAGCAACAGAGTGGCTGTGAAGCGAAAGCGGATAGGCATGGCGGGCGTCCTGGTTCAGTGGGTGGAAGTGGGCGCGTGGTCGCGCATGTACTGCTCGATGACCGAGCGGAAATCGGCATCCGCGCGCAGGCCCAGCGCCTGAGCACGTTCACTGTGAAAACGGGCTGGCCAGCCGCCGACGATGCGCTCCACGGCTGCGTTGCGTTCAAAACGCACGCGCTGCACCACGTCGTTGCCGGCCACAGCCTGCAGGGCGGCGAGCATTTCCCGCACGGTGACCGTGAGCGCCGGCAGGTTCAGTGCCGTGCGTCCGCCAAACGCCTCACGCGAGGCTTCGGCCACGGCGACAATGCCGGCGATCGTCGTGGCGGGAGACGCCAATGCCACCGCGGTTTCCGGGTCCACGGGGCAAACGGCTTCCAGGCCCGCCAGCGGCTCGCGCACGATGCCCGACAGAAAACTGGACGCGGCGCCGTTGGGCCGACCCGGACGCACCGACACCGTCATGAGCCGCGCACAGCGGCCATCGATGTAGCCCTTGCGGGTGTAGTCGGCCAGCTACCCACGGGTCAGGAGCTATCGAAACGGTTTGGCGTCAGTCTTTCCGTGGTGCGCGAAGCCATCTCGACCCTCAAGGCTGAGGGCATGATCCAGACGCGTCAGGGCGCCGGCGCGTTCGTCAGCCTGGACAGCACGTCGCGTCCATTCCGACTGACTCCCCGCCAGGCCTCACCCGTCGGGCCACAAAAGCTGTTCGAGTTGCGCACCGGCGTTGAAGTGCAGGCCGCGACGCTCGCCGCCGAAAGGGCCACTGACGCGCAGTTGCGCGCCATCGCGGACGCTTACGCCGCCATGGAAGCCGACATTGCCGCAGGAGGCGACAGCGTTGCCTCGGACGTGCTGTTCCATCGGCGGATCGCCGAAGCGGCCGACAACGAGTTGTTCTCCAACTTTCTCGATTTTCTGTCTGACCATATCCGCGGCACCATCAAGGAATCGAGGGTGGGCGATGCCTGGCAGATCCACCGCGACGAGGTGATGGCAGAGCACCGCGCGCTGCTGGACGCCATCCTCCAGCGCGACCCGGAAGCCGCTCGCCTGGCGGCGCAGGCGCACATGAGCAACTGCCTGAAGCGCTGCCTGACGTGATGCCGAACCGCGGTTCGTGCTCCACGCGACTGCACGCATGGACGACCGAGTCCCTACGCGCGGCGTTCTCCACGCGATGCGCCTGGCGCAGTCCAAACGCTCGATGACAGCTTCCGGATGCTGCCGATCCGGGGGCTTTCAACGATCAGGAAACCGGACCGGTGTGCGCGGGAAATAGAGTCTTTTACCAATGGCACTCAGAACCCGCGAATTTGTTGACCCAGCATCCGGCCTCTTCAAACAGGTCGCTTACTTGAGCAGCAAGTATCCCGTGAAGCTGGTCAAACACTCTCAGTTTGGCAAAACATAGTTGCTTACCTGAAGGCCTTTCGGGATTGGCGCTGGGAGACCGGCGGACCGTCGTCAATGTTGCTCATGGCCGCGGCCGCACCGTTGTTCGAGCAGCGCACAGCGCGTGACGACCTGGCTCTGTTGGACCTTGTCACGCGCCTTCCCGACGTGTTGCGTCAAGGGGTGAACTGCCCTACAGACTCGGCCGAGTCTCTTACTGAAAGACTTGGAGAGAAAGGCGTGAGGGAGACCATCCTCATGCTTGAACAGCTGGAAAATAACCTGCGCGGCGCCATCCACGCCGGCGAGCCTATGCAGGCGATTATCTGGCTGCAGAGCCAGTTCGGACCTCGCCTGCCCCGGCTACCCAGCGCAGTCAAGTCCACCTCGGCCATGGCGACCGTTCAGGCAACGCCTGCAGCTATCGTGCCCACTCCCATCATCGGCCGCACGCAAGCGGGCTGAATGGGAGAAGCAATGGGAGACTCGACCCCGCTGTCCGAGTTGACACGGGCTATGTCGTCTCGAGGATTCGTCTTCGTTAGACGGGTCAGCGACGACTGGTTGATGTTCGAAGGCACTATGGGCTCCCCCCATGGTGTCCTTCCTGCGCGCATCGAGGTCGACCCAACCGGACGGGAGCTTCCTCGCATACAGGTAAATCTCCCCGCTAGCTCTCCAGCACTCCTGCCTCACGTAGGGGCCGAAGGCGGCATCTGCTACGCCGTCAATGGAACAGTAGTTCTTGATATCTTCGATATCGCCGGTCAAACGCTTGCTTGCATGGACCGTGCGAAAAAGGTCCTTGAAGACTCCCTCCTTGGCAAGTACCTGTCTGACCTTGAAGACGAGTTCTTCGCCTACTGGGATGGGGATTTTTGCTTCATTGATGTCGAAGGCACAGACCCCACTAGATTGGAAGTCATTTTCCCTTCGAGGGGCGGCGAGATTGACAAGTTTCCTTTCATCACAAGCGACCCCGAACGCACGCGGTCAAAAATGCGTGCAATGGGCATCGAGAAGGAACACCCAGCCGCTGCCGCAGCTTTTCGGGTCAGCACTAGCGTCAAGCCCAAGCCGCTGAGAGTTGGTGAATGGCCGCCTCGGACGGTGTCCGCCTTGTTACGGTGGCAGGGGTTGCTCGACCCCTTGGCGCGGAGAAAAATCGAAGCGCGCTTGCTGGCATTGGCACGCTCTGGACACATTGGCCTCATCTGTGTGGTCGATTCGCCGTGGGAACATCCCGGATGCTCTGAGAGGTAGTGGAGGACAGAGACCCCCTTGCCGCGCAACTCGCGCAGGAACCAGGTGTCCGCTTCCTCTGAGAGGGGACTTGAGCTGCTCATAAACATGCGAGTCAGCAACTCTTCAGAAAACCGCTCGGGCCCAACTTCATACAGGCCCTGTACATAGGCATCGTGATAAAACTTGGGCACCCCTTCGAAGAAGGTCCAAAGTGTCAGCCATTGCGAGGGCGCATTGACGCCTTGACTGGAAAACACGTCGAGAAGGTCTTCAAAGTCCCAATGGTCCAGCTCAAGCTTGTTGGTGATGCGGCCGTATAGGGGTGCACCTTTGTCGTCCAGCAGCGCGTTCATTTCGGACTGCAGCGAGCCCAAGACAAAAAGCCCACCTTCCTTCAGATTCTCGTTGCGCAGGGCGTCCACCTCCGCTTGCAGGAACGAGTTGAACGACGTCATTTTGGCGCGGGTGAAGTACTGGAACTCATCCAGCACCACCACCATGCCAGCCCGACACGCCCAGCCAATGGCCTTGGCCATCGTCAAGAAATCAGTCACATCGGCAGCACGCTCCGCAGCGCCCTCGAACTCTGACTCTTCCATCTGCCGGCGAAATGAGGTCGCCACGTCGCGCTCGTCAGAGTCGGGAACCTGGAGATACAGCAGCCGGTCGCTCAGTCCCTCGTCGCTCCGGGCCAGTTCGCGCAGCAACGTTGTCTTGCCTATACGGCGACGACCTGAAATGCGGCAGAAGAACCATCGAGCACTGCCAAGAATCTTTCGGAGCTGAGCGAGAGGGGCATCTCGTCCGTAGAACGACCAGTCAGCCATAGACTAACTTTCAAAGTTGAGACTAACAGGATTATGCTGTCTAACCAGCTGATTTATATAGGTTTTCTTTGTGCAACCCCTCGAATTTCAGGTACCCCCTGAAACTTAGCTCTGGTTCAACGTTGGCATTTTCTGGCCATTTCAATGCTGAGAGGTGTTTCGAGCACATCATCGTTCGAGCTACTGTAGGGAACGGTTGGCGCCGGTGCGGTGACAAGATTCTGAGAAGATTTTGAGAAGTTTCTGAGGAGATTCGACGGGAACCCTACGCAAACCCATAGATAAAGCTTGCAATGCGCTGCTTGCTCCGCATAATCTATTCGTACACATAGATTATTCGTATGCGAATACCCGTTGATTCCGCAGCCCAGATAGGCGCCGTCCTTCGACTTGTGAGAAAGACCCAGGGCGTACGGTCTGATGACTTGGCTGGCGCTGCGCGAGTAGGCCCTGTGTTCGTGATTGAGGTGGAGAAGGGCAAACCCACCGTCCAACTGAGCAAAGTGCTCCAGGTTCTCGACGAGGCGGGTATCAAGGTTCACCTTGAGATTTCGGATGCCCTCGACTTTGAGGCGCTGCCGGCGGGTCCGAAGAGGCGCTCAGTCTGGGAAACCGTGACAGCCATCCTCGCCCGGAACGGCTCCGAATCCTGGGCAGGCAACGTAGCGCAGGGAATTGCGAATCTCAAGGAGTCTCGCGTCACAACAACGCGGTCTGCAGTTCTTCCAAGCGACAAGACTTAAAGCCTGAGAGACGCGCGCACGTCACAGGGCGTTCGGCTCAGTCAAGCGCCAAGCACCCTGAGGTCACTTCGACCCCCCAAACCGCGCCGACGCTTGGCAGTTACAGAAAAGTTACAAAGAACCGGTGCTTTTTTGCGAGGGGGTCAGAATTTCTTCGACGCGAATGTCGAAATACGTCGTGGCCTGTTTTCCCTCGGGGCTACTCACCTTCTACACGCGTTTTACTCACCTTCTGCAGTCCGCCTACTCACCTTCTGTTTCCCCTCCGCAAACCGTGAACCCGAAAAATGAGGTCTGTCGGATGGCCTATAGGAGAATCCGTAGACGAGGAATTCCAGAAAACCTGTCGGACTCGCTTTGGAAATGCATCCCTGATAAGCCTAGAAAAATAGAGCTGTCGAGAACAGTAACTGGCTGGGAAGATTGAGCCATGCGCAAGTCGAACAAGTTCTCACCCAAGGTGCGTCAGCGAGCGGTGCGGATTGTGCAAGACCACCGTGGGGAGTACCCGTCTGCCATTTGAGCTTGAAGCAATAGGACCTTTACAGGATGCTCTCACGGTCTGCGCGCTTCGCCTTCGCCTCGACATCGTCGCATTCAGCGAGCCATTGCTCGTGTCGATAGCTTCCGCCGCGTCGTTACAAGCTGGCGTGCTTGCGCAGCGGCCACAAACTCACTGAGCCTACGTTTGCGTACTGCGGTAGAGATGGACCTGGCGTGTGCACGCGCTCTCCCGTGCGGTGTCGCCCCACGATTGCCTCAGGCGTCTGAAGGCAAGTAGGTGATGCACACCGGACTACCCGTTGCCGCAACGACTTGACCGCGCCCTGGCCAACCGACAGCGTCGAGGGGGAATCGCACCAAGCTATCGCTGTCTTCATTGGCAACCAGCAGTGCATCGGCCCCTGGCGTCAGCGTGATGAAGCGAGGAGTTCGACCAAGTACGGGCAACCAATGCTGCGAGGTCACTGTTCCATCGGGCGCGATGGTGACAACGCAGACGCTGTTGTGCCCTCGGTTGGACACGTAGAGCACACGGCCGGATGGGTGGACTGCGATTCCAGCCGCGGTATTTTCCGCATCGAATCCTTCCGGTAGCACGCTCACTGTTGAACGATGCTTGAGCGCTCCGGAAGATGGGTCGAAGTCCAAACAAGCAAGGCTCGAGCTCAGCTCTTGGGCGAGCCACACACAACCGCGCACCCTGTCCACCACCAAGTGCCGAGGCCCCGAACCACTCGGCGCGGTGTAGGAAGACATTTCATGGAGTGCTCCCGCAGCGTCAAGGCGGACGACATGCAAGCGGTCGAGGCCCTTGTCGGGTATCAAGAAGACGTCCGACTCAGGGCAGCGAACTACCTGGTGCGGGTGCGAGCCATTTTGCTCTTTCACCCGCGGGCCGGGCACACCCGTGAACGGAAGAAGCGCGGTGCGGCGCCCCAACTGCCCGTCCTCCTGCACATGGAAGCAGGCGAGGCTTCCCGTAGCGTAGTTCGCGACCAGCAGAAAGCGCTCGCCGCAAGAGAGGCATAGATGCACCGGATTGCGTCCACCGACATCGACCTGCTGAAGATGCTCGCAGTTTCCGCTTGAATTCAGCTTCACTACCGAAACTTCACCCTCATCACCGTGCACGCTGTATACGTGCGTCCCCGAGCGATTCACCGCCTGGAAGCTCGGGTTCCGCATGGCCAGCGCATGCTCAAGCTGCCAGTCACCGCCGATTATTTGAAAGACGACCAGGCCACGGCCACGCGCTCGCCGCTCCACAGTCGTCCGACTACCAACAAGAACCCTTTGAGTAGCCATCGGACTGACCGCTCCCGTATGAAGGTTGAAAGAGGGTAAACCCCATGGGCTCGAGCAGCTCAAAAAGTCTTTTATAACCACTTAACACTATCGAGTCCCGTATATCGCCAGTGAGTAACTAAGTATTTTCACGATGACTCGTTTGCCTTGATGCATTATATGATTAGATAATGCAATTACTCAAGCAACGAATCAAACTGGAGACGAGCATGCCTACCTCAAGACGCGACCTTCTGAAGACCATGGCCCTGACACCGCTCGCCTTCAGCCTTGAACCTCTGCACGCACAGGCAACTTATCCATCCAAGCCCATTACGCTGTTGGTGCCGCAGCCTGCCGGTGGCGATGCAGACGCCTTCTGTCGAACGCTTCAACCCAGGATGCAGGAGTTCATGGGACAACCCGTGGTTGTCGAAAACCGGGGTGGTGCGGCTGGCAACATCGGAACAGCGGCCGGTGCCCGTGCGGCTCCAGATGGCTACACCGTGACCTTTGTCAATCAGAGCACGATGGCCATAAACCCCCATCTCTATCCAAACCCCGGTTACAGCGTGGACCAGTTCACTCCGGTCTCGCACCTGGCCTCCGTCGACCTGGTCATCTGCGCAAACCCTTCAGTCAAGGCCAACAACCTTCAGGAATTTCTCGAGCTGGCGCGCAAGGCGCCCGGTCAGTACAACTACGGCACGGCCGGCAACGGCAGCGCCAACCACTTGGCGGGCGAGTTGCTCAAGTCAATGGCCAAGGTTTTCATCACCCACATCCCTTACCGCGGCGGCGCGCCTGCCATCACGGCGGCGTTGGGTGGCGAAATCCAGCTTGTAGTCGCCTTCCCACTGGCAGCAATGCAGCACATCAAGTCGGGGGCGCTCAAGGCGCTTGCAGTGACAGGCTCTAAGCGGTCCTCAATACTTCCCGATGTGCCTACCGTGTCAGAAAGCGGCGTGAAGGGCTACGAGTTCTTCTCTTGGTTTGGCATGGCGCTACCGAAGGGCACGCCAGAACCGGTCATCGCCAAAGTGCACGATGCCGCACTGCATGCGCTGAAGACACCTGCGGTGTCGGAGCGGCTGATTTCTGGCATGACTCGCCCAGTGGGCTCGAGTCAGAAGGAGTTCGCGAACCTTATTGCGGCTGAGAGCTCTCAATGGGGGAAACTCATCAAGCAGCTTGGTGTGAAGCTGGACTGAGTGTGAGCTGCGCGGGTAGATGGAATTCTTGCGGTCACGGCAACTGGCTCAATCGAGCAACTGCAGTGTTCACAGGAGCGCCTAGTGTGTTGTCTTCCACTGAAAACTGACCCAGTGGGGGTGCGGATGAAATGTCGGACTACCAGGAGGTAGTTCATGTATTCGTAAGAAGACAGGAGTCGAGCAGTGCAGCTCTACATCAAGCTGGGCAAGCGCATCCGTCAACTGGGTTACCCAACCAAAAATGCTCTGAAGAGCTAGCACCGTGAGTACGAGCGACGTTCGGCTCTGCCTGTGGGGCTATGCGGGCCCGCCTCCAAGTACTCTGCGGAGCAAAAGCAGGCGGCCATTGCGCATTACCTTTCGCATGATCGCTGCATTGCTGCATTGCTGCATTGCTGCATTGCTGCATTGCTGCAACGATGACGACATTGGGCGAATCCTCTTTGGGAAGTCTGCGGAGCATGCCACCACCGGGGAAGTTGCATGCAACGCGGATGGGAGCAGCTGCAGCTGAGGAGTTGACCACGATGGCTGAATATGGGGCGAGTTCCTGCCTACCGGCGTCGACCACGAATCCACTCGAGGACAAGCATCAGACCGGTAGTGAATATGGTGAGGAGCGTCGCGGCCGCCGCAATTGTTGGGTTGATGTTCTCGCGAATACCGGTGAACATCTGCCTTGGCAAGGTAACCTGATCCGCTCCGGCAATGAACAGAGTGACCACAACCTCGTCGAAGGACGTGGCAAAAGCGAAGAGAGCTCCGGATATCACCCCCGGCGCAATGACCGGCAACGTCACACGAAAGAACGTCGGTAGTGGGGCTGCGCCCAGACTCAAGCTGGCACGCACCAGGTTGTAATTGAAGCCCTGCAGAGTCGCCATGACGGTGGTCACCACGAACGGTGCGCCGAGTGCGGCATGTACCAGAATCAGGCCGGTGTATGTGTCGGCCAGACCGATTTTGGCGAAGAAAAGATAGCAGGCCACGCCAACGACAACAATTGGAACCACCATCGGCGCAATGATGAATGCCATCAAGAGGCTCTTGCCCGGAAACTGGGCCTTGGAGAGACCGATCGCCGTTAAGGTACCTAGAGCAGTCGCGAGTACCGTCGCGGCGGGGGCGACGATGAAGCTATTTTTGGCGGCCCTTCGCCATTCGTCGGAGGTGAGTAGATTGTGATACCACTGCAGTGACCATCCAGGCATCGGATAGGCTAAAAAGGAACTGGATGAGAAGCTCAGCGGAACGATGACCAAGACTGGCAGCACCATGAAAACGAGCAAGCCGACGCAAGTGATACGCAGCATCCACCAGCCGGCCTTGTCGGCAAAGGTGGCGTAAGGGGGAAAAGCGGGTAGCTTCAGCATTGGGCTCATCCCAAACTAAGTTCGTTTTTTGCGACGCGACGGTATAGCGCGTACAGCAGCAGCGTCGTAGCGAGCAAAACAGCTCCCAGCGCGCAGGCCATTCCCCAATTGATCTCCACATTGGTATAGCGCGCAATGTAGTAAGAGAGCATCTGGTCGTTTACGCCGCCTAGAAGCGCCGGCGTCACGTAGTAGCCAATAGCAAGAATGAACACAAGAAGCGCCCCCGCTCCGATGCCAGGGTACGTCTGCGGGACGTAGACGCGTAAAAATGCTGAAAATGGCGAGCTTCCCATGGATACTGCAGCGCGCATGTATGTGGTCGGCACCGACTTCATGACACTGAACAAGGGAAGAATCATGAACGGCAACAGAATATGCACGGTTGCGATGATGACACCCACTCGGTTGAAAAGAAGCGCGACGGGCTCCTCAACGAGCGACAAAGTCATCAGAGATTTGTTAATGAGTCCTTCGCGCTGAAGCAGAACGATCCAAGCCGCCACGCGAACTAGGATAGATGTCCAGAAAGGGACCAATACAAGAATCATCAGGATATTTGCCTGTCGCGTCGGTAGCGTCGCAAGCCAGTACGCCAACGGATATCCGAGGAGCAAGCACCACAGCGTGGCAACGGCACTGATCTCGAACGTGCGCAGTAGGATTCGGCCAAAGACACGTTGGTCCGCATCCATCCGCTCGAACGAGCCGCCAGCGGTGCGCTTTAGGTCCACCGAGGCCAGCAAATAATCGGGCGTCCAGCGAGATGCGTTTTTTGCAATCGCGTGCCAGTAGGGTAGCTCGCCCCACCGTGGATCCAAGGCAAGCATTTTGTCGCGGATGTCCTCAGATGTGAGTCCTTCTCCCAAAGGAAGGGCGCGGTATGTACCCATGACGAGGGAGCGCGCGCCTGGCACCTCAGAATTGAGACGACGAGCTACTGCCCCTGCAGCTGCACTCTCCCGCAATGCACCCAGATCTGAGACGACTGCGGCAAAAGCGCTCGCAGGTGGAACTTCCTTGCCATTCCAATCAGCAACAGCTTGGCTGGTGCGGGCCAAGCTATCGGCGATCTCAGGGTTCTCCACCGCCCGAGTCAGCAGGGCGGCGATCGGAACAAAGAAAACGAAGAGCAAGAAAGCGAGCAACGGGAGCGTGAGGGCCACGGCGATGCCCCTGCGTCGGTTTTCAACACGAGCAAGCGAACGTCGAAGTTCCTGGCTGCCATCGGTGGTGGCGGTCGTCATATGGCCCTCACGAATTCAAATCTCGATTACTGCGCCGACCAGGAGGCGAACCGCTTCTCCAGAGCTTCGCCCTGGTCAGCCCAGAACTTCGTATCGAACTGCAGGGAGTCCTTCGCATTCGCAGGCGAAGTAGGAAGATCGGCGAGGGTCTTGGCGTCGAGCTTGGCCAGTGCCTTGTTGTTGACAGGTCCGTATGCAATCTGGCGAGCGAACGCTGCCTGCGCATCCACCGTGCTCGCGTATGCGATGAACTTCTGCGAGAGCTCCTTGTTACGGGCGCCTTTCGGAATCGTCCAAACATCCAGGTCATAGATGCCACCGGCCCACGAAATCTTGAGGTTTTTGCCCTCTCGTTGCGCAGCGTCAATGCGCCCGTTGAAGGCGACCGACAGAATCACATCGCCTGCCACCAAGATTTGCGCCGGCTGGGCACCGGCCTCCCACCACTGGATGTGCGGCTTGAGTTCCGTCAGTTTCTTGAACGCACGATCAGCCCCATCTTTTGTTGCCAGCACTTTGTAGATGTCAGCAGGCTTCACGCCATCTGCCATCAATGCGAACTCAAGGTTGTATCGGGCTCCCTTGCGAAGCCCTCGCTTGCCTACAAATTTTTTGGTATCCCAAAACTCTGCCCACGACTTCGGTCCTTGCTTCACTTTGTCGCCGTTGTATGCCATGACTGTTGACCACACGAAAACGCCGACGCCACATTCATGAACGGCGCCGGGCTGGAAGTCGGCCTTGTTACCGATCTTGGACCAATCGATCGTCTCGAAGAGGCCCTCATCGCAGCCACGGCTAACGTCTGCGCTTTCAACTTCGACGACATCCCAGGTCACTGCCTTGGCCTCAACCATCGTCTTAACTTTGGCCTGCTCCCCGTTGTACTCCACCGATAGGATCTTCGTTCCAGTAGCCTTTTCAAATGGCTCAAAGAAGGCTTTCTTCTCTGCGGCGCCAACCGTGCCTCCAAAGTTGACCACCGTAAGTTGATCCTGGGCGTAGCCAAGAGCTGAAAACAGTGCGGTGCCCGTGGCAATCGCGGTAAGAAGGAATTTTTTAGATCTCATAGGATGCTCCTCAGGTCATTTGCGGGTTAGTTGGAAAAAAGCGCGTGCTCAGGCATAGACACGCAGGTGGGGATGGGGGAAGGTCAACCAAACAGGTTGTCCGGCTACGGGCGTGCTCGCATCAGACAAAGGAAGCTTGACCGTGGCTTCGGCTTGGCCGGCCACCGCACAGCGCAGCCGCCGGTGATCGCCGAAATAGATTACGTTCGTCACAGCCGCTCTAACGGTGTTCGGCAACTGCTCTGAGGCCTCAAATTGCGCAATGACCCGTTCAGGTCGAATTGACGCCAACACCGAGTCCCCGGGCGACGAGGCGTTTGCATTGAATCCTCTCAGCCTCTCGCCGGTCGGCAAAATCAACTCACAGCTGTCGCCAGCGGACGATCCGAGGGTTCCGACAAGCGTCGTGCTGTCGCCCACAAAGCCTGCAACGAACCTGTTGGAGGGGGACTCGTAAAGAGAAGAGACAACATCGATCTGTTGGATGCACCCCTCATTGAAGACCGCAACGCGGTCAGACATCGTCAGCGCCTCACCCTGATCGTGTGTCACGTACACAAACGTGACGCCAAGTTTTCTATGCAGCTCCTTCAGCTCAATCTGCATATGTTCCCGCAGTTGCTTATCCAGAGCGCCAAGTGGCTCATCCATCAAAACCAACTGCGGCTCGAACACCATCGCGCGCGCAAGAGCAACCCGCTGCTGCTGTCCTCCGGACAACTGTGCGGGCAAGCGATCATCCTTTCCAGTGAGCTGGACCATGCTCAATGCGTTTGCCACCCTCTTGGCAATCTCTGCCTTCGGCGCCCGCCGCACGGTCAATGGATATGCAACGTTCTGGGCGATCGTCATATGTGGGAACAGCGCGTAGTTCTGAAACACCATGCCGAAGTTGCGCTTGTGCGGCGGCGTGCGTGTGATGGGGCGCCCGTTGAGAGTGATCTCGCCGGCAGTAGGCGACTCGAAACCCGCGAGCATCATCAAGGTGGTGGTTTTTCCCGAACCTGAAGGCCCAAGAAGCGATAGAAACTCACCGCGGCGGACATCCAAGTCCAAGGATTTAACAACCAGTGTCTCTCCGTCATAGGTCTTCTGGACACTTGAAAACCGAACGATGCTTTCTTCCGTTGCAACATCCGGAGTGGCCTGTTTTTTTGCGCCCATGGCTGCCACCGCCCTCAGAAGCTTCTGCGGTTCATTCGTGAGCGTCGGGTTGGGATCGATTTCGCTTCCAGTCTGCATGGTGATCCTGAGTGTTTCGGTGACGAAGAGCGACTTGCTCAGTAGGTAGGAGGAGTCACCGCGCTGATGATTTCCGCCTTTGTCTTTCCGACGTTTCGGAAGCGATGCGGCATTTGACTGTCGAAGTAGTAGCCTTCACCTGGGCGAAGAACCTTCGTCACATTGCCGACAGTGATTTCAATTTCGCCAGCAAGCACAAAGCCGGCCTCTTGTGCCTTGTGCGAGAACGCTTCTCCTGTATCTGCGTCGACTTCGTAGGTCTCGTGCAGCATCAAGATATGGCGATTCGGGTGATTCATTCCCAACATCCGATAAGAGACCGAATCGGCATCGCCGATCTCAACAAGGTCTTCGCTTGCGTAGAACGGCGAGTAGGGCACGGATTGTTGGATGTCGTCGAAGAAGCCGACGAGGGTGGTACCTAGCGCGTCGAGCATGGCCGACAGGGTATCCACACTGGGGCTCGTCCGATCACGCTCAATCAGTGAGATCGTTGCATGTGATATGCCCGAACGGGTCGCGAGCTCGCGCACCGTGAGCTTTCGGCGGGTTCGCAGTTCCTTGAGATGAAGTCCGATCTGTGGCATCTGGATGCTCGCTGGAGTTGAGTTGAGGAAAGTTAGCTTTCGCGCTGTTCTACGAGCGTATACACAGTCCCTCACCAAAACGAATTCTCAGACCGGCGACGAAGCTGTGCGCGGAGTGGTAAATATGTTGACCAACTCTGAATTCGGGTAAACCCTTGGTGATTTTTCTAGCTACGGAGCACCCCACATGATGCGCTGTCGACGCACTTCGCTCGAGAGCAGCCGAATTGGGGAGGCAGGCCTGAACCTCAATACCAGTCGCACCGAACTCACCGCAGAAGGGGTTCTCCGCTCAGCTCGGTGAGTTTTCTCAACGTTGCTTCCCGTACCCCTACCAAGCTCGCAGACTGCTCAATAGACTCGGCCGATCGATTCCCCAACCAACGTGCACCGTCTGCACCAACAGGCCCTACTCATGAAAGCACTCTTCTCGAAACTGGAATTCATCAAGGCACCAGCTCCGGCTCAAAACAAGGAACTGGGCGAGGTCGAAAGCGTCGTTCGTGGCGTCATCAACGCCGTGCGTGATCGCGGCGACGACGCTGTGCGGGAGTATTCGAAGAAGTTCGACAGGTACGACGGGAAAGCCCTTGAGGTCACTCAAGCCGAGCGTGAAGAGGCTGTGAACGCACTGGATCCTCAAACTCGTGCCGATACTGAGTTCGCCATCGCGCGAGTAAGGGAGTTTGCAGAAGCTCAACTGAAGACGATGCAGCCGCTCGAGGTGGAGTCGCTTCGCGGCGTTCATCTTGGCCATCGCATCATTCCGATTGAGCGCATCGGCGCTTATGTCCCAGGTGGCCGCTACCCTATCCTCTCGGCCCCAGTGATGACGATCGTGCCTGCAAAGGTCGCTGGCTGTGACGAAGTCATCGCCTGCCTCCCGCCCAACGCTCATCCCGCAATGGTCGCAGGTTGCCATCTGTCCGGTGCCGATCGGATCTTCCGCATTGGAGGCGCTCAGGCAATTGCTGCCATGGCCTATGGTACGGATTCGGTTCCTCCGGTGGACAAAATTGTCGGCCCGGGCAACGCGTATGTGAACGAAGCCAAGCGCCAAGTCTTCGGCCAGGTCGGCATCGACCAGTTGGCCGGTCCGAGCGAAATCTTCGTGGTCGCTGACGAAACGGCGGACCCGCGCATGATCGCGATCGATCTTCTGGCGCAGGCTGAACATGACATTCACACTCGCGTTGGGCTGATTACTACGAGCCGCAAGGTCGCTGAGGAAACGCTCAAGCAAGTTGAGGAGCAACTGTTGGACCTTCCCACGGCGAACGTTGCCGCCAAATCGTGGGAAGAGTTCGGTGAGATCGTGCTGGTGCCGGATGAGAATACGCTGATTGCATACTCGGACTATGTCGCTGCAGAGCATCTCCAAGTTCATACGCGCGACGCCCAGGCAACCGCTAAGAAACTTCGCAACTACGGCTCACTCTTCATCGACAAACGCGCGAGCGTCGTCTACTCCGACAAATGCTGTGGGACCAACCATACGCTGCCCACGATGCGGGCGGGTCGCTACACCGGAGGCCTTTGGGTCGGCTCCTTCGTGAAAGTGGCCACCCATCAATGGATGGATCAAGCTGGGGTCGAAGCGGTAGCGCCACCGGCCATGCGTCAAAGCGCCACTGAGGGTATGGAGGGCCACCGCCGCGCAGCGGCCCTGCGTCTTGAAGCCGTGTCTTAAGCTCTACAAGGCAATGATCATGAAGAGAATCTTGCTTACATTGGCCTACGCGGCCCTCGCACTTCCATTTTCTGCGAACGCCGATACCTGGCCATCGCGCCCCATCAAGCTGATCGTACCGTTCGCCCCGGGTGGCACAACGGACATCATCGCGCGGACGATGGCAGACCGTCTCACGCGTGAACTCGGCCAGCCTGTGGTAGTGGACAACCGCGCTGGCGCCTCCGGCGCGATCGGCTCAGACGCCGTCGCGAAGGCTGCGCCAGATGGCTACACCATAGGTATGGCCACGGTCACGACGCACGCCGTGAACCCTGCCGTGTTTAGCAAGCTCAGCTATGACGTAATGCGGGACCTCGCGCCTATCACCCGCCTGGTGTCGGTTCCCAACGTGATGACCGTCGGCCCCGCTGCGGGTGTCAACACCATGGCCCAGATGGTCAGTGCGGCGAAGGCCAAACCGGGCAAGATGAGCTATGGCTCGCCTGGGACAGGGTCTGAGGCGAACCTCATGGGCGAGTTGTTTAACAAAACCGCGCAGGTATCCCTGTTGCATGTGCCTTACAAAGGCAGTGCGCCAGCTCTTCAAGATGCAATCGCAGGGCAGATCGAAGTGGTGTACGACAACCTTCCCTCGTCCCTGCCTTTCATTCAAGGTGGAAGGTTGGTTGCTCTCGCTGTCGCTTCTCCGAAGCGGATCGCTCTACTTCCTGATGTGCCAACATTTGCCGAAGTTGGCCTTGCACCTGTGAATGACACCTCCTGGTTCGGAATGGTCGCTCCCGCCAAAACGCCTCCAGAGATCGTCAATCGTATTCAAGCCGCTTCTGCGAAGGTCCTCTCTCTGCCCGAGGTGCGCGCGACTATCGAAAAGCTCGGAGGCGAACCCGTGGGAAACAAACCTGAGGAATTCTCAGCTCAACTGCGCAGCGAACTCGAAAAGTTCAAACGACTTGCTGAAACCTCCGGCATAAAACTAGACTATTAGCAACCTCGGCGTCTCAGGGCATGTACGACGAAGGCAAAGACCGCCCTGCTGCTCCTGATGCCAGGAAGTCTCTTGGATCCAACCACACCACTCGACGTTTGCAGAAGCCAGTGATTGACGGCAGTGGTTTAGATGCAAACGTGCACATCAAAGAATCTCTTGCAAGCGCTGCCCTTGCCAGGTCGACATCAAACCGCTGCTGACAGGCACGTGCTTCTGAGCGAATCTGTTGCTCGGGTCAAGCAACATGGGCTGCACCCCTGGCACATCAGCAGCGTGCTCTGTTGAGCAACGCGAATCGCTTCAAAAACACTTTGCAGAAATGCTCGACCTACATCGTCGATCGATGGAGGCCAGCTACATCCGCCCCAAGCTGCCATTTTTATTGTTTTTCGCGCACCTCAACGATTTGACGGCGTAGAGCACTGTTTTCATTCGTCAAAGACACGACTGGAGCAATCATGACTATCGAAAAGGCACCGCAATCGAGACGAGTCCTGATTGGACAGATTTTTCAGGAGGCGCACGGCTTCACACCATTGTTAACCACCCTCGATGCATTTGTCATCGAGACAGGAGAGCAAGTGGTGAGTGCGAACGAGGAGGCTGACTCCGTTCTCGGTGGAATCATTCGTTGCGGGAAGCGAGAGGGATGGCATTTGATTCCCACCATCGCAGCGCGAGCCAGCCCTGGTGGTCGAGTCACCGATGCTGCGTACACCTTCATCAAGGCTCAGATTCTGGACGGGGCAGCCCGTGCAAACTTCGATGCGGTTGCACTCTGCCTCCACGGTTGCATTCAAACGGAAAGCCTCGACAGTGCGGAGGCGGACCTGCTAGCTTCCTTGCGCGCGCTGGTAGGACCAGACATTCCCATCGTCGCTGGATTCGACCTTCATGCCCACGCTGGCGGAGGAGTGCTGGAGTATCTGGATTTCGCGACGGCCTACAAGACCAATCCTCACCAAGACGCAGGATCTACAGGGGAACGCGTGGGCGCTGTCCTGTCGCAGATTCTAGACTCTGGGTTGCGGCCGGTAGGTGCGAAAGTATTGGTACCGATGTTTACGAGTGGCAACGACGAGACGGCGCATGGCCCGCTCGAGCGACTTCATAAACTGGCCAGCGATAGGCTATGGGCAGACCATAGGTTGCTGGATGCATCCATCTTCAATGTCAACCCATTTATCGACGGGAAAGGTGTGGGGCAAACGGTGGTCGCATACGCCCGCCTTGAGGAGGCATATAGCGAAGCAGCACGCCTTGCCGAGGAAATCGGAAATGGCCTTTGGTCCGCACGCAGTGAGTTCCAGCAAAGCCTGCCCAGCCTCAGCGAAGCCCTCGCGCAATCATCCGGAATGGTAGTCGTTGGAGATTTTGGAGACCGTGTTCTGGCTGGCGCACCTGGTGACAGTGTCTACGTGCTCAATGAAGTGCTTCGGATGACGCCAGCCGCACGGGTTGTTGCACCTCTGACCGATGCAGTCGCAGTTGAAGCCTGTGAGACCGCAGAGATAGGCCAACGATTGACGCTACAACTCGGGGGCCTCCACACACCCAACGCGCAACGCGTAGCTCTGACCGGCGTGGTCCGCGCTGTCGGCGACGGAACTTACCGCAATCGGGGGGCCTTCATGAGGGGCTCGAGCTTGAGGATCGGGCCGTTCGCCGTCTTCGAAGGCGACAACTTTGTGCTACTCATCACAAAAGAGCCGTTGATGAGTCAGGACCCTGGGTGCTTTTTAGACTGCGGAATTGACTTGGTAGGGGCAGACATCATCATTGCGAAGTCAGGCTATCACTTTAAACTTGCGTTCGATGAACTCGGGACTTGCGTGTGTGCGGCCACACCTGGCCTATCGACCTACGACCCACGAGCCTTTCGCATTGAGAAGGCCCGCCCTCTCTACCCGCTTGATCAATTCGACTACGTTGCGGTGGCCATCCCGATATAGAGTCGCTCATTGTGACGATTGCGGACGCTCAGTAGAACACGATGAACCTCCTCGGATACGGGAGCTCAACGCTGAAATAGGAGACTAGCAGGCCGCACGAATTCTGCCCTGCGTATGCACCAGGACATCGTGGTGACCACCCTTCGCCAAAGGGCTTCCCCCGAGTACGTCGCACTCGATGCAGCGGTGGGAGGGAGACTTATGCGACATGTATGGTTGAAAGACTCGGGGAGAGGATCAGGGCGGGCTGCCAGAGCCGAGGAAGTCCCCCCGCCTGCCTGACTAGCCTCGGAGAGACGGAGTTGCGCTCGCTCGATGCGCAGTTCCACCCTCCACGACGACTTTGAGCGCGGCGGGTCGCCTTTCAAGGGCACAGCCACTTGAGCTGCAGATTGAGAACAACTCCAAATTGACGGGACTTCAACTGTCCACTTCTGGAGTCATCAGAAACCTCAGTGTGAACGCGGCAGCGTGATCTGAGCCGAGCGCCTCAGCGGCCATACCCTAGATCTGCCGGCACACATGGCGGTGGTGTAAGCCCTATCTGACGAGCCCGCGCGCGATTTCCAGCGCGCCCTCAACACGGCTGACGGTGCGCAGGATCTCGAGCGCAACAGCTCGCTTGCCGTTGCTATCAAAGGCCATGCGTTCTGTCACCCCAGCTCCTAGCTGGCGCCATCTACTTTGTGAGGTCCGCGTTTTCGAGGGTGTCTAGGTTCAACGCAGACACGCCCCCGAAAGCACAGCAGCCTCACCGGCCTCTCGGCTACAGGGTTATCACTTATTTTCATTGTGCAAACAAATAATTTATCTTTTGCAAATACTTTTCAAAAACCTTAGACATCCAGGAAACACATGCTGTCCAAAGAAGACAACGGCTTTCTCACGCAGACAGATCCGGGTACTCCGATGGGGACGTACCTGCGCTCATTTTGGACTCCATGCATGGTGGAGGATGAAGTCCCATTGCCCGATGCCCCCCCACGACGCCTCCGTCTGCTCGGAGAGGATCTCGTGGTATTCCGCGACACCGAAGGCCGGATAGGTGTCATGGACGAACTCTGCCCTCATCGCCGTGCCAGCCTCTTCTTTGGGCGAAATGAGGAGTGCGGCATCCGCTGCGTCTACCACGGCTGGAAGTTCGACGTTGAAGGGAACTGCGTTGATATGCCAAGTGAGCCTCCTGAGAGCACATACAAGGAACGTGTGAAGGCAGTGGCTTACCCTTCGGAGCTTGCAGGTGGTCTGCTGTGGGTGTTTCTAGGCGATCCAAGGCAAAAGCCGGAGTTACCCAGATTTGAGTGGATGGACCTTCCACCACAGCATCGGTTTGCCACGCGCTGGGAACAGGAATGTAATTCGATTCAAGCGATGGAAGGCGAGCTTGATCCCGCACATGTAAGCTTTCTTCATCGTCGCCTGGACAAGCTTGACGACAAGGATCACAGCATCTCAGGTAGCTACTTCCAACAAGACCGAGCACCGAAGTGTCATGTCTCAGACACTCCTTACGGCTTCATCAATGCGTCCGTTCGGAGTGTGGGTCAAAGCGAAGCCTACTGGCGACTGAACCAATTCTTACTGCCGTTCTACACAATGATCGCGGCGGGTCCGGAAGTCGCGCTCATGACTCGCATGTGGGTGCCGAGAGACGACAAAAGTTGCTGGGTCCTGGTGGTCAACTATCGCCTGGACCGCCCACTTGACGCTGCGGAAATAGAGGGATGGCGTGCAGGTCATACGCTGCATCGAAAGCTCATTCCCGGAACGACCATTCCGGTAGAAAACAAAGCCAACGACTATCTCATCGACCGACAAGCGCAGAAGACGATATCGTTTACTGGCATCGAGGGCATCCGAGCGCAGGATGCGATGGTCACAGAGTCGTGTGGGCCCATCGTGGATCGTCGGCACGAACATCTCGGCACAAGCGACATCGGCATCGTCAAGATGCGACGGCGACTCATTGCAGAGGCAAAGTCCATGGTTGAACGCAAGTCTCCACCAACCCTCGCGTTCAACGGTAGTGAATATAAGGTCAGAGCAGCAATCGCAGTTCTCGAGCGAGGAAAACGATTCGAAGACGATGCCAGCATCATGGCTGCGCTGAAGTACTGACATGGTTAGCGTCTTGAATCTCCCTCGCCGGATGGTCACAACAGGTCTTCTCTTGGGACTTGGCTTCCTGGCTGTTTATCCGTTTGCCATGCTGGTCTACGGAAGCGTGCACTCAACACCTCCGGGGGTTCCAGGCAGCTTCAATCTTGATGGCTACCGAACGCTACTCAGTGCGGAGTACGCAAAAATTCTCTGGGATTCAGTGCACATCTCACTGGTAAAGACAGTGCTATCCATTGCACTAGCCACTTTGCTGGCATGGATCATTGCTCGCACCGACACCCCCTACGGCCGCAGCCTAGAGATTCTGATCACGCTGCCCTTCTTCATTCCACCAATCCTCACGGCGACCGCATGGGGGATGCTGGGCAGTCCTCAAGCTGGCACGATCAATTTGGTGTGGCGTGCCCTCACTGGCTTAGATACGCCGCTCATTGACGTCTATTCCTATGGCGGTGTGGTATGGCATCTCATGCAGTACTCGACCACGTTTCTGTTCATCTTCTTGGTGGAGGCGTTCCGCTCTATGGACCCCTCCATGGAAGAAGCGAGTCGGATGTCAGGAGCTAGCGGAACGCGAACCTTCTTCCGAATCACGTTGGTGCTGATGCTGCCAGTACTCACCAATTCCTTCATTCTGAGTTTCATCCGAGGGGTAGAAGCATTTGAGTCCCCTGTCTTCTTTGGCGCTCCCGTAGGTATCGAAGTCATCACCACCAAGATCTACAGTCTGCTCAACCACTCGGCCGAACCGAACTACCAGGCAGCAACGGCACTTGGCTTCATGACCATGTTCGCCATGTTCGTGATTGTTGCGCTTCAGTGGCGCATTCTCCGCGGCAAGAGCTTCAGCACGGTATCTGGCAAAGGATTCACACCTCGAATAATCCGCTTGGGGCGGTTGCGTTGGCTCACGTTTGGTGTTTGCGCAGTATTCATTGCATGCACCGTAGTCTTGCCGCTCGGCCAGCTGCTACTCAGCTCGTTCTTCCGCTTCTTCGGCTTCTATAGCTGGGATATGTTTACCCTTGACCACTACCGGAACGTCTTGGGCAATCGGGCGGTTTGGTCAGCACTGCGCAACACTCTGTGGCTCGGACTTACCGGTGCAACGGCGGTGATGATTTTTGGCAGTGTGATTGCCTATGTCATCGTGAGGACGCGTTGGCCAGTGCGTCGCCTCATCGAGGTGCTTGCATGGCTACCCTGGATGATGCCGGGCATCGTTCTAGGCATCGGTTTCTTATGGGCATTTTCCTTGCTCCCCAAAGCAATTCCGCTGTATGGGACTTTGTGGGCGCTTTTCCTCGCTTACATGGCTTTGTGCACACCCGTGGGCGTTCGAATCATGAGCGGAGCTTTCCAGCAACTGTCCAATGACTTGGAAGAGTGCTCTCGCGTTCATGGAGCGACGCCAACTCAAACAATGGTCCGAATCCTCCTTGCTCTTGCTTGGCCCTCGTTTGCGGCGGGTTGGATTCTGGCCTTCTTCGGCGTCTTTCGAGAGCTAAGCGCATCCATCCTCTTGTACTCAACGGGCAATGAAGTTCTCTCGGTCCTCATCCTTCAGATGTGGGCTGGGGGGAAACCGGAAGAAGTGAGCGTCGTTGCGCTGATGATGGTTGCGCTTGTCCTGCTTTTCCGATGGTTGCAGTTGATGGTAATGAAGAAGCGTATCGCTTCCCGATGACAGAAGTTTCACCCACGAAAGAAGGAGACGACATGGACAAAAGCAAACGCGCATGCTTGTTTGGGCTTGCTGCCACGATGACTGCCGCATCGACCACCCCGTTTTCGGCTTGGGCTCAACAGCCTTCGGAGGATTGGGAAAAAGTGGTGACAGAAGCAAAACGAGAAGGCCGCGTGGTGTTTTACACATCGGGAGTGGGATCTCCCTACCACAGGACGATTGGCTCGGCCTTCGAGAAGCGCTACGGCATCAAATTTGAAGTTCTAGAGGCACGCGCGAGCGAATTGCGGGAACGCGTCCGAGCAGAGCAGTCATCTGGACGTTTCCTCGGCGACATTCACCACAACGGCACAAGTACCGCAACGCGCATGGCACAGCAGGGGCACTTCCAACCTCATGGTGGTGTTCCGCAGATGGGAAAGCTCACACCTCCATTCGCAGCGGACCAGTACCGCATCCCAGTCGCAGTTCAGAGCTACGGCATTCTCGTCAACAGAAACCTCGTAAAGCCGGAGGATCGCCCTCGGAGCTGGCGAGATCTACTCGAACCCAAATGGAAAGGAAAGATCCTCAGCGATGACATGCGAGCACTGGGTATTGGCTACGTCTTCTTTGATGTTCTCCATCAAGCCTATGGTCGCGAGTTCCATGAAAAGCTGGCCATGCAGCGCCCGCTGTTTTCGCGCAGCATTCGCAACGACGAGATGCGCGTGGCGCGCGGCGAGTACCCCCTCTACATTCCAGAGCTGTTGCCTTTCTACATGCAATTGAAGGAACTGCCACTGGATTTCGTGGTTCCAGGAGAAGGGCGACCGTACGCGAACTTCGACTTGTCGGTGCTGAAGAATGCCCCCAATCCCAATGCAGCACGCTTGTTCATCAACCACATGTTGGAACTGCCAGCTCAACTTGTTTACGCAAACGCCGGCTTCACCCCGACCATTCAAGGTGTTATCGAGCAGGTAGATCCACAAGTCAAACCCTTCCTCCAAACCAAGATGATGGGCACGACCCGTATTGACCAGCAAGAGGCCATGCTTGCACTGGCCACCGAGATCTACAAGTAGAGAAAAGCAATGACAAGCGTTGTACTTGAAAACGTGTCGAGGACCTTCGCAAAGACTCCCGCGGTCGACGGTCTGGACTTACAGGTGAAAGACGGTGAATTTGTTACTTTGCTGGGCCCGTCAGGCTGCGGAAAGACGACCACGTTGCGGATGATTGCGGGCCTGGAGCAGAACGATTCAGGGCGAATCTACATCGGAGAGACCTTGGTCAGTGATGCCGCCAGGAAACTGTACATCCCTCCTGAACGAAGAGGCCTGGGCATGGTGTTTCAGTCCTATGCAATCTGGCCGCACCTGACCGTTTTCGAGAACGTCGCCTATCCCTTGCGCGTGCGCCATGTAGCGGGCGCAGAGGTTCAGGCAAAGGTCGATGCCGCATTGAAGCTTGTGGAGATGAACGCCTACGCGCAGCGGCCTGCACCTCATCTCTCGGGAGGTCAACAGCAACGCGTCGCAATTGCACGAGCTTTGGCCTTTGAGCCGAACGTTCTTTTGCTGGATGAGCCTTTGTCCAACCTTGACTCCCGCTTGCGCGCGAGCATGGGTGATGAGCTGCGCGCGTTGCAGCGACGCTTGAAGATCAGCTCTGTCTACGTCACCCACGACCAGACTGAGGCAATGGCGCTGTCAGACCGGGTGGTGGTGATGAAAGAGGGCCGCATACTTCAACAAGGTGCCCCTGAGGATATTTATCTTCGGCCGGCCAACGTTGATGTTGCAAGGTTCCTTGGTTCACCCAATGTGCATAAGGTTCGAGTCAAAGACGCATCGCGTATTGATGAGCGCACTTTCTCATGCACGGTGGTTGGCGATGGTGGGTGGATAGGCCAATGCCGTTCAGCTGAGGAGTTCAAGGCAAATGATGAGGCCATGATTGTGGTTCGCCCCGAAAGCCTTCGCGTGGACTCATCCTTGGCGTCCTCAGGAGCAACAATTTGGCGCGGCCGGGTTGCTGACAGCATCTTTCGTGGCGCTCACCGTTCGGTTGTCGTCGACTGCGCAGGACAACGAATGACGGTGGAAGCGGCAGGAACGTGCGCTATCTCGACAGGTAACGAAATTACAATGTCTGCCGATCCCAGCCATATCTGGGCGTTGCGAGCCTGAGTCGAGAACAGAGTCATGAACAACAAGCGTCGCCCAGAGGCAACGAGGACGCAAGTGGGTAGACCCCAGTCCTCTGAACAAGTAGAGTTGAGACCGATTGATCAATGGCTATCGTTTCGATTTGCACTCATCGCCACGCGCGTGAGCGCGATTTCTCATGACTACAGTCAGCGCTATTATCAGCTGTCGGGTAACTCGTGGCGCGGCCTGGCATTGCTGGCTCGCTTTGGCCCATGCTCCGCTAAACAACTTGTCGAAAAATCAAACTTCGACTATCCCAAAGTCTCTCGCATCATTGATGACTTAGTGTCTCTTCGGCTGATTGAACGACGCAGCGACAGTCAAGACCTGCGTCGCGCTGAGCTGAGGCTCACTGCCCATGGCCACAAGGTTTATGAAAGCATTGCAAAACGCGCTAGCGAGTTTGAAACGTACATTACTGCGCCACTGACCAAAAGCGAGCGCACCGCACTGTGGTCCGCCATCGACAAGATCGACACCCAAATTGCCGACTTTTTTGCCAGACCCAAATCGGAACATGGCGACTGAGCCCTTCTTTACGGCAGATGGAGCACAAAGTCCATTCTTGGCGCATGGCAATGTTTTGGCTTTTTAGCTCGGACAGGAGGTGCTGCTCACCGCTGGTGGTAGGTGTCAAAGCATGAAGCTGCGCGGCATTGATCTCAACCTGTTGCTAGTACTAGATGCGCTACTGACTGAGCGCAACGTCACACACGCAGCTCACAGACTCGACGTCAGTCAATCCACGGTGAGCACCGCCCTTGCACGCCTCAGAGTCTTGTTCAATGACGAGTTGTTTCTCAAACGTCCACACGGCGTGGAGCCGACGCCACGCGCCTTGGCACTCCGTGAGCCTCTGTCCATTGCCATGTCTGCCATCAGTGACGGGGTGCTGTCGCAAAGCCATTTCGACCCCAGTATCTCTCAGCGCACTTTTGTGTTGCTGCTTGGGGAAATGGGGCAGATGCTTTTCGCCCCACGCTTGCTGGAGCTCATACGGACGGAAGCTCCACGCGTCAACCTCCGCATCGTGAGCGGGTCTGCGTCCACACGGTTGGGGCTGCTCGAAAGCGGCGAAGCCGAGCTAGCAGTTGGCTACTTTCCTGAGTTCGCCCAATCCGGGCTGTTTCAGCAAAAGCTCTACTCCACGCAGGCTTTTGTGTGCGTCGCGCGATCGGATCATCCCTCACTTGGTGGTGGAGCACTAACGCTTGAGAAATTCGCGCGGATGGACCATGCAGTCATTGGTGCAGAAGGTGGCTATCCACAACTCTATGAGCCAGTTCTTCGCCGCCTGGGCATTGAACGCCGTATCGTCGTCGAACTGCCAGGCTTGGCAGCAGCCCAGCATCTGCTTCTGCGCAGCGACCTTATTGCAGTGGTACCAGAGCAACTTGCCAATTTGTTCTGTCGCGATGGTGCTCTCCAGTCATATCCCACACCTGTAGAGCTTCCGCATTGCGAGGTGCGTCAGTTCTGGCATCGACGACTGCACCACGACCCTGCTCTCATCTGGATGCGCCAGAGGGTGATGGAACAGTTTCAGGCAGGCCCTCCGCCGAGACTGGAACCCTCCGGCAATCAATAAGCGTTATCGAAATTTCACTGCACGGGCGAGCAGCCTGCGCCATCAGAATCTCCTCCACGCAGCGCCACCCTGGGAAGCGCTGCGCAATATAAATTGGAGACAACGATGAACCGACGTGAATGGATCGCACTAGCTCTCAGCTCAAGCAGTCTTGCTGCCGTGGCACAAGCCCCGGCAGCAAGCTCCACCAGGCCTCTGCGCATCGTGGTTGGATTTCCCGCTGGAAGCGGCCCTGATGCCGTCATCAGAATCATCGCCGAAGGCCTAGGAAAGCACTTAGGCCAATCGGTGATGATCGACAACCGGCCTGGTGCGGACGGCATCATCGCCGCCAGTGAGGTAATGCGCTCGCCACCCGACGGTCAGACGATGTTTCTTGGGACGAACACCACTATGGTCGCGGTACCGTCTACACGGCCCAACCCGCCTTTCAACCCCTTCAAGGATTTCACGCCGCTAAGCTCGGCAGGCGAGTTCTCTTACTTTCTGCTGGTGTCACCCTCGCTGCCCGTCAAAACGGCTCAAGACTTCTTGGATCTACTGGCTGCTCACCCTGGAAAGTACAACTCGGCCTCCAGCAACAGCGCGGCTGAACTCGCCATGCTGCGCCTCCTGGATCAGCGCAAGGTGGTGAACGTGCGATACAAGGGCGACGCACCAGCGATGACCGACCTAGTAGGTGGCAGCGTACATATGATTTTCACCACTGGAACACTAGCTCCTGGCTTCGTTAAGGACGGTCGCGCACGCGCGTTGCTGACGCTGCAGGCAGAACGGAGCCCCCTGCTGCCGGAAGTGCCGACCGCTAAGGAGCTGGGCTTTAACGATTTGACCATTCGCCCGTGGGCTGGCTTCTTTGGGCCCGCCGGCATGCCGTCCAGCACGGCCGCGCGACTCAGTCAGGCTATCCAGGAAACCCTTTCGAGCGAAGCCATCAAAGCCAAGCTGGCTCCCCATGGCTTCTCTGGCTACGGCATGACGGCCAGCCAATTCACCGCTTTCTTCAAAACCCAGTACGACGACTTCAACCATGTCGTACAGAAGTACAACGTCAAGTTCGATTGAAAGTTCCATTGCCATGAATGCTGCCCTTACCACCGCTCCACAGCATGCCTCCACGATACGCGTGCAACCTCTGACCGGCGTACTTGGCGCCGAGATCAGCGGCGTCGACCTCTGCAATCCTCTGACAGAAAGCACTTGGAAGCAAATTCTGGACGCCTTCTATGAACATCAAGTTATCTACTTTCCCGACCAAGACCTGACGCCAGAACAACACATTGCGTTCAGCCGGCGTTTTGGTAGGGTTGATCCCGTTCCTTTGCTCAAGAGCATCGACGGTTACCCTGAGGTGCAGCTGATTCGTCGCGAGGCACACGAAACTGGGCGCGTCATCGGCGAGAACTGGCACGCGGACAGCACATTCCTTGAGACTCCACCGGCCGCTGTCGTCATGCACGCTGTGGATGTACCCACGCACGGCGGTGATACGGGCTTCCTAAGCATGTATGCCGCGTGGGAGGCGCTCTCGCCAGCCATGAAGAAGATGCTTGTGGAACTGAACGTGGTGCACAGCGCTACGCGTGTGTTTGGTTCCGCATATCACGCGCAGAAGCAGCGATTCAGCAACACGAGCGCCAAGCAAATGGATGTTGAAGCAGGCGACCGTGAAATGACTCACCCCTTGGTCATCACCCATCCTGGCAGTGGCCGAAAGGCCTTGTACGTCAACCAAGTGTACTGCCAGCGGTTTGACGGCATGACTGAGGCGGAAAGTCGACCTTTGCTCCAGTTCTTATACGATCATGTATCAAGGTTCGACTTCACTTGCCGCGTGCGCTGGAAGAAGAATCAGGTTCTGGTTTGGGACAATCTCTGCACCATGCACCGTGCAGTGCCGGACTATGCTGGACAGTTTCGCCATCTGCAGCGAACAACCATTGGTGGAGCGCGCCCTAAACGCGGCTAACCGCTCAAGAGATCCAGTACACGGAGGGACTTCCGTCAAAAGATGAACTGGTTCTTGTGAGCGTGCTTCGACGCCCATCTATCGGCATCATTGGATGGCGTAACACGCCTAGTGGAGCTTCGAAGATTCATAGTGTGTATCCCTGAAGAGAACTCGATTTGAGGAGACTGACTAGAACCTTGCACGATCGCCACGATCGTTTTACAGCGTCGGTCTTATAGGGCATCTCGTAAAACGAAATGGGGCCGCCTAATGCGTGGCGGCCCCAAGTTCCCCCGCTCCAAGCTAATTACTCGGCTTCTTCGACTTGTTGAGCATGAGATAGCGGCCAATGGCAATCGAACCCGCTCGGAACTGCACCTTCAAAATAACTTGGTCACCTGGCTTTGCCGACGCATTCTGAAAGTACAACATGCCCTTTCCCGGCGTCGTGCCATCGAAAGTTTGGGTGTGCTTCGAGTTGATCACTGTAAGAGTAGCCTTGCTGTCAGCAGTCTCCATCACCTCTCCGTGGTCAGACACGTAGAAATGAATCCCCTCGGGCTTTTGAACGAGCTCGAACGATGTCTCGCCTCCCTCATTCATGAGGCCCCCGTGCTTCGGCGGCCAATCGCCGTGCGACCACGCTGCTATCGGAGCAGCGAGCACGCACAGACCGACCACCAACTCGCTGAACGTCATTGCGCTGGCCCTAGTCGTAGACGCATTCAAGGTCACCGGCGCGCGGGTTGGGGAATTGGATTCCGGGGCCCGGGCCTGTCTCGGGCAAGCCATAAGCGTCCTTCATCGCCTTGTTGCTCACCGCCCTCACCCCGTCCTTGTTGTAAAGCCAAGCATCGAAATAATTGCCCGGATAGATCTGTGGGACATTCACGGCGGAGAGGAACTGCTTTAGCTTCGGTTGATCGTCTTCGGAGTAGCCATAATGCATGCCGTACTCAAGACTGAAACTTTGACCGCCGGCGGAGCGCGAGTTCAAATGATGAGGCATGAAGACGCCGACATCGAAAACAGGGACCACGGTTCGCGCTTGGTAGACCATGCGCGATTCAGGTCCGCCCTGCCAGACATCCATGCGCTTGAGGCCGGCGTCGTTCATCGCAGCACGCAGGTTCTCAATGGGGGAACCATATGTGGTCGTAGTTGGAACTCCGTTGACACTTGTGGTCACCACCCGAGGGGTAGTCAAGTCTGGGCCGCCAGCACCACTGTCAGAGACATACCAGCTTAGATGGTCTCCCGACTTCGCTTTAACATCAAACAAGAAGCCAAAGGTTTCCGGACCGCCGGTACCGTTGCTGTACTCGTCACAGCTCACACTATGCACCCAACGCACCGCGCGCACGCTGGCGAACTCAGACAGCTTGATGACCTCGCCGCCTGTCAGACCGACACACTGCTCAGGCGGGATGCCGTGAGCGTTGACAAGGGTGGTGCAGATGGCAGGCGGACCGTACACCGTCTTGCCCGTCTGACGCACCCACTCAGGGATTTGATTCGAGTGGTCAGGGTGCACGTGCCCCAAAAGAAGCACGTCAATCGTGCGACCCGAGCCTGCGGCCGTGAGCGTGTTTAGCGCCTTGGTCACAGTGGCGGCGTTGCGTGCACCATTGACGACTTCGCCATCTAGCATCACACCCTTGTCTCCGATCTGATAGTGCCAATTGGTGATTCCGAACCAGGTCATCAAAACATTCTCTGGTGCGTTGGCAAGTGGGTCAGGCGCCAGGGGGGGAGGATTGCTCGGTTGACTTGAACCGCCGCCTCCACCGCCGCAGGCTTGCAATGCACCTAGCGCCATAACAACTGCTCCAATTGCGCATGCCTTTTTTCTCATCAGATGTCTCCTGGTTGTCGCAACGGTCACCACAACCGCATGCGGACATGCAAGTTATCAAAGCGATGCTTTCATAGGACTTTCAAAGAACCTACGCGTATTCCCTATAGTGCACAGGTGGCGCCGCTCCATAGATGATCGATCTCAACGAGCGTCAGCTCGATACATGGGGGACGGTCGATGAAAACCTGCTGCTGGCACATTTCTGCCATTGCCTTGTGCTTGGGAGCAATTGGCTGCTCTAGAGAAGATGCTTCGAAGAATGCAGCACTCACTCAATCAGGCGGAGCTCGGGAGAGTCGCGTATCGCCATCTCAGACGCTTGCGAGTTCACAGGTAGCTAGGGTAGCTGGGCCAAACTTTCCTGTTGCAACCATTACTCACGCCGAACCGAAAGCGACGGCCCCAGTTGCGCCCACGGCGGTTCTGACTGGCGTCATCGAACGCAAAGACTCACGACGGAACCTGGCAGTGCTCGCGCTCGGCGACCGGGCCGCGAATCTTGTTAGGCTTGGTGATCGAGTCTCTGAGGAGTGGACGGTTGCCAGCGTTGAGTCGACCAAAGTTGTGCTCGTGGCTCGGTCTGGTCATAGGCATCCGGTATTTCTGGGAGCCAACGCTCCCAGAGGCGAAGTCGTCGCTGCCGTTGCACTGCCACCAATACCACCAACGCCGGACAAGTTCATGATCGATCGTGCTGAGGCTGAGTTCAACATGCCGGAGAACGACTGAAGACTCACTTAGATTTATCTGGCTGCAGCCGGCCTCGTTGACACCGACCTAAGTACGGGACCGAGATAGCCGAGCGTCGAATGCCGACGCATTGAGTTGTAGAAGCACTCGTTGTAGTCGAACACATTTGAGCGGGCCTGCTCTCGTGTTCGGTAGACCTCCCTGGCCGTGCGCTCGGTCTTGAGCGAACTAAAGAAGCTCGCCATCGCCGGTTGTCCCAGACTTAACCGGCCCGACTCACGCTGCAATTGATGCCCTGTTCATCCAGCAGCTTCTGGAAGTGCTCGCTGTTGGACTGGCTACCTTGGTCGTCGTACGCGCCTTTTCTTGGTAGTGGTGCATTTCGGTGGCTGCAAGTAAGCAACCACGATGAGCATTCATCGCTTTATCCATTTGTACGATAGAAATATCAAGCTTCCCGCGATGCATTGAGTGCGATGTAATCGTCTTGGAACCCGGTGCTCAAGTCTCGACCATCGAGACATGCCCGGCGGTTTCTAACAACGAACGGAGACAACAATGAATCATAGAAATTGGCTCGCCGCCACCGTGGCTGGATTGCTCACCCTGTCTTCGACCGCATTTGCCGCCGAAACGGTCAAGGTCGGTGTGATCGGACCTTTCTCGGGACCGCTGTCTGGCGCGTGGGGAACCCCCTTCAAGCAAGGTATCGAAACTTACGCTGCGCAACAAGGCTTGAAGCTCGTCGACGGCACCGAAATCGAATTCGTCTATCGCGACTTGGCTACGGTCGATCCACAAAAGGCAAGGGCCCTGGCGCAAGAGCTGATCGTTCGTGACAAGGTTCAGTACCTCGCTGGCTTCGTGTCTACGCCTGACGCGTTGGCTGTAGCCAGCATCATCGAGTCGGCCAAGGTTCCTTCGGTGATCTTCAATGCTGCAGGTCCGAGCATTCTTGAGAAGAGCCAATACTTCGTTCGCACGTCAAATACGCTGCCGCAGATCACGTCTCCTCTAGCCGAATATATGGTCGCGCAGAATCTGAAGAAGGTTGTGACGGCAGTTGCGGACTACAGCCCGGGGGCGGACGCAGAAACGACCTTCAAGGCATCTTACGCAGGAAAGGGCGAAGTAATCGAATCGATCCGCATGCCGCTGTCGACAACCGACTTCGGACCTTTCTTGCAAAAGATTCGCTTGCTCAAGCCCGATGCGTTCTTCGTGTTCTTGCCTGCGGGTCCCGCGACCTTCAGCTTCGTCAAGGCATACAACGAAAATGGCTTGAGGGCTGATGGAATTCGCTTCTTCGGTCTGTCGGAAACACAGGAATCCGATCTGCAACAGCTGGGTGATGCCGCTATTGGTCTTGAAACGAGCTACATCTATTCGGCTGCGCACGAATCGAAGACCAATGCCGAATTCCTGGCCGCGTTCAAGAAGAAGTTTCCCGATGGCACCGCCAATCCGGCAACGGTGATGGCCTACGACGGCGTCCATGTGCTGCGCAGGATGGTCGAGGCGACAAAGGGCAAGCGCGATCCTGACGGTGCGATCTCGGCAGTGCGCGGCTTCTCGTGGGAAAGCCCGCGCGGGCCGGTTCGCATCGATCCGAAGACGCGTGAACTCGTCGAGAACATCTACATCCGCAAGGTTCAGAAGGACGCGAGGGGCGTTTTGTACAACAAGGAAATTCAAACTTTCCCGATGCGCGACAAGTGATATTTAGAACGCTTCGATGAACCGGTCTGGCTTCGCCTATCCAGAACTGCGCGCTCCCCAGACTCGGTCACTCCAGCAATATCAAGACCTCGAGATTTTCCCGAATGGCGACCTTGGTCAGCATCTTTGTCGACACCCTCGCATATGGAATGGTGTTGTTCATCATTTCCATAGGACTCTCGATCACGCTTGGCCTGATGAAGGTGGTCAACCTGGCCCATGGCGGATTCGCGATGATCGGCGGCTATTTCGCTTCGTACGCGATTCAGTCTCTGGGCATCCCCTACGGCTTTGCGGTGCTCATTGCAGTCGTCGGCGTGGTGATCGTTGCGATGCCGCTCGAGCTGGTGCTTTTCAGGCCGCTCTATGGCAAGAACGACCATCTGGTGCAGGTGTTGATCACCATCGGCATCGCCTTCTGCATGATTGGTCTGTGCAACTATTTCTTCGGACCGACTATCAAGGAGATTCCGTTGCCCGCGCTCATCAGCGGGCCGGTCGACATCGGATTCCGCTACATCCCCGCGCATCGGCTCTTCGTAATTCTTGCGGGCCTGATCATTTCTGGGGGGCTTTGGTTCCTCATCGAGAGAACGCACTTCGGTGTGAAGCTGCGCGCTGCGGTTGACAACTCCAACATGGCGGCGTCGCTCGGTATCAAGACGCAATGGATCTACGCGATCACCTTTGCGCTGTCGGTTGCCCTCGGCGCGTTCGGCGGTGTGATCGGCGCAGAGCTTCTGCCTATTGAGCCTTACTACGCGCTTCGCTACATGGTTGTGATTCTGGTGGTCGTGTCGATCGGGGGAGCGGGGTCCATCGGCGGTGCTGTGGCTGCTTCATTGCTCCTCGGCTTTGTCGATACCGCGAGCAAATACCTTCTCGCCGGTTATGCCGACATTCTTTTCTATCTCGCGGTCATTGGCATCGTGATGATCTTTCCGCATGGCTTGCTTGGACGCAAGGCACCTACGCACACCAGCTCGGTCACCGCGGTTGCAAGTGTCGATGCGCCGCGCCGTGGCATCGCATTGATCGCAAGCCTTGCAATGGGTGTCGTGGGCGTCGCGGCGTATTTCATCTGGCCTGAGTACAGCGGCTACTTTTCGCGCATCGTATCGATCTCGCTGCTGGTCATCTCACTCGACCTGCTGGTCGGGTACTGCGGCATTGCGACGCTGGGACAAGCGGCCTTCTACGGCATCGGCGCCTACGCGACCGGCAACATGGCGCTGCACTCCGGCCACAACGATCCTTTCATCCTTCTTGCGGCAGGCTTGGTAGCTGGAGGCATTGCTGGAGTGGTTTCAGGCGCGATCATCGTTCGCGCGACAGGACTCGCACAACTCGTGCTGACCGTGGCTATCGTTCAGCTCGCGCTGGCTGCAGCGAACAAACTCACCTGGCTCACAGGAGGCAGCGATGGCCTCGCAGGCATCACGCCGGGCAAACTTTTTGGTGTATTCGAGTTCGACTTCGCGGGTGAGCTGGGCTACCTGCTGGGGCTCGGCGTTCTGGTCTGCGTGCTGCTCGTCGTCACTGTCATCGTCAATTCGCCGTTCGGCTTTTTGTGCCGCGGCATCAAGGGCGATCCGGTTCGTGTCGAAGCCATCGGAGGTCGAATCAACTGTACGCTTATCAAGATGTTCGGCATATCAGGCATGGTGGCCGGACTCGGCGGAGGACTTGCCGCGATCACCGGGGGTGTTGTGGGTCTGGATAGCCTGAGTTTCGAGCGGTCGGCAGAAGCGTTCGTGATGCTTATCCTCGGAGGCGCGGGAACGATCTTCGGCGCGATTGTCGGCGTCAGTGCTTACCTCACTGCGGAACACCTCATCTCAGCAGCCAACCCGTTCCACTGGCTTATAGCGATCGGCGTGATCTTGGTGTCGGTGATGTTCTTCCTGCCCGCGGGTCTGCAAGGCCTGTCGCGTGAATTGAAGAAGCGATTGCTTAAGAACTCGAAGATCAACGAGGGAGTCGCGAAATGACCGCACTGCTTCAAGTTCAATCGCTTGAAAAGTCTTTTGGTGGTGTGCGCGTGAGTTGCGATGTCTCGCTCGACATCCCGGGCGGTGGCCGCGTCGCGTTGATCGGACCGAACGGCGCTGGTAAGACGACTTTCGTGAATCTGGTGTCGGGTCGTATCAAGCCTGATTCCGGACGTGTGCTGCTCAATGGCGACGACATCACTTCTCTCGACAACGTGCAGCGAACTCGCCTCGGACTGGTTCGCTCGTTCCAGATCAGCAGACTGTTTCACGACTTCTCTTTCGACGATCACATTCGACTCGCGCTGCTGCAACGCGATGGTTGCACTCGGAAGATGTTCTCGAGCACCAAGAGTTCGCCTGCACGGGAGCGAGAGATCTCCGATGTGCTTGCGCAGTTGAACCTTGCCGACATCGCCGATACCAAGGTACGCGAAGCAGCGTACGGCCAGCATCGATTGCTCGAGATTGCCATCGCCGTTGCGATGAAATCGAAAGTTCTTTTGCTTGATGAACCCGCAGCCGGTGTGTCGCGCGGCGAGTTGCCGAAAATTCTCCGTGCCATCGAGAGCCTTCCGAAAGAAATGGGCATTCTCATGATCGAACACGATCTCGATTTCGCATTCAAGTTCGCGTCGCATGTCGTGGTGCTCGCGGCCGGTTCAATCATCTTTCAGGGGCCGCCAGACAAGGTGGTGCAGGACGCTCAGGTTCGTCAGGCATATCTCGGAAGCTACCAGGGCAAGTCGGGAGCTCACGCATGAGTAACGCCATCGAAGTAAACGGACTGAAGGCCGGCTACGGCATCGTGCGCGTCATCGACGACATGTCATTCGCCATTCCGCAAGGAACACGCGTTGCATTGCTCGGACGCAACGGCATGGGCAAGACGACTCTGCTATCGACGCTCATGGGATTCACGAAATTTATGGGCGGATCTATTAAGTTCGCCGATGAAGAGATCAGCGGCAAGTCGGCGACGAAACGCGCCGCCATGGGCTTGGGGCTCGTACCGCAGATGAGGGACATCTTTGCATCCCTTACCGTCGAAGAAAACCTGGTCACTGGTTTGAAAGGGCGACCTGCGTCCGCTATTCAACAGGCATACAAGATGTTCCCCCGCCTTGCGGAGCGAAAAAAGAATCTCGGAACGCAACTGTCGGGTGGTGAGCAGCAGATGTTGTCGATGGCACGTACGCTGCTCGGCGAACCGTCGCTGCTGCTTCTGGACGAACCGCTCGAAGGACTCGCTCCAGTTATCTGCGATGAGCTCATGAACTCTCTGCACTCACTCAGCGCTGACCGATCGATCACCACGATTCTTGTGGAACAACAGATTGATCGCGCGCTCAATTTTGCAGAGATGGCGATCGTCATTGAGCACGGAAGCATCGTATGGTCGGGCACCGCCGCAGCCATTCGCGAAGACGCATCGTTGATCGATCGCTACCTTGGCGTCGGGGTCCATTGAGTTGACTGCGATGACAACTTCACTCCAAGCTCAACAAGCTGCCATCTGACATCCCGCGCGTCAGCACTCGCCCTGGCGGATGTTGTGCGGACTGCAGCTTAGATGACGGGCTACAACCTCCATCGTCGAGCATCCTGGCACCGTCGAAGAGATCCTAGACAGGATCGCTCCCATCAGCATCACGTAGACGTTGGGCGCGCCGGATGACAGCAGAAGAGCGTCGGTGCATTTCTGCGCGCCCGTCTCCCCGCTCCGGGAACGCCAACCCGATAGTCGCTCTCGGACAAGCGCGGAGCCACCTCAAGCACAGGAGCGCGACATGGTATTGACCGTTGCTCCCGATCGCCGGCGTATGAACAACCTCATCCGCTTCTGCGGGCAGACGGGCCGGCCTGACCTATAAATGCCCGTTCCGGGCGACCACTTCAAACAAACTGTCGGCGCACAGCTTGCCCGACACTACGCTCGACACATCGTGTGCTGATGGGTTCGACGTTCCATCTACACGCATTTTCCGGATGTCTGGCTATAGACAATGTATGTTCGAAAACCTGATGCTAGATGACCGATCAACGCACTCCCGTTTCGGAGATCCCTCGTCCCTGTGATTCATGCGCTACACGATCGCTCAAGTGAATCTGAAGCGCTTCAATGCTCAGTCATTTAGCGTCCAGGTTCCGTTTCGAACACGTAGCATTAGCACCGCACGCTTGTCGGAGCCGGCGTGATCGGACCCTGACATTGAATACACGCCTTGGGCACCCGCAAACTCCTTGGTTTGCTCGAGATAGTCTCGCAATGCTTGTCGAAACTCTAAAGTGCCAGGCTTAGCCTTTTTACGAGCCAACGCTACGGCGCGATCTGCAATCAAATATGCATCCCAAGAATATGCAGAGACCGAATTGCTTGTACCCGGGCCATGTTTCGCTTCATATGCTACTTTGAACCTCAAACCTGGTGCCTTCATAGGGTTCCCAGTGGGCAGTTGTTCAGCGACGGTAGATGGCCCCCCAGCGATCAGGGCCCCTTCGAGGGATTTTCCGCCAATACGAAGAAAATCCGGGTTGATCACAGCCGCAGTGTGATAGACCTGGCCCTTGAACCCTCTATCCACCAACGTAATGTGTGGCAGAGCAGCCGGCGTTCCTGAAGCTCCAACGATCACTGCATCTGGCTTTGCGGCGATGATCTTTAGTACTTGACTACCTACGCTTGTATCAAGACGAGCATAGCGCTCATTGTTCGTAACATTGATACCTGCTTTGGCAGCGTGCTCTATCAACGCGCTATGAACTTGATCGCCCCAGCCATCAGAGAATCCTACGTAAGCGATGTTCTTGAATCCCTTGAGCACAGCATGGTCGATAATGGCTCCGATCTGGAGAGCTGCGGGCAGGGAAATGGAATAAACCCACGGGTTTTTGGCCGGCGCGCCTACTAGCGGCGACAGTGCAATTTGCGGCGTGTTGGTTTCTGACGCCACATAGCTAATGGCTGAAGCCGTGGGGACGTTGCCCGAACCGACAATGAGATCGACCTTTTCTTCAGTTGCCAGCCTCCGCGCTGCACGTGTAGCGGCGGATGAATCGCTCGCGTCATCTAGAATGATGTACGCGACTGGCTCGCCGCCCAGTGTGGACGGTAGGGCCATAAACATATTCCTATGTAGAACGCCTAATGATGCACCCGGACCCGTTGCGGCGGTAATAACACCGACTTTAATTTCGGCTGCGACTGGTGCAGCAATCAGCGTGACCGCTGCCGCAGCGAAGATGTTTTGGAATTTCTTCATGATTTTCCTGCTAGAAATAGAATAAAAAATCTAAGCCATCCATTGCCACAACTTCCGTCTTAAAGACGCGAAGAGTCCACAAGGATGAAAGAAACCAACATCAGCTCAAGATTGAATAATAAATTTGGTCGTGAGGTATGCATCAAGTGCTTCACTGCCGCTCTCTGACCCCCAGCCGGAGTGCTTAACGCCCCCGAACGGGGTATCTTCAAACGAAATGTTGTAGTTGTTAATTCCAACCATTCCCGACTCGATGCGATCACCTAGCGCGATTACAGTCGCTGCATTGGAAGTAAATGCATAAGCTGCAAGCCCCACTGGCAGTCTATTTGCTTCGGTAATAGCCTCGTCAAGCGTCTCAAAACTGTTCACAACCATCACTGGACCAAAAGGCTCTTCATTCATGATCCTTGCGGTCTTCGGCACATCGGCCAGCACTGTCGGCTCCCAGTAGAAGCCCGGTGAAGCTCCCCGTTTGCCTCCGGCCACCACGCGAGCGCCGCAGGCTTGTGCATCACCAATCAGGCTTTCCATCGTGGCGATGCGGCGTGCGTTCGCCAGCGGGCCCATGCCACTGGTCGCGTCCATACCTGGTCCAACCTTCAAACGGTTCGCCGCCTCCGCCATGCGCGAGATAAAGTCCTCATACAACGACTGCTGGACATAGAATCGAGTTGGCGAAATGCAAGATTGGCCGGCGTTGCTAAATTTGCGCATAGATGCAACAACAACGTCATCCAAATTCGCATCGTCAAACACGATCACCGGAGCATGCCCCCCGAGTTCCATAGAAACTGGTTTCGGGCCATCTGCTGCGAGTTTTCCAATCAGGCGCCCTACAGCAGTCGAACCGGTAAACGAGACCTTCTTGACAACTGGCGACTGAATGAGGTGTTCGGAAACATCAGATGGCACGCCGAAAACCAAATTCAGGACACCAGCAGGCAGTTGAGCATCCACGAAACACCGCACAATTGCGATGGCGCTGCCAGGTGTCTCCTCTGCAGCTTTCAGGACACATGTGCACCCTGAGGCGAGCGCCCCACCGATCTTTCGTGCGGGCGTCAGGATCGGAAAATTCCAAGGTGTGAATGCCGCAACTGGGCCGATAGGCTCACGCACAACAATCTGCCGCACGCCAATGCTGCGGGCAGGAATTGTCCGACCGTAGATGCGCCTTCCTTCCTCTGCATACCAGTCGAAGATGTCGGCTGAGATCAGTACTTCACGCTTCGACTCCGAAAAGGGCTTACCCTCCTCCAGGGTCATGATGCGGCTGATTTCATCGACACGTTCTCGCATCAACTGCGCGGCGCGCCGGATTATCGCAGAGCGCTCGTGCGCCGGTTTGGCCGCCCATGCAGGGAATGACTCATGTGCCGCATAGAGTGCTGTATCGAGGTCGCCTGCGCTCGCGAGCGGAAGCATTGCGAGTGTCTTCTCTGTTGCTGGGTTGATCACCTCAGTAGTTGTTCGCCCGCCTCCCGCAAGCCACTTCCCGTTTATAAACAACGCCAGATCCGTGTATTCGTCAGTCATCCGTCAATCCGATTTCAATTGATAATTCCACACCCCGCACGTCCGATGCGTTAACGCATCACAATGCCGCCATCTACTGTGATAGTTTGACCTGTGACGAAGTTGCTATCGTCTGACGCAAGGAAAAGCAAGGCACCAACCAGATCTTGAGGCAATTGATCGCGCTGCACGCATCGCATTTTCTGTTGCATAGCAATCGATTCAATCATGGCGGAGCGATTGGCCTCGACGTTCTCACTCATCGTCAACCCAGGCGCGATTGCATTTACACTAATTCCAGTTCCGGTGAGCTCTCGTGCCAAGCAGCGCGTAAAGGCCTCTGCCGCGCCTTTAGAGGCTACATAGTGAGTCAGCATAGGTACACCGGTCGCGACAGTTGTCGATGAGATGTTGATGATTTTTCCGCCTCCTGTTTTCATCATCTCACCAACAGCCGCTTTGGCACAGAAGAACACACCACGCGCGTTCACCGCCATAACCCTATCCCAATCAGATTCATCTATATCGAGTATTTTTGCTCGCTTCAATGCACTGAAGATGCCCGCATTCGACACCATCACGTCCAATCGGCCGAACTCTTTTATCGTCTGCGACACCAAATTTTCAACGTCAAGCCATTTGGAAACATCGGCATCGCAGCTTGCGGCCCGGCCTCCGGCGTCATTGATTTGTTTAGCAACAGCGGATGAATCGACCATATCCGATAGCATTACGCTTGCGCCCTCGGCAGCAAGCGCCCGCGCGTAAAAAGCGCCGATCCCCAACGCTGCCCCGGTAACCACAGCAACTTTCCCATCCATTCGACCCATAACAATTTCCTCTCAGCTTTGAACAAACACAAGATTGTTTTCAGTGGTCACCGCCTCGTGCATCCCGGTGCCCTGCGCCGCGTCCTGAAGGACTGAGACCCACGTCTTGCCTGCATTACAGCGAAAGAACGCTCTTATGAGAATCTCATTGTTTTTATGAAGCAATCGATTCTGTTTATCAGTGCCATCAAAAATATCGGCTCAACACGAGTATTCGAAAAAAGTCGAATTTCAAATTATCGACAACTTGGAATTATTTTCTTATGAGCGCGCGCATGATGGAATTTTTAGATTTCCATGAAGATCCAACCGCATTACTTAAGACACCCGAGCGGACTCATTTTCACGAAGGCGGTCAATCACAAGATTGGTGAAATGCTCCAGGTTTTCATTCGAAGCTCTGCCCATCTTTGCTATTCGACAATAGTTAAAGCGTATGGGAGGCTGTAGACGCGCGACTCCTACCTTGTACCGTCGGCAGACTGCGGTCGCAAATGATGGGATCACCGTGACGCCAATGCCGCGCTCTGCAAGTGCCACAGCGGTTTCGAGATGGCTTACTGTCATAGCCCCCGTCCCCCTGAGTTTGACGCCATGACGCTTGACTGCGGTTTGGAGCAATTGATGCACCGGTGAAGCATCAGAAAGTGCTATCAGGGCGTAGTTTTCCAGCACGCCCCATTCCACGCTGGATGCAATGGTGGCATCTTGATCGGAATGCACTAGCACCAAGGAAGATGGAGAGACTGGCAATTGTTCGATGCCAGACGCCTTCTGGAAAAAGGCGCCAAAAGCAGCGTCGATGCTGCCAGCTTCGACCAATTCCTGCAGCCTCCTTGGGGCCTCATCTATGACATCCACTTGCACATGCGCATGCGCCTTTAGGAACAACTCCAGCATCTCAGGGAGAGCGTGGGCTGCCATAGTGGGGGTAAATCCCACTCGGAGCCGGGAAGAGCGGACACGGTGACTCTCTTTCAGCTGCACGAATGAGCGTTCTAGTTCCTCAACCACTTGCACAGCGGTCTGCAAGAACTGACGGCCTGCATCCGTCAGCTCCACGTTGCGTGTAGTGCGCTCGAACAGGTTGCAGTCAAGTTGGCTCTCCAGCTCCCGGATCGCGGAACTGAGCGCAGCCTGGCTCATGTGCAGTTTTTGGGCTGCCTTGGTGAAGTTGCTCGTTTCGGCAACCCCCAAGAACGCCTTCAGCTGTCTGAGATGAAGATTCACGGCGTAGATCGCAGTGCGTTCAGCGCTGACTATTCAATCTTGATATTGGCAGACTTGATGACCTTGCCCCAACGATCGTGGTCAGCCTGGATCAGTTGGCCCAGATGTTGAGGAGTGTTAGGTGAAGGCTCCGAACCAGACGACAAAATGGTGTCTCGCGCTGACTTGGTATTGAGTGCCGCGTTCAGCGCGGCATTCAATTTTGCGACTATCTCCGTCGGCGTTCGAGCAGGCGCCACGACTGCGATCCAACCCACGGACTCATAACCTCCGAGCCCCTGCTCGGCAAGAGTCGGGACATTGGGCAGCGCCGGACTCCGTTTGGCGGAGGTAACTCCCACGGCCTTGAGGGTACCGGCCTTGATTTGCTGGATCGACGTGCTCGTATCACTCATTGCCAAGGGCAACTGACCGCCCAAAACATCTTGCGTCGCGGGCGCCGTACCCCTATACGGCACGGGAACTAAATCGGAGTGCGACATCTGACGGAGCAACTCAACAGAAAGATGCATCTGAGAGCCATTGCCACCATGTCCGACGGACAATCCGCCCTTCGTCTCCTTGGCCTTGGTAACCAGATCGGCCACGCTTTCAATGCGAGAAGCGTTGCTGGCGACGACTACAAAGGGAATGGTCACCATCATGCCCACCGGGGCGAAGTCCTTCAACGCATCGTAAGGCTGCGATTGCCCCATCAACTTGGCCAGCCCAAGGCCACCAATAGTGCCAACGCCTAGGGTGTACCCATCCGGCGCCGAACGTGCCACGGCGTCCAGTGCAATGGCGCCGCCGGCCCCGGGCCGATTTTCAATGACAACGGGCTGACCAAGCTTTTCGGCCATCAAAGGCCCGAGGATGCGAGCCGTGTTGTCAGCACTTCCACCAGGAGGAAACGGGAGCAGGAGTCGGATGGGTTTGTCGGGAAACTGCGTGCCTGCCGGCCCTTGCGCCCAGGCCGACGAACAGCCTACCGCCATAGCCAAGTACGCGAAAAGAAGTCTACGGTTGATCATGTTTGTCTCCAATCTATGTTGTGTCTCAGACCGCGCTCCGGCTGGAGCGATTCAAAAGCCCCGTCAATCGGAGGCAACGAACACGGCGTCCAGGGCAATGACCCCTTGTCCCCGTGGGAGGGCAATCAGAGGGTTGATGTCTACCTCGACGACTTCGGGATGGGCTAGCACCCATTGCGCGAGCGCGCTCACGGCTTCGCTGACCGCGGCGATATCGACGGGTGGCGAGCCACGGAGACCATCCAGCAAGGCGGCCCCCTTGAGGCGTTTCATCTCTTCGGCAATCTGCGCCGGCGTCATGTCCGCTGGCAACAGCAGGACATCGTTAAGGGCCTCGACCCAGACACCGCCCAGCCCGAGCGTCATCACCACGCCCCACTGCGGGTCTCTCTTGGCGCCCAAGAGCAGCTCGACACCTTTCGGAGCCAGGGACTCGACGAGGATGCCATCCAGCGCCATTCCTCCGGTGCCTTCTGATACTCTGGACTGCATGCGTGCCCATGCTTCGCGCAGCTCGCCCTCGGATTGAATACCAACTTCGACACCGCCCACGTCGCTCTTGTGCATAAGCAGGTCCGCCTGGGCTTTGAGCACAACAGGGTATCCCAGTGAGTTGGCGATATCTACGGCATGGTCGACGGCCCGGCCCAACGATCCCTCCGGCGTAGCAATGCCGATCGACTGCAGCAGCTGCTTTCCCTTGTACTCGGCCAGCGGACCCGCCGACAAGCGGGCACCCACGTTGACATCGCTGACACGTGCCCGTTCGTTCGAACGGTCCAGTGCACGCGCGCGGTGGTGCACGTGGGCCATCGCACGCAACGCTCGGTCGGGCGACCGGAAGAAGGGCACGTGACTGTCCTTCACCAGCCGCACAAAGCGCTCATCCAGCGGCGCCTCGTCACCCATGATGACAAACGCAACCGGCTTGTCGAATTGCTGTACTACCGGCAGTATCGAATGGGCCTTGGCCACCTGAGCATCGCCCAGTCCACCCATGAGCGCGATCACCAGACTGCCAACCTTGTCGTCAGACAGCACCAGGCGCGCGCTTTCACCAAACAGCGCGGGCGATTGCATGCCCGCCGTCGTGATGTCGAGTGGGTTATCGGGCGTGACGAACGCAGGCAGAGCTTCTGCCAGCGAGGCCAGGGTGTTCGAGCCCAGCTTCGCCAGTGGCACACCCAGGTCGGCATTCACGTCGATGGCAATGCCGCGCAAGGCACCCGAGTTGGAGATCACGGCGGACTGGTGCGAGGTGAGCGGCTTGGGATAGCGCGCCAGCAATGCAGTCACATCGAACAGCTCGTCCAGCGTGTCCACGATGGCAACGCCCTCGCGGCGCACCAGCGCGCGCATGACCTCGTGATCCCCGGCCAACGCGCCGGTGTGGGATTTGGCCGCGTCCCGCGCCTCCTGACTTCGCCCCGGATGCAGCAGGACCAGCGGCTTGCCCAATTGCCTGGCCCGGTCCGCACATGCCAGAAACATCTTCGGGTAACGCAGCGTTTCCGCGAATACCGTCAACATGTCCACTTCCTCGCGCTCGACGAGGTGGGCAATCAACTGCTCGAGGTGCACGACAGCCTCGTTGCCAGTCGATATCGAGTGCGTCACCCGCAAACCACGCGCCAACAACGCCAGGCGGGTGTTCGAGGTCATCGCACCACTCTGCCCCACGATGGCCACCCGGGGGCCACCGAGCGGAATCTCGGGATCGAACTCCTCGAACGACAGCGGCACGCCGTCGTGGAAGTTGATCAGCCCCATGCAGTTGGGACCCAACAGGGCAATGCCATGCCCCCTGGCGATGCGCGCGATGTTCGCCTGCAGCGTCAAGCCCTCGTCGCCGCCTTCGGCGAAACCCGAGGCGAAGACTGCGGCCGCACCAACGCCCCGGCGCGCGCAAGCCTGGATCGACTCCTCGACGGCGGCCTGCGGCACCACCAGCACCGCCGCATCCACCCCCATGGGCAGCTCGTCGAGGGACTTCAGGCAACGCTCCCCGTCCACCTCGTCGCGGGTGCGACTCACCAGATGCACATCGCCGCGATACCCCATGAGCTTGAGGTTGCGCCGGACCCGGCCCGACACGGAGTTCGGATCGGGCGAAGCGCCCACCACCGCCACGGAGCGCGGGGCCAGCAGACGGCGCAGGTCCATCCGTGCGGCAGCCTTATCGACGTTCGTCAACATGTCTTGCAGCGGGTTCATCGGGCATAAGTCTCCAGGCCGGGGCGGAAGGTTTTCTGGTCCAGGAATTGCGACATGGCGGTTGCACGTCCCTTCTCCGGATCGTGGAGGATGGACTGGTCGTACTTGGCCATGAGGTAGTCGTTGGCCTGCTCCCAGCTCATATCCTCAGCGTGCCGGTACGCGATCTTCGCGGTGCGCAGGACCGTGGGGTTCTTCTTCTTGAGGACTCCCGCGAGCTCGGTCACGCGCGCACGCAGGCGGTCGGCCGGAACAGACTCGTTGATCAAGCCCATGCTGGCGGCCTTGCGACCATCGAACGGTTCGCCGGTCATCACGTAATACATCGCGTCGCGCTCATTCATCACCTGGGCCACCGCGCGGTTCACCACGCCTGCAGGGATGATGCCCCAGTTGATTTCGGAAAGACCGAAGGTCGCGTCATCAGAGGCAATCGCCAGGTCACAGGAAATCAGTGGCGTGAACGCGCCACCGAAGCAGAAGCCGTTGACCATGGCGATGGTCGGCTTCGCGAAGAAGCGCAGTTGCTTCCATTGCCACAGTGCGTTGGCACGGAACAGTTTCATCTGTTCGGCGGGCTTGCCGTCCGTTGCACGGAAGTAGTCACGCAGATCCATGCCAGCGCTGAATGCGTTGCCCGCACCCGTGAGCACCACAACCTTCACCGAGTCGTCCACCTCCAGCTCTGCCAGCACCTCCACCATGCGGTAAACCAGCGGCGGGCTGATCGCATTGCGTTTGGCGGGGCGGTTGAGCGTGATCCAGGCGATGCCGTCAGACCGCTCCAGAAGAACCGGGTCGTTGTTTTCGGGGGTTGTGTTTTCTTGAGTCATGTCGCTGAGTTCCTTTTAGAGTTGCGCCGTCGTTTGAATGTAAATATACTTTATATCAAGTCGATTTATATACGAACTAGGGTTTCTGCTTAGTCAAATCACAAAAAGGAGAGCAAACTTGAAGAACACTTCTTCGGAATACGTCCCTCGCCTGCAAGACCTCCTTGCGCGTGCCCGCAGCGAACAAAATGCGCAGTCCGACACCGTCTGGCGGCGCTGGGGCCATGGTCCTGCCATCGTCCTGCTTCATGGATCGGGTGGGTCCTGGACACACTGGGTACGCAATGTTGATGCGCTCAGCCGAACGCACACCGTGCTCGTGCCCGACCTGCCGGGACACGGCGACTCGCCCGATCTGGGAGACCGCTCCTACGTGGACATGGGGCGGCGGCTCGCGGCCGACCTCGACCGCATCCTTGGTGGTGACACGTGCGTCTTGGTGGGGTTCTCATTCGGATCACTGGTGGCCGAGGCCATGGCGCTGCAGCACCCCGAACAGGTGGCGCACCTTGTTCTCATCCGAGGCACGTTCACAGGGAAGGCGCCAGCGTTTCCCGCAGGCCTTCGCAACTGGAAGAACCTCCCGTCGGATCTCGAGCGCGCCGCACACCACCACAACCTTGGCGTCCTGATGCTCCACGACCCTGCGTCCATCAATGAACAGGCTGTAGAGCTCCACGCCCGCAACGCGCACAACGCCCGCGTTCGACCTACGGACTTTTCACTCGATGGCCTGGAGACTTCGCTGGAACGGCTTACGGTGCCCGTGACCGCCGTGCGGGGCGAATTTGATGCACTAGGCGGCGATGCCGAAGCGCAACGCGAAGTGCTCCGCAAGCGTTGCCCCACCGCGCAATTTCATGTCGTGCCGAACGCCGGCCACTGGGTCGCATACGAAGCCCCTGAATATATCAACCAAACGCTCGATAAGCTCGGTCACACATCCCATGCAGCCCACCTATCCTGAACTCCAGCTGTATATCGACGGCGAATGGCACGGCGTGCAAGGGCGACCACACGAAGCCGTACTCGATCCGTCCACCGGCCTTGCATTGGGCGCCCTGCCACACGCCACCGCAGCCGATCTGGACAACGCATTGGCCAGCGCTGATCGCGCATGGAAGACTTGGCGTGCAACCACCGCCGCGCATCGCAGCGGCCTGCTGCGCCAGGCCGCCACTCTGCTTCGCGCTCGGGTCGACGCACTCAGCGCAACGCTGGCCCGTGAACAGGGAAAAACCCTGCCGGAGGCCCGGCAGGAAGTATTGGGATCGGCAGAGGTGTTCGAGTGGTGCGCCGACGAGGCGAGGCGGTTGTATGGCCGTGTCATCCCTTCACGTGATCCGGGCTGGCGCCAGATCGTGCTCAAGCAGCCCGTGGGGGTGGTGGCGGCGTTCACCCCGTGGAACTTTCCGATGATGATTCCGGCCCGCAAGATCGCCGCCAGCCTCGCTGCTGGTTGCACCTGCATCATCAAGCCCTCGGAGGAGACGCCTGCGGGTGTACTGGAGATCGCCCGGGCGCTGCATGACGCGGGTATGCCCAGTGGTGTTCTCAACGTGGTGTTTGGCGTACCTGCCGAGGTGTCCCAACATCTGATCGCGTCTCCCCTGGTCCGCAAGGTGACCTTCACCGGCAGTGTGTCGGTGGGACGGCATATTGCATCACTCGCTGCCAAACAGGCAAAACCGGCGACGCTGGAGTTGGGCGGCCACGCACCCGTGCTGGTCTTCGACGACGTGGATGTGGACCGCACGGCACGCGCCTGCGCCATTGGCAAGTTCCGCAATGCAGGCCAGGTGTGCACCTCACCCACGCGCTTCTACGTGCAGCGCTCGGCCTATGCCGCCTTCGTCGAATCGTTCGCCCGTGCGGCCGCTGCGCTGGCGGTGGGCGATGCCATCGACGGTGGCTCGGCCATGGGGCCCCTGGCGAGCGAGCGGCGGGTGGCGGCCATGCAGTCGCTGGTGGACGACGCGACCTCCGTGGGTGCACGCCTGGCTTGCGGCGGCAACCGCCTGCCCCGCGACGGTTTCTTCTTTGCGCCGACCGTGCTGCACGAATTGCCGGCGCACGCACGCGTGCTGTCGGAAGAGCCGTTCGGACCGTTGGCGCTGGTGCTGCCCTTCGACGATGAGGACGAGGCGATAGACGCGGCCAATGCCCTGCCCTATGGGCTGGCGGCCTATGCGTTCACCAACGATGCGGGGCGCATTGTGCGTCTGTCCGAGCGCGTGGAAACCGGCATGCTGGGGATCAACACCCTTATACTCGCCGGGGCCGACACCCCCTTCGGCGGGGTCAAGGACAGCGGCTATGGCAGCGAAGGAGGGATGGAAGGCGTGGAAGCCTATCTCGTCACCAAGTACGTTGCACAGGCCCCTGCGCCATGAGCGATTCTTTCTTCGGCCATCAGGCTTTCGTGAGCAACCTGCGCAACCCCACCACACCGGGCGACTCTGCCCATGAGGATGAATCTCCCGCTCATGGCAAGCCTGGGAGGGATGAGTTGCCGCCTGCCAACATGCGGTCCTCGTGGCTGCTGCTGCACGCCTCGCACGCGGTGCGCATGAAGATCGAATCTGCACTCAAGCCATCCGGCCTCACCGGGCTTCAGATGACGGTGCTCAACATGATCAAGAACCGCGGTGGATCGTCGTCCGCGGAACTGTCGCGGCGCTTTTTCAAGACGCCGCAGGCCATGGGGCAACTGCTCAATCCGCTGCTGGAGCAAGGCCTGCTCCAGCGCGCGGAAGATCCTGGCAACCGCCGTGTGCTGCGCCTGACCCTCACCGACACGGGCCGCAAGGCCTATGCTACGGGCGACGCCGCCATGCGCCGCCTGGAGCGCGAAGTGTTCTCCCGCTTCGACGCCGACACGCTGGACGCCCTGCGCGCCACGCTGTACCAGATCAGCCATCTGCCGTCGCAAGACGCCGCGGCACAACGCAAAGACGACTGATCCCCATCAGGCGAACGCGCTGCCACCCCGGCACGCCCCTCGATGGCTTTTCTCCCATTTCCCATCAGGAGATCCCATGGATCTTGCCTATTCCCATGAAGAGGAACAGTTCCGGGCGTCCGTGGGCGCCTGGATCGCCGAACACCTGCCGCGCGATATCGCGTCGAAGGTTCGCGCGGGCCAGCGCCTTCACAAGGACGACTTCCAGCGATGGGCCCGTCTGCTGGGCCAACGGGGCTGGCTCGGCTACGGTTGGCCACGCGAGTTCGGTGGACCGGGCTGGAACGCCATCCAGAAGCATCTGTTCGAGGAACAGTGCGCGCTGGCAGGTGCACCGCGCATCGTTCCTTTCGGTCCTGCCATGGTGGCGCCGATCATCATGGCCCACGGCACCCCGGAACAGCAACAGCGATTCCTGCCAGGCATCGCCAGCGGCAACGTGTGGTGGAGTCAAGGCTACAGCGAACCGGGCGCAGGTTCCGACCTCGCCTCCCTGCGCACGCGTGCCGTGCGGCAAGGCGACCGCTATGTGGTCAACGGCCAGAAGACCTGGACCACGATGGCGCAATGGGGCGACTGGATGTTCTGCCTGGTGCGCACCGGCACAGAAGGCAAGCCGCAGGCGGGCATCTCCTTCCTGCTGATCGACATGAAGTCCCCCGGCCTCACCATCCGGCCGATCAAGCTGCTGGACGGCGAACACGACGTGAACGACGTCTTCTTCGACAACGTAGAGGTGCCGGTCGAGAACCTGATCGGAGAAGAAAACAAAGGCTGGACCTACGCGAAACAACTCCTGTCGCACGAGCGCACCACGATATCGGACATCAACCGCAGCAAGGCCGAGCTGGAGCGCCTCCGGCAACTGGTGCGGGACGCGGGACTCACGCGCGACACACGCCTGTGCGACGACATCGCACGGCTGGAAGTCGACATCAAGGCCCTGGACATGATGGTGCTGCGCGTGCTGTCCATGGAGAAGTCGGGACGCAACCCGCTCGACATTGCGGCGCTGCTCAAGATCAAGGGCAGCGAGATCACCCAGCGCTACACCGAATTGATGATGACCGTGGCAGGGCCATACGCCTTGCCATGGATCGAGGGCGCGATGGAAGCCGGTTGGCCTGGGGAGTTCCCATGTCCGGCCGCCGCGCATTCGACCCTAGCCATGGGGTTCTTCAAGAGCCGCAAAACCACCATTTACGGGGGATCGAACGAGGTGCAGCGGAACATCGTGGCGCAAACCGTACTGCACGCAGGAGGCGGACATGGACTTTGATTTTCTGGATGAGCAGGTGGAACTGCGCCATGCCGTCGCACGCTGGCTCCAAGGAGAGTACGGTGCCGAGCGCCGTCGCCGGACGATGGCTAACGGAGGATGGGATCCACAGGCGTGGGGCTCGTTCGCCGACCTGGGCCTGACCGGCCTACCCATCGCCGCGGAACAGGGTGGCATGGGCATGGGCGCCATCGAGTCCATGATCGTCATGGAGGAATTCGGCCGCCATGCGGTGCTTGAACCTCTGGGCATGGCCTGGCTGGGTGCGCTGCTGATCCAGCACCATGCGCCGGTGCACATGAGGAGCGCGTGGTTGCCACGCGTGGCGACAGGTGAGGCTTGGGTGGCACTGGCGCATCAGGAGCGCGGCAGCCGCTACGCCATCGACCGGTGTACCGCGGTGGCCGTGCGCGACAGCGAGGGCCGATTCCTCATCTCGGGACACAAAGACCTTGTGCGCGCTGGCGACAAGGCCCAGGCACTGATCGTCCCGGCCATGCTGGATGACGTGCAGGCCCTGTTCCTTGTTTCTCTTCCACAAGATGCGGTCACACTTGGAAGCTACCGCACGTTGGATGGCCGGCGCGCTGCCACGGCGACGTTCCGGAACGCACAGGGCGAATGCCTGAGCACCGACGGGGCCGAGGTCCTGGAATGGGGCATCGGTGTCGGCATCGCTCACCTGTGCGCCGAAGCGGTGGGCCTCATGGAACACACGATGACGCTCACGGCCGAGCATCTGAACACGCGCCAGCAGTTCGGCCGGCCACTGGCCGACTTCCAAGTGCTGCGGCACCGCGTGGCAGACATGAAGATGGAGATTGAACTGTCCCGTTCGATGAGCTACTACGCCAGCCTGAGGCTGCAGGCTGATGCACCCGCGCGCCGAATGGCGCTGTCTCAAGCCAAGTACCAGCTGTCGCAATCCATGAAGCGGGTGGGAGAACAAGCCGTCCAATTGCACGGTGCCATTGGCCTCACGGACGAATACGAGCTCAGCAACTACTTCAAGCGCCTGACCCAACTGGAGTACACCTTTGGTGACAGTGCGCACCACCTCGCGATCCTGAGCGAGGCCCAATTCGCCAACGCCTGATACAAAAAAAGCCGTGCATCCAGCACGGCTTCTTTCTGCTCGGTGGCGGCGCGGGTCACTCGGGGGTGATGCCCGCCATTTCCACCAGCTTGCCCCAGGCTTGAGTGTCGGTCTTGACGCGTTGCAGCAACTGGGCCTGCGTCGAGGTCTGCGGCTCGGCGCCGATGCCACGCATGAACTCCACATACTGTGGATTTCGGCTCGCCGTCTGTATGAAGCCATGTAGCTTCTCAGCCGCAGCAGGCGGTACGCGGGCCGGCATGAACACCGCGAACCAAGCGGTGAGATCGTAGCTAGGCAATCCCGCTTCGGCCATCGTGGGCACATCGGGCAAGGCGGCCATGCGTTCGCGGCCCGTGACGGCGAGCGCCCGCACGTTGCCGCCCTTGGCTTGCGGAATGGCCAGGGTGGCATCCGCGAACACCATGTGAATGCGACCACCCATCAGATCGTTCATGGCCGGCGGAACGCCTTTGTAGGGCACGTTAAGGATGTCGACATTGGCCATCGTCTTGAACATGGAACCGGCCACCAGACCGGTGGCGTTGCCACTGCCGAAAAGGTAACGGCTGGGGTCCTTGCGAATGCTCGTCAGCAGCTCGCCGACGGTCTTCTCCGGCGTGAGTTTCGGGTTGGTCACCATCACGAAGCCGAGCGTGGCAACGCTGCTCACAGGGGTGAAGTCCGCCACCGGGTCGAACGGCAATTTCTTGAACAGGTGGGTGTTGGCCGCGTGGGTGGAGTTGGGCGTGAACAAGATCGTGTACGGATCGCCTGCGGCGGCCGCAACGGCGGACGCCGCGAGGTTGCCCAAAGCCCCGGGCCGGTTGTCCACCACCACGGGTTGTCCGGCGAGCAGTTCGATCTGGCGAGCCAGTTGCCGCGCGGCGGCATCGATGCCGCTGCCGGCGGGATAGCCCAGCATCATGCGGATGGGTTTGCTCGGGTAGCTGTCTTGTGCCAATGCCGGTGCAGCCCAGGCGCATCCGAGGGCGACGGCGCAGGCCAGGGCCGCGCGGCGCGGCAGGGAATGCAGAGTTTCCATGGTGTGTCTCCAGAGTTCGGGGAAAGATTCAATACCTGGCCGACAGGGCAGTGCCGATCACGTGGCTGGCAAACGCACTGGCTCCGCTGGCCGTCATGGAAGGCGCATGGGTCAGGTATTGCTTGCAGGCCCGCAACGCCACCGAGCTGTTGCCCGCAAAACTGGCCAACCAGCGCGCGGTGGTGGATTCAAGGTCCTCCGCAGGAACCACGCAGCTGACGAGCCCAGCCGCCAGCGCGTCGGCTGCCGAGAGTTCTTCGCGCGTGTAGACCAGCATGGCCAGCGTCTTCAATGGAACGCGGTCGTGCAGCGCCGCCATCACCAGCGCCGGCGGAATGTCGCGCTCCAGTTCTGGAATGGCGAAACGCGCTCCAGCCTGCGCCAGGGTGATGTCGCACACGCAAGCCAGGGCGGCACCCACACCGAGCGCGCGGCCCTGCACCACCGCCAAAGTGGGCACGGGCGCGAACTTGATGGCGTCGTACAGCGCCAGCGCAGGCTCTGCCACCAGGTGCCGCAACTCCTCCGCGGAAGGCACGGCACCACCTTTCGGTGGCGTGGGCGACCTCCTGCCGGCGCAAAAGTCATCGCCTGCGCCTCGCAAGCAGATGGCCTTCACATCGCCACCGATCGTCTGTACGGCATGAACGATGGCACTCGACATGGCGGCATCGACCAGATTGCCAGTACCCGGATCGTTCAGCGTAAGGGTCAGCACACCGTCACGCAGGTCGGTCAGGACGCCAGTGTCGGGGGAGGCTGGGTGGTGGGTGATTGTCATGTGTCGTCCTCTCTTCAATGGGCACCTCGGGCCGCGCGGCCCTGATGAATCACGTCCCACACCGCCAACGACGTCGCCGGCATGGGCAGCTCTTCGTCGGTGTAAGCCGCCAGCGCGTGCGCGAGGGCGTTGAACGTGCAGGCCGTGGCTGGTGTGATGCCGCTTTCGCCACCGCCCTTGACGCCCAGCGGGTTGCCGTGCGTGGGGTCGTTGGTCAACTCGACGCGCAGGGGCGGCATGAGCTCCGCGTGCGGCATCCCGTAGTCCATGTAGGAGCCAGACAGGACCTGCCCGCTCTGGCGGTCCACCTGATAGCCCTCGGTGAACGCCTGGCCCAGGCCCTGGGCCAGACCACCATGCACCTGGCCTTCGACGATGAGCGGGTTGATCGCCTGGCCGACGTCGTCCACCGCGCTGTAGCGCACCACGTCGACCTGCCCGGTCTCGGGGTCGATCTCCACTTCGCACACGGCCGCGCCGGTGGGAAACGCGGGCATGCGTCCGTTGAATTCGGCCTCGGCCACCAGTTCGCGCATGCCCGGCTGCCCCGGCATGCCATGGCGTTGCACGTGAAGGGCCAGCTGGGCCAGCGTGATCCGCCGCTTGCGCAGGCCCCACCAGACCCGGGCTGTGAAACCAGCGCCGTCCCGGGTGAGCCGTTGCGCTTCCACGCCCAGGCAATGCGCGGCAACCGCGCGGGCTTTGTCGAGCAGGTCCTTGCTGGCATCGATGAGCAGCTTGCCACCCAGTCGCATGGAGCGGTCGGAATGCGTGCCGCCGCCCCATTTGACGAAGGCGGTGTCACCCGTGCGCAGCCGGATCGACTCGAACGGCACGCCGAGATGGTCTGCGACTACCTGCGCGAACGTGGTCTCGTGACCCTGCCCAGTCGATTGCGTGCCCGACACGATGTCCGTGGTGCCGTCGGGCAGCACGCGCAGTTCGATGCGTTCGCGCGGTGCACCCACAGGCGACTCGATGTAATTGGAAAGGCCAATGCCACGCAGCTTGCCACGCCGCCTTGCCTCCTGCTGCCGTGATTCGAAGCCTTGCCAGTCGGCCAGCTTGATCGCCCGCTCCATGTTCGCGGGAAAGTCCCCGCTGTCGTAGGGCAACCCCATGGGGCTCACTCGCGGCAGGGTCTCGCGCCGGATCATGTTGATGCGGCGGATGTCAAGGCGGTCGATGCCCAGGCGAGAGGCGGCGAGGTCCAGCAGCCGCTCAAAGGCGTGCATGCTCTCAGGCCGGCCTGCACCCCGGTACGGGCCGGTCGGCACGGTGTTGGTAACGACGCCCGTGACGTGGATGGCGGCGACGGGAACGTCGTACACGCTGGTGGTCACACGCATTGCGTTGGCCATGGGCACGTAGGAAATCGTGTGCGCCCCCACGTTGCCGATCAGCTCGTTGTCCACCGCGAGGATGCGGCCCTGCGCATCGAACGCCATGGCGGTGCGGAAGGTCATGCCGCGCCCCTGGTAGTCGCTGACGAAGGCTTCGCTGCGGTCACCTGTCCACTTCACCGGCCGCCCCACCCGACGCGCAGCCCACAACACGCAAACCGGCTCCATGTTGAGCGAAGTGCGCGGGCCGAAGCCACCGCCCACGTCGGGGCATACCACGCGGATGCGCGTGGCCGGCACCTTGAGAGCATCGGCCAGACCCAACTGCTGCCGCACCACGCCCTGGCTGCCGGACGTGAGCAGGTAGGTGTCTGTGGCCGCATCGTATTCACCGATGGCCGAGCGCGGCTCCATCTGCGCATTGACGATGCGGCTGTTCTTGAACTCGCGGCGCAGCACCAGGGTGGCATTGTCGAACGCGGCGCGCGCGGCCTCGCGATCGCCGATCTGCGTGCTGAAGCAGCAGTTGCGGGGCAAATCGTCGTACAGCTGCGCTGCGCCCTCGGCCAGTGCGTCGTCGGCGTCCACCACCGCAGGCAACACCTCGTACTCCACCTCAACGGCTTCCACACCATCGCGGGCCTGGTGCGGCGTTTCGGCCACGACCATGACCAGCGCCTCGCCGACGTGGCGCACTTTGTCCACACTCAAGGGCCACTGGCGCCGGTTGTAGATGGTGCCCGTTTCGGAGGAAAGGAAGGCCTTTTCCTTGGCGTTCACCGCCGCGATGGGATTGGGGACGTGGTCGATGCCCCCGAACCCGTCTGCCAGATAGTCCGCGCCGGTGAGCACGGCCAGCACGCCGGGCAAGGCCTGCGCGGCCGATGTGTCGATGCGCACGATACGCGCATGCGCATGGGGCGACCGCAGAAACGCCGCCCACGTCTGGCCCGGCTTGGCGATGTCGTCGGTGTAGCACCCCTTGCCGACCACCAGGCGGCGGTCTTCGTTGCGTGGCTGTGCCTTGCCGATCCAGCTCATCGTGCCCCCTCGGTGTGAGCGCGGGCGCTGCAAGGCAGGCCCATCTCCGTGGCGGCCTGCTCGACCGCCCGGATGATGTTGATGTAGCCCGTGCAGCGGCAGATGTTGCCTTCTAGTGCGGTGCAGATAGACGCATGGTCGATGTGCTGCCCAGAACGCAGCAAACCTTCGGAAGACATGATCATTCCAGGCGTGCAGAAACCGCACTGCAGCCCGTGGCACTGCACAAAAGCCTTCTGCAGCGGATGCATGCTGTCCTTCTTCGCCAACCCCTCGATGGTGACCACCTCGCCACCACTGGCCTGCACCGCCAGCACGGTGCACGATTTCACCGCCACACCATCGAGCCGCACGGTGCAGGCGCCACATTGCGACGTGTCGCAGCCCACGTGGGTGCCGGTCAGGCCCAGATCGCGCCGCAGCAGTTCTACCAGCAGGGTGCGGTCGTCCACATGGCGGCGCACCGGCTGGCCATTCACCGTGAGCTCGACGTTGGCCTGCCCGGTGCCGCTGTCGGTCCAGGCTGCGCCGCCCGGGCCTTCGACCGCCCTGGTGGCGGTGGGTCGCACGCCCTCACCGCCATCGGTCAGCACCTCGTTGAAGCGCGCGAAGAAGCGGTCCGCCATCTTGGCGCCCACCGAACCCACCAACCGGGAACCGATCTGCGCCAGCTTGCCGCCCACATGGGCCTCGGCCGCGTAGACCAGCACCGTGTCTGCGCCCTCGTCTTCCAGCGTGACCACTGCGGTCATCTCGCCAAAGCCAGCCATGCCGCCTTCGCCCTGCCCCCGGAGCCGATAGCCCTTGAGCGGCTCGCGGTCCTGCACCGTCAAGGCGCCCTTGAATCGCGCCTTGACTGGCCCGACCGACGCACGCACCACCACCTGCCATTCACTGTCGTTGACCGCGGTGAAGGATTCGCAGCCGTCGATGCACTGCTCCAGCACAGCCGGGTTGTTGAGTGCCATCCATACGGTTGCACGGCTGGCACGAATGACCTGTCGCCCCTTGAATTCCATGATCAGTTCACCTTTGCTTCGAGGGTGCTCAGTGCCGACAGCGCACGCCCGGCGAGCACGCCGACGAGATGGGCCCGGTATGCCGGTGTTGCCGTGGCGTCTGCGTTGAATGCCGACGACTCGGGCACAAGGCCTACCAGCGTGTCGGGTGCCCAGGCCGTGCTTGCACAGGCGGCCAGTCGTTGCTCGGCCAAACTCCATCGGAACGCAAACGGCGCAGCCCCGGTCACGGCGACGCGGGCATCGCCCCCATGGTCCGCGATGAAGACCCCCACCACCGCATAGCCAGAAGCCACATGCCGGTGCTTCACATAGGCCGCGCGATCGGGCACACGGAACTCCACCGCTGTGACAATCTCCGTGGGCTCCAGCGCGGTCTCGAACATGCCCAGAAAGAAGGCATCACCATCGATGCGGCGCCGATCGGTGACCACCGTCGCCTTGAGCGCCAGCACGGAGGATGGGTAGTCGGCCGCAGGATCGCTGTTGGCGATCGAGCCACCCAGGGTGCCACGGTTGCGCACTTGTTGATCGCCGATGAGACCGGCGAGATCGGACAACGCGGGAATGCAACGCCGCACCACGTTCGACTGCGCCACCACTGCATGGCGCGTGGCGGCGCCGATGCGCAGGACACCGCCTTCCTGTGAAATGCCTTGAAGCTCCGGCAAGCGGCTCAGATCCACGAGGTGGCTGGGCGCGCTCAAGCGTTGCTTGAGCGTGGGCACCAGCGTCATGCCACCCGACAGGGGCCTCGCATCGGGGAATCGGGAAAGGCAGTCCACGGCCTCCTGAACGGAAGCCGGTCTGATATAGGAAAAGGGATACATCGCCTCGACTCACCAAAGCCACGCGCCTGCACGGGTCGCCACGAAAACGGGCAGTTCTTGCATGGGGTAGTGCCCCGTCTGCGGGACCATCTCAACTTCGGCGTGCGGGTGATGAAGCAACCAGGCGTCTCGGGCCCGATCAAGGCTGATGCCAGGATCGAATTCACCCACCAACACTTTCACGGGCACGTTCAATCCGGCCACCTCGTCGGCGAACCCCTCGCCCGCCCAGCAGTCGAGGTAGGCTCGCATGGCCACCGGGCTGTTCTCCGTGGAGTCGGCGGTCATGTTTCGGCACCAGGCCGCCGTCAGCCGTTGGCCGGTCGACATGTGAAAGATCTTCTGCCGCACGGACACATCGTGCACCGCCGATTCGAAGAAGGCCCGGCGGTCCACATCCATGCCGGCCCCGGCGGCCGACACCGGCGCGATGCCGAGCAGACGCTCGACCCGATCACGTGCGTGCAGGGCAACGCGTTGCATCGCCATGCCACCCATGGAATGGCCCACGATGGAAAAGCTCGACCAACCCAGCCCGTCGGCCCGTGCGAGCACGTCCGACGCTGCCTCTTCAAAGCGGAACAGGCCAGCCTCGGAGCGGCGCGAACCGTAGCCCCGGTACTCGAAAACCGCGCATTCGAAACGCTCCGGGTCCATGGCTTCCAGCATGGGTTGCCAATGCCTGGACAGCCCCAGCCAGCCGTTCATCACCATGACTTTCCGGGGGCCTCGGCCCCAGGTGCGCGAAGCCAGATGCTCCGTCATAGCGGGAGGGTCTCCACGTTGTATTCGAACAGCCACTCATACCGTTGCCGGACGCGCTCCTCCGTCCATTCGCGGTCCACGTAGGCCGCGGCGCCTTCGGCGTGGGCCAACTGTGGGTTGTGGAAGCGCGTGGCGTTCTCGTTCGCGCCCTGCACGATCTTCGCGGTGCGCTGGACACGTGCCGCCTCGTAGGCGGCCGTGCCACGTGCGACGTCCCCACCATACTCATGCAGCGCCCGGGCAAGCAGGTAGCCATCTTCCAGTGCCATCACGGCTCCCTGTGCCAGGAACGGCAGCGTCGGGTGGCAGGCATCGCCCAGCAGCGTGACGCGCCCCTGGGTCCACGACGACATCGGGTCTCGCACCATGAGCGCCCATTTGTACGGCGTCTCTACCGCACGGATGAGGTGGTGGACATCTTCATGCCAGCCCGCGAAGTCGCGCTCGAAATCTTCCCGGGAGCCCTTCTGCGACCAGGACTCGACCTCCCAGCTCTTCGACTGCTCGACTACCGCGACGAGGTTCACCAGCTTCCCAGACCGCACGGGATAGTGGATCACGTGCTTGCCTGGCCCAAGCCAGTTGTAGCCATAGGGTTGCCTCAGATGCGCAGGCAATGTCGCAGCATCGATCACGCCTCGCCAGGCCACGATGCCCGAGAAGCGGGCTTCGTCATCACCAAACAGGCGCTGGCGCACCTGCGAATGCACACCATCGGCGCCCACCACGAAATCGGCACTGGCGACCTCCTGGTCCGCCGCAAACATGCGTACCACATCGCCGTCCTGGCGAATGTCGGTGATCCGGGTGTCGAGCTGGATCGCCTGACGACTCAAAGCACGGACTCCCTTGACCAGGACTTGGTGCAGGTCACCGCGATGCATGGTCAGGTAGGGGAACCCGTATCGCTGTCGCGAGACCGCACCCAGATCGAACAGCTTCCATTCCTGCCCGGTCGACCACAGCCGCACACATTTTCCCGCCGGTTCGGAGGCAATGGCCATGATGTCATCCATGAGCCCGAGGGCTGCAAGGACCCTGACGCCATTGGGACTGATCTGCACACCGGCACCAATCTCCGCCAGTTCTCTGGCTTGCTCGAACACCTGCACTTCAAAGCCTCGCTTGAGCAAGGCGATGGCTGCGGTGAGCCCCCCAATTCCGGCACCGATAACAGCAACTCGCATGAACGTCCTTTAGCCCCATCCCCCTTGCGGAGGACTGTTGTTTAACTAGGGCGCCACTCTAAATTCAGTCAGTGCGAAAGTTAAGCTCAATTATTCGATTGCACGATAGAAGAATCAAAACAATCGAGCACCTAGGGGCGCCGCGCGTCAGCGCCCCCGTGGGATGGCTCTGTGTGACCACGTAGTTTGTGGGGCCACACTCTAAAGCTATGGCATAGGGCTACCAAGGTCGCAAGCTTTTGTCACGCGATGCGCCGTGCTCACATCAAGCGAAAATTTCGATCGCTTGATATGCGTATCAAATAGAAAACTAACAAGAGCATCGTTCGCTCAGACCGAAAAAATCATTGAAGCAGGATGATCTGATTGCAAGCTTGTCGGTGATTCAAGTTAGGGCACGCCAAGCCGAAACCCTCAAGCAGGCGAACAAAGTGTAGTTGCCATCCCTTGTCGACGATTTCACGTCTGAGCCACCGTACGGCGGGGTGGCTACATGCCCGAAATGCCTGTCTGCCGCAATGCTCTAGGAGCCCTGAATGAAAACTCCCAATAGGCTTAGCGTGCGCTCCACACTAGCCTGGTCTTATGGTAGCTTGGCCTTATTAGTGTTGATGACCTCAGCGCTTGGCGTCAATGCGCTGTCTGCATCCAACAAGCGATTCGCAAGCTATGTGGCTGGCGTCAATGCGCGCGCCACGACGGCCAACCATGTTCGCACTGCTGTGGATGCGCGTGCCATAGCCGCGCGCAACTTGGTGCTGGTGAACGGAGGTGCGGAACTGGCTGTAGAAAAAGCAAATGTCACACAAGCTCATCAAAAGGTCCAAACGGAGCTGACCAAGCTCAAGAAGCTTGCATCCGAAGACTCTTCCATCTCAAAAAGAGCACAAGACTTGATATTCGACATCAATCGCATCGAGGAAGAATATGGCCTAGTAGCTTTGGCGATCGTCGAACTTGCCATCAGCGGCCAACGCGAAGAAGCAATCACTCGGATGAACAACGAATGCCGCCCACTACTGCAACAGCTAGCAGCGGCAGCCTCAAAGTATGCGGAATACACCGATGGCCGTGCGCGCGAGTTGACGGACGAATCTGCCGCCCAGTTCGCTGCTCAACGCTTGTTATTGACGGTAGTGAGCATCATTGCCTTCGCATCCGCCCTTATCGCAGGCGCCCTAATTACACGCAGACTGACCCGCGCGCTAGGAGCAGAGCCAACAGCACTGAGTCAAGTGGCCGAGCAGATGGCGAGCGGTGATTTACGTCCCATTCACGGCTACGCAGCCGCATCCAAGGGGAGCGTCCTAGCCTCACTGGCTGCCATGCAAGCAAGCTTAGCAAATATCGTGACCAATGTACGCGACGCGTCGGATTCCATTGCAACGGGCTCCACCCAAATCGCGCAGGGCAATGCAGATCTCAGTGAGCGGACGGAGACGCAGGCTACCGCCCTACAGGAAACCGCAGCAACGATGGACGAACTTGCAAGCACCGTACGCAACAACGCGGCAAATGCCGAGCAAGCCAGCAAGCTGGCAGTAGACGCGTCTTTGATAGCTACCCAAGGCGGCGTAGTCATGGGTGACGTAGTGAAAACTATGCGGGGAATCCAGGCCAGCTCGGCCAAGATCTCTGACATCATCGGAGTTATTGACAGCATCGCCTTTCAGACCAACATATTGGCACTCAACGCGGCTGTTGAGGCGGCGCGCGCAGGGGAGCAAGGACGAGGGTTTGCTGTGGTCGCCAGCGAAGTTCGATCACTGGCACAACGTAGCGCGACAGCCGCCAAGGAGATCAAGTCACTGATACAGAATAGCTCAGAGAAGGTTCAGAACGGGGCGACGTTGGTTGAGGAAGCCGGAAGCACGATGCATGAGATAGTAGGAGCAATCCAACGAGTTAGTACGATTGTGGGCGAGATTAGCTCTGCGAACTCTGAGCAGAGCAGAGGCGTAAACGAAATAGGGGAAGCTGTTTCGCAGATAGATCGGATCACACAACAGAACGCGGCTTTGGTGGAGGAAAGTGCCGCGGCTGCTGCCAGCCTCAAGCTGCAAGCAAACGGGCTTGTGGGCGCTGTCGCATTGTTTCGCCTGGCCCAAAAGCTGCCGTGACTTCTCCTGTGCTCGCGCAGGAAGCAGCACAGGGCCTAAGGGGTCTCAGGCGCCCGTTATAGATCGGCTGATGACAGTTTCCTCGAGATGCCTGTCGACATAACCTCGTCGGGTGCGGTCCAGTCCGAACTTCCGGCTGGCTGCAGCGGCTTGTGCCACAACTGCATAAAGACCGACCGCATACCACGGGCTGCCTTCCGAGCACACTAGGGGCAAGATGTCTCCCTGGTACGGGTTCGACCGCACCCACAGGCATAGCGGCATCGATACACATGCACGGCAACAAGTCGATCCGCGTCTCCTCGACCAAATCCAGACGCGACATATGTGGCACGCGGCCTGTCGGGAAACTACCGAGGTCAGCCCCGACTGGCCCATCTATTGCTTTAGTCTGGTGATAAGTCCGAGCATGCAGCGCGCAGGACGGCGTCTTAGCTTGGACCATTGCGGTGCTACATCCCGCGAACCATTTGGCGGCTTCCGTGTGCCTGGCAAGGTAGATAATTGTGAACTTGGAACAACTCAAAGATCGTATCCCAAGGACCTACTCCAATGCGCTCGTGGGTACCGCTGTAGCTCTAGGTCAAGACGCGAGACTTTGCTCAAGTACTGCCATGAATCGAAAGAATCCGACGTCCAGCATGCAGCACAAGTTGCGCACACTTGTGGGGCGCTTCGACTCTGTCGCTGCATTTTGCCGCGCCACGAACATCAATCGTCAGCAGTTCAACAAGTACTTAGCCGGGCATCACGATCCATCGGCGCGGACCATCGCTAAGTTGTCCGAACACTTCAAAATCACTGGGGCCGATTTTCACCTGACTGATGCTGCGTTCGACGAACGCCTCGCGCCTAGCGGCTCGCCCCCGACAAAGCTGGAAGAGCCGATCTCGCCCCATCTTAGGCAACTTTCGGAGCTTGCCGTAGCATCAGTAAGCGAGTTGAAGCCGTTTCTGGGGACTTACTTCCGCTATCACTATTCATCCATCTATGCGGGCCGCATCGTGCGTGCGGTGACAGTGATTTTTCGCAACAAGAATGCGGTTGAGTACCTTACTGTCGAGCGCTTCCCGTTGCCTGAAGGCGAAGATAGGGGGCACTACTCGTTTTTCTACTCCGGCATGTGTTACATGCTGGGCAATCGCATTTTCATGGTTGACTACGAGCGTCGTCAGCGCAACGAGATGACCATGGGCATCCTGATGCCCCAGCATCGTACGCCCGTCAAGTATCTCTACGGGCTGCTATCTGGCGTAGCGGCGTCGACGTTCCGGCAGCCTTTCTCAAGCCGTGTGATTCTCGAGCGCCGCTCGGACGACACGACCATCCGCAAGGGAAAACTGCGCCTTGCGACCGTGATAGATCCGGGTGACCCGGAGATCTCACCCTCAGTGTCACGATTCTTTGAGAGTAACGAGAACAAACTCATCTTTGGCCACGAATAGGGGCGCTGAGCCTCATCTCTGCGTCACAGTGCTTCGCATTGAAGACCAGTTGCGAAATTGAACGCAGCAGCAACGACTCGCATAATGAAGCCATCCTTTGTTCTTCTAGCGGCGAAGAGAATTTCCATCTGAACTTCTCTCCCGAAAACCGTTGCCGTTGCCGATGTCGACCTCATCCCTTCGCGAGCACCAGGAAATCGTCGCTCTCAGCGCTGCCAGCCTGTCTGCAGTGATTCACGCTCGAGATGTCTCCTGCGTGCAGGTGCTTGAAGCCTATCTCACGCAGATTCAATGCTTTAACCCGATTGTTAACGCATTGGTCGCTCCAGTGCCGCTGGAGCCGCTGCTGGTACAAGCAAGGGCGTTGGACGCGCAACTTGCAGCCGGAACGAGCCGTGGGCCGCTACATGGATTCCCTCAAGCTCCCAAGGACATCATGCCCGTCGCGGGCATGGTGACGACCAAGGGTTCCCCCTTGTTCGCAGGCCAAGTGTCTACAAGTGATGCCGTCATCTTCGAGCGAATGCGTCAGGGCGGCGCCATTTACGTTGCTCGCAGCAACTCGCCTGAATTCGGGTTGGGTGGGCACACCTATAACCCCGTGTACGGCACTACGCGAAATGCCTACGACCCATCCCGCTCGGCTGGCGGCAGCAGCGGTGGTGCAGCGGTTGCCATCGCGCTGAACATGCTTCCTGTTGCCGATGGCTCCGACATGATGGGGTCCCTGCGCACCCCGGCGGCATTCAACAACGTCTATGGGTTCCGGCCCACCTTCGGCTTCGTCCCGCACGGTCCTACGGAGGAGGTGTTCTTTCAGCAGTTCAGCGTGGCTGGCGCCATGGGCCGAACGGTGGAAGACGTTGCGCTGCTACTGTCCGTCCAAGCTGGTTTCGATGCTCGCTTGCCAATGACGCGACGAACACCCTCGGTCGGCCGCCTCGACAAGCAACTGGACTGCGATGTACGCGGCAAGCGCGTGGGGTGGCTTGGAGATTTCGGCGGCCACTTGCCGCTAGAGGCGGGCCTCCGCGAAACATTTGAAGATGCTCTCGGGCACTTCGCGTCGATCGGCGTTGAAGTCGAACCCATCCATCTGCGCTTCGACTTCTCGAAGTTGTGGGAGGCTTGGCTCGATCTCCGGTGCTTCTCTATCGCGGGTGCGAACGCTGACCTGTACGCGGACGCCGAAAAGCGGCGGTTGCTCAAGCCAGAAGCCTTGTGGGAAATCACGCGCGGATTGAACATGCCTGCGATGCGCCTGTACGACGCTGCAAGGACTCGCTCGGACTGGTACCAAACGCTTCGAACCCTCTTCGAGCGCTTCGACTTCCTCGTCATGCCCGCAGCACAGGTGCTCCCTTTCGACGCAGAGCTGGACTGGCCGAAGCACGTCGGGGGTCGTGAGATGACGACCTACCATCAATGGATGGAAGCTTCAGTTGCTGCGACGATGGCGGGGCTTCCCTCCCTCGCTGTACCCGCCGGCTTCGGTCTGCAGGAGCTTCCGGCGGGACTTCAAATCATGGGACCCTCCCAGGGGGACCTTGCTGTCCTGCAAATTGGTCATGCATATGACCAAGCCACCAAGCCGCAATACAAGCGCAGCCCGCTGCTACAGCGGAATTGACCTGCTCGCCTTGTGCCGCACGAGATGGTGATCCCATCTCCGCCACCACCGTCTTAGCGGGCAGCCACCGCCTCGACTTCAACGACCCAGCTTGGGTCGGCCAGCGCTTTTACAAAGACGAGTGAGGAGGCGGGCTTGTTGCTCTTGAGAAACACTTCGCGCGCGGCTTTGAAGGCAGACAAGTCTTCCTCATCGACAAGGTAGCAGCGGATCCGAACGAGGTCCGCCACACCGTAGCCTGCGTCCTTAAGAATGGCCTCCACGTTGGCAAACGCAATGCTCGATTGCTCCGCCGCGCCCTGACCCGTCTTGCCGGAAGCATCAATGCCAATCTGACCGGACACATGCAGCGTTCGCGCACCAGGCGCGATCTCCACTCCATGGCTGTAAGTGGGACCGGGTTTTCCGACAGTTGATGGGTTGTAGGACTTGTGCATGCGGACTCCTTTGTCAATTTGAAAGGCTGGCCGAAGCCAGCAGCTCGGTTGCATCCAAGAGCGTTGCTCTCAGAATGGAAATCATCTCCAGCAGATCGTCCTCATTGGCGATATATGGCGGCGCCAAGACGACCGTATCGCCGAGCAATCCGTCGGCGGTTCCACGGCCCGCAATCAGGAGGAGACCTCGATCAAGCGCCATGTCCACGATGCGGTCGCCCACCCGCATCTCGGATGGAAATGGGTCCAAGGTTCCATCAGGCTGTACAAGCTCAATACCCCAGAGAAAGCCCTGCCCCCGAATGTCGCCAATGATGGGAAGCTCGCTCAACTTCTTGAGCTCTCGTTCCAGCTGGTGCCCCACTTCGGCGACACGCTCCACAAGCTGGTTCGATTCCAGATAGTCGATGACTGCCTGAGCCGCAGCCGCCGACAAGGCGTGGCCTGTGAAGGTTTCGTAGTGCACGAAACTACGCTTTCGGCGGAAGAACTCGGCGTATACGTCTTCACTTGCCAGAAGCGCTCCGACCGGTGAAATTCCCCCCGCCAACCCCTTCCCGAGTGTGATGAGGTCTGGCTCAACCCCGAACTGCGAAGTAGCGAACCAGGTTCCCGTCCGGCCCATACCGCTGATGACCTCGTCGACGATGAACAGTACGTCGTACTTGTCGCAAATCTCTCGCAGCCGCTTGAAATACCCATCGGGCACGCGAAGCGATCCCAGTGGCGCGCCTGAGTATGGTTCGGTGATGATGGCCGAGACACGATCAGGACCGATCCGAAGAATCTCAGCCTCGACCTCCGAGGCGCACTCAAGTGCGCAGGAATCGGATTTCATTCCCCAAGGACAGCGAAAACAGTACGGCGGATCGACGTGAGGCCTGTCAGCAAGAATGGGCTCAAACACAGCGCGCTTGTGGAGGTCGCCGGTCAGGGAAAGCGCCCCGACCGAGCTTCCGTGATAGCTGCGCCAGCGCGATACGACATGCGTCTTTTCGGGATTTCCGCGCATGGCGTGGTACTGGTACGCCATCTTCACCGCCGCCTCATTTGCCGCGGTTCCGGAGCTGCACAGCCAGACCCGTGCATCCTTCATGGGTGCGCGCACCGCCAGGCTGCGAGCGACGCGCAGCTCAGGTTCACTTGTGAAATTCCTGGTATTCGTAAAGGAAATCTTTGCCGCCTGCTTTCCAATGGCCTCTGCAACAATTTTCTGCCCGTGTCCGATGTTGCAGACGTAGGATCCGGAAGAGCCGTCCAGAAACACTCTGCCAGTGCTGTCCACGAAGCGGGCTCCCGCGCCTTCGACTGCGAGCAGATATTCTCGATTCACGTCGCGGTGGAAGATGTGTCGGTTAGCCTCTTTGAGCAGTACCGAGGCGCTTTCAACAAAGCTCATTGTCGATTCCAGTGGTGTGTGAATTGAGACTAGGCGGTGCCCACGTCGCTTTGCAATGACAAGGGAATGAGAGCGCGAATGCAACGTGCCAATGCGTCCAGCCGAGGACCCAGCTTGGCCTCTGCAATTTGCTCTGGCGTCGTCATCCAGGATTGCAGACCGCAGTTGATTGCAAGTGCCTCGCCACTCAGCGTATGGCCCAATGGGCTTGCCAAAGCAAGAACCTCAGGCCTCCAGGTACCGAAGACAGAGCAATAGCCGCGGGTTCTACACTCCTCAATCGCGGCAAGTGCGGACTCACCGTGCTCTCGCCACTCGTCTGGCCGATACCGAACCATGCGTTGCCGGTACTGTCGAAGCTTCGAATCGGGCATTGCTGCAAGCAAGGCGCGTCCCATGGCCGTGCTGGCCAACGGTGCGCTAAAACCGACATCTGGTACATGAAGCATCAGCTGCGTCTCTCGAACCGATTCGACGAACACGTAGTCCATGTCGCTCGCTACGGCGATCGAGACAGCGCCGCCTGTTCGCTGCGCGAACTCGCGCATGAACGGTCTGGCTTTCTGCCTATCCACATACCTGCTGACCACTGGGTAACCTAACGTGAGCGCACGGGCACCCACCTGAAAGCGACCACGGGTGCTCCGCACGAGATAGCCAAGCTCCACCAGGGTGCTGGTCAACCGCGCCACAGTAGGGCGCGGCAGATTGATGCGTGTCGCGATCTCGGCATTCGTCAGTGGGATGTCCGAACCCGCAAAGGCCTGCAGGACCCCAAGGCCCTTCATCAGCGTCTTCGAGTACTCGACGTCTCGTGCCGAAGCCCCGCGCGCAGACTGAGTGGCCGGTGAGGTGGCTGAAGTCACGAGCGGCGCGCTCTCAGAAAGCAAACTCACGATGTCGCTCCAGGAATGCCTTGGTTCGCGCCTGTGCAGGCGTCTTGAGCACCTGTTCAGGAGGGCCCTCCTCATGAATCAGACCGTCGGCCAAGAACAAGACACGGTTGGCAAAGTGATACGCAAAGCCGAGCTCATGCGTCACGAGGAGCATCGTGCGGCCCTCGTCGCCCAGCGACAGGATGACGCGAAGCACCTCACCGACCAATTCCGGGTCTAGAGCTGAAGTGGGCTCATCGAAAAGAAGCATCTCAGGATCCATCGCCAAAGCGCGAGCAATCGCGACCCGCTGCTTCTGGCCGCCAGACAGGTGAGCCGGGTACTTCTGGGCCTTCTCACCCAGACCAACACGGTCAAGCTCAGTCTTGGCTCGCGCACCGGCGGCTTCACGTTTCAAGCCTTTCACGGTGAGAAGACCTTCCATCACGTTCGAGATGGCTGTCATGTGGGGGAACAGGTTGAACTGCTGAAACACCATACCAACGCGTTGGCGAACCCTGGTGAGTTCGCGCTCGGAATACACGTGTTCGAGTGAATCAGGCGTGGCATGGCCGACCGCGATGCCGCCGATTTCAACTGTCCCCCCACTGGGGTGTTCCATGAAGTTGAGGCAGCGCAAGAACGTGCTCTTGCCGGACCCGGAGGCGCCAAGAATTGCGATGCGGTCGCCCGGATACACATCCAGATCAATTCCACGCAGGACCTCATGATCGCCGAATGACTTGCGAAGTCCCCGAATGCGCAGAAGTGGGTAGGTAGATGTCATTTCGATCAGTCCGAGCGTCCGAGTCTGCGTTCAAGCGCATAGGTCGCCTGAACTAGAGGAAAAAGGCAGATAAAGAAAATGAAGGCTATCGCCGTGTAGGTCTCAATGGGGTTGTAGTTCAGCGAGGCGAGCGTCTTGCCCTGCTGAAGCAACTCCACGTATGCGACGGCTGAGGCCAACGTTGTCATCTTGAAAATCTCGATGCCGCGGTTGGTAAAGGCCGGCAACATCCTCCGCAACGCCTGCGGAAGGATGATGCGTCGCATCGCTTGGGCGTGCGTCATGCCCATCGCGCGCGCTCCCTCCCATTGGCCGCGGTCAATCGACTGAATTCCCCCGCGATAGATCTCAGCCAGGAAGGCAGATGCATTCAGGGAGATGCCCAGAACCGAGGCCGCCAGCGGACCAATCTCAAAAGGCGAGAGCACCGGCAAGGCATAGTAGAACCAGAGGATTTGAACGAGCGTAGGGGTGTTTCGGAACAGCTCGACGTAGGCGGATGCAGGCACTCGGAGCATGCGAGAACTTGAATAGCGGGCCAAGCCGACGAAGAAGCCGATGACGAGGCCGAGCGCAAGGCACACGGCAAAGAGGCGCACCGTGCCGATTGCCCCCACCAGCAACACATCGAGGTTTTCCAAGACGGGTTGGAAATTCCATTGGTAGGCCATCAGTGCACCACGCCTTCCCCTGTCACGGCCATCCTACGCTCCACACCGCGAACCAATGTGCTGGCCGCGAATATGACGACGAAGTAGATGAACGCCGTCACAGTGAATGCCTCTAGAGGACGAAATGTCTTCTGAGCGACCTCGTTTGTTTGATACAGCAAGTCCGTATAGGAGACCGTTGCAGCGAGCGTGGTCGTCTTCATCAGTTCAATCGAACGTTCCATAAACGCAGGAATCATTCGTTTTACGGCTTGAGGAAGAATGACCCGGTGCATCAGCTGTTTTGCCGTCATGCCCAGTGCGCGCCCGCCCTCCCATTGACCACGCTCGACAGAAACAATGCCCGCCCGGAAGACCTCTGCAAAAAACGCAGCGGACTGGATCGAGAAGGTGAGCGTGGCGGCCACATACGGCGTCATCTCCACGTTGATGAGGATGGGCAGCGCGAAAAAGAACCAGAACAGCTGAATCAGCGGGGGAGTGATGCGAAAGACCTCAATGATGGAACTGGCCGGATATCGAAGCCAGCGCCGTGGAGAGAGTCTCATGAGCGCCAGCACCAGCCCAATCGGAACACCAAAGGCCAGTGCTGTACCCGTCAACTTCAAAGTGTTGAGTAGCCCGAGAAGCAGCAAGTCGGAGCTGGCCCACACCGAAGCGAAGTTCCAGTCATGCATGTCGCGACCTACTTGAGCATCTCTTTCATGATGGGAGGCGCCTTTTTAGGATCAAGGCCGAACGAGGCGAGAGACTCCTCGTACCACTTCTGCGTCTGTCCACTCTGGTAGTAATTGGCGACTTGCTCATCGACCCAATTCACAAACGCCTTGTCGGCGTCCTTGCGAACGGCAGCGCTTGCCGGGGCGGACATAACAGGCGTAGGCACTACGATCTTGCCCGTGCCAAGCTTCTGAAGCGCAGCGAGAAGCGGTGGGTGGAACAGGCACACTGCGTCGACGCGGCCCGACTGGAAAGCCGCGATCGATTCTGCGTTGCCTGGGAAGCGCTGGATATTGGCTTTTGGAGCAAACTCGGTCACGCTCTTGTCCATGCTGCTGGCCTGCGGCACTGCAATGCGAACATTGGGCTGATTCAGGTCGGCCCAACTCGTCACGTGCAAGTCGTCGCGCGCCAGCACCGACAGCGAGTAGTACAAAACTGGCGCCTTCGGGAAATCGACAGCTTGGGCGCGTTCGGGCGTCGCGTCGATGACATAGATGATGTCCATCTTGTTGCCCTGGAGCGCTGCGACCGCCGTTCCCCAGGTGACTTCAACGGGTTCGAACTTCACGCCCAGCGTCGCGGCCATGGCCTTGCCCATGGAAACCCCCAGCCCGCTAGACCACTCGCCTGTCTTGGGGTCCTTGGAGTACCACGGCGGTGCTTGTGTGACCCCCACTCGAAGCACGCCGCGCTGCTTGATCTGCGCCAGTTTGCTGGAGTCCTGCGCAAAGGCGACTCCCACAGGTGTGAGCGCGGTGAGTGAGATTGCTTGGAGCAACGTGCGGCGTGAGGCGTCCATTTCAAGTCCTTCAATAGGTGTGCTGCCGGCGAATAAACCTGCTCGACTTGGCACGCGTCCTGTGCTGACCGCCGAGTGTGAAAAGTTTAGAAGACGCCCTTGCTCTTGTGTCGATTTCTGACTCAACCACCCTCATTTGTTCGCATGTTGGACATCTGGCAAACAGGCGGCAGTTTGTCCATGTGCAAGCTTCTCTCGCTGGAGAGAGGAGCTCTTCTCAGACGGGCGACAGACTGCAAATACTCAAACCGTCAGGCTTGAGGGAGCTCCTCAAGATGGCAAGCTCGCAGGTGTCCTGCCTCGACTTGACGAAGCTCCGGCCGCTCCACCTTGCACCGCTCGAACGCATAGGGGCACCGAGTGTGGAAGTGACAGCCCATCGGAGGACTGATGGGGCTTGGCACGTCTCCCTTGAGCATGATGCGGCGTCGCGAAATCATAGGATCGGGAATCGGGACCGCCGACATGAGGGCCTGCGTGTAGGGATGATGAGCCCGGAGGAAAATCTGCGCGCGCGTGCCGATCTCCACGATTTTCCCAAGGTACATGACCGCCACACGGTGTGTCATGTGCTCAACAATCGCCAGGTCATGGCTGATGAACAGAAGGGAAAGTCCCAGCTCCTTCTGCAGATCCTGAAGCAGATTCACAATCTGCGCCTTCACCGAAACGTCCAGTGCCGAGACGGCTTCGTCACAAATAATGAGTTCTGGGCCGGAGGACAAGGCACGGGCAATACCGATGCGCTGTCGCTGCCCCCCGGAGAACTCATGAGGGTATCGACTGAGCCCTTCGCGAGACAGCTTCACAACGTCCATGAGTCGGTTGAGCTCCGATTCGATGGACGCTGAGTTCGTGGCCATCCCAAAGTTGCGCAGCGATTCCTCCAGGATGTCTCGCACTCGCATTCGAGGGTTCAAGCTTGAGAAAGGGTCTTGATAGACGACCTGCAGGCGCTTGCGGACCGGACGCAACTGCCTAGCGTCAAGTGTGTCAATGCGCCTTCCCGTCAACCTGATTTCGCCTTCGGTGATATCCGTCAGACCAAGAACCGATCTCGCAACGGTAGATTTTCCACAGCCAGACTCACCAACAATGGACAGCGTCTCACCGCGCTTGATTTCGAAGGACACGCCGTCGACCGCATGAACCTTCCTGCCACCGCCCAAGATGCCTCCACCGACTTTGAAGTGCTTCTTGAGACCAGACACTTCCAACAGAGAATCGCTCATATTGCCGCTCCACTCGGTACGTCCGTGAAATGACAGGCGGCGATATGGCCAGGGATCTTCGCTTCCAAGGCTGGTGCAAGCTCTTTGCATACAGATTCGGCCTTCGGACAGCGACCAGCAAAGACGCAACCTTGAATGCGATTCCTCAAACTTGGTACCAACCCGGGAATCTCGGCGAGGCGAGTCCCTTCGTTGTGAAAGGAAGAACCGAGCTTTGGAACCGCGCCAAGAAGGCCTTGCGTATAGGGATGCATGGGGCGTGCGAAAAGCTCCCGAGCCGATGCCTCCTCGACCTTCCGTCCCGCGTACATGACGACTACCCGGTCAGCCACTTCTGCAACCACGCCGAGGTCGTGCGTGATGAGCACGATTGCAGCCCCGACACGCTTCTTGAGGTCACGCATGAGGTCCAGAATCTGAGCCTGGATGGTCACGTCCAGTGCGGTGGTTGGCTCGTCAGCTATGAGCAAGCGGGGACTGCAAGCTAACGCCATAGCGATCATCACGCGCTGACGCATTCCCCCGGACAGCTGATGAGGAAACTCCCTCGCACGCCGTTCAGGCTCAGGGATGCCGACCAGCTTGAGCATCTCAACCGTCTTTTTCCGCGCAGCATCGCCGCTCAAGCCTTCGTGCAGTCGAAGACTTTCGTCAATTTGATAGCCGACCGTGAGAACTGGGTTCAAGCTGGTCATGGGCTCCTGGAAAATCATGGAAATCTGATTTCCCCGGATGTCGCGCATTTCGGATTCGGATAGCTCAAGCAGGTTTTTTCCTTCGAAGCGAATGGCACCTGCGCTCTTGCCCGTTTTCTCCGGAATGAGCCGAAGAATGGACATTGATGTCACCGATTTTCCGCAGCCAGACTCACCTACGATGGCCAACGTCTCGCCTGCATCCACGTGGAACGACACACCGTCTACCGCACGATTGACTCCATCAGGAGTTCGGAAATGGGTCTGCAGTCTGTCAACTTCAAGAATCGCCGCCATCACCGTCCTTTAGACATTCGTGGGTCCAGAGCGTCACGCAGTCCATCCCCTAGGAGGTTTACTGCCAGCACAGCAATGGAGAGAAACACCGCGGGGAAGAAAATCATGTGAGGCTTTACCTGCCAGAACGAGCGACCGTCGGCCATGATGTTTCCCCAAGAAGGAATTGACGTGGGGATTCCCGCGCCAATGAACGAAAGAATCGCTTCGAGCACCATGGCACTTGCGCAGATATATGTGGCTTGCACTGTCAGGGCCGATACCGTGTTGGGTAGCACGTGCCTGAAGACAATGCGTGGCGTCGTGTTCCCCGAGGTGATAGCGCCATCGATGAACGCCTGCTCGCGAATCGACAGCACAACGCTCCTGACCATTCGACAGACTCGTGGAAACTCTGCGATGGTGAGAGCCAGAATCACGTTCGCCATGCCACCTTGTGTCACGGCCACCAGCGCAATGGCCAGCAAGATTGATGGTATTGCCATCAGTCCGTCCATGACACGCATCACGATGCTGTCTGCCCATCGGACGAAGCCAGCTATCAAGCCACAGAACACCCCAACCACCGTGGCTAGCAGCGCAACGCTGAAGCCTACGATGAGGGAGACGCGCGCGCCGTAGACAATTCGAGTGTAGATATCTCTTCCAAACCGATCTGTGCCAAACCAGTGCTCTGTCGACGGGACTTTTCCTCGATTCGCTGGCGAGATTGCGCTGGGGTCTACCGAAGTGAGCCAGGGCGCAAAGACGGCAGCGAGCAACAATAGAAGAAGCACTCCCCCGGCTGCGACCATTGTTGGATGACGACGAGCAAATCCCAGAAGGCCAACTGAAGGTCGTCGCGGCGGAAATATGTCGAGAAGATCGGGGGCTACAACAAAGTTGCCGGTGTACTTGGTCATGGTGGTGAACTCAATAACGGATTCTCGGATCGACCAATGTGTAGAGCAGGTCGACAGCCAGATTGACCAGCACGTACAGCAGGCTGAAGAAAATGACCACACCTTGAATGACGGGGTAATCCCGCTGCAAGATGGCATCAACCACAAGGCGGCCCAGCCCAGGGATTGAGAACACGGTTTCCGTGACCACGGCTCCCCCAATAAGCAGTGCTACGCCCATGCCGATCACGGTGAGCAGAGGAACACCGCAGTTGCGCAGTGCATGCACGAACAGGATCTTCGGTTGCGAAACGCCCTTGGCCCGGGCCGTTCTGATGAAGTCCTGCGACAGGATGTCGAGCATGGCAGCTCGGCCGGTTCGGGCAATCAGTGCGCTGTACGCTCCGCTGAGAGTCAGCGCAGGGAGCGTGAGGCTATGAACCGCAGCCAAAAAGCCACTTTCTATTGGCTCGTAGCCCTGCGCCGGGAACCATCCAAGCTGCAGCGCGAAGACGTACGCGAGCAAGTACCCCACCACGAAGACCGGCAGTGAGAAACCAAGCACCGAGGCCGACATCACGAACGTATCCAGTTTGCCACCGTGCTTGAAAGCCGCGACGACGCCGGTCGGGACCCCGACCAGAACCGAGATCACCATCGTCATGACCATCAGCAAGAGCGTCGGTTCAAGGCGCTGCGCGATAAGGTCGGCTACCGGCTGCTTGCTAAAGATTGAATGCCCAAGATTCCCACGGACCACATGGCCGCCCCATTCGAAGAACTGAACCAGGAATGGGCGATCCAGGCCGAGTTCCTGGCGGATCTGATCCAACGTCTCCTGTGTCGCTTGGTCTCCGGCCAATATCGTGGCTGGGTCGCCAGGCGCGACGAACAGGAGGCTAAAGATGAACAGCCCGACAACGAAGACTACGGGAACCGTTGCCACTATTCGCTTTAAGACATAGTTCAGCATACCGCCCCGCTACCGTGCTGCAACGCCTGACGGCGTTGCGTGAGGCATGCGTGGACCTGTCGATCAAGCACGACGAATGCCCCAGAAGAAAGCAGCCGATCCATGCACCGCGCCAGTGAGGCTCTTGCGCATGGCCGTTTGCGAAGTGAACTTGCCCAACAAGGCGATGGGCATCATTTGCATGGCGCGACGCTGGCTTTCGTCGAATATCTTCTGTTGCTGGACTGGCTCTGTTGCCATCAGCCAATCGTTGGCAAGTTTCTCAGTTTCGGGGTCATTGAACCAACCGAACCAACCGGCTTGGCCCAAGCCACGGACATTGGTGTTGAGCAGCGGGTCGCCAATGGCTACGCTCGGCCACGTCGTGTGAAAGATGCTCCACCCCCCCTTGTCCACGCTCTCCTTGGAAGCGCGGCGCTGGGTGACCGTTCCCCAGTCCATTTCCTGCAGGTCGACGTTGAAGCCGATCTTCTTCAAAAGGTCAGCAGTAACGGGCCCATAGGGAGCAATAGTGGGGTTGTCTGTGGGGCTCAGGACAACCACCCGTTCGCCCTTGTAGCCGCTTTCTTTGAGCAGTTTTTTAGCCTGTTCCAGGCCGCCCGGCTTTCCATCGATGGCATTCTTCACGCCTGGTATGCCGCAGGGGTAGTTCGCATGGCAAACCTCCCAGTTGGCTTTGTCGAGGCCCATGGCGCTCATGTAGTCGCTTTGATTGAGCGCCTCATACACAGCGCGACGCACCTTTGGATTGTCGAAGGGCGCTTGCGACGAGTTGAAGCGCATCACGCCCACCAGCCCGTAGGGGTCGCTCACCTCGACCTTGATGTTCGCATTGGACTTGAGGACGGGAAGCAGGTCAGCCAGGGGCGTTTCCACCCAGTCGACCTCGCCGTTCTGAAGCGCAGAGACGGCCGTGGATGGGTCGGACACGATGGTCCACTCAAGACGATCGAAGTTCACCACCTTTCCGCCGGAGGTCCAATTGGCAGGCTCCGAACGAGGTTTGTACTTGTCGAACTTTTCGTACACCACTTTGCTGCCTGGCACGAATTCTTTCGCGATGAAGCGATAAGGACCAGAGCCGATGATTTCGTTCACTGCGGTGGTGGGGCTGGTCTGGGCGATGCGTTCGGGCATGATGAACGCTGGCGACGAGTGCGGTTTACCCAGCACATTCAACATTCGCGGGAAGGGCTGCTTGAGCTTGATGACGATGGTGCGATCGTCCGGTGTCTGATAGGAGTCGACAGCCTTTGCCAGCGCCATACCTGACACATCCCGCTTGCTCCAGCGCTCGAGACTGGCGACACAGTCCTTGCTGCGAACCGGCTGTCCATCATGGAACGAAAGCCCATCGCGCAGCTTGATGGTCCAAGTCAACCCGTCAGGAGATGCGACGCCACTATCCGCCATTTGAGGCTTCGGCTCCAGCTTTGAATTCACACCGAACAGTGTGTCCCACACGCAATATGCGTGGGTCATGGTCACTGCGGCGGTTGTCGTGATGGGGTCAAGAATGGTCAGCCCCGTTGGAGGAACAAACTTCAGAATGGACTTCGGCCGGTTCTGGGCAAGTGCGAAATGCGGGGACACAAGCAGCACCGCGCCGGTGAGTCCTGCAGCGCTAAGAAACTCTTTACGATTGAGCATCATGACCTCTGAAAATTAAAAGGAGAACTGCTGCGGATGGCAGCGCATGACCAACAGGGGAAACGGATTTACCGCTTGAACGGAGTAAGCAATTCGCGATCGCGTGGCCAGAACGCGCTGACACGGTTCTTCCACGGCAACTGGGCCAGATTGGCAGATGACGAACCAATGCCGTCAATGAGCATGTACATGCTTCGGGGCTTCAATACAGTGCGAAAATTCATCGGGTTTTTGAAGACCACGATGTCAAAGTCCTCGAGACGCATTCCGACGGAGGCGTATTGCTCTCCCGCATAGTCATAGGTGGGGATAGAAGCGACGAGAATCTGAATCAGTCCGACCTTGAGCACCGCGGCAGGGCCCATCGATGCAGTGACACCACTTGATGGGCCACCTGTGTATGTGAACTCGCCCGCGTGCAAGCTCACCACCTCTGCCTGGATGGGCAATGGTGTTCCGAAGCGGGAATCTTCACGGTGGCCAATGGCGGCGGTCAGCCGACCACCGATGCCCACTTGATGAGCAAGCTTCGCGACCTCGGAATCCACCAAAAACACCGCGCACGCGGTGTCCCGTGCGCAGCGAATCAACTCGCCAAGCACATAGGCTCCATCTCCGCCCGAGCCTGCGCCGACAGCATCGGCTTGGTCTACGAAGACGACAGGTTTGACGTGAGCGGCTTTCGCGCGCTCCAGGGCTTCCTCGACGCTGAAGAGAGGAAGTTCAAACTCGCGACGCAGACTCCACATTTCTTCCGCAATCTGGAGGGCAGCAGTCGCGGCAACGGGTTCGTTGCCATTGGTGATGGCAAGTGCCACCGTTGCTGCGTCGTCGTTGTCAAGCCATGGCTGTACGGTGAAATAGCTGGTCGAGACAACAGGGCCGGTTTCCAAGCTGCGAGCAAGTCGTTGAATCTTGGCCAGAGGGGCATCTGGCAGAGCAGTGCAGCTACCTGTCACCGGTACGATCATGTTCATGCGCTGAGCGCGCATGACGGGTTGCAAGTTGCCCAGCAGCGTGTCCCGCAAAAGCGTTGCTGTTCGGCGGCCGGTGTCGTATGCATCGTCATGCGGGTAATTGGCATACCCCACGATGATGTCTGCTGCAGCGAGCATCCGGACGGTGACATGACCGTGGAGGTCCAGGCTGACTGCAATCGTCACGTTGGGCCCAACGATGCCGCGCACGGCCTCAAGAAGGTCGCCTTCGGCGTCAGTCACCCCACCGCTGACCATCGCGCCGTGCAGCGATAGAAAAACTCCATCCAGCGCCCCAGCATGCCGGATGCCCTCGACCAGCTTGAAGAACGTCTCCTGATAGAAGGCGTCGTCTACTTTCGCGCCGGACCCGCCTTGTGCGACGAGGATAGGCACCAGCTCGAAGGAGCCCGTGTCGCGAAGCACCTCCGCGCCCCCCGTCACTGCCAGCTTGTGGTCATCGATCTCGCGCCACATTGCTTCGCCTATGGCGTAGGGGACGAAGAGGTCGCGGCCATTCACCTTTTGGGAAAAGTCGTTTCCTTCAAATTCAAAGCTTGCGATGGCGACCCGTCGTGGTGGGGTCGTCAGTAAGGACGTGGTCAACGTGGGCTCCAACAGCGATTGCGACGGAATGTCATTATTCGAAGTGCTCCGCGTTGTCACAATTTCGCAATCTGCGGGACGGTCGACGCACATGACGCACTGCCTCTCCCGTGTCAGGACCTCTTTGCAAGGAAGTACGTGCGTCACCCCCTTCGCAAAACGCTTCCCCACAGCGGGTATTTCCCTATGCCGCGGCCAATGCGCAGAAGGAATGTCCTACGCGCTTACTAGGAGATAGGGTGCCAAAGCTCTGAGTCGGATCGTTCTCAGGGTCGCACGGGGAAATCAATTCAGCATGGCAACGCATCTCTGCTGACACGCCCAACGAAAGATCCTGCCTATGAAAAGGGCATGCAGGGCGAGTTCTTCGTGCCCTGGCTATGACTCGGGGTGCCGCTCCAGTGCGTCACTAGAAGCACTTGCTGTTCAATTTGCGAAATTGAAAACAGGCATTCCCGCGCACAGAATTTCTTCGCACTGGGATGTCCCGGCCTGTCTCTGTCAAACCACCTCCGCTCGCGCCGCATGCGAGCTCACGAAAGAATAGGACCAGCATGATTCGCAAGCTCAAGTCAGCAAAACCCGTCGAGGCGCTGAATGCCATCAGCGCCCAGGTTAGCGAGGTCGTCTCCACCATCATTGCTGACATTGCTCAGCGAGGTGACGGGGCCGTGCGCGAGTACTCAAACAAGTTCGACAAGTGGAACCCGACGTCCTTTCGTCTCAGCCAAGCGCAGATTGCTGCTTGCGTCGCTGAACTCACCGAGCAGGAAAAGCACGACATCCAATTCGCCCAGGCCCAGGTGCGTCGCTTCGCCGAGGCCCAATTGGGCACGCTTTCCGACGTAGAGATTGAGACCATCCCTGGTGTCATCCTTGGCCACAAGAACATCCCGGTGCAATCCGTCGCTTGCTACATTCCGGGTGGCAAGTACCCGCTGATCGCCTCCGCCCACATGGGCGTGGTGACAGCCAAGGTGGCGGGCGTTTCTCGCATCGTGGCTGTTGCCCCGCCGTTCAATGGCAAGCCGAACTCGGCCATTGTGGCCGCCATGCATTTCGCCGGGGCGGACGAAATCTATTGCGCGGGTGGCGTGCAGGCCGTTGCGGCTCTCGCACTGGGCACGGACGAGTTTGCGCCAGTCGACATGATTGTGGGGCCGGGTAATGCATACGTCGCTGAAGCCAAGCGCCAGCTGTTTGGCCGAATCGGCATCGACCTGATTGCCGGCCCCACCGAAACACTGCTGTTGGCAGACCATACCTGTGACGCCGAAATGGCTGCCGCCGACCTGCTCGGTCAGGCCGAGCACGGCATCAACTCGCCAACCATCCTGGTGACCACCTCGAAGGAGCTGGCCGAGGCGCTTCCCGCGGAGATTGAACGTCAGCTCGCCGTTCTGCCAACCGCCCCCGTGGCCAGCATCGCTTGGCGCGACTATGGTGAGATCATCCTGTGCGACACCTTGGAAGAGATGCTTCAGGAAGGTGACCGCATTGCGGGTGAGCACGTACAGGTATTGACGGAAGACCCTGACTACTTCTTGAAAAACCTGCGCAACTACGGCGCCCTGTTCTTGGGCCCGAGAACAACCGTGTCGTACGGTGACAAAGTCATCGGCACAAACCATACATTGCCAACCATGCGTGCCGCTCGCTACACCGGCGGTCTCTGGGTTGGCAAGTTCATCAAGACATGCACCTACCAGCGTGTCCTCACGGACGAAGCGTCGGCCACCATCGGCGAGTACTGCTCACGCCTGTGTGCCATGGAAGGATTCTCTGGCCACAAGGAGCAGGCCGACCTTCGGGTCCGTCGCTACGGCAAGTCCGCTGCCTGAGTTTCTGCAGCGTTGGACCCCCCACAGCACAGGGTGCGCTGTCGGGGTTTCTCATTTCTCCTTGACCCGAGCAGAAAGACCAGAAGACAGCCATGGAAACGAAACGCGTTTTCACTGCATCCTTCATGCAGGAAACCAACAGCTTCTCGATTGTCAGATCGGATCTGAAACGCTTCGAAGCGGGGCGATTTTTCGTCAATGAGCAGATCCCTGGGGCATTCAGGGACACGAGATCTGGCATAGGGGCTGTACTGGCTTTAGCGGAAGAGTTCGGGTGGCACTTGTCCCATCCCATCGTTGCAAGCGCCGCGCCAGCTGGCCCAGTCACAGAGGACGCATACAAGCACATTACAAAAATTCTCCTTGACGGCCTTGAAACTGCCATGCCAGTCGACGGCGTCATGCTGGTGCTGCATGGCGCCATGATTGCAGATGGCGTTGCGGACGCAGAGGGTCACTTGCTCAACCGTGTGCGGCGCATCGTCGGCAACAAGGTCCCCGTCGCGGTGTCCTTTGACCTGCACGCGAACGTCTCGGCTGCAACGGCATCACTTTGCGACATCGTATCGAGCTATCGAACGACGCCGCATGTGGATAGCTACGAGACCGCGGAACGCGCGGGACGGCTGCTTCAACGCGCCATGTTGGGCGAAATCTCTCCGCGCGTTGCCTACGCGCAAGGTCCCATGTTCTACGCGCTTGATGCGGGACGGACCATCGCCGGATACGGCCCGATGGTGGAAGTGCTGGAACTCGCCGACACGGAACTCACTGCGGACGCGGACTTGCTGGATGTTGCAATCAATGTCGGCTTCGACTGGGCCGACAAGGAGTGCATCGGCCCAAACATCATGGTGACCACAAATGGACCGATAGCTCGGGCCCAACTGGTGGCAGAAAAATTGATCGATTTCGCTTGGCAAACACGAGGGGTGAAAACTGTCAACCTGCTTCCCATCGGGGAGGTCATACGCCTGGCCGAAGAGCCCGCCGATGGCAAGGGACCTCTGCTCATCGGTGACTACACCGACTGCCCCGGCGGCGGCGGCAATGGCGACGGAACAGCCCTGCTCCAGGCGCTTGTGGACTCCGAGGTGGAGGACGCAGTTCTCGGATCCATCCCCGACCCCGAGAGCGCTGATGCATGCATCAAGGCAGGCGTTGGCGCTATCGTGGCGCTCTCTCTCGGCGGAAAGCTCGACCCACGCTTCGGTGGCAAACCGATGAAGGTGAAGGCGACTGTGCTCGCAACATCCTCCCGAGGTGATGTCGTTCGAAAAGGCCCTTTCTCCACCGGAACTATCACATCGTATGGCCCCAGCTGCCTCGTCAAGATCGGTCGTGTGAAAGTCATCATTTCCACCCATCGCGTGCAAATCGATGACCGCGAGCAATTCCGCATCTTCGGTATCGACCCCGACAAGACCAATGTCCTTGCCTGTAAAGCGATGAATCACTTCCGTGCGGACTTCGAGCCGACATCGCGGAAGCTGCTGTACGTGGAAACTGGCGGCGTCGTGTCGCTCCGCTACGAAGACTTGCCTTACAAGAACGTGCGGCGGCCGGTCTGGCCTCTCGACAAAGTCAATGCGTACACCTGATCTTCAGCGCTCACGTCCGGCCCCGTAGTTCGCTTGTTCAGAGTCGAGCAGGCCTCCAGTTGTTTGAAGTGCCTTTGCCAGCTCTCGGGCTGCCGCATATTCGACCCGCTGAAGATTCATGAACAAATCTATTGAATCGTTTAATCTTTTTCGTTTTTATCATGAACAGTTCTGAACTCTAATCCCGGCTGAAGGAGTTCAGTTTATGCATCGAAGCAAGTGTGGATTCTCGTTTCCACAGGTACGGGAAAAAGTCAGTGAGGCTGAATGGAATACCCGAGTCGACTTGGCCTTGGCGTACCGCCTGGCGCACTACTACCGGTGGACCGATCAGATCTACACGCATTTCACCGCAAAGGTGCCGGGTACGGAGCACTTCCTGATCAATCCGTTTGGCGTGCTGTTTGACGAGGTGACAGCATCCTGCTTGGTGAAGGTCGATTTGGACGGCAGAGTCATCCTTGACGAAAGCGGCATTGGCTGCAATCCAGCCGGCTTCCTGATCCACAGCTGCGTACACCGTGCTCGGCCAGAACTCACCTGTGTCCTTCACACGCATACTGCGTCGGGCCTCGGCGTCGCAGCGCAAAGACGCGGACTACTCATGCTCTCTCAACACGCAATGCGATTCCATAAGCGCATTGGCTACCACGACTACGAGGGCGTCGCGCTGGAATTTGACGAACAAGCACGTCTGGTGCGCGACCTGGGGCCTCACAAAGTAATGATCCTGCGCAACCACGGCATGCTCGCAGGCGGAACAAGCATAAGAGACGCTTTCGAGCAGCTGTACTACCTTGAACGCGCGTGCGAAGCGCAGGTGAAAGCGCAGGCCGGCGGTGACCTGATTGAATGCAGCGAGGAGGTGGCCGAACGCGTTGCGCAAGTGCTGGACCGTCCGAACCGCATTGCCTACGACACCGATTGGCCGGCACTCAAACGCCTGATGGATCGGGTGGATCCGTCGTACGTCAACTGAACCATCTTCGTTCACAACTCAGAATCAGGAGACAAATGATGCTCTCGACCAAACGTCGCGCCCTGTGCGCATTGCTCGCCTCAAGCGCGCTGGTAGTTGGCCCGAGCGTAGGGGCACAAACGGTCTGGCCGAACAAGGCGATTCGCTGGGTCGTACCATTCCCGGCCGGAGGAGGAACGGATCAAACATCCCGCGCCATCGCCGAAAGGCTGTCTGCGGCCCTCGGGCAGCCAGTTATCGTCGACAACAAACCTGGGGGCAATACCCTTGTTGGAGCGCAGGCAGTGGCTGGCGCGCCTGCGGACGGGTACACGGTGTTGTTCGCCACGCTGGGAACGATGGCCGTGGTACCCCACATGTATCCCAAGATGCCGTACGCCGCCGACGCGTTGGTACCGGTTGCACAGTTGGTTCGCTTCCCCCTCTTCCTGATGGTGGCCGCGGACGGGCCGCTCAATACCATTTCCAAGTTCTCTGCAGCAGCGAGGAGTCAGCAACTGCAGTATGCGATTGGCGGCAGCGGCAGTGGCGCTCACTTGGGAACCGAACTGTTGGCAAAACAGCTAAACGTGTCCATGCAGCCGGTACCCTATAAAGCCATGGTGCATGCCGCACCCGAAGTTGCCATCGGGCGAGTTCAGTTCATGTTTGCGGACCTGCCAGCAGCGCTGCCGCACGTTCAGAGCGGCCGCGCCAAAATTCTCGCGACTGCCGGAAAGGCACGCTCGCCCCTGTATCCAGACGCACCAACACTTGGCGAAGCTGGTTTGGCTGACCTCGACTTTGAGACCTGGGCCGGTCTGGTTGTTCCGAAGGGAACCCCGCAGTTGGTCATCGACCGGTTGACATCAGAGCTAGGCAAGATCATGGCGGATCCAGCGGTGCGCGCCAAGCTGGCTCTCAGTGGCGTGGAACCCGCACCGAGCAGTCAGTCTCAGTTCATGCAATTTATTGCCGCTGAGGACGCGCGATGGTCCCAGGTTGTGAAGGCTGCAGGGATCAAGCCTGAATGAGTGAGCACAACGCGATATTGCGGCTTTTGGTCTACGCGGACGATGCTCAGGTTTACGTTGAGGCTTTGAAGCGCGCGCTGGGCGAGCGCCTAAGCATCCAGAGCACCGCGGACCGCGACGAAGCGATTCGCATGCTACCGAGCCAGGACGCCATTGCGGCATTCGGTACCCGCCTGGACGATGGCATCCTGGCGGCCGGCGTGCGGTTGCGCTGGGTGCATTCTCTTACCTCGGGCGTGGAAAAACTTCTCGCTTCGCGCCTCCTCCGGTCCTCAACCATAGTGACGTCTTCGCGCGGAATCCACGGCCCTCAGATGGCGGAGATGTCACTTCTGCTGATGATGGCCCTTGTCCGGCAGTTGCCTCGAATGCTCAAAAATCAAGAGCACGCCGTCTGGGAAAGATGGCCGCAACCCCTGCTGTTTGGAAAGCATGTGGTCATCGTCGGTGTCGGCAGTATCGCTGTCGAACTGGCCCCGCGTTGCAGGGCGTTCGGTATGCGGGTCACGGGTGTATCCACTGTGATGCGAGAGGTTCCGCAATTCGATGAAATTCGATTGCGGCCAGATCTACCTGAAGTTCTGAGGACAGCCGATTTCGTGGTCTTGCTTGTCCCGTTTGACGAGACTTCCAAGGACATGTTCGACGCGCAGATGCTGAGAAGCCTCCCGTCGCATTCGATCTTGGTAAATTTGAGTCGAGGTGGCGTGGTTGACGAGACGGCATTGCACACGGCCCTGAGCGAAGGGCGACTGGCTGGTGCGGGCATGGACGTGTTTGGGACAGAACCCTTACCCGCGGATAGTCCGCTTTGGAAGATGTCAAACGTGATCGTTACACCTCATGTCGCGGGCTTCAGTGACATCTATGCCCAACAGGCGGTAGCTCCATTGCTCAGGAATGTGTGCGCCATGCTTGAGGGGCGGCTGGAGGACCTTGCCAATCGCGTTCGATGACAACAGCAATGCCGATGGAGGAAACAACCCCCACTCAGACCCGAAGGCCTGATCATTCAACCTGTCAGATGTTCGCGCAGCAGGCGCGCGAACGCGGTGGGTTGCTCCACCGGCGGGAAGTGCCCGCAATCCAGCGAAACGAACCGCGCGTGCGGCAGGGCCGCGGCAAGTGCCTCCCGTTTCGCGGGCGGGCACAGCGGGTCGTGCAGGCCCGCAATCACCAGCGTGGGGGACACCACCTGTGACAGGCGGGGCCCGAGATCGGCATCGCGCAGGATCGAGACGGCGCTCGCGTAACCGGCCGGGCTCATGCCCTCGAACACCGCCTTGAGCGTGCCGATGAGCGGGTCTCCCGTCGCCCCCGAGAAAATCCCTTCAGCGATCGAACGCTTCACCAGCGACTGCATGCGCATGTTCAAGATGCAGGAAAAGCGCCTGTCGGACGTCGAGTTCCTGGCGGGCGGATACTCCGTGGCCTTCCGGTCGACCAGCAGTGGCACCGGCGTTCTCACAAGAACGTGCGCTCAGCCTGGCTTCGACAGCAAATCTTGATGCTCTACAACGAAACAACAGATATCTGGGTTGACACGGAACGTCGCTTTTACGGCTCTATCCGTGGAAGGGTTTCGTAGTCGTCGGCTGAAGTCCTTCGAACATCTTGTCAATCGCGTGCGGCAACGCCAGCAAAGTCGGTAGAGCGTGAACCTAGCGCAATACCTCCCTCAAACAAGACACAAAAGCCTGCCCAGCGGGTGACAGCGAATGCCCACGTTTGGTGACGATAGAAATGTCACGCGAGACCACTGGTTCTTGAAGCTTTAGCACAACAAGACCGCGGGCTGCAGGCTCACGGGCATAGAAGGAAGGCATCACAGACAGGCCCATGCCGCTGGCTGTCATCCAGAGGGCTGTAGACAAAAAAGTTACCTCATTGACGACATCGAGCAGAACGCCCGCTTGAGCCGCCGCACCGTCTACCATGGGCCGGATGCCGTAGCCGGGCCGAACGGTGATCAGGCCATGGCCGCGGAGTTGCTTCCAGCGCACGAAACGAAATCGTGCTAAAGGATGGTCTGATGGACACACCAGTGCAAGGTGGTCGGTTACCAGCATTTGGCTGTCGACCCCGGCCGCCGCGCGCTCAGGTGCACCGATTCCAAAGTCCGCATGACCTCCAAGTACTCGGGAAACGAATTGATCCGGAGCGCAATCATCTACCTGCACGCGTATCTGCGGATGCTTTACGCTGAAGCGCTCCACGACGGCAGGTAGCACGAGCTCAGCCAACGTCGGCGTGATCGCCACGCATACACGGCCGCTGCGCAGCCCCGTCAGATCTCGCAGATCCGTTCCCAGTTGGTCGACATCGCGCAGTATGCGCTCGGCAACGGCCAAGGCCGCCTCCGCAGCTTGTGTCGGCTGCAAGGCGCGCGTGGTGCGGTCAAAAAGTCGGCACCCGAATCCCTCTTCCATTTCGCGAAGCATCACGCTGACGGCCGACTGCGTCACATGGAGTCGCTCTGCCGCCGAACTGAGCTTGCGCAAGTGATAGACCGCTACGAACGCCCTGATCTGACGCAAAGTAGGAGAAAAACGATCATTCATGATTTTTTCCAATGAATTATCAAAAATCTTTCGATTTACTTAAGTTTAACGCCGAGCTTCAATGACGACCGACATTCATTGCACTTAAGGAAACAGCCATGAAACGCCTTTTCTACGCGTGCGCTATCGCCATTGGTTTTGGAATCTCCGCACCAGCCAGCGCCCAGGACAACTACCCAACCAAGCCCGTGCGGATGGTCGTCACCTTCCCTCCGGGTGGCAGTGCAGATGCAGTGGTTCGCATGCTGCTGCCGCGCATCAACGAACTGCTTGGGCAGCAGGTGATCGTTGACAATCGGCCCGGCGCCGGCGGCAACATCGGGCTCTCTCTCGTCGCCAAGGCGTCGCCCGATGGCTACACCCTAGGCGTGGGAGCAGCCGGCGCACTGGCTGCCAACACGAGTTTGTATGCCCAGATGCCCTTCGACCCTCTCAAGGACTTCCGCCCGGTCGGCATGCTGGCCGCAATCCCGTTCGTGCTCGTCGGCCATCCGTCTTTGGCGGCGAGAACGCAAGCTGAATTGATCGCGCTGGCCAAGGCACAGCCCGGCAAAGTGTCCATTGCGCATGGCGGCAACGGCACAGCCATGCATTTGTCCGCAGCGCTGTTCGCGCAGATGGCCGATGTGAAACTCGTCGAGGTGCCGTACAAGGGTTCCGGCCCCGCAACGCTGGATGTGCTGGCTGGCACAGTGCCGTTGGCGATTGTCGACCTTCCGGCTGCACTGCAGCACATCAAGGCAGGCAAGCTCACCGCGTTTGCGGTCACAAGCCCTCAGCGCTTGCCACAACTGCCCGACATTCCGACCGTGGCGGAGGCAGGCCTCACAGGATACGACTCAACGGGCTGGTTCGGCGTAGTCGCACCTACCGGAACTGCTGCGCGCGTCGTCGACAAGCTCAACTTGGCGATCAACACAGCACTCAGGGAGCCGCAAATCCAGGCAAGCATGCGCAGTCTTGGGGTGGAGCCCGTACCTGGCACGCCAGACACCTTCTCAGCCTACATCGCTGCTGAAACAGCCAAATGGAGCAAGGTGATTCGCCAAGCCAATATTCGCATTGAGTAAAGACCGAATGACACAAGAAATCGCGACTGACATCCTCATCGTTGGCGCAGGGCCAGTTGGTCTCACACTCGCCATGGACCTGCAAAGCCGCGGAGCCAAGGTCACGCTGGTCGAGACCCGGCGATATGCCGAACCGCCAAACGTGAAATGCAATCACGTGTCTGCGCGCACCATGGAGCGCTTTCGCCGCCTAGGGGTGGCTCAAAAGCTGCGCGATGCTGGCCTGCCCTCGAACTATCCGAACGACGTTGCCTTCCGCACCAGTGTCTGCGGCGAGGAGCTCACGCGCATTCCCATTCCCTGTCGTGATGAGCGCTACACCGCGCAGGGCGGTCCGGACACATGGTGGGCCACCCCGGAGCCACCACACCGCATAAACCAGATCTATCTGGAACCGATCCTCCTGGAGCACACGGCAGTGCTGCCGGGTGTCACGCTGCTGAACCGAACCCAAGCACTCGAGCTGGAGCAGGACGCCGAAGGTGTGTTGCTTACGGCGCGTCAACTAGACACTGGAGAGGAACTCCGCATCCGCGCCAACTACGCCGTGGGTTGCGACGGGGGTAGCTCGATGGTGCGCAAGAGCATAAACGCCAAGCTAGAAGGAACCCCCGTCATCCAGCGCGTTCAGTCCACTTACATTCGCGCTGCGCAGTTGGGTGCGATGATTCCAGGAAAACTGGCCTGGGCGTGGTACGCCGTCAATCCGCGCCGCTGCGGCACGGTGTTCGCAATTGATGGCAAGGACACTTGGCTGGTACACAACCACTTGAACCCGAGTGAGCCGGAGTTTGATTCTGTCGATCGCGACTGGTCTATCCGACAGATCTTGGGCGTCGATGCAGAGTTCAAATACGACGTCATCAGCAAGGAGGACTGGGTAGGCCGCCGTTTGGTCGCGACGCGTTTTCGCGACCGCCGTGTATTCATAGCTGGTGACGCCGCGCACTTGTGGGTCCCCTACGCTGGCTACGGCATGAACGCAGGCATCGCAGACGCACTGAATTTGTCTTGGCTGCTCGGTGCCCGGCTTCAGGGCTGGGCGGACGAGGCGATTCTGGACGCATACGAGGCGGAACGGCAACCTATCACTCAGCAGGTTTCCCACTTTGCAATGGAGCACGCGCAGAAGATGATCCAGGCGCGGCGCTCGGTACCCCCCGAAATTGAGGACACTGACGTCTACGGCCAGCAGATGCGCGCCGAAGTGGGCCAGGAAGCGTACGACCTGAACGTGCAGCAGTTTTGCTGCGCGGGCCTGAATTTTGGCTATTTCTACCGCGGTTCACCAATCATTGCTGCCGGCGATGAGGAGCCACCGCCCTACACGATGGGCAGCTTCACACCGTCTACCGCTCCAGGGTGCCGCGCACCACATTTCTGGTTATCTGAAGGGCGCTCGCTCTACGACGCCCTTGGCACCGGCTACACCCTACTGTGCTTTGCGACCTCACCAGACATAGCTCCCTTTCGCGAGGCAGCGGAACTACGAGGTATGCCCCTCACCGTGCTGGATCTCTCCAGCGAACGGCCACCCGACGGTTACAACCACGCGTTGGTGCTGTGCCGAGAAGATCAACATGTGGCTTGGCGCGGCGATGCGCTGCCAGCCGATTCCGCACTGTTGCTGAATATGCTGTGTGGGAGAGCAAGCAGGCATCCAAGCATTGCCGGGAAAACTCCGGCGAAAACCCAACAAGTGGAAAGCGTAGCCGCAGCGACAAAGACTTGACCGGTTGGTGTTGAATTCCCCCGATCTCTGACCCGGGGGGGGTGCGGATGAAATCTTGGACTACCAGGAGGTAGTTCATGTATTCGTCAAGCGATGTTCTCTGCCGCTCAAGCAGGCGAGTGGAGCGCCATGGCCGTGCCGGACAGGTGCGATTCTGAAGATGACACTTTGTCTCGCAATAGGCTCACGCGCAAGGCGGCCCGGCTCCACATGTACTTTCTGCAACTGGAAGCGCCAGGCTGGCTCCACGAAGTACCGTCCTCAACACGGGAGACGCGAACCTTCAGGCCCAAATTCGAAACCGTCGAACACTGCTTGAGTGCTCTCGCAACGTAGGTTCGAAAGCTGAGTTGCCGGCCCTGAGCGCGTCTTGATGCCGCCAAAATCACGCCTCAACGGAGGGCGCTATAGAAATTATGTTGAACAACATAATTTTGGAAGCCCACTACATTTCCCATAGTGAGCCGCTTCAGAAGCCTGTCGAGGCATTGACTCCAGCGACCACGACTTGAAGCAACCTGTGCAGCGAAACGTTGATGAGGCCGCAGACTGGAAGCCAAAGCCATGGGTAGGCATCAACCACCATCAAGCTACGGCCGAACGGCCACTTGATTTCCCAAGGCGCCAGACAGAATCGCGGCCTCTTGCTGAAGTTGACGGGCAATCGCCTTTTGCTTTGCAGGGTCCATTCGAACTTCCGGTCCGAAGACGCCCATGGACCCCGCCACCTGCCCCGTGCGGTCAAAGAACGGCACCGCGACGGCGACGGCGCCCGAAATCAGTTCGTTGTGGCTGGAGGAGTAGCCCCTCTTGCGTGTCGAAGCCAACTCTTCCTCAAGCTTTTTAAGATTCAACTCAGTCCCATTGAGGTAGCTCTTGAGCTCTTCAGGGGTGGGGTTCAAATAGGCGAGGATGGCTCGCCCTGTGGCACCACGAACGATTCGCTCTGTGTAGCCAACGCCCCGCTTGAAGTTCAATGGTTGCGGGCTTGGAATCTCTTCCACACACAATCGCATGTTCCCTTGCGGGATGAACAGCGCGACAGTCTCACGAGTATCTTGCCAAATTCGTCGCAGGATTGGCTCGGCGATGGTCTTCAAATCCAACGAGTTGTTCCAGACATGCGCAAGCCGTGACACAGATGGCCCGAGCCGAAACCGCTGCGGCTCCCCGATAGAGACCAAAAATCCATGTTCTTCCAACGTGTAGAGCAAGCGATAAAGCGTCGGCCTCGACAAATCTACACGCTTAAGCAACTCGCTTGCAGAGAGCTCGGGGTCAGCCTCCGAGAACGCAAGAAGAATCTCGAGTGCCCGGCCCACGGCTCGAACGTTTTCACTCTTTTCAACAGAAGCCATTCCCGCCTCGCAAAGTCTTGGAATCCATATTGTCCACCAAGCGGACAACCACTTCCAAATGAAGGTCTGGAAGCGGCGCCCGATGCACCCCGGTGCTTGGCCCGCCCTTTCCGGACAAGGTGATTTCCCCTGGTAATCGCGAGCACCTTCAACAGGTAGTCAGCGATTCGTGCTTCCAGCAGGATGGCGCAAGCGGCCGAGACACCGCATTTCGTCCATCCCTCACCTGCATAGTCAACTCGCTCAATGAACACTCCCACCACCGGCGGCCAAAAGCTTGTCGCATCGCTTGTCAAACACCAGGTCAAAGACTTGTTCCTCATTCCAGGTATCCAGTTGGACTGGGCCGTAGATGCGCTGCGTCAAAGGAGCGAGGACGTTCGACTGTTCGTCCCGCGTCATGAACAGTCGACCACTTACATGGCTGACGGTTACTACCGTGCCTCAGGTCAGGTCGGCACCGCAATGGTGGTCCCCGGTCCCGGCGCACTCAACGCCGGTGCGGGTCTTGCGACCGCGTATGCTTGCAATTCGAAAGTGCTGTTTATCACCGGTCAGATTCACTCGACTGGCATCGGTCGCGGGTGCGGGCTCTTGCATGAAATCAAGGACCAGACAGGTTTTGTCAAAGGCCTCACGAAGTGGAACCACATGGTGACCTCAGCTGAGGACATCGCTCCTTCCGTAGCCAATGCATTCGAACAACTCGATTCGGGCCGACCCAGGCCCGTGGGTCTTGAAATTCCTCACGACTACCTCAGCACCAAGTCTGAGGATGCGACCAGTGCGGCCGAAAAAGCTGGGCATAGTTCGCCGGCATCCATCGACGTCAAGCTGCTTGACAAGGCGGCGACCCTGCTCAACAACGCGCGCTTTCCCGTCTTGTATGTCGGGGGTGGCGCGCTCGCTGGCGACACCACAAAGGAGTTGCGCCAACTCGCCGAGAAACTCGGCGCGCCAGTGGTGATGAGCGACAACGGTCGCGGCGCCATCGACGATCGTCATCCTCTAGCCATGAATGCGCTCGCTGGACGAGCGGTCTTCCCGCATGCCGACGTAGTGCTCGTCTTGGGCAGCCGCTTCGTTGACGTGCTCACCCCCACCGCGTCCTGGCCCGCTGGCGGCATCCGCTTCATCCACATCAATGTAGACCCCGACGACCTAACTTCGCCGCGCTCCCCGGAGGTCGCCATCGCGGCAGACTTGGCCGTGGCACTTCCCGAGTTGCTCGGCCGCGTCAAGCAACGCGTGTCTCTTTCAAACGAGGATGCCCGCAAGGTCAAGGAATGGGCTGCCGCGCAGATTGCCTTGATTGACCCACAGGCGGCCTACGTGCGCACCATCCGGAATACCCTTCCCGAGGACGGCATCTTTGTCAACGAGCTCACGCAAATCGGCTACTTGGCGCGCATTGCGTTTCCGGTCTACGGACCGCGTACGTACATCGGTTCGGGTTACCAGGGCACCCTGGGTTGTGGCTACCCCGTGGCCTTGGGTGCAGCCGTTGGCGGTAAAGGCAAGCGCGTCGTGTCCGTCACGGGCGATGGCGGATTCGGCTGGAACATGCAGGAAATGGCGACGGCTCACCGATACCAGTTGCCGGTAACACTCATCGTCTTCAACGATGGCCACTACGGCAACGTTCGTGCCATTCAGAAACGAGAGTTCGGCGCTGAGGTAGCGGTCGAACTCGCAAACCCAGACTTCAAGCTACTTGCCGGTGCTTTCAGCATCCCGTACACGCAAGTCGACTCCCCACAAGCGCTCGAGGGTGCTCTGCGGGAAGCCAACGCGCAGAACGGCCCCGCCATGATTGAAGTCAAGATTGGGATAGTTCCGAGCCCATGGCATCTGCTTCGGCTCCAACCCATGAAGGGCATGGCAGGTCCGGCTGCACCGGCAAACCCTCTTGGAGAGCCATCATGACGCGTCAATACGCTCACTACTATGCCGGCGGCTCGTTCCAAAAGGCTAGTGGTACAGAGGCTATGCCAGTGGTCAATCCGACAACTGGGGAGCTTTTCGCAGTGGTGCAACTCTGCTCGCCCGCCGATGTAGAGCAAGCTGTGCGCAGTGCACGAGCTGGGTTCGACATATGGTCAACATCTTCTGTCGAACAGCGCCATACGGCCCTCACGCGACTGAGCGCGGCCTTGGCGGAACGTGCAGACGAGGCAGCAATGCTTCTCGCAAACGAGATGGGTTGCCCGATCTGGCTGGGCAAGCTGATGCAACTTCCCATGCCCCTTAAGGGATTGGAGTTCACCATCGCCGGGCTTGACCAGATTACGTGGACAGAGCAGGTAGGGAATGGCTTGGTAGAACGTGTTCCATGTGGCGTTGTAGCAGCTATCACGCCCTGGAACTTCCCACTCCACCAAATCGTAGCCAAGGTGGCGCCTGCCATTGCGGCGGGATGCTCAGTCATCCTCAAGCCGAGTGAGGTAGCACCTGGCGCAGCTCTCCTGTTCATGGAAGCGGTGCACGAGTCAGGGCTTCCGCCCGGCGTGGTGAACGTAGTCTGGGGTGGCCCTCAGGTGGGGGAACAACTGGTCTCGCATCCCGAGGTGGACAGAATCAGCTTCACCGGATCAACGCAGGTAGGTCGCGCCATCATGGTGTCGGCTGCCCAGGGCCTCAAACCAGTCACGCTCGAACTGGGCGGAAAATCGGCAGCCGTTCTCCTGGATGATGCCGACCTCGATGCAGCTGTCCCTGCAGTGGTTCGACTCAGCATGGCCAACTCAGGTCAAGCGTGCGTAAGTCAGTCTCGGCTCATAGCTCCCAAAAGGCTCCTCCCAGAAATCCTGGAACGCGCCACGAGCGCAATGTCGCAGTGGCCCGTGGGCAATCCTCTGGAAGCCGCAACGCGTCTGGGACCCGTCGCAACGCAAGGGCAGTTCAACCGCGTGCGCACGATGATTGAGAGAGCCATTGGCGACGGGGCGCGTGTGATTCAAGGCGGCCTTGAACGTCCCGAAAACACGTCGCAAGGCTTCTATGTGGTCCCCACGCTGTTCAGTGGAGTTCGCCCCGAAATGGAGATTGCACAGGAGGAAGTATTCGGGCCTGTGCTTTCCGTATTGACCTATGAAGACGAGGCCGAAGCCGCGTCACTAGCCAACGCGACACGGTACGGATTGTCCGGAGCCGTGTGGTCGAGAGACGGCGCTCGAGCGACAGCCTTTGCTCGCCAAATGCGCACGGGGCAGGTGGTAATCAATGGCGCCCCACAGAACCTCGCCACGCCTTTTGGTGGATGGGGGTGGTCGGGCTTTGGCCGAGAGAACGGGCGCTTTGGCATTGAGGACCTTCTGGTCTACCGCTCGTTGCACAGCGCTTGACCTTTACCTGAGCGGCAGCGTCAGACTGAGCGGCAGCTTTTCAAGTAAGTCCCGCCGGTCCTGACGCTGCTTCTCAAAATTCGTACTTCATACGTTGATAGCGCGCCGATATCACGATTCCTGCGAAACGACTATCGCGAGAGGTGCATTGTGAACATCATGCGGTCCTCACTCCCCACCATTCATGAGGCTGATGTGTTCAAAACTGTTCGACAATTTGCACTGCTTTCGCTGATTGCCTATGCCGCAGTCCTGACCCCGGTTCAAGCCCAATCGCCTGCCTTGATTAAGCTGGTGGTCCCCTACCCTCCCGGCGGTAGCGTGGACACGACGGCAAGGCTACTTCAACAGTCACTGCAAGAGCAGCTCAAGACCACAGTCGTCGTCGACAATCGCCCCGGCGCTGGGGGCCGCATCGCAGCATCTCAACTCAAGCGCGAAGTGGCTGACGGCTCCGTGATTCTCATCGCCCCCAACGCGTTGACGACCATTCAAAGCCTCGTGTATGCCGGTAAGATTGACTACAGCGTGATGGATGACTTTACGCCCGTTTCGAAGCTCGCGTCCTATCCGTTCGGCCTCGCAGTACCCGCCGTATCAACCATCAAAACAGCCAAAGACGTTGCTGAGCAGGCCAAGGCCAAGCCTCAGGCTGCCGTTTACGGTACCTCTGGTGCAGGTGGCATGTCCCACTTCTCTGGCGTCGCATTCGGCAAGGCTGCCGGTATTGAATGGACACACGTGCCCTTTAAAGGTGGTGCCCCCTTAATCTCCGACCTCATCGGCAACCACGTCCCGGTTGGCATCGACACTTTGATTGACCAAATTGAGCATCATCGGGCTGGCAAGATTCGTATCGTGGGGACCTTCAGCTCTCAACGCTATGCGCTTGCACCAGACATCCCGACACTCACCGAACAAGGTGTGACGGTGGGGCCCGTAGAAGGCTGGTTCGGTGCCTTTGTGCCAGCCAAGACTCCCAAGGAAACGGTTGCAAAGCTGGACCAAGCAATTGGCCGCGTGTTGGCTTCCCCAGAACTCAAGGCGAAACTGAACAAACTTGTGATTGACGTCAGCTATCTGCCGTCAGCCCAGTTCACCCAACTGCAGGCAGCCGAGCTTAAGCAGTGGGAGCCTATTGTTCGCGATTCCGGGTTCAAGCCAGAATAAAGCTCTTTCTCTGCTAACAAGCCAGAAGCCCCGGTGAGACAACTCTAGCGTTGCCTCGCTGGGCCCTTAGTCATTCGCGAGAACGACTTCATCATCGCCACGAGTTGGGTAGCCTCCCTGCTAAGACGACGGCTTGATTTGAAAACTACCCCGACCTGATAGGTGAGGTCGAGTTGCTCCTGGACGCAAATCTCGGTCAGAGCACCAACTGCAAGGGGATGACGTAGCACGTTAAGTGGAAGTCGCGCGACGCAGTCTGACTCCAGAAGCATCGACACTGCCCCAAATAGCGAGTCGGACACCACCGCGAAGCGTGGGCGTCCCAAACGATGTTGCAAGAAGAGCTCGCGGATGCTCTCATCCTGCTCGCCTGGTCGAGCAGGATCTCCGACGACAATCCATTCGCTTTTGGCCAACTCTTGAATCGTCTTGGCTGCCGCGAGAGGGTGCCCTTTGCGAGCCAAAATTGTCGCCACCGAGTCGTATAGCACTTCCCAACGGAGGTCGCCATGCTCCAGAGCGTCAGGAAGGCGCATGACCGCCAATTCGAGTCGGTTGTCTCGTATAGCACTCAGCAACTCACTCGCCGAGCGTTGCGTCACATGGATGGTTGCGTTGGGGCGTGCAGCTCGAAAGTCCTTGAGCACAGCCGGTGCCAGGCTCAATGAAGGGTCGATGGACAATCCGAGCTTCACCTGGACAGCATCAGGATTCCCACGTGCTTGAAGCCAGTCTTCCGCTCGCTCAACCTCCTCAAGGATGGCACGTGCACGTGTCACAAAGACTTCACCTTCCGCCGTGAGCACAATTCCTTTTGCTGTTCGCTGAAGCAACGATACGGCGTGCTCCTCCTCAAGTCGAGCAAGACTCTTGGTGAGGCCGGCCTGGGACACCTCAAGTGCACGGGCAGCAGCGCGATAGCCACCATGAGACACAACAGCGAGAAGGTCACGAAGTTGTTGTAGCGTCATGTGTTTACCTTTCTTGAGCTAGAACGCAGCTGGATGAGCCGCTGATTGCCTAAGGCAATCGCGAACATTGCGCGAGACTGGTCAAAGTCCTTGAGCAAGAGCACAGTCTCCACATGAGCCAAACACTTGACCTTCCATCTCACATTGCTTCCCTGCGCGCCTATGTTCCGGGGCTGCCCATCAGTAATCTTGCACAGCGCCTGAAGGTGCAGCCAGGTCAAATCGCAAAACTGGCGTCCAACGAAAATCCATTCGGTGCTAGTCCCCGAGCCCTCCAGGCGCTCGCGGCGGCCCAGTTGGATGTTTCGCGATACCCGGACAATGATTGCAAGGAGCTTATCGAATCCCTCGCTGCGCACCACGGCGTGCCTGAGGACTGGATTGTGGTGGGAGCTGGCTCTGAGAGCGTGCTTGGCAACGCTGTTGCCACCATCCTGGATGTTGACCGAAAAACCGCATACGCACAGTACTCCTTCCAAGCCTACGTCAATGCAGTACAGCGCGTGGGTGCCAAATCCATCGTAGTGCCGTCGCCCGACTACACCGTTGACCTTCAAGGCCTTCGTTCGGCGCTCAAAGAATCTCCCAGCCTCATCTACATCGCCAATCCGGGTAACCCCACCGGAACTTGCCTTGACCCGGGCGAGCTCTACGAATTCCTGAGCAACGTCCCGCAGCACGTCGTTGTTCTTCTGGACGAGGCTTACTTCGAGTTTTTGCCGCCGAAGTTGCGCACCGACAGCGTGGAGTGGGTGAGCAAGTTCCCCAATCTGCTGGTGACCAGGACGTTTTCTAAAGCGTACGGCCTTGCCGGCCTCCGCGTGGGATACGGGATTGCTCAGAAGCCATTGGCTGACATGCTGCGCAGAGTCCGTCCACCGTTTACCGTGACACAACAGGCACAGGTCGCGGCAGCGGCGGCGCTTCAAGACACAGAGTTTCTGCGCAAGACGATTTCCAACAACGACCAATGTCGTCAATTGCTCGTGCGCAGCCTGAATGAGCTTGGCATTCGCACTGTGCAATCGCACACCAACTTCGTGCTTGCGAAGGTGGGTGACGGGGTGGCATGGAGCAACCGTCTTGAACGGCACGCGCTGATTGTTCGGCCCGTGAATTCCTACGCCCTGCCCGAATGGGTGCGTATCAGCATCGGCACGCCTGAGGACACCGCCCGGGTAATTCATGCGTTTCAGCAAGAGACTGCCGTTGCGAGCTGAAGAAGACACCGGTCTCGCACAGCAAGCGCGGCCGGCATCCCTGGCATTTAGGCCTCCAAGAGGCCCGCTCTGCGAAGCATCGCGCCGAAGATGAGCCGATTGACGTCACCTCGGCCAGCGACGCGCGTTTGGGGAACGGTCTCAAGAAGCTGCTGGGAGATAGCTCTGTTTTCACCTCGCCCACTGTCCGAGGCCAACTGAATCTCGCAAGCGCGCTGAAGCGTCCACAGACGGTTGAAAGCCGTTGGAATGTCTGGCCCCACGACAAGCAGACCATGGTTGCGAAGAATGAGGTGATTCTTCATGCCCAGCGATTTCACCAGGCGAGGTTGCTCGTCCAAGTTGGTGGTGACGCCTTCATAGTCGTGATATCCCACGTCGTCGTACAGCATGGCGCTGTAAAAGTTGTCGTGACGCAAGCCATCTTCTTTGCACGAAACGGCACATCCTGCAGTGGTGTGGATGTGCATGATGCAATGAGCATCATCTCGTGCAGCGTGGATTGCACTGTGGATGACAAATCCCGCACGGTTGACTCGTGCCGTACTGCCATCGCGAGTATTGCCGTCGATGTCAATGCGGACCAGGTTCTCCGGCCGAACCTCTGCGTAGTGCAACCCAAACTGGTTAATCAGGTACTCGGGCTTGCTTTCATCAACAGATGGGGCACGCACCGTGATGTGATTGAAGATGAGCTCTGTCCAGCCCAGCCAGTCGAACAGCCGGTAGCAGGCGGCAAGGTCAGCACGCAGTTGTTGCTCAGTTTCCATGTGGGTTCTCCTTTTATTTTTTCAGTCCGCCGAGGCATACGTACTTGGTATCCATGTACTCCTCGATTCCGTAGCGAGAGCCTTCACGCCCCATTCCGGACTGCTTGACGCCGCCGAAAGGCGCTACGGCCGTGCTGATAATGCCGGTGTTCACGCCGACCATTCCAGCCTCAATGGCGTCCGCGACTCGCCAGACACGCGCGAGGTCTCGGGAGAAGAAATAGGAGGCAAGGCCAAACTCGCTGCTGTTGGCCAGCCGAATAGCATCCTCTTCAGTTTCGAACTTCAGCAAGGGTGCGACCGGGCCAAAGATTTCTTCGTTGGCCACACGCATGCTGCTCGTCACTTGCGTGAGCACCGTCGGCTCAAAGAAGGTTCGACCGAGCTCGTGACGTTTACCACCCGACGTCACCTTGGCTCCTGCCTTCACTGCATCAGCCACCAGTTCCTCGACCTTGCTCAGCGCAGGCGGGTCAATCAAAGGGCCTTGTTGAACACCCGCGTCCACACCGTTGCCCACCTGAAGCCGAGACACAGCGGCTGCTAGTTTTTCAGCGAATTGGTCGTACACACCCGACTGCACCAAGAATCGGTTTGCGCAAACGCAAGTTTGCCCACTGTTGCGGTACTTCGAGGCGATGGCACCTTCAACGGCCGCATCCAGGTCTGCGTCGTCAAAAACGATGAAGGGCGCATTGCCGCCTAGCTCGAGGGACATCCGCTTAAGCGTCGGCGCACACTGGCCAGCCAAAACCCGGCCCACTTCGGTCGAGCCGGTGAAGCTTAGCTTGCGCACCGCCGGACTCTTCGTGAGAACACCTCCGATTTCGCGGGCTCCACCAGTGACGACGTTGAATACGCCAGCGGGTACCCCGGCGCGCGCTGCCAATTCGGCAAGGGCCAGCGCGGACAGTGGCGTTTGAGACGCCGGCTTGACCACCATCGTGCACCCGGCCGCGAGGGCGGGTCCAACCTTGCGTGTAATCATCGCAGCGGGAAAGTTCCAGGGCGTGATTGCAGCGCAAACGCCCACGGGTTCTTTCCTGACCAAGATGTCTTTGCCGCCCCACGGAGACGGAACGATGTCGCCGTAGACCCGCTTTGCTTCTTCCGAGAACCACTCGATGTAAGAGGCAGCATAGGCGATTTCGCCCTTTGCCTCCGCGAGCGGCTTGCCCTGCTCGGAGGTCATGATGAGTGCGAGGTCGTCCTGATGCTGATTCATCAACTCGAACCAACGACGCAGAATCTTGGCACGATGCTCGGCGGTGGTGTTGCGCCAAGTACTGAAGGCGGTCTGCGCAGCATCGACAGCACGTTGAGCTTCCGCGGCGCCGGCATCGGGTACGGTGGTCAGCAATTCGCCGGTGGCTGGGTTGCGCACCTCGATGGTGGCTTTGCCGTCTGCGTCAGACCAAGCTCCATTGATGAAAAGCGCCGAGCGAAGAAGTGTGGGGTCGTTCAGTTTCATGTTAGTAGGCTCCGGACGTCATAGGGACAGAAGCTGCGACAGTGTCGGAAGACGCCCCTTTGAAGGATGCGCTGAGGTTCTTGGCCGCCTGGCACAACAGGGTCGTATCCACGCCGACGGCAACAAACCTTGCACCGGCATTGAGGTAGTGCCGAGCGAGTGTGGTGTCGGCAGACAACACACCAGCTGCCTTGCCTGCGGCGCGAACCACCGATATCCCTTGGACAATGGAATCACGCACATCGGGGTGGCCCGCCTGACCAATAAGTCCCATGGATGCAGACAGGTCGGCAGGACCGAAGAACACACCATCCACCCCATCCACCGCAGCGATTTCAGCTAGCTGAGACATTGCGGATACCGTCTCGACCTGGACCAAGACGCACAACTCATCTTCAGCGTTATTCAAGTAGCCGGGGATTTGATTCCAACGCGAAGAGCGTGCGAGGGCACTCCCAACCCCTCGGACACCCTTTGGGGGATAGCGGGTGGCTGCGACAATGGCCGCGGCCTGCTGCGCAGTCTCGACCATAGGAATGAGCAAGGTCTGCACGCCGGTATCGAGCAACTGCTTAATCAGCACAGTGCTCCCCTCCGGCGGCCTCACGATGGGCTGGCCACCGTATGGAGCAACGGCCTGTAGCTGCGCAAGTTGGCTGCGCAGGTCATTCGGTGCATGTTCGCCATCAATCAGGAGCCAGTCGAAGCCGGTGGTGGCCAGCAGCTCTGCGACGTAAGGGTCAGCCAAACCGACCCACAAGCCGATTTGCGGCTTGTCCTCGGCAAGGGCTCGCTTGAACTTGTTCTCTGGGTTGCGCATGGCGTGCCTCAGACGAAACGGAAGCGCAATACACCCAGCGGGCCGTAGTCCGCTTCGAAACAGTCTCCAGCCTTTGCGGGTACAGGCCTCGTGAACGAACCGGCCAGCACAATCTGGCCTGGCTGGAGAGTCTTACCCCACGGACCAAGCTTCTCGGACAGCCAGGCGATGCCGACCGCAGGGTGCCCTTGAACACCCGCAGCAAGGCCGGTCTCTTCGACCACACCGTTGAGCTTGAGAACTGCACCGCACCATGGTAGGTCGGTTGTTTTGGGGTTCGCGCGGTAGCGCTCGTCGCCTTCACCAATCACGATTGCTGCGTTGGCCGCGTTGTCGCTGATGGTGTCAAACACCTTGCGGGGAGCTTTGGTATGACGGTCAAACTGTTCGATGCGTGCGTCGATGATTTCAATCGCCGGCGTCACATACTCAGTTGCCGCGAGGACTTGCTCCACGGTCACCGGTCCGCTGAGCGCCTCTTTCAGAATGAAAGCCAGTTCGACCTCAACTCGAGGGGACAGGAAGCGATTCACGGGGATTTCGAGCTCTTCGCCAGCCTTGGCGACCAGCTTCATGGAGCCGAGAAGTGTCCCGAAGTCAGGCTCGTCAATCTGGCTGGACATCTGCATTGCACGACTGGTAAGTCCAATCTTGTGACCAATGACAGGGTCCCCTCGCTCAGTTTGCAATGCCACCCACGCGCGCCCAACTTTGTAGCCGTCGTCAATCGTCATTCCCGGGTTCTGCTTGGAGAAGTGCTCCACGGGTTGGCGCGTGCGCGCGGACTCATCGAGCTTGGCGGCGAGGTTGGCAATGGTGTTGTCGTCGAGCATGTCAATTCTTGGAAAATAGTGGATGAAGGGAGCTGTTCTTGGCATCGAAAACTTCAGGGCCTTCGTCGATTTGCAAGTTCAAGCCAATCGGCCGGCTCTCGAGTTGCTTGCTGAAGTGCTGAAGCACCACGGCCTCCAAGGCCCTTCCAGCGCGCTCTTGAACCGCAGCGCTACGACCACGGCCCATGCGCAGATTCAGGTACACAAACGCGTAGTCGCTTCCCTTGCCAGCCGCCTCGCCCGCGGCGCCACCATCGGAGATGCCCCAATGCGCTGCGGGGTATGCGAGGACACGGGTACCTCCGTAAGGAAAGACCTGACGCCCTTGTTCGTCGCGAACGCTCAGCATTGCATCGGCCAGTCCTCTGCACAGCGCAGACATGTCGGTCCCGCCATCAGCAATCGGGCGGTCCAGGTTACCGCTGTAAAGAATCACCAGATGAGGCATAGACCGCGCAATTCAGAGTCGAGATACAGCTTGGAAGCCCTGCGCTGAGGACGCTTGAGGCTGGGGAATGGCTTTTCCGCTGACGGGAGTGACTGGGAAAGCCATGTTGATTTGCCCGGTACCCGAGGCAGCAAAGTACGGCGTGATGACTTCTCCGTGGCCTTCGTACTCACTCCAGCCGAGGGCGCCGAGCATCATGGCGGTGTCGTGCATAAAGCCTTCACCGTGGCCCTTGACGGCGTACTCGGGCAGCATCTCGCAAAATGCCTTCCACTCGCCGGCTTGCCACATGCGAACCACTTCGTGGTCCATGGTTTCCAGGAATGGGCTCCACAGCTTGAAGGCGTAGTCCGGAGCAAGGCCGTTCTGCGCAAAGCGATGGCTGAGCGAGCCACTGGCGAGGATTGCGACATTACCGTCGTATTCGTCCTCAATGGCACGGCGGATAGCCCAGCCCAAACGAGCGCTGTCATTCAGGTAGTGAGCCATGCACAACGCCGACACTGAGACAGCCTTGAAGTGCTGGTCTGGGTTGATGTAGCGCATCGGCACCAGCGTTCCGTACTCAGGACCCAAAGTGGTGCTGTCATGAGCGAGCGTGTCCACTTTCATATCGTTTGCGACCCTCGCCAACAAGCGACCCAATTCTGGGTTCCCCGGAATGTTGAACGGCATGTTGCTGATGAAGTGAGGCAACTCGTTGCTGGTGTAACGACCCTCCCAGTGTTGAGAGCAATTGATGTGGTAACTCGCATTGACCAACCAATGGGTGTCGAACACCACGAAGGTGTCCACGCCCATGTCGCGGCAGCGTTGGCCGATTTCCTTCAAGCCGTCGATAGCGTCCTGGCGAGTGCCCTTTCGAGGCCCTTCGTCAATCTCACTCAGGACGATAGAAGGAACGTGGGTAATCTTGGCGACAAGGGCTAACTTTCCCATGGAGGTCTCCTTAAAGGGTAAGTGGCGAGCGTGGTCTCAAACACCCCAGTGCGGGATGTGGTGAGAGCCCATCGACACGGCGATGTTCTTAGGCTCGAGGAAGACTTCGTAGCTCCAAGTGCCACCCTCGCGCCCGGTGCCAGAGGCCTTGGTACCCCCGAAGGGCTGACGCAGGTCGCGAACGTTCTGCGAGTTGATGAAGCACATGCCGGCTCCCACCGCAGCCGCGACGCGATGTGCCTTGCCGATGTTCTCGGTCCACACGTAGCTCGACAGACCGTACTGGATGTCGTTGGCGAGTTCGATGGCGTGAGCCTCGTCCTTGAAGGGAATCAGGCACGCAACTGGGCCAAAAATTTCTTCCTGAGCAATCTTCATCCGGTTGTCGACGTCGGCAAATACGGTGGGCCAAACGAAGTTTCCCTTTTGAACGCGGCCCGATAGCTCCGGCGCGTAGCTCGGGCGGTCCAAGCCGCCGCACAGCATCGTGGCGCCCTCTTTAGGACCCAACTCGATGTAGCTCTTGACCTTGGCCAGGTGGGCCTGAGAAATCATGGGGCCCACCACGGTCTTCTCATCCTGGGGGTCACCCACGAGGACCTTCTTAGCGCGCTCCGCGAACTTCTGCGCGAAGTCGGCGTAGATGCTCTGTTGCACCAGGATGCGGCTGCCCGCGGTGCAGCGCTCACCGTTGTTGCTGAAAATCATGAACACGGCTGCATCCAGCGCGCGGTCCAGGTCGGCATCTTCGAAGATGACGAAGGGGCTTTTGCCGCCCAGCTCCATGCTGAACTTCTTCAGGCCCGCGCTTTGAACGATGCGGTTGCCGGTAGCAGTGGACCCGGTAAAGCTGATGGCTCGCACATCAGGGTGTGAGCACAGCGGCTCACCGGTTTCCTTGCCAAAGCCATGCACGATATTGAGAACGCCAGCGGGCACGCCGGCTTCGAGCGCCAGTTCGCCCAAGCGCGAGGCCGTAAGCGGACTGAGTTCGCTCATCTTGAGTACTGCTGTGTTGCCGAACGCCAAGCAGGGAGCGGTCTTCCAGGTCGAAGTCATGAACGGCACGTTCCACGGGCTGATGAGCGCGCACACGCCCACCGGGTGGAACAGCGTGTAGTTCAGGTGTGTGGGCGTGGGATAGGTGTGTCCGTCCACACGCGTGCACATCTCGGCGAAGTATGTGAAGTTGTCGGCCGCACGCGGCACGAGCTGCTTGCCTGTCTGTGAAATGGTCTGGCCGGTGTCGTCGGTCTCGGTGCGTGAGAGCTCAGGCACATGCTTGGTGATGAGCTCGCCCAGCTTTCGCATGATGGCAGCCCGCTCAGTTGCAGGGCGGCCAGCCCACGCTGGAAACGCATCTTTTGCGGCTTGCACCGCCGCATTGACCTCCGCTTCACCGCCAGAGGCGACCTCCGCGATGGAATCTTGAGTTGCAGGGTTGACGGTTTCGAAGCGGTCTGGACTGTCGACCATCTTCCCGCCGATAAGGTGTTGAACGTGCATGAATGAACTCCGAGATGTAAGAGCAGTCGGTCAGCGTCCGAAGACCTGGTCGCTAACGATGGTGTTGACGAGACGGCCAATGCCGCCCACTTCGCAGATGACTTCGTCACCAGGCTGCACATCCACAACCCCTTCAGGCGTGCCCGTGAGGATGACGTCCCCAGGTTGGAGGGTCATGAACGCGCTGAGATACTCAATCAGGTCCGGGATGTCGAACACGAAATCTTTCGTGTTTCCCCTTTGGGTTTCCTTGCCGTTCACAAGGGTTCGAAGGGGAAGATGAACGGTGTCGCCCACATCGCTGGCATCCACAAACCATGGACCCAGCACCGTCCCGCCGTCGCGGTTCTTCACTCGGAAGTTGGGGCGATACCAATTCTCGAGGTAGTCGCGAATTGCGTAGTCGTTGGCCACCGTATAGCCGGCAACGTGCGCCATGGCATCCGCACGCTTAACACTCTTGGCAGTCTTGCCAATAACCACCGCTAGCTCGCATTCATAGTGCATGAACTTCACACCTGCAGGCCTGCGTGTGACGCCGCGGTGACCAATGACCGTGCCTGGACCTTTCAGGAACGCCAGAGGTTCTTCCTGTGCGCTGAAAGAGAGTTCCGCTGCGTGGTCCGCGTAGTTGAGTCCCAGAGCAATGATGGTTCCGACCTCAAAGGGCGGAAGCCAGACCACTGCATCCTCGGCAACGACTCGACCATCGGCGAGCACCAAACCCGCTTCGTGCGGATAGGCTTCATGGACAGCACCCGAATAGGCGACGCGAGCTCTTTTCATGCCTTTGCTCCCTCAACTTTCTTGCTCAGAGTGCCCACACCTTCGATTTCAATCGCCAGTGTTTGACCAGCCCGGACCGTGGGTGCTCCGGCGGCCACACCCAGCATCAAGATGTCGCCAGGAGACAAGGTCATGAATTCAGAAACGTCTGCAACGAGCTTGGCCACGCTGCGAAACATTCCGTAGGTGGAGTCCGACTGAGCGACCTCGCCATTTACAAAGACGGTTACCTTCAACTCGTCCGGGCTCTTCACATCCGACTTGGGCACAACGGTAGGCCCTACCGCGCAGGTGGCGTCAACGACTTTGAAGCGCAGGGATGGTCGGTAGAACTTGGCATGAGGCACGCTCAAGTCCGCGACGACAGTGAAGCCGGCGACGAAATCGAGCGCGGTTTCCAGCGACACGTTGCATGCCGTTCGACCAATGACGATACCCAGAGAGGCTCCAACTTCCAGGGAGTCAGTACCGACTGGCACCAGCAACGGCTCAAATTCACCGCAAAGTGTGTTCCTGGGCTTGAGAAAAAGCACAGGCGCCTTGGGTGCGCCTTTATAGGGTGCAGCATCTACGCCGTCGCCAAGCGCTTCCAGAGCGGCCTTGCTGTTTAGGAGCGTCCCGTAAACCGCACCTGAAATGCGATACGGCGGCGTGTCAAACGCCAATCGTGAAGTGTTCATGGGGTAGTCGGCAAAGCAAATGCCGCGTTCGAGCAAATGGAACGACAAACTCGAACAGCCTGCAGGCCGGTCGAGAAGATTTCAGCAGCGCGCGCTCAGGCGTCTGAAGGCTGCTGGAGTCCTACGATGTCTTCGCAAAACACCAGCTCTTCCTCGCCGGACTCCAAACGTGCTTTGAGCCAGATTCCATCACCGATGTTTTCAACGACTTCGGCAGTGGTGCCATCCTTGAGCTGGAGCACTTGACCCGGTTCGACTGCGAGCAGATTAAGCATGGTGATTCCTCAAAAGAAGACTGTCAGGTTTTTCGCCAGAAGCACGTTCTGGTGAATGCGAATCTCACGACTTGCAAGCTTCCATCCGTCAGCAGTCTTTCGAATGCGGTCCATGCGGTCGCCAACGAAGAAGTACTGCTCATACTCGCAGCGGTTCTGATAAATCAGAAATCGGCTGGTGGTGTCCACCTCGGTCTCACCACTTTCGTTGGTGTTGATGGCGGACAGCTGCACATTGCTCACCATCCTGCAGACACGAGAGAGGGGCTCCTCGGCCCAATGCACGCCAGTCAGAATCTGCTCTGCTCGCTTCGTGAGGGTCCATTTGCCCTCATTGAACCAGCTCATGTGTTCTTCACGCTTTGTGAGTTCACGCTTGGCGTGTTCCCCTGATTTGACGTTGTACTCCATCGGCATGAAGTAGCGCAGGTCTTCGGCCAAGGTGTCGAGCCACTCCTTGAAGCGACGCTCATCCAGAAGATTGGACTCGTCGTAGAGAAACTCCTCGATTTGTCGCTTGAGTTCGAAATAGCGATCATCCCGTGGAAGACGGGCGACGGCGACGGGCGAAGGTGCCTGTACTTCGGTGATTTCAGACATGTTGTTCTCCTCGATTCAAGGCTTGGATGGGATGGGACCACCCTGGTGAGCAAAGCAACCGACATCTATGACGGTTCCAGAGATGGCTGCAGCCTCATCCGACAAGAGGAATGCGACTGCGTTTGCCAAGTCCTGACCAGTTCCTGGACGGCCAGCAACGGTTCCAGGCACCGGCTTCTTACGAAACGCTTCAACATCCCCACCTGTGCGTCCGACACTCATGCCAGAGATGATTCCGCCCCCCCCAGGGATGGCGACATTCACACGGACGTGTTCATGGAAGTGGTCGTAGGCCATTGCCATGCTCAATCCGATGATGGCGGCTTTGCTCGAGCTGTAGGCCGCCATGTTCGGCTTGCCGTAACCAGCACCAGAGCCGATGTTCACGATGGCGCCACCACCACCCTTGATTAGGTGAGGAAGCACGGTGCGTGACAGCAAATACGTTCCCTTGACGTTGACGTTCAGGATTCGCTCGAAGGTCTCTTCGTCGGTTGTCAAAATCGTCCCCAAGGGGCCGATGGCTGCGTTGTTGACGATGCCATTGATTGCGCCGAATTTTTTTAGCGTGAAGTCCACGACCCGTTGAACATCCACAGCCTTTGATACGTCGGCCTCGAGAACGTCCGCAGTGACCCCAGCATCTTCGAGCTCCTTGAGCACAGATTCCATGCCCTTTGCGGTGCTTGATACCTGAGCCTGCACCAAGCCAAAGGCCACGACCTGGTGCCCTCGGCGGGCGAGGTCCACCACGATGGACTGGCCCAAGCCGAACGTGCCGCCAGAAACAATGATGACGCTCATCGTTTACTCGGCGAAGCTCGCCGGCTCCTTGTCGTTGCGACCGAGCAGCGTATCCCAGTCGGCGCTGTTCATGTAGTCGCGCCAGCGGCGGTAGAACTGGCGTGGGTTCTCCTCGCTGACCTGCATGCTGACGTTGCCAGCCACTGGGCCGTCAGTTGTCACCTTGCCCAGCGACTGTTGGTAGTTGTACGGGTAACGCTTAGCGATGACACCGCGGCTGCCGGCGGTCGCATAGTTCCAGTTCTCCATGTCGTCCTGCTCAGTCATACCAGCAGGACCCGAATAGCGCATGTAGTAAGCACGCAAGAAGTCCTTGACTTCCTGCGGAGCGTCGGCATCCACCAGGAAGAAGCGCCACGCTTCGGTCGACTCAGGACCGTGCGGATGCCAGACGCAGAGATTGCGCGGCTGAGTGCCGTGGAAAGAGACGTTGGGGTAGATGGTGCCGACGAAGGGAACGAGACGGTGTCGCTCAGCGCCCAGACGCGCTTTGCGCTCTTCATGGCAATGACGGAAGTACTGAGCAACGATGGGATTGTTCTTGTACGTGTCGAGGAACTCCCAGGTCTCCGGCATGATTGCGCTGTGAACACCGTGGCCTGCGGGGAAGTTGGCCCATACGTGCTTGGCCTTCTCAAGTTCGTTGTCACGACGACCTTTTTCACCCGCTTCAGCGCTAGGGCCGATGCCAATCAGGTCCACCGAACGGTGACTGACGTTGTGATACGTGTCGCCGAGGAAGTTCTCTGCAGCGAACTTCCAGTTGCACGGAATAATCCACTTGTGCACGCCGAAGAGAACCTCGGAGCCACCCTCGCGGCCATCTCGGCAGTCCAGCGCGAGGTCCAGGTGGACCTTTGCATCGCCGAGATACGTCATGAAGTCGGGAGCATCCTTGTCCCAGGTCGCCCAAACAGTGCCCTTGTAGATTTCCATCTTCGGCACTTCGATGAGAGACCACTCCTCTTTCTCCATGCAGCCTTCGTAGAGGCCTTTGAATTGAGGAACGCCGAAGAGCTTGCCGTCGGTGGTGTAGCTCCAACTGTGGTACGGGCAAGTGAAGAGCTGGGTGTTACCGTGGTCGTACTGACACACTTTCATGCCACGGTGACGGCACGAGTTTAAGAAGACGTGAACCTTCTTCTTTTTGTCGCGGGCCAGAATGACGGATTCGGCACCCATGCGCGAGGTGAAGAAGTCGCCGGGGTTGGGCACTTGGCTCTCATGGCCGACGAACAACCAGGAGCGGGTGAAGACCTTCTCCAACTCTTCTTGGAAGATGTCCTTGTCGGAGAAGATTTCGCGACCGATTTTCCCTTGGCGCAGGTTAATCAACGCGTTGTAGCGGGATTCAGGGGTAATTGGAATCATGGCTCTCTCTTATTAAAGAAGTTCAGGTAAAGCGCTCGCACAACACATCGGCGCGTTTGAGGCCAGCGGCCTCGGCCGCGCGTCGACCTGCTTCGACCATGGGTGGTGGTCCACACAGATAAACGCGCGTGGTGGGGTCGAGCCCCAGTTGGGGAATCAGGTCTGTTGCATAGCCCTGATGACATCCGCTCTGCGCCTCTTGCTCAACAGCGAACTGCAGGTCCACGCTCTTGAGTTCATCCTTCAGAGCGTTCAGTTCGTCAATTGCAAAAAGGTGACCCGCAGTGCGAGCACCGATGAGCACCGTGGTGCGGTGTTTAGGAGGGTGGGCAGCCATACTGCGCAGCATGGATAGGAACGGAGCAACACCGGTGCCGCCAGCGACGAACAGCCGGGGTCGTTCTTCGTCGCGCAAGAAGAAAGTGCCGTGCGGTGCGCTGAGCTCGACCTTGTCGCCATTTTTCGCCGTGGCAAGCCACTGCGAGAACGCGCCGTCAGGCACCAGACGGATGAAAAACTGAAGACGGTCGGACCCTGGCACGTTGGCCATGGAATACGAGCGATGAAAATCTGCACCCTGCGGCTGGATGCGCACGTACTGACCTGGCTCGAACACCAAGGCATCGTGAATCTTCACTTCCAGGCGGAAGGTTTCGCTTGCCACCTGTTCCACAGCGGTCACCTCCGCTGGAATGGGGTCGGGCTCATCGGCCATTGCCTCTGCCGACTCATAAGGCAGCTCGATGGCGCACGCGCTGTTGACTCGGCAGACACACGGAAGAACCGTGCCCATGTCGCGGTCCTCATCAGGCAATACCGAAGTGTCGTAGTCGTCCATGTCGACGTTGCCCGAGACCAGCTGGGCGGTGCAAGTACCGCACTGGCCATTGGAGCAATCGGTCAGCAAGTTCAAACCCGCCTCAGTCGCTGCCTCGATGAGTCTCCCGCCACAAGGCACGGACAGCCGATGAGCCACGCCGTCTGAGAACAGCAAGGTAACGGGAATAGTCGTGTTCATGGGTCGTCTCCTTTTGTCCGTTTAGCGGACATGAAATCCATTATACGGACAACTTTTTTTTAGTGCAAGAAGTCCGTCAGACGGACATATCTCATGGGATTCGTCACCTGCAGCAACCATCACGCCTGGTATTTTGACGTAAGTCCGCCTGGTGGACAGTTTGTCCTAAATTTGACTTGAAAAGCGCTTGGCAACAGAATGGACTATGTATCCGCTTGCCGGACACATTGCGACAACGATATCAGTCAGTATTTTTTGGAGACATTTCCCATGAAAACCTCTACGCCACAATCACGACGTCACGTTCTGCACACGCTTGCTCTCGGAGCGACTCTCACCATCGCTTCTCTTGCGCTTAGCGCCACTGCAGCGACGGCACAGACTTATCCCAGCCAACCCGTTCGAATCGTGGTCGGCTTTGCACCTGGTGGTACGAACGACATCGCGGCGCGTGAGCTCGCAGCGAAACTCCAAGAACGCCTCAAGCAACCATTCGTGGTTGAGAACAAGCCAGGTGCAAACTCCGCCATTGGCAACGACTTTGTTGCCAAGGCGCGCCCTGATGGCTACACGCTCCTGGTCGCTTCCAGCGGAGGTCTGACCTCCAACCCGGTTTTGATGAAGAACCTTGCTTACGACCCGCAGAAGGACTACGAACCCATCGCCCTGCTTGGCACGTTCCCGCTGGTCGTCACCGTCAATCCATCACTGCCGGCAAAGACCCTCAGCGAATTTCTCCAACTTGCGAAGAAGGACGGACCTCTCAACCATGGAACCCCGACCACCTCTTTCCAATTGGTAGCAGAGTCGCTCGGCGGGGCTGCAGGCATCAAGTTCCAGCACATCCTGTACCGTGGGTCCGGGTTGGTGGCCGCAGCGTTGTTGAGCAATGAGATTCACGTGGGCATCCTGGACAGCCCTGCTGTGATGAGCCAAATCAAAGCGGGCAAGCTCAAGGCCCTGGCTGTCACCACCGCGAAGCGCTCAGCCGCACTCCCGGATGTCCCCACCGTGGCGGAATCGGGCTTTCCTGGTTTTGATGCTCCCATCTGGACTGCTCTGATGGCGCCGAAGGGAACGCCAGAGCCAGTGCTCGCCAAGCTTCGCTCGACTGTCGGCGAAATCCTCAAAGAGCGCGACATCGTGGACAAATTCCACGGCATGGGCGTGGACCCCGGTGATGCTGATGCGGCAGCGCTCGCCAAGCGCATCTCCAGCGATATTGCTCGTTGGACTGAGGTCGCCAAGACCGCAAACATGAAGCCCGAGTAACCAAGGCAATAAGAACTAGGAGACAACATGTTCATAAAAGTCACACAAACCCTTGCCCCCATCACCTTTGCGCTGCTGGTCGGTTCTGCCTTTGCACAGGGGTACCCGAACAAGCCCATCACGCTCATCGTGCCGTTCACGCCAGGCGCTTCCGCAGATGGCATAGCTCGCATCATCGGCAGGGAGCTTTCAGCGACGCTTGGACAACCGGTGGTGGTCGACAACAAGCCCGGAAGTGGCGGCGCACTTGGACTGATGGCTGCGGCCAAGGCAGCTCCGGATGGCTATACCATCTCGATGGGCGCGACTGGCGCACTCGCAGTCAACCCGCACCTCCCCGATGCGCCTCCGCTCCAGCCAGAAAAAGAATTGACGCCCATCGCAAAGGTCGCGGACATCCCCCTTGTTGTCGTAGCGGGTGCAAATTCAGGCTACGGCAATCTGCAAGCCTTTCTAAAAGCCTCTCGCTCGACAAAGGGTGGTCTTGTCTACGGCAACTCTGGTCAATACACCTCTCAACATTTGGCTGGTGAGTTGCTAGCGGCCATGACAAAGATTGAGTTCCAAGCTGTCGCTTACCGTGGTAGCGGCCCTGCCGTGAACGACCTGCTTGGTGGTCAGATTCCCGTTGCCGTTGTAGACCTCACCTCTGCCTATCCACACGTGAAGGCCGGTAAGCTTGTAGCACTGGGCATCACCTCCGCGTCGCGAAGCAAAGCTGCTCCCGAACTTCCCACAATCGCGGAAGAAGGCGTGACGGGATACTCCGCGCCGGCGTGGATGGGAGTCCTTGGTCCTGCACAACTTCCCACCGATGTGCGTACACGACTGTCGGATGCCATCAAAACTGCTATGGCTAAGCCTGAAGTGCAGGAACAGCTGCTGCGACTTGCGGCTGAGCCGGATTTTCAGGATGGTCCTGCGTTCGGAAAGTTCATCTCGAGCGAGTCAAAAAAATGGGCTCACGTGATTTCGAAGATTCCGGCCCCAAAGAAGTAACTGCTCGGTCTTTGCGCCCGGCCGCGCGCGGCCGGGCGTTCATATTTTTAACCTCACGAATCATGAGCTTTCCAGCAAATCTCGACGACTACCGTGCTTGGCGCGTCGCAGACTTCCACGCGTGCTGTTCGACCACATCGACGGAGGCGCTGGTGACGAGTCGGCAATGCACGCCTCAGTCAGCAGTCTGCGAGATGTCGAATACCCCAGCGAGTTATGCGGGACGTAACTTCAATAAGCCTTGGCACTGAATTGTTGGGTCAGGCGCTCGCGATGCCCGTGGTTCTACGGCCTGTGGGCATGGCGGGCATGGCGGGCATGGCGGGCATGTTCGCCCGACGTGGCGAGCTGCAAGCTCATACAGCAGCAATGTCTGCAGGCGTAGGCCACCTGGTCCAACAGCTTCAGGATGGTGCCACCGTGCACGTTGCCAGCAAAGTTGGCCGTATCGGGCGTCATCAGCACCGTCATTGACAGCTGATGTTTTGGACTTTCCATGGACGGCCTCGCTTCAACCGTAAAGACTGACAACCTTGCCTGTGCAGCAATCGGTGGACAAGCGACACAAATTCATTCAGTTGTAGCCCAAGATGGCAACGGTCTTAAGTTCTGATTCGCGCTCGTCACCAGGTGCCTGCTCGACGCCATATACAAGAAACGAGGATGCCGGGAAATCACACTTTTCGAAGTCGACACATTTTCTGCAATCGGTCGCTTGCCAGAAGTACCCGTGTCGACCTGCCTGTCACCTGAAGGCGGCTTGTTCATAGCTGTCTGTAGGAGCATGGGTTTCGTGTTCACCTCAACGCTTGCCTTCAAGAGAGAAGATGCAGCGACCGAATCCACGCATACGACCCTCCTGGTGCCATTGATCAATCGTCTTCTGAAAGCTTGACGCCGCGGCGACGCAGATACATCGGAACCAAAAGCACCATCACGGTGCGCTCCATGGCCGTCACCATCGAAGACGACTTCCCTGGTGTGTTCATCAGAATCGAGGTAATGGACCCCCGAATTGGGCACCGTAGTAGATGCCGGAGAACATGATGAGCGCTGCGGTAGGGTCGACCTTTGTGGTTAAGGGAAGGAGGACAGCGACGGTCAGTTCAGGGCCAATTCCCGGCATGACGCTAATGCCATCGTCAAAGAGGTCAAGCTTGGTGCGAAGGTTGGTGAGAGGCGCACGAATACGGTTCGCACATGACGCAGTCGCGGCAGTGGCAGGACGAGAACGCCGAGTTCAAGCGCATGTCTGCCGACCTGACGCTGGCGCCAAGCGATCAATGATGCCGTTGACCAAAAGATCTAACCCCGGAGAGTCGCGAGGTGGCTACTTAAACCCTCATGGCCGAGCACGGCAATCCATCCGGTCCCCGCGGCACTACTTGATGCATAGCCCACCTGCCCACTTGGTCGTCACGCTGCCTGCTGAGCACGCGTCAACAATCAAGGAGACGACCCGTTGTGCTGCGGGGCTCATCACGCGGTCTACGGCCGTTATCAGAAATATCTCCCGCATCTCTATCGGCTGGACTAGCGGAACAAACACAAGACCGTCCCAATTCTGAGGAATAGTTAGAGACGCCATGACCGTGATCCCCAGACCGGCCTGGACGAGCGACAGAAGCGTCATCATGTTCGTGGCCTGCAGCGCAGCATTGCTCAGATGTAAGTATGAGGGTAGATGTGCCAGCTGCCGATGCACTCCCGCACCAACTATCTTCTCCGACTCAAGCTCGCTCCAGGCAACCTCCGTCTGTTTCGCGAAGCGATGCTCGCGCGAACAGATAGCACCATACCGATCTGAAATGAGCGGTAGGAACTGAAGCTCAGGATCAACGGAAATTCGGCAAGCAACGCCAAAATCTGCTTTGCTTGACCTCACCATCTCTGCAATGTTCTCGGAGTTGTCATCCAAGAAAGTGAGTGAAAGCGCTGGGCGTTCTTTTGACAGCCGTTCCACGACCCCTGGCAAGACCGTGTTTGCGAACGAGCCTATTGATGCCAAAGTTACATGGCCCTGAGAGCCATCAACGAGTTGCGCGATGGATCGCACGGCGCGCTCGTGAGCTTCGATGACTTCACGTGCGTAGGGTAAACACGACTGGCCAAAGGCAGTAAGTAGTGTGCGGTCATTGCTTTCAAACAGCTTTCCTCCCAGAAGACTCTCAAGGGAAGTTATCGACTTTGAGATAGCAGCTTGAGATCGAAAAGCACGGGCAGCGGCATCCCCGTAGTTCCTCGATTCAGCGACGAGTAGAAGGTGCTTTAGCTGGGTGAGAGAGACGATGGACGACAACTTGATAACTCCGCTTCATTGTTCGATGAACTTAAGTTTGTTGCTCCGTGGGATCAAGTAAATAACACTTGCTCCATGCACGCCACACTCACTAAAAACGGTTCCTACTGCTCGATTGAAGAGATCACACTTCGCGTTGGCTTGCGTGAGCCTCTGCTTATCGCACTTCCCGGTAGCGGATGCAGCCCAGTGATCTATGAACAGCTAGTGCACACCCGATTCAAAGTACTTCCAATCAACTGGTACGCGGGCAAAGGCTCTGTTGCCCCAGCCGATACAGCGGTCCGACTAGCACGGGTGATCCAGCACCGCACAGGGCCAACCGTTCTGGCCGGCCACTCGACCGGATGCGCCATATCGGTCATCACCGCCAGCTTGGCAGCTGCCCACGTTTCTGCGCTTGTGCTCTCCAATTCTGGCGTACATAGCAAAGCACACGGCGACGCGGGTTTGCCTGACGTCATCAAGACCAAGTGGTCCACTGAAGAGCAGGAAGCGTTTCTCCTGAGTTGCTGCGAAGGCAAACCACCGGAGGCTGCCTGGGCGGAGATGTGCTCATTCATAGAAGCACTGCCGGTAGATCGGCTGCTAGAGGGAATTGAGGGGATGCGCCGGCTAGACCTCACTGTGATGCTAAAGGGGTTGCTTTGCCCCGTACTCGTCGCGCATGGAATCTCAGACCATCGTCGTACGCGGGCCCATGCTCAAGAGATGGCTGGATTGATTCCAAATTCTAAGCTCAGGTTCGTGCCAGGCGGGCACACACCCATGCTAGACCATCCCGAGTCGTACACAGCAGCAGTGGGGGAATTCCTCGACGGCCTCGTTTAGGCACCTCTTCCACCTCAAGGAACCTCGGAAAACGCATTTGAACTACTCAGTCTCAGGCAAACGCTATCACTACGAGATTGGCACGACAGGCAGAGTTGCGTCGGTAGTGACGAAAAGAATGTTGGCCGACGGATATGTGGTCTTGCTTTCAATCAGTTCTACGCATGCAACGTGCGTAACCTTACTTTTTTAACTTAATTCCATTGGTCATAGGAGACAACATGCAGATTTCTTTCAATCATCGAAACATCATTCATGCAGCGCTGCTTTTGCTCATTGGCAACGCAGCTGTAGCACCTGCGTGGAGTCAGACACAGACTTGGCCATCAAAGCCAATACGGATCGTGGCTCCATTCCCGCCTGGAGGCTTCACAGATGTCGTGACCCGACGCGTCGCCGCGATGATGGCAACCGATTTAGGCCAAGCCGTGATCGTCGAGAATCGAGCTGGCGCGGGGACCAACATTGGAACAGCAGCAGTGGTACAGAGCCCAGCGGATGGTCACACATTGTTGATGGGTACATCCAGCCTCGCTATAAACCGCACGCTGTACAGCAAGCTCGCATTCGACGCGGAGCGCGACCTGACGCCCATCGGGATGGTCGCCACCACGGGGTACACGCTCATTGCTAACCCATCTCTCCCGGCCAGCGATGCGTCGCAATTGATAGCGTTGTCCAAAGCGAGCCCAGGCAGCTTGAGCTTCGGATCGTCAGGCAATGGTGCCGTCAACCATCTGGCCGGCGCTCGCTTTGCCTCGATGGCTGGCGTGGACATCCAACATGTTCCTTACAAGGGCAGTCAAGCAGCAATCACGGACCTCATCGGGGGGCGCATCCATTTGTTTTGGGCCTCGAATCTGGAGGCGATTCCCATGATCAAAGCGGGGCGCGTCAAAGCGCTCGGGGTGACTACAGCAAGTGTTGTTCCCGTTCTGCCCAACGTCCAGCCAATAGGTCAAACCGTCAAAGGGTATGACGTAGTTTTCTGGATGGGCTTGTACGCGCCAGCCAAGACGCCCCAACCTGTCCTGGACCGGCTAACAGTGGCAGTGCAAAAGGCTTCGTTGTCACCGGAGATTCGTCAAGCAATGGAGGAGGCGGGCGCTGACGCACTGTTCCGCAGCCCCTCTCAAGCAAAAGAGCTTCTAAAGCGAGACAGCACTGCTTGGGGGAAAGTCGTTCGTGATAGCGGGGCAACAGTTGAGTAGTGTCGAATCCCAAGCCAGATCTGTGCGATGGAAAGGGCTACTACTGCCAAGTCAACTGCAACTGCCCTGCGTGGTCGAGCGCATCACTCTGACGTCGCCACTCAAGCACGGATAGTGCCCTGACTTCCCAGGGCACCAGACAGAATGGCGGCCTCTTGCGGAAGGTGGCGGGCACTGTCCTTTTGCTTTGAAAGTTCTAGTCGAACTTCCGGCCCAAATACACCCATTAACCACAGCCACTTGTCCCGTGAGGTTGAAGAACGGTACAGCTACGGCAACCGCGCCCGAAATCAGCTCATTGTGACTAGAGGAACAGCCCCACTTGCGCGTCGAAGCTAGCTCATCCTCTAGCTTTTTCAAATTCAGGTCCGTGCCACTAAGGTCGCTCTTGAGTTCTGCGGGGGTTGGATTCAGGTACGCGAGGACGGCTCTGCCGCCGGCCACGAACGATGCACAGCTCTGCTCACCCACCGATGTAGAGCAAGCTGTGCACAGTTGACGAGCTGGGCTCGACTATGGTTCACATAGTCTGTCGAACAGCACATGAGGCCCTCACGCGACTAAGCGCGGCCTTGGCGACACGTGCAGCCGAAGCAGCAATGCTCCTCGCAAAACGAGATGGGTCGCCCAAGCTGGCTGGGCAAGCTGATGCAACTTCCGATGCCCCTCGAGGGACGGAAGTTCACCATTGCCGGGCTTGACCAGATTGCGTGGATAGAGCAGATAGCCTCCTAGAAGTAGCGCGGACACCATGGCTAGGCTGCTTCAGCAGTCACTGCAAGTGCAACTCAAGACCATTGGCGTACTCGACACTCGCCCCGGCGCTAAGGGCGGCATTGCAGCCTCCCAACTCAAGCGCCACGTGGCTGACGGCTCCGTGATTCTCATCGCCCCCAACATGCATCAACAGGATTGCGTCTTAGTTTATAGAGCAGAACAATGCGCCCCCTAGGCAAGCTAAGCAAGAGCGTGCTGAGCCTCTGAAAAAGAAAGCTACATCCGTCCTCGATACGGTTTTCGGCAAGGCGAAGAGGCTAGCTCAGGGGAGAATTACGCTGAACCCGGCGTCCGATAGCAGCAGAGTGACGCCTGAGTTCATCCTGCGTCGAAGGGACCAGCTTCTCAACCGGCACCGGGTTCCGATCCTCGTCCACTGCGACCATAGTGAAGAAGCAACTGTTGACGTGGCGCTGCTCTTGGGTACGGATGGTCTCGGAGACCACCCGTATTCCAACCTCCATCGAGGAATTGCCAGTGTGATTGACCGACGCCAAAAAGGTGACAAGTTCCCCAACGTGAACTGGCTGACGAAACATCACACGGTCGACAGAAAGCGTTACCACATAACGCCCAGCGTCTCGGCTTGCGCACGCGTAGGCTACTTGGTCGAGCAGCTTCAGAATTGTGCCGCCGTGCACATTGCCAGCAAAGTTGGCAGTATCAGGCGTCATCAATACTGTCATCGACAGCTGATGCTTAGGATTTTCCATGGATGGTTGCGCCTTCGGCCGAGAAGTTGTTCGAAATGCTCTCGCTGGAGGAGCGTCGCCAGAGGAACTACTACCCACTCAGTTGTAACCCAAGACGGCGATAGTCTTGAGTTCAGATTCGTGTTCGTCACCTGGTGCCTGCTCGACACCGTATACAAGAAAAATGGATGTCGCGGGATCCCACTCTTTCGAAGAGGACAAAGCTTCTGCAATCGGTCGCTTGCCCGAAGCATCCGTGTCGACGTGCTTGTCACTTGTGCGCGGCTCGTTCATAGCTATCTCTAGAAGCGTAAGTACCCTGTTTACCGCCAAGCTTGCACTCGGGAGAGTAGTCGCGCCGACCAAGTCCACGCATACAACCCTCCTGATGCAGACGTTTCAATCGTCTTCGGACAGCTTGATACCACGACGTCGCAGGTACATCGGAATCAGCAACACCAGAATGGTGGCGACGACGATGGTCAGCGACAACGGTTGCTTGAAGAACACCAGCCAGTCACCCTGCGAGATGGACAGGGCGTTGCGCAGTTGACGCTCTGCCATAGGACCCAGCAGCATGCCGACAATCACCGGGGCCACCGGAAAGTCGAACCGTCGCATCGCGACACCTGCCCAGCCGATACCGAACATCAGCACAAGGTCGAAGGCGGACTGGCGCATGCCGTAGACACCAATGGTTGCGAAAACGAGAATGCCCGCATTGAGGTAGGAGCGCGGGATGGACAGCAGTTTGACCCATAGCCCCACCAGCGGCAGGTTAAGAACCAAGAGGATGACGTTGCCGATGTACAGCGACGCAATCAATGCCCACACCAGTTCGCCTGACGTTTGGAAAAGAAGCGGGCCAGGCTGAATGTTGTAGTTCTGGAAGGCGGCGAGCAGGATGGCAGCCGTGGCGGACGTAGGAATGCCGAGGGTGAGCAGCGGCACCATTGAGCCCGCGACGCTGGCGTTGTTCGCCGCCTCGGGACCAGCAACACCTTCGATAGCTCCTTTGCCTTTCGCGGCCGCAAACTCTTCAGGGTGCTTTGATAGTTTGCTTTCTGCAGAATACGAAAGGAAGGTAGGGATTTCAGCACCGCCAGCCGGGATGGAACCAAAAGGGAAGCCGATGGCGGTCCCGCGCAGCCACGCTGGCACCGACCGCTTCCAGTCACTCTTAGTCATCCAAAGTGAGCTCATCTTGTTGCCAACCGCAGTTCCCTTCTGGGGGTAGAGCGTGCTGTACAACGATTCCGCCACTGCAAACAGCCCGACTGCCACGAGCACCACCTCGATACCGTCAAGAAGCTCGGGAACCCCCATGGCGTATCGGGCTTGTCCAGAAATTGAATCAAGGCCAATCAGACCAATACTGAGACCCACGGCCAGCGAGGCCAACCCGCGCAGCATGGAGGCACCGAGCACTGCCGAAACGGTAATGAATGCGAACACGAGAATCGCGAAGTACTCCGTGGGACCAAACATCAACGCTACGCCGGCAACGAAGGGCGCAAAAAATGTCAGCAGTCCAGTGGCGATGGTTCCGGCGACGAATGACCCAATTGCAGCTGTCGCAAGGGCCGGACCGGCTCTCCCGTTTCGCGCCATCAGGTTGCCCTCCATGGCGGTCACCATTGAAGATGACTCGCCCGGAGTATTCATCAGAATCGACGTGGTGGAACCACCGAATTGGGCACCGTAGTAGATGCCCGAAAACATGATGAGCGCCGCAGTGGGGTCGACCTTCGTCGTCAGAGGAAGAAGGACAGCGACAGTGAGCGCAGGGCCGATGCCTGGAAGGACACCGATAGCCGTGCCCAGCAGACATCCTACGAACCCCCACATCAGGTTCATCGGTGTCATGGCGGTGGCCATGCCCGCCATGAGGTTGGTGAAAATCTCGTTCATTTTGATGTCAGTTTCAAATCCACCCGCCAGGCAGCAGCGCTGGAAGCGTCAGGCCGAGTCCTTTTGAGAAAACCCAGTACACGGGGAGCGTCAGTGCAAAGCCGATTGCAATGTTCACCAGCCATCTCCGGCTTCCAAAGCCTCGAGCGGCAGCGACGAAAAGCAGCGTGGCGGCGAGCACAAAACCGATGTGATTTATCAGGCCCGCGATGGCGAGAATACCCCCCGACACCCAGGCAGCCCCGGCCCATTGCTGGGCACCTGGACTGGGTTCCTGAGGGTCTTCAAGTCTGTGGAATCCGCCTGTCACCGCCTGCCAGCAAAGAAGAACTGAAAGCAGGCCGAGGAATCCCGCAAGGACAAAGGGAAAGACGTGGGGACCCAGGATTGAGTACCCCTTGTCCACAGGGAACTTCGCTGCACCGAAACCAAGAAGCACCGCTATCGTGAGAAGAAACAAACCAAGCGCGAGGTGGCGCCACTGAATCTGTGCAGCTTTCATGTCAGAGCAAACCCACTTTCGTCAGCATCTCGCGCATGCGGACGTGTTCGGTCTCAACGAACTTGGTGAAGTCGTCACCGGTCATCACGCTGGGCGACCAGGCGTTGGCCTTGAGGTTTTCATCCCAGCTCTTCGTCTTGGTGGCCGCAACGACTGCGTCGATCAGCTCCTTGCGCTGGGCAGCGTTCAGGCCCGAGGCGCCATAGACGCCGCGCCAGTTGCCAATGTCCATCGCATAGCCTTGCTCGCGCAGCGTGGGGGCATTCAGGCCAGGCAGGCGCTCGGGAGAGCCCACAGCCAGAAGACGGAACTGACCCGATTCCACGTACTTCACCATTTCACCGTATCCGCCGGTGATTGCAGTGATGTGCCCACCAAGGGTAGCCGCGACCACTTCACCGCCACCACCGAAAGGGATGTAGTTCACTTTGTCCACAGGCACGTTCACCAGGCCGGCCAACTGCGCGACGCCGATGTGGTCAACAGAGCCTTTGGAACCGCCGCCCCACTTGATGTTGGTCGGGTCCTTCTTGAAAGCGTCAACCAGTTCGCCCAAAGTCTTGTATGGCGATTCTTTGCGCACGGCAATGACGTTGTATTCCGTGAAAAGGCGTGCGATAGGAGTTGCATCGGCCAAGGTGATTTGCGGTTTGTTTTGTACAACGCCGGTCACCATGATGGCGCCCATGACGCACAGCGCGTTGACGTCACCCTTCGTGCCGGTGACGAACTGGGTCAGACCCAGCGTGCCGCCAGCGCCGTTCTTGTTTTCGTACTGCGTGCCTTTGGCCATTCCTGCCTCTTGAAGGGCTTTGCCCAGCGTACGAGCGGTTTGGTCGTAACCGCCGCCAGGAGAACCCGGAGCCATGATTTTCACGGTTTCCAACGCGTGCGCCGGCAACATCACCGCGACAGCGGTGACGGCAGCTGCCATCCGCAGAGAACTGAACACTTTCTTCAACATACAAGTCTCCTTATCAAGATTTCTCGTTCATGGCTTTTAACGTGAAGGCTGAACGGACCCCTTCACACCGATTTCTTTCAATGTGTGGCGCCGCTCACTGCGATGGCTCCGTAAATCTTTCCTCGTCGCGCACCTTCAAGGTGCTCTCGCATCAATGCCGCAGCGAGCAAGAGGTCGCTAGATGCGATGGCATCGAGAATCCGGATGTGCTCTTGCGCTTGCTCTCTTCGCGGGGCACGGGCACGGGCCTGCATGTACTCCACCAGGCGGCGAAGCCTGTCCGTACGCCGAACCGCTTGCAGGATGAAGCGGTTGCCTGACCACTTTGCAATCGTTTCGTGAAAGAGGCTGTTGCACTCGAACAGCTCACTGGCAGTCATGGTTTCCCAACCACCTTGAGCGATATGCTGTTGTTGCTTGCGCAAGTGGAGCAGCTCGTCTCGGTCGACGCGGAACGCCCCACTGGTCAGACCCATGGGCTCGATGGCTCCACGGAAGATGTAGCTCTCTTCGTATGCGGCCGTCGAATCAATCATCGACTGGAACACCCAGCCATGCCCTGCAGCCTTTTCAATCCAGCCTTCCTGCTGGATTTGGGACAGGGTCTGACGCAGTGCGCTGCGCGAGACGTCGTACATCCGCATCAGTTGCGTTTCGTTCACCACATCCGGCAGCTCTCGAGAGATGCGTGCTTCGGCAATCCGGTGGTACAGCGGGTTAACCGCTGCCATCGAGAATGCCTGGGCGAGCTCCCCGAGTTGCGATGCGCTCTCGTTCAGGCTAAAGCCTCTGCTTGGACGGTGGCTCAAGAGTCCAATGCGCTCAAGATGACGCAGTGCGCTGCGCACAGGTGACCTTGAAGTCCCGATTTGCTCTGCCAGGGTCGACTCGGTCAGCACGTCCCCGCTCATCAGATTCGCCATGCGAATGTGGACCACGATTTCTCTGGCGACCCGCGACTGCAACGCCGTTATCTCGCTGGCATGCGTGGTGGCGGCAGCCATGATCGCCTCAAGTCGAGACCCTTCCCCACTGATGTCTCGGCCTTCAGACACCTTGTGGACATGTCTTGTTCTTGCGCCAGCCAGGGGGCGAGTCATGCTCTCTTCCCTCCCATGCCGCAGGCAGCGACGCCCACCATCTTCGACATAACGTCGAGAGCGGTGGTCAGTGCCTTCTGACGGTTCATGTTCATGCTGTAGGGCTGCATCTATGACTTTTTGAGCGTTTAAGCGTCACCTCTTGCGACTGCTTTTTTTAATCATATAATGCATCTACGCGCTAAGCAAGAGTTTGCGCACTAACTAGGAAAAACCCTAATGCAGACCGCTACTAAAGTCCCAGATGCTCACAAAGTGCAAATGACTGACGTTCGTGCAGCCGTTGAAATCCGCTATCCCGGCGCGTTTGACACTTTGCCCTTCACGGCTCGTGTGTTCGCCGAGAACGTCGTGCGTCGATGCAGCGGCGAGGTGCTTGAGACGGCACTTGCTCAAGTCGTGCAAGGTAAGGGGGACGCTGACTTCCCCTTCTACCCAGCGCGGGTCGTGCTGCAAGACTTGCTTGGCACACCGGCCTTAGTCGACCTGGCTGGACTTCGCGAGGCAGTGGCTGACTCAGGCGGCGACCCTTCTTCGGTGAATCCTGTCGTACCCACCCTTTTGGTGGTCGACCACTCCCTCAACGTGGAAGTGGGGGGAATGGTCCCGAATGCCATGACTGAAAACATGGCCATCGAGCAGCGCAAGAACGCTGAGCGGTTCGAGTTCCTCTCCTGGGCCAAACAAGCCTTCAAGAACGTCGACATCGTCATGCCAGGTAACGGCATCCTTCATCAAATCAATCTGGAGCGGATGTCTCCAGTCGTCCAGGTGGTCGATGGCCACGCTTTCGTCGACACCTTGGTTGGCACTGACAGCCACACCACCATGATTGACGCTCTGGGTGTCGTCGGCTGGGGAGTCGGTGGCATCGAGGCGGAATCGGTCATGCTAGGCCGCCCCATTTGGATGCGCATGCCCGAGATTGTGGGCGTCGAACTTGTCGGCCGTCGTCAACCAGGAGTGCAAGCGACGGACTTGGTGCTGGCGCTCACGGAGTTTCTTCGCACTCAAAGCGTGGTGGGCACCATCCTTGAGTTTGGCGGCGAAGGTTCGATGAATCTGCCGCTAGCTGACAGAGCAACCATCTCCAACATGGCTCCCGAGTATGGCGCGACGGCCGCCATGTTCTCCATCGACGAAAAGACGTTGCAGTATCTCCTGCACACCGGCCGGCACCCCGAGCAGGTGAAGCTGGTGGAGGCATACGCCAAGGCCCAAGGCCTCTGGAGCGATGACCTCAAGAACGCGGTGTACGAGCGACGGCTCAAGTTCGACCTGAGCGCCGTCGGTCGCTCAATTGCGGGCCCCGCGAACCCACACCAGCGGATTCCCCTGGAGCTGCTGAGCACGAAGGGCATCGCTCGCCCCGCGCAAGCACGGGATGATGTCCGCGTCGATGGTCCACTGCCTGAAGGCGCGGTGGTCATCGCAGCAATCACGAGCTGCACCAACACGTCGAACCCTCGCAACCTGATTGCGGCAGGTCTGGCGGCGCGCAAGGCGGTCGCACTCGGCCTGCAGCGCAAACCCTGGGTCAAGACGTCCTTTGCCCCTGGCTCCAAAGCGGTTGAGAGTTACTTGAAGTCTGCAGCGCTTCTCGAGCCCTTGGCAAAGCTGGGATTTGGCATCGTCGGCTTCGGCTGCACGTCGTGCAACGGCATGTCAGGGCCGCTTCCAGAAGCCATTGAGAAGGAAATCCTGGACCGCAACCTGCACACCACCGCGGTGCTCTCCGGCAACAGAAACTTCAACGGTCGTATCCACCCTCGTGTGAAAGAGGCGTTCCTCGCCTCGCCAGCTTTGGTCATCGGGTATGCACTGGCGGGAACCATTCGCCTCCAGATTGAAAAGGAAGCCATCGCTCAGACGGCAGACGGCCGCGATGTTTTCCTGAACGACCTGTGGCCCTCTGACGAAGAGGTGAACGACCTGGTCGCCCAGCACGTGGGCGCTCAGCATTTCAACGACGCGTACGACGCCATGTTCGCCAAGCAGGGGGCAACGGGCTCGGCCGCCCAAGTGCCTCCTCTCTTCCCGTGGCGGGAAGAGAGCACGTACATTCGCCGCCCGCCGTACTGGAGCAACGAGCTCAGCGCACTTCCGACCGGAAAGAACATGCGTGCGATTGCAGTTCTGGGCGACAACGTCACGACGGACGACTTGTCTCCCTCTGGCGCAATTCTTCCCGAGAGCGCATCTGGCCAGTACCTCATGAAGCACGGCGTGCAACCGCTCGACTTCAACTCGTATGGCACCCGACGGGGTGACCATCTGGTTGCCGTGAGAGCCACGTTCGCAAACAACCGTCTGAGGAATGAGATGACACCAGGCGTTGAGGGCTCCTTCACCCGTCTGGAACCTGAAGGAAAGGTGTTGCCTCTTTTTGATGCAGCGACAACCTACGTGGAGCGGGGTCAGGAACTGGTCGTGGTTGCCGGCAAGAACTACGGCAGCGGGTCATCACGAGACTGGGCGGCCAAGGGCGTTCGCCTGCTGGGCGTGCGGGCTGTCATCTGCGAAAACTTCGAGCGAATCCACAGGACGAACCTGGTGGGCATGGGTGTTCTTCCCCTCCAGTTCATGCCGGGCGTCGACCGCCATTCGCTCAAGATCGATGGTTCCGAGACGTTCACTCTGGAAGACCTGAACGGCATTCCCGCGCCCGCCAGCACCCTGACGCTTTCTATCGAGCGTACAGATGGAAGCCTCGCCAAGACTCCGGTAAAGGTGCGCATCGACACCGATGAAGAACGAGCTGTATTCGAAGCGGGCGGCTTGCTGCAGCGTATCGCCAAAGAGCTTGGTGTCGGTGAAGCATCCGCCTGAGCGTCGGCCTCCTCCATCCAGACAACCCCTTTAACGCTGCATCAGACAGATATGAAACAAGTCAAGATTCCGGCCGTATACATGCGCGGTGGCACCAGCAAGGGTGTCTTCTTTCTCGCATCCGACCTCCCGAAAGATGCGGATGCGCGCAATGCGGTGCTTCTACGGGTCATCGGAAACCCAGACCGCTACGGCAAACAGATGGACGGCATGGGCGGCGCCACTTCAAGCACCAGCAAGGTAGTCATCCTTTCCAAATCGAGTCGCCCCGATTGCGACGTTGACTATCTGTTTGGCGCGGTGTCGCTGACTGAGGCGGTCATTGACTGGACTGGCAACTGCGGAAACCTTAGTTCGGCTGTCGGACCATTCGCAGTGCATTCCGGCCTGGTGGGGGCACCGGACGATGGCATCGCGACTGTTCGCATCTGGCAAGCCAACATCAGCAAGAAGATTGTGTCGCACGTCCCGATGTCTGAAGGCAGCGTGCAGGAGCTGGGAGACTTCGAGTTGGACGGAGTCGCCTTCCCAGCAGCCGAGGTCGCGCTCGAATTCCTCGACCCCGCAGCAGACGAGGAAGGCTCGGAGGGTGGAGATATGTTCCCCACGAGCCGCAAGGTGGACACGCTGGACATTCCTGGACTGGGCCCAATTCAGGCGACCCTCATCAATGCCGGGAATCCCACCATCTTCATTGACGCGGCCGTCATGGGCCTCAAGGGCACTGAGCTCCAAGGCGATGTCAACAACAGCAAAGAGATGCTGAAACTGGCTGAAGCCATCCGTGCGCACGGCGCCCTGGCAATGGGTTTGGTCAAGAGCGTGGATGAGGCGACGGCCAAACGCCCTCACACGCCCAAGCTCGCCTATGTCGCAAAGCCTGCCGAGTACAAGGCGTCGGACGGGCGCATCGTCAAGCCAGGTGATGTCGACCTGCTGGTGCGCATTTTCTCGATGGGCCAACTGCATCACGCCATGACGGGGACCGGCGCAGTGGCAATCGCTGCTGCCGCAGCCATTCCCGGTACCTTGGTCAACCAGGTCGCTCCGGTAGGAGTCGACAGCCGTGTGCGATTCGGTCACCCCTCGGGGAAGCTGACGGTGGGTGCAGAGGCTGAGTTTGATGGCGAGAACTGGGCGGTGAAGAAGGTCATCATGAGCCGCTCTGCTCGAAGGCTCATGGAAGGCGCGGTCTTCGTCCCAGCCAACCTGATGGGCACTTGAGATGGCTTCCCTACTTGACCGCGCGGCTGTAGAGCTTGCTCCAAGCGGTGAGATGCGAGTCGCCATCAACTACGGCAATCCGGTGCTTGCCTACCCTGACCCAGTCAGTGGTCAACCCCGAGGCATCTCCGTTGACCTTGCCGAAGAACTCGGACGACGCCTCGGCGTCTCGCTCGAGCTCATCACATTCGATGCGGCGGGCAAGGTTGTCGATGCAGCGGAGGCTGGTCGATGGGACCTGGCATTTCTTGCAAGAGACCCGGAGCGTGGCCGCGGCATCGCGTTTACGGCTCCCTATGTGGTTATTGAGGGCACGTACATCGTGCACCAGGACTCATTCGCACGGGCTACTGCTGACCTGGACCGCCTTGATGTGCGAATTTCTGTCGGCAAAGGTGCAGCGTATGACCTCTTTCTATCGCGAACTCTTTCCCAAGCGGAATTGATTCGTGCCGACACATCAGCTGGCGCCGTCGACCTGTTTGTGGAGATGTCGTTGGAAGCCGCAGCTGGCGTGCGTCAGCCGCTTGAGAAGTACGCACAGGAGCATCCCCACTATCGTGTTGTCGAAGGGTGCTTCACCAAAATTGAGCAAGCAGTAGCCACACCGAAGGGGCGACCGGCAGCTTCAGAGTACTTGGCGGCGTTCGTCGAAGACGTGAAGTCAAGCGGCTTTGTACGTGCAGCACTCGACCATCACAAGCAGACCGATGCATCGGTTGCGCCACCGGCGGCGGACTGGCAACTTTGAACGAGTTGGTTCTGGCGGTGACCGTCAGCTCTTTTGACGCACCGGCGTTTTGAACATATCGCCGTCGCGCACCTTGGCGCGACGAGCTCCGTCCAAGTGGCCCCGCATCAGTGAGGCGGCCTCGACGAAGTCCTGCACTGCAATCGCGTCCAGGATTTTCAGATGCTCTTCGGCTTGTGTCTGCCGCGGCGCCCTGGTTGACGCTTGCCGGTACTCAATCAAGCGACGAAGCTGGTTGACGCGGCGCACAGACTGGAGAATGAAGCGGTTCTGAGACCACTTGGCCACCGTCTCATGGAATCGACTGTTCGCCTCAAACAGTTCGATGGGGGTCATGCGCTTGAAGCCGCCGTCCACGATTGCTGCTTGTTCAGCCCTCAGGCCCTTGAGTTCAGCCACATTGGCTCTGAATGTTGGACCCAGAATTCCAGTGGGTTCGATGGCCTGGCGAAAGAGATAGCTCTCCTCGTACGCTTCCACCGATTCAATCATGTTCTGAAATACCCAGCCTTGGCCGAGCTTGGGCTCTATCCACCCCTCTTCGCTGATGCGGGTAAGCACCTTCCGCAGGGTGCTACGTGCCACTCCGAACTGGCGCATCAGTTCAGCCTCGTTCACCTCGTCGCCGAGCTTCCCCGACTGACGCGCTTCAGCGATGGACAAATACAGCGGGTCATCTGGTTGACTGGAGAACACCTCGGCAACTTTGGCCCAGTCCTTCGCGTCCTTGACCACGAAGAAGCCGCGGTTCAAATCCTGCTGCACGACACCCATGTTCGCCATGTATTTGAGGGCCACTTGCACTGGAGAGCGCGATGTCCCTATTTGCTCTGCAAGAAGGCTTTCAGCCAAGCGTTCGCCAGCCTTTCGGTCTTCGCGCCGAACAATCGCGATGATTTCTCGCGCAACCTTGGCCTGAAGCGGTGTCAGTTCGGTCGCCGGTAGAGGTGGCATAAGTGCTCGTTCGTTTCTGGGAGGGAGAAGCCACACGTGCAGGCTGCATCTTGGCCAACGACGAAATATAGGCGAAGAGGTGAGAGCTTTGCTCGCGCGTCAGACCAAGCAACGAGAGCCACCAAACCTCTGAGAGTGCGCTGTCATACAGACACAAAAAGCTGCTCGGGGTTTTCCCTTGATAGGGAGCACTCTGCATTGCAGCTTCTCATAATGCGTTTTATGATGAGATAACGCAATACGGCGCGCGAGCGACTACCAATCTTACAGAGACATTCGTCGATAGGCTTGCTGTCACCGTCGCGCAAAGTGCGTTTTCTGGTCACAACGAACAAAGTTGGGCTATCCTAAAACTCGGAGACTATCCATGAGCAATGTACTCAAAGCGCTCTCTCTTGCTTCCCTTGCCTCGATTCTCGCCGCTTGCGGTGGTGGCGGCAGCGACACAAGCGCGGGAGGGGCCCCAACCACCCCACCCACGATTGACCCGCCAGCGTCTACGACCTGCGAGGCTACGGTGCCCAACCTGGTGAAGCGGACGGTCACCGTTTCTGGCGTCGACCGGGACGTATGGGTTGCCATTCCCACCAACCTGCTCGAGCTTCGCACAAGCGACATCAAGGGTGTGGCCACCGTTGTCAGCTTCCACGACGATGGTGAGACGCCTGAGCAAAACGCGGCTAAGACCTGCTGGAACGACCTAGGGCAGGAGGAGGGATTCGTTGCCGTGTTCCCTGCAGCTTCAGGTGGCTCGTGGAACACGAACCTCGACCCCTCGAAGGCCAACGACATTGCATTCGTCAAGGCTCTACTTCCGTCCATTAAGTCGGCTTACAGCCTTGGCGGGTTGAACAACGTCTACTTTACGGGCAAAGGCGTGGGCTCCAAGATGGCAAACGCCGCAGCGGTTCTCGCCCCCACTATCGAGACGCTGGCGGCTGTTGCGGGTGTTGACGGCACTGCCGACCCGGCGGTCTACGCTGTTCCTGCTGCTGACCGGCCGTCGTCAACCATGGCCTCGTGGATTTTGAGGTCCGAAGGAGCTGCCGCCGACGCCAATGAGGCCCGCCAAATCGCTTACTGGAACGACCAAAACGGGTCGACCGGTATTTCCCGAGAGGTCATGGCACCAACGCTCTCCGGAACGGTCTACGCAAACTCCACGCGCCCGCTTCAGCAAGTTCGTTTGGCCACCATGCCCAGGGGCTTTGGCGGCAAAGAGTTGAGCAAGGAAATCTGGGACGGCATGTTCTTTGGAACCTACCGCTTCCCTGATGACACCCGCACAAACGGCACGCTGCACCCAAACAAAACCATCGCTCAGATGAACCTCCTAGACACGACCAAAGAGTTCGTGCCTGGCTCGCCCCGTCGCTGGCTGACCTACCTGCCCTCCAACTACGCAGCGCTCACCGCAGGGGGCCAACGATTGCCTGTCGTCATCAGTCTGCACGGGCGCAACGGCTCGGGCAAGTACCAGGCGCTGATTACGAAGTGGCACGAGGTCGCAGAAGCGAACGGCTTTATCGCAGTCTTTCCTCAAGGCAACAATGCGACGTGGGGAACATCCATCAACAACCCCAACGTCGATACCGAGTTCATCATGAGCCTCATCGAAGAGCTCAAAGTCCAGCACGCGGTGGACCCTCAGCGAATCTTCCTGAACGGTACGTCTATGGGTGCCGCGTTGACCAACCGAATCGCCGTCCAGTACCCGCTGACCTTTGCTGCGATTGCCCCCTGCTACTCCGGACACCTCAGCCCTGCAAGCTACACCAACGCAATCGTACGCACCGATGTCCCGCTGCCCGTTTGGCAATGCCGCGGTGGTGACGAGTTGCCGAGCGAGTGGCCTGCCGGTTCGGCTGGCGAAGCTGCAGCCCAGGTGTTCTGGCGTGAGACGGTCAACCGCAACACCGGCATCCCCCAGCTACAGGTTGATGGCCGCCGCGCAACCAACATCTGGAGCAGCGGTGTTGCCGAATACCGCTGGCAAATCACAGAGCACGTCGGCCACTTCTGGCATGAGGGTCAGTCCGAAAAGATGTGGCGTGAGATGTTCAGTAAATACAGCCGCAACGGCTCAGGTGCATTGGTGAAGGCCCCTTAAGCAGTCCCACCTCCAAGAGAGCCCCACGCAGCAACTGCGTGGGGCTCTTTTTGTTTGCGCCAGGCTATTTATGTCTTTTATAACCACATGACGCTTTTAAGCAACAAAAGCAGATGGCCTTATAGGACGAAATTTCACATCATGTGATCGGCAAGGAATCCTCGTCTTTGTCTATGAAATCCAAGAAAGGATCCGAGCTGTATCAGTTGCAGAAGGTCTAAAAGCGGAAAGGCATGGAGAATTTTTCGGGTTTACCCGTACTGCTCTTTATGATCATTTAATGCAATATACGCCTGCACAAGTTTTGACACCCTTTACGGGTGAAGTGCGACCTCTCATCAACAAACTTCTAGGCGTGACATGAAAAAAACCTGCCTCTCTCTTGCGGTGCTCGCTGCCTGCGGCGCGGCCTCCGCTCAATCTTCCGTGACTCTCTACGGCGTAGCAGACGCTGCTGTTGAACGCGTGAAAGGCTCAACCAGCACCGTGCGCGTGACATCCGGCCAGCAGCAGGGCTCCCGCTGGGGTTTGCGCGGCACTGAAGACCTCGGCGGCGGGATGAGCGCGAACTTCGTAATGGAAGCCGGCATCAACCTGGACGCGGGCACTGCCGGCCAAGGTGGGCGCGCATTTGGCCGTCAAGTTTTCGTGGGTCTCAACGGTGGCTTCGGCGGTTTGCGCCTGGGGCGCCAGTACTCGCCCATGGACGACGTTGCCAGCATCGCTGGCACGAAGGTCTACGACATCATGAGCGTCGTGCCCATCATCGGCAACGGCGACTACAACCGTGTGGACAACGCCATCACCTACCTGAGTCCCAAGTGGGGCGGCCTGACCTTCCAAGTGCAGCACAGCCTGGGGGCCGAACGCGCTACCAGCGACGCCAGCAAGAATTTCCAGAAGCAGACCAGCGCGCATGCCATGTATGCCAATGGTCCGCTCACCATTGGCCTGGGTCTTCAAAGCGTTGCAGACAATGATGGAGCAGTCGCAGGTGACCAAGAGGTGGACGCTGTGCTGCTGGCTGGCTCCTACGCATTCGGGGACTTCAAAGTCACTGCCTACTACGACACGGAAGACCGTGGAAACACGAAGATGAAGCTGTTGGGTCTGGGCGGCGGCTACACCTTCGGTGCCAATGTCGTTTCGGTAGCAATTGCCAAAGCCCGAAACGTCAGCGGCGTGGCTGCAAACGCAGATGACGATGCAACCCTGCTCACCTTGCAAGGTCTGCACAACTTGTCCAAACGCACCGCTGTGTACGCCCACTACACCCGGGTGAGCAATGGTGCGCAGTCCGCACTGGGGTTCAACGCTCCTCTGGCCGGCCAGAACTCTTCTGGCGTGCAAGTGGGCATCCGCCATCGCTTTTGATAGTTGAGGGTTACTTCCTTTTGAGGCGCCCTCGGGCGCCTCTTTTTTTTTGCCCCTCGCGTTGCTCCTCTCGACTGAACGTTTGACAGCGCTGTTAGTTATGCGCGTGCCGCGCTCGTCCACCATGCCGGTCAGCGCTTGGGGAAGGTACTGTGTTCGTACAGAAAACTCTTGACCTTCGCATCCGGTCATTCAATCGATTCAAGCAGGTCATTGTCGTTGTAGTTCAGCATTAGCACGCGAGCGCTGGCATCGGTTGCGCGGGCGAGGTGCCCATTGCCATCGTAGGAGAGCTTGGCCGCCCGTGCATCCAGGTCCTTCACTTCGATCAAGAATCCTGCAGCCGGTGCATGTGCTGTGGCAGCGCTGCTGTAGCTGAACGTGAGGTGATTCCCACTTGCATCCTCGTACTTGAGGATCCTGCCCTCAGAGCTGTGGGTCTCTACAAATCCTTCGGCTCGTTGTGCGAAACACTCCGCCGGAGTAGGTGAGGGAGTAGGACGATCCTGCGTCCGCCACGTAGACCTTGGTTGTCGGGTTGTATTGAAAATTGATCGTTTTGGGGTGCGGATGAAATCTTGGACTGGCTATGTGGCCTGCCCACGAAATTCGGCGAGGGAGCTGCGCACGTGGGTATGCATGAGTTTCTTCGGTCCAGCTGACGAACGGTTGCTTTTCTCGCCTTTCCCTATGAAACGTACTTCTCTGGCGCTTGCTTTTTAGCATCCGAATATCTTCTACACAGCTACTAATTTTTCGCAAGATGAAGAGGGCCTTGAAGGTCGCGCCTTACACGCGTATTGTTCTGCTCAAGCGGGCGGAAATCACATCGATTCCCCGCCCTGTTGGTTGCTCTCCGAAGGCTGCTGCGCAGCTTGAACCGCAACGTTCTTGTGGAGAGCAGCATGGAAACAGCAAATCCGGAGTCCGTCATTCCCACCAGGGCACAAGCCCTGTTCACCGAGTTTCCCGTCAAGCTTCGGCATCCACTTCTCGTGGCCATGCCTTTCCCTCAGGGAGCAGGCTTGAATCTGCTCGAGCTGGAGCGATACGTCTGCCTTGCCCTCGACCCGGAGGGCCCTGAGACGCTGCGGTGTGCCTCGATCCGGTACGTCGGCCGCTGGCTGTGGCGCCATGTCGCAGACATGAACGTCGAGGTGTTCATGTCCGACTTCTATCGACTTCTGGATCGACTGACCTGGACGATGAGTCTGTTGCACGCCTTTGCCTCCCATCCGCTTCCCATGATCTTCCCCACATTGCGGAAGTTGGAGATATGGAACTGAGGGGGACCACAATCTGCGGCCAGTGTCAGGAGTTTGACGATGTTCACGCTCGCGTTAGTCCCTCTCGCGATCAGATGCATCTCGTCGAGTATCAGCAGCGCAAGCCCGTCGCGATAGAGCTTCCTTGGACCCATGCCGCTCAGGTCGTCAAAGGTGAGCTTGCCACCGATTCTTTCTTCACCATACACGAGCTCCCCAAGGATTCTCAGCAAGGAGCTGCCTGCTGTGACCTTGACGTACCTGCCTGGGGTCAAGAGTGCGGGGGCGTAGCCTTCACCGATGTCTGCAAGGAACTGATCCTGGATCAGTCTCATGACTGCTTTCGCCAGTTCCGTCTTTCCGATGCCAGGAAGCCCTGTCAAACACAAGGGCAGCGCAGTTGGAACAGGGCTCTTAAGGGCGTTGATACCCCTTCGGTAGTCGAGTGGACTCGCATAGTGAAGATGGTAGTAGTCTCGGATCATTGCCAGTGCTCGCACGATGATGCGAAGTACCTGCTGCGAAGGCATATACACAGACTTCAAGACGCTCGCAATCTTGTCCTTCGCCATGTGTGAGCTGATCGACGGCAGGTCTGGCGACAGTTCCCCACCAAGCGTGATTCTGGCAATGATTTCCGAGTCCGACAGAGCGAGCAAGTCCTCGATCGCGAGCCAAGCAGATATTTGGTTCATACCGCACCTCCTTGAGTCCTTTTCCTCGTCACAATTCTTGTCTCGCGCTTGAGTTCATGTGAGCGAATTTTGGGAGAGCCTTTCCGCTCTTGATCTGCGGTGTTCGCGTGAGAGATTGTCTCCTTTGCGCTCAGCAGGACGTGCAACCTGGCGGCCGCTTTTCGGGTTTCCGTCTTGCTCACGCCATCAGTCACCGCGTTCGTATGGTCTAGCAGCTGCGAGAGCGGGATGAACTTCTGCTCCTTGCTGTGCCGGTAAGGAAGGTAAAGCTCAACCTCGATAAGCTCCATCCCAATACAGATCCATGTGATGCGGGCGCACATCCGCAAAGCGAACCCCTCGATGGGAACGGTATCCAGGAGCCTACTTTGATCCAGAAGACGAGTAGCCTTCAGTTCCTCAGAGATGTAGTTTGTCGTGCCAAGCAGCAACTGGCCCTGCTGCATCTTGAAATTCACAGGTGTCGCGAAGAGTCTGATGGCAGCTTTCAAATCGACACTTTGAGCCGCGTTCCGTCCAATGTCGTCGAGATACTTCCAGATGCCAATAGGAGTGGGGACGACATGATCTTTCGACATCTCCATGGTAAGTCTGCGTGTGCAGTCAGAAGACGCGTTATGCAGGGCAACTTCTTCGACGACTGCCCGAGCAAGGCCAATCACGTCGCACCTGCTGACTTTGTAGTATCTGATCCCCTCTCGTTTCGGCTCCCGAGGGTGACTCGACTCAATAGAGCCATGTGACTGCGGCTCGCTCGTGGGTGGCATGCCATTGACGCCAACAAGGCCCCTCAGCTTCTCGACAACTTCGTCGCAGGACCCGTGCCCTCGGTCTGGGATGTACTCGAGTCCGAGGCCAATACTCGGCCACTGTTCGGGCTCAATCTTGCAACCGTATAGGGAACAGAAATAGACCTTGTCAACGCAGGCGCAAAACAACGCCGACTTGTACGCATCAGCGTCCTCCGAGCCGAAGCCAAATCCGATACCAACTATGAGGCCGGATGCGACGCAAATGATCCGTACAACATAGAGTTTTGGCGCGACGCCGCCCGTTTTGATCGAAGTGGGGTGCGCCTCTACCGTGAATGCGTCAACCTCAAACTTCTCCATCAGATACGCCAATTCTTCCGTGTATGAGCCTTTCGGCGCCGTGTTGCGGTTCCTGGTGCGCGTCTTCCCGAAGCGGATAGTGTCACGCTCGATTTGCGGAATAGCTTTGTTTACGTGATACCTGAATTGCCCTAGCGAAGGAAACGGCCTTCCTTCAGGCTGCCGAATCTCGAAATCTCCCGCATTTCGAAAGCGAGCAATGCAGCCGAACCGATTGTGCAATACGTAGGCGTAGATCTCCCACAACGCCTTTGCTTTGCTTGGAAACGAGCGGTATCCGTCGACGCACAGTTCAACCATTTCACCATCACAGTTGAATCCATGGTGAGATCCTTCGTTGGAAGGTCTACCGCGCTTGGGGGAGGTCGCGTCAACCGGAAGCGCGGGGGGCCTCTCATCAAAGTACGCGGGAAGTAGTGCCCAAGTGTTCTGAGCAAAGGCAAGGTAAGTGAAAAACCACAGGCGCACGCGCGTTTCATTCTGAGTGGGGCGCATCCCACGAATCACGGAGTTCATCGCGCGAATGAAGTCGTCTCGCAGCAGCAGCTGCGGCCAGCGCTGCAAAACCTCAGCTACGCAAAAGTGACGCTTGTAAGCAATATCTGCATGCTCCATCTTCGCTTTGTCCCGCATGACATCGATACGGTCGAGGTTCTTTCCCTCCAGACTTTCCAACCAAGGCGGCATGCAAACGGCATCCTCCGCATTCGTGATCAGACGCCGCTGCTTTCCAAACGAGAACTGTTCGTTGGTCAGTATCTGCAGGTCGTAGGCAGGCTGAGGGAGCGCGGAAAAGGACACGAGCAGAACGCGTTGATGTGCGTTGTCGCCAGCGATCCTGTGGTAACGCGTACCGGACTTGAGAGTGCAGTAGCCAGAATCAGAGAAGAATTGACTGGGTGCGGCCATGGCTCACCTCACAAACCAGTGGGCGTATTCATCGATGACGTCCCTGGTCTCAGGATAGAGGGGCTGGTCGATCAGGATGGCGTCGAAAAGATCCACACGGAGGCGCCTCGTCCAGATGGCCTGAAACAATACACGCCGACATTCCTCAGGTGTCGAGCCGTACTTCGCAGCGTTTGTAGAGATGACAAATGCCGGCGGCGTACCGTCTTCAATGCCGCGTTGGAAGTGCTCGATCAGTTGATCCTGCTGATCTGCTCCGAGCTTGGAGGGCCGCACCGTCCATGCATAGAGAAAACGCAGGTTTCGGGCCACCTCCAGATCAACCTGACCGGGGTGTAGGTAGACAACGCGGATTCCGAGCTCTGCAAGATACTGAGCCTTGATCCTGAACTTTGCAATGGCGTTTTTTTTGCTCCGATCCCCTTGACGAGAGGCAACGACGTCGGGGCCTGGCTTGTCATGCGCTCCCTCTTCATGCTTGATGTCAAAGTGCAGACAGTACGGCCCCTGATCGTCGAGGAGGAAGAGCATGAAGTCTCCGAGAAGCGGCCGAGCAACCCAATGCCCATCCTCCGGGTCAATCGCCGACGGTATGAAAGTTTTTGGGTGAGCACTCATCACCCCGAGATCACGCGCAATGGCCAACGTGCCTTTGTGAGAAGGAGTGTTCGCGCCGATCAGGTAAGGATGCCCGTGCAAAGGATGCACACCAGGACGGAGGTCAAAGGTGAACTGATCGTGTAGCTGAAAAAGTGTTGGGTGAAACAGCGCGACGAAGAGCAGGTCGTACTCTGGTCTGGAAATCGCGTTGATGATCTTCCCGAACTCGGGATGCTCTACCCGATAGGCCCAGGACATGGAAGGCGCCTGGCGAGGCTTTGCCTGAATGGCAGGTGTGTGTTGGCTTTCCCATCCGGGCGCGTTGCGCGACCGGGCTCTCATTTGCTCGCATTTGGTGGGCGAGCTGCTCCAGACTGTGTGCATGGTGTGACTCCTGTTCTTGCGTTGACAAACAGCCAATCGAACGGGAGCACAGCCTGGATGAAGGCAGCACACTGCTCGATCAGGTACGCAGTAGTGGCGAGCGCATCTGGAACGTTTTCGCTCGCACAGGAGGACCCAGCCCCGGCTTGACAGCCGGTTCAAGCTGATGCAGCATAGAGTCAAGTCACGAAGCCAATCCCTGACTCAGTAGGGCCTGCAGTTTTTACTAGAAGCTGCAGGCCTTGCGCCTTTCCAGACCCCCGTGAGTGTCTACGGTGGTGAGGTCATACAGCCTCCTTTCTGGATTTCTGTTGGTCGTCTCCGCCAACCACGGGACGCGCGCTGGCATTGCCCCCCGTGGCAAAAAACTCTCGAAGATCTGGTGTGACGGGCATCTGAGGGTCTTTCTTCAGTCCCAGTGCCATCGCGATGTGGTGCGACCGCCCCCGCCTTCCCAACGCACGCCCGTTGAGAACGGCATACACGAGAGATCGCTTGAACCCTCGAAGATCGGCCCACTCGCCGATGGCTCTGCCGTGGGCCTCGAAGTAGCCCTTGATCTCGGCACACCGCTCGCTGGAATCCGTCATCGCGGCCTTGTCCTTTGGAGATGTTCAACGTGCAAGGTAGTGCAAGAAGCGCCGTTGTTCAGCCCCTTTGTCTACCCTTCAGTTGCCTCTTTATTGGTTCAGGGTTTCATGACCTTGACAAGGATCGAAAACACGCTTGTGGGCTTCCGTAGTTCGCGGTGTAATAGAGATTCCTGTCCCAAATTTTTTATACTTTTTAGACCGCCTCCAGCGTATGGATCTTTTGCGTTTGTATATCTTATACACAGCAAAATTCACACCGAAGTATGGAACGCCAGCACACCAAAAATCACTCTATGTTGCCCGGTGCAGTGTTCGGATTTCCGCTCAAGTGGCTTGAAGGAGAAGCGCTATACAGCTTGTGCAGCCGGTACCACAGACTCTCTTTGGCTCTTCGAAATCACCAAACATCGCAAGTTCTTTTCGGACATAGACGCGGCGGGCACGCACATGATTTTCCAAGTCATATCGACAACTTTGTTGAGGCGACCGGCGGGGTGCTTGGAACCGCCCTTGAAATCATCGAGCACCACACAGTGGCGCCATATTTCTTTCCCTTCCGCTCGCAGTCACTTGCAACGGACGCGGTGCAGGCTATGTGCGGCCCAGGGATCAAATCCTTGAAGTTTCAGTTGGGTCTTTTGACGAGTCGGTTCCGAGCTAACCACCCGCTGAAGTTCTGCGTTCAATGCGCGATACGTGACGTGGAAGGCGGTGACCCGCCCTACTGGCGACTTGCACAACAGTTTCCAGGGGTGTGGTTGTGCCGTGAGCACGAACGTGTTCTTGATGCATCAACGCTGAAGTCGACAGGTGTGAGTCGCTTCGGATGGATCCTGCCCGACGAAGCGATGCTGGAGCGCCTTGGCACCACTGGGATGGCGGATGAATCAGTGTTGCAGAACACTAGTCTCAGGCGATTCAGCTTGATGTGTGAAGCGCTTGGGAGTACGCCATTGGGAACACACTTCAGCCCTCTCCAGTTGGTCAACACATTCACTCAAAGATTGGACGTTCTGGGTCTTCTGACATCGACAGGGGGGCTGCATGCCCGTCATGCCAGCGAGTCCCTCGCCGAGTTCAGCCAGAGCTTTGCCAAGGTGGACGGACTGAGCGCATTGGTGGTTGATGAAAGATCCGCCTATTCGCAGATCCAATTGCTCCGATCGGCCCAACGAGCGCAGACCCATCCACTGCGCCACCTATGGTTGATCAGTTGGCTCTACACAGACTGGTCCGACTTCGTCACGTCCTACAGGGCATCCCCTCCAGCGCAGGCAAATTCCGCGCGGTTGCCCACCGACAGAATTACAGTCTCCTCATCGGTGACTGCCGACCCAAAGCGATCTTTATGCATCGCACTGATGACGGCTTCAGGGTATTCCGCCAACCGGGCCGCCACGCAGGTGGGCGTTGCAACGGGGACTGCCATGGTCTGGGCCGCTCAGGCGGGCATCGCTCCAGCTCGACGTCCGAAGAAGCTTGACCAAGCCTTGCGTACCCAACTGCACGCTGCCTTGCGCCTTGGCATCTCGAAAACCGAGGCAGCTTCAAGGTTTTCGGTTTCGGTGCAGACCATCACGACCACGCTTCGAACCGAACCTGGACTGCATCTGGCCTGGACTCAGGCTTGGCGTGCTCTTGAGCAACGAAGGCGCCGCGAGGCTTGGCTGAAAGGGCTTGAACTACACCCAACGGCGAGTCGGATAGAACTGCGGCAGATGCGTAAAGCGGACTTCGCCTGGCTGTACCGCAATGACCGAGACTGGCTGATGAAGCAGTTCGATGGTCGACCGAAACCGCCGCAGTCCAACAACGCTTCGGTGTCATGGGCGCTGCGGGATCATGACCTTTGCGAGCTGGTGCGAGCCGCTAGCCAGGCGATTCAGGGGGGTATTCGATCTGTAAGTGCCGGCCGAAAGCTCTCCCTTTGGGAGATCTATCAGCAGGTGCCCGGGCTCAAGCCGCAGCTTCGGCACCTGGACCGTCTACCGAAAACAATGGCTGCGCTGGCTGATGCAGTGGGAACTATCCCGTCAGCCAAAGACCAGTTGCCGCTGTTCTAGCCGGCATCCCTCCACAGAGGTTCAACCGCTGCCGCCCTTCGGCCGCCTCCACCCGGCTTGACTCAAACAATGCATTTATGCATTATTGGCATCATGAAAGACACTGATCTCAAGATCAAGCTCCGACAAACCAGGTCGGCAGTCGATGCACTCCATCTGCGACAACAAGACATTGCTAAAGCGACTGGGTTGAGTCAATCGCAGGTAAGCAGAATCCTCAACGGGCGTCGAATCAGACGCAGCGAGAGCACGGATGCAGTATGCATTTATGTCAAAAATCAGGTCCATACCGTGGGGGTCAAGGATGTGCAGTCCTGCGTGCCCCTTATGACAGCACTGTCGAAAGTCTGGGATGGCACAACCAAACACGCCGAGGCACTGAGCAGCGTCATTGAAAGCCTGGGAGCCCTTGGTTCAGGTTCTTTCACCCCCTCTCAAACACTACGAGAGGGTCATCAAAGGAGACGCTGAGATGGACATGAGAAATCGACTCTTCCCCGACGAGCTTCTAAAAGGCTTCAGGGGCCACATTCGCTTTCACAACAACTTGCGAGACTCAGAGGACACGTGCGCTGCGCTCAACCATGGCCGGAAGTTGGGGGAAGCCAAGTTCATGCTGCGACCAGATTCCTTCGTCAAGTTGATCTCCAACCACACCGGAACTTCCATTCACGACCTAGTCTGTAGGCATTCTGTGTGGCCATTCACGGCATGCATGCGACGCGTTTCTGGGGCCGCGGAAATTGAGGCATACATCGAAACCCCCTACGGGCGGACGGACCTCATGCGAAAGACGCGCCAGTACGCATGGACTTGCATCGATTGCCAGCGGGAGGATCTGGCCTTCTGGGGCGAAACGTTTTGGCGACGCTCACATCAGCTTCCTGGTCAGATGTGGTGCCAAAAGCATGGCACTGCCTTGGCAAAGACAAGCCTGGGCCACATTGACGTTGGACCGCCCGATCATTTCGATGCCTACTTCCCCGAAGAAGTCGACGCCAAGGAACTCCAGACGCACAGCAAGGTCACCGAATTCGCCAGCCTTTGCGCCGACATTCTGGACGGCGGGCTGACTTTTAGTCCGTCTGTGTGCGCTGAAAGGATCGTCCGCCAGGCCGAGAAGATGGGACTGGGCACAAATCTGAAAGAGTGCGCTGACGGTATCCTGCGGCAAGTGCCGCTCGTCTACCCAAAGGCTTGGTTGGCCGATCTCGATCGCCGCTACCCAAATATTCAAGGTGGGCAGAGGGGTGGCGCGAGCACTTTCCTTGAGGGAAAAAACGAACTGGCAGGAGCGCAGTTGGTGATGCTGTTGGCGCTGGCTGTTTTCGAGACTGCGTCTGAGGCACTTTTGGAGCTTCGCCGCACTGACAAGTCGGATGAAACTCAAGCGGAATCGTATGTGTAACTTGGGCTGGAGTCAGCCCATGTTGCTCACATTGAGTCTGACGTGCAGCGGGAGCGGTCTTCGCATCGCTGAACTTGACGCTCGGAAGATGTCGTACAGGACGTGTGGGCGCTGGCCCATACGGCTGCCGCTGAAACGACTGCGAGAAGGGGCATTTCAGCAACGTGCGCCATCCACTCGGGAGGCGCAGAGTCGTTTGGTTCAGCGTCATGCTTGCTCCTGGTGATGCTGAAATACTGGCCCGATCCAGGCGTAGACAAACGACCTGCAGGTTTATGCTCGTCGATTTGCAGCATGTCGGGACCCCGCGCCAGCTCTTCCGCCGCCCTCGGTAGCCACGCCTTTGATCACCAACACTGTCGTTGATGACATTACGAAGCCCGAATGCGGCGCGCAATCCCCCAACGGAACTGCCAGCCGTCTCATCGCTGACGGCTGATCGTCCGCGATGCATGGTCGTGCATCAGCTGGGGAGGCGCGCGTGTGGCCCACATTATCATGAGCATCAAGGGCGCGCCGCGCCCACCGGCACACCTTTCCATGGAAGTTTTCCACGTCATCATCGACACCAGCATGATGCGCACGACGCCGTTCCAGCACGCCGATTTCGTGCGTCTGCTAAAGCTGGCGGAGCTGGGCAAAGTCAAGATCTATTTCCCGCGCATCGCGCTGGAGGAAGAGCGCACGGCCCAGCTCAAAAAGCACGAGGATGCTGTCCTGTTCATCATCCAGGAAGTCGCCAGACTGCAACGCGGCACGCTTGGGATGCTCGTGGATGGTCTCCCGCTGCCAAGCGTTGAGCTATGGGACATCAAAGCGGTGGCGCGCAACTCGGCCGAAGTGTTTGAAGCCTTTTGCAAAAAGCACAGGATCGAGGTCATTGAGATTTCGATGGAACACGCCGCTGGCGCGTGGGCGCGCTACTTCGACGTGAAGCTACCGTTCGACGCGACACAAGTGCGCGAGGAGCGCCGCAAGGACATCCCTGACTCCTGGATCCTGGAAGGCGGCCGTGAGCTGAAGCGCCGCACGGGCGTCCACTGCGCCCTGGTTCGCGACAAGAAGCTCTCCGGCGCCTTCAAAGCCGAGGAGTTCCAGGTCTACGACAGAATTCAGCCACTCTTGGACGACATCGAGGCCGCAACTGCGGTGGCGCTGATCAAGAAGCCTGCTGACGAGGAGCCGCCGGTTCCACTCGACCAGCTCCGTGGGCCCGACTTCGACGAGATGGACGTGCTCGTGCTTGGATTGATCGACGCGCTGGACACACCTTCGAAGGCTGATCTCCTCGCGGCGATCACGCGCGCTGGTTACCGAGCCGATGTCGCCGAGCACGAGGCCCGAACGTTGGTGCTGGCCGGCCGTCTGACCGAAACTGCGACCCACTTCATCCCGACCAGCCGGGCCCTGGCCAAGGCGGCGGCCGGGAAGGAGATCGTCACCAACGCGCTCCTCAAGATCCTATGAGTGACTTTGATCTGCGCCTGTCGGCGCTTTCCAAGCTGATGGCTGTAAAGTCCCCGGCTGTCGACGAGCGACTCAGCCAGGAATACGCACGAGTCGAGCAATCGCTGCGCAACAGCAGCGACTACGACGAGCTTGCACAGTCGCTCAAGACGCTGGGCGTGCTCGTCGGTCGGTACCACATGGCCGCGGCCGGGCTGCTGGACGACTTCGTGAATTCGATAGGCGCGCGCGAGTTGACGGTAGACGGCGCACAAATCCCGGCGTCTCGCACGCGCTACCGATCTGCAAATCACCTGCTCAGGGATGCCATTGACGTCGCGCAGAGCATTGCGTATGTCCACACGGAATGGTTCATCGGATTCCTGCTGGCCCTTTCTGGTCATGCTGACGGCGAAGTGACCAAGCGGGTTCAGCAAGCGCTGAACAAGGTGGCGAGCTTCGACCTTGACATCTTCTATGGTGATCCGCCCCGTGGTGCGGAGCCACAGACGCGCTTGGTGGACTATTTCTCTCAACTGCACGACGACGCGCTTCGGCACTCGCTAGGCCTTGTCCTGGGTGTGCTGGACCAGGTCCTGTCTCCATCCATCGAGGGCACATCCATGACCTCGTATGACACGATGACGTTCCGCCGCGGGCAAGTCCCGAGTGGCGGCGGCGTCGCGGAAGTACGCGCGTCAGCCATCGCCCTCTGCAAGCGCCTGTACACGCTGGAGCCTTCTGTCGATCATCGCAAGCGGGTCTTGCAGACGCTGGATGCAGCCTCCCGCCGCGAGAACGCCACTGGTGACGCGCAGACCTCTGCGATGTTCGATCGTGACGCGATCACAGTGCTCGAATTCCTTCGCGAGCTGGTGCCCAAGGAACCGCTGCCTCTTGTGCAGTCCATCGAGCACCAGGCCTACTGGGACTACTATCACGCTGCATCGACCGAAGTGAAGCGTAAGGCGCTGGAGATTCGCGACGCCATTGATGCGCACGCGGAGTACCAAATCTACAAGCAGCTCATCGGCTTCGAGGGCGTCTTTGGCAAGTGGGAGGACCTGAGCCGGTCCGATGACGCCTGGGAGTTCCGAGACGACAAACGGCGCGCGGCTATGCGAGACTTCCTCGCCGGCATCAACGCGCAGACCTACGTCGAGTGGCGCGAGCGCATCTTGCGGTTCTCGGAAACACGGTCCAACGACATGGCCGTGTTCCCCATCTTCTACGACTTCTTGTCGGGGTTGGGCCAACAGCAACCGGATATGGCGCTTGAGCTTCTCACCGCGCACGACGAGGTCATGGACCCGTTCCTGATTGCCCTCATGCACGGCTTGTGGGACAGCCCCAGCTTTGCAGAGGTCGAGGCTGTTGCCTCGAACTGGATCAAGGAAGGGAAGCACCTGGTGAACATCGCCAAGTCCCTCTACACCGTCGGTGCCCAGCGGCTCAACGTGCTGAGGCAAGTGATCGATCGCAGCGCTGAGCTGGCCCACCGCGGAGCGATTGTTCAGTCGATGGGGGTGGCCGCAAGCTTGTTTGTGGCGGGGGCGAATGCTGCAAAGGATGAGTTCCTGCACGCGCTGCGCATCATGGCGGCGCTTGAAGACGCGAGCTGGGCCAGTGTGATTTGGTTCAGCAAGGACTTCCGCACCCTGGTGAACGCCATGACGCCGGCAGAGCGCGCCGAAGTGCTGAAGTCTCTGACGGCGCTACCGGAACTGGACTATCAGGCTGAAGACGTTCTGTACGAGATCGGCAAGCACGACCTGCAAGCAGTCGTCGAGTTCGTCATCGCCCGGCTCGCGCATGACCGTGAGCTGGCGAAACAGAGAAGGCAACAGGAACTTGAAGGCAAGGACATCGATTCGGACAAGTTTGAGGCGATCCCGTATCAGCTCACCAGGCTGAACAAGCTTTTCGAGAAGGCGCCCGACGCCTTGCTCAAGGTGCTGCGCAGCGACTTCGACGACGAAGTGCGGGTGATGTTCGTCTACCGCGGCGTACGCTTGGTCCGCGCCACCTTCCCGAACTACTCGCCTGAGTTGGAGAAGCTTCTGCTCGAGTACGTGGCGACAGGCCAAGAAGATGACATGGAGTTCGCCATCGGAATCTTGCGCGCCTACGAGGGTTCGCCAGCCATCCTGCCGGTGTGCAAAGCGATCATCAGGGCCGTGCCGGAACGGTCGCGGTTGTGGAACGAAGTTGGCGCGGCGATCGAGGCAACCGGCGTTGTTTCGGGCGAGTTCGGCATGGTGGAAGCCTACGAGCGCAAGCTGCAGTCCCTCGAGTCTTGGAAGACTGACGAGGACGAGCGCGTGCGCAGCTTCGCAGAGTGGATCTCGGACGGGGTCGTCAACTTCATCGCTCAGGAACGCCAGCGGGCCGAGCAGGGGCTAGCCCTGCGCAAGTACCGGTTTGGCAGCGGTGACGGAGGTTGAAATGGGCGTCAAAGTAGGGCTGCCGCCCAGAAAATTGAAGGGGGCCGATGACCCCTTCATTCAACAAAACAGCAGTCCTTGCCAGTGAATCAGCCGGATCGGCACACCCCTAAAGCGGCCGTTTGTGAACTTCCGCTTTCAGTCTGAAGCCGCCGGCCAGGCCCCGAGGGGCTGCAGAGCAACGACCGCCATCGCTCGGCTCAGCTTGGCGTACTCACGCTGTCCGGCACCAGGCAGTCGTTGGGCCTCGTCGCACGCGGCGCCATGCAACTCGGTGTTATTAAGAGGTACTGCGCCCGTTCAGGCGCCGGCCTCACCCAGCGCCACCTCAAGGCCGGCAAGGATCTGCGCCCAACCCTGACGTGCGCGGTCGGCGTAATCCTTCCACTCAGGCTGCATCTCCGCCGTGAGATGCAGCGTGCAGCCTCCATCCCCCTCCGGCGTGATCTCGATGGTCACTATGTCGAAGGTCGGCGATGCGGCCGGGATACCGAATGTGAACACGAGCCGCCGTGGCCGCTCCATGACCAGGTACTCCCCGGTGTGCTCCACATCGCCGTCGGGACGCCTGTCGGTCATCACGAACCGCCCGCCGACGCGCGGGTCGATGTCGCAGCGCACCATCTCGCCGGTTTCAGTGGAGAACAGGAAGCGGCTCGCCAGGCGCACATCGAGCCAGGCATCGAACACCCTCTCGGCCGGTTGGCGGAATCTGTGATGGACAGTAACTGCAAGATGGTCTTCGCTCTTCACGGTCGATGGACTCCTTAGGTTTGCCGGGGTGAAATTGCATCCTCCTCGTCCAGCAGCACCTGCAAGCGCTGCAATCTGCCCGCCCAGTCGCGTTGGCGCGACTGAAGCCAGTCCGACGCCTCTGCCAGCGGTCGCGGTTCGAGACGCAGGATATGTTCGCGGCCAGAGCGACGGCGAGTGATAAGGCCAGCGCGCTCCAGGATGCGGATGTGCTTGGAAACGGAGTTGAGCGAGATGTCGAACGGCACGGCCACCTCGGTCACACGGGCTTCGCCCGAGGACAACCGCGCCAGGATGGCGCGACGGGTCTCGTCGGCCAAGGCGACGAACATGTTGTCGAGTCGGTCGGTCGTCAACGTGTTTTTCATTCACCCATTTTGGTGAATATTGAGCAGGCCGTCAACAGAACGCGACCATCTCCCCTCTTGGGACGCGACGCTAGGCGTCCGAGCGGCAGCTTCAGACTGGTTGCCGGAGTTCGGTCAACCAGTCGTGCCGTCTCCGGCGCGCCTTACTACGGTCGAATCGCACCGCTCCGCTATGCTGATTCTTTGATACCGAGTGCAGGTCGAAACGCAGGGTTCATCACATAGACGTCTCCCTCTGCAAGCCGCGAAGCACGAACTTGAAGCACCTTGAGATCGTAGTTGACGCCAAAGATGTAGTGGACTTGTTCTTCCGAAGTGCGGACGCCAAGGATGCCGTAATACAGGAGGAAGTCGATGACCTTCTCTATCTCCACATTCTCAATGCCGGCAGACTCGATAAGTGACGCAAGTTGCTGGCGGGACATCTGCGGCGGTGCATCGATGAAATGGTAGAGAAGTTCTCTTGCGGCGGGAAAAACGTCTGAAAGCTCATGATCCAACTCGATCAAAAGATCTTGAGAGTAGGTGCGAATGCCTTTTTCAAGATCGACATCTTCAATTCTCGCGTGAGCCAGATTCGCAGCGAAACCTCTTGCGTGAGCAAATATCTTGATGACATTCCGAGGCCTCATTAGAGATCTCTCAATGATGTACGAAGAGGTTTCTTCACCGGTTGGGGCGTAGTGAGAGACGCAAAGCTGTCTCCATACTTCATCGAATGAAAGATTTGCCGATTCCGAGGGTAGGGATGCAACCAATCGGAGGCGCAACAGTTCCCTCAACATGTCTGAATCGGCCCAGTCGAGCGTCACCCGCATCTCCTTTCCATAGTCGGCGCTGTGACGCATCAGGTGTTCATAGACGTCGTTCCGAATAAAGACTAGGCAGTGAACGCTGTTCCCGGCTTTCCGCATGTCTCGCTCGACCTTGCGGCCAGCGTCAATCAGGCAACGCAGGACCATCGCATCCACTACATCGACCCCTTGAGTGCTCCACCCCTTATCAAGGTTGTCAAACAGGACCCAAACCCCTTGCTTGTGCTCTAGATACGCATTTACTTGTGATCGAAGTGTCTTGATGTCGTGGGAATAAACAAGCTGAGTGACTTGATCAGTCGTTAGCTTCGTGCCGTCGGTGTCGCCGTACCGTTGTCCGTAGTCGAGTGCGATCCTTTGAGATAGTGCCAGAAGTCTTTCAGAGAAGTCTCCTTCGACAGAGTAGCCTTCGGTGTAATACGTGCGCTCGAGCTCAAGGTAGAGATCACGAATCTCATGATTGAACTTGTGGGCAGTCTGATCCTTCTCAAGCAATTTATATGTAATCTCGAGAAGAATCAGATACTCCCAGAAAGCAGTCACGAGATGGTGACTTGCCCCTTGAGTGAGGTGCGCGAGGATGTCCTCTTTCAACTTCAGTAGTTGGTACCCCTCGGGCTTTAGGTCCAGCACTACATTGCGCTTGTCGCGGCGCAGGCGGTCTCTCATCTGTATGAAGAGGGCGGTCTTTCCTGCTCCTTTTCTCCCGACCACCAAGTTCACCTCACCGCGCAATGCTTTGCTGAATTGATCGGTCGCCAAGAAGTAGTTGGCGAGAGTCGACATCTCGTTCTCGGCGGTTGGGTCTCCGATCTGAAGGGATTGCAGTTTGGTAAGGTCCCTAGCCGGACTGGGATTGCCTTGTTGAAGATATTCGGTAATCTCTAGCGAGAACGCGCCGATGTGCTGGACGATGTCGTCTGGACGAGAGTAGGTCTTTACCGCATCACGAACATCAAGTGGAACTTTCGCGTTGGCATGCGCGAGAATCAGAGTTGGTTTTCCCATGCCATGGGCGAGCCCCGCGACGAACAGCGTTCGAATGTCATGAATCAGATTTATCTCTGAATCGCCGTCTAATAATGAGAGCAGGACTCCCGCAGAACTAGCCACCTGGCGAATAGCGTCAGAAGCAGCGAGTCTCGTGTCCTCTGTAGGATTGAAGCTGCGGTATTTGTACCGGGCCTTTTTCAATCGAGACGTCATTACAGTCCCAATTCCACTCTTGGTCTGTGGTTCGACAACGTAGACCGGCGCAAGTCGGTCCAGGACAGATGGGATCGCCATGGGCGTCGGGTCAACGTACGCCGACAGCGAATTCGCTAGAGCATCATCTGTCGCGTAGCTGTCATAGCCAAGAGTGTCGAAGATCCCGACCTCGCGAGCGACTCTTTGGTCGCCCTCGGTGCTCCCATGTCGCACCAAGAAGCAGCGCTTAGACCTGCCGATTGCAAAGCCTACTTCGTAGACGACGTTTAGATTCAAATACGTGATGTCAGCGACCACGTACTCCGATCTATCGATCCCTTCCAGTATTGGCGAAACGAGTGGATTACCTGCAATGTCGTTGAACTCCCACGGCTCATAGTGAATTCGCTTCCCAACCTTGCGGTTCGCTTTGGCTACTCCTATTGAGATGAGCTCAGCTAGCTTGCTGTCACGCGAGGAATAAGCAACGAAGGCCTGTGGAGTTTCGGTCATGAGAATTGTGCGAGGTGGACAGGTTCGCCAATAGTAGCGGACGCGGAGGTGAACTAGCACCAGCTTGATCTCGTGGCATCCCTAGCGGAGTCAACTTCTCGAGAATCCCGATCAATGCGCCGCCAATAGCAAGAAATCCATTTCAGTCCCTACCGCGACATCGAGCCTCGCAAACCGAAGTGGTCCGCGAGATGACAGGAAGGCGCCGAACGGCGGGTGCTAACGCAACAGACAGGCAAGGGCTGCTTTCGCTGCAGACCCGTCAGTGATCCTCTGCGCGCGAAGGGTGGTGACCAGCTGCAAGTTACCTCTACCGGCGTCAAAAAGATAGGTAACAAGATGGATGCATCTTGTTACGAGATTGATCAGCTTTCTCGACAGATCTATTTTTCTCCGACAGACCTCATTTTTCGGGTTCAACCGGTGTGCGCGACACTCCGTCTTACTCCACCGTGACGCTCTTCGCCAGGTTCCGGGGCTTGTCCACGTCGGTGCCCTTGGCCAGTGCCGTGTGGTACGCCAGCATCTGCAGCGGCACCACGTGCAGCAGGGGGCTGAGCGCTCCATAGTTTTCCGGCATGCGGATGACGTGGATGCCTTCGCTGCTGGTGATGCGGGTGTCGGCATCGGCCAGCACGTAGAGCACGCCGCCGCGTGCGCGCACTTCCTGCATGTTGCTCTTGAGCTTCTCCAGCAGCGCGTCGTTGGGCGCGACGGTGACCACCGGCATCGCAGCCGTCACCAGCGCGAGCGGGCCGTGCTTGAGTTCGCCGGCCGGGTAGGCCTCGGCGTGGATGTAGCTGATTTCCTTGAGCTTGAGCGCGCCTTCCAGCGCGATCGGGTAGTGCATGCCGCGCCCCAGGAACAGCGCGTTGTCCATGCGCGCAAAGTCTTCTGCCCAGCTGATCACCTGCGGCTCGAGCGCCAGCACGGCCTGCAGCGCCACGGGCAGGTGGCGCATGGCCTTGAGGTGCTGTGCCTCGGCCTCTTCACTCAGGCGCCCGCGCGACTGCGCCAGCGCCAGCGTCAGCAGGAACAGCCCCGCCAGCTGGGTGGTGAAGGCCTTGGTCGATGCCACGCCGATCTCCACACCCGCGCGGGTGATGTAAGCCAGTTCGCATTCGCGCACCATGGCCGAGGTGGCCACGTTGCAGACCGTCAGCGTGTGCTTCATGCCCAGGCCTTGCGCATGGCGCAGCGCAGCCAGCGTGTCGGCCGTCTCGCCGCTCTGCGTGATCGTCACCACCAGCGTGCGCGGGTTGGGCACGCTGGTGCGGTAGCGGTATTCGCTGGCCACCTCCACCTGCGTCGGGATCTTGGCAATGTCTTCCAGCCAGTACTTGGCGGTGCAACCGCTGTAGTAGCTGGTGCCGCACGCCAGGATGAGGACGTTGTCGATTTCCTTGAACACGCTGTACGCGCCGTCGCCGAACAGTTCGGGTGTGATGCCTTCCAGGCCTTCGAGCGTGTCGCCGATGGCGCGCGGCTGTTCGAAGATTTCCTTCTGCATGTAGTGGCGGTAAGGGCCGAGTTCGGCCGCGCCGCTGTGCGCCTGCACGGTCTTCACCGGGCGCTGTTCTGCGTCCAGCGCGCGGCCTTTGCTGTCCAGCACCCAGTAGCGGCCGAGCTGCAGGTCCACCAGATCGCCTTCCTCCAGGTACACGATCTGGTCGGTCACGCCGGCCAGGGCCATCGCATCGCTGGCCAGGAAATGTTCGGTGGCGCCCTGGCCCACGCCCAGCACCAGGGGTGAGCCGGCACGGGCGCCCACCACGCGGTGCGGTTCGTCCTTGTGGAACACGGCCAGCGCGAACGCACCGTGCAACTGGGCCACCGCGGCCTGCAGCGCAGCGAACACGTCGCCTTCGTAGAGCGAGTCGATCAGGTGCGCGATGACTTCCGTGTCCGTCTGGCTCTCAAACACGTAACCCCTGGCCTGCAGCGCAGCGCGCAGTTCATCGTGGTTCTCAATGATGCCGTTGTGCACCAGCGCCACCCGCCCCGCTGCGCCCGCGGCCGCACCGGGGCCATGGCTGAAATGGGGATGGGCGTTGTGCACCAGCGGCGCGCCGTGCGTGGCCCAGCGGGTGTGGGCGATGCCGGTGCCGCTGGCGATGGATTCATGCTGCACCTGCTGCGCCAGCTCGGCCACCCGCGCGGTGCTGCGCGCCCGCTGCAAGCCACCGCTGTGCACCGCGACGCCGCAGGAGTCGTACCCCCGGTACTCCAGCCGCTGCAGGCCCTGAACCAGCACGGGCACGATGTCACGCCCTGAAACCCCTGCCACGATACCGCACATAGTCCACTCCTGAAATCTGGGATGGCTGATGCTAAGCAGGGCGCAAAGAAATTAATGATCAAACATAAAAGGAAAATTTCGAATAATTTCTCACGAATGCATGAGAATAAAAATATTCCACACAAAGACCGAATATGGAACAAATCGCACTCGATGATGCCGACCTGCGCCTGCTCGAACTGCTGCAGGCCGATGCCTCGCGCAGCAATCAGGCGCTGGCAGAGCTGGCCTATCTCTCACCGCCGACCAGCCTGCGGCGCATCAAGCGGCTGCGCCAGTCGGGCCTGATCGAGCGCGAGGTGGCCCTGCTGAGTGCGGACCGGCTCGCCCCCATCCTGGGCCATGGGCTCACGGCGCTGGTGGAAATAACCCTGGAGCGCCAGGGCGCCGAACACCTCGACGCGTTCGAGGCCCGCGTGCTGCCCACACCCGAAGTGCAACAGTGTTACCGCGTGAGCCCGGGGCCCGACTTCATGCTGGTGGTGCACTGCACCGACATGCCGGCCTACCTCGCCCTGGCGCAGCAGCTGTTCACCAGCGACGCCAATGTGCGCAACATCAAGGCCTTCTTCAGCCTCAAGCGCGCCAAGTTCGATCCCCGCCTGCCCCTGGGCCGCTCACGCGCGGTCGCGCCCGATTGAATACCTTCGAGTGCAAATCCGGGCCGCATATTGATGCAAACCACACACAAGCCGGCCTTGCGTCGGCCGTGAACGGTTGACGCGCGAAGGCACCTGTAACACGCTCCTAAAATCCACGAACCGCCTGTTACACAGGCCAAGGAGCTTGAATGGATGTAGTGACGATCGCCCTGCTCGGTGCCGCCGCTCTGGTGGTGCTGGCGGTGTGCGTGTGGGCGGTGCGCCGCCTCCGTCGCCGGGAGTCCTCCGGCCGCGACGACCGGTATTCGCCGGAACGCATTCTCACGCCCGAGCAGGCGCACATGCTGGACTACCTGCAGGACACCTTTCCCGGGCAGATCGTGCTGCCCAACATGCCGCTGAGCGAGATGCTGACGGTGCGCCGCGCCGCGGACCGCGAGCGCGCCCATCAGCGGCTCCTGGATCAGAAAGTGGATTTCGTGGTCTGCGGCCAGGACGGCCGGCCCAGCTTCGCCTTCGACGTGGAGCAGCACCACCTGAGCGACGCCAAGGCCAAGGCCTTCAAGGTCAAGATCAAGAACCGCATCCTCAAGACAGCGGGCGTGCGCTTCGTGTTCCTGAAGAACGGCATCCACCGCATGCCCTCCCCGGCCGAATTCCGCACCCAGCTCAACCTGGCCGAACTGCCCAAGCCCAAGAGCCGGGAAGAGCGACGCGAGAGCGCGCTGCAGCAACTGGAAAGCCAGTTCTCGGGGTTCGACCAGCAGCACAGCACCAACACCGGCTTCCGCGAATCGGAAATCATGGGCATGAGCGGCCTGATGGACCTGAACCGCAATGGCCGCCGGGGGTTCGAGGACAGCCGGCTCAACGGCAACAGCGGCTTCGGCAGCAGCCGCCAGCCCGGCGAGAGCGGTTTCGACGGCAGTTCGCTGGACGTGCGCGGACGGTAGGATCCACCCCCGCCGCGCTGCGCGCGCCCCCCTCGAGGGGGCGTGTCCTGCGGCCCGGCGGAGCCGGTTCCGTGGACACTCTGGACCAGATCCTTTCGCGCCGGTTGCGTCTTTCGCTCAGGGCTTCTTCTTGGTCGGCCGCTGCCAGTTGTCCAGCGCGACCTGCTTGCCGCGGGCCACGGCCAGGGCACCGGGTGCCGTGCTCTTCGTGATGGTGGAGCCCGCGCCCACGGTGCCGCCTGCGCCGATGGTGACCGGCGCGACCAGCACGCAGTTGCTGCCCACGTGCACATCGGCTTCGATCACGGTGCGGTGCTTGTTGGCGCCGTCGTAGTTCGCGGTGATGCTGCCCGCGCCGTAGTTCACCCGTTCGCCCACGGTGGCGTCGCCCAGGTAGGCGAGGTGGTTGGCCTTGGCGCCGGCGGCCAGGGTGCTGTTCTTCACTTCAACGAAGTTACCGATGTGCACCTCGGCACCGAGCTGCGCGCCCGGGCGCAGCCGGGCGAACGGCCCGATCAGCGCGCCACTGCCCACCGACACACCGAGCTTCTCGCCGTCGATGTGGGTGAACGGGTGGATCACGGCGCCGGCGTCGATGGCGGCGTTGGCAATCACGCAGTTCGCACCGATGCGCACGCCATCGCCCAGCTTCACGCGGCCTTCGAACACGCAGTTGACGTCGATCTCCACGTCCTGGCCGCAGAGCAGCTCGCCCCGCACGTCGAGGCGCGCCGGGTCGGCCAGGCGCACACCCTGCTCCATCAGGGCCTCGGCCAGGCGGCGCTGGTGGGCGCGCTCCAGGTCTGCCAGCTGCACCGGGCTGTTCACACCGGCCACCTCGACCGCGTCGTGCGTGACCACGGCGCGCACCGCGAGGCCCTGCGCCACCGCGTGTTTGACGACGTCGGTCAGGTAGTACTCGGCCTGGCTGTTGTCGTTGGTCAACCCGGCCAGCAGGGGCTTGAGCAGAGCGGCGGGGGCGGCCATCACGCCGCTGTACCACTCGGTGATGCGCCGCTGCGCTTCGTTGGCGTCCTTGTGTTCCACGATGGCGTGCACCGAGCGATCGGCATCGAGCGAGCGCACGATGCGGCCATAACCGGTGGCATCGCCGCCCGTGTCCACGGTCAGCAGGGCGAGGTGCTGCCCCTCGCAGGCCTGCAGCAGCGTTTCCAGCGTGGCCTGTCCGATCAGGGGCACATCGCCGTTGAGGATCAGCACCACACCGTCGTCCGGCAGCACGGGCACCGCCTGCTGCACCGCGTGGCCGGTGCCCAGTTGCGGCTCCTGGCGCACGAAACGCAAGGCCGGGGCGGCGTTGTCGCCGGGCGGCACCGGGGTGCTCAGGCCGGCCTCGACCTGCTCGGCGCCATGGCCCGTGATCACCACCACCGAGCGCGCCGATAACCGCGCGGCGCAGTCGATGACATGCTGGGCCAGTGCACGTCCGCCCAAACGGTGCAACACTTTGGGCCGGAGGGATTTCATGCGCGTGCCTTTACCGGCCGCCATCACCACCACATCCACAGGGAACGACATGAACACCTCTCTCGGGGAATGTTTGCGCGGCGTTCTTGCCGACGATTTCGTGCCACGGATTATGGCCCGCCCTGTCCTGCGGCTCTGTGCGGTTCTGGCCATGGCGGCCACCCTCGCCGCGTGCACGGCCACGCGGCTGGCCTACAACCAGGCGCCCACCCTGAGTTACTGGTGGATCGACCGGCATGTGGACCTGAACGAAACCCAGACCGGCCAGACACGGGAAGACCTGCAGGCCTTCTTCCAGTGGCACCGCCGGCAGGAACTGCCCAGCTATGCCAGCCTGCTGAGGCAATGGCAGTCGATGGCGGTGAATGAGGTCTCGCCCGCGCAGGCCTGCACGCAGTTCGAGGACATCCGCGTGCGGCTCGACCGCGCGGCTGAAGAAACCGTGGAACCGTTCGCGCGCCTGGCCCTGCGGCTCAGCCCGGAACAACTGGAGAACCTCAGGAAGCAGCAGGCGAAAAGCAACGAGGAGTTCGAGAAGGACTTCCTGAGTGGCAGCCCCGAACAGCGGCTCAGGAAGCGGCTGGACAAGGCCGTCGAACGCAGCGAATCGTTCTACGGCAAGCTCGACGCGGCCCAGCGCGACCTGCTGCGGGGCCTGCTGCAGAAATCGCCTTTCGACCCGCAGCGCACGCAGGCCGAACGGCTGCGCCGCCAGGCCGACCTGCTGCAGACCGTGCGCGACGTGCAGGCCACCCCCGCGAAGGCCGAGCAACTCGTGCGCGAGCACATCGCGCGCATCCGCCGTTCGCCCGCGCCGGGCTACGACGCGTACACCCAGGAACTGGTGCGGCAGGGCTGCGCCCAGTTCGCTGCGCTGCACAACAGCACGAACACCGAGCAGCGCGCCAACGCCGTGCGCAAGCTCAAGGGCTACGAAGACGATCTGCTCGTGCTCAGCGCGCAGCGCTGAAACGCACCGCGACCCGGCTGGCACCAAAACCGCTCACGCCAGGCCAGGCGCACCGCGCGCCGTGGTGCGCGCGGCATGCTCTTGCCTTGGTTTGCGCACGGGTCCGGTGCATCTGTCTTGCATACAAGGCTTGTATGGCCGTGGCACGGAATTCGCATGGAGGGACTGCAAAGGTCTCCCATGGTCAGTTCCACCGACATCGCCCAACGCATCATCGAAGCCGTGCTCGCGCAGCGCCTCGCCCCGGGCACGCGCCTGGGCGAACAGAGCCTGTCCATGCTGTTCGACTGCAGCCGCACGCTGGTGCGCGAAGCCCTGGTGCGGCTGGCCGCGCGCGGCATCGTCACCGTGAGTTCGCGCCGGGGCTGGTATGTGGTGCAGCCGTCGCACGACGAGGCGCGTGAAGCCTTCGAGGCGCGCCGCGTCATCGAGACCGGCCTGATCCGGGAGACGACGCGGGTCGACAAGACCGCCCTCAAGCGGCTGCGCCAGCACCTGAAACAGGAGCAGGCTGCCCTGAAGGGCGAGGACGTGGGCCAGCGCAGCTACCTGCTGGGCGACTTCCACGTGTGCCTGGCCGAATGCCTGGGCAACCAGCTGCTGGCCGACACGCTGCGCGACTTCACTGCGCGCACCACGCTCATCGCCATGCTCTATCAGAGCACCCACGACGCGGAGCAGTCCTGCCAGGACCACGTGAACATCGTGGCCGCACTGGAGCGCGGCGACACCGCCACCGCCGAGAACCTGATGGCCGCGCACATCGGCCAGGTGCAGGCCGCGCTGCGCCTGGGCACGGCGAGCGACCCGCTGGCCAACCTTCGCGAGGCGCTTGCGCCAGTGCGCGAAGCCGGCCCACGTGGCAAGAAACCTTCTTCATCCACCCCGAGCAACACCTACCTGGGAGCCTTGCTATGACCTTCACCAAACGCGCGTTCATCGCATCCACCACCGTGGCCATCGCCACCGCCTTCGGCCTGGGCCACGCCCACGCGCAGACCGCGCTCGACACGGTGATGAAGAACAAGCTGATCAAGATCGCCGTGCCGACCGACTTCCCGCCCTACGGCTTTGTCGGCATCGACCTCAAGCCCCAGGGCCTCGACGTCGACACCGCCAACCTGATCGCGGCCAAACTGGGCGTGAAGGTGGAACTGGTGCCGGTGACCAGCGCCAACCGCGTGCCTTACCTTCAGACAAAGAAAGCCGACCTGGTGATCTCCACGCTGGGCAAGAACCCCGAGCGAGAGAAAGTGATCGACTTCACCGCGGCCTACTCGCCCTTCTTCCAGGCGGTGTACGGCCCGAAGGCCGCGGCGCTGGCCGACTTCAATGGGCTCGGTGGCAAATCGGTGGCGGTGACGCGCGGTGCCATCGAAGACCAGGAACTCACCAAGGTCGCGCCGGCCAACACCGACATCAAGCGCTTCGAAGACAACAACGCCACCGTCTCGGCCTTCGTTTCCGGTCAGACGCAGTTCATCGCCACGGGCGTCTCGGTGGCCGACAACATGATCAAGCGCAACCCGGCACTGGGTGCCGAGTACAAGCTGCTGCTGAAAGACAGTCCGAATTTCATCGGCGTGGCCAAGGGTGAGGACGCGTTGCGCGCCAAGGTCAACGAGATCATCATCGCCGCCAAGAAGGCTGGCGAGCTGGATGCCATGGCGAAGAAGTGGCTGGGTCGCCCCACCGGGACACTGCCCGAGTGATGAAGCCCCCACGCTCCACCGCTGCGCGGGTCGCTGCCCCCCGAGGGGGCTGGGCCTGCCTTGGGGGCGGCCCGGCGGCTGGCCCGTTGCCCCCACGCTCCACCGCTGCGCGAGTCTGAGGACAGATCACCATGGGCATCGAACTCGACTTCCTCGCCGTGCTCGCGCAATGGCCGCTGCTGGCCAAAGGCGTGCTCTGGACACTGGGCCTGACCGCCATCTCGGCGGTGATCGGCCTGCTGCTGGGCACGACCTGCGCCTGGGCGCGCAGCAGCGGGCCGCTGGCGCTGCGCTGGATCGCAGGCACCTATGTGGAACTGATCCGCAACACGCCCTTCATCGTGCAGCTGTTCTTCGTCTTCTTCGGCCTGCCGGCCGCGGGCGTGAAGCTCACGCCCGAGATCGCGTCGGTGATTGCCATGGTGATCAACCTCGGCGCCTACGCGGCGGAGATCATCCGCGCCGGCATCGAGGCCACGCCCAAAGGACAGTTCGAGGCCGCCGCCAGCCTGGCGCTGTCGCGCGTGCAGACCTTCCTGCACGTGGTGCTGCCGCCTGCACTGAAGAAGGTGTGGCCCGCGCTCACCAGCCAGATCATCATCGTCATGCTCGGCTCGGCCGTGTGCGGGCAGATCTCCACGCAGGAACTCAGCTACGCGGCGAACCTGATCCAGAGCCGCAACTTCCGCGCCTTCGAGGCCTTCATCATCGCCACCGGCATCTACCTGTTGCTGTCGATCGGCGTGCGGGCGCTGCTCAACTGGGTCGGGCCGCGTTACCTCTTTGGAGGCAGACGATGAGCCCCACACGCAAGAGCAGGAGCAGCCATGGTTGACTTCACCCTCTGGGACATCGTGCGCAACCTGCTGCTGGCCGCGCGCTGGACGGTGGCGCTCTCGCTGATCGCGTTCATCGGCGGCGGCATCGTCGGCCTGTTGCTGCTGGTGGCCCGCACCGCGCGCTGGCCTGGCGCCGAAACCTTCGTGAGCGGCTACGTGCAGCTCTTCCAGGGCACGCCGCTGCTGATGCAGCTCTTCCTGGCCTACTTCGGCCTGGCCCTGTTCGGCTACGAGACCTCGGCGTGGACGGCGGCCTCGGTCGCGCTCACGCTCTACACCAGCGCCTTCCTGGTCGAGATCTGGCGCGGCTGCGTGGCCGCGGTGCCCAAGGGGCAGTGGGAAGCGGCACAGAGCCTGGCGCTGAACTTCGGCGAGCAGTTGCGCCACGTGATCCTGCCGCAGGCCACGCGCATCGCCATCGCACCCACGGTGGGTTTTCTGGTGCAGGTCATCAAGGGCACGGCGCTCGCCTCGGTGATCGGTTTCGTCGAACTCACCAAGGCCGGCACCATGATCACCAACGCCACCTTCGCGCCCTTCCTGGTCTACAGCTGTGTGGCCCTGATGTACTTCGCGCTGTGCTTCCCCGTGAGCCTGTACGCGCGCATTCTGGAAAGAAGACTCCATGCAACCCGCTGAAACTGCCGTGGCGGTAACGCCCGTGACCCAAGCCCGCACGATCGTCGACATCCGGCAGCTGCGCAAGTCCTACGGCAGCAACGAGGTGCTCAAGGGCATCGACCTGCAGGTGAAGGCGGGCGAGGTGATCGCCATCATCGGCAAGAGCGGTTCGGGCAAGAGCACGCTGCTGCGCTGCATCAACGGGCTGGAGGTGTTCCAGGCCGGCTCGCTCAGCGTGGACGACAAGCCCCTGCTGCACAAGGACGCGGCGGCCATGCGCGAACTGCGCCAGCACGTGGGCATGATCTTCCAGAACTTCAACCTCTTCCCGCACCTGAGCGTGGGCCGCAACGTGATGCTCGCGCCCGGCCTGGTGAAGAAGACGCCCACCGCCGAAGGTGCCGAGCGCGCCAGGCAACTGCTCAAGCGCGTGGGGCTGGCCGAAAAGTTCGACGCCTTCCCCGACCAGCTCTCCGGCGGCCAGCAACAGCGCGTGGCGATTGCCCGCGCGCTGGCCATGCAGCCCAGCGTGCTGCTGTGCGACGAGATCACCTCGGCACTCGATCCCGAGCTGGTGGGCGAGGTGCTGCGCGTGGTGGAGTCGCTGGCCGACGAGGGCATGACGCTGCTGATGGTGACGCACGAGATGAATTTCGCGCGCAAGGTGAGCGACCGTGTGATCTTCATGCACCAGGGCCGTGTGCACGAGATGGGGCCGCCCGCCAAGCTCTTCGGTTCGCCCGAGACGCCGGAGCTGCAGCAGTTCCTGTCGTCGATCAACGACTGAGCGACAAAGCCTGGCTCAGGCCACGAAGCGCATCCAGCCCCACACGACGGCCAGCGTCAGCAGCGTCACCGGAATGCCGGTGATCGCGTGGCGCTTCCAGTCGATGACGATGCCCTGCTGGCGCGCGAGATCGGCCACGATGAGGTTGGCGATGGAGCCCACCAGCAGCAGGTTGCCGGCGAAGGTGGTCACCAGCGCCAGCATCACGCCTGCCTGCTCGCCGCTGCCGCCCAGGTGGGGCAGCAGCAGCATCACCGCCGGCACGTTGGACACCAGGTTGGACAGCACCGCTCCGGCCACCAGCAAAGGCCCGGGGTCGGCCAGGTGCACGCCCTGCGTGCCGAGCCAGGCCACCGCCTGCGCCGCCAGGCCGGTGGTTTCGAAGGCATGGTTCACCACGAACAGGCCCATGAACAGCAGCAGCAGCGGCCAGTCGATCAGGCCGAGCACGTGCGAGGAATGCAGGCGCCGGCTGAGCAGCAGCAGGCCGGCACCCACCAGCGCCGCCACGTCTCGCGGCCAGTCGGTGAACAGGAAGATCAGCATCAGCGCGCCCGCCACCACCAGGCCCTTGGCGGTCTGCCAGCGATCAAAAGGTGGTTCCTCCGGGGGCGCCTCGGCCACGGCGGCGAACGGGGTCTGAGCGCCCTCAGGCCCGGATGCAGTGCGGGCCCCTGGCCCATAGGCCAGCCAGAGCCACAGCAGCAGCAGGCCGATGGCCACTGGCGGCAGGGCCTGCCGCACGTAGCCACCAAAGGGAAGCTGCAGCACGGAGCCGATCAGCATGTTCTGCGGGTTGCCGATCAGCGTGGCGGCCGAACCGATGTTGGCCGCGCACGCCAGGCCGATGAGAAACGGCAGCGGGTTCATGCCGCGCTGCAGGCACAACCGGGCCACCACCGGCGTCATGGCCAGGCAGATGATGTCGTTCGAGAACACCGCCGACAGCGCACCCGAGACCACGATCAGCGCCGCCAGCAGACCGTTGCGCGACAGCGGCATGGCGCCCACGCGCCGCGTCACCGCACCATAGAACCCGCCCAGCCGCATCTGCGCCGAGACCACCATGAAGGCAAACAGCAGCACGATGGTGGGCAGGTCAACCGAGCGCGCGGCGTCTTCCACCGGCAGGCCGCTCAGCCCGATCACCGCGATCGCGCCCAGCAGCGCCACACCCGAGCGGTCCAGTTTCAGGCGCGGCAGGCCGCCGAGGAACATGCCCAGGTAGACGACGGCGAAGACCGCGACGATGCCCCAGTCGGTGGCGGAGTGGTGCAGGACGTTGGCGGGCATGTGTGGGCGGCGTGGAAGCAGCGGATCGTAGCGCGGCCACGAAAAAGCCGCCCGAAGGCGGCTCTGGTCCGGGCGCGGGCTCTCAGCCCTGCAACGCCGCCCACATTTCCTTGTCGCGCTCGGCCGTCCAGATGCGCGGGTTCTTGATGCCCTTGGCTTCGTCGTAGGCGCGGCTCACGTCGAACGGCAGGCAGTGTTCGTAGATGAACACGTGGCCGAACACCGGGTCCATGCTCTTGCGGGTGTGGGCCATGGCGGCCTTCAGGTCCATGTTGCCGGCAGCGGCTTCCTTGCCGGCCTGGAACAGCGTGCTGACCCAGCGCTGGGTGTAGTCGAGCGCCTTGTTCACGTCGGCATTGCCCTTCATGGCTTCGCCACGGCCGGGCACGATGGCCTCGGCCTTGAGCGCGCGCAGGGCCTCGAGCGTGGCGGGCCACTCTTCCAGCTGCGCGTCGCCGGTGTACACGCCGGCCTGGTATTCCACGAGGTCGCCGCTGAACAGCACCTTCTCTTCTTCCACCCAGGCGATGGTGTCGCCGCGCGTGTGGCCCTGGCCCGGGTGCCAGATTTCCACCTTCACGCCACCCAGATCGACCGTCAACGAGCCCTGGCGGCCCGGTTTGCCGTCACCGATCACCAGCGTCGGCCAGGTCAGGCCGGGCACGCTGTCGGCGCCACGGAACAGGCGGGGGAAACGCTCCATCTCGCTCTGCATGTCCTCGGCGCCGCGTTCCACGATGAGTTCGTAGGTGCCCCGGCTGGCGATGACCTCGGTCGCGCCCTCGGCCACGTAGGCGCTGGCGCCCAGCACGCGCACCGCGTGGTAATGCGTGAGCAGCACGTACTTGATGGGCTTGTCGGAGACGGTGCGGATCTTCTTGATCAGGTCCTGCGCCATCGCCGGGGTGGCGGTGGCGTCGCTCACCATGATGAACTTCTCGCCAATGATCACGCCCGAGTTCGGGTCGCCTTCGGCGGTGTAGGCCCAGCAGTGCGGGCTGAGCTGTTCGAAGGTGGTTTTCTTGTCGTCCAGGTCGGCCTGGGAGGCGAAGGCTTTGCTCATGGGGAGTCTCCGTGTGGGGAAGCTGAAATTTTACCTAAACGAAATCAATTACGCATAAGTGAATCACAAAGCCCGACCGGCCGCACCGGACAAGCCCCTCTCCAGCACGTCCACCACCTCGTCGGCAAACGCGCTGTAGCTCATGGCACCGCCCGGGCGGAGCCAGGTGAAGGTCCAGTTGATCATGCCGAACAGCATCATGGTGAGCGCGGTCTGGTTGGCGGCGGTGACGCGCTCGGGGTACGCGCGCTTGATGAAGCGGGTGAAGGCGGCCACCACGTCGCGCTGGCGGTTCACGATGAGTTCGCGCTGCACCTCGCCGAGGAATTTGGTGTCGGACAGCAGCGCCACGTGGCGGGTGGCCGAGGTTTCGTACTCCGCCAGGAAGGCCCGCACCAGCTCGCTCAGGGCCTCGCGCTCGCTCAGGTTCTTGCGCTGCGCGCGGGCCTCGGCCTCGCCGATCAGCGCCAGCAGGCGCTGGGTGTAACGGTCCAGCAGGTCGTACAGGATCGCGTCCTTGCTCTCGTAATAGTGGTACAGCCGCGCCTTGCTGGTGCCGCACGCCGCGGCGATGTCGTTCATGCTCGCGGCGGGAAAGCTCTGCGCGGCAAAGCAGCGCGCCGCCACGTCGAGGATCTCGTCGCGCTTGAGGTCGTGGGTCGCGGATCTGGGTCGGGCCATGGGTGGATTGTCGCCCGCGCGGCGCTTACCATGCACCCATGGTCAAACCGGTCGATCCCTTCGCGCTGCACGCCTGCGAGCTGCTCTCGGGCGTGGGGCCGTGTGTGCCCAAGCGCATGTTCGGCGGCTGGGGCATCTCCACCGACGGCATGAACATCGCGATCATCGCGTGGGACACGCTCTTCCTGAAGACCAACGCCGACACCGAGCCGCAATGGCTCACCGCCGGCGGACGGCCTTTCATCTACGAGTTCAAGGGCAAGTCCGGGAAGCTGAACTACCACACCCCGCCGGATGAGGCGCTGGAATCGCCCGCGCTCATGCTGCCCTGGGCCCGCCTGGCGCTGGAGGCCGCCGTGGCGGCTCGCAAGCCGAAGAAGCGGCCGCGCAAATAGCGCTCAGCGGCAGGTTGGTGTGGAGGGCGTCAGCGCCCGGCCCCGCCCGGCCACCCGGTGCTCGCCATACGCCCACAGCCCGCGCAGCAGGCGCGTGAACGCCCCACCGGCCTGGCCGAGTGCCAGCGCGAGATCGCGCGACGGTGCCCCCACTTCACGGCTGAAATCGCCGGCAGGCGCTGCCGAGAGGGGTTCCACGTTCCAGTCGAAACGCACGGGGCCTTCGGCGGGCTGCCACGGCTCCATGACCAGGCGCGCACCGGCCGGCACCACCAGGCTCTCGCCCGCCGCCAGCACCACGTCGCCAGACTCGTTGCCCGCGCCCTGGGGTTGCCCCATGGTGACCCACACGCGGCCCTGGTTGATCTGCAGGCGGCTGGGCGCATGCGGGCGCAGGGTCATCGCCCGGCGCGCATCAAGGCGCCAGCCGCGCACGTTGGTGGCGCAGGACAGGTGCTCGGAAGAAACGGCAAACGGTGCGATACGGGTGTTCATGGAAGGCTCCTGGTAAGGGGACGATGGCTCATCCTGGGAATGAATGATCGGCCCGCAGCCCCTTGCAGTCCAATGAATACGCAGTAAGCTATTGATTCGATTCCCGCATCAATGCCCGAAGCCCCCATGCAGCTCACCAGCAGCCACCCACGCACCCGCCCGATTGCCGCGGGGCACCTGCGCGCCTTTGAAGCCGTGGCGCGCCACCTCAATTTCCGCGCCGCCGCGGAAGAGCTCTCGCTCACGCAAAGCGCTGTGAGCCGGCAGATCCAGTCGCTGGAAGACGAGGTGGGCACGGCCCTCTTCCTGCGCCACACGCGCGCGGTGGAGCTCACCAGCGCGGGCTCGCAGCTGCTGCGTGCCTCCAGCATGGCGCTGGAGCGCATCGACGCGGCCGTGCGGCAGATCCGCCAGAGCGCGGGCCGCAAGGCCGTGGCCATCACCACCTGGGCCTCGTTCGCCTCCATGTGGCTGATCCCGCGCCTGGAGGCCTTCCAGCGCGACCACCCCGACATCGACATCCGCATCGACGCAACAGACGCCGCCGTCGACCTCGCCACCTCCGACGTTGACCTGGCCCTGCGCTACGCCGTGCCACAGGCCATGCCCGCAAGTGCGCACCGCCTGTTCGGCGAACAGCTCACGCCCGTGGCCAGCCCATGGCTGCTCAAGACGCATCCCATCCAGAGCATTGAAGACCTCTCGCGCTGCGCGCTCATCGAGGCGGGCGATGCGCACCGCACGCGCCACCTCGAATGGCTCACCTGGCAGCGCTGGCTCGACACCTTTGGCACGCCCGCCCCCGCCACCGCCGGCAAGCGCACGGCCCGCAACGCGCCCGCCAAGCTGTCGCCGCAGCGCTGGATGTATTTCAACTACGCCAACCAGATCGTGCAGGCCGCCCTCACCGGCCAGGGCGTGGCGCTCGCGCGGCTGCCCCTGGTGGCGGAAAGCCTGGCCAGCGGCGCCCTGGTGGAGCCACTGCCACAGACGCGGCTGGATTCGCCCCTGGTGTACTGGCTGCTGGTCGCGCCGCGCAGCGCCCAGCGCCCCGAGGTGAAGGCGTTCTGCGACTGGCTGCTGCTGCAAGCCGCGGCCACGCGCGAAGCGATCGGCGACGTGCCCGACCCCGACACAGTGGATGACATGGACTGATCCCCCCCGCGCCGCCTGCGGCGTCACCCCCCAGGGGGCAACGCTGGCGGCCCGGCAAAGCCGGTTCCGCGGCGTTCCGGACGAAGACACTTCCGATTTCGCACCATTCCTTCATGACGGCCTCTCACCTTGCCTCGGGCAACCTCCGCAGCATCACCTTCATGCTCGTCGCCGTGGGCTTCTTCGCGCTCATGGACGCGGTGCTCAAGACGCTCTCGGCCACCTACCCGGTGCTGCAGATCGCCGCGCTGCGGGGCATCACGGCACTGCCTCTCGTGCTGCTCTACATCGCCTGGCGCGGCGCGTGGCACACCGTGCTCAAGGTGCGCTGGCCGCTGCACCTGCTGCGCGGCGTGCTCGGTATCACCATGCTCGCGCTCTTCACGCTGGGCGTGCGCGAACTGCCGCTGTCGGCCGCGTACACGCTGTTCTTCATCTCGCCGCTGCTCATCACCGCGCTCTCGGTGCCGGTGCTCAAGGAACGCGTGCCCAGGGCGCACTGGTGGGCGATCGGCATCGGCTTCATCGGTGTGCTGATTGCGCTGCGGCCCAGCGGCGAAGACCTGCAGGCCGGTTTCGTCACCGTCGGTGGCCTAGCCACATTGGGCGCAGCGGCCTGCTACGCCGTCGCGGCGGTGGCCGGGCGCCTGGCCAGCCGCACCGACAGCAGCGAGAGCATGGTGTTCTGGATGATGCTGTTCATGGCCGTGGGCGCGGGCGCGCTCGCCTGGGCCGGCTGGGTGCCCATCCGGGGCGACGATGCCTTGCTGCTGGTCGCCCTGGCCATCACCGGCTTCTGCGGCCAGCTCGCCATCACCGAAGCCTTCCGCCACGGCCAGGCGTCGGCCGTGGCCCCGTTCGAATACAGCGCGCTGGCCTGGGGCGTCGGGCTGGACTGGCTCATCTGGCAGAGCCTGCCGTCATCGCACACCTGGATCGGCGCGGCCATCATCGTGGGCAGTGGGCTCTACCTGGTGCGGCGCGAGAAGCGCATCACCGACGTGCACGCGAACGCCGACCACCCCTAGTGGATCACCTCAGCGCTCGGGCCACATCACGCCGGTGTCGCTCAGGATCGCGTCCAGCGGCACGTCGTGGATCTCGGGCTGCAGGTACGGCAGCCAGCCGAAGTCGTAGCCCAGGCCCACGGTGAACGGCTTGGGTTTCAGTGAGGCGAGCGTGCGGTCGTAGAAACCGCCGCCATAGCCCAGGCGGAAACCACCGGGGCCGTAGCCCACGCAGGGCACGAAGATGAGGGTGGGCTCGACGATCTCGGTGTCCTTCGGCTTCGGAATGCCGTAGGCGTCTTCCTCCATCGGGCAGCCGGGATACCAGGTGTAAAAAGTGAGTGTCTTGTCCACCTTGTTCACCACCGGCAGGCCGATGCGGCGGTGCCGCTGCTGGCCCTGCGCGTCTTCCTCCAGCCCCGCTTCCTGCCAGCGGAACAGCGCGGGCAGCGGGTCGAACTCGCCCTTGATGGGCCAGTACGCGCCAATGACGGTGTCGGGCCGATGGATGAGCCACACGCGCATGACGCGCTGCAGCAGGTCGTTGCGCCAGGCGCGGTCGGCCAGTCCCTGTCGTTTCTCGATCAGCGATTTGCGCCATTCGGCCTTCAGCGCCGCCGTCGATCCATCGGCCGGCTGGGCGTGGGGTTTGTGGGGGCTCTGACCGTCGTTGTTGTCCATAATCGGCACATGAATCTGGTTGACGAGAAACAGGGTGGCTTGCAGCGGGTCGGTCTGCACCTTCGCAGGCAGGGCGTGCGGCTGATTATGGCGGCGCTGGCGGTGCCGGGCCTTGTGCTGGCTCAAGGCACCGGCGGAGACGCCGCAATGCTGGAAATGCGCTCCGCGTTCTCGCGCGGCAACAACTTCCAGCTGGCGAACCTGTTGCCCACCGTGCGCGGCCACGCGCTGGAACCGCTGGCGATGTACTGGGACGCCCGCGCGCGCCTCGACATCGCATCCCCCACCGACATCCGCGCCGCCCTGGACCGCATGGCCGGCACCTACTGGGAAGACCGGCTGCGCAACGACTGGTTGCTGCAACTGGGCAAGGCGCGCGACTGGGCCAACTTCGACGCCGAACTGCCGCGCTTCCGCATGAACGACGACCGGCAGGTGCGCTGCTACGGGCTGATGCGCGACGTGATGACGGGCCGAGCCCCCGGCGAAGCGGTGGCACCGCTGGTGCAGGCCAACTGGCACGCGCAGCGCGAGGCCGACGACGGCTGTGCGACCGCCGCCAGGTTCCTTCTCGACGGCGGGCACCTGAAACAGCAGGCCGTGTGGCAGCGCGCCCGAGTGGCGATGGACGCGAACCGGCCACGCGTGGCCACGCAGGCCGTGGCCATGCTCGACCCGGACCTGACCACGACGGTGGACAGCATCGCGGCCGATCCCGCGAAGTACCTCGACGAGAAACTCACCGCGATCCGCCCGCGCACCAAGGAGATGGTCACGCTGGCCATCATCCGCCTCGCGGCCAACGACCCGGTGATGGCCGCGCTGGAGATGGACCGCACGCGCTGGAAGGCCCAGCTCACGAAGGAAGAGCGCAGCTGGATCTGGGGCGTGATCGGCAAGCGCGCCGCGCAGAAGCTGCAGCCCGAGGCACTCACCTATTTCGCGAACGGCGAAGACCGTTACATGAACGACGACCACCTGGCCTGGAAGGCGCGCGCCGGGCTGCGCGCCGGCTCCTGGAATGCCGTGCACGACGCGGTGGGTGCGATGAGCGAAGCGCAGCAGAGCGACCCGGCCTGGGTCTACTGGGAAGCGCGCGCGGTGCAGGCGCTGAAGTTGCCCGACCCGGTGGCCGCCTCTGCCAAGGCGCGCCAGTTGTTCGAAAGCATCGCCTCGCCACGCGATTTCTACGAGCAGCTGGCGATGGAAGAGCTCGGCCTGCCCATCACCGTGCCGGTCGCGCCCGCGCCGCTCACGGCAGAAGAAGTGGCCGCCGCCCAGAACAACCCCGGCCTGCGCCGCGCGCTGGCGGCCATCCGCCTGGGGCTGCGCAGCGAAGGCGTGCGCGAATGGAACTACACCGTGGGCCTGCACACGCCCGGCGGCATGCCCGAGCGCGAACTGCTGGCCGCGTCGGCACTGGCCTGCCAGCACGAGCTGTGGGACCGCTGCATCAACACCAGCCTGCGCACGCCCGAGGCGCTGGACCACGCGCAACGCTTTCCCACACCGCACCGCGCCCAGGTGGTCAGCCGCGCGAACGAGATCGGGCTGGACCCGGCCTACGTGTACGGCCTGATCCGGCAGGAGAGCCGCTTCATCACCGACGCGCGCTCGGGTGTCGGCGCGTCCGGCCTCATGCAGGTGATGCCCGCCACCGCCCGCTGGACCGCGAACAAGATCGGCATGACCGACTTCCGGCCTGCACAGATCACCGAGCGCGACACCAACATCCGCATCGGCACGGCCTACCTCAAGTTCGCGCTTGACGACTTCCAGGGCTCGCTCCCGCTGGCCGCCGCGGCCTACAACGCCGGTCCAGGCCGCTCGCGGCAGTGGCGCAACGGGCCCGTGCTGGCGGGCGAGGTGTGGGCCGAAAACATCCCGTTCGAGGAAACGCGCGACTACGTCAAGCGCGTGCTGGCCAACACCACGAACTACGCCGCCCTCATCACCGGCCAGCCGCAGTCGCTGCGCGCGCGGCTGGGCACGGTGGGCCCTCGGCCCGCGAACGTTCCCACCGTCAACCCCGACCTGCCCTGACACGCGCCCCACGCGCACCGCACGCCATGAAAAACATCCTCGTCCTCGGTGGCACCGGCTTCATCGGCCGCCACGTCTGCGAAAAACTGCACCGCCAGGGCTGGCGCATCACCGTGCCCACGCGCCGCGCCATCAACGCCGCGCGCGTGCAGCACCTGCCACGTGTGACGGTGCTCGAAGCCGACGTGCACGACCCCGGGCAGTTGCTGGGCCTGCTGGACGGGCACGACGCGGTGGTCAACCTGGTGGCGATCCTGCACGGCAGCGAGGACGATTTCGAGCGCGTGCACGTGGAGCTCCCGCTCTCACTCGCCGAGGCCTGCGCGGCAGACGGCATCCGCCGTGTGGTGCACGTGAGCGCCCTCGGGGTGAACCTGGACGCGCCTTCGCGCTACCAGCGCAGCAAGGCACGCGGCGAAGAGGTGCTGCGCGGCGCCGGGCTGGATCTCACCATCCTGCGCCCGAGCGTGGTCTACGGCGAGGGCGACCGCTTTCTCAATCTGTTCGCGCGCCTGCAGGCGGTGCTGCCGGTGGTGCCCCTGGCCAACGCCCAGGCGAAGTTCCAGCCGGTGTGGGTGCAGGACGTGGCCGATGCGGTGGTCGCCTGCCTGCGCGACAGCAACCTGCCCATGAGCAGCGTGGGCCAGACTTTCGAATGCACCGGGCCCGATGTGCTGACCCTGGCCGAACTGGTGCGCCTCGCGGGGCGGCATGGCAGCCGCCAGCGGCCCATCGTGCCGCTGCCCGCTTCGCTGGCGCGGCTGCAGGCCCGCATCATGGAATGGCTGCCGGGCGACCCGGTGATGAGCCGGGACAACCTGGACTCGATGACGGTGGACAACGTCGCCTCGGGCCAGTGGCCCGACCTGTCGGCGCTGGGCATCAAGCCGGCGCATGTGCAGGGGGTGGCGCCCACCTACCTGGGCGATCGCGGCGGGCGGAGCCAGTTGCTGGATTACCGGAACCGCGTGGTCCGCTGATTCGCGAAACTTCGGGCAAGGGTGGGGTACGGGGGTATCTTTTTTGGCACACTCGGCGTGCCGATAAAACCAGTACCTTTCACTTACAGGAACGCCGATGTCCACTTCCCCATTCAAGAGCCTCGCCCGCCGGCCTGCCCCCGGCAGCGACCCCATGGCCCAGCGCCCCGAGCACCACCGCGACGTGGTCAACCGGCTCAAACGCATCGAAGGCCAGGTGCGGGGCCTGATCGAGATGGTGGAAGCCGGGCGCGGTTGCGAGGACGTGGCCCAGCAGATGGCCGCCGCCCGCAAGGCGATGGACAAGGCGTTCTACCGCATGATGGCCTGCTCGGTGATGGAAGCGGTGTCGGAATCGGACTCCGAAATCAACACGTTCCGGCAGGTGGAGCGCTCGACGCGCATTCTCGAAAAATACGCCTGACGCTTTCGTTGCCCATCGACACCGGGGTCCGTATGGCGGCCCGGGTGGGCGCGAATCAATCGCGCGGCGTTTTGGCATCAATGCAAGGCGCGCAACGCCCTACCATGGGCGGCTCTTTCAGGAGATTCTTCCCATGGCACTGCAGCTCTACGTCGGCAACAAGAACTATTCGTCCTGGTCCATGCGCCCCTGGGTGCTCATGAAACAGGCTGGCATTCCGTTCGAGGAAAAGATGGTGCGCTTCGACTCGTTCGACGCCAACTCGACCTTCAAGAAGGAACTGCGCGCCATCAGCCCCATTGCCAAGGTGCCCGTGCTGGTGGACGACGGCTTCGCGATCTGGGACACCCTGGCGATCGCGGAATACCTGGCCGAACGCTTCCCCGAGCGCCAGCTCTGGCCGAAAGACGTGAAGGCCCGCGCCCGCGCCCGCAGCGTCTGCGCCGAAATGCACAGCGGATTCGGCGCCCTGCGCTCCCACTGCCCCATGAACATCGAAGCCTCGCTGCCCGACACCGGGCGGCTGATCTGGCGCGACAAGGCCGACGTCCGCGCGGACGTCGCCCGCGTTTGCGGACTCTGGAGCGAGCTGCTGGCCGCGCAACCGTCCGGCAGCCTGCTGTTCGGCGACTTCACCATCGCCGACGCCTACTTCGCGCCGGTGTGCTCCCGCATCCGCACCTACGGCCTGCCCCTGCCCGCCGACCTCGACGCCTACGTGGCGCGCGTGCTGGCGCTGCCGGGCGTGCAGGCCTGGGTGGACGAAGCACTGGCCGAGCACGACTTCATCGACTTCGACGAGCCCTACCGCCTGGGCCGGTGAACGAAGGTGGAAGCCGCCGGCATGAACACCCTCACCCTGAACGCACTCGAGACCTTTCCCGATCAGCTGGAAGCCCACTTCGAGGCCTTCCCCGAAAGGCTCATTCAATGGGCGCCTGCTTCATGGGAGGGCGTTCCCAGCGAGCCCCTGACCGCACTCGAACAGGTGTGCCATGTGCGCGACATCGAGTCGGAGGGCTACCACGTCCGGTTCCAGCGGACGCTGGATGAATCGCATCCGACCCTGGTGTCCCTCGACACCGATGCGCTGGTGCAGGAACGCGCCTACGCCACATCGGACGCGAGGCAGGCACTGGCCGACTTCCGGGCCGCCAGGGTTCGGACCCTCGCCCTGCTGCGCAGCCTGGAACCCGGCCAATTCGATCGAACCGCCGTGTTCGAAGGCTATGGGCCCGTGACCTTGCGCAGCCTGGTGCACTACCTTTGCAGCCATGACCAGCAGCACCTGGCCGGCCTGCAATGGCTGCTTGGGAAAGCCGGGAGTTCCAGCGCCGCGCAAGGCTGACAGGCGCGGTCGGCCGACCGACTGTGGAGCTCACCGCCTAAACTCGTCCCCATGAAGATCTATCTCGTGGGTGGCGCGGTGCGCGACGCGCTGATGGCGCGCGGCACGGATGCGCCTGCGGTGTCGCATGCCGACCGCGACTGGGTGGTGGTGGGCGCCACGCCCGAGGCCATGGCGGCCGACGGCTTTCTGCCGGTGGGCCGCGATTTCCCGGTGTTCCTGCACCCGCAGACGCGCGAGGAGTACGCGCTGGCGCGCACCGAACGCAAGACCGCACCGGGCTACCACGGCTTTGCCTTCCACACCGCCGCGGGTGTGACGCTGGAAGACGATCTCGCGCGGCGCGACCTCACCATCAACGCGATGGCCGTGGCCGCCGAGCATGCGGACGACCCGGCCCACGCCCCGTTGATCGACCCGCACCACGGCCAGCGCGACCTGCGCGACGGCGTGCTGCGCCACGTCACCGGTGCGTTCGCCGAAGACCCGGTGCGCATCCTGCGGCTGGCGCGCTTCGCGGCCCGCTTCCCCGATTTTTCCGTGGCGCCCGAGACCATGGCCCTGATGCGCCGCATGGTCGACGACGGCGAGGCCGACCACCTGGTGGCCGAACGGGTGTGGCAGGAGCTCGCGCGCGGCCTCATGGAACAACGGCCGAGCCGCATGCTGGAGGTGCTGCGCGAATGCGGCGCGCTGCAGCGCCTGCTGCCTGAGGTCGAGCGCCTCTGGGGCGTGCCGCAGCGCGCGGAGTACCACCCGGAAGTGGACACCGGCGTGCACCTCATGATGGTGATGGACATGAGCGCGCGCCTGCACGCGCCCCTGACCGTGCGCTTCGCCTGCCTGTGCCACGACCTGGGCAAGGGCACGACGCCGGCCGACGTGCTGCCGCGCCACATCGGCCACGAGGAGCGCAGCGCGCGCCTGCTCAAGGGCGTGTGCGAGCGCCTGCGCGTGCCGACCGAGTGCCGCGAGATCGCCGACGTGGTGGCGCGCGAGCACGGCAACATCCACCGCAGCGGCGATTTCAGCGCGGGCGCCGTGGAACGCCTGCTGGAGCGCTGCGACGCGCTGCGCAAGCCAGCGCGCTTTCACGAGGTGCTGCTCGCCTGCGAATGCGATGCGCGCGGCCGGCTGGGCCTGGAAGAGCAGCCCTACCCGCAGCGCGAACGGCTGGCGCTGGCACTGGCGGCGGCGCGGTCGGTGGACACGGCGGCCGTGGCCGCGCAGGCCCAGTCCGAAGGGCTGGCGGGTGAGCGCGTGGGGCAGCGCATCCACCAGGCGCGCGTGGCGGCGGTGGCGCACGCGCTGGGCCAGGCCAGCCCCGAACCTTCGACCGATTGAGCATGGGCGGCGCCCGTCAAGCGGCGGCAAAGTCTCTCACCCGGGCGGTGGGTTAAAACGATTTTTCACGACATGGGAACGCCTACCCTGTTACGGTAGTGGCCAATGAGCACACTCCCAAGGCTGTTGACCGACCGTTCCGCGCTGTTCCTGGACTTTGACGGCACGCTCGCCGATCTGGCCCGGAGACCCGATGCGGTGGAAATCCACCCCACCCTGCAACCCCTGCTGCACGACCTGCACGCCCGGCTGGGGGGCGCACTCGCGCTGGTCACGGGCCGATCCCGCGAAGACCTGGAACCCATGCTGGCCTCGCCCTGGCCCTGGCCGGCGGCGTTCGAGCACGGCGCGGTCCGGCTGTCGCCACACGGCGGCGCGGCGACCACGCGGCCCAGCGGGCTGGCGCGCGCCATCGCCGCCGCCGAACAGCTGGTGGCCGGCCACGGTGGCCTGCTGCTCGAACGCAAGCAGACGTCGATGGCCCTGCACTACCGGCAAGCCCCGAAGCTGGAAGCGCTGTGCATGAGCACGCTCCAGCAGGCCATCGCCGACGAGCCCGGCCTGCAGCTGCTGCGCGGCAAGGCGGTGGTGGAGGTGAAGTCGGCCCGCGTGAGCAAGGGCGCGGCGATCGAGGCTTTCATGCAGGAAGCGCCGTTCGCCGGCCGCGTGCCCGTGTTCGCGGGTGATGACGTGACCGACGAGGCGGGCTTCGAAGTGGTGCAGCGCCTGGGCGGCGAAGGCATCAAGGTGGGTGATGGCCCGACGCACGCCCGCCACCGCTGCCCCAGCCCCGAGGCCCTGCGCGCCTGGTTGTCCGACGCCCTTCTCACCCCGAACACCGCACCATGACGATCTCCGGTTTTGCCCCGCCCGCACCCGCTTCGCTCTCGCTGGGCATGGTGGGAAATTGCGCCTTCAGCGCGCTGATCGATCCGCATGGCCGCGTGGTCTGGAGCTGTCTGCCGCGCTTCGATGGCGACCCCGTGTTCCATGCCCTGCTGGGCGGCGACGATGCCGAGCAGGGGGCCTTCGCGATCGAGATCGAGAACCTGGCCGAGGCCACGCAGCGCTACGAGCACAACACCGCCGTGCTCGTCACCGAGCTCTGGGACCGCGATGGCAATGGCCTGTCCATCACCGACTTCGCGCCGCGCTTTCTCTCGCGCGGGCGCTATTTCAGGCCCACGCAGCTGGTGCGCCGCGTGCGCCCGCTCAAGGGCGCGCCGCGCATCCGCGTGAGCCTGTTGCCGCGCTTCGACTGGGGCCGCGCGGCGCCCACCATCACCTCGGGCAGCAACCACATCCGCTACGTCGGCGACGGGCAGACGCTGCGCCTGCACACCGACGCGTCCATCAGCCACGTGCTCTCGCGCGAGCCCTTCCTGCTGATGCGCGAGCACAACTTCATCTTCGGCCCGGACGAGACGCTGGACACCGGCATCGGCGACACGGCGCGCCACTTCGAGCAGGAGACGATTTCCTACTGGCGCAACTGGAGCCGCCGCCTGGCCTTGCCGCTGGAGTGGCAGGAAGCGGTGATCCGCGCGGCCATCACGCTCAAGCTCTCGCTGTACGAAGACACCGGCGCCATCATCGCGGCCATGACCACCAGCATCCCCGAGGCGCCGGGCACCCAGCGCAACTGGGACTACCGCTACTGCTGGCTGCGCGACGCCTTCTTCGTGGTGCGCGCGCTCAACAGCCTGTCCGAGGTCGGCACCATGGAGGACTACCTGCGCTGGCTGGCCAACGTGGTGGTGGGCGCGGGCGGCGGCCACATCCAGCCGCTGCACGGCATCGGGCTGGAGCGCGAGCTGCCGGAGAGCATCTGCGACACCCTGCCCGGCTACCGGGGCATGGGGCCGGTGCGCGTGGGCAACCAGGCGCAGGAACATTTCCAGCACGACGTGTACGGCAACATCGTGCTGGCCGCCGCCCAGTCCTTCCACGACAAGCGCCTGCTGCACCAGGCCGGCCTGGCCGAGTTCGAGCAGCTGGAAGCGGTGGGCGAGCGCGCCATGCTCATTCACGACCAGCCCGACGCCGGCATGTGGGAGCTGCGCACCCGCGCGCGCGTGCACACCAGCTCGGTGCTGATGTGCTGGGCCGCGTGCGACCGCCTGGCCAAGATCGCGCGCACGCTGGAACTGCCGGGCCGCGCCGAGCTGTGGGCCGGCCGCGCCGATGCCATGCGCGAGCGCATCCTGCGCGAATCCTGGAGCGAGAAGCGCCAGGCCTTCGCCGAGAGCTTCGGCGGCAACGACCTGGACGCCAGCGTGCTGCTGATGGCCGAGGTCGGACTCATCGACCCGAAGGACCCGCGCTTCATCTCCACGCTGGACGCGCTGGAGAAACACTTGTGCGATGGCCCGTTCATGCGGCGCTACGAGGCGGCCGACGATTTCGGCAAGCCCGAGGTGGCGTTCAACATCTGCACGTTCTGGCGCATCGACGCACTCGCGCGCATCGGCCGCGTGGAAGAAGCGCGCGCCATCTTCGAGACCATGCTCGCCGCGCGCAACCCGCTCGGCATGCTGTCGGAAGACACACACGCCACTACCGGAGAAATGTGGGGCAACTTCCCGCAGACCTATTCCATGGTCGGCATCATCAATGCGGCCGTGAGACTCTCGGCCAGTTGGGACACGGTGATCTGATGGGCCGTCTTGTTGTGATCTCGAACCGCATCGCCGACCCGCGCAAGACCGCGTCTGGCGGGCTGGCGGTGGCGCTGGGGCAGGCACTGGAGGCCTCGGGTGGCCTGTGGTTCGGCTGGAGCGGCAAGGTCGTCGAGGACGGCACGCCCGGCGAAGGCGACCTGCACGTGCAGACCGCTGGCAAGGTGCAGCTGGCCACGGTGGACCTGAGCCGCGAGGACCACGACAGCTACTACCTGGGCTACAGCAACGGCGTGCTCTGGCCGGTGTTCCACTACCGGCTCGACCTGGCCGATTTCGACGCCGGCTACATCGGCGGCTACCGGCGCGTGAACCAGATGTTCGCGCACAAGCTCAAGGCCCTGCTGCGGCCCGACGACATCATCTGGGTGCACGACTACCACCTGATCCCGCTGGCCGCCGAGCTGCGCGCCATGGGCTGCGAGCAGCGCATGGGTTTCTTCCTGCACATCCCGCTGCCGCCGCCGCTGATGCTGGCCGCCGTGCCGGAGCACGACTGGCTGATGCGCTCCCTGTTCGCGTACGACCTGGTCGGCTTCCAGAGCGAGGCCGACGTGTCGCACTTCGCGCGCTACGTGAACACCGAAACGCCCGCCGACATCCTCGGCGAGCACGAGTTCCGCGCCTTCGGCAAGACGCTGCAGGTGCAGGCCTTTCCGATCGGCATCGACGTGGACGAGTTCATCGACCTCGGCAAAGGCCGCGAATCGCAGGAGATGTTCGAGCAGATGCGCGACGAATACTCGCGCCGCCGCCTGCTGCTCGGCGTGGAGCGGCTGGACTATTCCAAAGGCCTGCCGCAACGGCTCAAGGCGTTCCGCCAGTTGCTGCAGGCCTACCCGGAGAACCTGGGCAGCGCCACGCTGATCCAGATCGCGGCGCCCAGCCGCGAGTCGGTGGACGCGTACGCCGCGCTGCGCCAGGAACTGGAAAGCCTGTGCGGCGCGATCAATGGCAACTTCGGCGAGCTGGACTGGATGCCGGTGCGCTACATCCACCGCAACGTGGCGCGCAAGCGCCTGCCGGGCTTGTACCGCGCGGCCGCGGTGGCGCTGGTGACGCCGCTGCGCGATGGCATGAACCTGGTGGCCAAGGAGTTCATCGCCGCGCAGGACCCGGACGACCCGGGCGTGCTGGTGCTCTCGCGCTTTGCCGGCGCGGCCGAGCAGATGAAGGAAGCGCTGCTGGTGAACCCCTACGACACCACGCGCACCGCCGAGACCATGCAGCGCGCACTGCAGATGCCACTGGAAGAACGGCAGCGCCGCCACAAGGCGCTGTTGCAGGGCATCCGCGAGCAGGACGTGCACTGGTGGCGCGAACGCTTCCTGGCCGCGCTGGCCGCCGTTCCTGACACCTGAAACGGCTCAGGATCGCGCGTCGAAGGCGTGTGACGCGCCCAGCAGCGCAGGCGATTGCGGCGAGGTGATCACCCAGACCGGGATGCCGGTCTGGTAGCCCTCGAAGCGCCCCTTCGCCTCGAAGCGCTCGCGAAAGGGCGAGCTGTCGAACCAGGTGCCCAGCCGCGGCACGACGCCGCCGCCGATGTACACGCCACCGCGCGCACCCAGCGTGAGCGCGAGGTTGCCGGCCACCGAACCTAGCACGGCGCAGAAAATCTGCAGGGTCTCCAGCGCCTGTGGGTGGCCATCTTCGAGCGCGGCCCCGGTGACCGCGGCAGCGCTGGTGAACGCGCCGGCGTCGGCGCCATCGGCCTCGCACAGGATCTGGCAGGTTTCGAGCAGGCCGGTGCCGCTGGCCACGCGCTCGGCCGAGGCATGGCCGTGGCGCGCCACCAGCGCGTCCATCACCAGGCGCTCGCGCGCCGTGGCGGCCGGCAGCGTCACATGGCCGCCCTCACCCGCGATCGGCACCCAGCCGCCCGCGCCGTCGGGCAGCAGGCCCGACACGCCCAGACCCGTGCCAGCACCCAGCAGCGCAATCGCCGCGCCGGCCACGGGCTCACCGCCGCCCACCTGGCGCAGTTCGTGCGCGGGCAGGTGCGGCAGGGCGAGGGCGAGGGCGGTGAAGTCGTTGAGCACGCGCAGCGCCGAGAGGCCGAACTCCTCGCACAGCGCGGCCTGCGAGAACGACCAGTCGTGGTTGGTCATGCTGACCCGGTCGCCGGTGACGGGGTTGGCCATGGCAATGGCCGCCTCCGTCGGCTGGCGGCCCAGTTCGCCCAGGTAGACGCGCATCGCGGCCTGCAGGCTGGCGTGTTCGGCCACCGGCAGCACGCGGATGTGCTCGATCGGGGCGCCGGCGCCGTCCTGCCAGGCCAGCCGGGCGTTGGTGCCACCCACGTCGGCCAGCAGGCGGCCTCGGTTCGGAAGTGAAGACATGGTGCGAAGAAATCGGTCGGACAGACCCCGACCATAACGCCAACCGCAGGCGCCGTCGGTGTCGTCAGGTACGCGGCTGGTTCGCGCGCGCCCAGCGCACGATGTCCGCCGCGCCCATGGCGCCCGGCTGCCGCGCCACCTCACGCCCGTTCACGAACAGCGCCAGCGTGGGAATGCTGCGGATCTGCAGCCGCGCGCCCAGGGCCTGAGCCTCCTCGGTGTTGACCTTGGCCAGCCGCATGTGCGGTTCGAGTTCGCGCGCGGCCGCCTCGAACTGCGGCGCCATGGCACGGCAGGGCCCACACCACGGCGCCCAGAAGTCCACCAGCACCGGCACCTGCGAACGCGCCACGTGCTTCTCGAAACCCGCCTCATCCAGCGCCACGGGCTGGCCAGCGAACAGCGCGCGGTGGCACTTGCCGCAGTCGGGCGACTGGCCCAGGGCGTCGCGGGCCACGCGGTTGGTGGTGTGGCAATGGGGGCAGACGATGTGCAGGGGATCGGTGGTCATGGAACGCTCCACAGGGGCAATGTCTGCAGATGAACGCCGGGCGGCGGATTTCAAGGCACCGGGCCGGCGGGTGCGGTCAGATCAGATAGCCGAGCAGGCTGGCGAGCATGCTGAGGACGATGGTGGTGGCGAACGGCAGGTTCCAGTCGCGGCCGAAGGCCTTGAAGCGCACGTCGCCCGGCAACCGGCCGAAGCCCAGCTTTCGCAGCAGCGGCGTGAACCAGCTGATCAGCACCAGCGCCAGGAAGATGACGATCATCCAGCGGATCATGGTCAGAGCCTGTGCGTGCGGTCGCCCGCGGTGAAGCCCAGCGGCACCCAGCCGGCTCCGCTGCCAGCGGGCGCCAGCGCGATCACCTTGAACAGCTCGCCCATCTCGTGCTCGTTGACGAGCTTCTGCATCATCGCGTTCTGCCGCGCATCGGCATGCCGGGCGAGATCGAGCAGGCCGCAGTTGAGCAGGAACCGGCCCTGGCTGGTGTAGCCCAGCACGTCCAGCCCGGCGTCCTGCGCGGCGAGGGCGATGCCGGTGAAGTTCACGTGGGCGGTAATGTCCTTCTCGCCCGGATCGCCCAGAAGGTCGTGGTCGCTGCGGTGCGCGCGGTGGCCGATCAGCGTGCCCATGCTGCGCTGCGGGTGGTAGTACTCTGCCTCGGGAAAGCCGTAGTCGAACAGGAAGGCGGCGCCGCGCCGCAACCGGTCGGCCAGGGTGCGCACGAAGGCCTCGGCCTGCGGGTGGATCTCGGTGACGAAATCGTGCTCGCCGTCCACCTCCAGCGGCGGGCGCAGCGCGGTGGCGCGGTCGGCCCAGGCCAGCGCCCCTGTCGCGGTGTCCAGCGCCACGCCGCGTTCGTGCCAGACACCGCCCACACGCGCGAGTAGCTGCACCGGCATGGCATCGAGCACCTCGTTGCCCAGCACCACGCCGTCCATCTGTTCGGACAGGGCATCGGCCCAGTGCACCACATCGCCGTGCGCGGCCAACGTCGCGCGCTGGCGTTCGCGCAGGCTGCCGGAGAGGTCGACGATGGTGTAGCGGCGCAGCGGCTGGCCCAGCGCGGCCAGCGCCTCGATCACCTGCAGGGCCAGTGCGCCGGTGCCCGCGCCGAACTCCCACACCTCGTCGGTGTCGGTGGCGGCCAGCGCCTGCGCCACCTGGCGCGCCAGCGTCTGCCCGAACAGGGGCGTGAGCCCGGGGGCCGTCACGAAATCGCTGCCGCTCTCGGGCAGGTGGCCGAATTTCGCCAGGGCATTGGCGTAATAGCCCAGGCCGGGCTCGTACAGCGCGATCGCCATGTAGCGATCAAAAGGCAGCCAGCCGCCCGCCTGGGCGATGGCCTCGCGCACCCGCGCCAGAAGGGGGCTCGTTAAACTCTCGGATTCTGTTGCCATGGGGTTCCGCACCCCCGGATTGTCCTTCATGCCCAGCGCCACCTCCCCCCTTGCCACCCGCACGGTGCTCGTCACCGGCGCGGGCAAACGCCTGGGCCGCGAGATCGCCCTCGGCCTGGCGCAGACGGGCTGGAACGTGGCCGTGCACTACCGCCATTCCGCCGACGAAGCGCAGCGCACCGCTGCCGATTGCGCGCTGCGCAGCGGACGCGACGGCAGCGCCCACGCCTTCTTCGCCGACCTGGGCGATGAAACCAGCGTGCATGCCCTGCTGCCGGCGGTGGTGGCGCATTTCGGCCAGGTGGACGCCGTGGTCAACAACGCCTCCCTCTTCGAACACGACAGCGCCCAGAGCTTCGGCTTCGCCGCGCTGGAACAGCACCTGCGTGCCAACACCGGCGCTGCCGTGCTGCTGGCGCAGGCGCTGCACACCCACGTGGTGGCGCGCCAGACCGAGGGGGCGGTGGTCAACCTGCTCGACCAGAAGCTCTGGAACATGAACCCGGACTTCTTCAGCTACACGTTGTCAAAAGCCGCGCTGGAGGCCGCCAACACCATGCTGGCCCTGGCCCTGGCACCGCAGGTGCGCGTGGTCGGCGTGGCGCCCGGCCTCACGCTCACCAGCCACCTGCTCACGGACGAGAAGTTCGCCGAGCTGCACCAGAAATCGCCCCTGGGCCGCTCCTCCAGCGCGCAGGACGTGGCGGCCACGGTGGCCTTCGCGCTGGACAACCGCTCCATCACCGGCACCACCCTGCTGGTGGACGGCGGCCAGCACCTCATGCGCTTCGAGCGCGACTTCTCGCTGATGTAAGCAGCACGACCGCCATGAACGCCACCGCCGCCGGCAACCAGACCCTCACCCTCACGGGTCTGCGCTTCAACGCCAACCTGGGCATCCTCGACCACGAGAAATCGAGCCCCCAGCCGATCCAGGTCGACGCCGAACTCAACCAGGGCACGCAGCCCCTTCTGCCGCACGACGACGACATCGGCCACGTGCTGGACTACCGCAAGGTGCGCCAGATCATCATCGACGAGTGCACCGCCGAACACGTGAACCTGCTGGAGAGCCTGATCGGCAAGCTCACGCGCCGGCTGATGCAGCTGCCCGGCGTGATCGGCGTGCGCGTGAAGATCGCCAAGCTTGAAATTTTTGACGACTGCGAAGTCGCCATCCGCATGGAAAGCGGGCAGTGGTAAGCCCCAGGACAAAAGAAATCTGGAGAACTCATGCTGATCACCCGACTGATACTGAAGAACTGGCGCAATTTCCGGAGTATTGATGTTCCGCTCCGAGATGTGTCCTTTCTCCTAGGGCCCAACGCGTCCGGAAAATCCAATTTTCTTGATGTCTTTCGCTTTCTCCGCGATGTAAACAAGGCAAAGGGCGGCGGGTTGCAGACGGCCGTGGCGGAAAGAGGAGGCATGACAAAACTGCGCTGTCTCCATGCTCGCCGAGACCCTGAGGTGTTGATTGATGTAACGCTGTCGGAGTCGGTGGAAGGCGGTCAGCAGTGGAGATATGTCCTCGGGTTCAAGCCAGAGGGTAAGGGAGCGCAAAGAATATTGATCTCGAAGGAACAGGTGTGGCAGGGCGACAAACAACTCCTTGACCGCCCTACGAGCAAGGACAAGGAAGATCCCATGCTTCTTACGCAGACGCATCTGGAACAGATCCAGGCGAATGTGAAGTTCCGGGATCTTGTCGACTTTTTTGGCTCAACCACTTACCTGCATCTTGTTCCGCAACTGTTGAAGTTCTCGGACAAGATTGGGGGGCAACGCCTCGAAGATGATCCGTTTGGACAGGGGTTTTTGGAACGGATTGCGAAAACAACAGAAAAGACCCGCAACGCTCGTCTGCGGAAGATCGAGTCTGCCTTGGCTCTCGCCGTTCCGCAGTTCAAGCAACTGGATTTCAAGACGGATGCGCTTGGTCATCCGCACCTGCATGCCTTGTACGAACATCGCCGACCAAACGCTGGTTGGCAGTCTGAGGAACACTTCTCTGATGGCACGCTGCGTCTCCTTGGGCTGCTATGGGCTTTGCAGGAAGGCTCCTCTTTACTTCTACTGGAGGAGCCGGAAATCTCGCTTAACGATGCCATCGTGCGGCAAATCCCCCTCATGTTGCAACGTCTGCAGCGTGACAAGAAGGTGAGGCGGCAAATCATTCTCAGCACGCACAGCGAAGCTCTTTTAAGCAATCAGGGAATTGACGGTCGAAGCATTGTGTTGCTCACCACCGGCAACGAGGGCTCCACCGCGAGGCCCATCAATCTTGAGGAAACCCGCGCGCTGAAAGCAGGCCTCAGCGTTGCTGATGTGGTTCTGCCGAAGACGCGCCCCGCCACAGTAAATCAATTGGGCTTGTGGCAATGACCACGGTAGCGCTTGCAACCGAGGACGAGTTGAGCGAAGCGATCGGACAACGCTTGCTGTTCGAGGCGAATCCAAATATCAACACCTGGCCATTTCTACGCCGCGGAGGCTTTGGATATTTACGCTCAAAGATGGACAGCTGGTGCGAGCTGGCGAGGCATCAACCCGTCTTTCTGTTAACCGATCTGGATCGTGCCACTTGCCCTTCGTTGCTCATTTCCCAGTGGATGGGGCCACGCACCGCCCCTAAGAATCTCCTGTTGCGGGTGGTGGTTCGTGAAATCGAGTCATGGCTCCTCGCTGATCATGAGGCGATCCGCGAATTGATCGGAGGCAATGGTCGGCTGCCCACTGATACCGACGCTCTGCAGGACCCAAAAGACCATTTGTTGAGATTGGTGGAGAAGCATGCCAACAGAGGCGTGAAGGAAGACATTCTTGTGCGCGCTGGTTCAGTCGCGAGCCAGGGCTTGGGATACAACTCACGTCTTGTCGAATTGGTTGCAAACACGTGGTCGCCCGAACGGGCGGCTGCCCATTCTGAAAGCCTTCGTCGTGCACGCACTCGGCTTAGACAGCTGATTGGTAAAGCGGTGCACTGATGTTCTCCAAGGCTCACAATTCCGACAGCCGTACGTTTGTCGACGATATCTAAAAATACCTTGGGCTCAGTATTTCTGAGACGAACATGAGCGAATTCGAAAACCACAAACTTGAAAAACGCCTGTGCCGCGAGGTCGGCCGCGCGATCGTGGACTACAACATGATCGAGGAAGGCGACCGTGTGATGGTCTGCCTCTCGGGCGGCAAGGACAGCTACGGCATGCTCGACATCCTGCAGAAGCTGCAGGCGCGCGCGCCCGTGAACTTCGAGCTGATCGCGGTCAACCTCGACCAGAAGCAGCCCGGCTTTCCGGCCGACATCCTGCCCGCGTACCTCACGAAGCTGGGCGTGAAGTTCCACATCGAGAACCAGGACACGTATTCCATCGTCAAGCGCGTCATCCCCGAAGGCAAGACGATGTGCAGCCTGTGCAGCCGGCTGCGCCGCGGCATCCTGTACCGGGTGGCGAGCGAACTGGGCGCGACCAAGATCGCGCTCGGCCACCACCGCGACGACATGCTGCAGACGCTGATGCTGAACATGTTCTTCGGCGCCAGGCTCAAGGGCATGCCGCCCAAGCTGGTGAGCGACGACGGCAAGCACGTCGTGATCCGGCCGATGGCCTACGTGCCCGAGAAGGACCTGATCCGCTGGGCCGAGATTCGCCAGTTCCCGATCATCCCCTGCACCCTGTGCGGCAGCCAGGAAAACCTGCAGCGCAAGCAGGTCGGCCTGATGCTCAAGGACTGGGAGAAGCGTTTTCCCGGTCGAGTCGAGAACATGTTCACCGCACTGCAGAACATCGTGCCCAGCCACCTGATGGACCGCTCGCTGTTTCCTTTTGAAACCATTCGCGCCACCGGCGAGGCCGATGAGAATGGCGACAAGGCCTTCGACGAGGAACCGCTGCCCGGGGCGGCACGCGCCTTGCCCGGTGAAGATGGCTGGCAGGCGGCGCAAGGGAACGCTTCGGCGCCCGCCGCAGTCATACCCATTGCCGCGGCGCACTGAACCCACCCGTATTCAGGCCGCCGCCATGCCATTCAGGAGGCATCCATGACGACCCATCCTCTCTTGCGGCGCTTCAGGCTGTTCACTGCGGCCACCGCGCTGTTCGCCCTCAGCGGCTGCGCCAGCGTCTACCTGGTGGACAACCAGGTGCAGAGCTTTGCGCGCTGGGCGGACCAGGCGCCCAAGCCCGGCACGGCCGTCACGATTCCCCAGGCGCCCCAGATCTACCGCTTCGAACGCCTGCCCTCGCAACGCGAGGGCCGCATCGGCACCGGCCAGGACGAACTGGAAAAACTCACCGAGCTCGCGCTGGCCAAGGTCGGCTGGACCCACGCCGCACAGGGCACCGCCTCGCCGTGGGTGGTGCAGGTGGACGCGGGCACCGTGCGCCTGCCACGTGCGCCGTGGGAAAGCCCCTACGACCCCTTCTGGGGTGGCGGCTACTGGGGTGGTTTCGGCCCCGGCTACGGCTACGCCATGCCCGGGCGCGACTACGTGGTGACCGGCCGCGGCCAGATCATCTGGATGCCGGTGTACCCGCGCATCGACACGCCGTACTACAAGCGCGAGGTGTCGCTGGTGATCCGCCATGCGGCCAGCGGCAAGGTGGTGTATGAAACCCGGTCCGCGCACGACGGCCGATGGAACAGCTCGAACGGCCTGTGGTCGGCCATGCTGGACGCCGCGCTGCGCGATTTCCCGGCGCCGCCCGAAGGCGTGCGGCAAGTCAACATCGAAGTGCCGCGCTGATCGCGGCACCCACCGGCCGGGCACCCCGCCCGGCTCAGCGCGTCGCGCGCACCAGCAGTTCGCGGATCGCCTCGCCCAGGGCGTCCATGCTGTCCTGCTTGCCCATCACATCGCTAACACCGGCGGCCGTCGCTTCGGCGATGAGCTTGTCATTGACATGCCCCGACACGATGGCCACGCGCAGGCCCGGGCGCATCGCACGGGCCTCTCGCGCCACATCCACCCCCGACATGCCCGGCATGTTCTGGTCGGTCACCACCAAGTCGACCGCGTCGTCCGGGTTCTCGCGCAGCCACGCCACCGCGGCCTCGCCCGACTCGAAGGTGCTGGCGCGGTAGCCCTGCTTGCGCAGCAGGCGGCCCACCAGGAACACCAGCGCCTCGTAGTCGTCGATGTAGATCACGTGCTTGCCCTGCACCACGGGCGCCGCCGTGGGCGCTGGTGCGGTGGGCGGTGCGGCGGCCTCGAGCGCGCCTTCCGAGGCCAGCGGCAGGTAGACGTCGAAACGGGCGCCTTCGCCAGGGCGGCTGTGCAGCGCGATCACGCCGCGGTGCGCCTTGACGATGCCGTGCACCACCGCCAGCCCCAGCCCGGTGCCGGCGCCGGGCGCCTTGGTGGTGAAGAAGGGTTCGAAGATGCGCTGCTGCGTGGCCTCGTCCATGCCGGGGCCGTTATCCGCCACGCTCAGGCAGGCGTAGGCGCCGCTGGCCAGGCCGCCCAGCTGCAGGCCCTGGGAGGCGTCCAGTCGCACCTCGCGCAGCGCCACGGTGATATCGCCCGCGCGGTCTTCCATGGCCTGCCAGGCGTTGGTGCACAGGTTCATCAGCACCTGCTGCATCTGGGTCGCATCGGCCAGCACCGGCAGGCCCGCCGCGGGCAGGCGCGCCACCAGCTTGAGGCCGGCGGGCAGCAGCGAACGCATCAGGCCCAGCGCCTCTTCCACCAGCGGCGTGAGTGGCTGGCGCACCATTTCCTGCGCCTGGCGGCGGCTGAAGGTGAGGATCTGCTGCACCAGCTGGCGCGCGCGGATGGCCGCGCGGTTGATCTCGGTCAGGCTTTCCTGCGCCGGGTGCTGCTCGCCCAGGTCTTCGCGCGCGAGCACCAGGTTGCCGAGGATGGCCGCCAGCAGGTTGTTGAAGTCGTGCGCCACGCCACCGGCCAGGGTGCCGATCGCTTCCATCTTCTGCGACTCGCGCAGCTGCACCTCGAGCGCGCGGTGCTGGGCCTCGGCCAGCTTGTGTTCGGTGATGTCGGTGTGCGTGCCGATCATGCGCAGCGGCTTGCCGTTCTCATCGCGCGACAGCACCATGCCGCGCGACAGCACCCACTTCCACTGGCCGTCCTTGCAGCGGATGCGCCGTTCGTTCCGGTACACCGGCGCGCGCCCCTCGAAATGCGCCTGCCGGTCGGCGAGCATCTGCGCCACGTCCTCGGGGTGGGTGCTGTTGTCCAGCTCGAACGACAGGTTGACATCGTCCGTCTCGTCGTAACCGAACATGGCCTTCATGCCGCTGGAAAAGAACTCCTCGTCGGTCACCAGGTTCCAGTCCCACACGCCGTCGCCCGCGCTCTCCAGCGCCAGCTTCCACAGCGCCTCGCTGGCGTGCAGCGCGGCCTCGGCCTCCTTGCGGTCGGTGATGTCGAGCAGCATGCCGACGCGCAGGAAACCTTTTTCGTCCTGCGACACGGCCGACGACCGGTTGCTGATCCATTTGATGGTGCCGTCGGGCAGCACGACGCGGAACTCCGTCTCCAGGTTTGACTGGCCCGCGAGAATGGCGCGCCGGTCGCGCTCCAGCATGGCCTGGTCTTCGGGGTGGAAGTACCGCGCGAGCAGCGAGGGGTTGCGCATCAGGTCCTCGGCCTCGAAGCCATAGATGTCCCGGATGCCCGCGCTCAGGAAGCGGTATTCCCGCTCGCCGTCGTGCCGCACGTAGACCGAGAAGACCGCGCCCGGCACCTGCGAGGTGATCAGGCGCAACTGCTCTTCGCTCTCCCGCAGCGCCTTCTGGTCGCCCATGCGGTCGGTGATGTCTTCCACCGTGCCCTCGTAGTAGCGCAGCGCACCGGTGGCGTCGCGCACGCCGTGCGCGTTCTCGCTGATCCAGACGCGTTCGCGCGTCTTGTGGCGGTGGATTTCAGAAATGAACCCGCGCACGAAGCCATCGCGTTCGAGCTGAATCTTGAATTCGGCGCGGCGCCGGGGGTCGACGTACCACTCCAGGGCGATGTCGTTCACCTCGTCCAGCATCTCGGCCTCGGAGGCGTAGCCGTTGAGTTGCACCAGCGCCTGGTTCGCCCGCAGCATCCGGCCTTCGGGTGAACTGCGGTAGGCCCCGATCGGCAGGAAATTGAAGAGGGTGGAAAAATCCCCATCGGTCGGGAATGGCGACTGCGTCATGCTCCGGATTGTCTCGCAAACCCCGGATTTCCACGCCTGCGGCCGTGCGCGGCAGTGGCGCGGCCGGTACAGTTGCGGGTCTTCCCCTGTGTTCAAGGAATCCCTTTGCAAGTCACCCGCATCTTGGCCGTGCGCCATGGTGAAACCGCCTGGAACCGCGACACCCGCATCCAGGGCCACACCGACATCGCCCTCAACGAACGCGGGCGCTGGCAGGCCGCCCAGCTGGCCGAGGCGCTGCGCGACGAGCCGATTGCCGCCGTGTACGCCAGCGACCTGGGCCGCGCCTTCGAGACCGCCCAGGCGGTGGCGCGCGTCAAGAACCTCACCGTCACGCCGCACCAGGGGTTGCGCGAACGCCACTTCGGCCGCTTCGAGGGCCAGACCTGGGCCGAACTGGAGCAGCGCTGGCCGGCAGAAGCCCTGGCCTGGCGCAAGCGCATGCCCGATTTCGCGCCGGCCGGGGGCGAGTCGCTCGAACAGCTGCAGCGCCGCGTGATTCCCACCGTGCTGGAACTGGCCTCGCGCCACCCGGGCGAACAGGTGCTCATGGTGGCGCACGGCGGCGTGCTGGACATGCTCTACCGGGCGGCCACGCGCGTCGAGCTCACCGCGCCCCGCAGCTGGGAACTGGCGAACACCGCCATCAACCGCCTGCTGTGGTCCCCCGAGGGCCTCAGCCTGGTCGGCTGGGGCGACACCCACCACCTGCAGACCACCGGAGCGCCGCTCGATGAACGCAGCGTTTGACCCATCCCCCACCTCGGCCTGGCAGAACGCGCATGCGCTCATCGGCCAGGACGTGGCCGACATCGACACGCCGGCGCTGGTGGTCGATCTTGACGCCATGGAACGCAATCTGGCCCACATGGCGGCCTATGCCCGGGCGCACGGCCTGCGGCTGCGGCCCCATGCCAAGATGCACAAGAGCGCCGACCTGGCGCGCCTGCAGATGGCCCACGGCGCCGTGGGCGTGTGCGTGCAGAAAACCGACGAGGCCCTGGCACTGGCCCGTGCCGGTGTGACGGACATCTACATCAGCAACGAAGTCATTGCGCTACCGAAACTGAAGCGACTGGCCGAGGCAGTTCAAGCGCTGGCAGATACCCGTTTCGCCATCGCGGTGGACAGCGCGGCCGGCGTGCTGCGGCTGGCACAGGCGCTGGAGGCGGCGGGCGTGGGCGGCGAGGAGCGCATCGACGTGTTCGTGGAGGTCGACGTCGGGCATGGCCGTTGCGGCGTGCCCCCGGGCGAGCCCGCGGTGGACCTGGCGCGGCTGATTGCCCAGCACCCGGTGCTGCGCTTCGGCGGCCTGCAGGCGTACCACGGGCAGGCGCAGCACCGGCGCGACCCGGCGGACCGCGCGAAGGCCATTGGTGAAGCCGCCTGGGCCGCCGCGCTCACGCGCGAGCGCCTGCAGGCGGCCGGCTTCACCGTGCCGCTGATCACCGGCGCCGGCACCGGCACCTTCGCGCTGGAAACGTCGAGCCGCGTCTGGGGCGAACTGCAGGCCGGCTCCTACCTGTTCATGGACGCCGACTACGCCCGCAACGAAAGCGCGCCACTGGCCCCGGTGTTCGAACACGCGCTGTTCATCAAGGCCCAGGTGATGAGCCGGGGCGCCCAGCACGCCGTGTGCGATGCCGGCCACAAGAGCCACGCCATCGACAGCGGCCTGCCGACCGTGTGGAGCCCCTCGGGCCTGGTGTTCGCCAACGGCGGGGACGAACACGGCATCCTGCGCGCCGCCCACGCAGGCCATCCCCTGCCCAACCTGGGCGACACGGTCTGGCTGGTGCCCGGGCACTGCGACCCGACTGTCAACCTGCACAACATGATGCTCGGCGTGCGCGGTGGCCTGACCGAGGGCAAGGTCGAACGGCTGTTCCGCGTGGACGCGCGCGGCGCGCTGGGCTGAGACGCCGCCCGACCCGACCGGTCAGGGCGCGAACACCACCGCGTCCAGCCCCATGGCGCGGATGCGCGCCGCCGCCTCATCGGCCTGCGCACGGCCCGCGAACGGACCGACGCGCACGCGGGTGCGGTCCCCGCTGGCGGACTCGACTTTCTGCAGGATGGCGGGAAAGCCCGCCTCGACCAGCCTGGCGTGGGCCTTCTCGGCGTTGGCGGGGTCGGCGAACAGGCCGACGTTGATGCCATGCGCCTGCAGGGCGGCCGCGGCCGGTGGGGCAGCGGCCACCTTCGGCGGCGGTGTCACCCTGGCCGGCGCGCGCGGGGCAGCGGGTGGCAGGGATGGGAGATCGACCAGCGTGGCGCGCTCGGGCGTGGGGGGCACAGCCGGCGGCGGCTCGGGCGGTGCGGCGGCCTCCACCGGCAGCGGCGGTGGCAGCACGGGCGGCGAAACGATGACTGGCGGAGGTTCGGGCGTCGGCGCGGGGGTGGGAGCCGGTTCGGCCGGCGGCGGCACGGTGGCGGCCACCGGTTGCACCACGGGCTCGGCCTCGGCCGGCGCAGGGGTGGGCGTTGCTGTCGGTTGAGGCGCTGGCGCCTCGCTGAGGGCCGCGGCCGGCACCGGCGCGGCAGGCCGCCATTCCAGGTACACCGCCACCGCGGCGGCGGCCAGCAGCAGGTTGATGGCCACCAGCACCCACAGCCGCCCCTTCGAGCTGGCCTGCTTCTCCAGTGTGGTGCAGGCCTCGCGCACGGTGCGGGCCTCGCGCACGGCGCGCGTCATGCGGCGGCGCGTGTCGGCGTGCAACAGGGCGGTGCCGTAGGCGCCGGGCAGCGCAATGCTCAACAGCAGCAGCGCCAGCAGCACGCCCCATTCCACCGACGGCGGCCACTGCAGGAAACGGCGCGCCAGCACAACCACCAGCAATGCCGCACCCTGGGCACACGCCAGGTACACCAGGGCCGCGCCCCAGAGCTGGCGGAACACCATCCAGTTCAGGGTGAGCAGGCCGGCGGCCGGGTTCCACACCGGGCTGGCGCGGCCTGCGTGGTCGAACCGGTCGAACATGGCCAGGTAGTGCGCCGTGTTCACAGGCCCCAGCGCGGCGCGGTACAGCGCAGCGGTGGCACTCTCCGGAGCGGTGGATGACGGGGGAGCGGACATGCCCGCGATTCTGGCACGGGGCATGCGGGTTGATGCCAAGGGCGCAACAGCGCGCTTGTGCCCACAATGCATGGATGCCCGCGCCCTGTCTGCCACGCCTGCTACAGCTGCCATGAGCCCCAGCCAGATCATCGTGCTGGCCACGCCGGTGTTCTTTGCCCTGATCGCGGTCGAGTACGCCATCGGCCTCAAGCGCCGGCGCAACACCTATCGGCTCGACGATGCCATCACCAGCATCGGCCTGGGCATGCTCAGCCAGATCAGCGCCGTGTTCACGCGGCTGCTGCGCGTGGGCATCTACACCGCCGTCTACTCGGCGGTGGCGATATGGCCCGACCACCCGTTCTGGACGTCCTGGATCGGCTGGCTCACGGCCCTGGTGTTCTACGACTTCTGCTACTACTGGCTGCACCGGGCCGGGCACGAAAGCGCCATCTTCTGGGCTGCGCACGTGGTGCACCACCAGAGTGAGGACTACAACCTCTCGACCGCGCTGCGCCAGACCAGCTCGGGCGCGCTGCTGGGCTGGGTGTTCTACCTGCCCATGGCCGTGGCCGGCGTGCCGCCGCTGGTGTTCGGCGTGGTCGCGCTGATCGACCTGCTCTACCAGTTCTGGGTGCACACCGAGCAGGTCGGCAAGCTGGGCTGGTTCGACCGCTGGTTCTGCAGCCCATCCAACCACCGCGTGCACCACGCGGTGAACGACCGTTATCTCGACCGCAACTACGGCGGCATCCTCATCGTCTGGGACCGCCTCTTCGGCAGCTTCAAGGAGGAAGACGAGAAGTGCGTGTACGGCACGCGCAAGCCCCTGCGCAGCTGGGACCCGCTGTGGGCCAACGGCGAGGTGTACTGGGGCCTGCTCAAGGATTCGTGGCACACCCGCCGCTGGTCCGACAAGCTGCGGGTGTGGTTCAAGCCACCGGGCTGGCGTCCCGCCGACCTGGCCGAGCGCTTTCCCTCGCCGGCGTTCGACCTGGCCGGGGTGCAGCGCTATGCGCCGCCCATGGGCCGCGGCGCCATGTGGTTCGCGGGCGTGCAGTTCGGGCTGCTGCTGGCGGGCGTGGCGGGCTTTCTGTGGTTCGCCGATGCATGGCCGCTCCCGCGCAGCGCGGTGGTGTTCACCGTGCTGCTGGTGGCGCTGTGGGCCATCGGCGCGGTGATGCAGGGTCGCATCGGCATCGGCGAGGCGCTGTTGATCGAATGCGGCGCCCTGTCCATGGGCGCCGCCGCGCTCGGCTGGCTGGAGCTGCACCGCGTCTTCAAGCCCCTGGCGATGCTGGTGGCCGTGGGCGTGGTGGTGGCGCACGCACGTTCCGCTGGCGGGCTGCGGCGCCGCGACCTGCTGCTGATCACTGCCCTCGCGTTCTCGCTGGCCGGTGATGCCTTCCTGATGTTCCCCGGCTACTTCATCCCGGGGCTGGTGTCGTTCCTCCTGGCGCACCTGGCCTACATCGCGCTGTTCCGCGAAGGCGTGCGGTGGTTCCCGAGCCGTCGCGCGCTCGTGGCCACGCTCGGCATCGGCGTGGCGATGTACGCCTTCCTCTGGCAGGGCGGCCTGCCCGTGGCCCTGCGCGGGCCGGTGGCGGCCTATGTGCTGGTGATCGCGCTGATGGCGGCGCAGGCCGTGGGCCGTGCCACGCTGCACCGCGACGGCGCGTCACTGGCCGTCGCGCTGGGTGCCGGCTTCTTCATGGTCAGCGATGCGCTGCTGGCCACGAACAGGTTCGTGTCGCCGTTGCCGATGTCGCAGGTGTGGGTGCTGGGCACCTACTACGCTGCGCAGGTGCTGATCGTGATGGGGATCAGCAGAGCTCCGCAATAGGAAACGTGAACAGCAACGCCCTCTGAGACAAACCATGCTCGGCGATTAAACTGCGCGACGGCTCCATCAATCAGTACACCGCACAGCGCAGACTCAAATGAGCAAATCTCACGAGCTCTCCAACTTCATCTGGAGCATTGCCGACCTGCTGCGCGGCCCATACCGTCCGCCACAGTACGAGCGCGTCATGCTGCCGTTGGTGGTGCTGCGTCGATTTGACTGTGTCTTGGAAAGTACCAAGCCAGCTGTCCTGGCCAAGTTTGAAGAAATCAAGAGAAAGCAGTCTGGCGAAGCGCGCGGCAGCATCCTGAACAAGGTGTCCGGCCAACGGTTTCACAACCATTCGCCGCTGAGCTTCGCCAAGCTGATGGGTGACCCCGACCACGCCCACCTGCACCTTACTTCGTACATCAACGGTTTCTCGGACAACGTCAAACGTATCTTCGAGCGGTTCGATTTTGCCAATGAAATCGAGCGCATGCGCGAGCACAACATCCTGTTTCTGGTGGTCCGCAAGTTCTGCGAGATCGACCTCCATCCCGGAGCGGTGGACAACATTGAAATGGGGCTGTTGTTTGAAGACCTGATCCGGCGCTTCAACGAACAGGCTAATGAAACGGCGGGTGACCACTTCACCCCCCGTGAGGTCATTCGCCTCATGGTCAACCTGCTCTTCATGCACGACGACGAGCTGCTGACCAAGCCGGGCACGGTGCGCAAGCTTCTGGACCCCACCTGCGGCACGGGCGGCATGCTCAGCGAAGCTCGCAACTACTTGCGCGAGCACAACCTCGGCGCCGGGCTGTGGGTATATGGGCAAGACTTCAATCCGAGGTCGTACGCCGTGGCAGCGTCTGACCTGCTCATGCGCACCGACCCCAAGGACAAGGAAACGTCCACCATCCACTTCGGCGACACGCTGATCGACGATCAGTTCCCTGGTGAGCGCTTCGACTACTTCCTGGCCAACCCACCGTTTGGCGTGGACTGGAAGCGACAACAGAAAGACGTGGTGCGCGAACACGAGAAGCTGGGCATGGTCGGCCGCTTTGGTGCTGGCACGCCGCGCGTCAACGACGGCGCCTTGCTGTTCCTGCAGCACATGGCCAGCAAGTTCGAGCCGGTGGACCCGGCGCACAACCGCCACGGTTCGCGTATGGCCATCGTGTTCAACGGATCGCCGCTTTTTACGGGCGGTGCCGGCTCGGGCGAGAGCGACATCCGTAAATGGATCATTGAAAACGACTGGCTCGAAGCCATCGTCGCCATGCCCGAGCAGATGTTCTACAACACCGGCATCGGCACCTACGTCTGGATCGTCACAAACCGCAAGGAAGAGCGGCGCAAAGGCAAGATCCACCTGATCGACGCCCGGGACCGCTGGGAACCCCTGCGGCGCAGCCTAGGCGACAAACGTCGCCAGTTCTCTGAGGCGCACATCCACGACATCGTCCGCGAGTACGGCAACGCCGAGGCCAGCGACACCAGCAAGGTCTTCGACAATGCCGATTTCGGCTACCACCGCCTCACCATTGAACGCCCGCTGCGCCTGCGTTTCCAGATCACGCTGCAAGGCAAAGAGCGCTTTCTCGATGCCTGCCCCAGCCTGCTGGACGACCTGCAGGCCATCGACGCCGCCATTGGCCGGGAAGCGTCGCTGGACTGGAGCGTCGTCTGGGACCAGGCGCAGGCCGTGCTAAAGCGCCTAGGCAGCAAGTGGCGCGCGCCGCAGGCCAAGGCGTTCCGCGACGCTTTCACCGACATTGACCCCAGCGGCCAACCCGTGGTGCTCAGCTGCACAAGCCAAAAGGTGGAATACGAAGCGGACCCCAAGCTGCGCGACTTCGAGAACGTCTCTCTCAAGCAGGACATTGACGCCTACTTCCAGCGCGAAGTCCTGCCCCATGTGCCCGACGCCTGGGTGGCCCACGACAAAACCAAGGTCGGCTACGAAATCAACTTCAACCGCCACTTCTACAAGTTCACCCCGCCGCGCCCGCTGGCCGAGATCGACGCAGACCTCAAGATCGCCGAGGCCGAAATCATCCGCCTGCTGAGCGAAATCACGGGCGGAGCGCACACCCCATGACCGCGCTGGAGCTGCTGCAAAGCCTGAACCTGCTGGACGAAACCGAGCGCATCGAGGCTAAGCGCGGCAGCGAGGCCGGCAAGTCGCTGCTGGAGACCGTGTGCGCCTTTGCCAACGAGCCCGGCCTGGGCGGCGGCTGGTTGCTGCTGGGCGTGGTGCGCGAAGACCAAGCCCTGTTCCCCAGCTACCAGGTAGAAGGCGTGCCCCAGCCCGACAAACTGTGCGCCGACCTGGCCACCCAGTGCCGCGACACCTTCAACCTGCCGGTGCGCATCGAGCTGAGCACGGAACAGGTGAACGGCCAAGCCGTGGTGGTGGCCTTTGTGCCCGAGGCGCAAGCGCAAGACAAACCCATCTTCTTCAAAGCCCAGGGCCTGCCCAAAGGCGCGCTGCGCCGCGTGGGCAGTGTGGACCAGCACTGCACCGAAGACGACCTGGCTGTGTTCTACCAAGGCCGCCAGCGTGACAGCTTTGATGCCAGCCTGGTGGCAGAAGAGCGCGGTGAAGGTGGCGAAGGCGTGTTGCCCACGCGTCGTTGCGCGGTGATCATTGACGAGGCGCACAGCTCGCAGTCGGGCGAGACGGCGACGGACTTGAAAGAAGTGCTGGGCGGGAACGTGCTGCGCGAAGAGGCCGCTCGTTACGCGGTGGACGAAGGTGCCAAAGACCTGGACGAGCTGTACCGCAGCATGGCCAAGCGCGGGCAGCAGGCCAACATCAGCTTCTTTGCCTTCACGGCGACGCCCAAGCACAAGACGCTGGCGGTGTTCGGCCGTGGCGCCGATGGCGGCGTGCAAGGCACGGGGCACGCGTTTCACCGCTACACGATGAGGCAGGCCATTGAAGAGGGCTTCATCATGGACGTGCTAGCCCACTACACCACCTACGCCACCTACTACAAGCTGGTGCGCGCCAGCGAAGACGACCCGAACGTGGAACGCAAGCAGGCGGCCAAGGCGCTGGCGCGCTTCATGCGGCTGCACCCCTACAACATCGCCCAGAAGACCGAGGTGATGGTAGAGCACTTCAACGCCGTCACGCGCCACAAGATGGGCGGCAAGGCCAAGGCGATGGTGGTGACCGGTTCGCGCCTGGAGGCGGTGCGCTACAAGCTGGCGTTCGACGCCTACATCCGCGAGAAGGGCTACGGCTGGATCAAGACGCTGGTGGCGTTCTCTGGCCAGGTGCAGGACGAACTCGTGCCGGACAAGCTGTACACCGAGTTTTCCATGAATGGCGGCATCAAGGACAGCGAGCTGCCCGAAGTGTTTGGCGGGCCGGACTACCAGGTGCTGCTGGTGGCCGAGAAGTACCAGACGGGTTTTGACCAGCCGCTGCTGCACACTATGTACGTGGACAAACGGCTGGCGGGTATTCAGGCGGTGCAGACGCTGTCGCGCTTGAACCGCATGCACCCGCTGAAGGAAGACATCTTTGTGCTGGACTTTATGAACGACCCGGACGACATCCGCCAAGCGTTCAAAGACTACTACGACGGCGCGCAGATGGGCTTAGAAGCAGAGCCGAACCAGATGTACGCCATCAAAGCCGAGCTGGACGCTAGCGCCATCTACACGCACGACGAGGTGGAACGCTTTGTGGCGGTGTACTTCAAACCCCGGCATCGGCAAAGCCCTGCGGACCACCAGGCCATGAACGCGGCGCTGGACCATGCAGTGGACCGCTTTCGCGAGCTGCAGATGAGCGACGAGGATGCTGCCGAGCTGTGGCGCGGCAAGTTGCAGGCATTCCGCAATCTGTATGCCTTCTTGTCTCAGGTCATCCCGTATCAGGACTCTGATCTGGAACGGCTGTACACCTACCTGCGCTTTCTATCGACCAAGCTGCCGCGCCGCGAGAGCGGGCCGCGCTACGACTTTGATGACGAAGTGAGGCTGGAGTACTACCGCTTGCAGAAGATCAGCGAGGGCTCGATCAGTTTGCGCGATGGCAAAGGCAACCCGCTGGACGGTCCGCGCGAAGTGGGTTCGGGTTTGCAGCGCGATGAGGAAACGCCCTTATCGCGGTTGATCGACACGCTAAACGACCGCTTTGGCACCGATTTCATCGACGCCGACCAGCTGTTCTTCGACCAGATCATCGAAGCCGCCGTGGGCGATGCCTCACTCGGCGAAGCCGCGGCGGTGAACCCGGAAGAGAAGTTCACGCTGTTGTTCTCCAGCCTGCTGCAAACCTTGTTCATCGAGCGCATGGAGCAGAACGAAGACATCTTTGCCAGGTTCATGAACGAGAAGAGCTTCCAGAACCTGGTAACGGATTGGATTTCAAAAGTTGTCTACAGCCGCTTTTCCGAACAGCGATCCTCGATTCCGTCGACAAAGTCCGCAGTGGGAGAAGGCTGATTTCCTCAAACGAGATCACCCGCCCTCGTCACTCGCTGAACAGCTCGCCGGCATTGGCGGGCGGCGCCACGCCCAGGTGCCGGTACGCCGCCAGCGTGGCGATGCGCCCGCGCGGCGTGCGCTGCAGGAAACCCTGCTGGATCAGGTATGGCTCGATCACGTCCTCGATCGTGTCGCGCTCTTCGCCAATGCTGGCCGCGATGTTGTCCAGCCCCACCGGCCCGCCGTCGAAGCGGTGGATCACGGCTTCCAGCAGCTTGCGGTCCATCAGGTCAAAGCCTTGTGGGTCGACATCAAGCATGGCCAGCGCGCGGTTGGCGATGTCCTGCGTGATGGTGCCGCTGCCCTTCACCTCCGCGAAATCGCGCACGCGGCGCAGCAGGCGGTTGGCAATGCGGGGTGTGCCGCGCGAACGGCGCGCGATCTCGAACCCGCCTTCCGGGTCCATCGGCGCGTTCAGCAAGCCGGCACTGCGCTTGACGATGCGCGCGAGCTCTTCGGCCGTGTAGAACTCCAGCCGCGCGACGATGCCGAAGCGGTCGCGCAGCGGGTTGGTGAGCATGCCCGCGCGCGTGGTCGCGCCCACCAGGGTGAAGGGCTGCAGGTCCAGCTTGATGCTGCGCGCGGCCGGGCCTTCGCCGATCATGATGTCGATCTGGTAGTCCTCCAGCGCGGGGTACAGGATTTCCTCGACGACCGGGCTGAGCCGGTGGATCTCGTCGATGAAGAGCACGTCGTTCGCTTCGAGGTTGGTCAGCAGCGCGGCCAGGTCTTTCGGTTTCTCCAGCACTGGCCCGCTGGTCTGGCGCAGGTTCACGCCGAGTTCCTGCGCAATGATGTGGCTCAGCGTCGTCTTGCCCAGCCCTGGCGGGCCGAACAGCAGCACGTGGTCCAGCGCCTCGTTGCGCTTCTTCGCCGCGCCGATGAAGATTTCCAGCTGTTCGCGCACCTTGGCCTGGCCCACGTATTCGTCGAGCAGCTTGGGGCGCAGGGCCCGCTCGATCGCCTCTTCCTTGGGCGAGGCCGGCGCGGCCGAGACCACGCGGGGCGCGGGGGTGAAGTCGTCGGTCTGGATGCTCATGGTTTCTTATTTGGCCAGGGCCTTCAAGGCCAGCTTGATGCCTTCGGCCACACCCACGTCCTTGGGCAGGGCCTTGAGCGCGGCGGTGGCGTCCTTGTCGCTGTAGCCCAGGGCCATCAGCGCCTGCTGGATGTCGCTCTGCACGTCGCTCTGGGCCGGGCCGGCGCCCGGCAGGTTCAGGTCGGCGCCGAGCTTGCCCTTGAGTTCGAGCAGCAGGCGCTCGGCGGTCTTCTTGCCGATGCCGGGCACCTTGACGATGCGCCCGCTCTCCTGCGCGCTCACCGCCTGTGCCAGGTCGGCCACGCTCATGCCCGAGAGCACCGAGAGCGCGGTGCGCGGGCCCACGCCACTGATCTTGATGAGCTGGCGAAAGGCCTCGCGCTCGGGCGCGGTGCCGAAGCCGTAGAGAATCTGCGCATCCTCGCGCACCACGAAGTGCGTGAGCAGGGCCACCTTCTCACCCGAGGCGGGCAGGTTGTAGAAGGTGCTCATGGGCACGTCCACCTCGTAACCCACGCCATGGCAGTCCAGCAGGATCTGGGGCGGGTTCTTTTCCAGCAACGTACCGGTCAACTTGCCTATCATTGGGCGGTTCTTCCTTTGTTCACGGAATTATCGGCTTGATTCTCAGACACACCTTCTCTCCACCGGACAACACGCGCATGGCGCACCTGTGCGGGCCCATGGACAGCCACATCCGCAGCATCGAGGCCGCGCTGCAGGTGAAGGTGGCGCACCGGTTCGAGCAGTTCCGCATCGAAGGGCCCAAGGCGAAGGCCACCCAGGCCCTGGAGGCGCTGCAGGCGCTGTACGAAATGGCAAAGCGGCCCATTCCGGCGGAGCAGGTGCAGCTCATGCTCAGCGGCGACACCGCGCTGGCCGAGCCCGGCGACGGCGCCCTGGCGATGCAGACGCGGCGCGGCGAGGTGCGCGGGCGCACGCCCAACCAGGCGCGCTACCTGGAGAACATGGCCACGCACGACATCACCTTCGGCATCGGCCCGGCCGGCACCGGCAAGACCTACCTGGCCGTGGCCTGCGCGGTGGACGCGCTGGAGCGCAGCGCGGTGCAGCGCATCGTGCTCACGCGCCCGGCGGTGGAGGCGGGCGAGAAACTCGGCTTCCTGCCCGGCGACCTGGGCCAGAAGGTGGACCCGTACCTGCGCCCGCTGTACGACGCACTCTACGACCTGATGGGCGCGGACAAGGTGGCCAAGGCCTTCGAGCGCCAGCAGATCGAGATCGCGCCGCTGGCCTTCATGCGCGGGCGCACGCTCAACCACGCCTTCGTGATCCTGGACGAGGCGCAGAACACCACCGTCGAGCAGATGAAGATGTTCCTCACCCGCATCGGCTTCGGTGCGAAGGCCGTGGTCACCGGCGACGTCAGCCAGATCGACCTGCCGCGCACCCAGCTCAGCGGCCTGATCGACGCCGAGCGCGTGCTCAAGCGCGTGCAGGGCATCGCCTTCACCCGTCTCTCCAGTGCCGACGTGGTGCGCCACCCGCTGGTGGCGCGCATCGTGGACGCCTACGACGCGCGACCGACCGACCGCGACGACGCCCCGGCCGCACCCGCGAAGCGCGCGCGCCGCACCGCCAACTGACCCGCCCTTCTCCATGCGCACACGCACCCTGCTCGCCAGCCTCGCCGCCGTGCTGGCCTTGAACGCCACCGCACAGGTCGCTGCCCCCGCAACGCCGGCAGTGCCGCAGCCGCAGCTGGTTTTCACCAGCCAGGCCGTGCAATACAAGTGCGATGGCGGCGGCGAGATCGAGCTGGCCTACCTGAACCTGAGCAACGGCACCACGTTCGCGGCCTTGCACCACGACAAGCGCACGGTGATGCTGCAGGGGCGCCGCGCCACCACCGGCGTGCGCTTCTTCGCGCTCGACCCGCAGTCCCGCCTGAGCTGGTACACGCAAGGCATGAAGGGCGAACTGAGTGCGATCGCGCCCGACCCGAACACGCAGGACCAGATCCTGATGGCCAACTGTTTCGCCCAGCCGGCCAAACGCTGATGGCACTCCCTTCGCTCACCCTCTCCCTGCAGTTCGGCGACCTCGCCGACGCCGCCACGCACCGCGCCGCCCTGCCCCGCCACTGGGTGGCGCGTTGCATCCGCCACGCGCTCGACGCCGACGCCGAGATCACCGTGCGCATCGTCGACGCCGAAGAAGGCCAGGCCCTCAACCGCAGCTACCGCAGCCGCGACTACGCCACCAACGTGCTCACCTTCGACTACGCCATCGAACCGGTGGTGATGGCCGACCTCGTGCTCTGCGCGCCGGTGGTGGCGCGCGAAGCCGCGGAGCTGAAGAAGCCGCTGACCCAGCACTACGCCCACCTGCTGGTGCACGGCACCCTGCACGCGCAGGGCTGGGACCA
>VFQQ010000124.1_pt1 | contig 198563 bp, 148 predicted proteins | sample 3512341 | NCBI WGS metagenome assembly VFQQ01 (sample SAMN10412373, study PRJNA504923) | tailings metagenome | isolation source: Relicate 2 Philex TSF1 revegetated site | place: Philippines: Tuba, Benguet | collected 2017-08-29 | reverse complement strand
GACCGAGCGCCGCGAGCAGTTCCGGGTAGAGCGCGAGGTATTCCTCCGGACGGAAAAGGTCGTCGTAGACCTCGCCGTCGTACACGCCCACGTCGCGGTAGTAGAGCCAGGCTCCGTAAAGGTCGTTCACAAACCGCGCCATATGGACGTGATTGCGGGTAAGGTAGGCTTGCACGTCGAAGCCGGCGGGAATGCGGTACCCGAGCGACCGGCCCGTAGTATACCAATGAACCGCCGCTGCGGGCAGATCGTTCGGGAACTGCTGGGCGACTTGCGGATACTGCGTCACGTACGCCGCGACGTCGAAATCCCCGTCGGTATAGCCCAACCCGATCCCGGTCTGAAGATAGTGCCGCCAGGCGCGATCAAGACGATCAGGCAGGCCGGCGAAGAGCGCTGCCACCGCAGGATAGCGGGTCAAGTAGGTCTCGGCCGCAAACGTCGCCGGGCGTGGCGGCAGTGGTGGCGGAGAGGCATCGCGCAGCGCCACCGAGAAAGCGCTGCCCGCGGAGATAGCGAACACATCGGTAGCCCCGGCCGGCACCGTCGTCTCGCCATTAGCCGAGAAGCCCCAGGCCACCACCGTGCCGTCAGCACGTAAGGCCAGCGAGTGTTCGTTGCCCGCGGCGATTGCGACCACGTTGCCGAGCGTCTGGGCCGCGGGCGTCGGCACGAAGGGCGAGCCCCATTCGACCACGGATCCGTCGGCCTTGAGGGCCATCGCGTGCCGGCCTCCCGCCGAGATCGCGATCACGTTGGCAACGCTCGCGGGAACGGTCGTCTGGCCATAAGGAGCATAACCCCAGGCCACCACCGTGCCATCGTCCTTCAACGCAAGCGAGTAGTCGGCCGCGGCGGAAATTGCCACGACGCGATTCAAGCCCGGGGGCACCGTCCAAGAGGCGGTCGATCCAAGACCGACAAAGCCCCAGGCCCAAACGGTGCCGTCAGACTTCAACGCGATCGAGTGCCGTGTGCCGGCAGCGACGGCAACCACCCCGGACAGCTCCCCCATGATGCCGCGCCCGGATGTATTCGTCTCGACGACAGCGCCACCCGACCGGAGCACGACATTGATGCGGTAATCCGCGTCAAGTGCCACCGCATTGGCCACACTGGCCGGTATATCGGTGTATCCGCCCCAGGACTGCAGAACACCTTCCCCGCGCAACATGAAGACGTGATCGGTCCCCGCCACGAGGTACCGGCCGTCCGTAACCGATGCGGGCACGGCCAGTTGTCCATCATTGCCCCAACCCCAGCCCACAAACTGGCTTTCGCCGCCCGTCACGTTCACGAAAAACGGCACACTGTGACGAAGGCCGGCATTGTTGGTCGCCGTCACATAGTACGAGCCCGTGTCCTTGAGCCGGGCATTCGCGATCGAGAGCGTACTGCCGGTCGCCCCGGGGATCGGGACGCCGTTGCGCCTCCATTGGTACGTGACCGCACCGCTCGCACTGAAGGTGCCGACCGAGAGATTGAGCGTGCCTCCGCGCGCGACGTTGAAGTGGCCCTGCGGCTGCGAAACGATCACGGGAGCGCCCGCCACCACCGTCAATTGCAGATTCGCGGTCGCCGATCCCGCAGGGTTTGTCGCCCCGATCGTGATCGCGTAGGAACCGGCCGTTGTCACGCTGCCCGTGATGACGCCCGTCGACGGATTGAGGGTGAGTCCGGCAGGCAGGTTGGAGGCTTGGAAGGAGGTCGGCGAATTGGACGCCACGATCGTGTACGAAATCGGTTCGCCCACGCCAGCCGACAGGGTCGTGGCGCTTGTGATCACCGGCGCGGCCAACACAAACACCGACCCCTCGAGCGTGAACTGACCGATGCTTCCATAGGCCGAGTAACCGCCGCCGGCGGGATTGCCCCGGCCGGTGCCGCGCACGCTCAGATAATAGGTACCCGCGACGACTTGGTGCGAAATGAAGGCCGTCAGCTGGTTCTCGGGATTGGCCGAGGCGAGCACGTTGCCACCCGCATCGCGCAGTTCGAGGAACGTATCGAGGTTCGGCCCCTGCGAGGCCGGCTTGGCCGTGACGGCAACCGTGGAAGCAGGCACCGAGAAGACATAATAATCGGTGTCCTCGGACGACTCGATCACCCCATGTTGAGCGATGGCTCCACCGGAGAAAGTCAACGTCGCCGCCGCCTCCCTGGAGTTGCCGGCGGTGTCGGCCGCAAAGCCAACGTTGTTGAACGCCTCGGTCTCGAAGGTCGGGGCCAGGCCGGCAATGATGGCGATGTCGTCCTCGGTGTTGTTGGCTTCCGCATACTCGCCCTTGCTCCATTGCGTCAGCGCCGCGTAGTACGACTCTCCCATGATCGGCGCCCAGGTCGCGTCGCCTTTGTAGTAGTCTTCAGCCGGAGACTTTCGCCCGTCGTGACGCAGGCCCAGCGTGTGTCCAAGCTCATGCGACACCGCCTCGGCCACCCCCGTCACGCTGGTGTTGAAGACGAAGGCCGGCATGTCGCTCGACCATCCCGGGGAACCCGCGCGCGAGAACGAATCGAGGTAGGCAATGCCTCCACCGCCACCGTTCCACTCGCTCGTCGGCGTAATGATCACCCGCATGCGCCGGCCCACCGGCGCGTTCTGATAGCGGGAGAGCGTGGTCGTCACATCGATGTTGAACGGACTGTAATCCTCGGCCACCCGGCGCCAGACTTGCTCGATCTGCGACGGGCTGAGGTTGGACGGGGCCGCGTTGATGACGTTGCCCTCGTTCCAGTCGGGATCCTGGACGGTCTCGCCGTCGAAATCGAGGTACAGCACCGCCGTCGCCCCCGGGCGGCTGCTCATCTCCGGGGGCGCCCCGAGCGGTTGCGAAGGCATCGGCACCGCCGACTCTTCGGGCGCTCGCGGCAGGTTAAGGCAGATCAACTCGCCCAGCCAGCGTTCCTGCATGCGTAAGCGCCCGTCGTCGACCGTGGACAAAACGTAGGCCAGCTCGCGCTCGCGCAGGAAAATGCGACCGACCCACTGCGCCCCCGCTTCCGAGAGCGAAAAGCTGCCGCCCCCGGTGAGCGAACCGCCGATGCGCACCTGACCGGAGGGATCCACCAGGGAAAGGTTGACCACCCCCTCCACCTGCTCGCCCGAGGGCAACGGGAAGGACACCCGGTCACCCCGGACCAGATCGCCGAGCGACGGCGCCAACCGTTCGTACTCCGCCGTCCGTCCGCCCACCGGTCGCTTCTGGATCAACGCCACCCGCGTCGCCACGGAGGTCGGCTCCAGGGCTTCGCCCGCGACCGTCCCCACCTGACGCCAAAGCGCGGTCGCCGGACCTTCAGATTGCCCAACCGGTTCTTCTGCCGACGCGTCCCCGCGCAGCCCAACCGGCGAAACCGCCGCCCCAGCCGGCGCATGCTCGCTCGTTACCTGCTCGGTCTTCGCGTCGTCGCCTTGACGATACCCTTGCCGAACAACCAGCAGTCCGGCGATCGCCAGAACCAACACGCCAAGGACCGTATTTCGGACGGAGGATCGCTTTTTCATGAGGCTACCAGAGAACGATTGGCAACGAAACGCGGCCGATTCGCCACGTCAACCTCGCGGGTGAGGTCGGAGCGATCGCCGATCTTCAAGGCGCAGCCCGGCTCGCAACCGCGTTTGGAAAGCGCACCTTCGGGCAGGCCTCATGAAACGCCTGCGCTGCACCCCCACGCTCCAAGACGGCCCTCCGGCGAATCCCACGATGCATCACGTGGAAATTCGCCCGAGTGTATTCGATCCTCAGCATCCTCGCCGTCGCCTCGCAGCCATCGACGTCCGCTCTCGCGCCGTAACCCCAACCTGAAGTTGCACATATCTGCCCTCCTCTGCCGGATCGACCGGCCGGACCGGACAAAACGAGGCAGCATCCTGGGAACGCCGACGTCCTCGTCGGCATCCGGATCGAGGCCAGTGGGGACAACGACGTTCTCGGGACAATCCAAGAAGCTTCGAAGAACCCAAAAGAATCGTTCTAACCTGGCCATTCGAGCTAACTATATCAATGGTTAATCATTGACCCCTTTGGATTGGCCCCATCCTTCGTAGAGGAACCGGGTCTCCTTGGCCGCCGTCCACACCGAATTGTTCAAGGTAAAGGCGGTAGAACCGAGTGCGTCAGGCCGAGTGTCGTTGTATCTGGAGTCGAGCGCCTTCTACAGACGGCAAAATACAACGATACTCGGCCCGACCCCATCAGCTCGACTCTACCGGACAGGAACGAAGTGGAGGGAGGAAGCAGACGGCGTGACAGATCGCGCGCAGGCGAGTTTTGCGAGCCGAGCACGGGCTGGCGCGACGTGTGCCGCTTGGGTCAAATGCTAACCAATATCGAACCACATCTTTAAGCCGAAGCATATAGCAAACCCAATCGTGGTCGCATAACCAATGACGTTTGCCCTGACAAACCATCGATGACTTACTCGTTCGATCAGATCATCTATAAAAAAAAACAGCAACGCCCCAAGTGCGACAAACGACCAATCTGCCCATTGCGGGTATTTGCCACCCAAGACAAACCATCCAGCCAGTCCAAAAATTGTTGCGACCCCGAAGTAGATTCCTGCCTTACTTACAATTTTCGTCATATTTCGATTGGAGGTCTTTCACCATTGAGTGGTTCCCTCTTATATTTAACGACATTTGCGTTGATGCTGCGTCCAAGACTGCATTGCCCCTTTCAATCGTTTTCTCGGCATAACCGGCAGCGTCTAGAAGTGCTGCACTCAATAGCGCGTCACCAGCCAATAGACGCACCCCTTCAGTGGCAGCTCGGCCACCACCTTGAAACGCGAACGTCTGAAAAGCTGCATGATCATGATCACGTATAACCTGCTGAGGATCCCAAGAAGTACCGGTCCATCCCGGTCCGCGAGCGGCATAATCATCGCCATAGTCGAGAATTTCCCCTGACCTTCCAGCTACAGCACTTCGCCCGCTCTTGATTGCTCGTTGATAGATCGAGCGCACGGCAGTTCCAAAACTCGCCACGGAGAAAGTTTGTCCGACGTAAGACAACGCGATAAGGTTCTTATAACCCTTTCTGTATTCATCGAAGTCGCTAATCATTTTACCTGTTTCTGAGAGAAGATTGTTTATGATTCCTATTAATTGCCCACAGCGTTCATCGTCCCACTTCGCTTCACTGTTTGGGGCTTTGTTCTCATCGCCGCCTTTACCCTCAGTATTGCCGTTAGTGTTTGTCTCACCGGTTCCAGTTGAGCCGGTATTCCCAGCGAAAGACCCGCCAACATCTTCCTCTTGCTCGTCCTCGCGATTGAAGAAAGAGCCATCCAAGTCGGATGTAGGATTATACATATCTTCGGGATCGCAATAGTACCCCAGACCATAGATGCCCCATCCCCAATTCTGGCAATGGCCGTACCCCGGGCTCCCGGGTCCGTCGTTCTCCAGCCCAAGATAGTCCCATCCGTTCACCCCGTTGTTGCGCACGAACGCGTACAGGTTCAGCCCGCCGCGCTCGCCAATCGGGTCGCGGTTGATGAACCGGCCCATCGAGGGGCTGTAGTAGCGCAGGCCGTAGTAAATCAGGCCGGTTTCCAAGTCGGTGTACTTGGTCGAGAACCGGAAGGGATTCTTGTCCTTGTACTCGCCGTGCTCCCGGAGGGTGCGGCCGAAGGCGTCGTACTCGTAGGAGACCGCGATTGCTCCGTTCGACGCCTTGATCATCGCGTGCACGTTGCCATTCGTGTCGTAGGCCGGCAAGTACCTTTCGGAGCCATCCTGGATCATCAGCAATCCGCCCACTCCACCCGCGCCCTGCATGGTGCCCGAGAGGTCCTTGCCCCAGAGGAAATGCCGCGTCGCGACCGCCGAGGGGAAGTTGCCTCCGTTGTAATTGCCCGCGTACTCCGCGATCAGGTTCCAGCCTTCGTAGAGGAACCGGGTCTCCTTAACCGCCGTCCACACCGAATTGCTCAAGGTAAAGGCCACCTTGCCCACGCGACGCCCGAGGTAGTCGTACGCAAAGTCGAAGCGCTGACCGGGGACGCCGGCACTGAGCGCCGCCGCCCGCGTTTCCATCGACCTGAGGCGGTTCTCGGCGTCGTAGGTGTAGGTCCACCGTCCGTCGTCGGTCAGGTTGCCGTCTTCGTCATACTCGAACACTTCCTCGGTCTTGGGTACGAAAGCCGGCATCGATTTGTTTGGGCCGATTCCATCCGCAATGGTCAGATCGTCGTAAGCCGCAGTCGATCCGTTTGCCATCGGGTGCTTCTTGAAGAAATGCCCGCCCTGGGCCACCACGCCGGCCGACGACCCGTTCACCGTCACCGTCGCCCCGGTCGAGGCGATCAAGGCCACGTCAAAGTAACCCGGCACCGTGCGGCTCGTGTAGCGGTTCAACTCATCCCGCGCGTAGGTGGCCGTGTCGCCGTTGTGGGTCGCACTGGTGCGGTTCCCCATGTTGTCGTACAGGTACGAATCGTCGCGGCCCGCGATCACCGTGCTCGACCAGCCATCGAAGGTCTTTTCGAGCACCACCTCTGAGCGTTCGTTGTAGCCGTACTGCGTGACCGGATTGCCGCTCGGGAAATGAGCGAACATCTCGCCCCATTTGGCGCTGTACCACAGGCGGCCCATCGTGTCGAAGATCTGGAAGAAGACGGCCTTCTCCTGTCCCGAGATCGTCGTCGAACTGTACTGAAAGAGATCGCGGTGGGCGTCATAGGCCCGATGGGTGCCGTACCCGCTGACCGTTTCACCGACGCCTTGGGTCAGGTGCGAGTTGGCCACGTAGGCGTAGTCGAACTTCCGATCGACGGTGCCCGGATTGGAGTTGGGCACGATTGAGGCAATGTTCGTCAGGCGTCCGTCGGCACCGTAGGTATAGTCGACCTTGAACTCCTCGGTATTGGACGAACTGAGAATCCGGTAGAAATCGGTGCGACCCTTGCCGCCGCCGGAGGTTTCCAGCGTGTAGTGCAATTTGCGTCCCTCGAAATACGACGTCAGGATTTCCTCGACGAGTTTCCCGCAGAGACAGTGGTTGAGCGTGCGGGAGCCGGTGAGCGTATCGGCCACCGTGGCCATCTGCCCGAAGCGGTTGTAGGTATACGTGAGATCGGGCGTGCTGTCGGAGTAGTCGACCGACGTGAGCTCCCCCGTGTTGCCGTCGTAGCCGTAGGTGGTCTGGACGCCGCGAGCCCAGGTCCGCGTGTGAGTCTGCCCAGCCACGGTGTAGGTGTACACCACCGCCTCGTCTTTGGCGTCGATCTTCCGCTCGAGCAGGTTAGTGGCGGGATGGTACACCCACTCGGTCGTGTCGGCGGCGCCCGTACTCGTGCCGGGGTTACCTTGCGTGCCGGGCCACGCAGCGACGTTCCAGCCGGTGCCGGCCCGGAAAGTCTTCATTTCGATCTGCTGCCCCGAACCGTTGTAGACGTACTCCACCGGATTGGTGATCGGGCCCCACTCGCGGATCTTTCGTCCGACGCCGTCGTACTCGAAGTAAGCGAAGTTCCCGAGCACGTTGCGCACGCTCTTGACGCGGCCGGACGGGTAATACTCGAAGGTTCGCTGCCGCTGGTTGGGATCGCCCGAGGCCAGATCGAAGGGATCGCGGATATGGTACACGAGATTGGAATGCGGATAGAAGGTGGTGACTGAGGCTCCCTTGCGGGGATCGACCTTCTTGTAGGGGCGGGCCAGGCCGTCGTACTCGGTCCGCTGCACGACGCCGGCCGTGTCGCGGGCGGCGACGGCCAGTCCGTTCTGAATCAAATATTGCTCGGCGATGTTCGAGTCGGATTTCACGACATTCCGTGTCACCCGCTTGTTGGTTCGGTCCACCTCGTACCAGTCCATGGTGAGGTTGCCGAAAACGTCGTACGTGTGGGTGATCTTGCGGGTCGCGCCAGTAATGCCCGAGACGCGTTCGTAAACGGTGCCAAGGACGCTGTGCGTCGGGCTGTTGTTCGTGGCATAGACGCCCACTTCGGTTTTCAGCCACCAGTTGGTGCCGTCGGAGTGAAAGACGTTGGCGTAGGTCTTGAAGCGGTCCGAGCTGTTCGGATCGAGCCAGTTGTTCGCGTTGAGATCGAGGCCTTCGCTGATCCGTTCGCCCAGCGTGTTGTAATGATACAAGGTCGGCGCTGAGCCCGGCTGGGTTATCTTCCAGAGGCGCCCTTTGTTGTCGTAGTGCCAGGTCTTGGCCCAGTTGTTGCCGTCCCAGCGCGGGGTCCATTCCTGAACCTTGCGTCCCAGCCAGTCCCAGTTGCCATCGTTCCAGGCGGCGGTGTTCCCGCCGAGGACGGTGCGCTTCCGACGCTGCCCGTTGCTGTCGACCCAGTAGGTGTAGTCTTCGGCGACGGCGCCATTGCCGCTCACCTTGAAGACCTGCCCGTCGGGGAAGGATTCGGAGACGCGGGTGGCGCCGCCCGGCAAGGTGGTGGTCACCTTGCGACCGCCCAAGTCGTAGGCAAACTGCGTGGTGAGACTCAAGGCCGCGTCGGCGTATTCCTGCTTCGAGACCACGCGACCGGCGCGGTCATGCCGCGTCGTGGTCTTCAGCGACAGCGAACCATCGGTGACGGTTTCGACGACCACGAGGCCGGTGGCGTCGGTCTGGTAAAGATAGCTGGAGACAAGGTCCCCCTGCGCCGGGTGCGTGTAGCCATTGATCGTCCAGGACGACGCGCCCTTCTTGGTGCGCGTCACGACGCGGCCCAGGCTGTCGTACACGAACTCGGTGAGGACGCCGTCCGCCCCGGTCACGCTCGCCACACGACCGTCCACGTAGGTGTAGGAAACCTGGGCGCCATTGCTCGCCACTCTCTCCGTCAAGCGACCCTGCGCATCGTAGGTGAAATCCTCGAAGGCGACGGGAGCAGACGTGAAGTTGCCCGAACCGACATAGATGTAGGTCTCGGTTCGGAGAACGTTGCCGGCGCGGTCGAAGATCCTGGCGTTGAGCACCGACTTGTTCGGGATGAGGTACGCGAGGTTGAAAGACTGGCCGCCCCACGTCGATACGAACTGCGCACCGGTGCCATCCGTCGTGGCGAGAATGACCAACTCCCGGTGATGATAATCTCCGTGAGTGACGGTGAAGACCTTCGACGACGGGTTGTAGGTGCCATTCGCTCGACTGAACACGACGCGAGCGTCGTCGGGATTTTTTTGGTCAAGCGGCAGAAACGGTTCGTCGAAGCCGGCGTCGCCGCGGAAGCGCTCGATGTAGGAGGTCTGAAAGTTGGTGTTGTCGCCGTAGGCCTTGATCGTCGTGTGCTCGCGAGGCCAGCCCGACCCGGTGATGTCGCCATGGGTCCACTCGGTCCGCCCGGTGGTGACGCCGCCGATCTCTTCGGTTCGCACCGAAGGCCGGGTGTGACGGCCGGACCAACCGGCGACGTAGTCGAACGTCGTGACAACGCCGTCGGTCGGATTCGCCAAGGCGCTGTCCTTGTAAGGCTGAACCTGCTTGTACAACTGGCCGCGCCGATTCCAGTCGTCGTAATACTCGAACGTCACCCAGCCACCCGTCGGTCCAACGATCGACTTCACCCGGCGATAGTTGCCGCGATGGAGTTCGTTGGACGTGTTCGGCGGCGTTTCGTGGTAGGCGTATTGGGTGGTCAGCTGGGCCGAGTCGGGATCAGCGACCACCTGGGTCAGGGCCTCGGCGCCCCAGGGCTTGGCCTGATAGACGAACTTGGTTTTGGCGAGGGGGTCGTTCGAGCCCGGATGCGACACGGTGACCACGTTCTCGCGCGTACTGCCGCTCTTCATGCTCACGTGCTCCGTCACGCGCTCCCAGGTGTCGGTACCGCTGACGTGCTTCCCCTCGTTAAGGATCCACTTGTAGGTCCCGGAGGAGATCGATCCGCTGTCGAGGCGGAGCCACCAAACCCGGGACAAACCGCCCTCCGTGTCGACGATCCGCAGCTGATTGGCCGCGGGAGAAGCCACCCGGATCGTCTTGGAGTAGGCGCCGCTGAAGGTGAACATGGAGCCGTTCCACGAAGCGTGACTTTGCGGATAGATCCGGATCTCGTATCCGTTCGTCTGGTCGACGAAATCGGCCACCCCGATCGGGGTCCCGATCTGCCGAATACGCTGGTTCGATGGACCGTCACGCACCACGTAGATTTCCCCGTAGTTTCCCGGCGGGGCGTAGTGGAGGCGGTCCCGGCTGTCGATGGGCGGTTCGGGCGAAACCGGCGAAAGGTGCAGCTCCTTGAACAGCACGCGGCCGGCACTGCGGCCTCCCACTTTGAGTCCGCCCAAACCCATTTCCCACGTGACGGAGTCGCCCACCTGGAGCCCGGTGAACGCCCCCATTTCCATACGTCCGTCGTTGGCAATGGGGCGTAGTTCGAAGGTCGCCCATTCGTCGAAACTGGCGCCCATCCCGTGGAACGACATCAGGTTGGTGGGCTGGCCGTCGATGTAGATCGCGTAGCCATCGGGGGCGTTGAAACTGGCCCAGAAGTCGGAGGCATTGACCCCGGAGCACCGGACTTGATATTGCTTGCGCGGACGCAGCCAGACGAGTTCGACACTGGCCTCGCCTGACGTGTTGCGCCAACTCCAGGGACCGCCGGTTTCGCTGTAGATGACAACCATCGCTTCGCCGGTGCCGGAGAGCTGTACCTTGCCGGAGTAAGTGACCGGCAAGGTGTAGGGTACGGGGGCAACCGCCCGAAGAGACGCGACGCTGGCGAGAAGAAGGAGGGGAAGGAGAACGTACTTCATGGGGAGGGCGCAGCCGATTTACCGTTGGTTCAGGGCCTTGACGGCCGCCTCGATGCGGGGCGCGTGCACGCCTCTAACACTGGGCGGCGATGCGATCTCCAGCGGGCGATAGGCGGTGATCGCCAAGGGCCGCACTGGTTCGCCGGCCGGGTCGGACTCGCCGTGAGTACCGCGACCCGTTGCTCCCCCCTTCCCGGCGTCATCGGCGCCGGAAGACAGGACGTCACGAGCGGTGGCGGCAGCCGCCTCGTCGAGCAAACTCTGCCCGAAGCCTCCTTCGGCAACCGCAAGGGTCACGACTGTGCGGTCCAGGTCCAACCGAACATTCCGACCGCTCGAGAGAACCACGCGCACGGCCGGTTCGTGTGGCTTGGGAACCTCGACGCGTCCGCCTCCGACCTCGAGGAACACGCCGGATTCATGCCGTCCAAAAACGATGCGTACGGGTTCGACGGGCCGCCCGTCTGGCCCGAGGTCACCGGAAACGTATCGAACGACGGGTTCGCCGTCGTCGGCTAGGAGCACCGCGGCCGCGCGCTGTCCGTCGCGGGCCAGCACGAGGGCGGACGACCCCAGTTCCACCAAGGTCCAGTCTTCGGGAGCGGTCGAGAAGACGGGGCGGGCGACGATCTCGAGCGAAACGCGGTCGGCCGAGAAATCCCGCTGCAACTGCGCCTCGGCGGGCAGCGACAAGGGCTCGCGACCGAGCTCCGAGGGGAGTGCCCCGCTCAAGGACCAACGGTTCACCGTCAGTTCGTTGAGTGGCAGGACGAGTTCTGCGGCAATACAAGGTACACCGGCAGCAAGAAAGGTAACGAAGGCAACAACGCGGTTCATCAGGAATCCTCCTTAGTTGCGGGCATTCGCCCGGCTGTGCTCGGCATGCGCACTCAGCGCGGCATCGCGCTGCCGCACCAAAGCCTTGTTGTCCGGCTGGAGCCGGATCGCTTCGGCAAAATCGTCGCGGGCTTCCGCCGGCTTGCCGAGATAGTTGGCGCGAATCAGTGCACGGTTGCGAAGGAAGATGGCGCGCGCCCCGGCCGTACGCTCATCGGACCGCGCCGAGGACAGGGCCGCCCCAAACTCCGCCTCTGCCGCGCGAAAGAAGACCTCCGCTTCCGCCGGCCGGCCACGAGCGAGAAGGCGATGGGCCACGTCGAGCGAGGCGAGCGCGAGTTCCCCGGAAGCGCCCAAACCCAAGGTGTCGGCCGGTCCGGTTTCCGGCAGCGCGGCGAGCGCCTCCGCCGCGGAGATCCTGCCGGCGACAACCTCCCCGGCAAGTTTCTCGCGCGCCTGCGTGGCCTCCAGCAAGGCCGTGCGGCCGGAGGGCTTGCCGTCGGGTCGAACGGACGGATCGGCATCCGCACCGGTTTCGGCGCCGGAAAGCGAATGTGTCCAAAGTATCGATACAAGTGCGCAGACGGCGAGAGGCGTGGAATTCATGGGCGGAGGGTTCGTTTCGGGGCGACCGGCGACAGACCGGTCGCGAAAGCGACCCTGTTCCACCCGAACAGAACGCAGGCGCAAAGCCCTCCGATTACCGAAAACGCAGCAGCGGCCTACTGCGAATTAAGTAGAGTTTGTAAAAGCTCCGGCCATCACAGCCGGCCTGCCTCGACGAGACCGTGCGGCGTAAGCCGAGGGGCAGCCGGCACGAATCACTCCACGCGCCCCCGGCCGGGAGAGTCCCCGCCGCTGGGCTTCGAACACGAGTTCGACCCGTGTGCGCAGTGACAGCTTCTTCATGATCCGCTGGCGATGGGACTGGACCGTCAGCCGCGCCATCCCAAGGCGCGTTCCCACCGTGTCGTCGTCGGCTCCGTCCGCCATAGCCGAGAAAACGATCATTTCGGTGGGAGACAGAACGAGGTCGAGCGGCGTTCGGTCCTGCACGGCGCGTCGCCGGGCTTCGCGCAAGGTGGAGCTGCGATAGCCACCCCCGTCGAGCAAGTGGAGTACGGCGGTGGGCAGGCGCTCGAGCGGGTCGACGGAAAAATCGAAGTAGGAATCCGTGGTTTCCGAAGCCAGTCGCAGGCAACTCCACTCAGTAAGCGAATCGGCGATCAACAGGCATCGACGCGCGTAGCCAAGTGCGGAGATCCGTTCGATGAGATCGAGTCCGTCGACGTCGACCGGATGCTGATCGACGATGACGAGGGTCGCAGGGCGGGCGGCGAGCGCCTCAAGCGCGGAAGCACCCGTCGCAAAGCACGCCGTGCGAGCGACACGCGAGACGGATGCGAGCGCTTGACCGAGCACATTCCCGATGAAGCCTGCGCTGCAGATAACGACGGAATCGAGCGCTACCCTTTCCAGAGGAGGCACACTCGAACCGACGCCGATACTGGTCGGTTCAATTACCCCATATGAAAACCCTGCGGGGCCGGAGACCGCTGCGTATTAGCTTGGTGAATGCAACCTCCGGCGGACAACGAATCGAAAGGGGGGGGAGCAAACGAATGGCAGTTCGTTCATCGCGCCGCGAAAGCAATCTGCAATGTTGGCCAAACGAAAGCTTTTTTCTGTGCGAAGTTCTCCGAAGGCTGCCTCTACGGCAGATGCCTCGCCGTCGTCCGCAAGCTCAAGCCCGCCGTCGCCAACGTAGCCTGAGTCGACTCATCCAGTCGGCACCTCAACGGTTTCGACGCCACAATCCGTTTCGCGACAAAGGTTGCCGATGGCGGACACGAGCCCTTAAATCCCCCTACCCTGCCCTTCCGCACCCTCGGCTTCGCGCCGGGGGCACCCAGCCCGCTTTCTTTCGTCCATCATGCTTCTCCCTCCCGGCGCGTTTCGCCGTTGTCTTGTTGCCTCCCTGCTCCCGCTTGGATTCTGCGCCGCCCGGGCCGCCGAACCCATCGATTTCGGGCGCGACGTACGGCCCATCCTCGCGGACAACTGTTTTCATTGCCATGGACAGGACGCCGAGACGCGCAAGGGGCGGCTGCGGCTCGACACGGCCGAGGGGCAGAAGAAACCGGGCGTGATCGCCCCGGGCGATCCGGACGAGAGCGACCTCATCCTGCGCATCCTCTCCCCCTACGAGGACGAGGTCATGCCTCCGCCGGACTCCCATCGCACGCTGACCGACGAACAGCGCCAGATCCTCGTGCGCTGGGTGCGCGAGGGCGCGCCCTTTACCGAACATTGGTCCTTCACGCCACCCGTGAAACCCGCCCTTCCAACCGTGCGCGCAACGGCCTGGCCCCGGCGGCCGCTCGACCGCTTCATCCTCGCACGCCTCGAACGCGAGGGCCTTTCGCCGGCCCCCGAGGCCCGGCGCGAACATTGGTTGCGCCGTGTCAGCCTCGACCTCACCGGTCTGCCGCCGAGCCTGGTCGAACTCGACTCCTTCCTCGCCGACACCGCCCCGGACGCCTACGAGCGCGTCGTCGACCGCCTGCTGGCCTCCCCGCGCTTCGGCGAACGCATGGCCGCCGACTGGCTCGACCTCGCCCGCTACGCCGACACCCACGGTTATCAGATGGACCGCCCCCGCCCGATGTGGCCTTACCGCGACTGGGTCGTCGACGCCTTCAACCGCAACCTGCCCTACGACCTTTTTCTCACCGAGCAGCTCGCCGGCGACCTCCTGCCCGCTGCCTCGCGCGACCAGCGCCTCGCCACCGCCTTCAACCGGCTGCACGCCCAGAACGAGGAGGGCGGCATCGTCGACGAGGAGTACCGCGTCGCCTACGTCAACGACCGCGTCACCACCTACGGCACCGCCGTGCTCGGGATGACCCTCGACTGCACGCGCTGCCACGACCACAAGTACGACCCGCTCACGCAGCGCGACTTCTACTCCCTCGCCGCCTTCTTCCAGAACATCGACGAGGCCGGGGCCATTTCGTACAAGGGTTTCTCGGACATCATGCCGCCTCCGGTGCTGAAGCTGCCGGACGCCGATGCCGAGCGCCAGCTCGCACACCTGCAGCAAGCCATCGCCGCCCAGGAACAGACCGTGCAGGTCTTGCAGGCCGCCACCGCCACCGACTTCGAGGCCTGGCTCGCGAGCCGCCCGCCTCAGCCTCCCGCGCCCGACGGGCTCGTCGCGGCCCTCGATTTCGAGTGCCTCGAAACCGTGTACGAAACCGACGAGAAAACCGGCGAGTCCCGTCCGCGCCACGTCATCGTAAACGACGCCGCCCCCGGCGCCCCCGCCCGGCTTGTCGAGCGCCCGGCCTTCGTCGACGGCCCGCGTGGCCAGGCCGCCGTCCTCGACGGCGAGAACGGCTTCGCGCTCCACGACCTGCCCACTTTCACGCGCGGCGACGCGTTCTCTTTCGCCCTCTGGATCCGCCCCGCCGCACCGGCGCCGCGCGCGGTCGTCTTTCACCGCAGCCTCGCCTACACCGACGCCGGCAGCCGCGGCTACGAACTCGTGCTCGAAGAGGGGCGCGCCGCCTTCGCCCTGCACCGCCACTGGCCGGGCGACTCCCTTAAGATCGTCAGCCGCGAACCGCTCACGCCGGGCAAGTGGACCCACGTCGCGATCACCTACAACGGCTCGAGCAAGGCCGCCGGCGCACGGCTCTACCTCGACGGCCGCCTGGCCGCGACCGAGACGGTACGCGACAAGCTCGCCGGCGACATCACCTACGACCGCGAGAAGCAACCTCCGCTCTTGATCGGCCACCGTTTCCGCGATGCCGGTTTCAAGGACGGCGCCGTCGACGACTTCCGCGTGTACTCCGGCGAACTCTCCTCCCTCGAGGCAGCCCACCTCGCCGGCCGCGATGAGATCGCGGTCGCCTGGCGCACGCCGGTGGCCAGCCTCACCGCCGACCAGCGCACCGCGCTCCGTTCCCACTACGTCGGACGCGTCGCGCCGGGCGTCCGCGCCGGTCTCGACCGGCTGGCTGCGTTGCGTCGCGACTACGTGCGACGCCACGACGCCGTGCCCGAGGTCATGGTCATGGAGGAGATGCCCGCGCCGCGCCCGGCCTACATCCTCAAGCGCGGCGAATACGCCCTGCGCGGCGACGTAGTCGGCCCCGACACGCCCGGCATCCTGCCCGCCTTCCCCGCCGACCTGCCGCGCAACCGCCTCGGGCTCGCCCGGTGGTCGACCTCGCCCGAGAACCCGCTGACCGCCCGCGTCGCCGTCAACCGTCTCTGGCAGCAGATGTTCGAACGCGGCCTCGTGGAGACGTCCGACAACTTCGGCGCCACCGGCGCCGTGCCCACGCATCCGGAGCTGCTCGACTGGCTGGCCGTCACGTTCGTCGAGGGCGGCTGGGACACCAAGGCCCTGCTTCGCGAGATCGCCCTTTCGGCCACCTACCGCCAGTCGAGCCGCGCCGATGAGGCCCTGCGCGCGCGCGACCCGCAGAACCTCCTGCTCGCCCGCGCGCCTGCCCGCCGCCTCACCGCCGAGATGCTGCGCGACCAGGCCCTCTTTGCCGCCGGCCTGCTCGTCGAGAAACGCGGCGGACCGCCGGTGAAACCCTACCAGCCGCCCGGACTCTGGGAGGAGATCGCCATGGGGCGTCCGAAGTACGAACAGGACACCGGCGAGGACCTGTATCGACGCAGTCTCTACACCTTCCTCAAGCGCACCGTGCCGCCTCCGGCCATGACGACCTTCGACGCCACCGACCGCGCCACCTGCACGGTGCGCCGCCAGGCCACCAGCACTCCTCTCCAGGCCCTCGTCCTGCTCAACGATCCCCAGCAGCTCGAGGCCGCGCGTTTCCTTGGCGCGCGCATGCTCACCGAGGTCGGCGCGGACCCGCGCGCGCAGGCGGCCCACGGCTTCCAGCTGCTCGCCGGCCGCGCCCCCACGCCGGCCGAGACCGACGTCCTCGCGCGTGCCCTCGCCGAACAGGAAGCCGTCTTTGCCGAACACCCGGCCGAAGCCGAGGCCTTGCTCTCCGTCGGCGAGTCCCGCGTAACCGCCCCGCTCCCGCCGGCCCGATTGGCCGCCGCCACGATGGTCGCGAGCCTGCTGCTCAACCACGACGAAGTCGTCTTCAGGCGCTGACAAGGACCGGTCATGTATTCTCACGCACACTACACCCAAGGAGCGGCGACACTCTTGTCGCCGGGATTGCAGGAGGCAGCGACGGCTGTCTCAGCCGCTTCGGCCCAACCGGGCGGCTGAGACCGGGCGGCCACCTCAAGCCGGCGGCAGGAGTGCCGCCGCTCCCTTTCCAAACCCTTCCTTCCTCAACCCCGACCCCCTCCCCCCATGTTCTGCGACCAACTCAACCTCGGCATGACGCGGCGCGACTTCTTCACGAAGTTCGCCATGGGCGTCGGCGGCATGGCCCTGTCCGAACTGCTGCCGCGCTCGCTGCTCGCGGCCACGCCTCCCCCGGCCACACCCGGGCAGGCGCTCGGCGCGCTCGGTCAACTGCACTTCCCGGCGCGCGCAAAGCGCATCATCTACCTCTTCATGGCGGGCGGTCCTTCGCAGCTCGACCTCTTCGACTACAAGCCGCTGCTCAACCAGCGCAACGGCGAGGACCTGCCCGAGAGCGTGCGCGGCATGCAGCGGTTGACGGGCATGTCCGCCAACCAGGCCTCGCTGCCGCTGGCGGGCTCGATCTTCAACTTCGCCCAACACGGGGCCTCCGGCGCCTGGATGAGCGACCTGCTGCCCTGGACTTCGCGCATCGTCGACGATCTCTGCTTCGTGCGCTCGATGGAGACGCCGCACATCAATCACGACCCGGCGATCACGTTCTTCCAGACCGGTCACCAGCTGCCCGGCCGCCCGAGCATGGGATCCTGGCTCAGCTACGGTCTCGGCAGCGCCAACCAGAACCTGCCGGGCTTCATCGTGCTCATCTCCAAGGACCGCATTGACCAGCCGCTCTACGCGCGGCTCTGGGGCAACGCCTTTCTCCCGAGTATCCATCAGGGCGTGCAGTTTCGCGGCGGCAAGGATCCCGTGCTCTACCTGCGCGACCCGGAAGGCCTGCCGCCGCGCGCCCGCCGGCTCATGCTCGACCGCCTCGCCGACTTGCACGCGCAGCAGTACGACGACCTCGGCGACCCCGAGATCGCCGCCCGCGTCGCCCAGTACGAAATGGCCTTCCGCATGCAGACGAGCGTACCCGAGGTCGCCGACCTCTCGACGGAGCCCGACTCGACCTACGAACTCTACGGCGAGGAGGCGCGCCAGCCAGGCACGTTCGCGGCCAACTGCCTGCTCGCCCGTCGCCTCGCCGAGCGCGACGTGCGTTTCATCCAGTTGTATCACCCGGGCTGGGACCAGCATGGCGCCCTGCCGCGCATGATCCGTCGCCAATGCGCCGACGTCGACCGCGCGAGCTACGCCCTCGTCACCGACCTCAAGCAACGCGGCCTGCTCGACGACACGCTCGTCGTCTGGGGCGGCGAGTTCGGGCGCACCAACTACTCGCAAGGCAAGCTCACGCCCACCGACTACGGCCGCGACCACCACCCGCGCTGCTTCACCCTCTGGATGGCCGGCGGCGGCGTGAAACGCGGCTTCACCTACGGAGCCACGGACGACTTCGGCTACAACGTGGTGGAGAACCCCGTCACCGTTTACGACCTGCAGGCGACAATCCTCCACCTCATGGGTGTCGACCACGAGCGCCTCACCTACAAGTCGCAGGGCCGCAACTTCCGCCTCACCGACGTCGAAGGTCACGTCGTCCACGCACTGCTGGCCTGACACGGGACGCGTTTGCTCCGCGTTGTCGCGACGGATGCTCCCGGTCGCGAGGACGCTACTCCCTGGGACGACGGACACTCTTGTCCGTCCTTTGCCTGCGCACTCCCGCTACCGCACCGACGCATCCTCGGGCAGGCCGAGCTTCTGGTAGAGGCCGCGCCGCGCTTCCTTGTCGCCGCGCAGGATCGCGTGCGCGTATTCGGCCACTTCGGCGGCCACCTCGCGCGGCACGCAGACGACACCGTCGCCATCCGCCACGATCACATCGCCCGGACGCACCTGCACGCCGCCGACCTCCACCGGCAGGTTGACGGATTCGAGCTCGTTGCGCCACGGGCGGATGCCGCGTCCCGGTCCGCGGAAATACAGCGGCACCTTCTGCGCCGCGATCTCATCGGTGTCGCGGGCCGTCCCGCCTGTCACGACGCCGACCGCGCCCTTCTCCACCCACTGGAGAATGTTCGCCGAACCGATCGAGCCCACGTCCACGCGCGCCTCGTCGATCACCACGACGGAGCCTTCGCGCAGGATCGGCAGGAAATGCTCCGCCGATTTCTCCCCGTAGAATCGTCCTTCCCGGGCACGGAACTCCTCGTAGGGAAGCTTGCCCGGATAGGGTTCGTTGCTCGCCACGAAGCGGGCGGTCACGGCGATGCCGACGATCCGGTGCTTGTAGGTCTCCGTGTCCTTCCACAACGGGCGAATCGCCGGATCGAAGAGCATGTTGCCCATGAGGCCGACGATGTCCAAGCCGTCGCTCACGTCTGCCACCCGCAGTCCCTCGAAGGCCTTGAGGATCGCGCGGTCCTCCTCGAGCGAATAGGTCTTCGTCGGGATGAAACGACGGCCCGCGGCAACGTCCTCGGGCGAGACCGGCTGGGCGGCCACCGGGACGACAGCGGTGAATATCAGGACGAGAGCAAGGGGCAGAAGCGGGGTCTTCATGAGCGACGAGTTTGAAACGTTCTCGTCCCGCTGTCGACCCCGATGCCCTCAGGTCTCCTGCCGCAGGATCTCCAAGGGCGGGTGGTCCGCCACACCGCGGTTCGCGAGCAGGCCGGTCGTCAAGGTGATCGTCATCACCGCGACGACGGCGATCGCGAGCGTGGCGGGCGCGAAGACCCCGGTCGTCTCGAAGACGAAGGCGGCGAGCAGCCAGTTGCCCACGAGCGCGAGCGCGCAGCCGACCGAGGCGGCGAGCAGGCCGAGGATGGCGTACTCCACCAGCTGGATGCGCACAAGCTGCGCCCGGCTGGCCCCGAGCGTGCGCAGGAGGACGGTCTCGCGCAGCCGCTGGAAACGGCCGGAAAGCACGGCGCCCGCCAGCACGATCACGCCGGTGAGCACGGTGAAAAGAGCCATGAACTGCACGACGAACTGCACCTTCGAGAAAACGCCGTCGAGGGTCTGGAGGATGAGCGTGAGATCGATCGCCGAGACGCTTGGAAGTTCGCGCACGACCGCGCGCTGCACCCGCGCCGAGTGCTCGGCCGACTCCACGCGCGTGGCCGCGACGAAGAACTTCGGCGCCGCCTCGAGCACGCCCTCGGGAAAGACGACGAAGAAATTGGGCTCCATGCGGCGCCATTCGACCTCGCGCAGGCTGGCCACGCGGGCCTTGAGCGGCACGCCCTGCACGTCGAACTCGATCTCATCGCCAAGCGCGAGCTGCATGTCCTCCGCCAGCCCGACCTCCATCGAGATCGGCACCACCTCGGTCGCTGGATCGACCCGCCCGACGAATTCCCCGGCGACGAGTTTCTCCGAGTTACCCAGCTCGCTGCGATAGGTGGAGCGGTACTCGCGGCGCAGCGTCCAGGAAGGGATGCCGCCCTCGCGCCCCTCGCCGCGGTCCCGTCCGCGCTCGCGCAGGATCTCCTCGACGGGCCGGCCCTGGAGCGAACGCACACGCATCGTCACGATCGGGGCGCTCGCCTTCACCGGGGCGCCCTCGGCCGCCATGATCGTCTCGAGCGGACCGATCTGGTCGTCCTGGATGTCGAAGAACAGCAGGTTGGGACGGTCGCCTCCGCCCGTGTTCTCGATCTGCGCGACGAGGGTGGCCCGGGTGAGCGCGAGCGTGACGATGAGGAAGGTGCCGAGCCCGAGCGCGAGCAGCAGGAGGACGGTGCGGTTGTTGGGACGGTGCAGGTTGGCCACGCCCTGCCTCCAGACATAGGGCGCGCGTTTCGGGAAATAGCGGCACGCCGACCACGCGACCGCCTTGGCCAGGCCGGTGAGCACGCCGAAACTGACCGCAAGCATGGCGACGAAGCCGACGCCGTGCTCCCAGCGCCGGGTCTGCATGAGGGCGAAGACCGTGACGGCGCCCACGATCAACGCGTACACGATCCACCGCGCAGGATCCGGCCGGCCCGGCGCCTCGGCAAACGACGAGCGGATCGCGACGAGCGGCGAGACGCGCCGGATCGGAAGGAGGGGCAGCAGCGTGAACAAGACGCAGATGACCAGCCCGGCCACCGCGCCCCGCGCCACGGCGGCCCAAGAGACGAAGAACTCGACGTCGAAAGGCAGCAGGCCCTGCACCAGCGACGGGATGAGCAACTGCACGGCGACGCCGAGGGCCGCGCCGAGCGCCGCGCCGCACGCACCGATGCCGAGGCCCTGCACCAGATAGACCGCGAAACTCTGGCGCGCGCTGCACCCCAGGCAGCGCAGCACGGCGACGGTGGGGATCTTCTGGCGCACGTGCACGTGGATCGCACTGGCCACGCCGATGGCGCCGAGGAAGAGCGCCACAAAGCCGACCAGGCTCATGAAGGCGTACACGTTGGCCAGCGCCCGGCCGAGGTCGCGCTTGCGCTCCTCGACCGTGTCGAAGCCCAGCCGCAGTTCGCGGAAGCGCCCGCGCAGGTCGCGCACGAGGGCCTCCACGTCGAGGTCCGGGGCGAACTTGAAGTACGACTTGTAGCGCACGAGGCTGCCGGGGCCGATCAGCCCGGTCGAGGGGAGCTCCGAAAGGGGAAAGTACACGCGCGGCGACATCTGGGCGACGGCCGCGGACTCGCCCGGGATCGAGAGCAGCGAGCCGGCGACGGTGAAGGTCTGGTCGCCAATGCGCACGGGATCGCCCACCTGGAGGCCGAACTGGGCCATGAGGGTGGCCTCGAGGATGGCCACGCGTCCGCCCGCGGCGAGCCGCGCGGGCGCGTCGGCGGGCTCGGTCGAGAAGTCGCCATAATACGGATACGCCCCCTCGAGTGCGCGCAGCGAGACGAGCCGCGTCTGGTTGTCCGAAGTCGGGAACACGATCATCGACGCGAACATGACCTCGCGCGACCGCTCGCCGCCGAGGCTGTCGAGGAAGGCCTCGGCCTCGTCGGTCAGCGCCGTGCGCGACTGCACCGCAAGGTCGGCGCCCAGCAGGCCCTTAGCCTGTTCGTCGATCGCGCGGCGCAGGTTGGCGGTGAATGACCCGATCGCCACCAGGGCGGCGATGCCGAGCACGATGGAGAACGAGAAGAGCAGCAACCGCCGCCGGGAGGCGCGCGAGTCGCGCCACGCCATCTTGAAGATGAAGCTCACGCGGAAAGGGCTGAGTCCTCGATCACCGCCCCGCTGCGCAGGCGGATGATGCGCTGGCAGCGGCGCGCGAGGTCGAGGTCGTGGGTGACGAGGACGAGGGTCGTGCCCTTCTCGCGGTTGAGCCCGAAGATGAGGTCGATCATCGCGTGGGCGGTGTCTCCGTCGAGGTTGCCGGTGGGCTCGTCGCAGAAGAGGATCTTCGGGCGGTTGATGAAGGCGCGCGCCAGGGCCACGCGCTGCTGCTCGCCGCCGGAGAGCTGCACCGGATAGTGGTCGGTGCGTGCGCCCAGCCCGACGCGCCCGAGCAGGGACTGCGCCTCGGCCTCGACCTCCGGTCCGCCCTCGCCACGCAGCTCGACGGGCACGAGGACGTTCTCCAGGGCGGTGAGGGTCGGGATGAGCTGGAAGTTCTGAAAGACGAAACCGACGTGGGCGTTGCGCACCCGGGCCCGCTGGTCCTCGTTCATCGCGCCGATCGACTCGCCGGCGAGTGCCACGTTGCCCTCGGAGGGCCGGTCGAGGCCCGCGCAAAGGCCGAGCAGGGTGGTCTTGCCGCTCCCGGACGGACCGACGATCGCGAGGCTGGCGCCGGGCGCGAGGTCGAAGCTGACCTCCTTGAGCACGGTGAGCGGGCCGGTCGCGGTCGGGTAGAACTTGGTCAGTCGCTCGACTTTCAACATGGATTGAACACTCATGAAACGAACCGCGAATGAATGCGGGCTGTCCTTTCAGCGCAAATGACGAAACGACTTAGTCTTTGGTTTCTTTTCCTCGCCGTCGCGGCCTTCGCGTCCGACGGGCGGAAGACCATCCTCTTCTTCGGCGACAGCCTCACGGCGGGGTACGGCCTCGACGATCCGGCCGGGGAATCCTTCCCGGGCCTCATCCAGGCGCGCCTCGACGAAGCCGGTCTCCCCTACCGCGTGGTCAACGCGGGCCTGAGCGGCGAGACCACGGCCGGCGGCCTGCGGCGCGTCGATTGGATCCTGCGCCAGCCGGTCGACATCTTCGTGCTCGGCCTCGGGGGCAACGACGGCCTGCGCGGCGTGCCGGTCGGCGCCTCCCGGGAAAACCTCGAGGCCATCATCGGCAAGGTCCGCGCACGCAACCCCTCGGTCCGCATCGTGCTCGCCGGGATGCAGATGCCGACGAGCATGGGCCCCGACTACACCCGGGCCTTCGCCGGCATGTATCCGGAAATCGCCGACAAGACCGGCGCCACGCTGATCCCGTTTCTGCTGGAGGGCGTCGGCGGCGTGCCCGCGCTCAATCTTCCCGACGGCATCCACCCCAACGCCGAAGGCCACCGCAAGGTTGCGGACGTCGTCTGGGACGTGCTGAAACCGCTGTTGTAACGCCGTGGACCGGCTCCCTGGGAGCGCCGGCGTCCCCGCCGGCCTATCCCGCCATGCCGACGAGGACGTCGGCGCTCCCGGGTCACCGCGACTCCGCCGTCGTCGGATCCGGCATCGCGAACGGTGCGCGCGTCTCGCTGTCGTACGCGGGGAAATACAAATCGAACCGCGTGCCGCGGCCGAGGGTCGAATCGACCTCGACCCAGCCGCGATGCTGCTGCATCAGCCGGAAGACGGAAGCCAGGCCCAGACCCGTGCCGCGCCCCTCGGGTTTCGTGGTGAAGAACGGACTGAAGATCCTCGCGAGGTTCTCCTCCGGGATGCCGCACCCCGTGTCCTCGACCGACAGCACGACGAAGTCGCCGTCGGTTGGCAGTTCCTGAAACCGCGAACGATGCCCCTCCAGCGTCCGTTTCGCGAGCGAGAAGCGCACCCCCTTGCGCGGACTTGTCTCCACGGCGTCGCGCGCATTGACCGCGAGGTTCAGGAGAATCTGCTCGACCTGTCCGCGATCCATTTCGACCCGGCGGAGCCGCGCAGGGAGGTCGAAGGAAAGATGCACGCGACTGCCGACCGCCTGCCGCAGCATGCCCTCGAAGCCGCGCACCACTTCGGCGAGATCGCCGGGCCGGCGCACCTGCGGTGCGTGCCGCATGAAGTGCGAAAGCTGCATCACGATGTCGTTTGCCTTGATGATGGCCTGCTCGATCGCGGCGATGCGCCGGGGCATCTTGGCGGGATCGTAGTTTTCGAGCTTGGCGAGGTCGGCCGAACCGCGGACGACTCCAATCACGTTGTTGAAATCGTGCACGACCGTGGCCGAGAGGGTGCCGAGGGCTTCGAGGCGCTGCGAAACGTGCAACATCTCCTCCATGCGCCGGACGTCCTCGGCCCGGCGCCGCTCGCGGGCGAGCGCCCAGACCGAGGTTCCGTAGATGCCGGCCGCCATGGCGAACACGAAGCCGATGCCTTTCGCCGTCTGCCATTTTTGAATCGAGGCGGGATCGCTCCCGGCGAGCGCCGCCACCAGCGAATCCGAGCCGACGATCCATGCCGTCGCGACCGTCAGGTAGAGTCCGGCGATCAGCGCGGCGTTCTTGTCGAGGCGAAACATAGGGGCGAAGTCGGGACCGACGGAATGGAGATATGTGGGCAGACCCGTCCGGACGCAACGGGTTTGTGCAAACGGTTCCCGTCAACCGCCCCGCGGGCCCGACTCACGCGCCGGCCTCCGTGGACCGGTTTTCGTCCTCGTCGAGCAACGGATCGGTCGCCATGACGAAACGCCGCCCACAGGCGAAACGCCAGAGCCAGCGAGCCCCGTCGAGCGGGACGAGCACGTTGTCGGTCATGGTTTCTCGGGCTGCAAATCCTCCGTCAGCATAACTCCGGCCAAGGTCGCCTCAATCCTTGGGCGGCTCCAGATCCGCGGGCGGATCCGTTTTTCCTTCGGACGGCAAGGCCGGCTCCGGGTTGCTGTCCGCCGGTTTCCGTGCGGTGAACTCCAGTGGCAGTCGGGCCCGCGCATCGACCGGCTGGCCGTCGCGCAGAGGCGGTTCGAAGCGCCAAAGCGAGACGGCGGTCGCGGCCGCCCAGCCAAACTCGGGTTCGGTGGCAGAGACGATGCGGGGCAACTGGACGCGCCCTTCGCGGTCGATGATGAACTCGATTTCGGCGCGGCCCGGCTGTCCGGAAAGTTTCTCGGGATACATCGGCGCAAAGCGCTCGACCGGCTGCGGCGGGGTATCCAGCCGGTTGTACTCGACGATCTTCTCCTTGTCGTCCTTGAGCAGCGCGCGAAGGCGGCGCGCACTGGGGTTGAGCAGCCGGTGATCCTCGCCCACGTTGAAGACCTGCCCGCGCGCGAGCACGGCCGGGGCCGGGGCCCCGTTCTTCACCGCCGGTTTGAAACGCCAGTTGGCCATCGCGGCCGCAAGCGCGTGCCCGAACTCCGGACGGGTGGCCTTGCGCACGGTGAGGTCGCGCACGCGCCCCTCTTCGTCGACGACGAAGACGACATCGGCCGCGCCTTCGCGTCCATCGAGCATGGCATCGAAGGGATAGACGACCTGCACCAGCGACTCCACGGACGGAGGCAGATCGTACTGGTACTCGGCCGGCAGGTCCTTGTCCGCCTTCTCGGGGATGGAGAAGGGATCCGCGCCCGGACTGATCACATCCGAGTAAAGTGTCTCCTTCCATCGGGTGGCGACCGGCTTGCCGCTCTCGAGGGCGGCGCGGTAACGCCAGTTTTCGGTGACCTTCAGTGCGGGAGCGACGAAGGCCGGGTGACTGGCGTAGACGACCTCCACGTTGTTCACATAGCCGTACGCATCCACATCGAACGCGAGACGCACCTCGCCGCGGATTCGAAAGGGCAGCAGGGCCTCGGGGTACGCAGGCCGGCTCAAGCGAAACGGCACCGGCGGCCGCGTGGTCGAGTCGGCAGCCCACGCCGGGGGCAAGGGGACGGCGAGCGCGACGGCGAGGAGCAACGGCGGGAGCAGGCGGCGCGGAGACAGCCTCATGACAGCGCAGACCATGCACAGGATGCCGACCTGCGTCAACTGAGGCCCCCTACGTTGTGCCTGCCGGAGGCCTGTCGGATCAACCTTTGCCGCCCTTGAGCAGTACGACGTTCGCGAGATCGTTTTTCTCGAACTCGTTCCAGTACGCATCCTCAAGCCGGGCCACACGTGCCTCGGTGTCGATGGGCGGCCCCCCCTCGCCGGCGAGAGACTTCTTCGCCTGTTCGGCCGCCAGATCGCGGTCGGCCAGACGGGTGACCAGTTCGTGCCAGAAGGTGTCGTTGTCGTACGTCGCCAGAATCTTTTGCAGCCGCTCGTCGCCACGCAGCTTCTCCGAGGCCGTGAGCCGGCCGTCGCTGCCCACCGTCACCAGATCGGCGCACCCAAAAGGCGTGGCCAGCTCGAGCAGCTTCTGCTCGATCTCCGCGTAGCGCGCGAGCGCGGGATTCTCCTCGTCGGCGCGGCCGACGACAACCTGCATGCCGAGGTGCACAAGCTCGAGCAGGCGGGCGTACTCCTTGGCGGTGAACATGACCTTCATGCGCCCAAGAGGACCCGCCGCCGGCCGGCGCGCAAGACGAGACTTGCCTCCCCGGACCGTACCGGGAGTCACCGGGGAGCCGGATTGAATTCGATCGGCACCTGCAGACGGGTGGCGACGGCGCGGCCATTCTTCACGCCCGGAAAGAAAGTCCACTGCGCCACCGCGACCTCGGCGGCCTCGCCCAAGGCCTCGTGAGGGGCGCGAAGCACGCGGGGGGCGCGCACGATGCCGCGTTCGTCGATGACGAACTCGACGAGCACCTCCCCACCGATCCCCCGGCGCCGCAGATCCGGGGGGTAAACCGGCGCCTCCTGATAGCGCACCATCGGGGCACGGTCGAGCTCGCCCACAGGTACGATGGCCGGGGCCGCGAATGGACCGGCGTCCGCCGCGTCGGGCAGCGAAAACGCCACCGGCACCACCAGCCGGCTCGCCACGGGCCGGCCGTCTTTGCGGCCGGGGCGGAACCGCCACTTGGCAAGGATCGCCACCGCGGCCTTGTCCATCTCCACGCGATCCTCCTTCACCACCTTCGCCTCGCTCACTTCACCGGCGGCATTCACCACCACCGCGACCTCGACCGGCGCGGGGGGCGGGCTTGCGGACACGCCGGGCGGCAACGCGGGCTTCGGCTGCAGCAAGGGCACAGGCACCTCGTCGAGCGCCGCCACCTCGTGGATGGTTTCCGCGGGCTGGGCCAGCGCCGGAGGCATCGCCGCGCACCCGATCGCCAGAGCCAGCCATGCACTTCGAAGGCACCCTTTCATCGCCAAGGATTCTGTCCGGGCGCCGCCGGGCCGCAAGCCCGCCGTCAATCGACGATCCCCGCGACGAGCGGAGGAGGCCGCACCGGGGTGTCGCCGATGTGAATCGCCTTGGCGAGCAGCACCTGGGCCTCGGCGAGGGCCGCCTCGTCGCTGGCATGCACTTCGCAAAGCGCCTGGCCCAGCGCCACGGTCTCGCCGACCTTGACGAGCCCGGAGACGCCCACCGCCGGGTCGATTGTATCTTCGGCACGGCTACGCCCGGCGCCGAGCCGGAGCGCGGCAAGCGCGACCCCCATCGCGTCGACGCCGGTGACGACGCCCTCGCGGCCCGCGGCGAGCGCAACCTGGCGCCGGGCGCGTGGGAACCGGCCGGGATCCTCGAGCACATGCACGTCGCCGCCTTGGGCGGCGACGATTTCGCCAAACTTCTCCAGGGCGGCGCCGGACACCACCGCGTGCTCGAGCTGCTTGCGGGCATCCTTCGCCTCGTGGGCGGCGCCGGCGAGCATGAGCATGTGTTCGCCGAGCGCATACGTGATCTCCATCACGTCCTCCGGCCCCTCGTCGCGCAGGCAGGCGATTGCCTCGGCCACCTCGAGCGCGTTGCCCACGTTTCGCCCCAGCGGCTGGTCCATGGCGGTGAGCAGGGCGCGCACGCCCTTGCCCATCGACCGGCCGATTCCGACCATGGCCTGGGCCAGCGCGCGGGCGTCGGCCTCGGTTTTCATGAAGGCGCCGCGTCCGAACTTCACGTCGAGCACGAGCGCGTCGATGCCCTCGGCCAGCTTCTTAGACATGATCGAGGCGCAGATCAAGGGCAGGCACTCCACCGTCGCGGTGACGTCGCGCAACGCGTACAGCTTGCGGTCCGCCGGCGCCAGTTCGCGCGTCTGCCCGATGAGGGCGCAGCCGATGCGGCCGACCTGACGGCGATAGTCATCGAGGGAGAGGTCCGTGCGAAACCCGGGGATCGATTCGAGCTTGTCGAGCGTGCCCCCGGTGTGGCCGAGTCCGCGCCCGCTGATCATCGGCACGGGCACACCGCAGGCCGCAACCATCGGCGCGAGCGGCAGGGAGATCTTGTCGCCGACGCCGCCCGTCGAGTGCTTGTCGACTTTGACCCCCGCGACCGACGAGAGGTCCGCGACCACGCCCGAGGCCATCATGGCCTTCGTCAGTGCCACGGTCTCGTCGGCGCTCATCCCGCGCAGGTAAATCGCCATCAACAGCGCCGAGAGCTGGTAGTCGGCCCAGGACCCGTCCGTCGCGCCGCGCACGAACGCTTCGATCTCGGACGGCGCGAGCGCTTCGCCGTCCCGCTTTTTGGCGATGATGTGCTGGGCAAACATGGACGTGAAGAATGCGGACGCAGATCCCGTGACGACGACAAGCCTAACCCGGAAACGCCCGAATGCGAGCGTCGACGCTCGGCGGCCCCGCGGGGGCGCGCGGCGGCGTCAGCACCAGGGTCGAGTCCGCGCCGGCGAAGAACTCGTGGTCGACGCGGCGCTCCTCGAAGCCGATGCCTTCAGCCTCAAGGCTCCGGCGAAGGAAGCCAAGGTGGGGATAAGGCTTTCCGTCCGCGCCGCAGACCGGATGCACGCGCACCTCGCGCCGGGCCACGCGCACGAGTTCGCGCAAGGCCGCCAGATGGAACTCGCGGTCGAAATGCCGGGCATGCAAAAAGAGCAGGTGGGCGCAGAGCACCACCTCGAAGGCGCCGTCGGCAAACGGCAGCGCGGGCAGCGCCGCCCCCACGTAGCGGTCATGCGCAAAATGCGCCTCGTAGTCGGCGAGAAAACGGGCGGCCGCCGCGAAGCGGTCGCGAACGGCCGCTTCGAGCGACTCGAAGCGGCGCAACCGGAACATCTCCGGCCGGCCGTGCATGCGTGCGTGCATGGAGCGATAGTCGAGCTGCACGTGCGCGGCGAGGGCGGACGGAGACAGGCCGTAGAGCGGATCGACCGCCACGGCGGCGAGCCCGCACCCGCGGGCCTCGGCGGTGAACGACGACGGGCCGGCGGCAACATCCAGGACGGCCGAGCCGGCAAAGTCCCCGGGCAAGAGACCGAAGAAACGGAGATACTCGTCATACGAGCGACCGTAGAACGCGATGGAATCGAGAGGAAAGGAGACGGAGGAAGTGAGAGAGTGCATGATGGGAAACGGTGCGATCGGGACAAAAAAAAGCCCGGCTGCAGACAGCCGGGCCCGGGAATGGAGGAGTGGGACGCGCCCACCCGCGACGCCTCATGACGGCGTCACCATCGCCAGGCCCATCGCCGCCACCACGACACGCGTTCCCCGGCGCACAGGCCGGGACGACGGATCGAAAAAGGGGCGTCCACGCTCATCGAGCGGAAGCTTGCCCACGACCCCCGGCGGCACAAGCGCCAACTAAAAACCGGCGCCGTCCTGAAGCGGAACGGCGCCGGTCGTTTGTCCACTCACACCAACCCCACTAGGGCTTCGTTTTGCCCCAAAGTCCGAAAGGAGAACGGGTCACGCGGCTGAGCATCGATCCGGGCGAAGTTCCGCCCGCCGGCAGGCGCGACGGGGACTCCGGCTCGGCGAGGCGCTGCTCGGCCAGACGGAGCGCTTCCTCGCGGCGTTTGAGGGAAAGTTCCTGGTCGCGCAGCAGCATGCGCTCGTCGCGGAAAACGGCCCGGTCGGCCTCGAGCAGCTCGGTCGCCCGCTGCAGTTTCTCCCACGCGGCGCGCAAGGCCTCGTCGTCCTTGAAAGGAGAACGCGACGGCTCGACGCGGCCCTGCCGCCAGAGGACGCGGTCCGACTCGAGCTGGGCCTGCAATTCGCGCAGGCGCTGCTCGTACTTGCGCAGATTCTCCTCCTGCGTCGCGAACATCTCGAGGTCCTCGTGCCAGCGCCGGCGCTCCTGGGCGATCTGGTTGGCCTCCTGGCGGATGCGGGCGGCCTCGTCGCGCAGGCGTTCCTTCTCCGCGTGCAACTCCCGCTCCACGGCCGCAAGCGAAGCGCGCTCCGTCGCAAGATCGGCCTCCGCGCGCGTGGCGGGTGGATTGGCCGCCTCGACTTGGCGCCGCGTCTCCTCGAGGGCACTGCGCTCGCGGGCGATCTCCGCCCGGGTCTCGGCCAACTGCCGGGCCTTCGCGTCGATCGCGGCCTGGGCGGACTCGGCCATTTCGCGCTGCGTCTGAAGTTCCTGCAGCTCGGCCTGCATCCGCACGCCGTCGGCCGTCTGGGCCAGGAGGGTGCGCAACTCGGTCTCCAGCGCGGCCTTCTCGTGGGCCATGCGCTCGAGCCGTTGTTCGAGATCGGCCCGCTCGCGGGCCACCCGCATCAGCTCCTGACGGAGGTCAGGTGCGGCCGGGGCCGGCGCCGCGGGATCGGCGGGCGCGTTCTCGTTGAGGCGGGCGAGGGCCGCCTCGACCTCCGCGAGTTCGGCGGACGTAAGTTCGGTTTCGGCCGCGCCCGGCTCGCCGGGCCGCAGCAGACCGTGCACGCGCCGGACGAGCGGGCGCGGATCCTCGGCGTCGAGCAGCACATCGGCGAGCCCGAGGCGGATGCCCTTCACAATAAGGGGCAGCTCGAGCGTGCGGACGAGGAGCACCACCGGCACCGTGGGCTGGATCCGCTTGAGCCGTTCGGTAAAGGCGAACTCGGGGGCGGCCGGCAGACCGGCGTCGACGATCGCGAGGTCGAACCACTCGGTGCGCGCGGTCTCGAGCGCAGGGTCCGCCGCAGAGTAGGACCGCAGGTCGTAGCCCGCGTCGACCAGGGTGAGGACAAGACGCCGGCGGGTGCGGTCATCGCCATGGACGATCAGGATCTTTTTGACGAGGTTCATGGGACGATTCTTGGACCAGACTGTGGGCAAGGCCGACGTTGCCTTCACGGCCCCGCGTCTGCCATGCAAATGCGGCGCCGCCGCCGGGATTTACCCGAACTTTACCTTACTTTTTTTTGACGCACGCAGGTGTAACCAACAATCCACTACGCACGGAAAAGCACCGACTCGCGGCCGAACATTTTCACGGCCGCCGCCAGCGCCGCGGCGGCGTACGCCGAGGTGGAAAGGAAGATGAGCGCCAGCGAAGGCCAGTCGAAGACGCCGGACACAAGGTCCTTGCTCGCGAGCGCCACGTTCAGGATCGGCACGAGCGCGAGCGCCGGCGTCAGCTCGACGCCGGGCAGCAGGGCTCCGAGGGCCGGCAGGATGACCACGACCACCAAGGGGGAGATCAGGCTTTGCGCCTCCTTCTGGGTGCGGGCGGGCAGCGCCAGGGCGAAGAGCGCCGCGGCGAAGAGCACCGCCACCGGGAGCACGAGCACCAGGCTGGCGAGGAGTCCGAGCGGGTCCACCGTCATGGCAACGACGCCGGGCCCCGCCCCGCCGCCCGCAGGCGCTCCGTCCGCCAGCAGCCAGGCACCGAGCGGCAAGGTGGCCGCGGCCGAAAGTCCCGCGAGCACCACCGTGGCCAGCGAACCGGTCAGCACCATCAGGAACTTTCCCAGCACGAGATCGGGCCGCGGCACGGGCGTGCAGAGCAGAGGCTCGAGGGTGCCGCGCTCTTTCTCGCCGGCGGTGAGGTCCATGGCCGGGTACATGGCACCGGTGAAACAAAGCAGAATGACCACGTAGGGAATGAATCCTCCCACGAGACCGCCCCCCACCCGCTCGGGCGGCGCCACGTTCTCTCGCGAGACTGCAAAGGGCGTGACCAGCGCCGGCGAGAGGCCACGATCCGCCAGGCGGCCGGCCACGACGCGCTCGCGATATGCCCGCAGCACGCGCTCGATCTCGGCCACGGCGAAGCCCGACTTCAGGTCGCCTTCGTGATGATACACGCGCACGACGGCGTCGCCCCCCTGCGCCAGCGCGGCTTCGAACGCGGCCGGAACCTCGATCGCTGCGCGCAGGCGCTTGTCGGAAATGCGCATGCGGTAGTCGTCCGCGGCCGGCACCACGGACAGCCCCTCCGCCTCGTCCAGCGCCGCCCGCAATCCCGGCGCCGCGTCGCCGCCGACCAGCATGATCTCGGCAACCTCGGCGCGCGCCTTGCCGACCACGCGACCCGCGGCAAACCCGAAGGCCAGGACGATCAGCGGCATGACCACGGTGGGCAGGATGAAGACGGTGAAGAGCGTGCGCCGGTCCCTCAGCGTGTCGCGCAGTTCCTTGCCGTAGACCACGGCGACTCGGCGGGCGCTCATGCCGCCTCCCTCCCGCCGACGGCCCGGACAAAGACTTCCTCCAGGTCGCCGCCGCCGAAACGCGCCTTCAACTCGTCGAGGCTGCCCTCGGCAAGCAGCCGGCCCGCATGCAGGATGCCGATCGTGTCGCAGAGCTTCTCCACTTCGCTCATGATGTGCGTGGAATACAGGACGGTCTTCCCCTGCCGGCGGCACTCGCGCACGAAGGCGACGATCGAGCGCGCCGCCATGACGTCGAGCCCCAGCGTCGGTTCGTCGAGGACGATGACCGCCGGATCGTGCACGAGGGTGCGCGCAATCGACGTGCGCTGCTTCATGCCCGTGGAAAAATCCGCCACGCGGCGGTCGAGGAACCCGTGCAGGTCGAACTCGTCCGCAAGCCGCGCGATGCGCGCGGCGAGCACTGCCTCGTCGAGACCATGCAAGCGGCCAAAGTACGCCAGGGTCTCCCGCGCCGTGAGCCGGCCGTAGAGCGCCGTGCCGGCCGCGAGGAAACCGAGCGACGCCCGGACCTTTTCCGGCGCCCGCACCACGTCGTACCCGCCAACGACCGCCCCTCCCGAGGAAGGCTTCAGCAAGGTCGCCAGCATGCGCAGCAGGGTGGTCTTGCCCGCGCCGTTCGCCCCGAGCAGACCGTAGACCCGGCCCGGCTCGCAACGCAGGCTCACGTCGTCGACGGCGCGGACTTCGCCGCGCTTTCCGCGGGCAAACGTTTTGGCCAGGTGACGCGCCTCGATCATCGGCGGGAGGCAGACGCAGAAGGGCGGCCGGGTCAACGCCTCGGTCCCGCATTGCGTCGTCCCAAACGGCACCTACGCTCCTCGCATGAAACCCGAGGTCGTCGTCGTGGGCAGCTATGTGCAGGATCTCACCTGGCGCTGCGCCAGCTTCCCGAGGCCCGGCGAGACCGTGGTCGGTTCCTTCGTTTCCGGACCGGGCGGCAAGGGCTCCAACCAGGCGGTCGCCGCCGCCCGCGCCGGCGCGGCCACCGCCTTCGTCGGTGCGGTCGGCGACGACGCGTTCGGCGCGGAGGCGAAGCGCTTCTACCGGAGCGAGCGCATCCCCGCCCGCTTCGCCGTCAAACCGCGCCACGCCACGGGCACGGCGGGCATTCTCGTCAACGGAGCCGGCCAGAACGAAATCGTCGTCGCCCTCGGCGCCAACGCGGCGCTGGCCCGGCGCGACGTGGACCCGCGACTGCTCGCCGGCGCCCGCGTCGTCGTCACCCAGCTCGAGGCGAACCTCGCGACCGCCGCCCACGTGCTCGCCTCGGCCGTCCGCGCCGGCGCGCTGGCGGTGCTCAATCCGGCCCCGATGCGTCCCGACTTCGAAGTCCGCATGCTGCGACATGTCGACGTGCTCATCCCCAACGAGACCGAGTTCGCCGCCCTGGTGAACCGGGTGCCGGCGACCGGCCGGCGCGACTTCACAGAAGGAGAACTCGCCTCGCTTGCGCCCGCCGACCTGCACGCGCTTTGCGGACGGCTGGGCGTGCCGGTGGTGATCGTCACCCTCGGCGACCGCGGCTGCCTTGTGTCACGGGCCAGCGGATACACCCGGATCCCCGCGTTTCCCGTCAAGGCCGTCGACACCACCGGTGCCGGCGACGCCTTCGTCGGCGGGTTCGCCGCCGGGCTCGTGCGCTCCGATGGAGACATCGAAGAGGCCGCCCGCTACGGCAGCGCCGTCGCCGCGCTCTCCGTCACCCGTTTCGGCACGGCACCGGCGATGCCGTCCGCCCGCGAAGCCGCGGCCCTGCTGCGGCGTGCCGCGCGCTGAAACGGACGAAAATCGTCCGCCGGCCGGCCGGTTCCGCTTGCACCGCGCGGCTCCGCGGTTCGAGTGTCACCTCGTTTCCGCATTCGCAACCGCCAACCCGGAGCCCTCATGGCAGCCCGCCCCTACCCGGCCGAAGAAGGCCTCAATCCCTATTCCGAACTCTTCCAGCAGTACCGTTCCCTGCTGATCTTCGGCCCCCTGCTCGCCCTCCTGGTGTTCGGGGCGCTGTCGAGCTACTACATCGTCGAGCCCGAGGAGGAGGCCGTCCTGAAGCGCTTCGGACGCGTGATCGGCATCAAGGCGCCCGGCATCCACTTCAAACTGCCGTTCGGCATCGATCGTATCCAAACCGTACCGACGGCCCGCGTGCTCAAGGAGGAGTTCGGGTTCCGCACGCTCGGCGGCGACCAGCGCACCCGCTACCGCAAGGACCCGTCGCTTCTCGGCGAGTCCCTCATGCTCACGGGCGACCTCAAGGTCATCGACGTGGAATGGGTCGTGCAGTACCGCATTTCCGACCCGAGCAAGTTCCTCCACCGCGCCGCCGACCCGGTGCGCACCCTGCGGGACCTCTCCGAGGCCGTCATGCGGCGGATCGTCGGCAACAGCCTCGGCAGCGATGTGCTCACCGAGAAACGCGTGCAGGTATCGACCACCGCCCGCCAGGAACTGCAGCAGATCCTCACCGCCTTTGACCTCGGCATCCAGATCAGCACGATCGAGCTTCAGGACGTAACTCCGCCGGAAATGGTCAAACCGGCCTTCAACGAGGTGAATCAGGCCGAGCAGGAACGCGAGCGCCTCATCAACGAAGCCGAAAAGAGGCGCAACCAGGTGATCCCCCGCGCCGAGGGAGAGGCCCGCCAGATCGTCGCCGAGGCCCAGGGCTACCGCGCCGAACGCGTTAACCGCGCCCGCGGCGAAGCGGGCCGTTTCACCTCGATCCTTGCCGAGTACCGCAATGTTCCGGAGGTCACCCGCCGCCGGCTCTTCCTCGAGATGATCGACAACGTCCTCCCGCGGGCCGGCCACATCTACGTGATGCCCGAAGGACAAACCGCCCCCCTCCCGCTGCTCAACCTCGGCGGACAGACGACCACCCTCCCCTCCTCCGGAGCCCAACGATGAACCGATCCGGCCTTTTTCTCCCCGTCTTTGTCGTCGCCGCGATCGCCGGCGTCTTCGTCTTCATGTCCTCGGTCTTCGTGCTCGACGAGGCCGAACAGGCCATCGTCGTGCAACTCGGCGCCCCCGTGGGCGACCCGATCACCGAACCGGGCCTCCATTTCAAGAAGCCCTTCGTGCAGGAAGTGCGCAGGTTCGACAAACGCCTGCTCTCGTGGGACGGCGACCCTAACCAGATTCCGACGCGCGGCGAACAGTTCATCTCCGTCGACACCACCGCGCGCTGGCGCATCGCCGACCCGCTGCTCTTCATGCAGCGCGTTCAGGACGTACGTGGCGCCAACCTCCGCCTCAACGACATCCTCGACTCGGTCGTGCGCGACCACATCTCCGCAAGCGAGCTCGTCGACATCGTCCGCTCGAAGGACTGGCAGGTCTCCGCCGAGGACCTCGCCCGCGCCCAGGCCACGACCGAGGGCGACGCTCAGATCCTGCTGCAGCGCGTCTCGACCGGGCGCGAGGAGCTGACGCGTTCCATCCTCGAGACCGCCCGGAGGCAGATGCCCGAGTACGGCATCGAACTCGTCGACATCCGCATCAAGCGCATCGACTACGTCGAGGCCGTGCAGCAGCGTGTCTTCGAGCGCATGATCGCCGAGCGCCAGCGGATCGCCGAGCAGTTCCGCTCCGAGGGCCAGGGACGCGCCGCGGAGATCGACGGCGACACGCAGCGGCTGCTCGCCGAAATCAGCTCGGAAGCCCGCCGCCAGGCAGAGCTCATCCGCGGCGAGGCCGACGCCGAAGCCACCCGCATCTACAACGAGGCCTTCGGCGCGGACCCGGAATTCTACGCCTTCTTCCGCACCCTCGAGAGTTACAGCCGGTCGCTCGGGACGAAGACGACGCTCCTGCTCGGGCCGGACTCCGAATACATCCGCTACCTGAACGACACGCGGCCGCCGGAGAAGAACTGAGGTCCCCGCGCGCGGTTGCGCCCGGGCCTATTGCGGACGAAGCTGCGGACCTCCCATGAACGCATCCACCCCACGCCCGACCGGCGCCCGCCCCTGGCTGGCGCTGCTCGGGTTCATCCTCGCCTCCTTTGCCGCGGCGGCGATCGGCGGCGCAGCCACGGCCGAGAACGTGCGCACCTGGTATCCGACGCTGGCCAAGCCGGCGTGGACGCCGCCCGGTTGGGTGTTTGGCCCCGCATGGACCCTCCTGTACGCGCTGATGAGCGTCGCCGCCTGGCGCATCTGGCTCATCCGCGAGAAGCCGGGCGCACGCCGTGCCCTCACCCTGCACTTCGTACAGCTCGCGTTGAACGCGCTGTGGTCGGTGCTCTTCTTCGGGCTGAAGCAGCCCGGCCTCGCCTTGGTCGAGATCGTGGTGCTGTGGCTCCTGCTGCTCACGATCTGGCGTGCCTTCTGGCGCCTCGACGCCGCCGCCGGCGTGCTCTGGACGCCCTACGTGGCCTGGGTCGGCTTCGCGACGGCGCTCAACGGCAGCATCTGGTGGCTGAACCGGTAGGGCGGATGCGCCCCCTCGTAATCGTAATCTTTCTCTTTCTCTTTCTCGTTCTCGTTCTCGCCGCATTCATCTGACCGATCCGACTGATCCGTAAGATCCGTCCGATCAGGGCATTCTCCTTGCGAGAACGGGAAAGAGAACGATTACGAGGACGAGCGATCCCCAAAAGCAAACCCCCGGGGCCGCGCTGGCGGAACCCCGGGGGCAACTCAAGAATCTGGCAGGGCGAAGGCGGTTACAGCTTCGGGCCGCCCTGGGCGAGGTTGCGGGCGCGCAGCCGCAGGCCGTTGAGGCGGATGAAGCCGGTGGCGTCGCTTTGGTTGTACCAGCTCTTCACGCCCTCCATGGAGGCGATCTTGTCGTCGTAGAGTGAATACTTCGACTTGCGGCCGCAGGTGATGACGTTGCCCTTGTAGAGCTTGAGGCGGACGGTGCCGCTGACGTAGCGCTGGCTCTCGTCGACGAGGGCCTGCAAGGCCTCGCGCTCCGGGGCAAACCAGAAGCCGTTGTAGACGAGTTCGGCGTACTTCGGGATGAGGCCGTCGCGCAGGTGCAGGACCTCGCGGTCCATTGTGAGCGACTCCACCTGGCGGTGGGCGTGCATGAGGATGGTGCCGCCCGGGGTCTCGTAGACGCCGCGCGACTTCATGCCGACGAAGCGGTTTTCGACGAGATCGACGCGGCCGATGCCATGTTTGCCGCCGAGCTTGTTGAGCGCCTTGAGCACCTTGCCGGGCGTGAGCTTTTTCCCATTCACGGCGACACAGTTGCCCTTTTCGAATTCGAGTTCGACGTACTCAGGCTTGTCCGGGGCGTCCTCGGGGGAGACGGAGAGCTTGAACATGCCCTTGTTCTCCTTGGTCGTCGGGTCGAACCACGGATCCTCGAGGATGCCGGCCTCGTAGGAGATGTGAAGGAGGTTGCGGTCCATCGAGTACGGCTTCTTAAGCGAGGCCTCGACGGGAATGTTGTGCTTCTGGCAATACGCGATCATCTCGGCGCGGCCCGGGAAGAGCTCGCGGTAGGCCTCGATCTTCCACGGGGCGATGATCTGCAGGTGCGGCGCCAGCGCCATGTAGGTGAGCTCGAAGCGGCACTGGTCGTTGCCTTTGCCGGTGGCGCCATGCGCAACCGTGTCGGCCTTCTCCTTCTTCGCAATGTCCACCTGCGCCTTGGCGATGAGCGGGCGGGCGATCGAGGTGCCGAGATAGTACTGGCCCTCGTAGATCGCGTTGGCGCGGATCATCGGGTAGATGAAATCGCGGGCGAACTCCTCGACGAGGTCGAGGGTGTAGTGCTTGGAGGCGCCGGTCTTCTTCGCCTTCTTGTCGAGGCCCTTCAGTTCCTCCTCCTGGCCGACGTCGGCCGCGAAGGTGACGATTTCGGCGTCATAGGTTTCCTTGAGCCACTTGACGATGACCGAGGTGTCGAGGCCACCGGAGTACGCGAGAACGATTTTCATGGGAGAATGAGCAAAGGGGGACGGAGAACGGAGATTTCTAACCGCGAATGAACGCCAATCAACGCGAATGATTCGAGCGCACGATGCGTTCCCACTCGAGTCGCGTCCATTCGCGGTTGTCGGCACTAGCCGCGCGGAGTCTGCGCGAGGACGGCCATGATGGCCTTTTGAACGTGGAGACGGTTCTCGGCCTGGTCGAGAATGATGGAGCGGGGATTGTCGAGGACCTCCTGCATGACCTCCTCGCCGGGGTGAGCCGGAAGGCAGTGCATGAACCAGGCGTCGGGCTTGGCGGCGGCGAAGAGGCTGCCGGTGACGGCGTAGGGCGACATCAGGCGGATGCGTTTCTTCGTTTCCTCCTCCTTGCCCATGCTCACCCAGACGTCGGTGTAGACGATGTCCGCGTCCTTCACGGCCTCGAAGGGATCGGTCGTGAAATGGTAGTTTTTCCCGAAGCCCTCCTTCTCGAGCAGGGCATCAATCTCGGCGCCGGGCTCGAAGCCCGCGGGACCGGCGAGCGAGATCTTCATGCCGAAGAGGTTCGCGCCGAGAATCCACGAGTTGGCCATGTTGCAGGCGGTGTCGCCGAGGAAGGCGATCTTGCGTCCCTTGAGCGACGCGAGCATGTCGCCGCCCTTCCCCGCCCAGCGCTCGGCCGCGGTGAAGGCGTCCGTGTAGATCTGGCAGGGGTGCAGGAAGTCGGTGAGCGCGTTGATGACCGGGATCGTGCCGGCGGCGGCAAGGCGTTCGACCTCGCTGTGCTCGTAGGTGCGCACGATCAGGCCGTGCACGAAGCGCGAGAGCACGCGCGCGGTGTCCTCGATCGATTCTCCGCGGCCGAGCTGGATGTCGTTCTTGTTGAGGAAGAGCGGATTCCCCCCGAGCTCGTGGATGCCGACCTCGAAGGAAACGCGCGTGCGGGTGCTCGATTTGGAAAAGATCATCGCCCACGTCTGCTGGGCCAGCACCGGCGGGGTATGCCGCCCGCGCTTCTGCTTGAGGTCCCGGGCGAGCGCGAACACTTCAGCCACTTCGTGCAGCTTGAAGTCCGTTTCTTTGAGGAAGTGCTTCATGGGAAACGAAAACACCTAAGGCCTGCCGGGGCTCCGCACGAGTGAAAAATGGCTGCGTCCGCCGGGCGGCGGCACCGGTTCGCTCGAACGTTTCCACCCGTGCCCCGGAGGTCAGGCCTTCGCCTGCAACACCGAACGGAAGATCTCCACGGAACGCGCCAGCTCCTCGGACGTCGCGTTGAGCGGCGGCAGGAAGCGGATGACGTTGCCCCCGGCGAGAGGCACGAGCAGGCCGGCTTCGCGCTGAGCGGCGAGATACGGCGGCGGTTCGGTCGCCATCTGCACGCCGACAAGGAAGCCGCGGCCGCGCACGGAGATGATCTGGCCGGGGAACTCGCGCGCGAGGGCCTGCAGCGACTCGATCCATGGTCCGCTGGCCTTGCGAACGTGCTCCACCAACCCCTCGCGCTCGAGCACGTCGAGGGTGGCGAGCGCCGCTGCGCAGGCGAGCGGCGTGCCGCCGAAGGTGGTGCCATGCGAACCGGGCTGGAACAGCTCCGAGGAGCGCTCGCCGACCCACATCGCGCCGATGGGGAAGCCGCCGCCGAGCCCCTTGGCCATGCCGATCGCGTCGGGGCGCACGCCGGCGTGCTCGAAGGCAAAAAACGCTCCCGTGCGGCCGATGCCGCACTGCACCTCGTCGAGCAGGAGCAGCAGGTTATGCCGGTCGCAGAGCTGGCGCAGGCCGAGGAGAAACTCGTGCGTGCACGCATTGATGCCGCCCTCGCCCTGGATCGTCTCTACAAAGATCGCCGCGGTCGCATCGTCGACGAGGTCGGCGAAGCTCTGCAGGTTGTTGAGTTCGCCAAAGGCGAAGCCGGGCACGAGCGGACGAAAGCCTTTCTGGATCTTCTCCTGCGGCGTGGCGCTCATGCCGCCGAAGGTGCGGCCGTGAAAGGCGTTCTTCGCAGCGATGACCTTGTAGCATTTCCCTTCCTCGCCGCCCGCCTTCCGCATGCCGTGCAGGCGCGCGAGCTTGAGCAGGGCCTCGTTGGCCTCCGCCCCGCTGTTGCAGAAAAACACCCGGCCCGGCCCGGCCTTCGCGACGAGCCGGCGGGCAAGTTCAGCCTGGTTCGGGTTGCGGAAAAGGTTGCTCGTATGAATCAACTCGGCCGCCTGGCGTTGCACGGCGGCCACCCAGTGCGGATGACAATGCCCGAGGGTGCTGACGGCGATGCCCGAGGTGAAATCGAGGTAGGCGTTGCCGGCGTCGTCCCACACCCGCGCCCCCTGGCCGCGCACCAGCGTGAGCGGCGCGCGCGCGTAGTTCTTCATGACGTGCACGTCGTAGAGATCGGCGGTGCTGGTGCGAACGATGGAAGGGGGCGTCATGAGGGATACTTTCTCTCCAATCTTACTCTTTCTCGCCGAATCGAGGACCGGTCAGATGCGAATGCGGCAGATCCCGAACGGCGCCCGGACTCAACCGTGCACGATCTCGGTGCCGATGCCTTTGTCCGTGAATATCTCAAGCAGGAGGCTGTGCGGCAGGCGCCCGTCGACGAAGTGGACGCGTTGCACGCCTTCCTGCAGGGCGCGCACGGCGCTGAGGACCTTGGGCCGCATGCCCTTGTCGATGACACCCTTTCGCTTGAGATCGTCGACCTGCGAAACCTTCAGCGTAGAGATGAGCGAATTGACGTCGGGCGGGTTGGACAGAAGGCCGGGGACGTCGCTCATGTAGACGAGCCGGCGGGCGCGCAGAGCGCTCGCGACGCGGCCGGCGACGAGGTCGGCGTTCACGTTGTAAGGCTTGCCGTCGTAGCCTTCGGCCACCGGCGAGATGACGGGGATGAACCCGTCGGCGATCTCCTTCTTGACGAGCTTCACCTTCACTTCGGTGACCTCGCCGACGTAGCCGAGGTCGACCGCGTTGCCGTCGTCGTCGACCGCAAGCTTCTGACAGACGAGCACGGTGTCGCCGGGCAGGCCCTTCGGCTTGCCCTTGGCGATGACAATCGCGTCGCACACGTCCTTGTTGACGATCTCGTCGAGCGTCTTCTTCACGATCGCCACGGTGGCCTCGTCGGTGACGCGCATGCCGTTGACGAAATTCGCCTTCAGGCCGGACTGCTCCATCGCCTTGGTGATGGCCTTGCCGCCGCCGTGCACGACCACGACGTTGATGCCGCAGGCGGCGAGGAAGGCGATGTCGTAAGCGACCCGCGTCCGGGCGACCGGATCGGGATCGTCCATGAAGCTCCCGCCGTACTTGACGACGAAGGTGGAGCCACGGAAGTCCTGGATGTAGGGCAGGGCCTCGAGCAGGACCTTGGCCTTGGCGGTGATTTCGGCGACGTTCATCTCAGCTCAGGTCCGCCAACCGCGCGGGAACGCGACCCGCTCCGGCGCGCGGCCGGCAGCGGCGGGAAGTGACAAAAAGCGGATGGGTTGGCGAGAAAGGAGAGCTCACGGAACGATCAAGATACGGATGGCATAAAGCACACCGCGCGCGCTTTTCCATCACATTCTGGGATCGTCGTGTAAAATCGAGGACGGTTCCGCGCCGCTTCCGCAAATTCGGCTTCACTCGCCGGGCGACTCGGCCCACTTGTCGCTCGTGCCCAGCACCGCCCTCACCTTCGCATCGCGCGACGAACACCGCGCCTGGCTCGCCGGCCAGGCCACCCTGCCCCGCGGCTTTCGCGCGGGCACAACGCGCTTCGAATTCACGCCACGCGAGGCCCCCAAGCCGGCGAAGATGACGCTGACGTTGATCGCGCTCGAAAAGCCCACGGCGGATTTCGCCGCGGTCTTCACGCGCAACGCCTTTCCCGGCGCGCCCGTGGTTGTGGGCCGCCGGCGCCTCGCCGAGCCGGCGCTGGGGGCCATCCTCGTCAACAACAAGATCTCCAACGTGTGCGCACCGGGCGGCGTCGAAACCGCCGAACGCCTCTGCGCCGAGACCGCGCGTCTGCTCGGTCTGGCGCCAGCCGAGGTGTTGCCCAGCTCGACCGGCGTGATCGGATGGAGCCTGCCCGCGGACGCGATGATCGCGGCTCTTCCTCAGGCGGTCGCGTCGCTTTCGGCCGCATCGATTCTCCCTGCCGCTGAAGGGATCGTGACGACGGATCTCTACCCGAAGATCCGCCGCGCCGATCTCGCCGGCGGCAGCATCGTGGGCATCGCCAAGGGCGCAGGCATGATCGAGCCGAACCTCGCGACGATGCTCGTGTACATCCTTACCGATCTCGCCGTGCCGCGGGCCGACCTTCGCGAGGTCCTCGCCCGTGTCGTCGGGGCCTCGTTCAACCGCATCAGCATCGACAGCGACACGAGCACGTCGGACACGGTTGCCCTCGTCTCCTCGGGTCGTGTGCCCTGCCCCGACCTCGCCGCCTTCGAGCAAGCCCTGCGCACCGTCTGCGCCGACCTTGCCGAGGACGTCGTGCGCAACGGCGAAGGCGTCCGTCACGTCTTGCGCGTCACCGTGTCGGGCGCCCCCGACGAACGCGTCGCCACCGCGCTCGGGAAGGCGATCGTGAACGCACCGCTGTTCAAGTGCGCTGTGGCCGGCAACGACCCGAACGTCGGTCGCCTCGTCCAAGCCATCGGCAAACACGTCGGCGCGCACGCTTCGGATCTCCCGCTCGCACGCCTGCGCCTCACGCTCGGCGGCATCGAGATTTTCTCGGAAGGCGTCTTCCGCCTCGATCCGGCCAAGGAGACCGCCCTCGTCGCCCACCTGCGCTCGGCCGAATTGTACGCGAGCGCGCCCGACGCCCAGGGCATCTTCACACCCCCGATCGATTACCCGCCGCACGAACGCTCCGTCGAGATCGGCGTCGAACTAGGCGCAGGCCCGGCGACGTCCACCGTCATCGGCGGCGACCTCACCCACGAGTACGTGAGCGAGAACGCCGATTACCGAAGCTAGAGCGCACTTCTCACCAGATGGGGTAGGAGCGGCTTTACGCCGCGATGAATACCGTCCGACTGCCATCGCGGCATAAAGCCGCTCCTACGGAATCCTTGCGAAGCGGGCGGGTGAAACCTTCCACCTAAACCAAACCCGCCGTCTCCGGGAAGCCGCACCAGAGGTTCATGATCTGCACCGCCTGGCCGCTGGCACCCTTCACGAGGTTGTCCTCGGCGGACGTGATCACGAAGTTGCCCGTGCGCGGATCGAGGACGGCCGACATGTCGACGCGGTTCGTGCCGACCACGTGGGCCGTGTCGGGCGTCTCGCCCGAAGGGAGCAGTTGTATGAACGGCGATGCCCCGTAGGTGGATTTCCACGACGCATACAGCTCCTCAATCGAGGCCCGGACGGCCGGGACTGTAATGGTGGTGGCAATACCGCGCCGCATGGGGGCGAGGTGCGGGTTGAACTGGATCGCCGTCGGCACGCCCGTGTGCAGGGCGATCTGCTCCTCGACCTCGGCGAGGTGCCGGTGCTTGACGAGCCCGTAGGCCTTGGCGCTTTCGGCCCGTTCCACGAAAAGGTACATCTCCTCCGCCTTCTTGCCGGCGCCGCTCACCCCCGAGAATGAATTAGCCACGATGTGCTGACGGGCGACGATACCGTCGCGCAAGAGCGGCACCAGCGGCACGAGAATGCTCGTCGGATAGCAACCGGGGGCGGCGACCAGCTTGGCCTCGGCCTTCCAGGAAGGCGGCGTGAGCTCGGGCAGCACGAAGCGGGCGGCGGGCAGCAGTTCCGGCGCGTGATGCTTCCCGTAGTACTTCTCGTAAGTGGCCAGGTCGGCGATGCGGAAGTCCGCGCTGAGATCGATGACCCGCTTGCCGGCGGGCACGAGCACCTTGGCGAAATCGGCGGCTGCGCCGTGCGGGAGGGCGAGAAAGATCAGGTCGAGGTCGCCGGCGGCAAGGGCGGCGGCGTCGGAATCGACGAAGCGCAGGCCGCGGTCCTGGCCGCGCAGCGACGGAATGACCGCGGCAAGCGGCTTGCCCGCATGAGTGCGCGAGGTCACCGCAGACAGCGTCACCTGCGGATGACCGAGCAACAGTTTGACGAGAAGTTCGCCGGAGTAACCGGCGGCGCCAACGATACCGACTTTCATGATGAAGCTTTTCGCTCCGCGAAAACTTCATTAGATTCTCCGCTGATGCGGAGAATCAGCGCTTGGAGAACTGGTAGCGCTTGCGGGCGCCGGGCTGGCCGGGCTTCTTGCGTTCCTTGGCGCGGGGATCGCGCTTCAGGTGGCCGGCCTTCTTGAGCGGAGCGCGCAGCTCGGCGTTCATCTTCTGCAGGGCGCGGGCGATGCCGTGGGCAACCGCACCGGCCTGGCCGGTGACGCCGCCGCCGGTGACGTTGGCCTCGACATCGATCTTGTCGAAGAGCTCAACGGTCGCGAGGGGCGCGGAGGCCTTGCGGGAGAAATTCTCGTGGGAGAAGTAGCTGTCGAAGTCGCGGCCGTTGGCCACGAACTTGCCGGAGCCTTCGAAGAGGCGCACGCGGGCGACGGAGGTCTTGCGGCGGCCGGTGCCGAGGAAGATGGCTTTGTCGGAACTCATGGGGGTCAGACGGAGATTTTGACCGGGTTCTGGGCCTCGTGGGTGTGATTCGGGCCGGCGAAAACGCGGAGCTTGGTGAGCATCTTCGCGGCGATGCGGTTCTTGGGCAGCATGCCCTTGACCGCGTGCTCGATGATGAATTCAGGGTGACGGACGCGCTGCTCCTTGAGTTTGCGGTAGCTTTCGCCGCCGACGAAACCGGAGAAGAACATGTACTCGTTCTGTTCCTCCTTGCTGCCGGTGAGGACCACCTTCTCGGCGTTGATGACCACCACGTAGTCACCCGTGTCGACGTTGGGCGTGTAGGAAGCTTTGTGACGACCGCGGATCAGGTTGGCGGCTTTCACCGCGAGGCGGCCAAGGACCTGTCCCTCGGCATCGATGAGATGCCACTTGGGCTGGACGGTCTCCTTTTTGGCGAGGAACGTTTTCATGAGAAAAGGGGCCTAGAGGTAGGCTTTGAGAAGGGGGTGTCAACCCGCATTTTGAAAGGGCGACAAAAAACCCGCCCCTGCATGCGCAGGGGCGGGCGGGAAGGATTCCTTGCGAGAGCCGCTTAGAAGCCGATCGTGATGCCGGCCGTGAAGTACAGGAAGTCGTCGTCCTCGACGTTCTTCAGGTTGTTCGCGGTGTACTGCACCCCGAGGTTGAAGGTCGCGCTGTCGCTCAGCTTGTAGGGGAGCACCACGCCAACGCCGTAGTACGTGTAGTCCTCGCCGCCATCGGTGTCGACACGACCGAGCGTGGCGCTGAAGTCGAGGGACGCCTTGTCGGAGAGGGCGGCGCTGTAGCCGACCGCGCCTTGGAACGTCCAGGCCTTCAGATCGATGTCGTAGTAGGTGTAGAAGCTCGGGCTGAAGCCGGCCAGCGTGCCGGTCAGGCCGGCGAAGAACTCCGTGGTGTGCTCGTCGGCGACGTTCTTGTTCGCCTCCGGGTAGTAATAGAAGGTGGCACCGGTGTCGATCGACCACGTGTCGCTGAGCGGGATGCCGTAGCCGGCGTAGATGTCGATCTCGTTGTCGATCCCTTTCGTAATGGGCTGGTTGGTCCAAAGACCGACGTACCAATTACCCGAGGCGACCTCGACGGAGGGCTGGAAGGATTCCTTGGCAAGCTCGACGCCGCGGAACACGTACTTGCTCGTATACGGGAAATCGACCGTAATCGAGTACGACGACTTCGGCTCTTGGGCCTGAAGCGAAACGCACGCGGCCAGGGCCGCGATCGTGAGGGCAATCTTCTTCATAGTGTTGTTGGTCTGTAGTTTGTTAAGTTACCGTTGGTCAACGGCGCTGCGAAGCCGAGAGGAGAGGATTGTACAACACAAGGATATACGCACCTTTCCGTCGACCCCCGGACGAAGACCGAGGAGAACGATCCCGGTTCCAGCAATCTATGGGCCAAATTCATAGTAACATGAAAAAAATTACCTTAACCGCTGGTTTCCTCGGGGCGACCGGGGTCGGCCTGGGTGCCTTCGGTGCCCATGGGCTGAAGGCGATGCTCGAGGCCCGGAGTGCTTCCGGCGTATGGGAAACTGCCGTCTGGTACCACCTTGTGCATGCGGTGGCGCTTTACGCGGCCAGCCTGGCTCCTGTTGACCGCTGGCACCAAATCAAACATCTGGGATGGCTCTGGGGCGTAGGTGTCCTGCTTTTCAGTGGTTCGCTTTACGTGCTCGCGCTCGGCGGCCCCAGGTGGCTGGGCCCGATTACGCCCGTTGGCGGCACGCTCTTGATCGTCGGCTGGATCTGCGTGATCGCGGATGGCCTGCGTGGAAAGGCGGCCTCCTGATGCGTCCGCCCGACGACCTCACCGTCGTCCTCCGCGCCCTGCGCGGCCAGGGGCGCCCCCGGCTCGTGGGGGGATGCGTGCGCGACTGGCTGCTCGGGTTGGCACCGTCCGACTTCGACGTCGAGGTCGGCGGCCTCGATTTCGAGGGCCTGCACCGGCTCCTCGCCCCCTTCGGCGCCACGGATGTCGTCGGCCGGAGCTTCGGCGTGATCAAGCTGCGGCTGCCCTCCGGGGAATATGACTTCAGCCTGCCGCGGCGCGAATCGAAGACGGGCGCAGGCCATCGCGGCTTTGCGATCACCCCGGAGCCCGGCCTGACGGATGCCGAGGCCGCGGCGAGGCGCGACTTCACGGTGAACGCGATCGCCTTCGATCCCTTCGACGGCACGGTCATCGACCCGCTCGGCGGTCGCGCCGACCTCGAGGCCAGGGTCCTTCGCCACACCGGGCCGTCCTTCGCCGACGACCCGCTGCGCGTGCTGCGCGCCTTTCAGTTCGCCGCCCGCTTCGAGTTTACGCTCGCCGCCGAAACGGCGGAGCTTTGCCGCTCCATGGTCGCCACCTTCGCCGAGCTTCCTGTCGAGCGCGTCTGGGGCGAATGGGACAAGTGGGCGCGCCAAAGCACCAAGCCGAGCCGGGGCCTCGCCGTCCTGAAGGAGACGGGGTGGCTGACGCATTTTCCCGAACTGGCCGCGCTCGACGGCTGTCCTCAGGAACCCGAATGGCACCCGGAGGGCGACGTCTTCGTCCACACGCAACATTGCCTCGACGCCCTCGTCGCCAACCCGGACTGGCAGGCGGCCCCGCCTGCGAAGCGTCGCCAGCTCACCTTCGCCGTGCTCACCCACGACTTCGGCAAACCCGCCACCACCGCCCGCCTCGAACGCCGCGGCGTCCTCCGCTGGACCAGTCTCGGCCACGAAGCCGCCGGCGAGGAGCCGACACGGCGCTTCCTCGGACGCATCGGCGCCCCTTCGGATCTCGCGGACCTGGTGTGCCCCCTCGTCCTCAACCATCACGCCCACCACCACGGGCGCGAGGGCATCTTCACCGACACGCAGGTCCGCCGCCTCGCCCGCCGCCTGAACCCGGCGACGATCGACGATGTCTGCGCCGTGATGATCGCCGACTCCCGCGGGCGCCCGCCGCTGCACTCTCCGGACACCCTCGCCTACATCGAGCGCCTCCGCCAGCGGGCTCGTCAGCTCGAACTCCAGCACGCCTCCCCGCGCCCGCTCGTCCAGGGGCGCCATCTGGTCAAACGCGGCCTGAAACCCGGCCCGGAGTTCCGCACGATCCTCGACGCGGCCTTCGAGGCACAACTCGATGGCGTCTTCGGCGACGAGGCCGCTGGCGAGGCCTGGCTGCAAAACCATTTGCGCTACCGGTACCCGGACCTACAGTGACCGGCCTTTTCCCATGGCAACTCAGCTCGACCAACTGAAACAGTACACCAAGGTGGTCGCCGACACCGGCGACTTCGTCAGCATGAAGGAGTACGCGCCGCAGGACGCGACCACCAACCCTTCGCTGATCCTCAAGGCCGCCGGCATGCCCGCCTATGCCCCGTTGGTCGACCAGGCCGTGAAGGACGCCGGCGCCAGCGCCTCGCTCGACCAGGTCATCGACCGCCTGCTCGTGGTCTTCGGCCTCGAGATCCTCAAGATCGTCCCGGGCCGCGTCTCGAGTGAGGTCGACGCCCGCCTGTCCTTCGACACGAAGGGCACGCTGGCCAAGGCGCGCGAGATCATCGGCCTCTACGAGAAGGCCGGCATCGACCGGAAGCGCGTACTGATCAAGATCGCCTCCACCTGGGAGGGCATCAAGGCCGCCGAGCAGCTCGAAAAGGAAGGTATCCATTGCAACCTCACGCTGCTCTTCTCCTTCGCCCAGGCCGTCGCCTGCGCCGAAGCGGGCATCAAGCTCATCTCCCCCTTCGTCGGCCGCATCCTCGACTGGCACAAGAAGAACGCCGGCCGCGACTTCGCCCCCGCCGAGGACCCGGGCGTGCTCTCCGTCACCCAGATCTACACCTACTACAAGAAGTTCGGCTACACGACCGAGGTCATGGGCGCGAGCTTCCGCAACAAGGGTGAGATCCTCGAGCTCGCCGGCTGCGACCTGCTCACCATCGCCCCCGCGCTGCTCGGCGAGCTCAAAGCCTCCTCCGAGCCCGTGGTCCGCAAGCTCGATCCCGCCAAGGCCGCCGCCGCCGACCTCAAGAAGGTCAGCTTCGACGAAAAGACCTTCCGCTTCGCGCTCAACGAGGACGCCATGGCCACCGAAAAGACCGCCGAAGGCATCCGCCTCTTCTCGGCCGACATCGTAAAGCTCGAACAGCTCATCGCGAAGAAGCGCGGCTGAGTTCGGAGCGCCTTTCGATCTCCGCCAACCCGTCGCCTCCCCGGCGACGGGTTTTTTGTTCCTGCCGCCAGGCAAATCGCCCGAGGAGCGGCTTCGGGCCACGCCGACCCCATCGTTCGCCCACCTCGGGGCCTCCGCCCCCCGCGAGACCCCGGATCGTCTGGGTTTGACGCTCCCCGGGTCGTCTTGTTGAATCACGCCCAATCCGCGGCGCGCGGGACCTACCCTTCACCCGCGACCGCAAGCTCACGCAGCCGTGTAACCTTTTCCGAGGAATTCGTTATGGAGCGATGGAGGTGTGCGCCCGTTCGTCACCGCGTTTCCCTCCACTGCTTTTCAACTGCACGTCGCCACTCTGACTTCCTTGGCCAGTAACTGCCCGCCTTCGCATCGAGAGCCTTTCGTGTCATGCGCCCGTAACTACGCACGCCATGCCTGCAGCCGAACGCTCCCCTTCAGCGGTCTCGGGTGGACGGATCTTTGCCACCACCTGCTGGACCGTGGTGCTGGAGGCGGGCGGGTCGCTGTCAGAGGGGAGCCAGGCGGCCCTCGAGCAGCTTTGCCGCACGTACTGGTACCCGTTGTACTGCTTCGCCCGGCGCCAGGGGCTGTCCGCCTCCGAGGCGGAGGATCTCACCCAATCGTTCTTCGCCCACCTGCTGGAGAAACGCATCATCGCCCATGCCGATCCCGGGCGCGGACGCTTTCGGAACTTCCTGCTGGCCGCCTTCAGGAACTTCGCGAGCAACCAACGCGTGCACCAGTCGGCGGCGAAGCGCGGTGGCGGCAGTCCGCCGTTGTCGTTCGATCAGATGGATGCGGCCGCGCGGTACGAGAAGGAGCCGCGCGACGAGGGCTCCCCCGAGAAACTGTATGATCAGAAATGGGCGGTGCGCGTGCTCGATCAGGTGACGCACCGCCTGCGGGAGGAGTACGCCGCCGCCGGCAAGGCGCCGCTTTTTGCCGCGCTCCTCGGGGTGGCGGGCGGCCGGCGCCATGGCGAGGGCTACGACGCGCTGGCCCGCGAAGTCGGGATGTCCGTGGGCGCGTTCAAGGTGGCGGTGCATCGCTTCCGGACCCGCTTCAAGGAGCGGCTGCGCCTCGAGGTCGCCCAGACCGTGGCCGGCCCCGACGAGGTCGAGGACGAGCTGCACCACCTTCTCTCTGTCCTTACCCGGTGAATACACTCCGCCCCCTTCCCCATGAACAACGCCCTCACCTGCCCGCAATGCGGCTCCTCCCTCTCGGGAACCGGCCTGACCGACAGCTACTGCCCCACATGCCTCCTGCGGGAGGGCCTGCTGGATTCAGCCGGGGAGCCGGACTCGCCCGCGCCTCGCCGCGAACCCCCGGTGCCGAGACTGTTCGGGCCTTACGAGTTGCTCGAAGTGGTCGGGCGCGGCGGCGGCGGCGTGGTCTACCGCGGTCGGCAACGAAGCCTGAACCGGACGGTCGCGATCAAGCTGCTCGCGGCCGGCGTCGATTCGAGTGAGGCGTCGGTGCGCCGGTTTCAGATCGAGGCGGAATCGGCGGCCGCCCTCCAGCATCCCGGCATCGTGGCGATCCACGAATGCGGACAGCAGGACGATCAGCCCTACTATGCGATGGAGTTCGTTCCCGGCCGCAACCTCGCGGACGTGTCGGGAGGAAAACCGCTCGAAGCGCGGCGCGCCGCCCGCTACCTGCGGGCCGTCGCCGAAGCCGTCCATTACGCGCATCGGCGCGGAATCCTCCACCGCGACCTGAAGCCTTCGAACGTCCTGATCGACCAGGACGACCGCCCGCGCATCACGGACTTCGGCCTCGCCCGCCAGGTCGATGGTCGCACCGAGATGACGCTCGCCGGCCAGATTCTCGGATCGCCCAACTATTCGTCCCCCGAACAACTGGCGGGACGACGCGAGGAGGTCGGCGTGGGCAGCGACCTCTACTCGCTGGGCGCGATGCTCTACCACCTGTTGACCGGCCGGCCGCCGTTTCTCGCCGGGACCGTGCAGGAAACGCTTCGCCTGGTCCACGAGGAGGAGCCGGTTTCCCCACGTGCGCTCAACCCGACCGTACCGGCGGATCTCGAAACCATCTGCCTGAAGTGCCTCGAAAAATCTCCGGGCAAACGGTACGGCTCGGCGTCGGAGCTGGCGGAGGAACTGCGGCGCTTTCTCGACGGCGAACCGATCCAGGCGCGGCCGATCACTCCCGTGGAGCGAGGCTGGCGCTGGTGCCGGCGCCATCCCGCGGTCGCCTCGCTTGCCGCCACCGTGATCGTGGCCCTGTCCGGGACGGCGCTGCTGTTCTACGTGTCCGCCCGGCGCATCGAGCACGCGCGTCAGCAGGAACAGGCCGCGCGGGAGGAGGCCGAAGTTCATCTCTACGCGGCCAACATGCAGGTCGTCTCCCGCGGCTTCAACACCCCGCTCGGCGTCGACCCCGAAGGGTCGCGCGTGATCCTGGAGCGCGCCCGCCCACGCGCCGGCCAGCCCGATATTCGCGGCTTCGAATGGCGGTACTTTTGGAGGGAAACGGCCGGAGACGCCGTCGCGACCCTCGCCGGGCACAAGCACGTGGTTGACGCGACGGTCTTCTCGCCGGACGGCGCGCTCGTGGCCACGCACAGCCTCGACGGCGTGCTCAAGGTCTGGGATGCGCACGCCGGCCTTGAACGCCACGCGCTCGACGGCGTGGCGCGGTTGGGCGGATTCACGCCGGACGGCCGGCTGATCTACAGCCATCCCGACGACTCCCTTTGGGAACTGGATCCGTCCAGCGGGCGGACGTCGCGGGTGCTCCCGCCTTCCGGGCAGCTCGTCGCCGTGCTTCCCGACGGGCTCCAGGCCGTGGTCATCGGTGCGGATGCCCTGCCCGTTGCCCGGAAGCTGGGCGCGGCGGAAGACCAGGAACGCGGGGTGAGCCTTCCCCTCGAGGCCTGCGTCGTCGTGTCCGCGGACGGCCGGCGCGCGGCTGTCTCGAGTCCGCCGGGCCGGCCCTATCCCGGCCTGCTCGTGGTGGACCTGCAAACGCGCGAACAAGTGGCGGCGCTGGTCGACCCCCGGCCCGTGATTGGCCTCGCGCTTTCACCGGACGGAAAACGCCTCGTTTCGTCAGGTTTCGACGGCGTCCTGAAGGTCTGGGACGTCGACCGCGGCGTGCAGACGCATGCGTTCAAGGCCTTCATCGATCCGGTCTGGGGTCTGGCGTTCTCCCACGACGGCCGGACCTTCGCCGCCGCCGGCAACAACCGCGAGATCGGTCTCTGGGAAACGGCGACGTGGGAGCCCCTGCATCGGGTGCGCGGCCATCGGAGCACCGTCCGCACCCTCTCGTTTTCCGCCGACGGTCAACGGGTGGTGAGCGGCGGCGAAGACGATCTCGCCCTCGTCTTCTCCGTCAGGCCGATGCGCCCGCCGGACGAAGCGAAGCGGCTGCTGCGCGGGCCCGCATGGATCGACCGGACGCCCGCGCTCGTGTTCTCGCCCGACAGCCGGCTCTTTGCCGGCACCGCGGCCGATGGAACCGTCAAGGTTTGGACCACCGACACCCTCGAGCCCGTCGCCCGTTTTCCGATGGAGGCACGAACGGTGGCGTTTGGGCCGGACGGCCGGTCCGTGCTGACCGAGGGAGACAACGGCGAGATTCGCCGGTGGAGCCTCGTCGGCGACGAGCCGCCTCAACTGCTCGCCCCGGCCGCAAGGTTTGCAAACTGGCAGATCGACGTGCTCAGCGCGCAGGAGCGCGTGGCCCTGGTGGCGGAGCAAGCCGCCACGCGCGCGCAGTGCCGTCTCGCGGAGATCCCGAGCGCCCGCGACGGCATCAACGCCGGAGCGATCACCACGACGCCGACCCTCGCACTGACGCCTGACGGAAAAACGATGTTCATCGGCCAGCCCTCGGGAGAGATTGAGGAGTGGGACATCGCCACCCGGCAGCGGCGACGCGGCTTCCCCGCCCACAAGCTGAACGTGACCGCCCTCGTCGTGTCTCCAGACGGTCGATACCTCGCGTCCGGAAGCCTGGACAACTCCACCCGGCTGTGGGACGTGGCCACGGGCGAGCGCCTCGCCACCTTCCTGGTCCACAACCGCCCGGTCTGGGCGCTCGCCTTCTCGCCCGACAGCCAGACGCTGGCGGCCGGCAGTTGCGACAAGGAGATCATTCTCTTCAGCATCCCCCTGCGCATGCAGGTGGCCGGGTTGCCGCTCTACGTCGGCACGCCGGCGGGCTACGAACAGGAAGTGCGGCTGCTGCGCTTCTCGCCGGATGGCAACCTCCTCGCCTCCGCCCTGGGAGACGGCACCGTGCGCTTCTTCCGGGCGGCGGCCTTCGCAGCCGCCGACCAACGCTAGCCGCAAGGACGCCGCCGGCCCGAAGCGCGGACCGCGAGGAAACGCAGCCCGATCAGGAAGGTCACGAACCCGAGCCCAACCGCTCCCCCTCCCGATCCTGCCTGGCTGGGTGGCGGCGTCGCCGTGCGCGGGGGCGCGGGCGGGGGCGGCGCCGGAGGCGGAGCTGGCGGAGCGACGGGCGGTGACCACAGGGCGGAGGCGGGAACGAGCGGCAGCGTGGCGGCCAGGCCTTCGTAAACCGCTATTACGCGAATCGCCGCATTCCCCGTGTCGGCGATGAAGAGTAGCCCCTGTCCATCGTCATATAAGCCCCGGGGTTGATTGAGGAGCATGTCCTGTGTCACATAGCGGCGATTCGCGGCATCGTAGTAGAGATGCCCGTCCCGGAGGCCACCGACACCGGGAACGCCGGCGTAGGTTGAAACCTTTCCGCTCTCGCCGATCGTGCGGATCGTCGAGTTTCCCGTGTCCGCGACATAGACGAGGCTTCCCGATCTCGTGACCACGACTGCCGTGGGCCCGTTGAAACGAGCGGACGTGCCCTCGTCATCCTCCGAACCCGCCACGCCGGCGACCCCGGCGAGAGTTCTCACCTCTCCATCCGGAGAAACCGTCCGGATGAGGTTGTTCGCCGTATCGGCAACGTAAATACGGCCGTCGGCGCCAACCGCCACCCCGCCGGGATGATTGAAACGGGCGTCGCCACCCCGTCCATCCGCGTACCCGGCATTACCCGGACTCCCGGCGAGGGTGGAGACGATCCCGCCTGCGTCGATCCTGCGGATCGTGTGGTTGCCGGCATCCGCCACATAGAAGGATCCGTCGGGGCCGCGGGCGATGCCCGCCGGCGCCCCGAAGGTCGCCGTGAGCGCGGCGCCATCCTCGTTCCCGCGCAAGCCGCTGGCCCCGGCGACGGTCTCGACCAGCGACGAGGCGCCAAGTCGGCGGACGATCGCATTGGCCGAATCGACGATCAGAAATCTGCCACCGCCTTCGCCGGCGATTCCCGCGGGACGATTGAAGGTGGCGGTCTCCGCAAACCCGTCCTCCGCCCCGGCGTGCCCAAGGTGGCCTGCGACCAATCCCACCGGGCAGTTGACCTCGTTGCCCCAGCCGAACTCCCTGGCATTGAAAATCCGCCAGATCGCGTGGCTCTCCGCATCGGACACAAAGAGGACGCCCTGCTCGTTCATTGCGAGCGCCACAGGCGACCGGAGCATCAGCGGGGAAACCGTCAGCCTGAGGGCATTGCTCGCATGACGCACCGGGCCGTCGGTGACGGTGAAGCGATATCTGTCGCCGTCCATGGACAACTCGACCTTCGCGAGCTCGAGACTCCGGGTTCGCGTTCCGGTATGGACGCCTTCGTCGGACAAATCGACCCAGGCCTCCGTTCCCCGGGGCGCTATCTGCCACTGAAACGTACCCGCAACGTCTGCACCCGCCGCCCTGAAGCTGACATTCCGCCCCTCGGTCACCACCTGCTTCGCGGGCAGCGAGTGGCTGAGATCGGGTGCGACAGTCTGGCCGTCGCTTGCGACGGCGAGGAAGATCCACAGGCAGGCGTGCCTGGAAGGGCGAATGGGAGTCTTCATGGCGGTGAGGGGTGTTCGCGACGGTTGCGAAGTCGGGGGCTGAATCCCTCCTGCGTCCCGGCAGGGTGCGGATACGGACTACTACCGAAAAACCCGCGGAAGGTTACCGCCGGACGGACACGAGGGCTATGCGCTCCCGCCTCCCTTCATCGCCGCATGCCACCGACCCGGGGCGCCGGCCCGCACAAATTTTGACGTTACCGCCAACGACATTTGACAACCCCGACGGCGGGTCCTGATTTCTCGGCCGGTTGCCTCCGGCGGCCTCCGGCTCCATAACTCCGACTGCGCCGGAATTGTCGCGCCCTCTTCCCAATGGACGGAATCGATCTCATCCAAGACCTCGCCATCGTGCTCCTCGCCGCCGGTATCGCCGGCGTGCTGTGCAAGCGCGTGGGTCTGTCCGTGATCGTCGGCTACCTCGCCGCCGGCATGCTCATCGGCCCGTTCACGCCGCCCGTCTCCTTCATCACCGACGTCGGGCGCATCCAGACGCTTTCCCAGCTCGGCCTCGTCTTCCTCATGTTCGGCATCGGGCTGGGCCTGAGCCTGACGAAGCTCCGGACCCTGGGCCTGCCGACCCTGCTGGCCACCGGCCTGGGTGCCTTCCTCATGCTCAACCTCACCCAGGCGCTCGGCGTCGCCATGGGCTGGACGCCGCTGCAGAGCCTCTTTGTCGCGAGCATGTTCATGTGCTCAAGCTCGGCGGTGATCGCCAAGATCGTGAACGAGCTCAACCTCACGCACGAGGGCTCGGCCCAGCGCGCCCTCGGCATCACCGTGATGGAGGACGTCGTCGCCGTCGTCATGCTGACCATCCTCGCCAGCCAGACCCAGGGCGGCAGCGGGGCCAACGTGGGCAGCCTGCTCGCCACCATGAGCGCCTTCGTCGTCCTGCTGGTCGGCGCCGGCCTCCTGCTCGTCCCGCGCCTGCTCCGCCGCCTCGAGGCCCGCGCCGATCCCGAACTGCAGACCATCGTCGTGGCCGGGGTTCTCTTCGCCCTCGCCCTCAGCGCCGCGAAGGCCGGCTACTCCCTCGCCCTCGGGGCCTTCCTGCTCGGCGCCATCGTCGCGGAGATGCCGCAGAAGGGCGGCGTCGAGAAATCCTTCGTCGGCATGCGCGACCTCTTCAGCAGCGTCTTCTTCGTCTCGATCGGCATGATGATCGACCTGCGGCTGCTGCTCGACGTCTGGGCGGAAATCCTCGGCATCTTCCTCTTTGTCATGCTCGGCCGCCCGCTCGCCGTCGGCCTGGCCATGATCGTCGCCGGCACCAAGCCGCACGACGCCCGTCGCGCCGGCCTCCTGCTCACGCCCCTGGGCGAGTTCTCCTTCATCATCGCGCAGCTGGGCGTCGGCGCCGCCGTCCTGCCCGCGGAATATTACCCGCTCGCGGTCGGCGTCTCCATCCTGACCGTACTCGCCACCCCGCTGGTCAACCGCCACGGCGACGCCATCGTCCGCTTCGCCGAGCGGATCGAGCCCCGCTGGCTGTCCGTCGCCATCGAAGCCTACCATGGCTGGCTGCAACAGGCCGGCAGCCGCCAGGGTTCGCCCGTCGTCTGGAGGCTGGTGCGGGGGCGTCTCGTGCAGGTCGCCGTCGAGATGCTCCTGGTCACCGGCCTGCTCATCTTCTCGGGACCGCTGCTCTCCACGGCCGAACGCCTCATCGCCTCCACCGGAGTCGAGGACACCGTGCTCGACTACACCTTCTGGTCCCTGGTCGGCCTGATCGTGCTCATCCTACTCGTCGCGATCTGGCGCAACGTCACGGCCGTCTCCCTCATTCTTGCCGAAAGCCTCGCCACCGACACCCGCCTGCCCACCCCTGTCGTCTACAACAGTCTGAAGGCCCTCTGCGGCGCCGCCATCGGCTACTGGCTCTACACCGTCGTCCCGATTGGCGCCCTGCCGGCCTGGGGCTGGCTCGTCATCGTCGCCCTGGCCGTCGCCGTCGTCGCCGTGTTCTCCCACCGGCTCATCTACTGGCACAGCTCCTGGCAATCCTCCGTGCAGGACGTCTTCAGCGAGGAGGCCGCCCACTCGAAGGACGGCCGCGCCTCCGCCCGCACCGCGATGGGACAGCGGCTGGAGGCCTGGGAACTGCACCTCGAGGAAAACGTCGTGCCCGATCACGCCAGCTACGCCGGCTGCGACCTCGCGCAACTGGCCATCCCCTCCCGGTTCGGCTGCTCCGTGATCGAGGTCGAACGCAACGGTCACGTCATCACCCGCACAGGTCCGGACCTGCGCATCTACCCCGGCGACAAGCTGCTGCTGCTCGGCAAGTCGGAGGGCCTCACCGCCGCGCGCGACTTCCTCCAATCCGACCGGCGACCGTCCGAATCCATCGACGAGTTCGGCGGCTCCGTGCTCGAGTCCTACGTGCTCCCTCCCGGTCCCCACGCGGGCCGGACGCTCGCCGAACTCCGCGTCGCCGCCGAGACGGGCGTGCGCATCGTCGGCATCCAGCGGGGCGGGACCAAGATCATCAATCCCGGCGGCAACCAGAGCCTGGAGGCGGGCGACGGCCTGCTCGCGGTCGGCACGCTCGCGGAACTGCGCGAGTTCCGCCGCTGGCTGAAGGGCCTCCCCCCGCCCGTCGCGGCGGCGTGATTCCCATGCTGCGCGCCTTCCAGTGGGACCTCGCCCGCCAGGTGGAGCGTCTCGACGTGCTCCTCGACCTGCTGCCGCGTTACGCGGACTGGGGGTACCACCAGCTCTACCTGCACCTCGAGAACGCCGTCGACTACCCTTCGCTCCCGGGCGTGGCGCGGGCCGACGCCTACACCTGGCGCGAACTCGAACGCCTGGTGTCCGCCGCCGACGCGGCCGGCCTCAGGGTCGTGCCCATCGCCAACCTGCTCGGCCACACCCAGTACCTGCTCGACTGCCCCGCCCTGAGCGACCTCAACGAGCTGCGCCACCCCGACGGCTCGCCGCGCGAACGCGGCCAGGTCTGCCCGCTCCACCCGCGCCTGCCCGAGGTGGCCGGGAAACTCCTGCGCGACGTCGCCCCGTTCTGCACCGCCGGGCTCGTCCACGTCGGCCTCGACGAGTCCTTCCATCTCGGACGGCACCCGCTCTCCCGGGAGGAGATCGCCCGGATCGGGCTCGCCGGCCACTTCGCCGCCCACGTTGGCCGCCTGCACGCGCTCGCCGGCCGGCTCGGCCTGCGGCTCGGTCTCTGGGCCGACATGCTGGCCCTGCTGCCGGAGACGATCCCGCTCCTCCCGCCCGGTGTCGCCGCCTACGACTGGTACTACCATCCCTTCGGCCGCCGGCCCCGGATGGAGTTGTATAATTTTTCCGAATACGAGCTCGCCCCCGCGCTCCGCCGCCAGGGCGTCGCCTACTGGGGCTGCCCGATGAACGGGTCCTTCCGCCACGAGCCCCTGCCCGTCTTCGGCGACCGCCTCGCCAACCTCCGCGCCTGGTGGGAGCGCTGCCGCCGCGTGCACGCCGAGGGCTTCCTCGTGACCTCGTGGGAGCCGAACCGCCTCGCCTTTGAACTCACCACGGTCGTCGACGCCGCGGCCGCCTGCCTCTGGCTCGATCCCGCCGTCGAGGATCACACCGGCATGCTCGCACGCGGATTCGAGCGCGTCTTCGGAAGATCCGGCGCCCGCGAGGCCGCCCGGCTCGCCTTGCGCGCGGACGAGCACGCCTTCGCCGGCTATGCGCGCTGGGAGGCCAACGAGCGCTGGAACGGCGCCGCGCCGCGCGACGGCACCGCCGCCGCCGAACGGGAGGCCCGTTTCTTCGCCCGCCACAGCCGGCGTCCCCTGCCGGCCCCGCTCACGGCCAGCCTGGCCTTCCGCCGCTACCTCGCCGAACGCGACGCCTTCGTGCGCCGCGCCGCGCGGGCCGTCGCCCGCCTGCGCCGGCTTCGCGCGCGCGGACAGCCCACCGCGGTCCTGCTCGCGACGCTGCAAGCCGAGGCCGGCGCCTTCGCCGACGCCCTGCGCGCCGGCCGCGAGGCCGCCCGCCGCATGTGGCGTCGCACGCGCGACCCGCGCCGGCCCGGCCCCAACGAGACCGTCCTCCGCGCCGACGCCGCGCGCCTGCGCGCCTGGAAGGCCTGGCTTGCCGGCTGTATCCGCCAACCGGATCGCCTCGCGTCCGCCTCCCCCGTGCGCGGCGCCTGGCAGCTCGAGTTCGACGTGCACAACGTCGCGCCGGCCCTGCAGAAGGTCGTGGTGGAACAGCAGGACGCCGACGGCACCTGGCGGAGCCTGGCCGGCCGCTTCACGATCGAGTTCCGCGGTTTCGCCGCGCGCCCGCGGGCGCGCGTGCGCCGGACCTTTTCCGTGCCCGTGGACACACCCGACCGGCCCCTGCGCATCGGCGTGCGCGGGCTGGGCCTCGTCGCCCTGGGCAACGTCACCCTGACGAACGACGTCTCCACGCGGCTCGCCTGGCGCGCTCCGGTGCGCCTCGGCCGGCCGGCGCCGCGTCGCGGATTTCCCGAACTCGACTGGGAGCGGAATACCGACGAACGTCGGCTGACCTTCCGCCCCGTTTCCTCACCCCATGCCTGAAGCCCTCAAAGCCCACGACGTGCTCGCCCGTCTGCCCGCCGGTTGCGGCCTCGCCACGGTCGCGGCCGTCGAGGGCTCCTCGTACCGCCGCCCGGGCGCCCGTCTCGTGCTCGCCCCGGAGGGCGCGCGCTTCGGCTCGATCAGCGGCGGCTGCCTCGAGGAGGATCTCGTGATCCGCCTGCGCGAGGTCATGGCCTCCGGCGTCGCCCGCACGCTCGTGTACGACACGACCGAGGAAAACGACTTGGTCTGGGGCGTGGGTCTCGGCTGCCACGGCAAGGTGACCTTGCTGCTCGAACGCCATCAAGGCATGCCGCCGGGGCTGGCCTTTGCACAGGACGCCGCGGGCGTCCTGCGCCAGGACACCGTGCTCGCCACCGTCTACGCCGCGGAGTCTCCCGCCTGGCTCGGCGCCCGCCTTGCGCTCTCCGCCGACGGACGCCTCTGGCACCCGGCCGATCCGGAGCCGCTCGTCGCGCGATTGCGCGCGGCCGCCCACGACGCCCTCGCCCGCCGCGCCTCGGCCTGGCAGACCTTCGCCGACCTGCCGGACCGCCCGTCGGTGTTTTTCGAATACATCGCACCGCCGCCGCGCCTCGTCGTGCTTGGGGCCGGCGACGACGCCCGGCCGCTCGTCCGCTTCGCCGCCGAGCTGGGCTGGAGCGTCACGGTCGCGGACCCGCGCGCGGCCTTCGCAACGCGCGAACGGTTCCCCGCCGCCGCGGAAGTCGTGGCCGTCCCGCCAGCCGATCTCACCCTACGCGTGGCCTTCGACGCGCGCACTTTCGCCGTCGTCATGACGCACCACTACGTGCACGACCTGCCCTTGCTCCGGGCGCTGCTTCCGCTCGGCCTGCCCTACATCGGCCTGCTCGGACCGCGGAAACGCGCCGAGAAGCTGCTCGCCGACCTCGCCGCGGAAGGTTTCCACCCGACACCCGCCCAACGCGCCACCGTGCACGCCCCCGTCGGGCTCGACCTCGGCGGCGACACCCCGGAGGCCGTCGCCTTGTCGATGCTCGCCGAAATGCAAAGCGTGCGGGAGGGCCGGGACGCCGCGCCCCTCCATCGCCGCACGCGTCCGATCCATGGTTGAGGGAGACCGCCGATGCCACCCGCCATGACGTCGGCCATTGGTAGGAGCGGCTTTACGCCGCGATTGCCTGCGGACGGGACCTATCGCGGCTTCACCCCGCGACGGACCCCAACCCCAACCTCGGCAGACCCACGCGAGCCCCGAGCCATGAACCCTGAAAATTCCTCAACGCCCGCACCCCGCTGCGGCCTGATCCTGCTCGCCGCCGGCGCCTCCACCCGCATGGGCCGGCCGAAGCAGCTGATCCCGGTCGAAGGCCGTCCCTTGCTCGAACGCGCCGTGCTCGCCGGCCTCGCGGCGCCGGTCTGGCCGATCGTCGTCGTGCTCGGCGCCCATGCCGATTCGCTCCGCCCCACGCTGGCGCGTCATCCGGTCCTGATCGCCGAGAACCCCGCCTGGGCCGAAGGCATGGCGTCCTCGCTCCGTGCCGGGCTCACGACCCTGGGCGCCTTTTCCCCGCGCATCGATTTCGCCCTGGTCGCGCTTTGCGACCAACCGGCCTTCTCCGCCGACACCATCCGGCGCCTCCTCGCCACCCAGGCCGAAACCGGCCGCAGCCTCGTCGCCGCGCGTTATCAGGGGCACCTCGGCGCCCCCGCGCTCTTCGCCCGCGAACACTTCGCCGCCCTCTCCGCGCTCACCGGGGACGAAGGCGCCCGAAAACTGATGGCCCGCGTCCCGCCCGAAACCCTCGCCGCCGTCGATTTGCCGGAATTGGCGGTCGATCTGGACACCCCAGACGACGTCGCTCGCTTCGAAGCGTGAGGCTTTCCCGACCCGCTTAACCCTTGGGAAATTTGAGTTTGCCAGCGGCGCGGACCGCCCGTCACCCTGCCCTTTCTCGTCTCGACCAACCCTTTTCAAAAATCAACAGTCATGGCCGAAGAACTCTCAGGTAATGTCTTGGTGGGCCAATCCGGTGGCCCCACCGCCGTCATCAATGCCAGCGTGGCCGGCGTCGTCGCCGAAGCCCTCAACCACAGCTGCATCGAAGAGATCTATGGCTGCCTCAACGGCGTCCTCGGCATCCTCAACGAGGAGCTCATCGACCTCGCCTCGGAATCCCAGCAGACCATCCGCGGTCTCCGGCACACTCCGGGCGCCGCCCTCGGCACCTGCCGTTACAAGCTGAAGAAGCAGCAGGACTTCGAGCGCGTGCTCGAGGTCTTCAAGGCGCACAACATTCGCTATTTCTTCTACGCCGGCGGCAACGACTCCCAGGACACCGCCGACAAGATCTCCAAGCTCGCCCAGGAACAGGGCTACGAGCTGCGCGTCATCGGCATCCCGAAGACGATCGACAACGACCTCGTCGCCACCGACCACTGCCCGGGCTACGGCTCCGTCATCAAGTTCATCTCGACGACCGTCCGCGAGCTCGCCTGCGACAACGAGGCCATGGGCCAGGGCGACCTCGTCTCCATCCTCGAAGTCATGGGCCGCAATGCCGGCTGGATCGCCGCCGGCGCCGCCCTCGCCAAGCGCCGCGACCACCCGCACGACCCGCCGCACCTGATCTACCTGCCCGAGGTCGCCTTCTCCGCCGAGAAGTTCGTCGCCGACGTGCAACGCGTGCTCAAGCGCGAGAAGTACTGCCTCATCGTCGTCGGCGAGGGCCTCGTCGATGCCGACGGTAACTACGTCTCCGCAGCGGAGGCCACCGACGCCTTCGGCCACGCCCAGCTCGGCGGCGCCGGCGAATACCTGCGCAGCCTCGTCGAACAGAATCTCCCGGGCGTGAAGGCCCGCGTCGCCAAGCTCGGCATCTCCCAGCGCGCCGCCGCCCACGCCGGCTCCAAGGCCGACGCCGACGAGGCCTTCCTCGCCGGTCAGGCCGCGGTCAAGGCCGCCATCGCCGGCGAGACCGACAAGATGATCACCCTCGTCCGCGGCGACGGCGACCACTACACCTGCGAGACCGGCCTCGCCCCCCTCGGCGAGATCGCCAACGGCGTCAAGAAACTGCCCCGCGAGTGGATCAACGAGGACGGCGTGAGCATGAACTACCAGTTCGTCCGCTACGCCCAACCCCTCATCCAGGGCGAAACCCAGGTCCCCTACGAGAACGGCCTCCCGCAGTTCGCCAAGCTCGACAAGGTTCGCGTCGACAAAACGCTCCCCGCCTACGAAATCTAAGGTCGCCGTTCGCGATTCCTCCCCCCAAGGCCGGTCTCCAAGGACCGGCCTTTTTGCTGCCCTTCGCCAAGACCTCCCAGTGGCTCAAGAGAGTCTCTGTGCGGGTCAACCGACGCGCAGCCTTTGCCAAGAACCACGCGATCTTAAGCGTTGAGCGACCGGCCGGGATGCCCACGATGACGCGCACGGCGAATCTCCGCCGAGCCTTTCCAACCCCCGGTCACGCATGATCTGCTACGTCCCCACCGAGACCGCACCCGGCGAAACCAGGGCCGCCCTCACGCCCGCCTCCGCCAAGGCCCTCAGCCAACTCGGGCTCTCCGTCCAGGCCCCCGCCGGGATCGGCCGGGCCAGTCTGTATCCCGATGCGGACTACAAGGCGGCCGGCGTCGCCTTCGTCGACGACCACGCCGCCGCCCTGGCCGCGGCCGACATCGTCCTGCGCGTGCGCAAGCCGACGGCAGAGGAGATCGCGCGCATGAAGCGCGGCGCCCTTCACCTGAGTCTGCTCGATCCCTTCAACGAGCGACCGCTGCTCGAAGCCTTCGCCGCCGCCGGCGTCGCCGCCGTCAGCCTTGAGATGATCCCGCGCACGACGCTCGCCCAGAAGATGGACGTGCTCAGCTCGCAGGCCAGCCTCGCCGGCTACGCCGCCGTCATCCACGCCGCCGCCCGCCTGGGCATGGCCCTGCCCATGATGATGACGCCGGCCGGCACCATCATGCCGGCCCGCGTCTTCGTGATCGGCGCCGGCGTCGCCGGCCTCCAGGCCATCGCCACCGCCAAGCGCCTCGGCGCCCGCGTCGAAGCCTTCGATACCCGCCCCGTCGTCGAAGAACAGGTGAAGTCGCTCGGCGCCAAGTTCGTGAAGATCGATCTCGGCCAGACCGGCCAGACCGCCGGCGGCTATGCCCAGGCCCTCACCCCCGAGCAGATCGCCAAGCAACAGGCCGGCATGGCGAAGATCTGCGCCCAGTCCGACATCGTCATCACCACCGCCAAGCTCTTCGGCCGCAAGGCCCCCATTCTCGTCACGCGCGCCATGCTTTCCGGCATGAAGCCGGGCAGCGTCGTCGCCGACCTCGCCCTCGAAAGCGGCGGCAACGTCGAAGGGGCCAAACCCGGCGAGGACGTCGTCACACCCGAGGGCGTCATCCTCCTTGGCCAGACGTCCTACGAGGGCACCGTCGCCGCCCACGCCACCCAGGTCTTCGCCGCCAACCTCACCGCCTGGCTCACCCACTTCTGGGACGCCAAGGAAAAGACCCTGCGCCTCAACCCCGACGACGAAATCCTCAAGGGCAGCCTCATCACCCGCGACGGCGCCATCGTGCACGCGCAGTTCAAGAAGAACGGCTGAAGGGCTGAAAGGCTGAATCAAACCCTTGATCCCGGCACCCCAACCTCCTTTCCACCCCGCCGTTTCACTTCAATCTTCCCGCGTTCCTCACACGCCGCCTCCGTCTTCAGCCCTTCAGTCCTTCAGCCCTTCAGCCTTTCCCTCCTCCCATGGACCTGATGCTCCTTTTCTTCATCTTCACGCTCGCCGCCTTCCTGGGCTTCGAGCTGATCGCGAAGGTGCCGTCGCAACTGCACACGCCGCTGATGTCGGGCTCCAACGCGATCTCCGGCATCACCATCGTCGGCGCGATCATCGCCGCGGGCACCGATGACGGCTCCTGGCTCACCACCGTGCTGGGCACGGGCGCCGTGGTGCTCGCCACCATCAACGTGGTCGGCGGCTACCTCGTCACCGACCGCATGCTCGGCATGTTCAAGAAAAAGGAACCCGCCCGGAAGGAGGACAAGGCGTCATGAGTCCGCAATTGCTCAACCTGGCCTACATCGTCGCGGCGATCCTCTTCGTCTTCGGCCTGAAGATGCTCGGCCGGCAGCACACCGCGCGGCGCGGCAACCTGCTCTCGTCGGTCGGCATGCTCATCGCCGTGGTCGCAACCTTGCTCGACCGCAACGTGATCGATTTCACCTGGATCGTCGTCGGGCTGGTCGTGGGCTCTGTCATCGGCGTGGCCTGCGCCCGCCTCGTGAAGATGACCTCGATGCCCGAGATGGTCGCCCTGCTCAACGGCTTCGGCGGTCTCGCCTCCCTGCTCGTGGGCTGGGCCGAGTTCGGCAAGATCAATGCCTTCGGCTGGGAACGCTACCTCGCGGACTTCGCCGGCACGCCGGGCTTCACCAGCGCGGTCATCTTTCTGGCCGTGCTCATCGGCGGCATCACCTTCACCGGTTCGCTCTACGCCTTCTGCAAGTTGGCCGAGTGGCTCAGCGGCCGCCCGATCCTCTTCCGCGGACAACACCTGCTCAACGGCGCCATGGTGCTGGGCCTGCTTGCCGCCGGCCTCGTCTTCACCCTCAACCGCGACCCGCAGGTCGCGACGCTGGCCTTCGGCGCCTTCCTCATCCTTGGCCTGATCCTCGGCTGGACCCTCGTCATGCCGATCGGCGGCGGTGACATGCCTGTTGTCATCGCCATGCTCAACAGCCTCTCCGGCCTCGCCGCCTGCGCCGCCGGCTTCGTCATCACCAACAACGTGCTCATCGTCGCCGGCTGCCTCGTGGGCACGAGCGGCATGATCCTTTCGATCATCATGTGCAAGGCGATGAACCGCTCCATCGGCAACGTGCTCTTCTCCGGTTTCGGCGCGGCCGCCCCGGCCGCCGCCTCGGGCGAGGGCGCGATCCAGGGCGAACTCAAGCCGATTTCCGCCGAGGACAGCTTTGCCGTGCTCGAAGCCGCCCGCCAGGTCGTCATCATCCCGGGCTACGGCATGGCCGTCTCCCAGGCCCAGCACGTCGTGCGCGAACTCGCCGAGATGCTCGAAAACAACGGCGCCGAGGTCCGCTTCGCCATCCATCCCGTCGCCGGCCGCATGCCCGGCCACATGAACGTGCTGCTCGCCGAAGCCAACGTGCCCTACGAGCAGCTGGTCGAGATGGACTCGATCAACCCGCTCATGCCCACGATGGATGTCGCCATCGTCATCGGCGCCAACGACGTCGTGAACCCCGCCGCCGCCCGCGACAAGGCCTCCCCGATCTACGGCATGCCCATCATCAACGCCCACGAAGCCCGCACCGTGATCTGCCTCAAACGCGGCAAGGGCACGGGCTTCTCGGGTTTGGAGAACCAGCTCTTCCTCATGCCCAACACCCGCATGCTCTACGGCGATGCCAAGGCCTCGCTCCAGGGCGTCGTCAGCGAGTTCAAGAGCATCGCGGCGGGTTGAGGGCCGCTCCCTCCTCTTTCTCTTTCCTCTTTCTCCCATCCGACAGATCGGTCGGATCCGTCGGATAAATGGGAGAAAGATTAAGAGAAAGAGGGAAGAGAAAGATTAGGAGCCTACCCCAGAATCCCCTCGATGCACGCGATCTCCTCCGCCGTGAGCGGCGCCGTCGCGAACGCGGCGTGAAGGTCGTCGATCTGCGCCGTGCGGCTCGCGCCGATGAGCACGGTCGTGATCTCGGGGCGGCGCAGGATCCACAGAATCGCCAGTTGCGCGAGGGTGTTGCCGCGAGCGACCGCCACGTCGTTCAAGGCCCGGATCTTCGCCAGCAATTCCGGCGTGATGCCCTCCGCCTTCAGGAAGATGCTGCCGCGCCCCGCGCGCGAATCCGCGGGCACGCCTTGCAGGTAGCGGTTGGTCAAGAGGCCTTGGGCGAGCGGCGAAAAGGGGATGCAGCCGACGCCCAGTTCACCGAGGGCCGGCAGGAGCGCCTTCTCCGGCTCGCGCACGAACATGCTGTACTTCGGCTGATGAATGAGCAGCGGCACGCCGAGCTCCTTGAGCAACGCAGCGGCGCGCCGCGTGCCGTCCGCGTCGTAATTCGAGATGCCCGCGTAGATCGCTTTGCCACTGCGCACGGCGTGGGCGAGCGCTCCCATCGTCTCCTCGAGCGGCGTGTCCCGGTCCGGACGGTGCGAGTAAAAGATGTCCACGTACTCCAGCCCCATGCGGCGAAGGCTCTGGTCGAGCGAGGAGAGCAGGTACTTGCGCGAGCCCCACTCGCCGTAGGGTCCGTCCCACATGCGATAGCCGGCCTTCGTCGAAATCACGAGTTCGTCGCGATGCGCAGCGAAATCCGCGCGCAGCAGCTTTCCGAAGTTCTCCTCGGCCGAGCCGGGCGGCGGTCCGTAGTTGTTGGCGAGGTCGAAGTGCGTGATGCCGAGGTCGAAGGACCGGCGCAGGAGCGCGCGCTGGTTCTCGAGCGGATCGACGCCGCCGAAGTTGTGCCAGAGCCCGAGCGAAAGCCGCGGCAGCAGCAGACCGCTGCGACCGCAGCGGGCGTAGGGAATCGCTTCGTAACGTTTCGAATCGGGCAGGTAGGCACTCATGGGCGGCGACGTTCGCGAGCGCAGACGAAAATGGCAACACGCGCGTCCGCCTCACCCGCAGGTTTCACCCGCACCGCAAGGGCTGCGTAGGAGCGGCTTTACGCCGCGACAAACACCGTCCGCCAGTCATCGCGGCGTAGAGCCGCTCCTGCCTGCCCGCCTTCCATCTGGTGAATGATGATGCCTACCGCCGCCGTGAAAACAGCAGCCAGGCCGCCACCACGAGCGCGGCCCAGGGCCAGTACTCCTGGGCGTGGCGCACGCCCTGCCGGAAACCCGTGCCGGCGAGCTGCGCCCCCGCGAGCAGGCAGAGCGCCGCGGCAGGCAGCAGGGGCCACCACACGCGGCGCTTGAAGACCGTCGCCGAGAGCACCGTGATCAGCACCCAGCCGCCGGCGAACGAGAGCAAAAAGATCCCGGAGTCGGCCGCTCGGCTGAGGTCCGCCGAACGCTGCAGGACCATGCCGAGTCCGAGCCCGCTGAGGATGCCACCCGGCACCAGCAGTCCCCACTCGCGCGCCACCAGCGACCATCCGGTGAAGATCACCCCAAGCAGCAGCGGCACGGCGAGCTGCGCATCGATGGTCGTATAGCGGTCGAGCAGCGCCCAGCCGGCGACGAGCAGCAGCACGCCGCCGGCGACGCGGCGCTTGCCAGGAGAGGATCCGGAGGAGGCGGGGAAGGCAGCCATGGCGTTGAACGAAAGGATTGCCGTCAGAGTCCGACCCAGGCGAGGCCGACGCGCAGCCAGAGCGGGATCGCCACGAGCCCGACCAGCGTCGTGCCCACCACGACCTGCACCGCCGTGAGCGGCTGGCCGCCGTAGTGGCGCGCGATCACGATCGGCAGGATGCCCGCCGGCATCGCCGCCTGCATCACGATCACGCGCTTCAGGTCCACCGGGCACGGGAGGAACTTGGCGAGCAGCAGAAACGCCACGGGCAGCAGGCCGAGACGCAGGAGATTGGAGGCCACCGTGACGCGGGCGTCGACGAGTCCGCGCGGGCGACCGAGGTACTCGACCAGGGTCGCGCCGATGAGCATGAGGCCGAGCGGAATCGCGCAGGCCGCGCTCAGACGTATCACCTCCAGCACGACACCGGGCAGGCGCGGGCCCAGGCCCGTCGCGTTGATGACGACGGCGAGCAGGAGGGCGACCACGGGCGCGTTGAGCAGCTTGCGCCAGCCTTCGCGCAGGGGCACGCCCGCGAGCACGAGGATGCCCACCGTCCAGATCGCCGCCTCGCAGCCGACGTTGTGCACGAGCAGCACGCCAACGCTGTCCGGACCGAACAGCGCCGTCATGAGCGGAATCGGGATATAACCGTAGTTGTAGATGCCGACCGCAAAGGCGAAGGTGCGCAGGCCCTTGCCCACGGTGAAACCGAGCGCCTTGGCCGCGTAGTAGGCCACCCCGATGCCGACGGCCATCGTCAAGAACCCGACGAGCGGCGCGAGCACGAGGTTGGCCGGGTCGCGCAGGGCCGCGTTGCCCAGGACGTTGTCGAAGATGAGGCAGGGATAGAGGAAGCTGACCACCAGCTTGAGCAGGCTCGCGTCCGCCTCCTCGTTGAGCCAGCGTACCTTTCGCAGCACCACGCCGATGCCGATGAGGGCGAAGACGGGCAGGATCAGGAGGAGGAGTTGCCAGTAGGAAGGCATGGCGCGGGCGCGATGCGTCCGACAAGAGCGCCGGCCGCCGGGACCATCAAGACGCAATGTAACGAACGCGCGCCAGCCGAGAATCAACTTGCCTGCCGCGGCGCAGCCTCCCTTGCTCTGTTCACCCAATCTAGGAGTTCCCCATGTACCGCCGCGCCCTTTCCAATCATTCCATCGTCGCCACCCGCGCGGGCGCTCCGGAGGTTCTCACCTGACCGGAATCCGGCCCGCCCCTCACCGGCGGGCCCGTGAAAACGCTTCCGTTTCCGCAGCCCGCTCCACCCGAGCGGGCTTTTTCGTTTTCGCCTCGCACCCTTCGTCTCCTTCCCGGTCCCACGTCCTTCATGGTTTCGCCCTTCCGCATCGTCTGGGGTCTCATGCGCGGCCACCGCTTGCGCTACGGCCTCGCCCTTGGGTGCCTCGTGCTCGCCACGGTGTTCACCTACGCCGTGCCGCTCGTCGGCACCGCCACCATCGACCATGCGGTCGGCGGCCGGCCGGCCGACGCCTCGACTCCGCCCCTCGTCGCCCTGCTCCTGGGCGCGCTCGGCGGAGCTGAAAACCTCCGCAACCACCTCTGGCTCGCGCCCGCCGCCATGGTCGCGCTCAGCCTCGTCGCCGGCGTCTTCAGCTACCTCAAGGGCTGGCAGGCCTCGCTCGCGAGCGATGGCATCGCGCGCGCACTCAAGGACCGCCTCTACGATCATCTCAACCACCTGCCCGCCGGCTATCACGACCGCGCCGAGACCGGCGACCTCGTGCAACGCTGCACGAGCGACGTGGAGACGAGCCGACAGTTCCTCGCCTCGCAGATCATGGAGATCGGCAACGCCGTCATCCTCGCCGGCACCGCCCTCCCGCTCATGCTCTCCCTGAGCGTTCCGATGACCGGGGTCGCCTTCGCCCTGATCGGACCGATCGTGCTCTACGGCTACCTTTACTTCCGCCAGGTCCGCCATGTCTTCAAGGAGGTCGACGAGGCCGAGGGCGAGCTGACCGCCGTCATCCAGGAGAACCTCACCGGCATCCGCGTCGTCCGCGCCTTCGCCCGCCAGGACTTCGAGCGCGCCAAGTTCGCCGGGCCCAATGCCCGCTACCGCGACCGCAGCCTGCGCATGCTCCGCCTCATGTCGTGGTACTGGTCGATCAGCGACTTCGTCGCCCTCTCCCAGGTCGGCCTCGTCCTGCTCGTCGGCGCCCAGCGGGTCGCCGCCGGCACGCTCACCGTCGGCGTGCTCTTCGCCTTCCTCGCCTGCCTCGGCCTCATGCTCTGGCCCGTGCGCCAGCTCGGCCGCATGCTCACCGAACTCGGTAAAACCACCGTCGCCCTCAACCGCATCCACGAGATCCTCTCCGTCAAACGCGAGGCCGACCCCGACGATGCCGCGGGAGCGGCGATGCCGCCGCCTTTCTCCGGCCGACTTTCCGTGCGCGACCTGCGTTTCTCCCACGACGGTCGCCGGCCCGTGCTCGACGGCCTCACCTTCGATGTCGCCCCGGGCGAAACGGTCGCCCTGCTCGGCCCTTCCGGCGCGGGCAAGAGCGTGCTCATCCACCTGCTGCTGCGGCTCTACGACTACAATGAGGGCTCCATTTGCCTCGACGGACGCGAGCTGTCGTCGCTCCCGCGCAAGTGGGTGCGCGGCCAGCTGGGTGTCGTCATGCAGGAGCCTTTCCTCTTCTCGAAAACGCTCGCGGAGAACCTGCGCCTCGGGCGCGGCGACGCGCCGCAGCACGAGGTCGAAGAGGCCGCGCGCGCCGCCTGCATCCACGACACCATTCAGACCTTCGCCGCCGGCTACGAGACCGCGATCGGCGAACGCGGCATCACGCTCTCCGGCGGACAGCGCCAGCGGGTCGCCATCGCCCGCGCCCTGCTGAAGCAGCCACCCCTGCTCATCCTCGACGACGCCCTCAGCGCCGTCGACGGCGAGACGGAGGCCCTCGTCCTGCGCGCCCTGCGCGCGCGGCGCGGCCGCGCCACCACGATCCTCATCGCCCACCGCCTCTCCACCCTCGCCCACGCCGACCGCGTGCTCGTGCTCGACCGCGGCCGCATCGTCCAGTCCGGCACCCACGCCACCCTCGCTGCCGAGGAAGGCCTCTACCGCCGCCTCTGGCGCATCCAGAGCAGCGTCGAATCCGCCTTCCGCGAAGAAGCCCTCGATTCCCGCTAAACGCCATGTCCGCATCCCTCCCTCAGGAAGACGATTTCAAGGCCCGGCTCGACGCCGGCCTCTGGTGGAAACTGTTTCGGCGCGCCTTGCGCCTGAAGCAATACCTCACGCCGTTGTGCATCGCCGCCGTCGTCATCGCCGCCTGCGAGGCCGGCTACGCCCACGTCACGCGCTGGGTCATCGACGGCGTCGTGCGCGACGGCGCCGACGCGGCCTTCGGCAGCTACCTCGCCGCCTACGTCGCCCTCACCGCCGTGCTCAGCGCAGGCGTCTGGGTCTTCATCGACATGGCGGGCAACCTCTCCAACCGGCTCGCCCACGACATCCGGCGCGACGGCTTCGAGCGGTTGCAGGAACTCGAATTCGCCTTCTACGACACCCGCCCCGTCGGCTGGCTCATCACGCGCCTCACCAGCGATTGCGACCGCCTCGCGCGCATCCTCGCCTGGGGCTTCCTCGACCTCGTCTGGGGCACGAGCTTCCTGCTCATGATCGCCGCCAGCCTGCTCTACATGAACTGGAAACTGGGCCTCATCGTCATCGCGATCGTCCCTCCCCTCGCCGTCGTCTCGAAATACTTCCAGCGCAAAATGCTGCTCAGCGCCCGCGAGATCCGCAAATACAACAGCCAGATCACCGCCGCCTACAACGAATCCATCCAGGGCGTGCGCACCACCAAGACGCTCGTCCGCGAACGGGAGAACCTTGCCGAGTTCTCGCGCCTGAGCGCGAAGATGTTCGACGCCGCCGTGCTGCACGCGCGCCAGAATGCCGTCTATTTTCCCATCGTCACCACCCTCGGTTCCCTCGCCGCCGGCCTCGCCCTCTGGCGCGGCGGCGTGCTCACCGGCAACGACGCCATGACCCTCGGCACCCTCGTCGCCTTCATCAACTTCGCCGGCCAGTTCTTCTTTCCCATCAACCAGCTCGCCCAAAAACTCACCGAGATGCAGGGCGCGCAGGCCGCGGGCGAACGCGTCATGGGCCTGCTCGCCACCGAACCGGCCATCAAGGACAACGCCACGGTGCGCGCCCGCCTCGCCGCCTTCGCGGCCAATCCGCCGTCGCCCAGCCTCGCGCCCGACGGATTGCCCGTCCGCATCCACTCGATCGAGTTTCGCAACGCGACCTTCCGCTACGCGACCGGTCCCGTCGTGCTCGAGAACTTCAACCTCACCGTCCGCGCCGGCGAGACCATCGCCCTCGTCGGCCCGTCCGGCGGCGGCAAGAGCACCCTCGCGTCCCTCGTCTGCCGGTTCTACGAGCCCGTTTCCGGACAGATCCTCGTCGACGGCCGCGACTACCGCGATCGTTCCCTCGCCTGGTATCAGTCGCAGCTCGGCATCGTTCTCCAGACGCCCCACCTCTTCAAGGGCACCGTCCGCGAAAACATCCGCTACGGCCGCCTCGCCGCCACCGACGCCGAGGTCGAAGAGGCCGCGCGCCGCGTCAACGCCCACGACTTCATCCTCCAGCTCGAACACGGCTACGACACCCCCGTCGGCGAGGGCGGCAACCGGCTCTCCACCGGCCAGCGCCAGCTCGTCTCCTTCGCCCGCGCCCTGCTCGCCGACCCGCAGATCTTCGTCATGGACGAAGCCACCTCCTCCATCGACACCGAGACCGAGCAGCTCATCCAACGCGGCCTCGAAACCATCTTCGCCGGCCGCATCAGCTTCGTGATCGCCCACCGCCTGAGCACCATCCGGCGCGCCGACCGGATCCTCGTCATCGCCCGCGGCCGCATCGAGGAGAGCGGCACCCACGAGGAGCTGCTGCGGCAACGCGGCCACTATTACGCGCTCTACACCAGCCAGTTCCAACGCGAGCAGGAGGAAGCCGTCCTGGAGGGTACCGACGCCGCCGGAGCCTGAGGAGGCGCGCCCCCCTCCCCGCCGGGGGCGCGGCTCCGTAGATTCACCCACCGACGCCGCCGGCTTTGCCCTTGCTCCTTCCTGCACTTCGCGTGACGTTAGGCTAGCGTGAAACGCGCCGCTGCCCTCCGCCTCTTCACCCCCCTCGCCTGCCTTGCCGTCGCGGTCGGGGCGGAGGCCGTCGTGGCGCCGCCGTCGTACACCTGGACCGGTGCCAGCAAGGAAAGCGACTCGGTGCAGGATGCCGCCAACTGGGCAAAGAACTCCCCCGCCGTGCCCAAGGGCGACGGCACGGAAAACCTCGTCTTCGGCGAAGTCCTCGGATCCATCGAAGAAAACGTGCTCGTGCCCGCCTCGGCCGCCTTCAAAGACATCGCCTTCACCGGCACGAATCGCCCGCGTTACCACTTTCAAGGCGGCGCCAACGCCCAGCTTGTCCTCTCCGGCGACGTTACCGCGACCGAAGGCGGCGACAACCGTTCCGTCATCCTCGCCTCTTCCCTTCAACTCGGACTCACCGCGGACAGCCACACCATCGACGTCGCCAACATCGTCAGCGTCTTTTCCAGAGTTTTCGACTACGACGGCGTCGCCAGCCTCGTGAAGAAAGGATCCGGCGGACTCTACCTCTCCGGCACCGACGCCCTGAGCACGTTCTCCGGCGGGGTCACGGTCGAGCAGGGCACGCTCTACGTCAGCCGGTCTTCCCTCGTCGACGGCAACAACCGCATCTCCGGCCCGGTCGGTGCCGGCACCCTGACGCTCAAGAACGGCTCCACCCTCTACGCCTTCAACGGCGCCGCCGGTCTCGACAACCCCGTCGTCCTGCACGGAGGCATCGCGACCTTCGACGGCGGCACCGTCGACTCCCTCGCCCTGCGCGGCAATGTCTCCGGTCCCGGCCAGCTCCGGTATTCCGGCGGCGGCGATCTGACCCTCTCGGGCACCAACACCTACAGCGGCGGCACCGTCCTCAACTCCGGCACCCTCACGGCCGTCGGCGGCAACCAGCCGCTCGGCACCGGCAGTGTCACCGTCAATTCCGGCGCCACCCTGCGCCTCGACGACGCGTCCCTCTCCAACGCGATCACCTTCAACCCCGGCAGCCGCCTGCTCGGCGACGGCTGGATTTCCACCGCCACGATCGGCAACGGCGCGACCCTCTCGCCTGGCCGCAACGGCGACACCTCCGTCGGCTCCCTTTCCTTCCAGGATCTCGTCCTCCAAGGCGGCGGCACCTACGAGTGGACCCTGCGCAACGCCACTCTCGCGGCGGGCACCGGCTGGGACCGCGTCAACGTCTACGCTGCCTCCACGCTCCACATCGAGGCGACCGCGAACAACCGCTTCAACCTGAAGCTGATTTCCTCCGACGGCGAAATCGCCGGACAGGCCCTTCCCTTCGGCTTCAATCCCGACGCGCCGGCCAGCTGGCTGATCTTCGGCACGAGCGGTATCGCCTTCGCCGACGGCGCCAGCCTCGCCGATTCCTTTGCCATCGACGCGTCGCAGTTCGGCGGCGTCTCGAACGACCTCTTCAGCCTGACGCGGGACAACAACAACCTCCTGCTGACCTTCACGCCCATTCCCGAGCCGTCGACCTACTTCCTGATGGCCACCGGCCTCGCCGCCCTCGGCTACCGCGAATGGCGCCGGCGAAAGCGGAAGTAAGCCCGCTGCGGCGCCGGGGTCGACGCGCCTCCGACCGATTCACGAAAGTACGAGCAGAGTCTAGCTAGGATCCGCTTCGAACGTGTGCAACTCGACGGAATGCTCTCTCACGAGCTTCTCAATTCTGCTCGTCGGACAATTACCCACTTTGAGCCACACCACTTTCGGCGGAACGCCCAAAAGCAGACTGCGTTGTTGGAAATCAGCGTCTTTGGAAATGATCGTGAAGCCGTACTGCGCGGCTTAATCCCAAATCACCCCGTCCTCTGCCTTCATCATCCCAAGGGTCTTCACATGAGTACTCCCCGGATACAGATCCGAAAGCCGCCCGACCAGCGCACTCGATAAGTTCTGGTCGAACAGCAGCTTCATCCTCCAATCACCGCCAGACGGCGCTCACGATCTGCGGCGAATGCCAGGCATGCCCGAATGTCTTCTTCGGTGAGTTCGGGGAAATCGGCCAGAATCTCCGGAATGCTCATTCCTCCAGCAAGGTACTCGAGCACGTCGGTCACTGTAATGCGCATGCCCCGAATACACGGCTTCCCGCTTCGCTTCCCCGGTTCGATCGTGATGATGCGGCGGTAATCCACGGACAAAAGATGCTTCCTTCGACCAAAACGGTCAAGGCGTTGGTTCGCAGGTCCGATTCGCCCGCTTTCCGAATTCCGGCGCCGCGCGGTCGGCGCGCTTCGCCGCCGCCATCATGTGCTCGTAGGCCGACACCGAGGCGACCATGTGTTCACCCAACACCTCGGCGTAGTGGTGGTCGCCGATGTGTTCGAAGAGACGCGTCGCAAACTTCTTAATGCAGAGCCGCAAAGGCGCGGAGCAAACGAAATGATTGCTCCCTTTGTTTCTTCTTCGCAGCCATCTCGCGTTCCTGCCGACGCCGGGCTCGATTCGCGCGCTCAATCAAAGGCGTCGGTGTTCAACTCATTTTCCCTTACTGCGTCCTGCTGCACGTTGCGGCGCAGCAGAACGCTCAATGCGAGGCCCTTTCACGCATTCAACTGATCTTCTAGCTTTTGAAGTTCAGACAAAAACTTTCCTGCCTTCATCTCGAAGTCGGGTTTCTTCCAGATTTCGGTCGCCCACGTCTCAAGGGTGCTTACTTGCCTGAGATATCTCTCACGATCCCACTCAGAGTGATTCCAATCACTCTTTAGCGCCACCAAGAGAGGACGAACCGACTCTTTGACAATATGACGTCTATTGCCCTTGGAAATGTGGGCCAACGAAGCACGCAGACTTTCGATTTTTGCCTTAGCTGGGTTCATATGTAGGATTCTTGCCGAGACGTCAAAGATGAGAGGACATGGGGCGGTAAGGCGAGACACGAAGTCTGCAACGTCCGAGCACCGATATGTGCGCCAACCACAAGCTCAACGTCAGCACACAAACTGTAAGCAAGAGGCCTGCAATAGTGGCTGCCGTCTCGAAGGCACTGATTGTGGGGATGAGCAAGCAGGTAGTCACGCGGCCCTACGCCTAGCGAAGGGCCGAAGCCCGCCGAGGCGATGAGCGTGGAATCGTTGATGGTGCGAATCGGGCGCTAGATTAATGAGGGTCACCGGGTGCATTGGCGCCAATCTCATCGGCACGAGCGACCCATTGTCTGCGGCCTCAGGGACTACTTTGTTGGTAACTTTGCAAAAATCTCGCGCGCCAGTTTGGTGGCCGCAGCTATTTGCTCCGGAGACATTTCCTCTTCTATCAATCTGCGGTTGCCCGCTGCGGAATCCATCTCCAGCGCTGCGGCGACGTTCCAACGAGCATGAGCAACGACGATATCTTTTGGAATGCCATCGCCTGTTGCGTAGATCGCCGCGAGTGCGTCGTGGGCAACAGCAATCCGTTTCTCAGCTGCCAGTGCGTACCACTTCATAGCCTCCTCCATATCGCGCGGCACGGCTTCACCCATGCGGTAAATCTGCCCGAGGAAAAACTGTGCAAGGGCGTGCCCCTGTTCCGCCGCTTTCCTTATCCACTTCGCCGCTTCCGAGGCACTTCTCGGCACTCCGTGGCCGGATTGATATGCGAAACCGAGGGAGGCTTGCGACGTTACGTCCCCTTGTTCAGCGGCCTTCCTGTACCACTTCGCCGCCTCGGTAAGGTCCTGCGGAACTCCAATTCCAATCTCATAGATCAGGCCGAGCGAACGCTGCGCGCCCACGCTTCCCTGTTCGGCTGCCAGTAACAAAAGCCTAACTGATTCGCCTTCGTTCCTAGGTACGCCGCGCCCCGCTTTGTACATGGCTGCGAGCGATTCTTGAGCCATAGCCTCACCTTGCCCAGCTGCTTTGATGTACCATTTCGCTGCCTCGACTGGGTTCTCGGGCACACCAACTCCCTCGTCATACATGGCCCCTAACACTGTCTGCGCGCCAGCGAATCCTTGCGTGGCGGACTTTCGAATCCACTCGCCGCCCTTGACTATGTCCTGAGCCGTGCCGTCGCCCTTAAAATACCTTAAACCAAGTTGGAACTGCGCCTGGCGTTCGCCCGCTTCGGCCTTCGTATGCAATTCGGCAAAGGAGGGAACTTCGCTTGCCGACACGCCGAGCCGGGACACGATTAGCATGCATGCTATTAGCAAGTGCCTCATGCAGAATCGATAGTGGCCAGACCATCGCATGGGAAGCCAAAACTGGGGTTGGCACTCTACATTTCGGTCTACCACGATTGTTTGACCGCACATTGGATACCACACGCGTTTGAAATGAGATTCTATATGCAGCCCCGCTTTTTCCGCATGTCCGATTCGTCTCAGGCTCGAAACGCTTTACGGACGAATGCGCGGTGCTGCCCCAGTCACCTTCATTGAAATACATCGGCTCTAAACCGCGATGAGAGCATAAGATACACGAATGATCGCACGTAACCATTCCTCGGATACTTTTCAGTGCTCGCGTTCATTCGCGGTTACCTTCGTTTTCCGGTTACGGATTCTACTTCAGCTTCACCGGGCCAAGCAGTCCGGAAGCGATAGGCTCGGGCAGGATCTGGCCGGCGGGCACCAGCGTCCATCCCCGCCGCTCCGCCTCGGGCTTCACCTGCTCCGCGCGCAGACGGTTGGCCCAGGTGTTCGTAATACGAACATCGAGTGTGTTCTCGCCAGGGCGGAGGGCGGACGAGATGTCGACGCGGTAGGGCGGGGTCCAGGCGACGCCGCAGTCGACGCCGTTCACCACCACGCGGGCAACGTGGTGCACCTCTCCGAGGGAGAGGAAGCCCTGCGCCGGGCGTTCGTGGACCGTGAAGGTCGTGCGGTAGGTGGCGGTGCCGGAGAAACCGGCAAGGTCGTCGAGTTCGCGCCAGTCGCGGAGCGTCGTGAGCGTGCGCCGGACCTCGCTGCCCTCGAAAGGGTCCGTCCACGTGACGTCCCAGGGTCCGGCAATCGGTTGCGTCGCCGTCGCGGCAAAGGGCGCCTCGCCCTCGCCGGCGCCGATCACCACGAAACCAGAGCCGTGCGGCGGCAGGGTCACCGCGACGTGCAGGCCAGCCCCCGTGCGCGCCGCGTCGAGCCGTTCGCGGCGTCCGGAGACCGGCTCCCAGAAACTGACCGGCCCGGGCGCGTCGCGCAGGGTCAGGGCGAACGTGCGCGTCTCGGCGGCCGGGTTCGCCACAAAGGTCAGCATTGCTTCGCCGGCTCGGCGCTGAATCCAGCGCAGCGCGCGGCCGTGTTCGGAACCGAGGAGCGCGGGGCGCAGGCCGCGGCCCGCAAGCGTGGCGGCGAGGTCGGCCTCGGTGCCTACAATCGCGAGCCCCTCGCGTTCGAACCGGTCGAGGCGCACGGCGAGCTCGGGCGAGCCAGCCGCGCGGCCCGGCACGACGAGCACGGCATAACTCGCGCCGCCGGGGAACACGAGGCGGCCGGACTCGACCCGCGCGAGGCGCAGCAGCGCATCGCGGTTGACCGACCCGCCCGCGTATCCGTCGGGCAACGACGGTCGGAAACGCTCCGGCAGCAGGGCGCGCGAGGGCAGCTCCTCGCCGGTGAAATACGCGACGTCCTCCACCGGACGCCCGAGCTGCAGCAGCGCCGAGACGCGGGCGACGTAGTCGTTCCACGCCCCCACCTCCGGCCACCAGGTCTGCCCGCGCTGGAAGACGAGGCCGACGCCGTTGAGCGTCATGCCGGGGCGGCGATCGAGCCAGGGATTCTGCGTGAAGACGTGGTGCACGAGCCGGTTGACACCGCGCGCGAAGTGTTCGTCGGCGAGCGGCTTGAGCAGCCCGGGATGCTCGTCCCAGCGCACGCGCAACTGGGTGAAGGCCTCCGCCTGCACGATGCGCCGTCCGTAGACGCGCGCGCCGGCGATGGCGTCGTGGATGTCGTTTGGTTTGTCGTGCGTCTCGCTGCGCAGCCAGAACTCGCCCATCGGATAATCGACATGGGTGAAGTGTCGCATCCCGTCGGCCGGCATGGTCGGCGCGGTGGCCTCGGCCGCGAAACGCAGGCCGTGGGCGTCGGCGAGCTGCCGGTAGGTCCCGAAGAAATTGTCGTTCACGAGCTCGGCGATGGTCGCACGCACGTCGTGGAGGAAACGCTCGGACGCCGCCGCGCTTTCGAGCGGCACGCCCGCCATCGTGGGCAGCCAGGGCACCGGATCGTATCCGCGGCGCCGCGTAAACTCGTCGCGGAAGACCGGCGACCAGTTCTGACTGCCCGCCTCCCAGCTATCGATGTAGAAGGCCGGCATCACGCGTTTCGCGAGCTCGGGTCCGACCTGCCGCAGGGTCTCGCCCAGCCAGCCGTCGAACTGTACGCGCGCCGCTTCGGGATTGAACTTGTCCGCTTCGAGCCCCTTCCCCGCCCCGGCCGTCTCGTTGCGCTGTCCCGTGGAGGTGTACCCGAACCGCAGAATCGCCCAGCGGCCGGGCGGGGGCGTCCACCGGAGCGTGCCTGACGGTCCCATCCGCGAGGTGAGATCGATGACCGCGGACCGCGGCACGGCGAGTTCCGGCGGAATCTGCGCTTCCGTCGTCGGCGCGGCCAGACGCCAGGCCATGGCTGACTTCCCTTCGTAGTTGTCGAGGCGCGGCGCCGAAGAGAGCTCAAGGCCGCGCACGATCAGACGCGCGCGCCACTTGGCGCCGTTGAGGTCCTCGCTGCCCGGCTCGCTCCCGGCTGGATCGAAGACGAAGCGAAAGTAACGGGCCGTGACCGGCGGCAGGGCGAAAGTGTAGTCGCCGCCCCAGTCCTGCCAGCCGTGCCGCGGCGGTTGCAGTTGGAAGTGAGGACGAAAACGCACGCTGTCGTCGCTCACTTCCACGGCGAGCCGCGTCGCGTGGTAGAGTCCGCCGTAGTTGTGGCTCCAGTTCTTGATAACGAGCGAACGCGCCGTGAAGGGCTCGCCGAACGCGTACTGGATCCAGCCCGCCTCCGTCGTGCGCACCTGTTTCTCGGTCAAGGGCTCGACGAGAAACTGCGCGTCGACGCCCGGCCAGCTCGTGGTGACGACGGGCACCTGCGTGGCCGTCGTCACTTCGTGCCCGGCGGCGAGCGGAACCGCGAGCACGGCGAGGTCGCGATAATAGTCCTCCCGCGTCTCGGGTCGTTCGAGGATCGTGGAGACCGGAGCGCCGCCCGACACGCGTTGCTCACTCCAGACGAGCTTTTGCATGGACAACTCCGGCGTGATCCACGGCCCGGCCGCCGTGGCAAAGCCGTCGCAGTGATGCAGCACGATCTTCAACCCGAGGCGGTCCGCCTCGCGAAAGGTGTGGCGGAGCATGTCCCACCACGCGGGGGTCAACGTGCGCAGGGCCGGCGAAAAATGCGGCGGATCGTCGGGGGCGTTGATCGAGGCGAGGTAGGCGCCGGCCAGGCCCGCCTCCTTCATCGCTTCGAGATCGGCGGTCACGCCCTCGGCGGAGACCGCCCCCTTCATCCAATACCACATGACCCAGGGCCGCGCCTCCGCCGGCGGCGACTGCCAGGCCTCGTCGAGTTCACTGGCGCGCGCCCACGCTCCCAGCAGCAAACCTAGAACCGCGAATAAACACGAATGAACGCGAAGACCTGCAAAACGCACAAGTTTCACCTGACGATGAGGCCCCACGCCCGATGAAAAATGCAGGGGTAGGAGCGGCTTTACGCCGCGATGAAGACCGTCCGCAATCCATCTCGGCATAAAGCCGCTCCTACGCAATCCTTGCGGAACGCGAGCTCCGGGCTGGTGAGACGTGCAGGCTAATTTGTGTCCATTTGTGTTCATGCCCGGTTAACCCGCATACTTTGCCATAAATAAGGCCAAGTCCGGTTTCACAGAGTACACTGAGCCCAGACACAGAGGCAGCGGGAGGCCACACGGTGTGCGTGGAGTTTACGGCGGACGACATCCGGCCCAACGCTGCGCCGAAACGTCGGATTGGAGGATTTCTCCTCTGTGGTCTCCGTGTCGGAGCTCCGCGTTCTCTGTGACCCAAGAAGAATCATTGTCGATGAGGTGAAATATGCGGCCTAACTCATCCCCCCACTGCCGTTCGCCGCCGCGCCAGTTCGGCCTGGATCGCCGGCTCCATTTTCTCGAAGCGGCCGTAGAAGAGCACGGGCACGACGGCGGCGGCGAAGAAGAGCGCCGGCACCCAGAGCACGGCCCACTCGATGCCGCGCAACGCCTCGGCCGACTGGGCGACGCCGGGCGTGTAACCCGTCCCCTGCAGAATCCACCCCGGCAGCGCGCCGCCCAGCCCCGCGCCCGCCTTCAGGCAAAACGCGGCGCCGATGGCCGTGAGCAGGCCGGCCGCGCGGATGCCGGTCTTCCATTCGCCGTAATCGACGCTGTCGGCCAGCACCGAGAACGGCATGGCCATGGCCACGCCGCTGGCGAGGAACCCGATCGTCCAGCCTGTCATGACGAGGGCAACGGGGTTGTCCTGCTGCAGGCCGTAGGCGACGACGAGCTGCCCGAAGACCAGGCCGACCAGTCCCGCGGCCCAGACGGTCGCCTTCGACCAGCGCCGGCAGAGCCACGGCATGAAGAAGACCGAGGCGAGCGACACGAAGTCGAGCGCGTTGGCCAGGGGCACGAGGTCCTTCCGGCCAAGCGTGTATTCAAAAAAGTAGGGCACGGTCGAGACGCGGGCGATGAAGGCGATCCAGAAGCAGAAGCTGCTCGCGAAGATGAGCAGCCAAGGCCAGTTGCCTTTCATCGCACCAAAGCCGCCGAGCAGCGACGTCGGGGCGGCTTCGGTCGGCACAACTTCCTTCAGATTGCGAAAGGCCAGCAGGTAGAGCAGCACCGACCCCGTCGCGTAGATCGGCATGACGAGCATGAAGCCCTTGCGATCGTCGCCGCCGCCGAGCCAGGCCACCATCTGGAAGGCGGTCAGGTTGACGAGCAGCACGCCGAACTTCGACCCGTACATGCGGTAGCACGTGAGCGTGACACGCTCCTGCGGGTTGTTGGTCAGGGCCGAGAGGATCGAGGTGACGGGCGTGTTGATGCCCGTGTAGAGCACGCTCGCGCCGATGTAGGTGACCGCGGCGTAGATCACCTTGCCCGTGTGACTCAGGTCGGGCGTGAGAAAGGTGAGCACGCCGAAGAGCGCGTACGGCACGCACAACCACAGGAACCACGGACGGCTCTTGCCAAAGCGGCTGCGCGTGCGGTCGAAGAGGACGCCCCAAATCGGCGTGTCGAGCGCGTCGACGAGGCGCGCGACCAGCAGAATCGTCCCGGCCGTGCCGGCCGAAAGCCCGTACACGTCGGTGTAGAAGTAGAGCAGGTAAAACGAGATGACGCAGAACACCAACTGCCCCGCGACATCGCTGGCCGCATAGCTGAACCGGGTCGTGTAGCTGGTCTTGGTCATGGAAAAAGCCTGGGAGCGCCGGCGTCCCCGCCGGCAGGGGTTTTCAGGCCGACGAGGACGTGGGCGTTCCCAGCCTCAAGATCCCGCGACACGTCGCCGCGCTCCATACGGGCGGTCATGCCAGCTCCTGGAGCCCGTGGCGGGCGAGGACGTCGCGCAGTTTCACCGGGCCGCCGTTTTGCGTCGCTTCCTCCATGGCCTGCATGAGCGCCACGGTGACGATGCCTTCGCGGACGTCGGGCGTGGGACGGTCGCCGGCGGCGAGGCAGCGGGCGAAGTACTCGATGTAGTCCTGGTACTCGCCGGCGTGATGGGAGTGTCCGCCAAAGCGGAAGTAGTAATCGTCGCGGTCCTCGAAGGTCTCCACGTGCGACTCCGTCTCCGTCTTCCACGCGTAGCGCAGGTCGTAGTAGTCGCCCTGGCTCGCGCCGAGCGAACCGCGCAGGATGCAGCTCATGTTGCTGTCGCGTTGGGTGGGCGTGACCGGACTCGTGTAGGTGCCGCTGACGCGCGCGATCTTTCCGCCGCTCGTGCGGTAGATGAAATGAAAGGTGTCCGGGTGCACGAGCCCGAGCATTGCGCCGTTCTCGCTGAGGCGGGCGTAGCCCATGACTTCCTCGATGTCGGGCAGGTACCAGCGGATAAAATCGACCGGATGGCTGAGGCCGCCGTAGAGCCACTTGAAGGCATCCGTCTTCGCCCAGCCCTTGGCGAGGAACCAGCGGTGGTCGGCGTTGTAGTAGGCCTCGACGGTGTTGAGTTCGCCGAAAGCTCCCGACTCGAAGTGCCGGCGTTGCCGCGCGAAGGGCGGGAAGAAGCGCGAGCTCTGTCCCACCATGACGCGCCTGCCGCTTGCCGTCTCCGCCTCAAGCACCTCGCGGGCGCGGGTAAGGTTGTCGAGAAAGGGCTTGGTGCAGACCACGTGCTTGCCCGCGCGCAGCGCGCGAATCACGTGCTCGGCGTGCAGGTGATCGGGCGTGTAGATGCCAACGACATCCACGGAGGAATCGCCAAGCAGCGTGTCGATCGACGTCGTGAAGAGCGCGGGATCGAGCCCGAACTCCGCGCAGCGCTCGCGACCGAGCGTCTCGTTGAGATCGCAGAGTCGCGCCACGCGCCAGAGTCCGCTGCGCACGCCAGCGGAAAGGATGCTGCGGCCTTCACCGAGGCCGAGGACGCCGAGTCCGAGAGGTTTCATGACTGAAGTCAGAGTTGAGGAGGCTTGGCCACAAAGAGGCACAAACTCGAACCCAAGGTTCTTGAGCCTTTTGTGCCTCTTTGTGGCTGAAGATCCGAATCAGTTCGCAACGGGTTTGAGGTTGCCGTCCCACGTGCCCGCGATGCCGGTGCCGAGGGCGACGGGGGCGGTCTTGTCGCCGACGCGCAGCGTGGTGCGCGTGCTGCGGAGGGAGCGCACGGTGACGGAGGTCAGGGCGCCGTCGCGCCAGGCGAGATCGAGTTCGAACCCGCCGCGCGCACGGAGGCCGCGGACGGAGCCCGTGCGCCAGACTTTCGGCAGCGCCGGGAGCAGGACGATCTCGTTCTCGTGGCTCTGCAGGAGCATCTCGCAAATGCCGGCGGTCGCGGCGAAGTTGCCGTCGATCTGGAAGGGCGGATGGGCGTCGAAGAGATTCGGATACACCCCGCCGCCGCCGGCGGAGCGGCGCGTCACGGGATCCTCGCGCACGGGATTGAGCAGGTTCTGGATCAACTGATGCGCGCGGTCGCCGTCGAGGAAGCGCGCCCACAGGCTGATCTTCCAGCCGAGCGCCCAGCCCGTGCCGCCATCGCCGCGCAGCTCGAGCGAGGTGCGGGCGGCGCGCATCATTTCCGGTTGCTTCCAGGTGATGTCTTCGCCGGGGAAGACGCCCCAGAGGTGGGACACGTGGCGATGCCGGTTGTTGGGATCGTCCTTGTCCTCCAGCCACTCCTGCAACTGGCCAAGGCGGCCGATCGTGTTCGGTGCGAGGCGGGCGGCGAGCGCCTCGAGTCGTTCGGCGAGGCCCGGATCCTTGCCAAGGATGCGCGAGGCCTCGGCGGTCCAGGTGAAGAGTCCGCGGATGATCTGGTGGTCCATGGTCGGCCCCATGACGAGACCGCCGTGCTCGGGCGAGTTGGACGGACCGCTGATGAGCCGGCCCGTCTTCGGATCCTCGACCAGCGTGGCCATGAAGAAGGCGGCTGCGCCCTTCATCGCCGGATAGGCGCGGCGCTCGAGGAACTCCCGGTCGCCGGAGTAGCGGTAACGTTCCCAGAGGTGCAGGCAGAGCCACGCGCCGCCGGTCGGCCAGATGCCGTGGTTGGACGCGTTGATCGGCGCGGTGCCGCGCCAGAGGTCGGTGTTGTGGTGCAGCACCCAGCCCGGCGCTCCGTAGTGGGCGCGGGCGGTGTCGGCGCCGGTGATCATGATATCGTCAATGAGCGAGAACATCGGCTCGGCGAGCTCCGCGAGGTTGGCAACCTCGGCCGGCCAGTAGTTCATCTCGAAATTGATGTTCGTGGTGTACTTGCTGCCCCAGGGCGGGTTGAGCAGGTCGTTCCAAATGCCCTGCAGGTTGGCCGGCTGGCTGCCGGGGCGGCTGCTCGCGATGAGCAGGTAACGGCCGTAATTGAAGAGCAGTGTGGCGAGCGCCGGATCGTCGGTCTTGTCCTTCCGGCTGATGCGCGCGTCGGTCGGCTCCGCGGCGACGGGCGTCGTACCGAGGTCGAGGGCCACGCGGTCGTAGAGCGCGCGGTAGTCGGCCAGGTGGGCTTCGCGCAGGGCGGCGACGTCCTTGCCCGCCACGGCGGCGAGCGCCTTGCCGGCAAGTTCTTCAGGCGCGCCGGTGATGTCGTCGAAGCGCTTGTAGGCCGTCGCGGCGGACAACACGACGGTCAACGAATGCGCGGCCTTCACTTCGAGTCCGCCGTCGACCCACGAGAGGGTGCCGCCCGGAGCGCGCACCTGCAGGCGCGCGGCGAAGGGCAGCACACCGTCGGTCACGCGGCCGGAGAGGTGCAGCTCGTCGCCGACGCGGCGCACGACAAAGCCGGCGTGCGGGCTGCTCAGGCGCACGAGCGCGCGGACGGAGCCAGGGCGGTCGGCGGCGATGTGTTGCACGAGCACGTTGTCCGGCGCGCTGGAAAAGGTCTCGCGGGTGTAGGTCGTCTCGCCGACGCGGTAGGTCACGCGCGCGACCGCCGTGGTCAGGTCGAGTTCGCGGCGGTAGTCGGTGCCCGCCTCGTGTCCGGGCAGGGCGATGCGCAGGTCTCCAAGCGGCTGATACATCATCTGGCGCAACGGCACGCTCATGAAGCGCTGCGTGGCGAGTTCCTCGGCCTCCTTTTGTTTCCCCTCCCACAAGAGGCGGCGCAGTTCGGGCAGCACGTCGACGGCGCCCTCCTGGTGGTAGCCGCGCGGCTGGCCGTTCCAGAGGGTGTCTTCGTTGAGCTGGAGATGTTCCTCGGCGAGACCGCCGTGGACCATGGCGCCGAGCCGGCCGTTGCCGACGGGCAGGGCCTCAGTCCAGGTCTGTGCCGGCTGGCGGTACCAGAGCCGGGACGAGCCGTCGGCGAGCAGAGGGGCGGCGGCACCGGCAAGGGCGGCCGCGGACAAGAGGAGCGTGGAGCTGAGCGATTTCATAAAAGGCAGGGGCGAAGGGTGGTTACCAGGTGGATTCGAAACGATAGCGGCCGGAGCCAAGCTGAAGGACGACGCGGTCGCCAGCCCGTCCGATGCGACGAACGCCTTCGGCCTCGGCGACGGGACGGCCGCCTTCGCGGATGGCGTCGTCGCGTGCGGGCAGTTCGAGGGTGGCGGTGGCGTTGGCGGGGATCTCGACCTCGTAGTGGAAACGCCCGCCGGCGCGCCGCCACGAGACGGCGACCGGGCCGCGCACGGTGGTGTGCCGGGCCTTGACCCAGTCGAGCGACTCGATCGGGCGCGGCCGCAACCGCACGTGGGCGAAGCCGGGCGCACGCTCGTCGGGCACGATCCCGGCGAGGTCGGCGTACATCCATTCGACGATCTGGCCCATGAAGAAGTGATTCTGCGAAGCGCCACGCTGGGCCACCCAGGTCTCGGCCAGGGAGGTGTTGCCCTGCGCGAGTTGGTAGGCGTAACCGGGCATTTCGGGATTCGTCGCGAGCGAGAAGACGAGATCCGAGCGCCCCGCGTCGGCGAGCGAGCGCAGGAGGAAACGGATGCCGGCGGCGCCGGACTGGATGTGGTTGAGCGAGGTGACTTTCTCGACCAGCGCGGCCGTGACGAGCGGGCGGTCGGCCTCCTCCACGAGGCCCATTGCGAGCGGAATCGCCAGCGAGGTCTGCGTGCCCGTGCCGTAGATTTCGGGCGAAGCGGGACGGAACAATTCGCGGTTGTACACCGCGCGGATCGCCTTGGCCTTGCTGGTGTAGGTCTGCGCTTCCTCGGTGCGGCCCAGAACCTCGGCCGCGCGCGCAAGCGTGAGGGCGTTCTGGAACAAGAACGCCGTGGCCGTGACGCGCGCCGGCGTGAGGTTGGCGCGGCCCGGCCGGCCGAGCGTGTGGTCGAACCAGTCGCCCAAGCCCTCTGTGAGCAACCCGCCGGCGGCGCGGCCTTCGAGGTAGGCGAAATAGCGCGTCATCTGCGGGTAGAATTCGCGCAGCAGGGTGTCGTCGCCGGTGAACACGTACTGCTGCCACGGGATCGCGATGAAGGCGGCGCCCCACTCCGCCGCGGCGCGGAACGCCCCGCGAAACACAGTGTACTCGGGAGCGATGTTGGGGATCAGCCCCTCCTCCGTCTGCGCGTCGGCCATGTCGTACACGGTCTTGGCGGCGAGGCGGTCGTGGTCCCACTCGTAGCGGAGCGAGGGTCCGTTGAGGTGCGTCTGCTCGAGCCAGCCGAGTTTCTCGCGATGCGGGCAGTCGGTGAGAATCGAGACCATGTTCGAGCGCTGCGCCCAGCGCACAAGTTGGTGGATGCGGTTGAGCGTCTCGTCGGACGATTCGAAGGTCCCCGCCGGCTCGGCGTCCGCGTGCACAATCACCATCTCGGCGGCGGCAAGGTCGGGCAGCGGACCACCGGCCTGCGCAGGCAGGAACTCCACATGCAGGTAACGCGAACCGAGGTAGTAGAACTGGGGGAACCACACCTCTACGCCATCGGTCGCCTTCGTGTACTGCCACCACGCGCTGCCGCGGTCGGCGCCGCCCATGGTGCCGCGGTTGATCGTGCCGTCCTCCAGCACGTCCTCGCCCGGCGTCAGGCGCACAGTCGATCCGGCCGGACCCGTGAAACGCAGGCGCGGGATGAACGACGTGTTCTGCCCGAAGTCGTAAAGCCGTGCGGCCGGCCCGAAATCGCGCACCGCCACGGGCGGACGCGTCTCGATCGCGACCACCGGTTCGCTGCCGCGGCTGTGTCCGCGCAGCACGCCGCCCGGACCGTCGATAGACACGGCCGCCGGCCATGCCGAAGCGTCGAAGCCGGGGCGGTTCCAACCCGCCGGCAGCAGGCGCGCATCGTAATCCTCGCCGCCGTAGATGCCGGCGAAGGTGTGCGGCCCCGCGTGCGTGCGCCAGCTCCCGTCGGTCCCGATGGTCTCGTGCGTGCCGTCCGCATACTCGAGCTCGAGGTGCAGTCGCGCGCGCTTGGCGCCGAAGGAGCCGACGAACTTCGCGAAACGTCCCTCCGGACGTCGCACATGAAACATGCCGTCGGCCAGCGCGAGGCCGAGCGCGTTGGTACCCGCGCGGACCTGCTCCGTCACGTCGAAGGTATCGTACAGCACCGTCTCGGCAAAGTCCGTCCAACCCGGCCCCAGCAGGTTGCGTCCAACCTTTTCGCCGTTGAGGAAGAATTCGTACGAACCCAGTCCCGTCACGTGGACGAGCGCGCGGCGCAGGCCGGGGCGGACGGCGATCTCGCGGCGCAACAGCAGCGTCGGCGACGTCTCCGCCGCACCGATCCACGTGCCCTTCCAGTCGAGCTCGGCCAGCAGCCCCATGGTCCAGGTGCCGGGCGCGCTCCAGTCGGAGGGCTCGCCGGTCCCGTTCCAGACGCGCACCTTCCAGTGCACGGTCTGCGAGGAGACCAGCGGCCGGCCGGCGTAACGGTGGAAGGTGGCGACGTCGGATTCGACACGGCCGCTGTCCCAAAGGTCGCCCTCGCCGGCGGCGAGTTTCTCCGGCGACGAGGCCACGAGGACCTGCCACGCCGTCTGGCGCTGGGCACGCGCCTCGGAGGCGAGGCGCCAGCCGAGACGCGGGCGCGGATCGTCAACGCCAAGCGGGTTGACGGCGAGGTCGGCCTCCAAGTGCGTCACGCGCACGGGCGAGGCCGCGACCAGCGAGGCGGTCAGCAGCAGGAAGGCGGGGACGAGGGAGCGGACGGACCGGGTCACAGCTTGGCGGGATCGAGGACCACGTGCTTGATGACATCGCGGTGCCACGTATACGTGATGTGGATACGCCCGTCGGCGGCCTGGATGACCGCCGGATAAGCGTAGCCGGCGGGATGCGGAGCGACGTCGAGGGTGACGACCGTGCGCCAGTTCACGCCGTCATCGGAGAGCGCGACGTGGATCGGATAACGCACACCCTTGGTGCGGCGTTCGGGCGGCGGGTTGGTGTCGTTGAAGACGAGCAGGTGGCGGCCGTCGACGAGCGTGACCGCGTCCGTGCCGCTGTTGGTGTTGGGGACGTGAAGCGGCGCGAGCGGCGACCAGGTGAGGCCGCCGTCAGCGGACCAGGTGCTGGCGGTGACACCGTTGCGCGTGCGGCCGAGCGACTGGAGGCGGCCGTCCGCGTGGTGGAGGAGGCTGCCCTGGATCATGTCATAACCGAAGCCCGCACCCTTCTCCACCGGGCCGATCTTCGTCCAGGTGGCGCCCTGGTCCGTGGAGCGCTCGAAGTGCACGCGCCAGCCGGTCGGGTTGCCTTCGGTGCTCGACGCGGAGAGCCAGGTGCCATCGGCGAGTTCGAGCGGCTTGTTCTTCACCGGGCCGAGGGTGCCGTCGGGCAGGCGGCGCGGCGTGCTCCAGGTGCGGCCGCCGTCGGTGGACGTAATGACCATGCCCCACCACCGCGAAGGTGACGGGCCGACCTTGTAGAAGAGCTGCAAGGGCGCGTTCTTCGGTGCGAAGAGCACGGGGTTCCACGTCGGCTGACGGGTGCCGTCGGGCTGCAGGCCGTTGGCGACCTCGACCGCGGGCAGCCAGCGGCCGTTCTCGTGACGGGCGAACCAGATGCCGACGTCGGGGTGGCGTTCCTTCGTGCCACCAAACCACGCCGCGGCGAGCTGGCCGGGCGCGACCTCGACGATCGTGGACGCATGACATTCCGGATACGGCGCGTTCTCATTGATGAACGAGCTGGCGATCACAGCCGGATGCGCGGGCGCGGCCGGCGTGGCGCCGGTGAGCGGACGCAGGTTGAGCGCGCCGCGGAAGGAGCCCTTGCCGTTCTCGAGGTCGAGACGCCATTCGGGACGCTCGGGCGGGCCGCCCTTGACCCAGGCGCCGGCGAGGTGATTGAGCAGACGCAGGAGTCCGCTCTCGCCTTCCTTCGCCGCGCCGTCGAAGCGGAAGGCCTCGATCCCCGACACGAGGAGGGCGCGGCCCTCGCGGCCGTTGACCTTGAGCCAGTGCACGCCGGAACGCGTCGAGCGGGCCTCGTCGCTGAAGACGGGCACCGTCCACTGACCCAGCCGCGCCGAGCCATGGCGGTTGGGGAGGTTCTTGCCCGGGCCGCGTCCAAACCACTCGGCGGTCAAAGGCTGGTCGACCAGGCGCAGGCCCACGCCACGTTCGAGCAGCCAGTCCATGTCGGTGACGACGTCGACGGCGTAGCTCACGTCGAGCGCGCCCGTCGCGTCGATGCGGTAGGTGTAATCGACCGTGAAGTGGTTCGCGTCGTTCGCGCGGTAGGCAACCTTGGCGCGCAGCGTGACCAAATCGGCGGCCTGCTGCACGGACCATGATTCAGCTTTGGCCGGAAGCCCTTGCAGGTAGGTGTCCCAATCATGCACGACCTTGCGGCGGTCGATGACGTTGAGTTCGCTGTAGGTGGCGGGACGCCAGAGCAGGAAATCGGAGCCGTCGACCCAGCGGTCGCCGTCGACGGTCAGGCCCACGAGCGTGCCGCTCGTCGCGTCGAAGGTGTAGGCTGAAGGTCCGGCCGAGACGGTCACGCGGTCGCCGGAAGTCGCCACCTCCAGGGCCGACGGTGAAGCGGCAACCGGGAAGGGCTGCACGTCGCCGAGCAGGACGCTGCGGGCGACGATCTCGTGGCCGCGCGCGTCGAGGAAGCGCAGGTGCAGCGTGAAGGCCGTGCGCGCGGTCAGGCCGGCGAGAGCGGTGGTCGGCACGGTCAACGTCGTCGTCGCGTGCGGCGCGGCATTCAGGGCGACGCGGCCCTCGGCGATGAGGTCAGCGTCGCGGTGGAGCGCCCAGTGCGCCGTCACGGCGGAGAGGTTCGTGAAGTCGTAATCGTTGCGCAGCGGCACGGCGACGGAGGCCTGGCCCGGGCGAAAATCGAGTCGCTCGGCGAGCACGCGGACGGGGGCGTAGGCGGACTTCGTTTCCCAGTAGTCGATCTGAGGGGAGCGGTCGGCGTTGACGATGCCGTCGGTGCCGAGGGCGCCGTGGCTGTCGTAGATCTCGTTCGGGCCGGCGTCGGCCTCGCGCACCAGTTCGCTGCCCTCGCGGGTGATCTTCGCCTTGTCCTTCATCGGATGCAGGACCTCGCGGCCGTTGACCGGGCGGCGCAGGCCCTGGTCGGCCCAGAGCCAGATCATCGCACCGGCGCCGGCCGGATGCTTCGCGAGAGCGTCCCAGCGCTCCTGCACCTCGCCGAAATCGTCGGCGCCAAAGGCGTGGCTGACCTCGGTGGTGATGACCGGGCGCGTGGCGGTGGCGGTGAAGCGGTCGTACTCCTCGGCCTTCCAATAATGCGGCGCGAGGATGTCGACCTCGGGCGGAAGGTGCGGCTCGTAGCGGAAGGGCATGAGCACGGGACGCGTGGGGTCGAGGCCCTTGAGCGAGCGCAAGACCGTCGAGTGCAGGGCCGTGTAGGGATCCTCGTTGCCAAGCGCCCAGACCACGACGGACGGACGATTGCGGTCGCGCGTCACCGTGCCGTGCATGCGCAGGTAGGCGCCCTCGGCAAAGGACGGATCGCTCATGCGGTCGCCGCCGAAGCCGAGCGGAATCTCGTTGATCACGTAGAGACCGAGTTCGTCGCAGAGACGGATGAAGCCCTCCGCCGGCGGGTAGTGCGCCGTGCGGACTGCGTTGATGTTGGCCGCCTTCATGAGGCGGATGTCCTCGAGCCAGTGCTCGCGGCGCGTGGCGCGGCCGACGTCGGGATGCTGGTCGTGGCGGGCGACGCCGCGCAGCTTGACGGGCTGTCCGTTGATGCGGAAGACGCCGCCGGCGGTGGAGACCTCGCGGAAGCCGATGCGATCCTCCCAAGCGTGCACCACGGCGCCGTCGCGTCGCAGTTCGACGCGCAGGTCGTAGAGGTGCGGTGTCTCGGCCGTCCACGCAGCCGGCGCGGCGACGGGCAACGCGAGAAAGACCTCGTGGCTGTTGTGGGCGCCGTAGACGGAGCCGGTGAAGGCGCCGCGCTTCACCTCGCGGCCATCTCGGCTCAGGATCGCGCGCACCTCGAAAGGCGGCGACGGCGCGAAGAAGTCAGCCCGCTCGTGGCGCATGACGAGGGTGCGCACGCGCAGGACAGCGTCGCGGAAGGCCTCGTCGAAATCCGTGGCGACCTCGACGCTTTGCAGGTGCCACTCCCGCGGCATGATCTCGAGCCAGACATCGCGGTAGATGCCCGGCAGGCCCCAGTCGTCGTTGGCATCGAGTTTGAACAAGGGCGTCTGCTGCCGCACGCGCACGGCGAGTTCGTTGCGCTGGCCGGGCAGCAGGGCCGGGCCGGCGTCGAAGGCGAAGCGGGTGAAACCGCTGTCGTGCCGGCCGAGCAGGCGGCCGTTGAGCCAGACCTCGGCCGATTGCCAGACTCCGCCAAAGTGCAGCAGCACGCGGCGGCCCTCGACCTCCGGCGGAGCGACGAAGCTGTGGCGATAGAACCCCTCGGACGTCGTGCCGTTGACGTAGTGCGGCTCCTCGAAGCCGAAGGTCGTCCAGTTGCCCGGCACCGGGATGGGCTTGAAGCCGTCCGCGGCGAAACCGGGCGCATGGAACAGGCGCAGCGCGTTCGCCTCGGCCTCGGTGGGCGCGAGTTTGAAGCTCCAGGTGCCGTTGAGCGACACGAGGCGCGAGGTGCCGTCGCCGCCGACGGCGCGAACCTCCGGCGTGGCCACCGGCACCGCGGGCACCTGATCGAGCGGAATGATGTCCTCGGCGGCCGACGCGGGAAACGCGGCGAGCAGGGAGCCGAGGGAGAAGGACAGGACGGAACGGAGCATGACGAAAAACGGGAGGGTTACAGGTTGGACGAAACGGGCACGGCCACGTCGAGCGGCAGTTCCTCGCAGGCAATCTCGTGGCCGGCCGGCGCCCAGGCGCTGGCGGCACGGGTGTGAAAACTCAGACGCAACGTGTACGTCGCGCCGGCAACCGGGTCGTCGATCCGCGCGACGGGCAGCGGCACCTCGGGCTGGGCGTTCGGCGCGAGCGCGAGTGGCGGGAGCACGCCCTGCTGGATCTGTTCGCCCTCGCGCAGCGCGGCCCAGCGTAGTTCGAAGCCCTCGAGCGACACGTGGTGGTGGCGGTTGGTCACGCGTACGGCCACGTCGCCCGGTCGCGAGCGGCGGCGTTCGATGAGGATCGGTTGATAGACCTTCTTAACCTCGTCCGTGGTCGCGTCGACGGACGGCGCGAGGAAGGCACCCAGCAGACGCGGGTGCCAATAAATCTCCTGCCACACGCGCGCCAGGTCGCCGGGCGCGGGCGCGAGGCCGACGGCGAGGATCGGACGGTCGCGCGGCGTATCGAGGGCGGTGTTGACGAGGGTTGGACGCGCGAACCCGTCGAGTCGCGCGCCGGCCTGGAGGAAGGCCTGCATGGGTGCGGGGGCGGCGACGGTGGCGACCCTGCCGGTGCAGAAGAGGTAGCTCGGATGGTGGGCGAAGCGCCCGGTCGGGGGACCGGGCCTACAGAGGGAAGATTCGGACAGACTGCAGGCCGCGTCCCCCGACGCGGCGCCGTCGGCCGGACGGACACACTCCACCACCACATAAAGCCCCAACCGGTCGCAGAGCTCGAGCCAGTCGGCCGGGTCGGCCCCGGCGGGCACGAGCAGGGCATTCACGTTGGCGCGCTTCCAGGCGTGGATCGCCCGCTCGCGCGCCTCGACCGAATCCAGGCCGCCCGGCGCGGTGACGCCCCGCAGGCGGATCGGCGCGCCGTTCACGAAGACGCGGCCGTCGCGGAAATCGACGCGACGGAAACCAACCGGCAGCTGCTCGGTGGCGAGCGTACGACGTCTCGCGTCGAGCAGCGAGATGGTCAACGTGGCGGGCACCGGCGTCTCGGCCGACCAACCGGGGGCGTCCGCGACGCGCAGACTGAACTCATGTACGCTCGCCGCCGTGACCAAAGGCCGAGGGATCAACGCGGCCCCAGTGGCGTCCACAAGTTCGATGCGAAGACCCTGGACCGCCGTGTCCTCGTCGGATCCGCCCTCGAACCGAAGGATACCACAAACGATGGCGCCCGGGCCCTGCTCATTGCGTTCGACGCGCACGTCCACATCCGTGACACGCACCGCTGCCGTCGCCGCGAGGGCGACGGCCAGAAACGCGAGGGAGGTGAGGAACGAGCGCATGACGTGACGGCGACTTCAAGCAGGCGCGGACTCAGCGTTTCGCATCCGCGGCGAGGAGGCGTTCGACGACGTCGCGCGGCACGGCGAGGATGCAGCCGTGGCGGGCGTCGGCCGGCATGATGAGGCGGTCGCTGACGTCCTCCCAGTGCACGAGGTCGCGGGAGCGCACCATGCCGATGGCGTTGATCATGTGCTTGTCGAAGTACACGCGGACCTCGTCGCCGACCTTGATGGCGGAGGGACCCTCGGCCCAGTAGTCGCCGGTGATCGGCGGGGACTCGCGGTCCCACGGGCCCGTCGGGCTGCGCCCGCGGACGAGACGGATGTTCTTCTGCGTGACGGGTGTGAGCGACTCCTCCTTCACGAACATGAGCCAGTCCGTCGTGCCGTCGGCCGCCGGAATGTAGTTCGCGTCGATCACGTTGTAACCGGCGTCGTAGATCAGGAAGGTGGGCGAGAACGTCGCAAAGTCCTTCGTCGTGGTGCCGTAGATACGGTGGTTGCGCTCGGGCCGGCGGTTGGTCCAGGCCGTCTCCGGATAACGCCCCACGATGGTCGTGGACCAGTGGATAAGGAAGTGCTGCTCCGCGGGCACCCAGAGGATCTCCGGCGCCCAGCAGTTCTGCGCGTCGGGCTCGTGGGCCATCACGGGGAGGGTTTTCTGCTCCGACCACGTGAGCAGGTCCTTCGACGACGCGTAGCCGATCGTCTTGCCGTCCCAACCCGTGGTCCAGACGAGGTGGAAGACGCCGGACTCGTCGCGGATCAGCGTGGGATCGCGCATCAATTTGTGCTCACCGGCGGTGGGCTGCAGGAAACCCTGACCGTGATTGAGCGGGGCGAAGGCGTAGCCGTCGGGACTCCAGGCGAGGCGGAAGCCCTCCCCTTCCCGGTCGTGATAAAAGTACGCAAAGAGGTAGCAGGTCTCCGGCAGCGCGGGCGCGGCGGCCCGGGCGGCCGGGACGAAACTGGCGGCGAGGACGAGAGCGAGGAAGGCGAGGCGGTGTCTCATGGTCAGTCGTTGGGGAGGACGGTGGCGGCGGGCTTGCCGTCGGCGCCGAGGCGGCGCACGCGCACGGCCATGCCGGGCTTGCCGGGCAGCTTCACGGTGCGGCCGTTGGCGTCGACGAAGTGGTAGTTGTCGAGCTTCCTGGTGACAAACTCGCCCTCGACGGGCGTGACGGTCATGTTCCAGGTGTCGATCACGTCGACCTGGTAACGCTGGCCGTCGACGACACCGTTGCGGAAGAGCTTGAAGGTCCACTCGGCCGGCGTCTCGCGGCCGAAGTAGGTCAGGTAGTAGAGCCCGTGCACACCCGCGGTCTGCGTGTCCTGCCACTTGTCGACGGGGTCGATGCCCTGGGCGGGGCTCTCCTCGAGGATCGTGCGCAGGAAGGCGAGGCGCGGGGTGCTCGTGCCGGTGAGTTTGCCGCCGAAGGAGGTCCAGGTGTCCTCGGTGACGGTCATGAAATAGTCGCCGTGGCCGACGTAGGTGCCGGCGACGGTGCCGCACCAGAAACGGTGGACCATCTCCTCGCCGGACAGGTTGCCCCAGCGGAAGTGGGTCTTCCCCTCGTATTTGACTTCGTCATACACGACGGGCTTGTGCCAGACGCTGCGGTACATCTCGGCGCGGCCCGGCTCCTCGACGGCGGCGCCATTCTGCATGGAGACGTGGGTGATCCAGGGCTTCGTCTGGTCGAAGATGCGGTGCCCGTTGTGGATGGAGCGAAGGCGCTGGTGCGGGTCGCAGGCCTGCACGAGGCGGCCGAGCCGGTCCCAGTCGTCGTCGGTCTTGGTGCGCAGGAAGTCGAACTCGTTGGCGAGGGACCACCAGATGTTCCGGTAGGCGCCGAGGCGGGCGACGACGTAGCGCACGTAGCGTTCATCGGCCTCGGCGGTCATGGTCTCGAAGCCCCACTGGCCGTAGGGATTGAAGAGAATGACGTCAGCCTCCACGCCGAGCGCCATGAGCTGGACGATGCGCTTCTCGTAGTGGCGCCAGTAGTCGGGATTGAAGCGGGCGAAGTCCCAGTCGTGCGGCGGCGTGCCGGCGAAGGGCCAGCGCGGCGGGGCGAAGCGTTCCTGGTAGGCCGTGGGCTGCTGGGTGAGCAGCATGCGTGCCTTGTTGAAGGGCGAGGCCGCGAGCGTGCGGAGGGTCTCCTCCTGCAGCGCGTCGGGCGTGTCGATCCAGTTGTAGATCGTGGTGCCGACCTGCTTGTACGGCGTGCCGTCGGCGTAGGCGAAGTGGTAGGTGTTGAAGACGCGGACCGGTCCGCGGTTGCCCGGGCCGGGCGGCGTGACCGCGAAGGTGCCCGTCTTGCCCGTGAGGTCCCAGCGGTTGCTCTTCGTCTCGTAGCGCCAGTTGCCGGTGGTCTCCGGACTGAAGCGCACCTTGTACACGCCCTCGCCGTCGTAGAAGCCCGGCACCTCCACGGTGGTGTGCCCGTCGGTGAAGACGGCGCCGAAGCGGACGTCGACAAAGGGATTGCCGGCGGAGGGTCCCTTGAGCTCGAGCTCGAAGACACCCCAGCGTTCGACGGAGGCAGGGGCTGCGGCCTGAAGGACGGCGGCCGGCAGCAGCGAACACAGGAGGAGGGCGAGGTTGCAGAAACGTTTCATGTCACGAAAAGGGCGGAGGTTGAAAGGAGTGCGGCGGGCGGCGCTCAGCGGCGGAGGCCGGGCTGGATATCGTCGGCCTGGTCGAGTCCGGTGATCACGGCCTTGCCGGGGAACTTCTGCCGGTACTCCTGCGCCATCGCGGCGATGGAGGCGGCGGTGGGACGTCCCCCGCTCCAGCGGCGCGCGTGCTGCCGCGGGGCGAGGTCGGTGCCGCCGGGCGGGGCGAACTCGGCGCCGTCCGGCGTGCGGAACCAGTAGGTCAGGTCGATCGCATCGACGAGCGCGGCGCGGGCGGGATCGGCGAGGATGGCGTCCTGCACGTCCTTGGGCGCGCTCAGCGCGATGAGCGGATTGTGACCGGTCTCACGCTGCCACTCGCCGATGACATCGAGCCAGAACTGCATGAAGGGCAGCGGCCCGCTGTTCTCGGCAGTGAGCGTGTGGATGACGTTCGGCTCGCCGGCGAGGTTGGCGAGGCACTGGCGGATGTAGGCGCGGTGCAGTGCGCGGCGCACCGGATGGGTGACGTCATAGAACTCGGCGGCCATCTTGATCGTGTCGCCGGTGTAGGGCGGCGGCTCGGTGAAGCCGGTGTCGTTGACGTTGTTGACCGGCCGCCAGGGCGAGTCGACCCAGTGGGCGGCCGATTCGAGGATGTTGTGCTGGAAATACATTTCGTTGATCAGCACCAGGCCGCGTTGGCGCGCCTCCCCCGCGAAGGCGCGGAGACGGGCGAAGTACCACGGGTTGTAGCGGGTCAGGTCATACAGGCTGAGTCCGTCCCAGGCCCGTCCGCGGCCGGTGCGGGCGAAGGGCTGCTCGAAGAACGGCGGCCACACGTCCGCGTCGGGCCGGCGGATCATCTGGTGGTCCATGCGGCGCCGGTCGTGCCAGAGTCCGTAGTGATGCCGGTAGGCCACCTGTCCCTCGCGCTGCATGGCGGCGGCAACGGACGGGATCTCGTCGGTGAGGCCCGGTCCGGTGCGGCCGGGCGCGAAGCGGGTCAGCGCCGGGCCGAAGGAGCCCGCGCGTGCAGGCTCGAGGCGGCCACGCCACCACGCGCCGGCGGTCTGTTTGCCGGAGAGGACTGCGTCGCCGACATAGAGGATGCCGTCGCGCAGGGTCAGCGGATGCCCAGGAGGAGGCGGCTTCGGCGCGAGGCGCGCGGCGAGATCGGGGATCGCCGCCTCGAGCATCGGCACGGAGGCAAAGGTTTGCTCGGTGTAGCGCCGCGGCGCGAGCACGGCCAGGGCGGCCTCCCCGCGGCGCTCGGCGAGCTGGGCGCGGTAGAGCGAGCGCGGACGCGGGAAGGTGTTCGTGCTCGTCCAGCGTCCGTCGCCGATGAACTGACCCCAGACCGAGACCGCCCAGTTGTGGGCTCCAGGCGGACGGCGGCTGACGATGGTCGAGGCTTCGCTGCCCCAGAGGACGGAGTTGGCGGCGTTCCAGCCGACGCCCTGGTTCCAGGTTTCGAGGTTGTCGAGGCGCAGCGCGCCGCCGTCGAGCCTCACGTGGTCGAAGAGTAGGCCGGAGGCCCAGCTGCCAATCGAGCCGCTGAAGCCGCTCGTCTCGCGCGCGGTGCAGTCGAGAAAGACATTCGGTCCGGCGGCGAGGTAGCCGACGGTGAAATCGTTCCCGCCAAACTCGGTCGTGCAGCGCAGGAAGAGCACCTGCTGGCCGCGCGAATGGAAGGCGAGGCGCCGGTAACCGGCGGGTTCGGACACGGGCGCGAGCGCCGCACAGTCCTGCACGGTGACGCGCTCCACCTTGACGCCCACCTGCACGACGCTGCCGGCGAAGTGCACGCCGGTGACGTCCGTGACCCAGCCATCGCGGACGGCGTGCAGGTCGATCGCATTCCATGCGTGCTGCTCGTCGTACGGGTTGGCCGGGTCGTAGGTCGACTCGCAGCGGAGGTTCTCCACGCCGACCTGGCTGATGTATCCTTCCTGCACATACGGGCGCACGGTGGCGCCGCCGTAGCGCGCCTCGAGCGCGGTCGTGACCGGCGCGTCGAAGGTCAGGGTGGCACCGTCGATCGCCACGAGGGTGCGGTCCCAGGCAAGGTTGAACGCACCCGGCTGCCACGAGTAACCCTGCCGCGCGGGCGATTCGAGCATGCCGACGGCAGTCACCCATTCGGCCGGGCTCGGCCGCTCCACGACGACGCGGTGGCCCACGGCGAAACCGGCGGCGTCGGCCACCGTCACCTGCTGCGCGCCCACCGGCACGTGGGTATCCACAATGGCGACGGCATCGCGCAAGGGGCGCCGGACGTCGTTGGCCGCGAGTTCGATGAGCGGACGACGGTCCGTCCCGGTGGCCACGAGCACGGTGCCGTCGGCGCCGTTTCCGGATCCACGCAGGACCACGCCGCTCGTGCGAATCTTGAGCTGGCCGGCAATCTCGTAGCGGCCGGGGGCGAGCAGCACGGCGCCGCGGAGTCCATCGGCGTCGGCCGGCAACGAGGACACATGATCGATCGCCGCCTGCAGGCGCGCCCCATCGTCGCCGTCGGCCGGGGCGACCTGCACGCGCGCGGGCACGTGCGGGATCGGCACACCGCCGCCGCCGTAGCCGGCATGCGAGAAATCGGGCACGCGGTCGCCGTTCTCCGCGATCTCATACACGAGCCGTCCGTCCGCGCCCGCGCGGACGGGCGAGGGAAACTCCTTCGCGAACGCGGCCGACGACAGCAGCGCAGACGCAAGGAAGCACCTGGAGAGTCGTTCCCTCATGGCAGCGGCACGACAAGCTTCTGGAGCGTCGGAGCGCTGGCGACCTCCCGGCCATCAACGAGCACGCGCAGGCCGGCGCCGCGCTTGAATTTCGTGCCGTCGCGGTCCCAGAGAATGGTCACGTCGCGCCCGTGGTAGCGCACGTTGTCCAGGCAGAACCACGGCCAGGCGTCGTCCGGAAGGAGCGGGTCGACTTCGAGGACGGCATCGGCGCGCGGACGCAGACCGACGATGCCCGTGATGACGTGATCGGCGTAGGTGGAGTGGTTGTACCAGGAACTGCGCGGATGACGGCCCTTGAGCCACTGCCCCGTCGTCTCGCACTGGTACTCGCCAATGTAGGCGTGTCCGTCGAAGCGGTGCGACCGTGTGTAGGTGAGGAAGGCGTCGAAGTAGTCGCGGCGCGTGACCGTGTCCTGCGGATAGTCGCGGAGCACGTTGCCGAGGGCGGTGAGGGTCTGCGAGGTGGCGAAGGGCCAGACGGCGCCATCCCACTCGCAGGTGCCGACCCCGTGCGAGCGGAAGCGCGGGTCGCGCCGCTCCGCCGTGGTGATGCCGAAGGGCGCGCGGAAACCGCGCTTGTCGGTCAGCTGCGCCCAGGCGCGCTCGTAACCCTGGCCCGGCGGCGGCAGCGAGAAGTACCACGGAATGAACCCGATCTGCTCGCGCACCGGGATGCGTTCGAGCCCTTCCGTGCGCGAGGTGAAGAAGACGCGCTCCTCGTCCCAGAGCGTGGCGACGACCGCCTCGCGGAGGGACCGGGCCTTGGCGGCAAATTCCTGCGCGAGATCGTCGCGCTTCGCGAGGCGGGCAAGTTCAGCCAGCGCGGCGGCGTTGCCCGCCATGTAGGCGGAGATGGTGGGGCGCACGTTCTTCACGTGGCGGCCGCCGCTGAGCGACTCCTCCATCGCGTCCCAGACGTCGGCCTGCCAGAAGAGGCCGTCGGGCCGGCGGTGCCCCTGCTCCCACGCGCGGTAGTCGGCGACCAGATCGTTGAGCAGGCCGAGAGTGGTCACCGTGTCCTGGGTCACGAGCCAGCGGGACCAGACCGCGAACTGGAGCCACTGCGAATAGCGGCGCAGGTGCGGCTGCGGCGCGCCGTCGTTGCCCCGCAGCCAATACAAAAGGGTCTCGTCGTGCGGCGTGGTGTCCCGCAGCCAGCGTCCGTCCATGAGGTGGTGGCCGAGGGCGCTGCTGACCGGCGCCGGACGGTTGATGAACTCGGTGAAGACGCGGTGGCCGGACTTTGCGTCGCGCGTGAGCTGCTTGCGCAGGGCCCACCAGCGGTACCAGTAGATCTCCTCGGCGTCGGCGTCCGCAGCGGTGAAGAGCGGCACGCGGTCCTTGAGCCAGTCCCAGGCGGCGGCGTCGGGCACGAGGTTGATGACGGTCTCCTGCTCGGCCGTGGCGAAATGGGCCGCGTGGCGGGCGAAGTCGTCCGGATTCAGCACGGCCGGGGCCGCGGCGGCCGGCAGGGCGGCGAGGGCGCCGAGGACAAGCGCTGTCTTGAGGGATTGGATACGCAGCATCGTCAGAGCGTGTTCACGTTGTTGGCCGGGTCGGTGTAGTCCACGAACTCGCGCGGATTCGTGCCGTTGAGGTACTCCTCGAGGTTGGTATAGCCGTCGCGATCAGGATCGGCGATGCCGTCGGCGGGATTGTGCGGATCGAGGCCATAGCGGCGCTCCCAGGCATCCGGCATGCCGTCGCGGTCGGTGTCGACCAGCGGAATCAGCGAGCGGTACTCCGGCCAGCCGCCGACGTCGGTGTGCACCTTGACGATGCCGTTGCCGAAGGTGGGCTGGCCCGAGGCGACCTCGCGGACGATGCGCTCGTCGACGGCGTCGCGGCGCGGCAGCGTGGCGCCGGCGCGGGCGAGCACGACGGCGTAGGCCTCCCCGGCGGACCGCGTGCGGACGGCCGGCATTGGCCAGGGCGCACGGTTGCGGCCGTCGGCGATCAGGCGCGCCACCTCGGCGGCCTGCGCCGGTCCGCCGCCGTACTGCACGCCACCGTCCCAGTTGTCGGCCGTGACGGCGTCGTGGCCCTCAACGACGTTGCCGCTGACGTGCCAGAAGCCGGGCTCGGGACGTTCGTTGAAGGTGCGGAAGGCTTCGGGCTTGGCGATGCGGTGGCGCACGTCGCCCGCGGGGGTGGCCGGGCCGGGCTTGAGGAAGTTGGCGACGATATTGAGCACGGACGTGCTGTCGCCGCCGTCGATCGTGCGGTGCCGCCAGTTGAAGAGCACGTTGTTGCGGAAATCGATCTGGTCGCCCCAGCCGATGCTCGGATTGCGCGCGGTGTTGTGCGCAAAGAGATTGTGATGGAACGAGGCGCGTCGGCCGCCCCAGGTCGCACCGAAGGCATGGTTGTTCAGGTCGAGCGCCTCGCTGGAAATGCACCACTGGATGGTGACGTCCTCGATGGGCCGTTTCTCGAAGCCGCCCTGCCCGTCCGGCTTCATGTAGCGGTAGATCGAGACGTTCTCGTCGAGGCCCCAGCTGAAGGAACAGTGGTCGATGATGATGCGGCCGGGCGAGTGCACGGCGTTGAGAGCGTCATCGCGGCTGGTGAGGTTGCCACGGCGGAAGCGCAGGTAACGGATGACCACGTCGGAGGCGTCGATCGTGGTCGTGTCGCCGCTGATGCAAATGCCGTCGCCCGGCGCGGTCTGGCCAGCGATCGTCAGGAAGGGATGCCGGATGACGACGGGCGACTGCAGCTCAATGCGTCCGCTGACCTCAAAGACGACGATGCGCGGGCCGGCGGCCTCGACCGCGTCGCGGAACGAGCCCGGACCGCGGTCCTGGAGGTTGGTAACGAAGAGCACGCGACCGCCGCGCCCGCCGGGCGTGATGGCACCGGCGCCTTCGGCGCCCGGAAAGGCGGGCACCTGCGGGCGCGGGGTGGCGGCGGCGAGGCCGGAGGCGAGAAAGAGGCCGAGGAGGGAGAAACGAAGAACGGAAGCGGGCATCAGCGGAGGGGTTCGATGGTGACGTCGTCGACGAGGAAGACCGCGGCGGGGGCGCGGACGTCGGCGCCGGGCAGGTCGCGACCGCCGTATCCGCGTTCGCGATACTCGCCAGTGCGGAAGGAGAGACGTTCGACGGAGACGACGGGGTCGGTGAAGAAGGCGGGGCGCGGCAGCGGCGAGGCACCGTCGATCAGGACGGTGCAGCGGTCGGCCGTGACCTCGGGCGGGATCTCCAGCTCGAACCGGTGCCAGCGTCCGGCCTCGTAGGTGCCGGCGTCGAGCCACTGGCCCTCGTGGCAGGCCTCGAGACGGCCGCCGGGCAAAAAGGCGAGGCGCACGGGCCGGGCGCCGGCGGCGTCGAGCAACTCGATCTCGAGCCGGGCGTCGGTCTGGGCGGCCTGGACGCGGAAGGAAATCTTCACGCCATGCGTCGCCGGGAAGATGCGGACGGCCCGGGCGTAGTCGTACGGGTCCTCGTCGCGCAGGCTGAGCACGCGGTTGGACGGATTCGCGGGATCGGCGGTTACGCGCACGGGCGCCCAGAGCGGGCTGTACACGTTCCAACCCGCGGGCGGCTGGCCGAGCGGGCGCTCGTCGAAGGTGTCGCGGATGGGAGCGTCGGGGGCGTCGGCCGTGACCGGTACGGGCACGCGGGCGAACCAGATGTCCTCCTTGTTGACGGAGTAGGTCAGATGAAAGGCGCGGTCCGCGTCGGGCGGCGTGCCGTTGCCCTCGACGATGCCGCGCACGTACTGCGGGCCCATGTTCTTCAGGTAGCCGCCGAAGCGCTGGTCGGGCAGCTCGCCGTGCACGGCGAAGAGGCCGCGGAAGGTTTCGCTGTCGTCGCTGAGCATGACGGCGAGCGGGTGACGGTTGCGGTTGGTCGGATTGAGCACGAGTGCGTAGCGGTTGTCCGCGGTGCGCTGCAGCCAGTACTTGGAGCCATTGTTGGGAACGTTCTCCGCGAAGGATTTCCGCTGCCACGACTCGCCGCGATCGTGCGTGGTCGCGACGACGCGGTTCTTCCAGATGCCGAGCACGGAGCCGTCGGGGCGCGTGACCCACGAGGCGGCCTTGCCGCGGAAGCGATAGAAGTTCGTCTCGTCGAGCTGCTCCTCCTCCCACCATTGCACGGTCATGAGCCGGTCCGCGAGCAGGGCCTCGCAGGCGGCGACGAAGCCCGCGTCGGTGGCGTCACGATAGAACGGATACGGAAGCTTGAAGTCCGGAAGCGAGGAATGCGCGTTGGCGCGCAGCACGTAGATCGGGCCGAAGGAGCCGTCGGGGAAGATCTCCCGCACGACGCGGCCGAAGCCTGTGCCATCGTTGGGCGAGGGCTCGCGGCCGTGGAAGGCGAGCGTGAGCAGACGGCCGTCCGGCGCGACGTAGAAGCCCATGCGCTGGTGCGAAAGCGTGTGCCGGCCGTCGGGCAGCGGCACGGAGGGGAAAACGGTGCGAGGCGCGTCCCAGTTAACGCCGTCGACGGAGCTGGTCAGCGAGGTGGCGCAGGGCGACTCGTGCTCGGAGACGGGTCCACTGAGGTACTGGATCCAGTAACGACCCTGCCAATACGCCAGCATCGGGGCGTGCAGGTAGGTGTCGGTGAGACCGTCGCGATGCTCCGGCGCGGTGCGGTTGGCGCGGTAGACCTGAAGCGTGTGCACCCCGACGACGGGACGCAGGCCTCCGTCGGCAACGTTGGTTACGGCGACGTCGTCGACGAAACGAAGCGGCGGCGTCTCGGCGAAAGCCGGTGCGCAGACGGCGGCGGCGGCGAGCAGGCGGAACAAGCGGAAGGACGTCGGCATCGGCGGAAACGGTCGGGTGGGCGGGCGGAGGACGGAGCGAGGGCGGATCAGGTGGCGGCGAGACCGAGCGCGGCCACTTCCGCGACGACCGCGGCCTGGGCGGCGGCGTCGAGGGTGGCGAGAGGCGGAAACATGGTGGGGCCGCAGATGCCCTCGGCGGCCATGGAGGCCTTGAGGGCGGCGAGGTACTGGCCGAGCGAGCGGCCGCGCTGGAGGGCGGCGGCAATGGTGTCGAGGTCGGTCTGGACGGCTTCGGCCCCGGCCCAGTCGCCGGCCTCGGCCAGCGCCCAATAGCGTTGCCAGAGTTCGGGGCGGAGGTTGCCGCTGCTCGGAATGACGCCGTGGAAACCGGCCCGCAGCGCCCGCGTCGCGTACGAGGCGATGCCGATGAAGAGTGCGAAATCCTCGCGTCCGCCGAGGCGGCGCACGGTCTCCTCCATGCGGCCGGCCGTGCCCTCGGAGTCCTTGAAACCGACGACGCGCGGGAGGTCGCTGAGGCGCTCGACCACGTCGAGCGGTACGGACATGTGCGTGGTCGCCGGGATGTTGTAGACCATCAAAGGTCCGCCGACCGCGTCGTGCAGGTGCGCGAAGTAGTCGTACATCTCGCCGGGCGAGAGCGGGTAATAGCCCGGCACGAGGGCGACGATGGCGGCGGCTCCCTGCTTGAGGAAGGAACGGCCGGACTCGACGGCGTGGACCACGCAGTTGTCGGCCACGCCAACGTACACGGGCACGCGCCCGGCGGCGGCGCGCACCGTCGCGCGCACGAGCTCGGCGCGCTGCGGGCGCGGCACGGAGGAGGCTTCGCCGGTGGTGCCGAGGGCGAAGATGCCCAGACCATGACGGGCGAGGAGATCGGCGAGGCGTTCGGTGGCCTCGAGGTCGACGTTGCCGTCGGGAGTGGCGGGCGTGATCATCGGGACGACGATCCCGCGGTGCGAGTGGGGGGAAGACATGGCGGTTAAAGGGCGGAGCGGTAAATGGCCTCGGCGCCGAGGGCGTCGAGTTCGCGCGGGTTGTTGCGGAGAAGACGGGTGACTTTGAGCGCGGCGGCCGCGAGGCGGGGAACGGCCTCGGCGGCGACCCCATGGCGGAGCAACCCCATGGGCACGCCGGTGGCGGCGAGCAGGGCGTCGAGCCGGCCAGGCAGGCCCGCGGCGGCCGCGGCGTCGTCCGGTTCGACCGCGCCCATCGCGCGGGCGAGGGCGGCGTAGCGGCCGGGCATCGCGGGGAGGTTGTACCGCACCACGTGCGGCAGGAGCAGGGCAATCGAGAGGCCGTGCGGCAGGTGGTATTCGCCCGCCAGCGGATAGGCCAGGGCGTGGACGGCCGCTGTATTCACAGGACCGAGACAGAGCCCGCCGTACAGACTGCCGGTGGCGACGGCCGCGCGCGCGGCGAGATCGCTCCCGTCGGCGACGGCACGGGCCAGGTTGCCGGCGATCAGGCGCACACCTTCGAGGGCGAACCCGTCCACGAGCGGATGCGCGGCACGGTTCGCGTAGGCCTCGAGGCAGTGCGCGAGCGCGTCGATCCCGGTCGTGGCGGTGAGGCCGGCGGGCAGGGAGACGGTCAAGGTCGGGTCAACGACAGCGGCGTCGGGCACGAGGGCCGGGTCGATCACGGCCTGCTTGGCGCCGGTGGCGTCGTCGAAGAGCAGGGCGTTGGGCGAGACTTCGCTGCCGGTGCCCGCCGTGGTGGGCACGCAGATCAGGCCCGTGCGCCGCGCGCCGACGCGGCCTTGCCCGTAGAAGTCCGTCACCGGCTCCGTACGCCCGTGCAGGGCGGCGACGAGCTTGGCGGCGTCGAGCACGCTGCCGCCGCCGAGGGCGACGATCGCGTCCGGCCCGAAATCGCGCGCGCGCGCCCGCAGGCGTTCGCACACGCCGGACGTCGGCTCAGGCGGCACGTCGGCGGCGAAAGCGAGCGTCGTTCCGTCGTCGCGCCAGGCGACGGCGAGGGTCTCGGCGGAGGCACGCACCGACGGCGACGTGACCACCAGCACGCGCTGCCAGCCGCGCGACCGGAGAAGGCGCGCGACGGAGGCTCCGGCGATGTTCGCGCCGGAGTCGATCGTTGCGGGCAGACGCAGCACGAGCGGCTTGAGCAGGTCGGTCGTCATGCGGCGGCGGCCGCGCGCAGGCGGCGGAAGGTGAGACGGTCGACCTCGGGCGGCACGTAGCCGCCGAAGAGGCGGCTCGTGGCGTAACCGACGCCAAAGACGACGAGGTGGCCGAGCACGCCGATGAAGATCGGGTTGAGCGGGAAATTGAACCCGAGGTCGAGCAGGCGCGTCTTTGGCTCCGTGAGCGTGCCCCAGGCCGTGAAGAGCACGCAGGCGGCGAGACCCGTGTAGCAGCCGAGCCGTGTCGCGCGGCGCGTGAAGAAGCCGAGGAAGAACAGCCCCAGCATGCCGCCCGAGAGGATGGCGGCGACCGTGACGGCGCGCTCCATGATGGTGGCGCCGCCGGCCTGCGGCTGCATGAAGAGCGCGATCGCCACCGCGCCCGCGCCGGCGGCGGCGGCGGAGAGGCGGCCAATGAGCACGCGGCGCGCATCGGTGAGCCCGGGCCGCACGTGTCCGGCGAAATCCGCGGTGAAGGCCGTGGCGATGCTGTTGAGGTCGGGGCTGATCGACGACATCGACGCGGCCAGGATGGCCGCGAGCATGAGACCGACGACGCCGACGGGCAGCTGTTGCGCGATGAAGTGCGGCACGACCTGGTCGCTCACCGCGGGCGCGGGCGCCCCGCTGAGCTGGTAGTACCCATAGAGGCAGGCGCCGATCGCCATGAAGGTGCCCCACACGGGCACGCAGATGAGTCCGTTCCAGAGCACGCCGCGGCTCGCGTCGCGGTCGGACTTCGCGATCAGGTAACGTTGCACCATGTGCTGGTCCGCGATGTAGCGGCGGCCCCAGTTGACGGTATAGGCGAGGAGCAGCAGCCACTGCGAGGTGGCCGCCGGATCGAAGAGCGCCTCCGCGGAAAACGAGAAATCGCCGAGCGAGAAACGCCCCGCCTCCCACGCCGCCCCGATCACCGCGCCCGGCGGGCCGGCCTCCGGCGCGAAGACGAGGCGCAGCACGAGCAACACGGCCGCGCCGAAGAACACGAAACCCTGCACCACGCTCGTCCACACGACCGTGCGCATGCCGCCGAACGTCGTGTAGAGCACGGTGAACGCGCCGATCCAGCCCACGACCTGCGCGAGCGGCCAGCCCGTGAGCAGGGCGACAGCGACGGCGGTGGTGAGCATGGTGACACCGACATCGAAGAGCCGGTCGCCGATGAAGCAGGCCGATGCATAGAGCCGGCCGCCCAGGCCGAAGCGCGCCCCGAGGTACTCATAGGCGCTCATGGCGACAGCGTTGCGGTAGAACGGCACGACGTAGCGCGCCACGAACCACAGGACGATGGGCAGCGTAAGGCTGCCGAGCAGGAGAATGAGGCCCTTTTGGTAGGCCGTGGCCGGGTGTCCGACGAGGGTGTTGCTGCTGATCAACGCGGCCATCATCGCCATCGCCACGGCCCAGCCGGGCACGGAACGTGCCGCCACGAAATACTCCGCCGCCGACCCCTCGCGTCCGCGCGAGCAACGCACGGTGATGCCCACGATGACCGCCGCGTAAACGGCGATGACGGCGTAGTCGAGGGCGGCGAGGTTCATGACGGAAGGACGAAAAGGCGATGGTACTGGGAAGGCGGACGGCAGACGGCCGCAAAGGCAGGGCGGACGGCGGGGGGAGGGAAACGGCTAGAAGCCGGTCGAAGGTCGAAGGTCGGAAACGTCGAAGGTCGTCACCGGGCCGCGACAGCGGCCCAAATCGCCTGGTGACTCGCTCCGCGAAGCGGAGCTGCCGGCGACTTTTGACCTGCGACCTTTGACCTGTGACGGCATGCTAATGCGTGGCGACGGAGTCGCGTTCGATGAGGGTGGGCTCGACGAGGATCTGGTGCTGCGTGGGCTCGGCGGCGTGCGCGATGCGCCAGAGCAACTGATCCACGGCACGACGCCCGATCTGCTCGGCGTGCACGTCGATCGTGGTCAGCGCCGGTTCGAGGTGGGCGAGCAGGGACCGCTCGTTGTTGCAGGAGACAACACTGACATCGCGGCCGACGCGCAGACCGCGCTGCGCGAGCGCCGTGTAAAGCTGCGTGGCCGTGCGGTCGGAGGGGACGAAGATCGCCGTCGGGCGCGTCGCCGCCGGCAACGTGGCCCAGCGCTCGACCAGGTCGTTGACCTTCGCCTGATTGGTGATCGCGGGCAGCGGCCACTGCTGCGTGAAACTCGATTCCGACTCGAGCCAAGGTACCTCGATCCCGAGGCGGTTGCCGAAATACGTGAACGCAGCCTTCACGCGCTCGAACTGGGACTGGCCCGGCTTCGGATTCATGAAAGCCACCCGGCGGTGGCCCTTCGCGTAGAGATGTTCCGCGACCAGGCGGCCGGCCTGCTCCGTGTCGAAGTTGCAATGGTCGCCCACCGCGTTCGGCAGCCGCCCCATCAGCCAGACGCGCGGCAATTTCATGATCTCCGCGAGCAGGGGATTCTCCGCCGGCGAGGGCAGCAGGCCCTGGTTGGGGCCCTTCAGGATCAGGCCTTGGACAAGGTTGTCCTGCAGGAAGGGCGGGCAACGGTCGCCCGCCGCGATGCTCGCCAGCATGAGGCTGCGCCCCTGCGCGGACAGCGCCTTCTCGATGCCCTGCAAGGCTGCGCTCACCACCGGCAGCTGCACGAGCGTGTCCTCCATGCCGAAAATCAGCACGCCGATCGTCGCACGCCCGGAACCCGCCGCGCCCGAACCCGCCGCCAGACGACGCCGCTGACGCAGCCGCGTGTAGCCCAGTTCCCGGGCCGCCGTGATGACGCGCTCGCGGATGTCGGCGGCGACGTCGTTGTGGTTGTTCAAGACCCGCGAGACGGTGCCCACCGCAACTCCGGCGGAACGGGCGACATCGGCAATCGTGGCACGTGATGAAATAGGCATAACAGGGGTAGGCGAATGCAAGCCTCGGCAAGGTGGAAGCATGAACTAAGAAGCAAGTCCAGATATTTCATATGAAATAATCACTTTTACAAGCCCGTGCCCCTTGTCTAAACTTACATAGCGTAAAATGACATCCACCGGCACTTGAAGCCGCCCCGCAGAAAGAGGCTTGACTTTGAACTACAAGGTGAAATTAGCTGAACAACATTCGGCTACTTCATATGAAATAGCTGTCCGTTCTTCGCCCCAACCGCAACCCCCAACCCGACCACGCATCGCCCGCGGCGCCCGCTTACCGGTGCCGCGAACCGACCTCCCCCTTCCCTCTTCCGCAGGCTGCCTCTTCCGCACCGCTGCGTTCGTACACGTGTCCCACAACTTTCTCCCACTACCTCAAACCTACCAATCCATGCACCCAACCCAACTAGCATCGATCCAGCCGGGCGCGGCGGCCTCCCCCGTCTCGTCCCGGCGTCGCTCCCTCCGGCGCGCTCTCCTGAGCGTCGCCCTCGCCGCCGTGACGGCAACCTCCGGCCTCGCCCAACAGGCCACCGGCACGGTCTCCGGCCGCGTGCTCAACGGCGCCACCGGCACCTACGTGCCCAACGCCGTCGTCCGCGTCCCCGGCACCAACATCACCGCCACGACCAACAACTTCGGCGAATACGTCCTGCGCAACGTCCCCGCCGGCACCGCGTCGTTGCAGGTCGAATACTTCGGCCTCGAAAACGTCTCGGGCACGGTCAACGTCTCCGCCGACACCACCACCCAGCAGGACTTCACCCTCGGCCGCTCCGACGGCACCGTCGTCCTCGGCGAGTTCCGCGTCGAAAGCGACCGCTTCAAGAACGCCGCCGACATCGCCATCAACGCCGAGCGCACTTCGATCAACATCAAGAACGTCGTTTCCACCGAGGAATTCGGCGAAATCCCCGGCGGCAACGTCGGCGAGTTCATCAAGTATCTCCCCGGCATCGAACTCGACTACGGCGGCACCTACACCGCCCCGACCGACGCCACCGGCATCTCCGTCCGCGGCTTCGGCCCCGAGGACACCAACATCATGATCGACGGCGTGCCCGTCTCGGCCGCCTCACAGGCCAGCCTCACCCACCAGGTGACGCTCGACATGCTCTCGATCAACAATGCCTCCCGCATCGAGCTGATCAAGGTGCCCACGCCCGACATGCCCATGAACTCCGTCGGCGGCCAGATCAACCTGATCTCGAAGTCCGCCTTCGAGTACGCCCGTCCGTCCTTCAGCTACAAAGCCTACGTCGTCATCAACTCCGAGGAACCGAATCCCTTCAAAAAGGTCATCGGCGCCACCGACAAGAAGGTCTTCGCCGGACAGCCCGGTTTCGAGATCTCCTATATCAAGCCGATCAACGAGAAGCTCGGCCTCACCCTCACCGGTTCCCGCTTCAGCCAGTACAGCGCGAACCGTCGCCTCCGCCCGGAATACGGCGTAGCCAACGTCAACCTTGACATGCGTCCGTTCGGTGGAGCCAACAACACGCCCGCCACGAACGCCAACGGCCCGGTCAATGGCGACAACCCCTTCCTCACGCGTGTCTCCATCACCGACTCGCCCCGCACGTCCGAGTCCTACTCGGGTTCGCTCAAGCTCGACTACCGACCCTTCGACGGTCTCTCCATCGCCGCGAACTACCAGTACTCGACCTACGATTCCTCCGACACCGACCGCCGCCTTCAATTCCGCATCCAGCGGCCCGACGATTGGGGCGCGGACTACACCTATTCCCAGCCCTTCCTGACCGCCGCCCAGTCCGCCACCGGCTCCTCCTACAACCCGAGCAATTCGCTCAGCATGGACATCACCGCTCGCGACAAGAGCGGCGAGACGCATAGCGGCTACCTCCGCGCGATCTACAAGAAGGGTGGCTGGGACATCAACGCCCTCGCCAGCAACTCGCGCTCCCGCGCCTCCTTCAAGGACTTCGAGAACGGCCACTTCTCGGGAGTCGACGTCAGCATGAACGTCGGCACCCTCAAGTTCGAGGACGTCCGCAATGGCATTCCCGGCCGCATCCGCGCCTTCGACCGCACCGGCCTGGAACTCAACGAGATCGACTACACCCGGCTTGCGAACTGGGGCAACCCGACGATCCAGGGCAAGCGCGGCAACGCCGAGTCCGAGGACGAGAAGCGCCTCTACCAGTTCGATGTCCGCCGCGAACTCGACTTCATCCCGACCGACCTTGTCCGCCTCGCCTTCAAGACCGGCTTCCGTCGCGAAGAGAACGACAAGGTGAAGTGGGGCCTCGGCACCGGCTATCGCGAAACCTACGTCGGCCCGCAACTCACCAGCACCGACATTCTCGACGACACCTACGTCGGCCGCTCGCCCGGCTGGGGCCTCCCGGCAGTGGAATTCGTCAGTACCTACAAGATGTACGAGATCTACCAGCAAAACCCGCAGAACTTCCAGGAACTGCCGACGGACGCTGACGACAACTACTGGTCCCGCATCGGCCAGAACAAGGCCCTCTTCGACCGCACCGACGCCTGGTACGCCCAGCTCGAAGGCCGCGCCTTGAACAACCGCCTGCAGTTCGTGGCCGGTCTTCGCGACGAAACCACCACCCGAAGTGGCTACGGTCCGCAAGGTGACGGCCGTTGGAACTTCGTGAAGAACGCCGATGGCACCCTCTACCGCAACACCGCGCTCGTCGGCGGACTCGGTACGGTCCGCGTCGACCAAGCCAACTCGCCGCTCTTTGCCAACAATGCCACCGGCACCGCTCTTCGCAACGACCTCTCCGCCAAGGGCATCTCCTTCCCGACCGCGGTCGTCCAAGCCGGCACGCTTGAGCGCGCCATGCTCGAGCGCAAAACCGCGCCCTTCGCGGGCAAGTCCGAAGGCGACCCGAACTACAGCATCAGCGTTTCGTACGACGTCACCAAGAACCTCGTCGCAAAGCTCGCTTACTCGGTCACGTCCGGTCGCATCTCGATCGAAAACTCCACGCAGGGCATTCTCTCCGGAAATCAAAACGACTTCCGCATCACCGAACGCGAAGACACGATCGACGACGGCAACGGCAACCAGCTGTCCTCCGGCACAATCTCCATCGCCAATCCGAACCTTCTGCCCGAGTCCTCCCAAAACTGGGACTTCGGTCTGACCTACTACAACGACTTCGGCGGCAAGATCGGCGGCTCGTTCTACCTCAAGAAGGTCGAGAACTTCACCGAGACCTACATCACGACCTTCGGCGATCCGCTCTTCAATACGATCCTCACCAGCCTCGGCCTCGATCCCGATACCTATCGCTTCTGGGACATCACGACCGCCGAGAACGGCAGCGGTACCGGCGAAGCCTGGGGCTACGAACTCGAAGCTGCGCAGGACCTGCGCTTCATCCGGTCGCTTGGCGATTGGGGCCGCCGGATCCGGTTCTTCGCGAACTATTCCAATCAGCGCCGGCCGCAGTCCGACACCCCGAACCGCCTCTCCGCCCGTCCGTCCGCATCTAAGCTGGCCTCGGCCGGTGTCACCGTTTCGGGCAATCGGTTCAGCGTAAACGTCCGCGGCAACTGGCGCGACGATGTCTTCCAAGGCGATGCCGCCAGCTTCCGCCTGCCCGATGGCACCAGCGTCGGCATCGGCAGCTTCGTACCGGCGACCCTTCGCGTCGATGTCACCGCCAGCTACAACCTGACCGAAAAGACCAGCATCTACGTCAGCGCCCGCAACATCCTCGAAGAGGGCAACGACCGCCAGCGCTACGACCAGCTCGGCCTCTATCCGGCCTACGCCCGCTGGGACGATTACCGCGACACCGGCGTGCAAATCACGATGGGCGTCAGCGGCCGCTTCTAAGCCGTCTCCACCGTCCGTCCTCGTTTCAACTCAAGCCCGATCCCCCAACCCGGGATCGGGCTTTTTTCTCGCCCGACCGCCCTTCCCCTTCCGGTTCCAGCCCGTCGCGGTCCCCGCCTTCGCTCCCACTGCCCGCCCTCGCCATGACCACCACCGCCTCCCTCCTCCGCCGCCTGCCGGCCCTCCTCGCCTTCGCGCTCGCCGCGCCCGCCCTGCCCGCCGCGGACTCCGCCCTCGATCCCGTGCTGCTCCAGCGCGGCACCCGCATCATCGCCGCCCTCGACCTTTCCAACGCCGCCAAGGCCGCACGCGTCAGCGAACTCGTCGCCCGCCACTACGCAAACCTGCAACCCATCCACGCCGAACGCGACGCCGCCCTCGCCGCCGCCCGGGCCCCCGGTGCCCATCCCGACGCCGCCAGCCGCGACGCCGCCCTCGAAGCCGCCCGGGCCCCCGGTGCCCATCCCGACGCCGCCAGCCGCGACGCCGCCCTCGAAGCCGCCCGCGAGCGCGCCTTCGCCCGCGAGGCCGCCGTCGGCTACGCCTTCACCGGCTCCCTCGCCGCAGAACTCACCGCCGACCAGGTCAACGCCGTCAAGGACGGCCTCACCTACGGCGTCCTGCCCAACACCTACCGCGTCTACCTCGAAATGCTCCCCGACCTCACCGAGGCCCAACGCGCCCGCATCTACGCCTGGCTGTATGAAGCCCGCGAATACGCCATCAACGCCGGCTCCTCCGGGGAAAAGCACGGCTGGTTCGGCAAGTACAAGGGCCGCATCAACAATTACCTCTCCTCCCTCAACATCGACATGAAGGCCGCCGAGAAGGCGATGTTCGAAAGCCGAAAGGCCGCTGCTGCGGCCGGAGAGGGTAGAAGATAGAAGATAGTAGATAGTGGATAGTGAATAGGGGATCGAGAAGGCGATCCGTACGATCTACCCGCTATCCTCTATCCTCCCTTCTTCGAGATTCCTCACGATCCACCCTCCACTCGCCACGATCCACTCTCATGAAACGCACCTCCCTCCTCCTCACCGCCTCCCTCGCACTGCCCGCCGTGCTCCTCGGCCAGGGTTATCCGCGCGTGCCCAAAGACCTTCAGGACGCCGCCAATCGCCGCATGGCGGCGGCGGACGCGCGCTCCGACGCGCTCTTCGCCTCCCAGCAGGCCGAACTCGCCGCCTGGGCCGCCAAGGGTAAGCCGTACCAACCCGGCGCCGAAAAGCCTTCCGACCTCATCCAGGCCACGATCCCCGCCTTCCCCGGCGCCGAGGGCGGCGGCATGTATTCCTTCGGCGGACGCGGGGGCCGCGTCATGGTCGTCACCAACCTCAACGACTCCGGCCCCGGTTCCTTCCGCGAGGCCTGCGAGGCCGTCGGTCCGCGCATCGTCATCTTCAACGTCGCCGGCATCATCGAGCTCAAGGACAAGATCCGCATCCGCACGCCCTACCTCACCATCGCCGGCAACACGGCCCCGGGCGACGGCGTCTGCATCGCGGGCAACACCGTCGAACTCGAGACCCACGACGTCGTCATCCGCCACATGCGCTTCCGCCGCGGCAACCTCGACGTCACCGAACGCAATGACTCGATCGGCGGCAATCCCATCGGCAACATCATGATCGACCACGTCTCCGCCTCCTGGGGCCTCGACGAGAACATGTCCATGTACCGCCACATGTACGATCACGACAACGACCCGAAGACCCCCGAACTCAAGCTGCCCACCGTCAACATCAGCATCCAGAACTCCATCTTCAGCGAGGGCCTCAACACCTACTTCCACGCCTTCGGCGCGACCATCGGCGGCTACAACAGCTCCTTCCACCGCAACCTCTGGGCCTCCAACACCGGCCGCAACCCGAGCGTCGGCATGATCCACGACTTCACCCTCGTGAACAACGTGATCTTCAACTGGCGCCACCGCACGGTCGACGGCGGCGACCACCGCTCGTTCTACAACATCATCAACAACACCTTCAAACCCGGCCCGGGCACCAACACCAACGCTCCCATCGGCCACCGTCTGCTGAAGCCCGAATCCGAACGCTCCCGCACCGTCGTCGACAACTTCGGCAAGGCCTACGTCAGCGGCAACGTGGTCGTCGGCAACGAGCGCGTCACCCGCGACAACTGGGACGGCGGCGTGCAGCCCGACGTAAAGGAAAAGCCGCTCGCCGAGGTGCTCAGGACCATCCGCCTCGACAAGCCCGTTCCGCACGCCCCGCTCACGATCCTGAGCGCCCACGAATCCTACGACTACGTGCTGAAGCACGCCGGCGCCTCCCTGCCGCGGCGCGACGCCGTCGACCTGCGCATCGTCGACAACGTCCGCACGGGCCGCGTCGCCGACGCCCGCGCCACGCCCGAGGACCTCCAGCGCGCCGCCGACGTCGGCTACGCCCAGCGCTGGATCGACGAGGCCGCCGAGGGCGTCACCAAGGGTTTCATCACCAACCCCGCCCAGGTCGGCGGCTACCCGGTGTATTCGGGTGCTCCCTACAAGGATACCGACGGCGACGGCCTGCCCGACGAGTGGGAACTCGCCCACGGCCTCGACCCGCGTAATCCCGCGGACGCCACCCAGGACGCCAACGGCGACGGCTACACGAACATCGAAGACTTCATCAACGGCCTCAGCCCGAAGGCCCCCAAGACCGACTGGACGGACCTCAAGCACAACCGCGACCCGCGCAAGCAGGCATAAGCGGTTGGCTCGAGAAAGAGCGACGACACTCCTGTCACCGTTTTGCATGCCGGACCACGCATCCGAAGACGGACAAGAGTGTCCGTCCTCCCAGGGCTTCTGCGCCGGATGCCGCCTATCTCGGACGACGGACACTCTTGTCCGTCTTCCGGTCGACATTCCGACCCTTGTTGGCCCGTTCGCTTTGCGCAAGGCCGTGCTGCACCCAACCGGCGACAGGAGTGTCGCCGCTCCTTCATGCCGCGCCGCCGCCTTCGAGGCACTCCTTCATGTACGCGAGGCTCTTCGTCGCGATCGCCTCGGGGCCGGGCTTGAAATCGAACACTTCGACCGACACGAAGCCTTCGTAGGCTTGCTCGCGCAGCGCCGCGAAGATCGGCACGAAGTCCACATCGCCGAAGCCCGGCCCGAGCAGGTTGGCGTCGTTGGCGTGCACGTGACGGAACCAGCCGCGGCAGGCGTGGATGTTGTCCTCAATGGACATCGCCTCCGCACACATGCTTTTCACATCGATCATCATCCGCACGTTCGGATGCGCGATCGCCCGCACGAGGTCGATGACCTCGGCGTTGGTGTTGAGAAAGTTGGTCAGGTCCTCCGGCAACGCCTCGAGGCAGAGCGTGACGCCCCGCGCCGCCGCCGCCTCGCCGCAGGCGTAGAAGCCCTCCCGCGCCCACAGCCAGGCGTCGTCCGGCCGCACGCCCTCGACCAGGCTGCGCTGGTTGGGCGAGCCGAAGACGAGGTTCGTACCGCCGACGTCCGCACAGAAATCGATCAGCGCCCGGAGGTAGTCCACCGTCCGCGTGCGCACCGCCGCCTCGGGATGCAGCAGGTGCAGCCCCGCCGGTTTCACGAGCAGCCAGTGCAGCCCGGTGATCGCCAGTCCGCGGTCCTCGGCGATCCGCCGGATCTCAGCCCGCCGCGCCGGCGTCACCTCGTCGACGTGGTCCGCAAACGTGAACGGCGCCAGCTCCAACCCGTCGTAGCCCGCGTCCGCCACAAACTCGACCACCCGCCGATGATCCCAGCCCTCAAAGAGCTCATTGCAAATCGCAAAACGCATCGCGGTCCAGTTGGGACCGAGGGCCGCGCAAGGTAAACGCAAAAGGACCGACGCGGGACAAGGAGGGTTTGGCGGATCGATTCGTTCTCGTTCTCGTAATCGTTCTCGTTCTCGGTTTGGATGGGAGGCGGATTGGGGACGGATTCAGAACGAGAACGAGAACGAGAACGAGAAAGAGAAAGAGAAAGAGAAAGAGTTGGCCCCCCCCCCGCTGCCTTCATCCTTCATAATTCTTAATTCATCCTTCATCCTTCCGCCTTCATCCTTCGCCCATGCGTACCCTCCTCGCCTCCCTCGCCCTCGCCTGCGGCACGGCGTTCGCCGCCCAAGAGCCCGACCTTCGCATCGGGCTCATCGGCCTCGACACCTCGCACGCCGTCGCCTTCACGCGAATCCTCAACGACGCGTCGCACAAGGATCACCTCAAGGGCGGGCGCGTCGTCGCCGCCTTCCGCGGCGGCAGCCCGGATGTGTTCCTCAGCTACTCGCGCATCGACGGTTTCGAGGCGGAGCTGCGCAAGTACCCGGAAATCGTCTTCCACGACACCATCGAGTCCCTCGTCGCGACCGTCGATGCGGTCATGATCCTCAGCGTCGACGGGCGCAAACACCTCGAGCAGGCGAAGCTCGTCTTCCCCTCGGGCAAACCCGTCTTCATCGACAAGCCGCTCGCCGGCGGCCTGCGCGAGGCCATCGAAATCATGGACCTCGCCGCGCGGCTCGGCGTGCCGTGCTTCAGCACGTCGTCGCGCCGCTACAGCCCGAGCCTCGCACCGGTTCTCGAGGCGAAATACGGCCGGATGCAGAGCGCGTTGTCCTACGGTCCGGCCATGATCGAGCCGAATCACCCGGACCTCTATTTTTACGGCATCCACGCCGTCGAAGGCCTCTACACGGCGATGGGCACGGGGTGCCAGACGGTCGTGCGTACCCACACGGAGGATACCGATGTCGTCACGGGCGTCTGGGCCGACGGCCGCATCGGCACGGTGGTGGGCCAGCGCAACGCCCGTTCGGGCTACGGTCTCTCGATCTTCGGCACCGAGGCGGTCGTCCACGAGACCGCCCAGATGACCTACGTACCCATGCTCCGCGACATCCTGACGTTCTTCCGCACGCGCGTCCCGCCTGTGCAGGCAGACGTCACCCTCGAGATCATGGCCTTCATGGAAGCCGCCGACGAGAGCAAGCGCCGCGGCGGCGCCCCGGTCTCGCTGGACGAGGTGCGTCAGTTGCACGCGCCGAAGCGCTAGGCCGCGATAGTTCCCCAGACGAGAGTGGGGAGGTAGGAGCGGCTTCATGCCGCGATGAACACCATCCGCCAGCCATCGCGGCGTAAGGCCGCTCCTACGCAATCCTTTCGAAACGCCACGTCTGGCCGGGCGAAACATGCACCCTGGCCGGCTCGCTTCGTGTCGGCAGGAATTGTGAAGGGCCGCAAAGAGGCACAAAAAGCGCAAAAGAACCGATCGGGCCTTCTGGAGTTTTGCGCCTTTTGAGCCTCTTTGTGGCCAAATTTTCTTGATCGAATTTTGGTGGCGGCAGCGCTGCGCTGATAAACCGGCCTTGGCAATTTTGCGGTGAAGTTTGCTTTGGGCCTACCGCCCGATCGCCTTCAGCGCGGCGGGGCCGAGGCGCTCGGCGAGCTGGGTGAGGTAAAGGCTGCGCGGTTCGACGGGACGTCCGTGGGAATCGACCACGCCGCGCGGCGCTTCCTTGTTCCACTGGCCGGCTTCGAGTTCGCCGATGCAGCCGATGGCGTAGTTCTGCGCGGTCGGGGGCTGCTGCACGACGATGCTGGGCGAAACACAGCTCCAGAACACGTTCTGCCCGCCGGCCCAGCCATGCCCGCTGCCGGCGTACTGGCGGTCCTGCACATTGAGTTCCTTGGAGTCGCGAATGTTGTCGTAAAGGATGCCCACCGCCCAGCGGTGGTGCGGACCGGAGTCGGAGTGCGACTTGAGCGAGGCGCCGTCGAGGAAGACATTCGGGCCGCGCACGCGGGCACCGGTCATGAAACCGTGGCGGGCCTCCGTCGCCGTGCACCGCTGCACGAGCCCATACTGGCCGTCGAGCACGTAGGAGTAGCGCCGTCCGCCCGTGATCACGGAGACGGGATCGAGGTAGGTGCAGTCCTGAATCGTCGTGAAGATCGAATCGTACCGGGCGAGGATGCCTCCGCTGAAATGTTGCACGGTCACGTCGCGCACCCAGGCATTCTCGACGTGGTCGAGATGAATCGCGGTTTCCGCGTGGTCCTCGTCCTCCGTCTCCCGTCCGCGCTGGTACTCGGAGACGAGGCGAAGGTTCTCCACGCCGTTCTCGCGGTTGCGCTCGTGCCGGTAGCGGTAGACGAAGGCGCCGCCGAAACGTTCGTCGAGGGCGATCATCGCCGGCGCATCGAGGGTGAGGCGGCGGCCGTCGATCGCGACGATCGTCCGCTCAATGTGCAGGTCGTAGCCGCCGGCGCTCCACATCTTGGTGGTGCCGGGAGGCGTGTTGGGCCGGTTGCGGATGCGGTCCATGCCGAGCTCGCGGATCCACGCGTCCGTCGAAGGACGGAAGACCACGATCCGGTCGCCGACCGCGAGACCGTCGACGTTCTCCACGGAGAGCGTCTTCGCGCTCCACGGCACGTAGGCGTCGGTCACGCGCCGCCGCGTTCCACGCACCTCCTCGCGACGCACGCCAGTGGCGCCGACGTAGAGGAGCAGCCGCTTCTCCTTGCCCGTGGCCAGAATGACGGTGCCGTCGGCACCCTGTCCTTCTCCGCGCAGGACGACCCCGCTGGCGCCGATCCGGAGCTGGCCGGCCACCCGGTAAACGCCGCGCTTGAGCAGGAGCGCTCCGCGAAATCCGCGCGCGTCGGCGGGCAGGGCGCCGATCTCGTCGAGGGCGGCCTGGAGGCGCGCCCCGTCGTCGCCGGAGGGTCGCGGCTCGAGCGTGCGCACCACGGGCAGGACGGGCAGCGCGACGCCGCCTCCCGCATAACCGGCGCGCGAGAAGTCGGGAATCGCGTTGCCTCGCTCGTCGGCGCGGTAAACCAGGCGCCCGTCGTCACCAGGCCGCACCCAGGTGCTCGTGGCGGCGCGCACGACGCCCGCTGCAAACAGGGAAAACACGAGGGAGGAAACAACGAGCCACGGGGTACGCATGGGAGTAAAAGAAAACCCTCTATCTGCCTGCATATCGGCGAAGACAAGCCGACGCGGCCAACGGACCGCTTAAGTCGTTAGACGGACCCCTGCGGCGTCCGCGGTGCGAGCAGCCGCTGGGCCGCCTCCCCACCGAGGTAGACGGTCTGCGAGGGAAGGGCGAAGGAGAGGCCGCGGGCCTGCACCGCCCGCATGATCTTCAGGTTGATGCGCTGCCGCAGGCGCATGTGCTTCTGGAAATCAGGATCCTTGGTCAGGTACACGATCCAGATGTCGAGGGACGAGGCGCTGTAATCGCGGAAGAACACCATGACCGAGGCGGGATCGACCTCCTCCTCGCCGGTGATGATGCCGCGGATCTCCTCGACCATGGCGTCCATCTGCTCGGCCGTCGTGTCGTAGGTGAGGCCGACGACCTGTTCGACACGGCGTTGCGTGAAGCGTGAGAGGTTCGTGATGGCCTCGGCGGCGACGGTGCGGTTCGGGATGGTGATGAGGGACTTGGCCGGCGTGCGCAGTTTCGTGGAACGCAGGCCGATGTCCTCGACCAGCCCGAGGTGGGCGCCGATCTGCACGAACTCGCCGACCTTGAAGGGCTGGTCCACGGCGACGACGACGGAGCCGAAGAGGTTGGCCAGCGTGTCCTGCGCCGCGAGGGCGAAGGCCAGACCGCCGAGCCCGAGCCCGGCGAGGAAGGCGCGCACCTCGAAGCCCATGCTCTGGGCGACCATGAGCACGCCAAAGATGACGAATACGACCGAGAGCGTCTTCTTGATCCAGGGCATGAACGCGGCGACGCCGAGCTTCTTCTCCCGGGCGATCTCGTGAGCGTGATCGAGAACGGTGTGGAAGCCGCGCAGGAAGAGCCAGAACGTGGCGAGCGAGAACGCCACAGTCGCGCCGTACCCGATGTCGCGGTCGAGCTCGGGCGGGAGCTTGAGCACCCGGATCGCCACGTAGATGCCGAACAGGGCGATGAATGTCTTCACCGGCTCCTCGAAGGCCGGCAGGAGCTTGTCGTCGAGGGTGGACTTGGTCCGCTCCGTGAACCGCCGCACCAACGCAAAGAGGAACTGCGTGCCGATCCGGCGCCCGAGGAAGGCGACGATGAGAATGCACGCCGCCAACGTGTAGTGCTGCCAGGTATTCTCGGATCCGCGGACGTCGAAGAGCTGCAGGATCGTGTCAACCGTCCATTCGATGATCCCGGGCAACTGCGGGTCCGCATGTCCGGTGGCCACCGCGGCGGCGGCGGCGGTCGTGTCGGCGCCCTGGGACGAACTGGCGCCGGAGGAGTCCGCTTGCCCGGCGGCAAAGACGGAGAAGACGAGGAACACGGCGGCGGCGAGAAGGTGACGGCAGGACATGATCCGGAAACGTTGCCCCTAGACACCGGCGGGAAGCCGGGCGTGTCAACACCGGTGGCGAGGCGGGGCGCCGCGACAATCTCGTCGCCAGCGCATCCGCGCCGGGTATCGACTCGCGAGCGCCGTCCGATGACCCTCCTTTCGCTCGCCCTTGTCCTGACCGCCGCCGTGCTCCACGCCGTGTGGAACCTGGCCGCGAAACGCGCCGGCGGCGGGCTGCCGTTCGTCTTCGCGACCGGGCTCGTCATCAACGCGCTCTACCTGCCGGTTCTGGTCGTCTACGTCCTCCTGCAGCCACCCTCGTTGAGCCTGGGCGCGATCGGCGTGATCGTCGTCAGCGCCGCGCTCAAGACCGCCTATGCGCTGTCGTTGCAACGCGGTTACCGTACGGGCGACTTCTCGCTGATCTACCCCCTCGCCCGCGGCACCGGGCCCTTGCTGAGCGTGCTGCTCGCGATCGTGCTCCTCGGCGAGCGCCCCTCGGTGCGCGGAATCGCCGGCGCCTTGCTGATCGTCGCCGGTATCTTCTTCCTCACCGGAGGGATGCGCCTCTGGCGGGCGGATCGCGCCCACCTGCGCACCGGCGTCCGCTACGGACTGTTGACGGGCGTCTTCATCGCCGCGTACACGCTCTGGGACCGCCAGGGCGTGGCGGTCCACGGAATCCCGCCCGTGCTCTTCGACGCAGGAACGGGCTACGCCATGACGCTCTTTCTCGCCCCCTTCGCCTGCCGTCGCTGGACCGAGGTGCGCAACGAGTGGCGCACGCATCGCCCGGAGATCCTCACCATGGCGATCCTTTCGCCCCTCGGTTACGTGCTCATCCTCACCGCCATGACCTTCACCCCCGTCAGCTACGTCGCCCCGGCGCGCGAGGCGAGCATCCTCATCGGCACCTACCTCGGCGCGAGGCTCTTCAAGGAAGCCCAGGGCACCCGCCGCCTCGGCGCCTCCGCCTGCATCGTCTCCGGAATCGTCCTGCTCGCCCTCGCCTGAGCCGCTGACGCTTATTTCACCGGCAATGATGCAGCGTCTCGCAAGGATTGCGTAGGAGCGGCTTTACGCCGCGATGGACACCGTCCGCCAGCCATCGCGGCGTAAAGCCGCTCCTACGGCCACACGTTTCATTTGGTGAAATATGCCGGCTAAATGCAGGTTTGCGGCGCAGCGCGTCATGTTCGTAATACGAACATTCTCCCAACCTCATGAAACTTCGCCTCCTCGCCTTCTGCCTGCTTGTCACCACCGCCTTCGCCGACACCGCCAGCCATCGCCGGGCGGCCACCGAGTTGCTCGCCCTTGCCGGCGGCTCGGACCTCCTGCTCGGCGGCATGGAGACAATGATCGGCCCGATGGAGGACATGTGGCGGCAGCAAGGCGCGCCGGAGGACGTCATTGTGCTCCTGCGCGGCGCGACCCGCGCGTGGATGACGGAGGATATCAAGTGGAGCGAACTCGAGCCGAAGATCGTCGACCTCTACGTGCGCGACTTCACCGAGGCGGAGCTGCGCGAGGTGATCGCCTTCTACAAGACGCCGACCGGGCAGAAGGCGCTCAAGAACCTGCCGCTGCTCATGGCCGAGTGCGCGAAGATCGGCCAGGACTACGGCATGACGAAACAGGACGCCCTGCGGCGCCGGATCGAGGCGGCGTTGGAAAAGTACGAGACCGACAAGGCGAAGCCGTAAGGCGTGTCGGGGATTGCGTAGGAGCGGCTTTACGCCGCGATGGCTGGCGGACGGCGTTCATCGCGGCATAAAGCCGCTCCTACGCAATCGTTGCAGAACGCAACGTCTCGGGCACCTCTTGCTCGGCTACACGCGCACCGGGGCGCGCTTCGCGTCGGAGGCGAAGCTGGCGTCGAGCACTTTCTGCGCGAGCACGCCGGCGCCGAAGTCGGGCTGGTCCTGACGGCCGGTCCTGATCGCCTTGATGAAGCGTTGGTGGTTGGTGGGCGTCGGTTTGCAGGCGACGTCCTTCCACGCCGTCGCATGCACGTCGGCGCCGCGGCTCACGCGGTAGGCGTCCGTCGCGCGTTCGGAGTCGATCTCCACGGCGCCTTCGGTGCCGGATATCTTCAGGTAGAGCCGGTTGCGGTGTCCGGTCGACCAGCGCGTGGTGTGGAGCGCACCGAGCGCGCCGTTGGCGAACTCGACGTTGAGCACAGCGGAATCGTTGGCATCGAGCCGGTACTCGCCGATGCGGTTGCCCGGCGCCTTCGGGAAGGCCTTCAAACGGCAGAAGACCTCGCGGATGGGACCGGCGGGAAACATGGCGAAATCGACGATGTGCACGCCGATGTCGCCGAGCACGCCCTGACTCCCGTGCTTCTGGGAAAGACGCCACAACCAGGCCGGCGACGTGCGCCAGTCCCCCCAGTAGTTGCCCACCAGCCAGGACTGGAGGTAGCTCGCCTCCACGTGGCGGATCTCGCCCACCCCGCCGTCGCGGACAAACTTAGCCACCGCCTGGAGCGCGGGCCAGTTGCGGTAGGAAAGGTTCACCATGTGAATGCGCCGCGCCTTCGTAGCGGCGGCGAGCATGCGCTGCGCGTCGCGATGGTTGAGGGCGAGCGGCTTCTCGCACATGACGTGCTTGCCGGCCTTCAGCGCCTGCAGGGTGAGCGGCGCGTGAAAGGGATCCGGCGTCACGATGCTGACGGCGTCGCACTCGGTCTCGGTGAGCAGCGCGCCGAGGTCGCCGAAGGCGGCGGGGATGCCGTGCTCCTTGGCGAAGGCCTGAGCGCGCTCCAAGGCAACATCGGCGCAGGCGACAAGCCGGCAGCCGGGAATCGCCTTGAAGGCCAGGGCATGATGACGGGCCATGCCGCCGGTGCCGACGATGGCGACGCGAACGGGGCCTTTGTGGGCGGGAAGGGTGGGCATGCGAAGGAAGGACGACAAAGGACGCTCAGCGATGGCCGACCGTCGGGCGCTCGGACGCCTCGGGGTCGGGCGGCAACGGCTCCAGCGGCTTCGCGTTCGGGCACACATCAGGGATGCGTACTGTCGGACGCGCCCAGCGCACGGCGTTGGCGATCACCTGCTGCACCTGGGCGTGGTGGTAGGTTGGATACGTTTCATGGCCGGGCCGGAAATAGAAGACGCGCCCGTGGCCACGGTACCAGGTTGCCCCGCTGCGGAAGACCTCCCCGCCGGTGAACCAGGAGATGAAGATCAGCTCGTCGGGCGTCGGAATGCCAAAGGGTTCGCCGTACATCTCCTCGTTGGGAATCTCGAAGTACTCGCCGATCCCGGCGGCGATCGGGTGCGTGGCCATGACGTTCCAGAGGCGCTCCTTGTCGGTCGACTCGCGCCACTTCAGCGAGCAGGTCGTGCCCATGAGGGCCTTGAAGATCTTGGAGTAGTGTCCGGAGTGGAGCACGATCAGGCCCATGCCCTCGAGCACGTGCGTCTTCACGCGGGCGACAACCTCGTCCTTTACCTCGCCATGCGCCATGTGCCCCCACCAGATGAGCACGTCGGTCTTGTCGAGCACCTCCGGGGTCAATCCGTGCTCCGGCTGGTCGAGCGTGGCCGTGCCGACGGCGAGATCGCCATGCTTGCGCAGGAAACCGGCGATGGTCTCGTGCATGCCTTGGGGATAAAGGGCGGCGACCTTCGGGTTCTTCTTTTCGTGGCGGAATTCGCCCCAGACGGTGACGCGGGTCGGTGAACTCATGGAGGGGTGCGGGAGGGTGGGTTGGAAGGATGAAAAGCGGCGTTCGTGGCAACGAACACAGCCAGCCACCATTGGCCAGCCGCACCCGGAAAGGCAAGGAGCGGCGACACTCTTGTCGCCGCTCCTCTCTCCCGATCAGGGGGAGAAAGAGAAAGATCTAAGAGAAAGAATTAGGAGGGGTACTCCCAACCCTTCCGATACGTCCGCCTGAGCCACGCGTTGGCGGCCTCGTCGCCGACGATGCGTTCGCGGGCGCCGTCCCATTCGATGCTGCGGCCGTGACGCCACGAAAGCATGCCGAGCAGCGAAAGGTTGGTCGCGAGGTGGATGTCGGCGAGATCGCAGGCCGGTTTAGTCCCGGTGCGAATGGCGCGGATGAAATCGTCCCAAAGCTCCCGAACATTCTGGGAGTCGGGTTCGTTGAGGCGGGCGGCCTCGTGGACCGGTTCCGCCCGAGGATCCGAGGGGAAGAAGGTCCAGCCCTGGCGCCAGCCGAGGTGAAACACGCCCTTCGTGCCATAGAAGTAGCAGCCCACGCTTTCCGCCTTCTCGGCGGGATTGCCGCCGAAACGACGGTGCTCCCACTGCACGGTGAAGCGGTCGAAGCGGTACGTCGCCAGCTGATGGTCGGGGGCGTCGGCCGTCTGCTCCGCTTCCGTCAGGATCGCCTCGCCGGCGACGGGGCGACCCGCCGTGGAGTAAACGTGGCGCGGATGTTTTTCCTCCATGATCCAGAGCACCTGGTCGAGCCAGTGGATGCCCCAGTCGCCGAGCGTGCCGTTGGCGTAGTCGAGGTAGTTGCGGAAACCGCGCGGGTGAATCGCGCCGGCCCACGCGCGCTGCGGGTCGCGCGGGTCGCCGCCGTTGTACGGCCGCACGGGGGCCGGCCCACACCAGAAGTCCCAGTCGAGCTCCGCCGGCACGGGCTGCGTGGGCAGCACGCGGTCGCGTCCGCCGCCCGAGTTCACGAAACAGCGGATCATGCCGATCTCGCCCACCCCGCCGCCGCGGATGAAGTCGCGCGCGCTGAGATTGTGCGGCGAAACGCGGCGATGCGTGCCGACCTGGGCAACCTTCCCGCTTTCGCGCGCGGCTTTCACCATGGCCTGGCCCTCGCCGATGGTGTGGCCGATGGGTTTCTCGACGAAAACGTGGGCCCCGGCTTTCAGGGCGGCGATGGTCGGGAGCGCATGCCAATGGTCGGGCGTGCCAACGATGACGATCTCCGGTTTCGCCCGCGCGAGCAGTTCCCGGTAATCCTTGAACTGCGGCGGCGTGTCGCCCGTGCCCTCGCGCACGGCCTTCAAGGTCGGCTCGAACTGGCGCCGGTCCACATCGCACAGGCCCACCACCTCGACGGTGCCCGAGGCCATGGCCTCGCGCAGGATGACGTTGCCCCACCAGCCGCAGCCGATCAGGGCCGTGCGAAAGCGCCGGCCGGAGGACGCGGCCCCGCGCACGACGGCCGGGAAGGTGGCGAGCGAGGCGGCGGCGAGGGACGTATTCAGGAATTCACGACGTTTCATGGGGGTAAGGGAAGAATCGAGAGCGGTAGGCGAGGCTTGTCGCGACGGCTGTCCTCAGCCGTGGATTGCGCGGCCGGTACTACCCAGCCTTCCGACCGAGGCCGATCCGGTCGCGCAGGTAGGCGATCGAGCGGGCGAGCTCCTCCTTTTGCTGCGCCTGGGCAAGCGGGCGGCCCGCGTCGCCCGGCGGCGGACGGAAGGCCTCGAGCGGACGGCCCCGCCGCGCGAAGGCCTCGAAGCGGGCCAGCGCCTCGGGCCGGCGGTCGTAGTGTTCCCAGAATGCGGGGTCCTTGTACGGAAACGCCCGCTGCGCCCCGGAAATCGTCTCGATGTGGATCGGCACCTGCGGACACAGGACGGCCCAGCGCTCGGCGAGGCGCCGCCAGTCGATGAGCCCCTCGCCTGCCGCGGTCCATTGCACCGCCGCGCCCTCGGGCGTCTCCCAGGCCATGACGTCGCGCAGGCTGGAGCAGGCGGCCACCGGACCGAGCCGTTCGACGACGTCCAGGGGATCCTCGAACGTCCAGGCGGCGTTGCCCGTGTCGATATTGGCCCCGACGAAGTCGCGGCCCGCGCGGTCGATGAGATCGAGCAACTCCCACGAATGCAGGTCGCCGGCGTGGTTCTCCATCGCGAGGCGCACGCCGCGATCGAGCGCCTCGGTGCGGCAGGCGCGCAACACCTTCACGGTGTCGGCGATGCGCGCCTGGATGCCGCCCTCGGTCTTGCGATCCTGCATCGTGCCGAGCACGACTCGGAAGACCGGCGACCCCAAGGCCTGCGCAACCCGCAGGCCCAGCCGCACGTGCTCCTCGGCCGTGCCCCAGGTCGGGCGGAAGACCGTCGACGTCGGGCAGATGCTCCAGCTGCCGACGTAGAGCGCCACGCCCGCGTCGTCGGCGCGCCGACGAAAGTCGCGCAAGGCCGCGTCCTCGAGGCTCTCGAAGGCATCGAGATCGGAGATGAGCAGCGAATCAACTTTCAGCGCCACGGCGTGATCGAGCAGGGCGGGCGCCTTCCAGCCCATGGCACGGACGGCATAATTGTCGTAACCGAGCGCCAGCCGCGGAGCGGCCGGAGCGGCGGCGAAGCCCTGACGGGCGAACGAAAGGGCGGGCAACGCCGCAGCGGCACGAAGGAAAGTCCGGCGATTCATGGGGCGGAGGAACGAAGGGCGAGCCCCGAGCAAACGCCGGACGCGCCCCGCTGTCGAGACCGGCGCGAGCAGCCATCAAAGTGGCGGGAGCATCCTGCCCCCGCAGCTCAAGTTTGGTGTACGGGAGCAGGATGCTCCCGCCACTTTACGACCAGCCGGTCGTTGTCTTCTGGCTTCCCTTTCTCCCTTCACCCTTCTCCATTCTCCCGCGTCGGCGCCGAGCGCCGACGCCGCATGACCACCGCCGAGATCGCCGCCGCCCTGCCCGCCCAAGCCCGCACGTCCATCGACGGACTGCCTTTTCCGCACCTCGCCTCCGGCAAGGTGCGCGAGATCTTCGACCTCGGCGACGCCCTCCTGCTGGTGGCCACGGACCGGCTTTCCGCCTTCGACGTGATTCTGCCCGACGGCATCCCCGGCAAGGGCATCCTGCTCACCCAGCTGAGCAACTGGTGGTTCGCGCAGACAGCGCCTCTCATCGCCAACCACCTGCTGCCCGACCAGGCCGGGGAGTTCGCCCGCCGCGGGATCGCCGACCGGGACCTCCAGTTGCGCAGCATGATCGTGCGCAAGCTCAAGCCGTTGACCATCGAGTGCGTGGCCCGCGGCTACCTGATTGGCAGCGGCTGGTCCTCGTACGCCAAGACGGGCGAGGTCTGCGGGATCCGCCTGCCCGCCGGACTGCGCCAGGCCGAGCGACTGCCCGAGCCGATCTTCACGCCGACCACGAAGGCCCCGAAGGGCGAGCACGACCTGCCCATCGACGACGCCCAGGGCGCGGCCGCGATCGGCGCGGAGTTGTACGCCCAGGTGAAGCGCCTCAGCCTCGCCCTGTATCAATTCGGCCATGACAAGGCTCGCGCTGCCGGCATGATCCTCGCCGACACGAAGTTCGAGTTCGGCACCGATCCGGCCGGCAGCCTCGTCCTCATCGACGAGGTGCTCACGCCCGACTCGTCGCGTTACTGGCCTGCCGACGAGTACCGGGTGGACTGCTCCCCGCCGAGTTACGACAAGCAGTTCGTGCGCGATCACCTGCTGGCGATCAAATGGAACCAGCAGCCGCCCGCCCCGCGCCTCCCGGCCGACGTCATCGCGCGCACACAGGAGAAGTACCTCGCGGCCCTGCGCAATCTGCTCGGGTGATCGAAAAGAAGCGGCGACACTCCTGTTCGCCGGGTTTGGATGGAGCGGCGCCTGTCTCAGGCGCCTGGCCGGCATATTTCACCAGATAAAGGGTGTGGGAGTAGGAGCGGCTTTACGCCGCGATGGCTGGCGGACGGTGTCCATCGCGGCGTAAAGCCGCACCTACGCAATCCTTGCGAAACGCGGCGTCTTTGCCGGTGAAATTTGCGGGCGAGCCGGGCCGGGGAGGCTGAGACCGCCTCCGCAACCATGGAAGAGAACGGCGGCAGGAGGGCCGCCGCTCCTTCAAGCACAACCGCCTTACGCGGCCATCGCCAGGTGCAACACGTCGCGCAGCTGGGCGAGTTCGTTGCGGGTCTCGTCGACCGCGGCCTCGACGACTTCGATCGTGATGCCGGCATCGGCGAGCACGCGGCGGCTCGGGGTCCAGCCGTCCTTCTCGCAGGCCAGGCCGAAACCGAGCAGGGACGTCACCCAGCCGGAGAGATGCAGGAGCGAACCGAGCCGCGTGGGCTCGATCGCCTCCGCAAGGTGGTCGTGGCTGCGCATCGCCTCGCAGTGGTCGAAGGGAAAGCCCCATTGCGAAAGGAGGATCGAGGACACCTCCGCACTGGTCTTGCCGAAGGTGCTGCGTTCCCACTTGCGGGTGGAGGAGGCCACATTCGCCCCGGGCATGGCCGGGGCCAGACGCTCGTCCGGCGCGAGCCGCGCGAGCAGCAGTCGTCCGACCGGACGCAACAAACCGAGCGTGTAACCGACGCGGTCATCCTGTCCGGCCGCCCGGCAAAGGCGGGCCATGGCGAGCGCCGTGGCCACCGAGTTTTTCCACAGGGCGTCGCTGGTGAGTCCGAACAGAGGAATCTCATTCGCGAACAGCTGGGCCGACATGGTCAGGCCCACGAGCCGGTTCACCTCGCGCAGGCCGACGCGCTTGATCGCATCGTCGATCGTCGTGACCTCGTCGCCCCGCCGAAAATACACACAGTTGCTCGACCGCACCACGTTCGCGGAAAGCGCCGTATCAACCCGCACCAGGGCAACGACATCGGAAACCTCCGTCTCAGGGGAGGACAATACCGTCTGCAGGCGCGAATAGATGCGCGCGGCGGCGGGCAGGTTCTTGTCCGCTAGGGCGATTTGCTCGGGCGTGACGAAATAGTGGGCCATGGTTTTGGACCTTCATCGGCACGGCCGGCGGCGGGCGTGAGGAGAATCCCCGGTAAAAAACGGCGGCACGCGCGGGCTCCTGGTCCGCTGCGATCGGACCGATCAGTCGGATCCGACAGATCCGTCGGATCGTCCACCGAACGCCCCTCCTCCGCCCGCTCACTCCAGCCGCGGCACCATGCGCGCGCGCAGCGGGGGCGCGTCCGTGCCGTTGACCGTGCGCACGAGCTCGCGGCGCAGCCAGTCGAGGGCGGCGTTGACGGCGCGCGTTTGCACGGTCGTGCGCGGGCCGGGGTAGCAGAGCTTTTTCGACCAGGCGCCCTTCGGCGAATAGAGCGCGACGTAGATCGTACCGACCGGATTCTCGTTCGTGCCGCCGCAGGGCCCGGCGTAGCCGGTGATCGAGAGGCCGTAGTCGGCCCCGAGGCGCTCGGCGATGCCCACGGCCATGGCCACGGCGTTCTCCGCACTGACCGCGCCATGCTGGATGAGGATGTCCTCCGGCACGTCGAGCAGCTGCATCTTCGATTCGTTGGAATAACAGACGCAGCCACCGGCAAAAAACTTCGTGGCGCCGCAGATGTCCGTGAAGGCGTTCGCCAGCTTGCCGCCCGTGGCCGTCTCGACGACGGCGAGCTTCTTTTCCTGCAGGCGCAGCAGGTCCGCGCAGACCTTCGCCATCGAGTCGCGCCCGAAGCACATGAAGTCCTCCCCGAGCAAGGTCGCGCACTCGGCGGCGATCGCGTCGATCTCGGCGAGGCTGAGCCGGCCGCTGGGCGAGCTGAGCCGGCAGTCCACCTGCCCCTGATGCGCACAGAAGGCGATGCTGAGCGCGTCGCCATGGCGGTCGAAGATCGGCTGCAGGCGCATCTCGAGCGCGGATTCGCCGATCCCGGCCGTGCGGATTTGCACGTAGGCCTCGCGGTCGGCGAGCAGGCCGAGCTGCACGAGCCGCGGGACAACCTGCTCGGTGAACATCGGTTGCAACTCGTTCGGCGGACCGGGCAGCATGCAGAGCACCTTGCCGCCTTCCTCGACCCAGAGACCGGGTGCGGTGCCGTGAGCGTTGGGCAGCACCTCGCCGCGGGAGAACGTGTAGGCCTGCTTGAGGTTGTTGGGCGTCATCTTGCGCCCGAGGCGCGAAAATCGTTCCAAGATGGTCTTCTCGACCTCCGGCGAAAACACCAGCTCCTGACCGAGCACGGCGGCCACGGCCTCGCGCGTGCGGTCGTCGCAGGTGGGGCCGAGCCCGCCCGTCGTGATGACGACGTCGGCCCGCGCCCAGCTTTCGCGAAACTGCTCCACGATGACGTCGGCCTCGTCGGTGATGGTCACGTTGCGCGCCAGCATGACGCCGCGCCGGCCCAGCTCGGCGCCGATGAAGGTCAGGTGACCGTTCGCGGTCAGCCCCAGGAGCAGTTCGTCGCCGAGCGTAAGCAACTCGTAACGGATCTGCGCCAGGGGTTTGGCGATTGTGCCGGAAGACGGGGCAGGTGAAACCATACTTGCGACGGCGTAAACTAAGCTAGACTTCGGAAAATGCCAGCGACGGCGCGAGTTCAATTTTTCCCCCGGCCCGGCGACGCCTCCCGCGCGCCGCTCCTTCGCCATGCCTGAGGCCGTCAATCTCAAGGAAAAGGTCCGCCACCTGCCGGAAAAACCGGGCGTGTACCTCATGAAGGACCGCCTCGGCCGCATCCTCTACGTGGGCAAGGCGAAGAGCCTCAAGAAGCGCGTGTCGTCCTATTTCACGCCGTCACGCGCCATGACGGTCCACCCGAAGATCCGGGCCCTGATCGACCTCATCGAGGACTTCGAAACCATCGAGGTGAAGTCCGAGCCCGAGGCCCTCCTGCTCGAGGGGCGCCTCATCAAGCAGTGGCGGCCGAAGTACAACACGGACTTCACCGACGACAAACGCTTCCTGCTCGTGCGCGTCGACCTCGCCGAGGAACTGCCGCGCTTCCGGCTCACGCGTCTGCGCAAGGACGACCGCTCGCGGTACTTCGGCCCCTTCGCCCACAGCGGCTTGCTCCGGCGCACGCTAGCCGAGATGCGGCGGCGCTTCGGCATACTGCTCGCCGACGGCACCCCGCAACGCCTCGCCGGCGGCGCCTGGCAGCTCTACGACGACGTGCGCGAGGAGATCTACGGCGGCACCAACGAGGTCTCCACCGAGGAGTACCGCCGCCGCGTCGAGGAGGCCTGCGCTTTTCTCGAGGGCAAGTCGCGCGAATGGCTCGAGACCCTGCGCGCCGAAATGGCCTCCGCCGCGGAGAAGCAGGCCTTCGAGAAGGCCGCCGAGCTGCGCGACATCGTCTTCGCCCTCGAAAAGACCCTCGCCAAGACGCGCCGTTTCGAGCGCGAACGCCCGCGCTTTGCCGCCGACGAGGAAGCCCTCCTCCAGCTGCAGGCCGCCCTCGGCCTCGCGCGTCCGCCGGAACACCTGGAGTGCTTCGACATCTCGCACATCAGCGGCACCTTCGTCGTCGCCTCGATGGTGCACTTCGCCCACGGCCGGCCCGACAAGGACCAGTACCGGCGCTTTCAGATCAAGAGCTTCATCGGCAACGACGACTTCCGCGCCATGGAGGAGGTGGTCGGCCGCCGCTACCGGCGCCTCGCCGAGGAAGGCCGGCCGATACCCGACCTGATCGTGATCGACGGCGGCCGCGGCCAGATCGGCGCCGCGCTCAAGGCCTTCGTTGCCCTCGACCTCGAGCCGCCCGCCCTCATCGGTCTCGCGAAGAAGCACGAGACGATCATCTTCCCCGACGAACGCCCCCCGCTGAACCTGCCGCTCAACCACCCCGGCCTGCAGCTCCTGCAACGCCTGCGCGACGAGGCGCACCGCTTCGCCAACACTTACAATGCCGACCTGCGCTCGCGGAAGATCCGCGAGAGCGTGCTCGACGACTTCCCCGGCCTCGGCAAGGTGCGCCGCGCCGCCCTGCTCGCCCACTTCGGCAGCATCGACCGCCTGCGCGCCGCCACGCCCGACGCCATCGCCGCCGTCGAGGGTTTCGGCCCCCGCCTCGCCGCCGACCTGCACGCGTACCTCACGAAGGCGTAGGCGAAGACACCCGAACCCGCCCGGTCGGGGGACCAGGCCTACAGGTAGAGGGTGATCGTACGCGGGAGGCCAAGATCGCGAGAACTCGGCACCGATCCTCCTCTGCGTCTCTGCGGTCGAAGTGCCTCGCGCCGCGACGCCGAGACGCGAACCGACGAAGCATTCGTCTCGATGCGAACGACGCGGGCTACTTCCGGAACAGGGCGTCCAGCGCCCCGAGGTTCTTCAGCGGCGCGCCTTTCTTCTTCTCGGGCACGGGGGCGACGACGATGGGGGCCGGCTCGCGCGCGGGGGCGGACGCGACCGTTCCGGTGCCGGCGCGCAGCGCAGCGAGGGCGCGGTCGAGTTTCACCGCCGACACGGGCTCGGCCGTGCCGAGTTCCTGCGCGAACAGGCTCACGCGGAATTCCTCCACCAGCCAGCGGAAGGCCTCCCCACCGGGACGGTCGCGCACCGTGGGCACCGCGGCGACATAGGGTGCGAGGTGTTTCGCCCGCTCCTCGTCCTTGGACGGATTCTGTTTCCAGCGGTCCGCGCGCCGGCGCATAGCCTGAAGGTAGCGCGGCAGGTGGGCGAGCTGCGCGTACGGGATCGCAGCCACGAAATCGGGCGGGAGCAGCGACGCGAGGTCCGCGGCGAGCTTCGGCGGCGGAGTCGGGTGCACGAGCAGCGCCTGCCGCAGCTCGAGGATCTCCTTCAACAGGTCGCCGAAGCGCGGCACGAGCCCGCGCAGGTCCGCCTTGGCCCGCTCGACCGCGGCGTTGAAGGCGGCACCGGTCAACGCGGGGACGCGTTCGCCGGCGCACAGCCAGCGACGGATCGATTGCAGGGCCTGCGCCCGCAGCGACTCGATCGGAACGAGCGTCGCCGCGAGCGGGCCGAGGCTGCGCAGCGCCCGCAGGTCCTTCTCCAGCCAGCCGAGGTCGTGGCGCAGCGCGAGCTCGAGCAGGCGGGCAAGTCCGAGGGGCGTCTGCGCCGCGGCTTCCTCGGCGGTGCGCAGCAAGCGCAGGCTCACCCCGGCCTTGCCGGGCACGAGCGCGGGAAAGGCATGCACGGGCACGCCGGCCTGGTCCGTCACGTGCACGCGCGCGGGCACGTCGCCGAAACCCCAGGTTTCCTGTTCGAGCTTCTCCCACTTGCGGCGCGCCACGCCCCACGCGGACGGATCCTCGCGCGCCACGGCCGCGCTGGCGGCCTTCGCGCGGGCCTCGAGCGCCGCGCGGATCTCCGCCAGTTCGCGCGACGCGCAGAGCTCCGCGCCTTCGTCGTCGACGACGCGCACGCGCACGCGCAGGTGGTCGGGCGGCGGCTTCGCCTGCCAGAGGGCGGGGTCGACGCGCACCTTAAAGCGTTCCTCGATCTGCGCCGCCAGCGCCTCGGGCAGGGTCTCGCGCCGTCCGGTAAGGCGGTCGCGCTGCGCCACCTGCGCCGCCAGGCTGCGCGCGGTCTCCGCCAGCGGCATGAAGGCGCGGCGCAGTTCCTTCGGCAGGGCGCGCAGGTAGTGCTCGACCTTCGCCTCGAGGTGGCCGGGCACGGCCCAATCCAGCGCCGCCGGCGCGAGCGCCTCGGCGGCGCGCACGTTGACGTCGAGCGTCACGCCGTCGTCGGCCTGGCCGGGGCGGTAGCTGTAGTTGAGCGGCAGGGCGTGGTTCTCCAGGGGCAGCTGCTCGGGGAAGGCGGAGGCGTCCACGGCGATCTCATCGGGGTCGCGCAGGTCCTCCGGTTCCATCAGGAGGAAGCGCGGCTCGGCCCCCTTGCGCGCGCGCACGAGGTCGACGAGTTCGGCCACGGCTGAGACGCCCGGCTCGCCAGCGGCGGGCACCAGGCGCGCGGCGTAGAACCGATAGACGGCTTCGTCGAGATTGAGGTAGCCCGCGTCGCGCGCGCGGGTGAGCAGGCTTTCCACGGAGGCGCGCACGGCGCGGTTGTGGGCGAGGAAATCGAAGGGCCACACGATCGTGTCGTTGACCAGTCCTTCGCGGATGAAGAGCTCCGTCGCGTGGCGCGGATCGATGCGTCCGTAACTCACGGCGCGCGACTCCAGCTCGAGTCCGTAGAGGCGCGTGCGCTGCCGCACGAGCACGCGGCCGCCGGCCTCGTTCCAGAACGGCTCGGTGTGGGAGACCTTCACGAGGTGCGCGGCGAGGTCGAGGGCCCAGAGCGGATCGAGCCGCGCGCAGGTGCGCGCATACAGCCGCGAGGTCTCCATGATCTCCGCGGCCATGAGCCAGCGGGGGCCGCGTTTGTCACGACCTTTGTCTTCGGCCCCGCGTGCGGCGGGAGCGCCTTTCTTCTTCTCGTCCCGGGGGAAGAGCACCGACCCCGGGAAGATCGTCACGCGGCGGTCGTGGGTCGCCTTGTAGCCGCCCTTCTCGTCGTCGCGCACGGCGATGTTGCCGAGCAGCCCGGCGAGGATGCTGCGGTGGATCGCGCGGTAGGCGGGCGTGCCGAAATCGAGCTTGAGTTCCGCCTCCTTCGCGAGGCCGTCCCGCACCGAGGTGAGCCGGAAGTCGTCGCGCGACTCCAGCACGTCGCAGAGCTGGGCGTGGATGTCGCGCCACTCGCGCATGCGGATGTAGCTGAGAAAATGGTCGCGGCAGAAGCGCCGCTGCCGCGCCTGCGACAGGCGCTCGAACTCGTCGTGGTAATCCTCCCAGAGGTTGAGCAGGGTGAGGAAGTCGGAGTCCGGATGCGTGAACCGCCGGTGGGCGGCGTCGGCCTGGGCCTGCTTGTCGAGCGGACGCTCCCGCGGATCCTGAATGCTCAGCCCCGCCGCAATGATGAGCACCTCGCGCAGGGCCTTCTCGGTACGCGCCTGCAGAATCATGCGCCCGACGGTGGGATCGACGGGCAGGCGGGCGAGCTCGCGGCCGACCGACGTCAGCTGCGCTGACGCGGTGGAGGCCGGAGGCTGGAGGCCGGAGGCAGGAAGCTCCGGGCTCCCGTCTCCCGTCTCCGGCCTCCTTCCTCCGCCAGCGGCTTGGGTTTCGATCGCTCCAAGCTCTTCGAGCAGCGCGTACCCGCCGCGGATCGCCTTCGCCGCGGGCATGTTGATGAAGGGGAAGCGCTCGATGTCGCCGAGGCCGAAGGCCTTCAGGCGGAGGATGACGTCGGCGAGGTTGGCGCGCTGGATCTCCGGCTGGGCGAAGCGCGGGCGCGCGTCGTAGTCTTTCTCCGAATACAGCCGGATGCAGACGCCCGCCGAGACGCGGCCGGCGCGGCCCTTGCGCTGGTCGGCGCTCGACTGGGCGATGGGCTCGATCGGCAGGCGGCGCGTGCGGCCCTGCGGCACGTAGCGGCTGACGCGCGCGAGGCCCGTGTCGACCACGTAACGGATGCCCGGGATCGTGAGCGAGGTCTCGGCGATGTTGGTGGCGACGATGACCTTGCGGCGCGGACTGGAGGCGAAGACGCGCTGCTGCTCGGCATTCGAGAGCCGGCCGAAGAGCGGAATGATCTCCGCACCGCGCAGGCGGCCCTCGAGCTGGGCGGTCGTCTCGCGGATGTCGCGCTCGCTCGGCATGAAGACGAGCACGTCGCCGGGCTCGTTCGTCTCGACGATGCGCAGGACGGCCTCCGCGGCGCCGTCGACGTAGTGCAGGGCCTCGGCGCGGCCGACGGGCTCGTCGTCCTCGGCGGCATCGCTGCCGAGGACGTCGAGCGGCGAGTAGATCACCTCGACCGGGTAGGTGCGGCCGGAAACCTCGACGATCGGGGCGCCGTCGAAGGCCTTGGAGAACGCCTCCGTGTCGATCGTCGCCGAAGTGATGACGATCTTCAGTTCGGGCCGCTTGTAGCGCAGCGTACGCAGGTGCCCGAGCAGGAAGTCGATGTTGAGCGAACGCTCGTGGGCCTCGTCGATGATGAGGGTGTCGTACTCGCGCAGCAGCGGGTCGCCCTGCACCTCGGCGAGCAGCATGCCGTCGGTGAGGAACTTGATGACGGTGTCGTTGGACGTGTGGTCGTTGAAGCGGATCTTGCAGCCGACCTCGCGTCCCCAGGCCACGCCCAGCTCCTCCGCGACGCGGCGCGAGACGGAGAGCGCGGCGACGCGGCGCGGCTGCGTGCAGGCGATGCGGCCCAGCGCGCCGCGGCCGGCAGCCAGGCACATCTTGGGAATCTGGGTGGTCTTGCCCGAGCCGGTCTCGCCGGCGAGGACGAGGACCGGATGCGCCTGGATCGCGTCCACGATCTCACCGGCCCGCGCGCTGATCGGCAGCTCGGGCGGGAAATCCAGGCGAAAGCGAAACGGTTTTTGGTCTGGCGCGGCCATGCCGGTGAATCGCAAAGTGTCCGACCCTCCGCGCATGGCTGGCAAGACAGACCTCCCACCTCCCCTCCCCGTCGACACACTCGAACGCGTGCTCCGCCTCGCGCGCACGGACGGACGCCTGCTGCTCGTCATCGCCGGCCTCTTCGCCGCGATGTCCGCGATGGGGCTGCAGAAGATCGGCGCCATCGCCGGCTGCCTCGCCGCCGGCTGCGGCGCCCTCGAGCTCCATGGGGCCAATCTCTTGCGCCAGGGCGATCCCCGCGGCATGGCCTGGCTCGTGCGCAGCCAGCTGGCGCTGCTCGTCGTGATCTTCGGCTACGTGGTCGCCCGCCTGCTGAGCTTCGACCCTGAGCTGATGCGCTCGCTGATCACGGACGAAATGCGCACGACCTTCGCCCAGGCGGGCATCCAGGAGGAGGAGATCCTGCCCATGGTGAAAACGGTGTACCAGTTCATGTACGGCGCCGTGGCCTTGGTCAGCCTGCTCTACCAGGGCGGCATGGCTCTCTACTACCGAAGAAAGGCGCCGGCCGTCGAAGCCGCCCTCGAGGAGGCCGGATCGGACGGCTGAACACGGTCGTCGCGGCTGATCTGAATGTTTCACCCGCACAAACGCGCGCTTCGCAAGGATTGCGTAGGAGCGGCGTTATGCCGCGATGAACGCCGTCCGCCTGCCATCGCGGCGTAAAGCCGCTCCTACCTCTGCACCTTTTATCGGGTGATACTTGCCGGCTAATACCCCGGGCAGCCCGGCTAAATCCTCGCGCCTTTGTTCATTTCTTGCGTGTCCCCGGCCGGACGTTCGTGGTTAACTCCGCCACCCTATGAAAGCTCCCATTCGTGTCGCGGTCACCGGCGCCGCCGGTCAAATCGGTTACGCCCTGCTCTTCCGTATCGCCTCCGGCGCCATGTTTGGCGCGGACCAGCCGGTCATCCTCCAGCTGATCGAGGCCCCGGTCGAAAAGGCGATGAAGGCCCTCGAGGGCGTCGCCATGGAGCTCGACGACTGCGCCTTCCCGCTGCTCAAGGGCATCGTGCAGACCGACAAGCCCGAGGTGGGCTTCGCCGACGCCAACTGGTGCCTGCTCGTCGGCGCCAAGCCGCGCGGTCCGGGCATGGAACGCGCCGACCTGCTCAAGGACAACGGCCGCATCTTCATCGCCCAGGGCAAGGTGATCGATGCGGTCGCCGCCGCCGATGCGCGCGTCGCCGTGGTCGGCAACCCCGCCAACACGAACTGCATGATCGCCGCCAGCCAGGCCAAGCGCCTGCCGCCGGAGCGCTTCACCGCCATGGTGCGCCTCGACCAGAACCGCGCCCAGACCCAGCTTGCGAAAAAGGCCGGCGTCGACCTCACCGCGGTGAAGGACATCTTCATCTACGGCAACCACAGCCCGACCATGTTCCCCGCCTTCGCCCACGCGACCATCGGCGGCCAGCTCGCCCCGGCCGTCATCAAGGACGACGCCTGGCTGCAGGGGCCCTTCTGCGAGACCGTCGGTAAACGCGGCGCGGCCATCATCGCCGCCCGCGGTGCCTCCTCGGCCGCCTCCGCCGCCAACGCCCTCGTCGACCACGTGCGCAGCCTCGTGACGCCCGGCGCCATCCACTCCGTCGCCGTCAAGAGCAACGGTGCCTACGGCTTCGACCCCGAAGTCTGGGCCGGAATGCCCGTACGCACCACCACGCCCGGCAGCTACGAGGTCATCGCGGGCTACGCCATGGACGAATTCGCCAAGTCGAAGATCGCCGCGACCAACAAGGAGCTCGTCGAGGAACGCGCCGCCGTGGTCGAGATGCTGTAGTTATCCGCGCGCGGAAGACTAAAACATGTCCAACGTCGGCGACGGCGGCCCGCCGCTCGCCACGTTGAGACGGATTGACTCGAGGTTCTCGCGCACGAGTTCGCCCATCGACTCGCAGCGCATGTACTCGGTGCGGCGGTAGTGCTCGGCGAGGGCCGCGCGCAGCTCGTGCACGTTTTCGCGCGGCGCGAGCGCATCGGTCGACATCGCCCGCAACAGCATGCCGAGCCGTTCCTCCGTCACCGCCGCGCGCTGGAGCATGAGCACCTGCTCCTCGCGCTGGTACTGGCGCGCCGTCTCGATGCGGAGGTGCTTGATGCAAAAAAGGGCCAGCGGCTGGTTGTCCTTGAAGAACTGCGGCCGGTACAGGTTCATCCGCCCCTCGTAGGACTGCTGGTCGAAGTCCATCGCGCGGATGCGCACCTGGGCGCCCTCGAAGTCGGGCGTGACCACGACCACGAAGTTGTAGCTGCGCATGTCGCCGAGCAGCCGCACGAAGCAGCGCTCGTTGAACTTCACCAGCTCCTTCGCCACGCGGATGGGCTTCATCTCGGCGTTGTGCAGCCAGCGTTCGATGAAGACGTCGCCCGGAATGCCCGCGATGTGCTCCTCGACCAGCGTGTTGCCGTACGTGAGGTAGTTCATGCGGTTCGGCGAAAGCACGTGCTCGAGTTCGAGCCCGTACACGCGCGAGGCGTCGCCGCGCTTGATGTAGAAATGATCCGGGTTGTCGTTGAAGGCGTTGACGATGCGGATGCGGAAGGGCGCGGAGTTGCCGAAGGCGCAGAAATCGATCCGGTCGATGTAGAGGTGCTGCATGACCGAGCGGTCGCCGTCGACGCGGAGGATGGCGTACACCTGCTTCAGATCCTCGTGCAGCGGCTCCATGTCCTGCCGGTCGTAGACCACTGACTCCCACAGCGAGGGCTTTCCGGAGGCGTCCGGCAGCGGCCACGACTCCGAAAAGCGGCGCAGGCGCTCGTAGGTCACCGGCAACTCGCGCTCGCGCCGGAAGCGGCGCAGGTAAGTGCGCAGGCCGTCGCTGATCGGAAAGCTCGGCTTCTTCTGTTGCGGGCGCGCCACGGCATCCATGCCTCCACCGTGGGCGGCGACCGCCGCCGACGCAACGACGGAGCCCGCCGCTTTCGCCTCGCCGAGGGCGGTCCGCACCCTTAGCTTCCGTCTCCATGCTGCTCTTCGCCGCGACCGCGCTCGAGAAACTGCAAAACGTCCCCAAGGCCTTTTGGGTCAACGCCCTCATGGCGATCGGCGCCTTCGTTGTCGCCGTCGTCCTGATACGAAACGCCGCCCGCATGAACAAGTTCGTGCTCGGCATGATCGTGTTCCTCTTCTTCTCCGTCGTCTGTTTCCAGTGGGTCTTCGAACGCAACGAGCCCAAGTTCCTCACGCCCTACGTGGAAAAGATCGCCCCCTTCTTCCCCAGCAAAATCGACTACCACGGGAAGCAGCAGACCCTGCCGAAGGAAGGTCCCCGGTAAGGGGCGCCTGGTCCAGGTCCGCCCCTTGCGGGCAACCCGCGCCGCCACACCGGCCGTTTTGCTTAACGGTCACAAAACGCCCCCAGTTTTGGGTGGTCTTCCGAGGGACGAGGTGCCTGAATCGCCCTTTCCCGTTTATGCCCAAGACGCACTCTGACATCGGACTCATCGGCCTCGCGGTGATGGGTCAGAACCTCGCCCTCAACATCGCCGACCACGGCTTCCAGATCTCGGTCTACAACCGCACCGTCGAAAAGACGGAAAAGTTCGTGTCCGAGAATCCGAATACGCCCGGCGGCCTCGTCGGCGCGAAGACCCTCGAGGAATTCGTCGCCTCCCTCGCCCGCCCCCGCAAGGTCATCATCCTCGTCCAGGCCGGCAAGGCCACCGACGCGGTGATCGACAGCCTCGTGCCGCTCTTCGAGCAGGGCGACATCATCATCGACGGCGGCAACGCGCTCTGGACCGACACCATCCGCCGCGAAAAAGCCCTCAAGGAAAAGGGCCTCCGCTTCATCGGCTCCGGCGTCTCCGGCGGCGAAGAGGGCGCCCGCTTCGGCCCTTCCCTCATGCCCGGCGGCGACAAGGCCGCCTTCAAGGAACTCGAGCCGATCTGGAAGGCCATCGCCGCCAAGGTCGACAAGAAGACCGGCCGTCCCCTCACCGGCGCCACCCCCGGCAAGCCCGTCAAGGGAGGCGTGCCCTGCACCACCTACATCGGCGAAAACGGAGCCGGTCACTACGTGAAGATGGTGCACAACGGCATCGAGTACGGGGACATGCAGATGATCTGCGAGTCGTACGATCTCATGAAGGGCCTGCTCGGCCTCAAGCCCGCCGAGATGGGCGAGATTTTCTCCAAGTGGAACAAGGGCGCCCTCGACAGCTTCCTCATCGAGATCACCGCCGACATCCTCAAGCAGAAGGACCCGGCCTCGAACAAGGCCTTCGTTGACGTCGTCCTCGACACCGCCGGCCAGAAGGGCACGGGCAAGTGGACCTCGGTCAACGCCCTCGACATGGGCGTTGCCGCCCCGACCATCGCCGAGTCCGTCTTCTCACGCTGCCTCTCCGCCATCAAGGAAGAGCGCGTCGCCGCCTCCAAGGTTCTCAAGGGCCCGAAGGTCAAGAAGCTGAGCGCGCAGAAGAAGGCCGTCATCCAGGCGATTCACGACGCCCTCTACTGCTCGAAGATCTGCTCCTATGCGCAAGGCTTCCAGCTCATGCGCCAGGCCCAGATCGAGTACAACTGGAAGCTCAACTTCGGCCAGATCGCCCAGATCTGGCGCGGTGGTTGCATCATCCGTGCGGCCTTCCTCCAGAAGATCACCGAGGCCTACGCCCGCGACGCGAAGCTGGCGAACCTGCTCCTCGATCCGTACTTCAACAAGACGATCCAGAAGGCCCAGAAGAACTGGCGCAAGGTTGTGGCCCTCGCGGCGGAAAACGGCATCCCGGTGCCCACCTTCGCCTCGGCCCTCGCCTACTACGACGGCTACCGCTCGGCCCGCCTCCCGGCCAACCTGCTCCAGGCCCAGCGCGACTACTTCGGCGCCCACACCTACGAGCGCGTCGACCAGCCCCGCGGCAAGTTCTTCCACATCGACTGGCCGGAGAAATCCCGCCCGCAGCTCGAGGCCTGAGGCCCCGGGGAAAGACCTTCCCATCCTTCAGCCGCGCCCTTCGCCGGGCGCGGCTTTTTTGCGCCCACACGCCGGGGAGAAATAACTGTCGTTGCCGACTCCCGCAGAGACGCGGAGACGCAGAGGGATGAAACCCGGCATCGGCAATCCTCCGCACCTCCGCGTCTCTGCGGGAAACCCTTCCTCGTGACACCGGAAACCCTCTTGGAGGACCGGGTTGCGGTTGCGACGACACGTCGCCGCACTCCTTACGAACAGTCGGGATCCGAACGGGCTCGCTCGGTCATCCCGCAAACGGGAAGAGGGACGAAAGCACGAGCAGTTGTGCGAGGCCGAGGAGCGAGATGACCGTGAGAATCACGGTCCAGGATCGCAACGTCTCTTTCTGCGTCAGGCCGCTCATGCGGCTGAAGACCCAGAAGCCGCTGTCGTTCATCCACGAGAGCACCGAGGCGCCGAACCCGATCGAAAGCGCGATGTACAACGGGTGCACGCCGAAGCCTTGATCCGTTGCCAGCGAGGCCATGATGCCGACCGCCGTGATCATCGCCACCGTCGCCGAGCCCTGGGCCACGCGCACCACCGCCGCGATGCACCAGGCAAGCAGCACATAGTTGATCTCGCTGCCCGCGAACACCGTCTGCACCGCCGGTCCGATGCCGGCGAAACGGATCATCGCCCCGTAGGCGCCGCCCGCCGCGGTGATGAGCACAATGACACCCGCCGTCGCCAGCGGGCCGGCCACCAGCGCTTCCGTCTGCGTCCAACGCAGGCCGCGCTGCCGCAGGTACACGGCGACGGCGATGAGCGCCGCGATGAACAGGGCGACATTCTTCTGTCCAATCACGGTGGCCACCGTCACCACCTCCGCCGGCAACGAAGCGCGCAGGGCCGTCGCCATGGTCGCGCCGGCAATCAGGATGACGGGCAGGACCACCGGCGCCACCGCCAAGGCCAGCGAGGGGAGCGTGGATTCGTCCCGCGATGCGATCGCCTTCTCCTCTTCGAGCGACTGGCCGGAGACCACCCGCACCTCGACCGGATTGCGCGCATCGATCCAGCGCGAGAGCCACAGCGCGCCCAGCGCCGGCAGGATGCCCGCAGCGAGTCCGCCGAGGATGGCCACGCCAAGATCGATCGACAGCCGGTCGGCCACCATGAGCGGTCCCGGCGTGGGCGGGACCGTGCCGTGCGTGATCACCCCGCCCACCGCTATCGCCAACAGGAAGAGCAGGTAGTTGCGGCCGGTCCGCAGCGCGAGCGCGCGCGCCAGCGGCACCATCAGAAAGAACACCGTGTCGAAGAACACCGGCACGCCGAGGATGAAGGCCGAGGCCATCAAGGCGAGCGGCGCCCGTTTCTCGCCCAGGACACGGATCGAGCAGCGCACGATCTTGTCCGCCGAGCCGCTCTCCATCAGCGCCGCCCCGATCACGACGGCGAACGCGATCGGAAACCCGATCCCGGCCATGGCCACGCCGAACTCCGCCGCCACCTTGTCCAGCGACGCGAGCGCCGTGCCTTCGGCCACGCCCGTGAGCGTCGCCGCCACCCCCACCGCCGCGGCCGCCAGCACCAGTACGAAGAAGGGGTGCAGCCGGAGCACGGCGATGCCGGCCACGATGAGGGCCATGCTGCCGAAAAGAATGAGGAAGGGAGTGGAGACGGCTTGGGCGGCGAGGAACGTCATGAGCGGGGCGGTTGGGGCGAAGGCAGGGCGCGTGTATCGTTCACGGTGATACCGCCGTCGACGAGCAGAGTCTGTCCCGTGACATAGCACGAGGCGTCGCTCGCCAGGAAGAGCAGGGGCCCGTCGAGGTCGCCGTCGCGGCCCGGACGGCGCAGGGGAATCTTGTCGCTGAGGTAGGCCACCCAGTCGGCATTCTCGTACATCACGGCGTTCTGCGCGGTCTTGAACCAGCCGGGCGCGAGGCAATTGACCGTGACGCCGCGCGGCCCCCAGTCGGCGGCGAGGCTCATCGTCATCTGCTTGATGCCGCCGCGGCTCGCGCCATAGGGCGTCAGCCCGGCGTAGCCGGCCACACTCGTGACGGAACCGATGTTGACGATGCGTCCGTAGCCGCGCTCGAGCATGCCGGCGACGGCCGCCTGTGCGACGAAGAAGGGTCCGCGCAGGTTCGTGTCGAGAATGAGGTTCCAGTCATCCCACGTGACGGCGGTGGCCGGTTTGCGCACGTTGCAGCCCGCGTTGTTGATGAGGATGTCAATGCGGCCGAGCCGCGCCACCGCTTCGGCCACGGCCGTGCGGATGCTGCTCTCCGAACGCACGTCGAGCACCACCGGGAAACAGCGGCGGCCGAAGGCCTCCACCTCCGCCTTCACTCCCTCCAGGGACTCCAGCGTGCGGCTCGTGACCGCGACATCGGCGCCGGCCCGCGCGAGGGTGCGCGCGAACTGGCGTCCAAGGCCGCGGCTCGCCCCCGTGACCAGGGCACAGCGGCCGGACAGGTCGAACAAGGCAGGCGCACTCATGGCTTGAGGATGACCTTGAGGATGCCGCGGCCTTCGCGGGACGTGAGCTTCGCGAACCATTGGGCGCCTTCGGAGAGCGGCGCGACGGCGGCGATCATCGCCGCGCCGTCCACCGCGCCGGTGGCGAGCAGGTTGAGCGCCTCGGGATACTCCCCGGCCGAGCCGCAGGTGCCGAGGACCGCGAGCTCCCGCGTGACCACGGCCTGCTGGGGAAAGGTGACCTCGCGGGCAACGTTGCCCACCAGCACCACCGTCCCGCCCGGCCGAAGTCCGGCGATTGCAAGCTGCACCGTCGGCGTGATGCCGACGACCTCGAAGGCCACGGTCGCCCCTCCCCCGGTCGCGCGGCGGATCTCGGCTTCCGTCTCGGGGCGGCCGGACAAGACCGCGTCGGTCGCGCCAAGTTTGCGGGCGAGATCCAGGCGCGAGGCCTCAAGGTCGACGGCCACGATGCGCGGCACGCCCGCGGCGCGCAGGGCCTGCACGACGAGCAGGCCGATCATGCCCGTGCCGACCACCAGCGCCGTGTCCTCGCGGTTGACGCGCGCCCGGCGGAGCGCGTGCAGCGCGATCGCCAGCGGCTCGACCAGGGCGGCCTGCTCGAACGACATGCCTTCGGGCATGCGGTGGAGGATGTGCGCGGGCAGCGCGAGGTATTCGGCGAAGGCCCCGTGCTGGCGGTATTCCGCCGGCGCGACGCCCACCACGCGTCGATGTTCGCAGAGGTTGATCTCGCCGCGTTTGCACCGCTCGCACTTGCCGCAGTAGACAGTCGAATCGAAGGTCACACGGTCGCCCACCGCCCAGCCGCGCACGTCGGCGCCGACTGCGGCGATCTCGCCGGCCGCTTCGTGCCCCATGATGAGCGGCGGACGGCGGCGTCCGCTCGATCCGTCCCACCCGTGCAGGTCGCTGCCGCAGATGCCGCAGGCACGGATGCGGATCAGCACCTCATCGGCGGCGGGCACGGGGTCGGGAAACTCCGTGAATTCGAGTTGGCTGGGCGCAGTCAGCAGCAGGGCATGCATGGAGGCGAAACAGGAGGAGGCAGAAGCGGGGCGGAGGGGAGCGGGCAGGATGGGGAAATTTCGCCTTTGCAGGCAATGGCGGAATCGCCGCTCACTCCGCCCCGTCAAGAAACCGCCGTCCCCACTCCGGGTTCTCGAGGGGACGCGGTTTCCACTCGCCGAAGAGGCGGTAACGGAGGCGCGCGATGACCTTGTACGCCGCATCGCGCCAGGACGCCGGGACCCGCCGAAGCGCGCGCGCCGTGCGGACAAATCGTCCGCAGGCTTCCAACGCAGCCAGGGCCCCCTCGGTGCGCACGAGAAATTCCGGGCGGTCGCGGCGCGACCACGCCGGCACGAAGATCAGACTGTCGAAGTCCTCCGTGGGCAATCCGTGCCGGCGCAGGTAGGCCTGCGCCGCGGTCCCCTGCAACGGGGCGAAGTGCAGGGCTCCCCGCCGATCCCAGCGGAGCAGGACGCGCACGAGGCGGTTGCAGAGGCCGCATTCGCCGTCGAAGAAGAGCACCGGCCCGGACGGCTCGTCGTGCGGTCGGGAGGGGCCGGGCATCAGGTTGCCTGCCGCGACTGCGCCCAGACTTCGGCGACATCCGCCAGGTCGCAGAGAACATCGAGCATCGCGCCGATCCGGTCGCAGGTTTCGCGGCTGTAGAACGATCCCTGTTCGGCGTACTTCACGGTGCCGTCCTCCAGGCGGATCGAGCCGGGCAGCTTCCTGCGGTCGAGGTCCATGAGCTTCTGCTGCAACTCGGGCAGCAGGGCGGCGCGGAGGAAGTCCGGCTGGTTCGTCTGGATGAACCAGCGCTCGTCGAAGGCGCGGTTGCCCACCTCGATCTCCTTGGCCCCGAAAAGGCTCATCACCCGCGAGCCCAGGCCCTGCCGCGTGAACGAAAACGTCAGCCCGCCGGGCTGGGCCGGCGTCACGCCGATCGCCGCCCACGTCTTGCGCGACTTCCCCGAACCCGTCGAATAGGCGAAGAGCTCGACGCGTTTCCCCCGTACGGCGCCTTGCGCGCGCGGCGGCGGATAAAAGCGCCCGAAGGTGGGCGTCGCCGGCGCCAGCGCGAGCCCGAGTCGCTCCGCGAGCGCCTGGGCGTTCGCCCGCGTCACGCCAGAGGCCTTGCCGCTCTGCCATACGACGATGACGGTGATCGTGACGAAGCCTCCGAAGAAAAGGAAAGGAATCAGCGCCTCGTTCATGCAGCGGACTCTGGCGGCCGCACCGGCGCGGAGAAAGCAAAAAGCCGGAGGCCGCAGCCTCCGGCTCGAAGCATCAGGTACAACGGCCGGTCAACTCACGGCGATCCTGCGCGGCTTGATCGCCTCCGTCTTCGGGAGCGACAGACGCAGCACGCCGTCCTTCAACTCGGCGTGGATCTTGTCCACGTCGATGGCATGGTCGTGACCGAGCACCAGTTCGAACGAAGCGTCGGAGCTTTCGCGATGGAGCTGGGTCCAGGACTCCGGACGCCGCCAGGCGCGGCGACCGACGATGCGGAGGGTGTCTTCCTCGGCGGTGATTTCGAGACCGTCCCTGGCCACGCCGGGCAGGTGCACGGTCAGCCCGTAGGCGTCGGCGGATTCCCGCACACGGAAGGCGGGTTTTACGGTCGGCACGGCCTCGCGGGAGGCGTCGGCCTCCGTGCGTTCAGGACGTCGTTGGTTGAAGGCCGGGATGAGGGTGTTGAACAGGGTCATGGCATTTCCTTTCTCGCGATCGGGTTGTGTCGAAGGGTTGGATACATCGCTCACTTGACGGCGACGGTGATCTTGCGCGGTTTGGACTCTTCGCGCTTGGGCAGGGTTACGGTGAGCACGCCGTTCTCGTACGCGGCGGAGATCTTGTCGGCCTGCACGGAGCTGTCCGGCACGCTGACGGTGCGGCTGAAGGTGAAGGTTTCCGCCTTCTCGCCTTCGCCCGTCTTGCGGGTGGCGGTCACGTTGAGCGCTCCATCGACCAACTCCACGGCAATGTCCTCGCGGTTCACGCCGGGAAGCTCGGCCCGGAGGTAGGTGTTGTCCTTGTCCTCGAAGAGATCGACGGGGAAACGGTCCGCCACCGGGGTGGCAAAATCGCCCAGGGCCGACTCGAAGAGGCGGTCGAGTTCGCTCTCGAGGCCCGCCCACGGGCTGCGGAAGGCGGAGGGAAGAACCGGGCTCAGGCTCCGGAACGCAGGTTGGGTATAACGAACGAGTCTCATGGTGATGTCTCCTTTGTGAGGGTTTTCGGTTGGATGACCGATCGATTGCATGCGGAATGCCGGACGGACACCTTCCCTAAGATATTGGTTTTCAATCGCTCCCATGGAGACGCCCGCGCTGCGTGGGAAAAAATGTCCGCCCCTGTGCCGTCCCGCCTGGGAAAAACCGTCGCGCCGGCGCGGGGCGGGCGTTTCGGTTTGTGCTCAGCCCGCACTCTCCTCCACAACGACCGGCCTTCCGACATGACCTTCGATTTTGAAACGCCCTTGCCGCGCCTCGGCACCGATTCCCAGAAATGGCAGAAGTACGAGGGCCGGGACGTCCTCCCGATGTGGGTGGCGGACATGGACTTCAAGTCCTCCCCTGCCATCGTCGCCGCCCTGCATGCGCGGGTGGAGCACGGCATCTTCGGCTATGCCCGGCCGGTGAAGTCCACTGTCTCCGCCGTGGTCGACGCCCTCGCCCGCAACTACGGCTGGTCGATCGACCCCTCCTGGCTCGTCTGGCTGCCCGGCCTGGTTTGCGGGCTCAACGTCACCGCCCAGGCCTTCGCCCAGCCGGGCGAGGAGGTGCTGACGCTCACGCCGGTGTATCCGCCCTTCATGACGGCCGCCCGCAACAGCGGACGCGTTTCCACCCAGGTTGGCTGGCGCCTCGACGTAGCCTCCGGCCGCTGGACGATCGACTGGGAGGCCCTCGAGGCTGCAGTGACGCCGCGCACGCGGCTCTTTTTTCTCTGCAATCCGCACAACCCGCTCGCCCGCGTCTGGCGGCGCGACGAACTGGAGCGCCTCGGGGACTTCTGCCTGCGCCACAACCTCGTGCTCTGCTCCGACGAGATCCACTGCGACCTCATCCTCGATCCTGACCTCCCCCACGTACCGGCCGCCGCGCTCTCTCCGGAGATCGCCGCGCGCACCGTCACGCTGATGGCCCCGAGCAAGACCTACAACGTGCCCGGCCTCGGCACTTCCTTCGCGATCATCTCCGACCCGACCCTGCGCGCGCGTTTCGTCCGCGCCACCGCCGGCATCGTGGCCGAGGTCACCTCGCTGGGCTACGCGGCCTGCGAGGCGGCCTACCGCGACAGCGAAGCGTGGCGCCAGGCCCTGCTGGCCACCCTCCGCGGCAACCGCGACCGCCTGCTCGCCTTCGCCGCCGCGGAACTTCCCGGCGTGCGCGTCGAGGCGCCCATCGAGGCGACCTACCTCGCCTGGCTCAACGTATCCGCACTCAAACTACCGGACCCGATCGCCCACTTCGAGGCGCACGGTGTCGGCCTGAGCGAGGGCGCCTACTTCGGCGCGCGAAAAGGCGACCACGTCCGCCTCAACTTCGGCTGCCCGCGCGCCACGCTCGACGAGGGCCTGCGGCGCCTGAAGGCCGCGCTCTGAACGGGACCGGCTTCCGCCGGGCCCACGACCGCGGACGGGTCGGTGAATCTCAGGGCGTATCCGGCAACGGGTCGGCCGCCGCAAGCGCGCCCGGGGTCGCCGATCCGTCAGGGGAAGCGGCGGCTCGTCCGGCAAAATCGATCCTCGCCTGCCCCGCCCGCGCCGCGACACGTCCTCGCAACGGAGAGTCCGCGGCGGGCGTGAAAGCTTCGATCACAGCGGCGCGGTCAAGACGGGCCGGAGCAGAAGCCGGGAAACGGGGATCGAACGGCAACGACTCCGGATCGAAAGGGGACGAGACCGGAAGCACGCCGGCATAGGCGTTGCCGAGAAAGCGGTTGGCGGTGCTCTCGCCAAAGACGTAGCCGACGCCGGCCTCGGCGTGCACGATGACATTCGCCGCCCAGAGGATGTCGCTTGACCAGCCGTTCCACGACTTGTGACGGATGACGGTCGGCGCGAGTCCCTTCATCGGATGCGTCATGCCCGGCGCGAGCACGAACGTGTTATGGACCAGGCGCGCCCCGGTGACCGGACCCGAGAAGCGCACGACATCACCCCCATCGGCGTAACTGATGTTGTAGCGCACAAGGGTATCCTCGTTGAACCCGCCCCGGCCGTTGTTGCAAAGCAGCAGGAACCCGAGGTCGTTGTGATGCGAGAAATTGTACTGGATGACGGTGCGACGGCAGTTCCAGTCGCTGTCGAACCCCTGCGCATCGTGATCCCCGGGATTGTAGCGGGTGTAGGCGGCCTCGTTGAACTGGATGACCGCGTCGTCAGTGTCGAAGGTGAAGCAGCCCACGCCGTTGCCCTCGATCGCACAATGCAGGAAACGATTGTGCTCGATCAAAGGGGAAAGAGCGGCGCGGACGATCACGCCGTCGCGGGCCGTGCGTTCGATCAGATTTCCGCGGATCACGATGCCACGGCTGGGAAACCAGGATTCCGGATCGTACGTGCGGTGGCCCCGGGCCCAGGTGGAGGCGTTGGCGAAGCCGACGAAACTGACGTCGTGGATGTGGTTGTCCTCGACCCGGACGTCGTTCCAGGCGGTGGGCACTCGGTCGCCATCGATAATGAAGCCGATCGCGCCCATCGACTTAAGGGCTACCTGGCCGTCGTCGAAACGGGCGGACGGACCGTTGATGGCATGGACGTGCAGGTCGCGAAGGACGAAATGTGACAACACCCCGGCATCGCGCGCCGAAATCTCGATGCCCCGGGCCGGAGGCGGTTCGCTTGCCCGGGAAAGATTGGTGATCTCGAGACCAATGATCTCCCAGTACTGCTGGTTGTGCAGCTTGATGACCTGCGGCACGGCACCGTCACCGTGCAGCGCCGGACGCGGGCCGTCTCCATAAGCCGTGACGATAATCGGGCGCCCGGGTGCACCGGAGCCTCCGGGCGCAAGCGTGGACCCGCGCCAGGAGCCGCCGGCGCGCAGGAGCAAACGGTCGCCAGGCTGGAACGTGGCGGCGTTGGCCGGCCCGAACGTGCGCCACGCCCTCGCCGGCGAAAGACCATCGTGTCCGTCGTCGCCGATTCGGTCGTCGATGTGGTAGTCTGCCGCGGACCCGCCGGTCACTCCAAGCGCGGCGACGGCCAGGGCGGTGGCGAACCACCGGCGGGCACCTCCACCGGTGGTTCGAGCTCGGGCTGTGGCATGCGCCGGGAGGAGCAGGGATTCGGAAGGGGACACAGTCAGTGTGAGCAAGGCCGCAGGCGATCGTCGCCGGCCGAAAGGCGGCTCAGAACGTCAGCGAAGCGGTGAGGGTGTAGGAACGGGGTTTTCGATACTGGAAGTTGACCGGCGTGGCCACCCGGTCGGGACGCGAGAGGTCGCCGCCCGGAGGACGCAGCGCGGTGCCGGTGAGGATGGGCTCGTCTTCGTCGAACAGGTTGCCGATCGAAAGATTGAACGAGAGCGTCGAACGGTCGGAAAGCTTGATTTGGTAACCAAGCGTTGCGGTCGCGGTGTAATACGCTCCGTTCATCACGAGGGTGTTGAGGTCGACGCTGGGATCGTCGATCGCCGTGTTGGGGTTGCCGGGATTCACCATCGTATCCGCTCCTCTGTTACCAATGATCCGCTCGCCAAAATACTGCACGCCGCCGCCGACCCGTAGATTCTTCAGGGGCCCCTTGGTGAAACGGTAGTCGGTGTAGAAGTTTGCCGTGAACGCCGGGAGGTTGCTGAACGTCTTCTCGGTCGGATCGTTGGTGAGCTTGAAGGTCTGGATGCTGTTCCAGCCGGCAACGGCCGCGGAAACATCCGGCGAACGGCTGCCCTCCGGAACCGCGAGATCGACCGTGGCGGTCCCGCCGGCATCGATGACGCCGCCGGCATCGAGCACGATCTGCCGCAGGGTCGCCTCGTTGGCGTTGAGGTAGGCCCACTCGTCCTGAAGCGAGTTGGTGGTGAACGTCTCCGGGTCGGAGAAGTTGAACGTCATGCGCCAGTTCGGCGTGATATTGGCCACGAGGTCGATCTCGAACCCGCGGGCCTCGCGGTCCGAGAAATCGAACGTGGGCGTCGGCAGCAGGGGCAGCCCCCGTGTGTTCGCACCGTTGATCGACTGATCGCCCACCGGATTGGCGGAGACGATGTTGGCATACTTGCGGGTGGATCCGCTTGAATCGAAACTATTGTTCGACTGGCTCCCGCTGTAGAATCCGGCGCTGGCCACAATCCGACCCTCGAGAAGATAGAAACGCAGGCCGGCGTCCCAGCCCGTGCCGACACCCGCCGGCACCGGCTCGCCAGTCAGGGTCAGACCCGAGCGCGGCGGCACGTAGGTTTCGGCGAAATTGGCGTACGTGCTCAACCACTTCGTCAGCGCAACGACGCCACCGTAGCTGATCGTGTCGATGCTGAAGTCGACGTCAGGAGCCGAGTAGTCGTCGCGAAAACGATCGTTCGCGTACTGGGCCAGCGGCACGCCGTTGGCGCGGGGACGGCTGAGCGCAAGGGTTTCCGGCCCCGTGGCGACGCCGCTGGCGTTCTTGGGCACGTAGGTCAGGTCGTAGTAGTCGCCCGGCGCTCGCGGACGGAAGAAAAGGGTCTGCCCATCCCAGTCGGTCGGGTAATCGTTGATGAGCGCCGCGGGACTGCCGATGACGGAGAGGTCGTGCTGCAGGTAGGAGTCGCGGCGGGCGCCGGCCAGCAGGTTGACGCGGCCATTCCACAGCTTGGCGTTGAGGGCGAGCTGCGCGTAGTCGTAGGCGGTCTTGGAACCCCGGTTATTGGTGGTGCTGTTGAGGTCCATCGCCGTGCTGACGTCGTACGTTGCCGTCGTGCCCGCCACCGGATCGACGAGGGTGAGCGAGCCGGGCGGAACCAGGGTCGAGGGGTTGTTGAAGTAGTACCGATGCCGGAACGCGTCGGTCTGCGATCGGCGGCGGATGTCGGGGTTGCGGTTGATCACGTCGACTTTTCGATAGGTGAGCGACTCGGCCTCGGTCCGGCCGACAATGATGTTGCCGCGGAAATCGCCCCAGCGAGTGCCGTTGTAGACCGCGGCCACGGCCGCACGAACCTCGTCGTAGCGGTTGTCGAAGTACTGAAGGCTGTTGGACGCCTCCGCGTAGGGCTGGAGAAAATTGGGGTTGGGGGCGCCGGTGGGCAGCGTCTGATTCACATCGATCAGGATCTCGTTGATCTCGCGGGCGACGATGTAGTTGCTGAGCTTGCTCGTATCCGCGGTGTGGGCGCCCACTTCAAAAAAGAGATGGTCGCCTTGCTGGTGCTCCAGATAGACGGCGAGGTCGTTGAACTTGTAGACAATGGTCGGCGTCGTCGGACCGGTCACGGTGCGGCGGGTCGGCGGCGTGAGCGCAGAGCCCGCGAGCGCCAGGGCGAGCGTCTCGGAGGGGTCGTAGACGTTGCCGATGATACCCGCCCCATCGATGCCGAGATTGGACGTGCTGAGCGGCCGGACGCCGCCGACGGGCACGCTGGCGTTGGCACCGCCGCCAAGCGTCTTCCAGGTGGAGGCCCAGTTCATGAGCGTGCCCGGATCGTCGCCCGGGATATAAACGAGGTAGGGACTCGTAAGGGAGCCGACGGACACAAGGCCCTTCGAGGCGGCATCGGCGATCACCGTGCGCGGGGCCGCCGCAGTGGTGACACCGTCCCAACCCGAGACGCGATCCTCGACGGATTCGCGGCCGACATTCATGTCATTCGCATAGTTCTCGTACTCGGCCCGAAGCTTGGTCTTGGGGAGGATCCTCCAGGTGCCGGCGATGTGCACGCCCTTGCGTTCGTCGAACTCCAGGTTGCGCCACGAGTCCGCCTCCTGTTTGAGCACGTTGAGACGAAAGGCGAACCGGTCGCCGAAGGCGTGATTGTAGTCGAGGGAGGCGCGCTTCCGCTGCCATGAACCCAAGGTAACCGAAGCGCGCCCAAAGGTCCGGTCCGTGCGCGCCTGCTTGGTCATCGTGACGACGCTGCCGCCCAACCCGGTGGTTCCGATCAGGAGGGCGTTGGGGCCACGGGCGAAATCGATGCGGTCCTCGCTGTAGTTGTCGGTGTTGACCCCGAGGAGGAAGTAATTGCGCTGCGGGCGCGAGGTCTGGATGCCTCGCGAGATGATGCTCGAACCAGCCTCCGTGTTGAAGTAGCGGTAGTTGGTGACGTCCGTGTAAGGCTGATACGCACCGACCGACCACGAGAGCGCCTCCTCGGAGTCGAAGAGGTTGAGCGTATCCAGGAACTCCCGCGTGATCACCGAGTACGCCAGCGGCGTGTCCTTGAGGTCGGTCGCGAGGCGCCCTCCGGCAAGCGAGCTCGCGGCGACGAAGCCGACGTCCTGGGATGCGGAAATGGTGAACGGAGAAAGCACGACCGCAGGATCTCCCGCGGGCGAATCGCCGGCTGGGGCGGTCTGCGCGGAGCTCCATGGAAGCATGGTCAGGGTCAGAACAAAGGCGAAGAACGACCGGGTTGAGGTGGTTAAAGGGCACATGGCGGTTGGGCGTGGCTGGGTCAGGTGGATCCAACGGCGACATCGTCGGCGGGGAGCCGACATGTCCCGCAGGAGGGGTCGCGGGCAGGATGTACGCCGTGCCCCCGCGAAACTAGGCCGAGTTTATTGACTCCGTTCAACGAGGCGCCCGTGCGTCTCGTCAGCCCGGCGCGGTTTTGCCGGGAGCCCAGGTTCCAGCCAGGAGGTGCAGGCGCGCCCGGTCATCGGCGCCATACTCTCCCCGCTGCAGGCGTGACACCAGGTGCTCGACCGCGATCGCTCCGACGCGCTGGTGGTCCTGAAAAATGCCGGTCAGTTCGCCGTCGGGCGAGATGACATCGAGGGCAACGGTGTCGACGCCCCGGGGTAAGACGAAGGGGGATGCCGGGTCGTAGTTGCCAAAGATCACCACGTCGGGACGCTCGCTTCGGCACCAGGCCGGCAGCGCGTCCGGAATGCCGTCGGGCTCCTCGCAGAGCAGCGGTGCCAGCCGTTCTGCGGGCGGGAATCGGGACGCGGCCAATAGGTAACCAGACAGCCAACGATCATCGAGGCGCTCGCTGGTGATTCGACTCACCACGAAGCCGATCCGCCGGTATCCGTTGGCCCGGCACTTGGCCATCGCCAGCATCATCGATTGGAAATGGTCGTTCGAGACGCGCTCGATCGAGGGCGACACGACGCTCAACCCCAGTCCCACGACCGCGAGATCGCCGAAGTCGAGTTCGACGCGCTTTTCGTTCCGCGGCAGCGGAGCGATGAGGGCACCGTGGATGTTGCGCGCCCGCAGGATCTGCCCATAGCGGCGCGGCGTCATGCCGGGTTCACGCAGCGGAAACTCCCGCAGGCTGTAGCCAAGCTCCGACGCCCGCGAGGTCGCTCCGCGCACCAAGGACTGGTAGCCGGGATACTTGCGACCCGGTTCGTCGGGCCGGTGAGTCGTGACAAGGGCCAGCGTCGTGTGCTCGACCTGCACGCCTTGCATCCGTCGCGTCGTCATGAGTGCGGCAACGAGCGGATTCGGCTTATAGCCGAGCTGAGCGGCCGCCCGGCTGATGCGCTCGCGCGTGACGGACGGAATCCGCGGATCATTGCGCAGCGCCATGGAAACGGTGGAGCGCGCACAGCCCGCGAGCTCCGCCACGTCCCTCATGGTTGGATGGGCCGCACACATCGGGTCAAGACGGCCGCGGGAGTGAAGCCGGCGTACCTCCCACGATCCGGCGCAACGCAGGACAAGGATTCATGATGCGTTGATGCTTATCCGAACACACCCGGGCAACCGAATCCCGACGCGGTTGCCCGTAGCCTTGCGGAGCCCAGCGTTCCGCCTGTAAACCTCCTCCCTCGCCCGCTCCCATCGTCAGGCTGCAACATGCAAATCGGTTCCCACGAACTGTCCTCGCCGCTTTTTCTCTCACCGCTGGCCGGTTACACCAACCTGCCCATGCGGCTGACCGTGCGCGAACTCGGCGGGCTCGGCTGGGCCACGACCGACCTCGTCAACGCCCGCTCCCTGCTTGAGCGGAACCCGAAGGCGCTCCAGTTGACCGCGACCGCGCCAGGCGACCAGCCGCTCGCCATCCAGCTCTTCGGCGCCGTCGCGTCCGAGATGCGCGACGCCGCCCGCGCCTGCGAGGACCTCGGCGTGCAGTCGGTGGACATCAACATGGGCTGCCCCGTGCGCAAGGTCGTCAGCATCGGCGGCGGCTCCGCCATGATGACGGAACTCGGCAAGACGGCCGACCTCGTGCGAGGCATGGTCGAGGCCGTCCGCATCCCCGTCACCGCCAAGATGCGCCTCGGCTGGGACGAGCACAATCTCACCGCCCCCGACCTCGCGCGCGTGCTCGAGGACGTCGGCGTCGCCGCCATCTTCGTGCACGGCCGCACCCGGGCGCAGGGGTTCTCCGGCACGGTCAACCTGGCGGGCATCCGCGCCGTCGTGCAGGCCGTACGAAGGATCCCCGTGATCGGCAATGGCGACGTCACCACCCCCGAGGCGGCCGCGCACATGCTGCGCGAGACGGGCTGCGCCGGCGTGAGCATCGGCCGGGGCGCCTTCTACGATCCGTGGATCTTCCGCCGCACCGCCCACCTGCTGGCAACCGGCGAACTGCTTCCCGAGCCGAGCTTCGACGAGCGTGTCCGCGTCATGCGCCGGCACTTCGAACGCTACCTCGAGTTCTACGGCGAGGAGATCGGCGCGAAACACTTCCGTCGCGTCGCCCCGTGGTACGCCCGCCGCTTCGGTCCCTCGCGCCCCTTCAAGACCGCCATCATCGGCATCGCCTCGCGCGCCGACTTCGAGAAAGCGCTCGCCGACTACCTCGCCTGGCGCCGGCAGTTCTGCGACGAAACCGGCAATCTGCGCCCCCAATACCGACCTGACCCACTGGTGGCCTCGTTCCTGCGGGACCCCGACGATCCCGTTTTCCAACGCGACGCCATCCCCGTGCCCAAGGGCCCGGTGGACACGTGGTAGGCGCCCCGAGCGGGCGCCTGACCGTCAGTACTTCTTGGCGGCGATCGCGCCGCTCGCCTCGCGCATCACGATCAAACGACGGTCCACATCGATGCCCGTGAACACAATGCCCAGGCCTATGTCGATGGGTTCGCCCGCACGGATCGTCCGACCGTTGATGAGGGCACGCGGCGGATCGCCCTGGAACACGCCGCTGATGCGCATCTCGGAGACGAATCGCGTGAAAGCCGCGCTCGGTTCCGGAGCGGGTGCCGGCGCTTCCACGCGCGGGGGCATCGCGGCCATGACACTGTCCGCCGCCCCCGGCACCGGCGGCGTCTTGGCTGCGGCCGGCGGAAGGGCCTCTGCGCCGGCCTCCTCCATGCCCTCGAAGCGGCCGGACTGGGCTGCGGCCGCATCGCGAGCCTTCGCCACCATTTGCCCGGCAAGACTGGCCGGAGTCTCCGTCGCGGCGGACTCCGCCGGTTCCGGGGCAACCTCTCCGCCGGGCGCGAGGAAGGTCCGGTAGCCAAAATAGCCGTAGTAGCCGCCTCCGCCCAACAGAACCACGAGCAGGGCCAGGACGAGGACGGGACTCCGGCGCCTGGCCTCCGCCGGCGGAGGCGTCACCTTCGCCGTCTCGTCGAAACTCTTCACGACATCGGGCGAGGGTTTGACACGAAACTTCGGAGGCGGGGGGGCCTCCACCGTGCCCGTCGGAACTGCGGCATCCGCCGTCCCCTTTCCGATCGCCTCTGCGGCCGGCAAGGGAGGCGGCTCCTCCGAGGCGGCTTTCGGTTTCAACTTGAAACCTCCGATCATCGCGGCCGGGGCCTGTTGATCGACGATCGCCCCCGGCACGTCCGCGGCGGGCAGAACCGGAGGCGGCACGTCATCGGCGGCGACCGGCGCCGGCGCGGCCGACACGTCGGACCCGGCCGACAAGCGGGGCTTGAGGCGCACTTTCGTTTCAGCTGCCGTCGCCGGCGGCACGGCGGCCTCGACCGGCACGACAGGGCCGGCGGCCGGCGACGCTCCGGAATCGGCGGCGGCAAGGCGGGGCTTCAGGCGCATCCGTTGATTCGCCTCCCCGTCGGTCTGGGCGCCAACGTCTCCAGGATTGGATTCCGGCGCCGAAGCGGACGTCGCGCTTGCACCTTCGGCTTCAATCCTAAGCTTAGGCTTGAGCCGGAGCGGCGTTGACGAAGACTCTTCACTCATGGTCCGGACGCTAGGAATTTCCCGGTGACACGAAACGAAAAAAGGCCCGCCTCCCCCTCCTAAACCCCCTCACAACGCAATCTTAGGTATTTTTTTACGCCATGACGTCGCGCTGCCTTGCCCTCCTGCTCCTGGTCGCCGTTCCCTTGTCCCTGACCGGCTGTCTGGGCTCCAAAAAAAATCGGGGGACGCCCCACCCTGCCGCCGAACTCGAAGAGTCCTTCAAAGAGCGCTGGGTCACGAAGCGCGTCGGCGAACTCCTGCAGGCGGGCGCCGCCGCGGACGGACTTCAGGCCCGACGCATGGCCCTGCAGGAATTTCAAGACCGCTACGAGTACGTCCGCGGCGTCAAGCGCTGACCGCCGGTCGAAAGGTCCGGTGTAGCCGCGAAACCACTACTTCGCGGCGCCCGGCTCGGGCTCGGGCATGATCGCAAGCAGCTCGACCTCGAAAATGAGGGTTGCACGCCGGGGGATCTTCGGCGGATCCCCGCGGGTGCCGTAGGCAAGTTCATACGGGATGATGAAGAGGCGTTTCTCGCCGACCTGCATCAGCTGCAAACCTTCCTCCCACCCTTCGATGACAAAGCTCCGCCCGAGGCGGAAGACAAAGGGATTGTCCCGATCCCAGTTCTCGTCGAAGACCTTTCCGTCGAGCAGGCGCCCGGTGTAGAGTACGGAAACGAGCTGCCCCTTCTGCGGCTTCGGCCCATGGCCCGGCGACATCAACTGGGAACGCAGCCCCGTCGAGGTCCGCTGCGCCTCCGGCCAGTTTTTGCGAACGACGGCGAGGTCCTCCGGCGGCAGCTTCTCCCGCTGCGCCTGCACGGCGAGCGGGGACAGGAGGAGGGCGGCAAGGGCAAGAAAACGGACGAAACGCATGACAGGCTTCATTCGGGCAACGGAGGCCCGCGAGGCAAGGCTGTTCAACCCCGCCCCCGGCGACCGCCACCGCCACGACCGTCGTCCCGGCCGCGCCGGCCCAGACCGTGTCGCTGCCCCTGGCCGCCATGCTGGCCACCGGGTTGCGCGTTGCGGACGTCCCCGGGACGTCCGCCGGATCGGCCGCCAGGCCGTCCGCCACCGCCGCGCGGACCGCCGTCGGGCGCAGGCGGACGCGCCGCCAGTGGCTGGTAGGGGAACCCTTCGAGCCGGAGCTCGGGAATACGTTGGCCAATGAAGCGCTGGATCGCGCGAATGTCGTCGGCGTTCTCGGGCGTCACCAGCGTGAAGGCGTCGCCCACGGCCTGCGCGCGGCCCGTGCGTCCGATGCGGTGCACGTAGTCCTCCGGATTCTCCGGCACGTCGTAGTTGATTACATGCGACACGCCCGCGACGTCGATGCCGCGCGCGGCGATGTCCGTGGCCACCATGATCTCGTACTTCCCGCTCTTGAAACCCGCGAGCGCCTCGATGCGCTGATTCTGCGAGCGGTTCGCGTGCAGCACGGCCACGGAATGCTTCGCGGCCTTTAACTTGCGCGCGATCTTGTCGGCCCCGTGTTTCGTGCGCGAGAACACGAGCACACTGTCGAAGTCCACCTTCTCGAGCAGCGCGAGCAGCAGGTCGAACTTCTGCGCCCAGGCCACGGGATAGAGGGCATGGTTGACCGATTGGTTGACGGAACGGTTGGCACCAACCTCCACCCGCACGGGATCGCGCAACGCGAAGGCCGCGATCGCGGCGATCTCAGGAGGCACTGTGGCGGAAAAGAACAGGGTCTGCCGCTCGCGCGGGCAGCGTCCGATGATGTCCTTCACCACGGGCAGAAAGCCCATGTCGAGCATGCGGTCGACCTCGTCGAGCACGAGGACCTCGATCTCGCGCAGCGTCAGTTCGCCGCTCTTCAGAAAGTCGAGCAGGCGGCCCGGCGTGGCCACGACCACGTCGACCCCGCGCTTCAACTCCTGGCGTTGCGCGCCGTAGCCGACGCCGCCGAAGAGGGCGACGCCGCGCAGGTCGGCGAAACGGCCGAAGTCGCGAAAGGCGGTCTCGACCTGGGCGGCGAGTTCCCGCGTGGGCTCGAGCACGAGCACCCGAGGCCCGCGCCCGGGCGCATGGCGGTCGAGCTTGGTCAGGATCGGCAGCGCGAACGCGGCCGTCTTGCCGGTGCCGGTCTGCGCAGAGCCGATCAGGTCGCGGCCGGAAAGGACGACGGGAATGGCGCGCAGTTGGATGGGCGTCGGCTCGGCATAACCGGCGGCGACGACGCCGCGCAGGACAGGCGCGGACAGGGAGAGGGCTTTGAAAGGCATGATGGCGGATCCGGGGGAGGATCCGTCCCGGTGCGGAGCGCGCACGGCGGCGCGCAGAAAAGAAAAAAGGGGACGAGGCGCTTGGCCCCGTCCCCCGAAAAAACGGTCGTAGACCGAATCGCTTAGTAGCGACGGTCGCCACCGCGACCACCGCCGAAGCCGCCACGACGATCGCCGCCGCCGCCGCCGAAGCCGCGACCGCCGCCACCGCCGCCGCCACCGCCGAACGAACGGCCGGCGCCTTCTTCCTTCGGACGGGCCTCATTGACGGTCAGCGCGCGACCGCCGAGGTCGGCACCATTCATCTTCTCAGCCGCGAGCTTCGCCTCTTCGGGCGAGCCCATGGTGACGAAGGCGAAGCCGCGCGGGCGGCCCGTCATCTTGTCCATGGCGACATAAACGTCGGTCACGGAGCCGAATTGACCGAAGGCCGAGCGAAGCTCGTCCTCGGAGGTCTTGAACGACATGTTGCCGACGTACAGTTTGGAGTTACTCATGTGATGATTTCGTCGATTCCCGTCTGCTGCCAGACTGTTCCCGACTGTCGGGTTTCAAATCATCACTGAAGCCTAACCTCAACTGACGATCCACCAGTATCTGTCGCCTAACGATTCTCTAACGATGCGGCGCGGAGGCTCGACGATCCTCCGGCGGACTGCAAGGGAAATCCACAACCTCGAAATACTTACGGGTTTCCTTATCCCTTCCATCGCAATCGCTAAGGACCCGGGCCGATTTCCAACCTCATTCGTGGCATCGGGTTAGAAAACGTCTTCAGGACGGGAAAAGGCGGTCGATCCGCCGCCGGTCGCGCTTCGTCGGACGGCCGAGTCCGCGCTCGCGCGCCAGGAACTGCTCGACCCGGCTGCCTTCCGCTTTCGCCCACTCCTCCGCTCCCGTCGTCTCAACGCAGTACGCGGCCACTTCGCGGGCGGGCAGGCGACGCGACGGCAACCCGAGCACCCGCACCGTGCGCCGGACGAGGCCGTGGCGCCAGCTGACCGTTTCGCCGATGCGCACCTCCCGCGCAGGCTTGGCGGGCTGGTCGTTGACGGAGACCGCACCCGCCCGGCAGGCGTCGGTTGCCAGACCGCGGGTCTTGAAAAGGCGCACGCACCACAACCACTTGTCGAGACGGGCGGCGCTGGGCTCGGTAGGACTCACGCGGATACGAAACGGCCGCGAGCCTGCACGGAACCCGCGGCCGGGGCAATGAGGATCGCGGCGCGCCCCGGGTCACGAGGCCCGCGCGCGGGGAAACTCGTTCTTCAGCCAGGCGTCAATCAGCTCCTTTTCGTGGCGGAGCGAATCGTTCCGGTTGATGGAAAGGTTCATCATGAAGGTGAGGTCCCGCAGCTGGCGGCTGCCTTCGCGCACGAGTTCTCCCCGGGGGCCTTCGAGCCGGAACTCCAGGTTGATGCGCGGCGGGTAAATGTCCTTCACAATGCGAATGTCCTGAAAGCGCGGCCCGCGCCAGGGCTCGAACTCCCCGGCCATGTCGACGTCGAGGACGGCAATCGTGAGCTTGTGTCCGGCCGGAAGCCACTCGGCGACGCGCTTCTCCAGGTGTTCGCGGAGCATGTCGAGGTACATCGCGCGGTCGCGCTCGCTGCCGATCGCATCGCCCCGCACGTCGGAAAACTTCTCGGGCTCGACAAAGCGGACTTCAGCACGCGCCAGCGCGAGATCCGCGGGCGTGACCGCCTGCACCCCGGTCGCGCCAAGGGTGGCGAGCAGGCAGCTGAAGAGGAAAGTTTGCGTGTTCATGGTAAGTCTTGTGACCGCGGACACGGCCGGAAGTTTCTGGGTAAAAACCACCCCACGGTGTTGACTTCGCCGCGCGTTGGCGAGCGTGGAGACCTGCGCATTTTTGCGGAGCCCTTTCCTTTTCGACGCACACGCATAGCCTTCCTTCATGCTCGCCAACCTCCTGCATTTCCTGAACCGCCGGCGCGCGGCCGAGGACTACGACCTCGCCTTCGTTCGCGGTGTGGAGGTGCGGCGCCGCCCGCCCGCACGGAGCCGGAAATCCGAGCGCGTTCTCATCATCGGCTGGGTGCTCATCGGGCTGAAATGCTGGGCGAGCTGGTGGGCGATCGAACGCTACGCCATGCCCATCGATCCGTGGTGGATCGTCCTGCCGACACTGCTCTCGGCCGCCGTCTGCACCTGGGTGTACCTCCGCCGGGCCTGAAATCCACGGGGCCGGCTTTGCGGTTGCCGCGCCGCGTCTTTCTCCGGTGAATACCCGGCCTCAAACGCGCGTCCCTCGTCAACCCCGCCTCCATGCCTCACGTTCCCGGTCTCCGCAGCTGCTACGCCCGCACCGGGCGGCTCGTCTATTTTGGCCGCATGCTGGACAAGATCCGCCTGCACGCCGACGGCCGCCTGCCGTCCGACTACCACGCCAACCTCGGCCGGGGCTTCGACGCGCGCACCTGCACCTTCCTCGGCGTCGACTACGAGGCGCTGAGGACCCAAACCCTCGCCAGTCCGCCCAACGATGACGAGGCCGTCCTGAGCTGGGCTCACACAAGGGGCGGCGAACGCACCGACACCACCTGCGACCAGTGGAATCGCTTCATGCTGAAGATCGGCTGGCGCGACGACCGCACGGCCGCCCTGCGCGAACGCGTCGCGGAGAGCGGAATGACCGGCCGTCCGATCGAAACGTTCTTCGATTACATCGACTTCGACGAGGACCGCAACCCGGTCGCCTGCCGCGCCTGGGAGCTGCGTCCCGCCTCCCTCGTCGTCCTCATGGGCGTGGCCGGCAGCGGCAAGACCACGATCGGTCAGGCCCTCGCACGCGAACTCGGCTGGAGCTTCGCCGACGCCGACGATTTCCACCCGCCCGCCAACGTCGCCAAGATGAGCGCCGGCATTCCGCTCGACGACACCGATCGCGCCCCCTGGCTCGCCGCCATCCGCGATCATCTGCATCGCGCCCGCCGCCGCGACGAGAGTGCGATCGTCACCTGCTCGGCCCTCCGCCAGCGCTACCGTCACGCCCTGCTCGACGGCGTGTCCGGTGTCACCCTCGTTCACCTGAAGGGTTCGCCCGAACTGTTGCACGCCCGCCTCGTCGCCCGCACCGGGCACTTCATGAAGCCGGCCATGCTGGACAGCCAGCTCGCCACCCTCGAGGAACCCGCCGACGCCTTCGTCTGCGACGTCGCCGACGAACCGTCCGCCCTCGTCGCCCGCATCCGCCGCCACCTCGGCCTCTGACCGACTGTCTCGCATGAGCCCCACCTTTGCCCGCCGCCTCCGTCTGCTCCTGCTCGTCCTGAGCCTCGCCGCCCTCGCCGTCCTCGCCACCGCCGTCTGGGCCTGGCGCAAGGTGGAAGCCAGCCTGCCGCCCCTTGACGGCGAACTCGCCCTGCCCGGTCTCGCCGCCCCCGCCTCCCTCGCCCGCGACGCCCAGGGCGTCGCGACCGTGCGCGCGGAGAACCGCGTCGACGTCGCCCGCGTACTCGGTTTCGCCCACGGCCAGGACCGTTTTTTCCAGATGGACCTCACGCGGCGCTCCGCTTCGGGCGAACTTGCCGAACTGGTGGGCGAAGCCGCCGTGCCGCGCGACCGCAACGCGCGCCTGCACGACTTCGTCCGCCTCGCCGGCGAAGTCCTCACGCGCCTCCCGCCGGAGGACCGCGATCTGCTCGAAGCCTATGCCGCCGGCGTCAACGCCGGCCTCGCTTCCCTCCGCGAGCGTCCGTTCGAGTACCTGCTCCTGCGCCGCGAGCCGCGGCCCTGGACCCCTGTCGACAGCCTGCTGGTCAACTACGCCATGGCCCTCGACCTGCAGGACGAGAACGGTCACCGCGAGCTCTGCCTCGCAACCGTCCGCGACGTGCTCGGCACGCAGATGCTCGAGTTCTTCGCCCCGGTCTACACGCCCGGCGACGCCCCGCTCGACGGCTCCTCCTCCCCGCCGCCGGCCGTCCCCGGACCCCGCGTATTCGACCTACGGATACCCGAGCCCCCTGGACCCGCTCCCGCCCCGGAAGGCGACCCGGCCTTCAAACCCGGCTCCAACAGCTTCGGCCTCGCCGGCGGGCGCACCGCCGGCGGCGGCGCCCTGCTCGCGAACGACATGCACCTCGGGCACGCCGTGCCCAACATCTGGTACCGCGCCACCCTCGCCTGGCCCGGCCACGCCGTCACCGGCGTCACCCTGCCCGGCGCCCCCTTCATGGTCGCCGGCAGCAACGGCCACGTCGCCTGGGGCTTCACCAACAGCTACGCCGACACCGGCGACCTCGTGCCCATCGACGTCGTCTCCGACGCCCCCGATTTGTTCTACATCGTCGGCCGCACGCCGACCGAGTTCGAGGTCCGCGGCTCCCGCATCGACGTGCGCGGCGGAGACCCCGTCGACCTGGAGGCACGCTGGACCGTCTGGGGACCGCTCGTCGGCACCAACGCCCGCGGCCGCCCCCTCGCCCACAAGTGGATCATGCATGACCCGGAGGCCGTGAACCTCGAACTGCGCGCGCTCGAAACCGCCCGCTCCGTCGACGAGGGCATCGCCATCGCCCATCGCAGCGGCCTGCCCACCCAGAACATCCTGCTCGCCGACCGCTCGGGCCACCTCGCCTGGACCCTCGCCGGCCGCCTGCCGAGGCGCTTCGCCCACAACGGTCGCCTGCCCGTCGTGTGGACCTTCGGCGACCGCGGCTGGGACGGATTTCTCCCCCCTGCGGAGATTCCCGTGATCCGGGCCGGAGCCGACGGACATCTCTGGACCGCGAACAACCGCCTCGTCGGCGGCGAGGCCCTCGAAAAGCTCGGCGACGGCGGCTACGACCACATCGCCCGCGCCCGGCAGATCCGCGACGCCCTCGCCCTCGTCGGCACCTCGCCGGAGAGCCGCGCCACCCCCGCCGAGCTGCTCGCCCTCCAGCTCGACGACCGCGCCCTCTGGCTGGAACGCTGGCAGCGCCGCCTGCTCGACATCCTCGGCGACGACGCCGTCGCCGGACGGCCGGGCCGGGCCGGACTGCGCGACGTCGCCGCCCGTTGGGAAGGCCGTGCCGCCGCCGACTCCGCCAGCTACCGCCTGGTGCGCGGCTGGCGCGAACGCGTCGCCGCCCGCGCGCTCGATCCGGTCTTCCGCCTCTGCCGCGAGGTGTATCCATCGTTCGACTACCGGGAGCTCCCCTACGAACACGCGCTCTGGACGCTCGTCGGGGAGCGTCCGCCGCACTTCCTGCCCGCGGCCTACGGCTCCTGGGACGAGCTGCTGCTCGCCGCGGCCGACGACGTCGTCGCCGAGTTTGCCGAACGCCGGATTCCGCTCGCCGCCGCCACCTGGGGAGAGCGCAACACCGCCCGCATCCGCCACCCGCTGGGCCGCGGGCTGCCGGGCTTCCTCGCCCGCCATCTCGACATGCCCGCCACGCCCCTGCCGGGCGACAACCACATGCCGCGCGTGCAGCGCCCGGCCTCGGGAGCCTCCCAGCGCTTCGTGGTCGAGCCGGGGCGCGAGGAGCAGGGCATCTTCCACATGCCCGCCGGCCAGAGCGGCCACCCGCTCTCGCCCTTCTACCGCGCCGGCCACGACGCCTGGGTCCGCGGCGACCCGTCGCCCTTCCTGCCCGGCGAGCCGCGCCACACTTTGAAACTCCGGCCTTAGGGCGTGTCTGGGTATTGCGAGAGCCCGGCGCCTTTGCCGTTGTCCCGGCCGGCGTTCGCGGCTTGCCTCCTGCTCCATGCCCGGGACCCGCAAGAAGAAACGCAGCTACTCGGTCTACTTCGCCGGCGAGCTCTTCGACCTCAAGCATCTGCTCGGCAACGCCTACCTGGCCGAGGCGATCCACGAAAAGTCCCACGGGCGCTACCTCTGCCGGCTGCCGCAGGACTTCGAGCTGCGCGGCTTCCACCCGCAGACGATCCGCGACCAGGACATCCGCGCCCTGCTTGAGTGCGACCTCGCGCTGTTCTGCTTCGACGGCTCGGAGCTCGATAGCGGCACCGTCATCGAGTTCATGTTCGCCAAGTTCGCCGACATCCCGGCCGTCCTCCTGCGCAGCGACATCCGCGCCGCCGGCGATCAGGAGCGCGGCGACCCCTGGAACCTCATGGCGAGCTTCTATCCGCGCACCGCCACCGTGCACGTGCCAAGCCTGATGGAGTACCGTGCGGTGCAGAAGCGCCGCGCGCGCGGTCGGCGCGTCAAACTCGATGCCGTCGCCCGCCTCGCCGGCCAGCACGCCAGCGCCACCGCCGGACTCGTCACTGACCAGCTCGCCGCCAGCGTGGTCCGCGCCTTCGACCGCCTCGTCGCCACGGAACCGGTCATGCCCCGTCACCTTCGCGAGGAGGTCTACGCCTGGCTGGCCCTCATGCCCGGCTTCCGCGGCAAGGAGAAGGCCCTGCGAAAACACTTCGAACGCATCCTCGAACATAAGGTCGAACGCGACCTGCTCTGACACGTCCGCCGCCATGCTCACCGTCCTCGACCACCCGCTCGCCGCGCACATCCTCACGCACCTGCGAGACCGCACCACCAAGCCGGCCACCTTTCGCACGCTCGCTTATCAGGTCAGCCTGCTGCTCGCCCTCGAAGCCACCCGCGACCTCGCGACGCGCGAACAGCCGATCGACACGCCCCTCGAACGCACCAACGGCACGGTGCTCGCCCGCGGACTCGTGGTCGTACCCATCCTGCGCGCCGGCCTCGGCATGGTGCAGCCATTCACCGATCTCTTTCCCGATGTGAGCGTCGGCTACGTGGGACTCGAACGCGATCACGAGACCGCCGTCGCCCGGCGCTACTATTGCAAACTGCCGCCGCTCGCCGGACGCCGCGTGCTCTGCGTCGATCCAATGCTCGCGACCGGCGGTTCCGCCGCGCAGGCCTTGTCCATCCTCAAGAAGGAAGGCGCCAACGAACTTGCCCTCGTCTGCATCGTCAGCGCGCCCGAGGGCGTCGCCGCCGTCGAGACCGCGCATCCGGATGTCCGCATCTACGCCGGCGCACTCGACCGCGCCCTCGACGAGCGAAAATACATTCTGCCGGGCCTGGGCGACTTCGGCGACCGGCTCTACGGCACGTGAGACATATCCCTGTGGCGGAAATCGCGCACGGACTCGGTCAGCGCGCGTTCGCCTTGCCGTCGGGGATGTAGATCGACGCCAGCACCGACGCGGTGAGCGTCGTCGCGATCACTCCAAGCGACACCCCGATCGGCACGTGCACACCGATGCTCGTGACAAGCATTTTCACGCCGATGAAGACGAGGATGAAGGCGAGGCCGAGCCCGAGGTAACGGAACAGGCCCATCACCCCGCTGAGCGCAAAGTACAGCGCGCGCAGACCGAGGATCGCGAAGATGTTCGAGGTGAAAACGATGAAGGTGTTCTTGGTGATCGCGAGGATCGCCGGGATCGAGTCGAGGGCGAAGGCCACGTCGGTCGTCTCCACCACCAGCAGCACGATGAAGAGCGGCGTCGCCATCTTTTTCCCGTGGTGCACCGCAAAGAACCGGCCGCCCACGTAATTGGGCGTCACCGGGAAGAACTTCCGGAAGAGACGCACCGCAATGTTCTTCTCCGGATCGATCTCCTCCTTCTTCGGCAGGGCCATCTTGATGCCTGTGAGCACGAGAAACGCACCGAAGATGTAGATCAGCCAGTGAAACCGCTCGAGCAGCGCCACGCCCGCAAAGATGAAAATCATCCGCATGACCGCCGCGCCGAGTATGCCCCAGAAGAGCACGCGGTGTTGATGCTGTGGCGGCACGCGGAAGTACGTGAAGATGACGATGAACACGAAGACGTTGTCGATGCTCAGGCAGATCTCGATCAGGTAGCCGGTGAAGAACTCCAGACCCGCCCGCGCCCCCAGCCACCACCAGACGATGCCGTTGAAGACCATCGCGAGCGAGAACCACACCGCGCACCACCCGAGCGCCTCTTTCATCGCGATCGTGTGCGACTTCCGGTGAAACACCCCGAGGTCGAGGGCGAGCATTGCGCCGATGAAGGTCATGAAGGCCACCCAGGCCCAAACCGGAAGCGTTTCCATGGTCAAAGCGCGCATGCTGAGGCGCGCCACCGGCGCTCAGCAAGCGGTAATCCGGGGTCGCCCGGACCCCGGCTTGCGCTTATTTGGCTTTGACCCAAGTTAAACCATTAACGACGTTCCCGCCCCCGACCCTGCCATGCCGTCCACCCCCGCCAAGCGAACATCCCCGGCCGATCCCGCCGCCGCCCGCGCGCTGGTCGACCTCGGGTTCGTGCCGGTGCGCGCCAAATTGCTCGAGGTCGCCGCCTTCCTCGACCGGGTCGAACGCCACGGCATCGCCGACGACTGGCGCTGCGCCGCCCTGCGCGACGCCGCCCACCTGCTCTCCGACGGCCAGCCCGAACGCGCCCGGCGCATCCTCGAGGCGCTGAGCGACCCCACCACCGAGCCCGACGCCGTCTCCACCGGCAAGGCCGCCGCCGGCGCCTGGCGCCCCCGCTCCTGACCGCCGCCATGCGCTACATCGAACCGCACGGCCACATGGTGAGCCGCACGACCGACGACTACGAGGCCATGGTCAACGCCGGCTGCCTCGCCGTCTGCGAACCGGCCTTCTGGGCCGGCTTCGACCGTTCCTCCGTCGATGGCTTCCGCGACTACTTCCGCCAGCTCACCGAACACGAGCCGGCCCGCGCCGCCAAGTATCTGCTGCCGCACTACAGCTGGCTCTGCCTCAACCCCAAGGAGGCCGAGGACCTCGCCCTCGCCGCCGACGTGCTCGCCCTCATCCCCGAGTTTCTCGGCCGGCCCAACGTGCTCGGCATCGGCGAGATCGGCCTCAACCGCAACACGCGCAACGAACTGCGCGTGCTCGAGCAGCACGTCGATCTCGCCGTGAAGCACCACCAGCTGATCCTCGTCCACACGCCGCACCTCGAGGACAAGCTCAAGGGCACGCGCCTCATCCTCGACCTGCTCCGCGCCCACCCGGGCGTCGACCCGGCCCGCGTGATCATCGACCACGTCGAGGAACACACCGTCCGCCTCGTGCTCGACCGCGGCTTCTGGGCCGGCATCACCCTGTATCCCGATTCCAAGTCCTCCCCGCCGCGCGCCGTCGACATGCTCGAGTTCGCCGGCGACGAACGCCTTTGGCTCAACAGCGCCTGCGACTGGGGCGTGAGCGATCCGCTCGCCGTGCCGAAGACCGCCCTCGAGATGCGCCGCCGCGGCCACAGCGCCGACGACGTCGACCGGGTCTTCTTCCGCAACCCGCACCGCTTCCTCTCACAGTGCCCGAAGTTCCGCCTCGGAGGGGGCGAGGCGGGATGAACCTCGGCGGCGGCCTCCACCTCGCCTACTGCACCAACGTCCACCGCGGCGGCAGCTGGGCGGAAACCTTCGCCGCACTCGCGACGCACACCGACGCCGTCCGGCGCCGCGTCGCCCCCGACGCACCCTACGCCATCGGCCTCCGGCTCGGCGCCGACGCCGCCGCCGAACTCGCCCGCCCGGAGACGCTCGACGCCTTCCGCCGCTGGCTCGACGCGCACCACAGCTACGTTTTCACGATCAACGGGTTTCCCTACGGCTCCTTCCACGGCACGCGCGTGAAGGAGCAGGTCTACGCCCCCGACTGGTCCACGCCCGAGCGCCTCGCCTACACCACCGGTCTCTTCGACCTGCTCGCCCAACTCCTTCCTCCGGGCGTCGAGGGCAGCGTCAGCACCGTGCCGGTCTCCTTCAAGGGCTTCACCCGCTCCGCCGACCACGCCCGCGCCTGTTTCGCCAACCTCTCCGCCTGCGCCCGCCACCTCGAGCGCCTCTGCGAGCGCACCGGACGCGACCTCCACCTCGGCCTCGAACCCGAGCCGCGGTGCGTGCTCGAGACCACCGCCGAAACCGTCGCCTTCTTCGCCGACTGGGCCGCGGCCGACCCGCACACCGACCGCTGGCGCCGGTATGTGGGCGTCAACTACGACTGCTGCCACCTCGCCGTCGAGTTCGAGTCCGCCCCCGCCGCCCTCGACCGCCTCGCCGCCGCCGGACTCCGCCTGAGCAAGCTTCACCTCAGCTCCGCCCTCCGCGTCCGGCCCGATGCCGCCGCCCGCGAGGCTCTCCGCGCCTTCGTCGAACCGGTCTACCTCCACCAGGTCGTCGCCGGACGCCCCGACACCGGCGAGGTCTTCCGCCGCTACACCGACCTGCCCGACGCCCTCGCCGACGCCGCCGCGATCCGCGACGACGAGGAATGGCGCGTTCACTTCCACGTGCCGCTGCACGCCAGCCCCGGCGCCCCCTTCGCCGACACGCGGGACCATCTCGAGGACGCCCTCGACTGGCTGCGCGCGCATCCGGGCGCCTGCCGCCACCTCGAGATGGAAACCTACACCTGGGAGGTCCTCCCGCCCGCCCTCCGCCTCGGCATCGAGGACCAGCTCGTGCGCGAATACGCCTGGTCGCTCGGCGCCCTCGCGCGCCGGGGCCTGGCCGCTCCCGCCCTCGCCGCCAGGGTCGCCGCGGCGGCCGGCGCATGAGCCGCCCGCCTCGCTCCGCCGCCCGCGCCTGGCTCGACCTCGCCCGCGCCGGCAACTTCCCGTCGGTCTGGAGCAACGTGCTCGCCGCCCTCGTCCTGTCGTCGTCCGGCGGATACGCCTGGCCCGCCGCCATCCCCTGGCTGCTCGCCACGCTCGCCGCCACCCTGTCCTACGCCGGCGGCACCACGCTCAACGACGTGGCCGACCTCGCCTTCGACCGTCGCCACCGCCCGGAGCGCGCCCTCCCCTCCGGCGTCGTCTCCCGCACCGCCGCCGCCGTGGTCGGCGCGGTCCAGCTGGCCGCCGGCTTCACCCTCTTCGTCTTCGCCCTCGGAGCCTCGCCGACGTGGGCCGCCCTGCTCGTCGCCGTCATCGTCGCCTACGACTGGCTGCACAAACGCTGGGCCGGCTCCGTTCTCCTCATGGCCGCCTGCCGCGCCTTCCTCGGCCTGACCGTCGCCTCCCTGCCCGGACACGCCTTCTCCCCCGCGTTGCTCATCTGGGTCGGCGTGCTCTCCGCTTACATCGTCACCGTCACCCTGCTCGCCCGCGCCGAGTACAAGCCGGGCGCCCCTGCCGCCCGCCTCGGCCGCTGGGTCGGACGCCTGCTCGCCTTCATCCCCCTCGTCGACGCCACCGTCCTGCTCGCCGTCGCAGCCTGGCCCGCCGCCCTCGCCTGCGCCGCCGCCATCCCCCTCGGCCGCCTCGCCCAGCGCCTCGCCGCCTCCACGTAGGAATTTGCTCTGCAAATCCCTTATTCGTGGTTTCAGTCGGACCTTTCCCGCCGCCCACCCAACCGCATGGACGCCCGCGCCGACCGCCTCTCGCTTCCCATTGTCATCCAGCAGGACCTTCGCCTGTTCTTCAGCCGCCATGTGTTTGCGCCCGGCAACCTCACGCTGGCCGAGGTCCTCACGCCGCGCGACGAGGGGGTTGTCCCGCGCGTGCTCGTCTTCTGGGACGGGGGCCTCGCCCACGCCTTCCCCGACCTGCCCAACGAGATCGTCGCGTGGTTCGAGGCCCACACGCAGGTCGCCCGCCTCGAGGGACGGCCGCACCGCGTGCCCGGCGGCGAGGCCGTGAAGAACGACTTCCGCCTGCTTGAGAAAGTCTGGGCCACGATCGAGGCCGCCCGGCTCTGCCGCCATTCCTACGTGCTCGTGGTCGGCGGCGGCGCCGTGCTCGACATGGTCGGCTTCGGCGCCGCCACCGCCCACCGGGGCATCCCCCTCGTCCGCCTGCCCACCACCAGCCTGAGCCAGGCCGACGGCGGCATCGGCGTGAAGAACGGCGTCAACTACTTCGGCAAGAAGAACTGGCTCGGCAGCTTCGTCGTGCCGCACGCCGTGATCAACGACGCCGCCTTCCTCCACGGCCTGCCGCCGCGCGACCGCCGCGCCGGCCTCGCCGAGGCCGTCAAGGTCGCCCTCATCCGCGACGCGGCCTTCTTCGACGCCATCGAGGCGCAGGTGCCCGCCCTCGCCGCCTTCGAGCCCGGCCCCTTCGAGGACGTCGTCCGCCGCAGCGCCCGCCACCACCTCGAACACATCGCCACCGCCGGCGACCCCTTCGAGAAGGGCTCCGCCCGCCCGCTCGACTTCGGCCACTGGGCCGCCCACAAGCTCGAGCAGATGACCGACTTCGCCGTCACCCACGGCGACGCCGTCGCCATCGGCCTCGCCCTCGACCTGCTCTACGCCGTGCGCACCGGCCTGCTCGCCGCCGACACCGCCGAACGCGTGCTGCACGTGCTGACCGGCCTCGGCTTCGCCCTCTACCATCCCGCCCTCGAACTGCGCGGCAGCCATGGCCGGCGCCTCGTGCTCGACGGTCTCGAGGAGTTCCGCGAGCACCTGGGCGGACGCCTGACCATCCCGATGATCCGCGCCCCGGGCGACCGGCTCGACGTGAACGAGATGGACGCCTCCGTCGTCGACGCCGCCCTCGACACCCTGCGGACCCGCTTCGGCCATGGCTGAGCGCACCGCCATCCTCAACGTCGTCGGCCTGACCCCGCGTATCCTCGGCCCCGATACGCCGCACCTCTCCGCCGCCGCCGCCGCCGGCCTCGTGCGCGTGCGACCCGTCCTTCCCGCCGTCACCTGCACCGCGCAGAGCACCTACCTCACCGGCCTGCCGCCCTCCGGCCACGGCTGCGTCGCCAACGGCTGGTTCGACCGCGCCCTCGCCGAGCACCACTTCTGGAAGCAGTCCAACCGCCTCGTCGGCGGCAGGAAGCTCTGGGAACGCGCCCGCGAGCGCCGCCCGGGCTTCACCTGCGCGAAGCTCTTCTGGTGGTACAACATGTACTCCACCGCCGATTGGTCGATCACGCCGCGGCCGATGTATCCGGCCGACGGACGCAAGGTCTTCGACGTCCACAGCCATCCGCTCTCCATCCGCGACGAGATCAAGCGCGATCTCGGCCCCTTTCCCTTCCCGGCCTTCTGGGGCCCGACCGCCGGCCTGGCCTCGTCCGAATGGATCGCCGGCTCCGCGCGCTGGATCGAGGAGCGCCACACCCCCGACCTCTCCCTCGTCTACCTGCCCCACCTGGACTACAATCTCCAGCGCCTCGGCCCCGACGACCCGCGCCTGCGCGACGACGTGCGCGCCATCGACCGCGTGGCCGGCGAACTCCTCGCCTTCTATTCGCGGCGCGGCGTGAAGACGATCGTCCTCTCCGAATACGGCATCACACGCGTGCACCGATCCATCGCCCTCAACCGCCTCTTCCGCGCGCGCGGCTGGCTCACGCTCAAGGACGAACTCGGCCTCGAACTGCTCGACTGCGGCGCCAGCCGCGCCTTTGCGATCGCCGACCACCAGATCGCCCATGTGTACGTGAACGATCCGTCGATCCTCGGCGAGGTGCGCGCCCTGCTCGAGTCCGTCGACGGCGTGGCCTCGGTGCTCGACGAGGCCGGCAAGCGCGCGGCCGGACTCGACCACGCCCGTTCCGGCGACCTCGTCGCCTTCTCCGCCGAGGATGCCTGGTTCACCTACTACTACTGGGAGGACGACCGCCGGGCGCCCGACTTCGCGCGCTGCGTCGACATCCACCGCAAGTACGGCTACGACCCGGTCGAGCTGTTCCTCGACCCGGAACTCTCGCTTCCGAAGCTGCGCCTCGCCTGGAAACTCCTGCGCAAGAAGCTCGGCTTCCGCACGCTCATGGACGTGATCCCGCTCGACGCCTCGCTCGTCCGCGGCTCGCACGGGACCTGCCCCACGAGCTCAGACGAATGGCCCGTGCTGATCGGCACCGGCGCGTCCGCAGACCCGATCGCAGCCACCGCCGTCCACGACCGGTTGCTCGCCGCCTTGTGATCGCGTCACCGCCGCACCGTTGCCTGTCCAAGAAACGGTAGGAGCGGCTTTACGCCGCGATGAACACCGTCCGCCAGCCATCTCAGCGTCGGATGACCCAAGCCATCGCGGCGTGAAGCCGCTCCAACTCTCCAAACCGATTCCCGTAACAACAGGCGCACCTCAACCCCGTCGCGGCGCGATCACCTCGTCGAGCGCGGTCAGCAGAGCGGCGGCCGAATACGGTTTCGCGAGGAAAATTCTCAGGTCTTCGGGTTTCGCCGCCGCCGGATTGCCGTTGGAGAGCAGGCCGCTTGCTCCGATGATCGGTAACTTCGGATCCAGGCGGCGGAGCGCGCCGATCAGCGCCAGACCGTCCATCACCGGCATCATCATGTCGGTGATGACGGCCGCGACCTTCCCGCGATGCAGGGCATACACACCCACGGCCTGCGCCCCGTCCTCGGCGGTGAGCACGCGGTATCCGCAGGTCTCGAGGGTTTCCTTCACGATTTCGAGAATGGCGGTCTCGTCGTCCACCACGAGGATGAGTTCCCCGCCACCCTGGGGGAGCTCCGCAACTTCGTCCGCACCGGGCCTCTCCATGCCCTCCTCGCGCAGCGACGGCAGATAGATCCGGAAGATCGCACCCCGGCCAGGTTCGCTCTGCACATGGATGAAGCCCTCGTGGCTGCGCACCAACCCAAGCGCAGTCGAGAGGCCGAGACCGCTGCCTTTGCCCACGGTTTTCGTCGTGAAGAAGGGCTCGAACAGACGCTTCAGCGTCTCGTGGTCCATGCCCTCGCCCGTGTCCGCCACCTCGATGAGGACGTAGCGTCCCGGCGCCACATCGCCGCTCATCGCCGCGAAGGGTTCGTCGACCTCCGTGTCCGCGACCTTGAGCGTGAGCGCACCGCCCGACGGCATCGCGTCGCGTGCGTTGACGCAGAGGTTGAGCAGCACCTGGTTGAGCTGGAGCGGATCGCCGAGAACCATGCCCGTGCCGGGCTCCACCTCCGTTTCGAATCGGATGTTTTTCGGGAAGGTGTTTCGGACGATGGTCTCGATCTCGCGCACCAACTGGTCCACCGGCACGGCCACCCGAGCCCCTTCGACGCCGCGCGCGAACGAGAGCACCTGCTTGACGAGGTCGGCCCCGCGCATGGCGCTGCGCTCGATGTTGGCGAGGATCTGCCGGCTGCGCGGCGGCAGGTCGTTCGACTTCAACAGGCCCACGCCCATCATGATCGGGGCGAGCAGATTGTTGAGGTCGTGCGCGATGCCGCCCGCGAGCGTGCCGAGGCTCTCCAGCCGCTGCGCGCGGAGGAATTGCTCTTCGAGCTGCTTGCGCTCGGTGATGTCCGTCGTGGAGCCGACCATGCGGAAGGCCTGGCCGTCTGCGTCATATTCCGCCTGGCCGGTGGTGCTGAACCACCGGTAGTCGCCGGCCTTCGTGCGGATGCGAAACTCGACCTGATAGGGCCGGCGCTCCCCGGACAAGTGCGCCTGCAGCGCCTCCTTTGCCCGTCCGACATCGGCCGGATGGATCTGCTCGAGAAAATGCGTGGCGGTGGTCACGAACTCGCCGGGCTTGTAACCGAGCATCTCCTGGAGCCGGGGCGAATGATACACCTCGTCCGTCCGCAGGTTCCAATCCCAGATGCCCGCCGTGGTGCCGCGCACGGCCAGCTCGAAGCGCTGCTCGCTTTCGCGCAGGGCCTGCTCGGTCCGTTTGCGCGCAGTGATGTCCGTGTGCGTGCCCACCATCCGCACCGGCCGGCCGGCGGCGTCTCGCGCGGTGATCTTGCCGCGGTCGAGGATCCAACGGTACGAGCCGTCCTTCGCCCGCATGCGGTGCTCGGACTCGTAGACCGGCTTCCGTCCCTCAAAGTACTCGCGGATCGCCGCCATCGCCGGCTCAAGATCGTCCGGGTGCACGCGGCTCGACCAGGAATCGAGCCGCCGCGGAATCTCCGCCGGATCGTGACCGAGCATGAGGCACCAGCGGTCGGAGAAGAAGACGGCATTCGTCCGCAGGTCCCAGTCCCACACCCCTTGCTCGCCGCCTTCCAACGCGAACTGCCAGCGCTCCTCGCTGTCCTGGAGGGCGCGTTCGATCCGCCGCTGGTCCTCGATCTGCCGGCGCAACTGCAGCTGCGTCATGACGTGGCGGCTCAGCACCGTGAGGACGCGCTCCTGCTCCGGCGCAAGTTGCCGGGGCACGGTGTCGACCACGCAAAGCGTGCCGATCGCGAATCCGCCGGGAGCGATCAAGGGCGCTCCCGCGTAAAACCGGATGCCGGGATCGCCGCTGACAAACGGGTTGTCGGAGAACCGCAGGTCCTTCGTCGCATCCGCCACGACAAGCGGCTCCGCCCCGCGGTCGAGCGCGTGCGCACAGAAGGCGACCTCCCGCGGCGTTTCCTGCACGTCGAGGCCCTTCTTTGCCTTGAACCACTGGCGCCGCTCGTCGACGAGCGTGATCAGCGCAATGGGCACGTTGCAGAGCTGCGCGACCACTTCGACGATGTCGTCGAAGTCCGCCTCCGGCGCCGTGTCGAGGACCGCGTAATCGCGCAAGGCCCGCAAGCGCTCGGCTTCGTTGGCTGGAATCGGGGCCTTCACGGACCGCGAGCATCGGCGGCCCGCCCGGGCGACACCAGCCGGAAACGAACGCCGCTTCCGGCTCCCGCAAGAATCGACCCGGTTTCGCCCAAATATGCCGAGCCCCCGCGATCGCACGGTGGCATCATACCGCCCCGGCCCAGGCCACCCCCATGAAGAAAAACTCTGGCAACACCAAACCCGGCGCCTCCGTCGTGCCGTTCCCGGGCGCCCGCGAACGGGCGGGCGTCCCGCCCTCGCCGCCGCCACCTTCGCTGGACAAGCGTCCGGCCGTCGCCCGCACCGGCGCCGCGCAGCGGCTCCGCGCCCACCGCCCCAGCGAGCGGCCGTAAGGTCCCCGGGCGGCCGCAGCCGCCCGGACGCCCCGTCCCCCGGCTCCGCCCTCAGGTCGCGACCTTCGCCGCGGCCGCCCGTGCTTCGCGCTTCAGCCGGGCCTCCCAGTACCAGGTGAAGAACACCGGCACCGAGAAGAGCGAGATGACGTCGAAGACCATGCCGCCCACCACGGGCAGCACCATCGGCTCCATGAGTTCGGAGCCGCGTCCGGTCGACCACAGCACCGGAACCAGCGCGAGCATGGCCGTGGCGTTCGTCATGATCGCCGGCCGCCGCCGCCTCAGGCCGGCCACGAAGACGCGACGATGCACCTCCTCGACCGTGCCGGGATGGGTGCGGAACTGGCCCTGGATGTAGGTGCCGAGCAGAATGCCGTCGTTGAACATCACGCCGAGCAGGACCAGGAAGCCGACCACGACCGCCGTCGTCATCTCGACGTCCCACAGCCAGACGAAGAAGAAGCCGCCCGCCGTGGTCACGGTCGCGTTGCAAAGGATGATGATCGCCGTGATCAGCCACGAGCGCGTGCCGACGAAGATGAGGACGATCATCACGAGCATGGAGGTGGCGATGATCCAGCGCAGGGTGCGGTCGGCCTTGAGCTTCTGCTCGTAGCGCCCGACCCAGCGGTAGGTGGCGCCCGCCGGCAGCTCGAGGCGGCCGTCCTCCAGCGCGGCGCGCAGGCGGGCCTCGGCGTCGCGCACGACCTCGACTTCCCCCCGGTCGAGCGTGTTGAGCATCACGTACTGGGTGCGCTTGGCGCCTTCGGAGCGGATCGCCATCGGGCCGATCGTGTGGGTCAACCCGGCCTCGGAGGGGCGTTCGCCGAGCACTTGTAGTTGTCCGCCGGATATACCCTCGGTCACCTCGGCCGGCAGCGGATCGCCCGCCGGGAGGGTCAGCTCCGCGCGCCGCTCGCCGAGGACGGTGAGGTTGCGCTGGTGCGTGAGCGGCAGGCGGGCGAGCAGGCCGGACGCGCCAGGCCCGTCATCCGGGAAGCCGAGCGTCAGCACGCGCGGTGCGGCCAGCAGGCTCGCGAGCGGCACCGAAACGCCCTCCGTCGCCGTGGGCACGCGCAGGTCGAGCAGCTCGTCGGGATCGTCGCGGCGCTCGCGCGCATAGCGGATGCGTAACGGATACCGCAGCGCCCCCTCCACCGAGAAGCTCACCGCCATGCCGCCGAGCGCCGTCTCCACCGCCGACATCACCTGCTCGTTCGTGAGCCCGAAGCGGGCGAGCCGCGCGGGATCCAGCCGCACCTCCGCGTAGGGCTTGCCGCCCTCGCGCTGCATCTGCACGTCCACCGCCCCCGGCGTCGTCTGGATGATCTTCTCCGCCGCCTCGGCAAAGCGTTCCAGCGCCGCCGAGTCGTCGCCGAGCAACTGGAGCGCGATCAGGCTCCGGATGCCGGTCGAGAGCATGACCACGCGCGTCTCGATGGGCTGCAGCCAGCTCGGCGCCACGCCGGGAATGTCCGTGATCGCCGCGAGCGCCGCGCGCACCTCCGCGAGCGTGCGCGGGCGGCGCTCCACGGTGCCGTCGGGGAGCGTGATCTCGTGCACGGGCCACTCGGCGTAGGGTTTGAGCAGCACGACCGTCTCGATCATGCCAAGGGGCGCCGGGTCGAGCGCGGTCTCGGCCCGGCCGAGCTTGCCCATCACGCCCGCGACTTCCGGGATCGATTCGATCTGGCGGTTCTGCGTGAGCATGATGCGCTGCGCCTCGCCGAGCCCGCCGCTCGCCGGGATCGAGGGCATGAAGAGCAGGCTGCCTTCGTCGAGCGGCGGCAGGAAACTCGACCCCACGCCGGGAAAGGTGCGCGCCATGAACTGGTCGAGGCGCGTGTGCCTGAGGTCGCCTCCGGCCGTCTCCACGAGCTTGCGCAGCGGCCAGCTCAGGGTCGGCCAGCCCGCTCCGAGCAGATAGCCGCCCGCCGCCATCGTGAGGATCGTCACCGCAAAGAGCGGCTTGTGGCGCTGGATGCGCACGTAGGCCCATTGGTAGGCCACGTGGATGCCGCGGCTCATCGGGTTCTCCTCGTAGTTGACGAGCCGCTCCCGGCCGATCCGCCACACCGCGGATCCGACCAGCGCCGCGAAGAGCGGGGCGAACAGCCAGCCGGGCACCGTGAGCGCCCAGCGTCCGTACTCCATCGGCAGCGACCAGCCGTCGCGCACAAACCAGCCGAAGGCCGCGCCCGCCGCCAGGCCGGTCAGGGCGAAATGAAGGGACTTGCGCAGCTGCCAGGGCGGCAGGAGGAACCGGCAGAGCACGGGCACGAGCAGCGTGCCGAAGAGAACCGCACCGCTGATCGCCAGCGTCTTGGTCAGCGCCAGCGGCTCGAAGAGCCGCCCGGCCTGGTCCGTCAGCGCGAAGATCGGCAGGAACCCGATCACCGTCGTGGCCGCCGACGTCAGCAGGGGCCGCGTCACTTCCCGCGCCGCCGCGATCACCGTCGCGATCACGTCCTCGTCGAAGGGCGACACGGGCATCGCCCGGCCTTCGCGTTTGCAGCGCTCCTGCAGGTCGATGAGGTGCTGGGTGGTGTTCTCGGTCATGATGATGCCGAAATCCACCATCACCCCGATGGCGATCGCGATGCCGGCGAGGCTCATGATGTTGGCCCCCACGCCGGCGAGGTGCATGATCAGGAAGGAGAACAGCATCCCGAGCGGCAGGCTCACCGCCACGGCCAGGCTCGCGCGCATGTGCAGCAGGAAGGCCACCACCACGATCACCGTCGTGATCACCGCCTCCTGCAGCGTGGCGGTCACCGTTGCCGTGGTCTCGTGGATCAGCTGCGAACGGTCGTAGAAGGGCACCACGGCGAGCTGCTCGCGCTCGAGCGTGGGCCGCAGGTCGGCGAGGCGGCGCTTCACCGCGTCGATCACCGTCTTCGGGTCCTCCCCGACGCGCATGCCGACGATCGCGCCGACGTGCTCCTGGTAACCGTCCGCCAGCAGGCCCTGCCGGAACTGTCCGCCGAGGCGCACGTCCGCAATCTCGCCGAGCCGCAGGCCGGCGCCTTTCAGCGGATCGCCGCGGATCACGATGTTCTCCACGTCCGCGACCGAGCGCACGAAGCCCACGCCGCGGATCATCGTCTCGACGCCGCTCTGCTCCACGCTCATCGCCCCGACGTCACGCCCGGCGCGCTGCACCGCCATCATCAGCATGTCGAGGGTGACGCCCTGCGCTTCGAGGCGGAGGGGATCGATGTCGATCTGATACTCGCGGACCACGCCGCCGGCCGGGGCCACCTCGGCCACGCCGGGCACCGCGCTCAGCGCCGGCTCGACGACCTGGTCGAGCAGGAAGCGCTTGGCCTCGATGTTGCGCGGTCCCTGCAACGTGAACGCGTACACCTGGCCCATCGCGGTCGCGTCCGGTCCCAGCCGGGCGCTCACCCCTTCCGGCAGCACGCCCTGCAGCTGCGAGAGCCGCTCCAGCACGCGCGTGCGGCAGTCGTAGAGGTCGCGGTTCTCCTCGAAGATCACGTACACGTAGCTCGCCCCGTAGAGCGACATGCCGCGCACCGTGAGGACGCCGGGCAGGCCCTGGAGCTCGCGGGCGAGCCGCGAGGTCACCTGATGGTCCATGTCCTGCGGACTCTTCCCGGGCCACTCGGCCCACACGATCACCTGGTTGTCGCTCAGGTCGGGGATCGCGTCGACGGGCACGTTGCGCCACGCCCACAGGCCCGCGAGCCCGAGGGCGAGCGCGACCGTGAAGGTCAGGAAACTGTTGCGGATGACAAAGGAGAGCATGGATGGCCGCGCCGCCGGCGCGGAAGGACGAATGACCAAGGGCGAATGTCGAATGAGTCCGGCTCGCCCGGCAGGGTGCGTTGCGTTGGGTTCCTTTCGCCTCGATCCTCAGTGTTGATGGGCGGGAGCGGGCGCGGTGGCGCCGAGCGGGAAGAGCAGGCTGGCCGTGCCGGCGAGCTGCGCCTGGCTGTCGATGAGGAAGGCGCCCTGCGCGGCGACCTCGTCGCCGGGCGCGAGCCCGGCGCGAACGACGTAGAGGTCGTTGCCCGCCTCGTCCTCCAGGCGGGGGCCGAGGGCAACGGGCGCGAGTTCGAACCGCAGGCGTCCGTCGGCGTCGCGCGCGGCCACACGCCAGGCGACGTGCCGCACGCCGGTCGAAAGGATCGCCGTCTTCGGCACGAGCGTGTGCTCGCCCCAGGTGGAGGCATCGGCCGGATCGGCGGCCGCGAGGTCGGCGTTGAGGACCGCCTCGATGCGCGCATGCACGAGGCTGCCGGGCAGGAGCCGCTGCCCCGGATCGCGCAGGTGCAGGTGCACCTCGCGCGTGCGCAGGAGGGGATCGAACTCCGGCGCGAGCCAGGCCACCGCGGCCTGCACTTCGGGCAGTTCCCCGCGATCGTCGGAGGCGAGCCGGACCGGCTGGCCTTCGCGCAGCCAGTGCGCGCGCGCCTCCGGCACGTTGAGGGTGACGATGAGCGCCGCGGGATCGACCAGCTGCACGAGCGGCGTGTCGGCCCCGACCTCCTGACCAACCTGCGGCAGCGGGACCGCGCCGGCCCCGGCCTGGTTGTCGAAGGCCACCACGATGCGGCCCGCGAAGGGACTCGTCACCGTGATCGTATCCGTCGGCTGGCTACCGGCCACAATCGCCTCCGCCACCGGCGCGAGGTTCCAGCGCGCGAAGCGCTCGCGCACCGCACGCACGGTCGGGGCGTCGCCCAGCTTGAGCGCGGCGGCCAGCTCGCCCTGCGCGGCGAAGACTTCGGGACTGTAGAGATCGACGAGCGGATCGCCTTCCGCGACGAGGTTGCCCGGATGGCGCACGGTCTCGTGACGGTACACGACGCGGCCGGCGACGCGCGGAATGACCACGCGCAGCGCGCGGTCGTCGTAGCGCACGCGTCCGTAGGCCCGCACCGTCGTGCGCGCCGGGCCGGAGGCGACGAAGGTCAGCTCCATGCCCATGCGCCGACGCTGCTCGCGCGTGAGCTCGCCCGCGGTGACGCGGGTCATCTCCATGCCGCAGACCGGACAGTCGCCAGACCGGTTGCCGATGAAGTCCATCATCGGGCAGGCCCAGCGCTCGCCGGTCGGGGCGGCCGTCGCGGCTGCGTGCGCCTCGCTCGCGGCGAAGATCGCACGCTTCGGCAGCAGGGCCACGAGGGCCGCGCCGGAGACGAGGCCGCCGAGGGCCAGCAGAAGGGTCGGTGACGGGCGCATGGCGTTCAACGCTGCACGACTTCGTTCTTGAGATAGAGCGGACCGTACCGATCCGGGTCGGCCTTGAACTTCGGCGGACACATCCGGCAGCCGAACCCGATCGTCTTGCCCTGATACTCCACCGTCGGCAGGCGCGGATCCACATCCATGCCGCAGATGGCGCAGACCGTGTTGACCGGCTTGCCAGGCTCGGCCGAGGCCGCGGCCGGCGCCTTGTCCGCAGAGGCCGCCGCTCCGGCGTGTCCGGCATGATCGGCGTGCGCGGCATGGCCCGCGTGCGGGGAGGAGGCAGGCGCAGAGGCGGAGGCGGCGGGCGCGAGCACGTTGGCGACCATCGGCGCGTACTCGCCGCCGGCGGTCACGTGGCCTTCATGGTCGGCGTGCGGATCGTGGAGCGCGGCCCGTGTCACGAGCGCGATGAGGGCGCCGGCCGCGAAGGTTCCGAGAAAGATGAAGAGGGAGCGGGTCATGGCTGGGTGAAGGCTTCGGTTTTGTGGTTGAGAAAGGTTTCCGCCGGCAGGTAGCGCCAGAGTTCGGCACGCGCCAGGCGGGCGGCGAGGTCGGCCTGCACGACCTGCATCTCGGCGTCGGTGGCCTTTTCGAGCAGTTCGACCGTCTGGAAGACCGACGACTCGCCAGCGCCGGCCACACCGGTGGCGCTGAGCATCGCCTGGTACTCGGCGTCGAGGCGGACGAGGGTCTCCGCGCCCAGGCGTCGGGCCGACTCGGCCAGGCGTTCCGCGCGCTCGACGCGGCCAAGTGCGGCCGCAATCCGGAACCGCGCCGACCGGCCGTCGGCCTCCGCCGCCGCCCGCTCGGCCTCGGCCGCACGCCGCTCCGCCCGGGCGTAGGCGCGGCTGCGCCAGGGAATGTCCGACATGAACGCGAGTCCGATCGTATCCTCGTCACCCATACGCGCGCGCTCCCGTTCGAGCCGCAGGCCGACCGCCGTCATGGGGCGCGCCGAGGCCTGCGCCATGCGCGCCATGGCCGACGCCTCGCCGGCCCGCGCTTCGGCTAGCCTCAGCTCCGCCGCACGCTCGATGGCGACCTCGCCCGCGGACGGTGCGGCAAAGGCCGGCAAAGCCACTCCCGGCGCGAGCCCGAGACGTCCGCGCGCTTCCGCTTCGGCGTCCGCCGCCATGCGCCGCTCCTCGTCGAGGGCGAGGGTCATCGTCGCCAGCCGTGTCTCGACCGAAAGCCGGTCCGCCAGCCGCGCCTCGGAGCCCGCCGCGAGCCGCGTCTGGATGCTGCGCAGCACCGCCTCCAGCCGCGCCCGTTGTGTCTCCAGCAACGCCACGCGACGCGAGGCCGCCTCAGCTTCGGCGAGCGCCATCGCGACGTCGGCCGCCATCTCACCGGCCATGGCCGTGTAGTCGGCCTCCGCCATCGACGCGCCGGCCACGGCGCGGTCGCGATCCGCCGCGCGCTCCCCGCGCCGGGGCAGCGGCTGACGCAGCGTGACCTCGAACATCGTGCTGTTCTCGCCCATGGGCCCGTCCATGCGCGAGACCATGCCCTCGACCTCGGGGTCGGGCAGCCGGCCGGCCGCGTCGATGCGGATGCGCGCCGCCTCCGCCCGCCGCGCCGCCGCCGACAACGCCGGCGCCTCCGCCACGGCGCGCACCAACGTCTCGCGCGCGTCCGCCGGCTCGGCAGCCGTGCCGGCGAGGGCGCCCAGGACCAGGGTGGCGGCAAGACCGGTGAGACGGACGCTCATGGGGACGAAAGGGCTTCGCAAACGAGGGTGTGCCAACCTTCCCCCCGCCTCACTTCCCGCGGGCCTTCGCGGCCGCGTCGATCTTGGCCAGATAAACGTCCGGCTCGGCGATGAAATCGTCGCTGCAGCCTTCGCAGCAGAAGACGACCAGGCGGTCGGGCTTGCCGGCGACGCGGTAAACGAACTCCGACGGGTCGCCCATGCTGCCGAGGGGCTCGTCCGACGTCAGGCAGGCCTTGAGCGGATAGGCCTTGCGCGCCTCCGCCAACCACTTGGCGTCGACCTCCTTGGCGGCGACGAGCGTGCCTTTGGCGGCTTCGCTTTTGCCGGGCTTGTCGCCGTGGTGGCCATGACCGTGGCCATGGGAGGATTGGGCGGAGACAACGGGAGCGGCCAGCAGGCCGAGGGAGAACAGCGGAATGAGCAGCGTTTTCATGGTGGGATTGAAGGAGGTTCGGTAGGCATTAACCCTCGGGCCGCGAAATCCCTCGAAAAATTTTGAGGGATTTCCGCCCGCCGGGTTTATAGATGGTATCAACGCCATGAATCCTTCCTCTCCACCCGACCCGCTCTCCCGGGCGCTTGGCGCCTGGCGCGTCGACCCGCCGGCGGACCCCGCCTTCCGCCCCGCCGTCTGGCGCCGCCTCGGCGCGCTGCGGCGCGACGACTGGCGCGGCTACCTGCGTGCGCACCTCGCCGCCTGGTGCGTCGTCGCCCTCGTCGCCACCGCCGCCGCCGGCTGGGCCGGCCGTTCCGCGGCACACGCCGAACTGGCCGCCGAGCGCGAGCGCATGATCTTCTCCTACCTGGGCGACCTCGACCCGCGCGTGCTCGCGCTGTCCCGCCCCTGAGCGTCCCCGCCGTGAAGAACTTCCTCGTCACCGCCGCCCTCGTCGCCTCCCTCGCCCTCGCCGCGGGCTGGGTCTCGTATCGCTCCGGCGGCGACCACGAGGTCCGCGCGGCCCTCGCCCAGGGCGACGCGATGGCGTGGCTGCGCGCGGAGTTCCAGCTCACCGACGCCCAGTTCGCGGCGATCGAGAAACTGCACGCCGACTATTCCGTCATCTGCGAGGAACACTGCCTCGCCATCCAGAACGCCACGCGCACCCTCCGCTCGCTCAAGGCCGACGCGGCCGCTCCCGCCGCGATCGCCGCCGCGGACCGCGAGGTGCAGAAGCTCCGCCTCGTCTGCGAGTCCGCCATCGCCACGCACGTGCGCCGCTGCGCCGCGGAGATGTCGCCCGAGGCCGGCGAGCGTTACCTCGCGATGATGCTGCCGAAGATCAAGGACTTCGACCACCTCGCCCCGCCCGACCTGAAGCTCCGGTCCCACGCCCACTGACGCCATGGCGCCTTCCGCCGACGCGGCCTCCCCTGCCAGCGAAGACTCCCGGCTGATGGCACGCGTCCAGGCCGGCGACGAAGCCGCGCTCGGCGAACTGATGTCGCGCTGGGAGCGCCCCGTGAAGGCCGTGATCGCCCGCCTCGTGCTCAACGCGCGCGACGCCGACGAACTCGCCCAGGAAACCTTTGTCCGCCTCTGGCAGCAGCGCGCCCGCTTCCGCGCCGATGCCGCCTTCCGCCCGTGGATCTTCGCGATCGCGATCAACCTCGCCCGCAACCGCCTGCGCTGGTGGCGGCGGCGCCCGGAGATCGCCCTGGAAGCATGGACCGAGGCCCCCGCCGCCGACCCGACCGGCGCGACGGCGGCCGAGGCCGCCGAACGGCGCCACGCCGTGCAGGCCGCCATCGCCGCCCTGCCCACCGACCTGCGCGAAGCGCTCGTCCTCTCGGAGTACGAGCAGCTCGCCCACGCGGAGATCGCCGTCATCGTCGGCACGACGGCCAAGGCCGTCGAATCCCGCCTCGCCCGCGCCCGCGCGAAGCTCCGCACCGACCTCGCCCGCTGGCTGTAGCCCATATTCCTCGCACCACAACGGGGTGGTTCACGTGAGAGCCTTGCCCGCATGTCCCACCGAGAGTCTTCCCCCAAGGCAATAAGCGACCTGGATAAATCCCTCCCTCCGGCACAAATCGTTCTCGTTCTCGTCATCATTCTCGTTCTCCCCGTTCAGCCCACGGTTCGAGAACGAGCCTCCCGGCTTTACCTGCGGCCCGTCGTTTCAGTCGGAAGGCGGGAAGACGACCTTCACCTCCGGAAACGACTCGCCCGTGGTGACCTCGAACGACCCGGCGCCCACCTCCCACTTCTGGCGTTGCCACCCGCCGACTTTGTCCGACGGTGGGAGACGCCCATGGAGTTCGAGCTCGATTCCCACCGCCCGCCGCAAGGTCTGCCGCCGATCGACTTCCGCGCGGAGCTCAACGACGAGCAGTTCAACGCGGTCACCGCCCCGCCCGGCCCGCTGCTCGTGCTCGCCGGCGCCGGCTCCGGCAAGACCCGCACCCTCACCTACCGCGTGGCCTACCTGCTCTCCCAGGGCGTGAAGCCGGGCGAGATCCTCCTGCTCACCTTCACCAACAAGGCCGCCAAGGAGATGCTCCACCGCGTCCAGGAACTCACCGGCATCGAACCGAGCCGTTTCTGGGGCGGCACCTTCCACTCCCTCGGCCATCGCGCCCTGCGCATCTACGGCGAAGCCATCGGCCTGCCGCGCAACTTCACCATCCTCGACGCCGACGAATCCGAGAGCCTGCTCAAGGGCGCCGTCGAGGAGAGCGACAAGGCGTTCTTCAAGGACAAGACCAACCCGCGCCCCGGCCCCCTGCACGAGATCATCTCGCTCTCGCGCAACACGCAGCAGTCCATCGCCGACACCGTCGACCGCAGCTTCCCGCAGTACAAGGAGATCGTCCACCGCCTGCCCGCCTCCGCCCGCGCCTACGCGGAGCGCAAGCGTGCGCAAAACGTCGTCGACTACGACGACCTGCTCGAAAACTGGCTCGAACTGCTCCGCCGCGCCCCCGAGGTTGCCACCTATTTCCAGGAACGTTTCCGCCACGTGCTCGTCGACGAGTACCAGGATACGAATACGCTCCAATCCGCCCTCGTCGACCTGCTCGGCGCCCACCACCGCATCATGGCCGTGGGCGACGACGCCCAGTGCATCTACTCGTGGCGCGGTGCCAACTTCGAGAACATCATGACCTTCCCGGACCGCCATCCGGGCACCGTCATCCATCGCATCGAGACCAACTACCGCTCCACGCCGCAGATCCTCGCCCTCGCCAACGGCGTGCTCGAGGCCCAGCCGAAGGGGCGCCACTTCGACAAGGAGCTGCGCGCCCACCGCGCCAACTCCCACAAGCCTTTCCTCGTGCAGGCCATGGACGCGCGCGAGCAGGCCGACTTCATCATCAAGCGCATCAAGGGCCTGCTCGACGAGGGCTGCTCGCTCTCCGACATCGCCGTCCTCTACCGCGCCCACTTCCAGGCGCTCGAGATCCAGCTCGAACTCTCCCGCCAGGGCATTCCCTACCAGATCACGAGCGGCGTGAAGTTCTTCGAGCGCCAGCACATCCGCGACCTCGTTGCGCTGCTGCGTTTCGTCTACAACCCGTCCGACCGCCAGGCCTGGAACCGCATCGCCGTCCTCCTGCCCAAGATCGGCGAAAAGGGCGCCGAGAAGATCTATGAGGCCGCCCTCGACCACGCGCGGCTGCTGCAGAAGAACTTCCTCGACGCGCTCTCGACCGACGACGTCATGACCAAGGTCGCCAAGGACGCGAAGCCCGACTGGCCGTCCTTCTGCGCCTCGCTCAAGCAGGTCGGCGACGCCATGCGCACGGAACCGCCGGCGCGCGCCGTCGAGCTGGCCATCGAGGGCTGGTACGGCGACTACCTCAAGGGCGCCTTCGCCGACTACATCGACCGCCTCGACGAGTTGAAGGCCCTGACCGGCTTCGCCGCGCGTTACGAGGAGATGCAGGACCTGCTCGCGCAGATCGTCCTGCTCAACAGCGAAACGAGCGACCGCAAGGTCGACCCCGAACTCGACGCGCTCCGCCTCACCACCGTGCACCAGTCGAAAGGCCTGGAGTACGCCGTCGTCTTCCTCATCGGCCTCGCCGATGGCATGTTCCCCCTGCGCCGCGCGATCGAGGCCGGCGACGTCGAGGAGGAGCGCCGCCTTTTCTACGTCGGCGTCACCCGCGCCCGCGACGAGCTCTACCTGTGTTATCCCAAGATCGCCAGCCGCCCCGGCCCCGGCGGCATGATGCTCACGCCAAGCCGCTTCCTCTCCGAGATCAACCCGTCGCTCTACGAACCGCTGAAGTTGCGCCGCCAATACGCGTGGTAGGGCGCCCCTGGGAGGACGGACACTCCTGTCCGTCCCGGTTTGGGTAGGCGTCCGCATCCCGCGAGGCTCCAGGGACGGACAGGAGTGTCCGTCCTCCCAGGAAACCGCTTGCCGCAATCCTTTTGCTATCTAATGGCAAGATTGCCGTGCCTCGCTTCTTCAACCCTCTCGACGACCTCCAGATCCACGAACGCCACCTGCCCCACTGGCAGCAGAACGAAGTCGCTCTTTTCGTCACCTGGCATCTCGCGGATTCGCTTCCCGAATCCCTCCTCGGCCCGTGGCGGATCGCACGCGAAGCTTGGCGCAGCCAGCACCCGCCGCCCTGGGCGCCTGCGACGGCCTTGGAATATCGCAGACGTTTCGGCAACGAGATTGAAGGATGGCTCGATGCCGGACACGGTTCCTGCCTGCTGAAGGAGGCTTCGCTCCGCCACGTTGTCGAAACCGTACTCCGCGAGCGCGAACGCAATGAATACCGCCTCATGGCGTGGGTGATCATGCCCAATCACGTTCACGTCCTCTTCCATCCCGCGCCAGGCGTACGCGTCGCCCGCGTACTCAAGGCGTGGAAGGGAGTAACCGCCCGGGCCCTCAACAGCGCCCTCGGTCGCCGCGGCACGGTCTGGCACGAGGAGTACTGGGACCGGCTCGTGCGCAACGAGGAGCACTTGTCTCGAATCCGCGAATACATCGCCGGGAACCCGTCCCGAGCCCACCTGCGCACTGGCGAATACTCGCTCTGGCTTGGCTGATGTGCGCATGGGAGGACGGACACTCCTGTCCGTCCTTGGAAGCCTCGCGGCACGCGGACGGTTGCTCAAACCCGACGGACAGGAGTGTCCGTCCTCCCAGGGGCAATCCTCCTACGCCTCGCGCCTCGCGCCGTACTCGGCGCGCATCGCGTTCGCGAACTTCGTCATCTCGTCGTCCGTGCCGATGCTCACGCGGCACCAGTCGGGATAACGCTCCGCCGGCGCGTGCGGCCAGCCGACGTAAAACCCCCGCGCCTTCATGGCGGCCTGCAGCTCGCCCATCGGACGGCGGGCGTGAAAGAACACGAAGTTGCCCACCGACGGGGTGTAGCGCAGGTCCAGTTCGTCGAGCAGCGCGCAAAAGCGCGCACGCCCTTCCCGGATCTTGCGCCGGCTCCAGGCATGGAAGGCCGGCTCGAAGAGCGAGGCGCGCGCCGCGGCCACGCCAAGGTAGTTGACGCTCGACATCTGGCGCCGGCGCAGCGCCGCGGCCAGCCCCGGCGTTGTCACCGCGTAGCCAATACGCTGCCCCGCCAGGCCGTGCGCCTTCGAGAACGAGCGCCCCACGATCACCGGCAGGCCCTCGCGCACGAGAGCCACCTGAGTGTGCGCCTCCGGGTCGTCAAGCAGGTCAACGTAGACCTCATCCACAAAGACCGGCGCCCGCGGCGCGACCTCGCGGCAGAAGGCCGTGACCTCGGACGGCGCCAGGACGGTGCCGGACGGGTTGTCCGGATTGCATACGTAGATCAGACCGACGTCCGCGTCGACCGCCGCCGCCATCGCCGGCAGGTCGTGACGCATCGTGTCGGGGCAATGCTCCACCCAACGCACGTCCGCGCCGAGATTGCGCGCGTAATCGGTGATCTGGAAATAGCTCGGCTTCGCCGAAACCACCGCGCGTCCGGGTGAGAGAAAGGCGGCGGCCGCCAGCGCGAGCAGTTCGTCGCACCCGTTGCCGAGCACGACGTGGTCAACCGTCACGCCTTCTTTCTTCGCAAGCAGTTCCTTCAGCACCTGCTCCTCGCGGAACGGATAACGCGAGGCCTGCGGGGCCGCGCGCAGGATCGCCTGCACCACGCCCGGCGCCGGACCGAAGGGGTTTTCGTTGCCCGCGAGGTTGATGAGCGCGCTCTCGGGCGGCGGCGGAGTCAGCGCCTGGGCGCGAACGCCGGACCTCGGCACGAGCCCGGCCCCGGCGAGGGCGAGGCCCGCCGAGCGCAGCCAATGTCGTCGCGATACGCGCATGAATTCCTGTCAGCAGACGCCGGGCCATCGCCCGTCTGCGCGGTACGAAAAAAGCGCGCCGCCCCATCCCGGGGGCGGCGCGACAAACCACATACCTGGGGGAAGGGGTCAGGTCGCGAGGACCTTCTTCAGCGCAGCGTGGGCCATCGCCATTTCTTCGGGGGAACCGATCGAAAGGCGGCACCAGTCGAGCAGCGGCGGGAAGGGACGGCCGACGATGACGTTCTCCGCCTGCATGCGTTCCTGGAACATGCGGATCGGCATGCCCGTCTGGAAGAAGACAAAGTTGCCCTGCGGCTTCGCGTACTTCTTGCCAAGGTCGCCGAGCAGCGCGCAGAGCTTGTCGCGCTCCGCCTTGATCTTGCCGCGGGTCTCCTCGACGAAGGTCGTATCTTCGAGGCTGGCCGTCGCGGCGACCACGCCGAGCAGGTTGAGGCTGCCGGTGCTGTAGGCCCGGACCTCCTTCGCCATGGCCTCCGGCATCACGCCGTAACCGATGCGCTGGCCGGCGAGGCCGTACACCTTCGAGAAGGTGCGCGCCACGGCCACGTTGTGGCCTTCGGCGACGAGCCCGACCATCGTGTTGGCGGCAAAATCGTCCGCACACTCGAGGTAGGCCTCGTCGATGAAGACCGGCACCTTCTTCGACACCTCGATCGCGAACGCCTTGAGCTTCGCCGGATCGACCAGCGTGCCCGTCGGGTTGTTCGGATTGCAGATGTACATGCACTTCGTGTTCGGTCCGATCTTCGATGCCATCGCGTCGAGATCGTGCGCGAGGCCCTTGTCGAGCGGCACGTAGATCACCTTGGAGCCCAGCCGCTCCATGGTGTTGGTCATCTGAAGATAGCCAGGCTGGGCGGTGATCACCTCGCCCTTCTGCGGGCCGAGCCAGAGTCCATAGGTCTCCAGCACCTCGCCGGAACCGACGCCCATCACGATGTTCTCGGGCTTCACGCCTTCCTTTGCGGCGATCATCTGGATCAGCTGCTGGGTCTCCGTGCGCGAGTAACGGAAGGTGCGCTCGAGGTTCTGCATCATGGCCATGATCGCCATCTGCGACGGACCATACGGGTTCTCGTTGCCCCCGAGCCGGGCCGGCTCCAGCGAGACGGCCGAACGGTCGACCTCGTGCTGGGCGCGGAGGCGGGGCGAAAGCTGCGACGCGAGCGCGAGTCCGGCCACGGCGGTGCCGGTGGACTTGAGCCAGTCGCGACGGTTGAGGGAGAGCGGATTGCTGAGCATAAGATTTTCCTGGTTGAGCGATGTTTCGGTACGGGGATCTGGACTGGAAAAAGCACAGCTCGTGCCCGCAAAGGACGGCGGAAGGTCCTGGGCGATGAAATGATTTCATCGGGTCGCACCCCCGGGGCCCCGGGGCGCTTGGCATCCATCCTGCAACGAAAACGCACGCCCCAGCGGACGCCCGCCACCCGCTGTAGTGCTCCCACCATGACACGAAGAGACTTCCTCCACCGCGCCGGCCGCTTCGGCGGCGCCGCCTTCACCAGCATGACCGCGCTCGGCCTGCTCAGCCGCGCCACGGGGTTCGGCGCGGAGCTGCGGGGACTGCCTTCCGTCTCCGGTCGCGCCGGCACGCGCATCGTCATCCTCGGCGCCGGCATCGCCGGCCTCACCGCCGCCTACGAACTCGGCAAGCTCGGTTTCGCCTGCACCGTGCTCGAGCCCGCCGCCCGCCCGGGCGGACGCAGCCTGACCATCCGGAGGGGCGACACGTTGACCGACACGGCCGGCTTCAGCCAGACCTGCGCCTTCGACGAAGGACATTATTTCAACGCCGGTCCGGCGCGTTTCCCGCAATGGCAGGTGACCATGGACTACTGCCGCGAACTCGGCGTCGCCGTGGAGCCGTTCGTCAACGTCAACGAGAGCGCCTACTACTACAACGAGAACGTCCCGGGCAAACTCGCCGGCGTGCGCGTGCGCCAGCGCGAGGCGAAGGCCGACCTGCGCGGTCACATGGCCGGACTGCTCGCGAAGGCCGTCAGTCAGGACAAGCTCGACCAACCTTTCTCCGCCGAGGACAAGGAACGCCTGCTCGACTTCCTGCGCCGCGAGGGCGACCTCAACCCCAACACGCTCGCCTACGCCGCGTCCACGCGTCGCGGGTTCAGGGTCTGGCCCTCGGTCGCCGGCAAGGGCGAGCTGGATCCCGCCCACGAGATGCTTGCCCTGCTCGAGGCGAACTTCATCGCGCACTTCCACCGCAACAACGAGTTCGAGTACCAGGGCGCGCTCTTCCAGCCCGTCGGCGGCATGGACATGCTCGCCAAGGCGCTTCACGCGAAAGTGAAGGACCAGGTGCGCTTCGGCTGCGAGGCGAAGGAGATCCGCAAGACGCCCGACGGTGCCCGCATCGTCTACACCGAGGGAGGCGAGACCAAGGAGTTCCTCGCCGATCATGCGATCGTCACGATCCCGCCGACCGTCCTGCGCGGAATCCCCAACGACTTCGCCCCGATGGTGAAGAACACGCTCAACATGATTCCCTTCCAGGGCAGCGCCCGCATCGGCCTGCAGTTCAAGCGGCGGTTCTGGGAGGAGGACGACCGCATCTTCGGCGGCATCTCCTGGACCAACCAGCCGATCAACGAGATCTACTATCCGTCCCACGGATACTTCGACAAGAAGGGCCTGCTCATCGGCTACTACATCTTCGGTCCGGTCAGTGACGAGCTCGCCAAAAAGTCGCCCGACGAGCGCCTCGAGTACGCCCTCGTCCAGGGCGAAAAGCTCCACCCGCAGTACCGCGCCGAATTCGAACAGGCCTTCTCCGTCAACTGGAACACCGTGCCACACATCCGCGGCTGCCTCTCGCACTTTCCCGAGCGGCTCGTGCGCACCTTGTATCCGCTGATCACCCGCGCCGACGGCCCGCTTTACCTCGCGGGCGACTGGGCCAGCCACCTCGGCGGCTGGCAGGCCGGCGCCTTCGAGTCCGCCCGCCACGTCACGAAACAGCTGCACGAGCGCGTGCTCGCCGCATGAACTTCCGCGCAACCGTTCCGGCCGCCGTCGTGCTGCTCGCCGCCGCCGCACTGACCTTCGGTTCCCCGCCGGCGCACGCGACCGCCTCCGGCGACCGCGACGCCCACCTGCTCGCCGCCGCCCGCGACGGCGAGATCGTCAAGACCGGCAAGGAAATCTACGCGGGCCTGTGCAAGGCCTGCCACGGCGAGGAGAACGCGACCGTCGATTCCCCGAGCAACCTCTTCGACTCCAAATGGCACCACGGCGACAAACCCGCGCAGATCGAGGCCGTGGTCGCACGCGGCCTGCTCGAAAAGGGCATGCCGGCCTGGGGCGAAGTCCTTCCCGCCGAGGACGTCACCGCCGTCGTCGCCTACCTGCTGAGCCTGCAGCCCGCGCCCGTCCGCAGCGCCGAGTGAACCGCGCCGCCGTCCACGCCATCGCCATGCGCCCCTTTCTCCGCCTGACCGCCGTCGTCCTCCTGCTCGCCGCACCCGCGCTCCATGGCGGCCGGCCCGTCGATTCGCCAAGCTACGACCTGTACCTCGACCAGGTACTCTTCGACGAGGCCTTCTTTCCGGTCAGCGCGCTCTGGGGCGTGCTCGCCGCGGGGCTGGTCTTCATCATGCACCTCGGCTTCGCGACCCTCGAGGCCGGACTCGCCCGCGCGAAGCACGTGGTGAACGTTCTCTACAAAAACGTCTTCGTCATCTGCCTCGGCCTCGCCGCCTACGCGCTCTGCGGATTCACGACGATGTTCCCCGGAGAGTTCAACGGCTGGCTGTCGTTTCACGGGTGGTTCGGGATCCCGCAGGACGAGTACTTCGACCTGATGACGCCGCGCTACGATCCCTTCCCGTGGTGGGTCGACTTTCTCTTCCAGGCGATGATCGCCGCCAAGGCGGCGACGATCGTCTCCGGCGCCGTCGCCGAGCGGCAGAAGCTCTGGACCTTCCTGCTCTACGCGACGCTGCTCACGGGCCTCGCGTATCCGATCGTTGGATCGTGGACCTGGGGCAAGGGCTGGCTCTTCCGTCAGGGCTTTCACGATTTCGCCGGCGCCTCCGTCGTCCATGTGTTCGGCGGCTTCGCCGCCCTCGCCTGCGTGCTCCTGCTCGGTCCGCGCCTCGGCAAGTACGACGAAACCGGCAAGGCCCGCGGCATTCCCGGGCACAGCATGCCGCTCGCAACCATCGGGCTCTTCGTCCTCTGGTTCGGCTGGTTCGGCTTCAACGGCGGCTCGCTGCGCAACGCCCATCCGGAGCTCATCGGCCTCGTCGTGACCAACACGGCCCTCGGCGGCGCCATGGGCGGACTCGCCGCCATGCTGGTGACGCCGCTCGTCTTCAGGAAGCCCGACCTCACCATGGCCATCAACGGCGTGCTCACCGGCCTCGTCGCGGTCACCGGTTGCGCGGACATCATTCTGCCCCACCACGCCATGATGGCCGGCGCCGTCGGCGGCCTCGTGGTGATTGGCGGCGTCATGCTGCTCGAACGCCTGCGCATCGACGACCCGATCGGCGCGATCCCCGTCCACGCCTTCGGCGGCATCTGGGGCACGCTCGCCGCTGCGATCTTCGCCAACGCCAACTGGAAGTGGCAGACGCTCGGCGCCTTCGTGTACGCCTTCGCCGCGTTTGCCTTCACGTATGCGGTGTTTGGCTTCCTCAAGCTGGTCGTCGGCGTGCGCGCGAGCGCCGAGGACGAGATCGCCGGCCTCGACAAGAGCACCCACGGCCAGGAGGCCTACCCGGAGGACCTCACACCGGCCCGGTAGAGCATGCAGATCGGTCGGATCCGTCGGATCGGTCCGATCAGTCGGATCTGGAGAAAGAGAACGATTACGAGAACGAGAAAGACTTTGAGCTGAACCATGACCGCCTCCACCAAGACCGCCCTCGTCACGCTGGCCGTTGCCGCAGGGCTCACGTTCGCGGCGTTCCTGTTGTTTCTCAACGCGTCGCGGCCGCCGGCCTCGCTCACGGTGCGGAAGGGCGCGAGTCCGTACTTCGCCGACTCCGTCACGGTCGCACCGGGCTCGGCCCTGTTCTTCACGTGGGGCGTGACGCCGAGCCCGCGCGCCAAGGCCATTGCCCGCGGCGAGACGGGCGAGCCAGGTTCTCGCTACGGCGACACCTACGCGCAGGCCCGCGCGCTCATGACGCAGCTCACCGAGGACCTCCGCGAGGTCGGGCTCTCGTTGCGCGATGTCGTCGCCGTGCGCGCCAACATCGTCGCCGAACCCGTCCTCGACATGGACGGTTGGAACCGGGCCTTCGCCGAATTCTTCGGCAACGCCTCCAACCCGCACCAGCCGGCCCGCACCACCATCGGTATATCGCGACTCTTCCATCCCGACTACCTCGTCGAAGTCGAGTTCGTCGCCGTCTTCCCGCCGGGCCGCGGTCCGTTCACCACAGGCTCCCGCTTCGAACGGCTCTACGAACGCTTCGATCGCGCCGAGACCAACCCGCGCGTACGCAGCTACGGCCGCCCGACCTGGGCGCTGAGCACGGGCAAGGCGATCGCGGGCGGCAGCGCGCTCTACTTCCAGTCGGCCCAGTTTCCCGATCCCATGATGCCCAACATGGCGACCATGCCGCTGCGCATGCGCATGTACCGCGGCGACGTCGCGACCCAGGCCGAGGCCATCTTCAAGAAGCAGGTCGCCGCCCTGCAGGAGGCCGGCCTCTCGCCAGCCGACGCCTTCTTCAGCCGCAACATTCTGTATCCGGATCCCAAGAACGGCGGACGCATGGACTTCGCCGGCTTCAACGCCGCGTATCACCAGATCTACAACAAGGCCGACAACCCGAACCGACTCGCCCGCACCGTCATGTCGGCGCCCGGTTACGTGCAGCAGGGACAGTTGCTCACCATCGAAACCTACGCCGTCTTTGCGGGCGACGTCGCCGCGCGCTTCACCAAGGAGGACGGCTCCAAGGTTCCGCTGCTTGCCTTCCGCAGCGATCCCAAGGCCAACGCCGCCTCGGGCGTGGCCACGTCGCCCGAGGCCGCACTCACGTTCGTCAGCGGCCTGATCGCCTCCGAGCGCGGCCCCATGAAGCAGGAGGCCACGGAAGTCTTCGAACTCGCCAAGGCCCGCCTCGCCGCCGCTGACGCCACGTTGGACAACGTCGTGCAGCTCCGCGCCTACGTCGTGGCCGGAGCCAACGGGGTGCTCGCCGCGTCCGAGTTCGAGGCCGTGTACAACGCCACCTTCAACGGCGACCACAAACCCGCCCTCACCATCCTCCCCGCCCGCGCCCTCGCCAACGACGCCAAGGTCGAAGTCGAGCTCCTCGCCGCAACCCTGCCGTAAGGCGGCCTGGGAGGACGGACCCTCCTGTCCGTCCGGTTTGGGCGATCCGACGGATCCGTCCGATCAGTCCGCTCGGTCCGATCCGGTATCCGAATACTCCAAACCCGACGGACAGGAGTGTCCGTCCTCCCAGCCTCACCCCAGCAGCCCCGCCAGCGCCTTGTCCTTCGTGAGCGCGAAGGCTTTCCGCGCGGCGGCGAAGGCGAGCACGAGTTCCTTCGGCGAGCCGGCGCGCGGGAACTGCATCTCGAGGGTGGCGCCGTCGCACACCACGGTGGCGTCGACTTCGTTGACCGTGAGTGTGCACGAGCTGCAGTCCGAGGGATAGTCGACACGCAGACCGGCGTCGGCATCGAGTGACTCGACCGCATCGACGACCGCCTCCACGCGCACGCCTTTGGCCAGCATGAAGTGGATCGACGAGAACTGTCCGGCGAAGAGTCCGTCGAACTCCGCCACGTCGAGCAGCGCCGCGTTGCGCAGGCTGTGCAGCGTGCGCGTCAGCAGGTAGGCGCCCGGGTCGGCATCCTCGAGCGCGTAGAGAAGTTCGAGGGTGAAATCGCGCGCCGAGAGCACGGCCAGCGGGCTGGTCACATCGAGGCTGAGGTCCTTGCGCTTGTAGGCCAGGGCCGCCCGCGTCCGCTGGAAGTGGTCCTCCGCCTCGGCTGCGAGTTCGGGCGCACAGAGCTTGGCGAGGAATCCGCTGGTCGCGTGGTTGACGGCGTCGGGCACCGTGTGCCGGCTCTTGTCGAAGCTGCGCAGCGTCTTGACCGCCCCGCCGGCGCGGCCGACCAGGCTCACTTGGGAAATGAAGGACCGCGGGTCGCCCGCCGCATTCGCCATACGGCCGCCGATTGAGCCTACGCCAAGCCCGCTGGCCACGAAAAACGTGCACGGCCTTCGGCGCCACCTGCTCGAAAGGAGCGGCGCCGCTCCTTCCCCTTATCCTCGCACCGCCTTGCTCGACCCGCCGCGTAACAAAGCGATCAATCCGATCACCGCGAGCACGGGCAGCCACACCGGCGAGAGGAGCCCGAGGAGGGCGAGGAACGCCACGCCCGCCACGGCGAGCGCCGCGAGGCAGATCAAGCCCACCACCAGCATCCCGCCCGACACCACACCGCCAATGACGAGAATCGCCATCCCCATGGCCACGAGAGGAGCCACCAGCACGGGGAAGAGATTGTACACGACCAACGCGACCGCGATGACGAGCGCAATTTTGAGTAATGTGAACAACACCGGTTTCATACCTGCAAAACACCGCGCTTCGGCAAAAAGTTTCCCCCATCATCCGGAATGCGTCAGCATTTCGGATTCGGCTTGGCCTTTCCGCACGCTCACGACTCCGTGAACCCGTGTCCGATCGCACGCCCATCCCCGTCGTCTGCGCCGTCATCGAGCGCGAAGGACGTGTGCTCATTGCGCAACGCCCGCCGGACAAACACCTCCCGCTGCAATGGGAGTTTGCCGGCGGCAAGGTCGAACCGGGCGAGGCGCCCGCAACCGCGATCGTGCGCGAGATTCGCGAGGAACTTGGTTGCCGGATCGAACTTGTCCACGCCCTGCCGTCCTTTCTCCACGACTACAAAACCGTCGTCATCGAAATGATCCCCTTCGTCGCACGCCTCGTCCCGGGAAGCGGCGAGCCGGTTGCGCACGAACACGTGGCGCTCGCCTGGGTCGAGCCGGACGGCCTCCAAGCCTACGCGTTGGCCCCCGCCGACTGGCCGGTCGTGGCCGCCTATCGCAAGTTGGCGTCCCGCCCCCACGCAGAAATGTAGAGACGGCTGTCCCCAGCCGTCCTCCTATGTGTCGGATCCACTCCGCAGAAAGGACGGACAAGAGTGTCCGTCCCTCCCAGGGGCAACTTCGCCGTGACGGTGCAGCGTCCCGGGCAAACCGACAGCATGGCAGGCCTTTAACAGAAGCACGCAGAGGACGCAGAGCCGCCGCTTCCCGCTCCAACCGCTCTCTGCGGCCTCCGCGCCCTCCTGTGAACTGTCTTCATTAAAGAGCCCTAAGCCGTAACGATGCAGTAGGAGCGTAGTTTTGAGAGGTTTTTCCTTGGGTAAGCTAC